>Ga0257125_1000027_pt1 | contig 213446 bp, 237 predicted proteins | sample SI106_200metaG_FD_190183 | JGI IMG/M metagenome (GOLD analysis project Ga0257125, IMG submission 190183) | Marine microbial communities from Saanich Inlet, British Columbia, Canada - SI106_200 | ecosystem: Environmental > Aquatic > Marine > Inlet | place: Canada: British Columbia | collected... | reverse complement strand
TAGTAAATCTTTCAGATTTATTCAACTTATTACTCTTATTTACATACATTTTCTTAACCATTTGCAACCTCATTTATATTTTGTTGCACAAAAAAAGAAAAGTGTAAACCTAAATCAGGATAGAACATAAGAAAAAAAGAATTAAAGAAAAATAATTAAAAAAGTTTTACTAAATTATATGAACCAGTAGGATCATTATCATCACTAGACCACTCTGAAACAGGAACAGAATACACAATATTTGGATCAAAAGAATCCAAATTTACTAAATCTTCTTCAAATTGAGATAAAGCTTGTTCTTGCCAAGACTTAACTTTTTCAATATCTGCTTCAGTTATAGAAGAAGAAAATTTACACAATTTTAGATAAGCTAAGCTCATTTCATGAACTCTTGAAAGATTAGTTTCACTATCTCGGCGATTACTATCATAACATAACAATCTATCAGCAAAATCATCCACTTTCATAAACATATGTCTTCCCATCAATATCACTCCATTTATTTTATCACTCAAATCTCTTTTTTTGAAACTATTTACCCATGAACTTTCTCATTGCAGGATTCATATCCATCATATGTTGTCTTGCAACTTGTTCGTATAATTGGTAAATTATCATAACTGTAAGTAAAATACCTGTTCCACTAGTTAATGCACCAGAAATATCTGCTAAACCGGCTAGTAAACCAACAGAAATACCGCCCATAACTGTTAAGGGTTTTATATATCTTTCAAGAACTCTTTCAAGAACTCTTTCATCTCTTCTAAAACCAGGCATTTGTAATCCTGAATTCATTATATTTTTTGCTTGGCTTCTTGCATCAAGACCAGAAGTTTGAACCCAAAACATACTAAATAATACTGCACCACCAATTAATATCAAAAGATAAACTATAGCTTGTGCAAAATGAACCGGTGCAACATTTCCTTTAATCATCATTTCTATAAGACGAGGAGCTTGCAACCAAGACAAGATTCCACCAGAACCGTTATTACCAGCCATTCTACCAAACAATTGAATGTTTGCCATTAAAGCAGCAATAAGAATTACAGGAATATTACTTGTATATAAAAACTTAAGAGGCCACCTAATACCATAACCTCTTACTCTACCATAACTCAATGGTAATTCAACATTCATAGATTGAACATATACAACTACTAAAAATATTGCAACAGTTGATATCAAACCTGCAAGCATTAATCCTGCAAGAGTTGGCTCATTGGCCGCTAGAGCTTGGAAGAGTGCAGGGATTGCACCTACTGAAAACTCAGAGCCTTGTGCTTTAACAAAGCTTAATGCTCTGATGAATAATGATTGCGAAACATTTGCCGCAATAAATAAACTTATACCTGAACCAAATCCCCATTTTGTTATGACTTCATCCATCATCATTATCAAGAAACCACCGAGGATTAATTGGATAATTATTAACAATGGCGAAACACCAGCTGTTGCTTTTAGTCCGCCAACTGCAACATAAATCCAAGCTTCAAAAAGTATAAAGAATATAGCCATTAATTTTTGAACACCTTGGAATCTTTTCTTTCCAGTTTCGCTAGTAAGATCAAATTTAACTATACCTGAACCATTTAATAGTTGCAGAACAATAGATGCCGTTACAATTGGACCGATACCTAAACTGATTAAGGAACCAAATTGTGCACCAAGAATAATTGATAAGTATTCAAATTGCTGCATAACACTAGCATCAGCACCAAAAAGAGGAACTAATCCTAAAACAAAGAATGCAACAAGAGTTATAAGTGTCCATTTAAGTTTTACTTTAAAAGATACTTTTTTCTCTTTTGGATGTTCAACCTCAGGGAGATTAAACAATAATTTATCAAATGCAGACACCATAGTAATCACATTAAGTGAATTATTCTTAAAAAGTTATTTATCAATAAGTAGCATAAGCATAATCTTAAAGAAAAGCTTACTCAACTTTAGGTTTAACAGGTTTTTCAATAGGTTTTTTTACTTCAACCTTCTTTTCAGTTGGTAAAATAACTTTTCCGCCTGCTTTTTCAACCTTTTCAATAGCTAATTTAGAAGCAGAATTTACTTTAATTTCAAATTTACTTGAAATTTTTCCTGCACCTAACAATTTATCAATTTTTAATAATGATAAATCAACAGAATAAACATTATTATTCAATTTAGCTTTGCCTTTAGTAATAAAAGTATTAATTTTAGTTTGAAGTTCAGCTATATTAATAGTTGTAGCATCATTTCTTACTTTACTTGTGAATCCAGATTTACCATATCTTTTAGTATCTTTCCAAAAAGATGGTTTTTTTGCATCTGCTCTTTTACCAGAACCGGCATTACCTCTTCCTCCTCTATGACCTGCCCCTCTTCTTTTCTTTTTAGAGCCACAACCATGAGTGTGAGTTCCTCTTTGTCTGGAATTTTTTTTTCTTTTGAAGTTCATAATAATCAACCTTAAATCATTCTCTTTATGAGATCATTAATTTTTTCTTTTCTATAACCTAAAGCTCCACCAACAACAAATGATTTTTTTGTTCCTTTTCTTTCAAAACCTTTTACAGGTGGACTTAAATTGAAAATGTTTTTTAATTTACCATCTTTATCTTTCTTACCTCTCTTTTCTACTAAGAGTTTGTAAGTTTCATCATTTATTTCGCCATAAGTAGTATAATCTTTTAATTTTCTTGCCATTCCCATCATAACAGAATTGTTATCAACAATGATGCAAGAGTGCTTCTTAAATAACTTTAAAAGTTTTGCAGTTAATTTAGCATCACCACTCATACCAATTAGTCCTCTAATAAGGATGATTGCAATTTTTTTATTTGTTTTTGATTCAGCCATTTTAATTATTCTTTTTTAGCTTCTGTTTTAACAGGCTTTTTTTTCTTTGTAGTAGAAGTTTTTGTTTCTTTCTTTTCTTCTTTTTTAACTTCTTTTTCTACAGGTTCTACTTTCATTATATCTTCTTCAAAGTCTTCTGCTGTAGCAACTTTTTCTGGTAAAGCTTCAGCTTTCTTCTTTTTTATTGAACTATCAACAATAAATGTTTGTTTAGCATCGATTGGCCTTACTTTAGTTGATGAAAGTTTTCTTAAGGCTCTTTCAGTAGCAGTAATTAAATTAATTCTATTTTTTGTTTGACCAAAAGTCTTTGACCAACAATCTTTTACACCTGCAAATGTTAATATTTTTGCAATTTCTGATTCAACACATAAACCTTTACCTTTTGGTGCAGGCATTAATTTTACAATTACAGATCCGCATTTACCTTGAACTTCAAAAGGAACAGTGTGAGGTTCGCCACAATTACATTCCCAACTTCCACAACCTCTCCTAATCTTAAAAACATTAAGCTTTGATTGTCTAGTTGCTTTTTCTCTTGCTGGAACAGTTTCTTTTGCTTTACCAAAACCTATTCCGATATGTCCATCTTGATCGCCAACAATACAAATAGTTGAAAATGAAATTTTATTACCTTCTCTTGTCTTCTTTTGTGTTGGTCTAAAAACTCTTCTTTGACCGCCACCAAATTTACCTTTTGATTGACCAACAAGTAAAAGTTCTGATCCTAATTCAAGTAATGATTCTGAAATTTCAGGTTCGATTATTTTTGCCCCTGAATTTAATACTATATCAATATCAGTTATTTCTTTTAATTTAACTTTCTTTCCAATGTCAGTTTTAGGCATCCAAGCTTTAATTCTAGCCTTAGTTGCTGCAGCATTAATTGCTTTAGTATCTCGTGGCTGATATTTTCTTTTTTTCTTTTTGATTGGACCTTTTTTCATCATTTTGAATACCTTAACCTAATATTTTTTTCTTTACTTCAGCAGAAGCTTTTTGTACTACTTCAGTTCTTCCTAAAATTTCTTCATCAGTAGGAAATACGCTTTTATCAGCAGGAATAACTAATCCAGCTTCAATAGCACCTTTTACAACTGCATATAATTTATTGTAACCTTTTTGAGGAGTTTGTAAACCAAAATCAACAATACATTCTTTATTTTTTTCTGATTTCATTGCTTTTGCAATTAATAACCCTGTCAAGTATGCAGCAGGAATGTTTTTACATGAAAATTTCCAACCAAGTTTAATTAACTCTTTTGAATTACATGATTTAATTATTTTATCCCCATTAGGAATATAACTAACTACTTGAATAATAATATATTTGTTACTTTTTCTGATAACTAATCTATTTTTATCGGATTTCAAAAGACCTAATCTTTTTCTATAATTAGTCTTTTGTATTCTCTTTCTTCTATATTGTATTGTTGGAACGCTTCTTTTCATTATTAGCACCTATGAATATTATTTTTTATTTATAACAAGATCTTTATCTTCAATATAAATTTTTATGTGTCTTTTACTTCTAAAAAAGCCACCTTTTGCTTTCTTGTATAAATCTCTATAAACTTTTGAAGTTAAATAATTCTTTGCATATAATTCTTTTAGGAAATCTCTTTGTAACCTTATTTTTTTCATCCACTCTTCTTTTCTAGGAGTTCTTGCATTTTTAGTTCCTTTTCTTTTACCAGGACCTTTTCTTAAACCTTTAGCTCTCTGTTTGTTTCTCTTCTTAGCTCTTGCTCTACTAACACCTTTTTTCTGGATAATACTAATAAGCCCTCTTTTTATCATTCCTCTAACATCATCACGAGTTAGACCTTCTTTTATTTCACCAAGAACATCAGGTTCAAATCTTACTCTTTTCTTTGATCCCTTAAATATCTTTGCTGCAATAATTTTTTGAAGTTTTAGTTTCATTATAAGTACCTATTATACCCTCTTTTGGAGTATTTCTTTATTTGCTTTATCAGCTTCCTCAGCTTTTTTAGTTACAACATTATCGTGAGTGCTTGCTTGTTGTTCTTTTACTTGAGCTTCTTTTTTCTCTTTGTTTTTTTTATCTTCCTTTTCTTTCTTTTCTTGTTGAGCTTTCTTTTGCTTTTTCTCTTTAGCTTGTTTTCTCTCAATAAGTTTCTTTTTAACTTTCTTTTTAACATCAAGAATCTTATCTATTGAAGCTTTAACTTTCTTAATATCTTGTAAGATAATAATATTTTTTTCTTCAGCAAATTTGATTAAATCTAATTTCTTTCTCACACCAACAGTTGAACTTATTAAAGCTGCCTGAGTTTTAGTATCAATTTTTTCTAAATCTTTTTTATTAGCGATAACAACAGGATAAAGCCCTGTTTTTTGATCAAGATCCTTAACTTCTGTAGGAGAACCATAACCATGTCTTACAACTCTATGATAACCTTTTTTATTAAGTCTCATTTTGTTTTGTAAACCTTTAGGTTTTCTCCAAATATTAGAGACTCTAGCTTTAATCTTAGCACTGCTTCTAATAAAAGTAGGCTTATTTGATTTTATTCTCTTTCTTAATTCTAATAATTCTTTTTTATCCATCTTATTATATTTTCTTACCGTCTTTTTCAGTAATATAAATACCATCTTGAAAAATTCTTTTATCAAATCCTGGTCTTCTTGTCATTTGTTCTATACTTGCAGCAGTTTGGCTAGTAAGTTCTTTGTTAATTCCTTCAACAACAATTTCAGGAGCATTAATTTTCACAGTTACATTAGGTTTTAATTTTAATAACCTTGGTTTTGCTTCACCAATAAAGTTTTTAACTTCAACAATATCGCCTTTAACAGCAACACTAATTGGGAAGTGACCTGAACATATTTTAAGTTTGTAAATATGACCTTCAGTTACACCTTTAAATAAATTCTTAACGTGTGCAACAAAAGTTAAAATTATCTTTTTATGTCTTTTAGTTGAATCAATAGCGAATAATATAACTTTGTTATCCACAATTTCTGAATGAAGTAATTTGTTCTTTACAGTTCTAAATACTTCACCTTTTGGACCAGTAACTTTAATTAGGAAATTTTCTATGGATATATTACATCCTTCAGGTATTTCAATTTTTGTTTCGTAGTATCTTTTCATTTTAGTAACAATAACATAATAGTTTTCCACCAATACCTTTAGCTTTTGCTTTAGCATTAGTCATTATTCCTTGTGAAGTTGATAATATAATTATTCCAAACCCTCTTGCAGGAAGGAATCTTTTTTCAAATTTTTCAAAATTATCTTTTTTAATAGCGAATCTAGGTTTAATAACACCAATCTTATTTATTTTACCTAATAAGTTTATTTTAATTACTTTACCTTTACCATCATCAACTTCTTCATAACTACCAATATATCCTTCTTCTTGAAGTATACTTAAGATAATTCTAATAACTTTTGAGTTATTAGTTGTAAGAAGATCAGTTCTTCCTAACCGTTCATAATTCTTTATGAATGATAATACATTTGCTAATGGATCGTTTAAACTCATTTTTATTCCTCAATCATTACCTATATTTTTTAAAACCTAATTTTATGGCCTTTAATCTAAAACATTGCCTGCATAAATGCAAACCATACTTACTAATATGTGCATGTGTTCTTCCACACATCTTACATTTATTAACACTTTCACCAAATTTTCTTTCTCTTGGCGAGTTATGTTTCAAGTATTTAGCTTTCTTTCCTGGCTTTTCTTCCAGTTGTTTAAGCATTTTTTTAGGATCTGAAGTTGTCATTTATTATTCACCTATTCTTCTTCAACATCAAGTTCTTCTTGAATCTTAATGTTATAATTTTCTTTCATAAAATTAATTGCGTCTTGTTTAGTTATTTTATGAGCCTTACCTACTTTTGATTTTGCAAGTCTTTTCTTTTTTATTCTAAAACCTGGCCTTTCAAGAGTTACGCTTGCTTGTAGACCTAAAATACCAATTTTTGGATCATACTTTGATTCCGGTATGTCAATGTGTTCTTTTATACCAAAAGATACATTTCCATTGTCATCAAAAGCTTTTAAATTTAAGATATTATCTTTTGCATTCAATAATCTTTTTAGTAATTCAGGAATATCTTTTTTTCTTAAAGTTAACTTACATCCGATAGGAAGACCAGGCCTAAGTCCCCAAGAGGCAATTCTCTTATTAGTTATTGTTTTTACTGGAGTTTTACCAGTTAAATCTTTAATAACAATTATTGCTTTGTTAAGTTGGGATTGCTCTTTACCTGAACCTATGTTTAATGTAAGCTTCGCGATTTTTATACTTCTCATTATATTTGTCATTTTATTAATTTTTATTTATCTTCTGTTTTTAATAATTTTTCAACTTCATCAACAATCACAAAAGCGAATTTTGTTTTTGTTTCAATTTCTTGTTTTCCATTAGAGCATATCAAAACATTACCATCAATACTTTTTACTTTGCTAATAAGTCCAACATGGCTTCCGGCAGTTAAGTAAACAGTAGCTCCTTTTTCAAACTTTTTATGATCTAAAATTTTTTGTTCAGGAAGTTTTATCATTAAACTATCACCAGTTTTGTAGTTCTTTGCTTCTTTTTCATCAGCAAGAACATTTCTTCCACAGATAGTTTCAATCTGAATTTTATTTCCTTTAATCTTTCTTTTTGATTTTATTTTAATCAGCTTTACATCTGACTTAGGATTATTAAGTTTTTTTATTGTTAATTTTCCAAGAGTATTAACCACAATTGTATAAGCTTCATTTATCTCTGGCATTGAAACTATATCAAATAATCCAACAGGAAATGCAGGACTTGATCTTTTTCTTGAATCAACTAATATTTGATGATTATGAAGCATGTAAGTCACTTCTCTTAATGTAACTGCTTTACCAGTTTGTATAAGCACACTTTTTAATGAAATACTTAAGTTCATTTTATGACTTCCTGGTTCCGGCCTTATGATAAAAGTTCTTTTCTTTCTATCAATTTTCCAAGTGTTTGGTGCAGATAGTCTTTTTAAGTGTGATTTAGTCATTTTTTTACTCCTTGAATCTTCTTTGTTTTTGATTCAATTTTAGTTTTTCTTTTTTTATCTGACATATTAAACTCAACAATCATTAAATTTGATGGCTTAAAGGGAATTCTTGCTGTATTTCCATCAACCCTAGTTATTGTTATTTTTTCAAGGTAAATAGTTTGTTTTTTTAAGTTAACTTCAATAACTTTTTCTTCTTTACCTTTATATTGTCCACGCATAACCTTAACTTTATCACCAGTTCTTAATCTAAATGATCTGATAACATATTTCTTTCTTAATTCTGGTGAAACATGCGAACTAACAAACTTACCTTTTATATGCAATGGAGCATTATATACATACTTCCTTTGCTTTCTAGGTTGTTTACTTGAATTCCATGAATTTGAAAATTTTGCTTTCATTTATTTTTCACCTATATTATTATACAATTATACTTGCAACTTTAGCAATACCTGGCCATTTAGTGCAAGCTTCTTTAGCGATTGGTCCTTTGAAAATTGTTCCTTTAGGATTACCCTTATCATCTTTTGTTACAACAGCTGCATTCTCTTCAAATTTTACTCTTAAACCATTAGGTCTTCTATATTCTTTTTTTTGTCTAACAATTACAGCGAATACAACTTTTTTTCTCATGTCAGGTCTTCCTTTTTTTACACTAGCAGTTACCATTAATCCAACTCCTGCAGCAGGACTTCTACCTTTAACTGTTTTAGCCCTCTTAACAGATGTTATTTTCAACTGTTTAGCACCAGAGTTATCACAAGTAGGGATTATTGATCCTACATTCAAACTTTTCGTAACTTTTGAAGGAATTCCTTTCATTTTATTTTACCTTTATTTATCTTCAACTGCTTTTTCCAGTATTTCAATAACAACAAAGTTTTTTGTTTTTGATAGGGGTCTGGTTTCCATTACCCTAACTTTGTCTCCTGTTTTTGCATCAATGCATTCAGGATTATGAGCTTTAACTTTTGAATATCTCTTTGCGTATCTTTCAAACTTAGGAACATTAATTCTTCTTTCCCAAGCAACAGTTACTGTTTTGTGCATCTTATCACTTGTAACAATTCCAGCGAATATTCTACCATGTAAACTAATAGTTCCATGATAGGGACACAAAGCATCTTCACATTTTTTTGTTGGCTTGTTTTTAACATCAACGCCAATTTCTTTTTTCATTTTTATACCTTTGATTAAACCTTTTTCACGAGTTTCACTCGATCTTCAGGTCGTTTTGTTATTTTGTCACCAATGACTTTCTTTCCATCGATTGTGAATGTTGATCCCTTTTTAAGGATTTTTATTATTTTATCTTTAAATTCTTCAACAATAAATAAATTCATTGTCTCATCAATTATTTTTCCTTTTTTACCTATCAATGATTTGTTTTGACTATTTGTTACTTCAATAAGCAAACCAATATATTCTTCATACATTTTTATTTAAACTTAATATAATTTCCCAAAAACTATTGAGTTAGCATTAAATCCCAGCTCAGCAAGCACAGCTTTTATTTGCTTTGTATGATTACCATGAAGATCGATAACATCTTTCTTCACTGTTCCACCACAAGCAAATTTTGCCTTAAGTTTTTTTGTAAGGTCCCTAAGGTTTATATCAGTATTACTCATACCTTCAATAATAGTATGTTTTTTACCAAACTTTTTCTTAACTATACTAACCGTAATAGTTTGGCTTTCTTTTGCGATTGATTCACAAACACACAGTTCTTTTGGTAGGCCGCAAGTAGGGCAAGTTTCTGTCATTTTTAGTTTTAGTTTTTATTTTTACCCACATTCTTTTTATTTAAAGATGTGAATATTCTCGCAATATCTTTTTTTAATTCTCTTATTTCTTTAGGTTTCTTCAAAGTAGTTCCAGTTGAGACTTGAAGATTTAATTTAACCAGTTGTAATTTTAAATCTGCTATTTTCTTCTTCTTGTCTTGTTCTGACATTACTATAATTTCGTGATATTTCATTTTATTTAGCGAGTATTATTTTTAGTTACTTTTTTCTTTGCTGGAGACTTCTTTTTAGCTGGAGACTTCTTCTTTGTTAAGGCTTTCTTTTTATCAGTTTTGCCTTCTTTTTTATCGTCTTTATCTTCAGTTTTTTTAATATTTTCCATTAATTCTTTTTGAGCATCACTTAATTCTTCAGGCGATACTTCTTCAATAACTTCTGTTATTTCATCAAAAACTTTAATTTTATCAGGTAAATGAACATCACCAGGAAGTATACTAACTTGAACACCAATAACGCCAAGTTTTAATCTTGCAAAAGCTTGTGTTTTTAAAACACCTTCAACTGAAATGTCACCACACTTTTTCAAGTAACCTTGGTAAAATCTCCACCTCTTTGCTCTTGAACTAGGAACTTTACCACTAATTAAAACTTCAACTCCAAGTGCACCAGCATTCATAACTTCTGCTATTACTTTATGTCCAATTCCTTTAAATCTTTTTATACCAAATCTTTCTAAGGAATTAACAATTTGTTCTGCAACTATTGAAGCATCTTTGTAAGGATTTTTAACTTCGTTAAGTTCTATTTGAGGATTATTAAGATTAAATTGAGTTTTCAAATCTTTTGTTAATGCAGTTATAGTTGATCCGGCTCTTCCAACAACAAGACCCGGTTTAAGAGCACTAATCACTATTTTATCACCTAAAGGAGTTCTTTTTAATTTTATTTCACTTAGTCCAACTCTGCTTAATTTAGTAGCTATAAATTCTCTAATCATATATTCTTTCAGGTTTTGTGCAATAAACTTTCTCTCAATCATTTTATTCTTTAACCTCTATAGCTTCTTTTTTTATTTCTTTAGGAGTTTCAATCTTTGCTTCTTCTTTTTTCTCAATAGTTTTTTCTTCAACTTTAGGTTCTACCTTTAATTCAACCTTTACTTCTTTAGGAACTTCTTTTTTTGTTTCAACTTTTTCTGTAACTTTAGTTTTAACAGCTTCTTTCTTTTTAACAGGTTTCTTTTTCTTTTCTTCAACTTCTTCAGCAATGATTTCAATATGAGTTCTTTTCATTTCTCTTCTTGAATGTCTTCCATAATGCATTGGTGTTGAAGCCCTATGTGCAACAAAGTGAACAATTTTTAATTCTTCACCTAAACCTTTCATTGAAGCATTAGCTTCAAGACTTTTAATTAATGTGATTAATACTTTTGAAAGTTTTTGAGGATATCTACCAGAGGTAATACCATTACCCGGTCTATGTCCTACACCATCTGTAAATCTGGTATAAGGAATAGCTAATCTTTTTTCTAAAACTTTTTCAAGATATGCAATAGCAACCTTAGTTGTTTTTCCTTTAAGGAATTTAACTGTTTCAATTGAAGTTTTAGTTGACACAGATGCATCTCTTGCAACTGCCTTAGCTTGGTTCTCTTTCAAGTTTTTTTGTGAATATTTGTATTTTGTCATTTTTTATTATGTCCAAACATAGTTTAGCATACCAAAATTTTTAATTTTGTTATTTCTTTTTATCTTTTTTACCAACACCAGGCGTACTATGACCTGTTCTTTTTCTAGTTGGTGAAAATTCACCAAGTGTATGTCCAATCATTTCAGGAACAACAATAACATCAAGGAATTCTTTTCCGTTATATACTTTAATTGTTTTACCAACCATATGAGGTAATATTGGCATAGTTCTAAAATGAGTTTTTACAACTTTTTTATTTTCAGTTTTCTTTAGGAATTTTTTCTGAGCATCAGTAAATCCTCTTTTCATGCTTCTTCTAACTCTTGAAGTAAATAATTCTGCCAATTCTCTAAATGACATGCTCTGTAATTCTTCAAGTTTTTTCCCACGATAACTAAATATTTTTTTTACCATTTTAAATCGTAATTATTTCTTTATTTATTTCTACCAGTGTGTCTTGGTCTAAGCATACCTACCTTTCTTCCAGGTGGAGCATTCTTAGGAGCTGGTTTTGCTTTTGCTTTTCTACTAGACCTTTTATTACCAAATGGATGATCAACTGCGTTCATTGCACCACCTGAAACTTTAGGCCATAATTTGTTCTTTGCTTTCATAGCATAAAACTTTTTCCCTGCTTTAAAGAAAGGTTTTTCTGTTCTACCTGAACCTGCAACATTACCAATAGTTGCCCTACAGTCAGGATTAAACACTTTTTTCTTTTTTGAAGGAAGTTGAATAATAATTGCTTTTTCTGATTTTGTAATAATTCTTGCACCCACACCAGATGCCCTTACAAATTTTCCACCATCACCAGGGACAGCTTCTAAATTATATATTGGGATACCTTCTGGTATTTGATTTAAAGGTAGAGTGTTACCGATTTTTACTTTTGAATCAGCACCAATATTTATTTCTTGGTTAACTGCAATCCCTTCAGGAGCAATTATTAAACCAAATGAATTTAAAGTTGGATAATGCACTACAGCTAATGGTGCAGAGTGACCTGGACAACTAATTATATCAATAACTTTACCAGTTACTTCTTTATTCAATATTTTAGCAGGGCCTTTATGTCTAAAAGAGTGAGATCTATATCTAGGTCCACCTTTTCCTCTTGCTTGTTGAATTATTCTCTTACCCATTTTAACTTTACATTAATCCTAATTTAGTTGCTAAGTCAAGTGCAGGCGTTTCTGGACTAAACTTAACAAATGCTTTTTTGTTACCTTTTCTATCAATTAAAGTACAAACTTTAATAACTTTAACATTGAATAATGATTCTATTTCTGCTTTTATTTCAGGTTTTCTTGCTTTTCTATCAACAATAAAAACTAATTTATTCTCTTCATTAAGCATTCTGATTGCTTTCTCTGTTGATATTGGGTTTTTTATCATCATTTTAATTATACTTTATCTAGTTCATTAATTCTTTGCTCATGCGCAGAAGTAAATTCTTCTTTAAGTTTTAACGCAAAACGCGAATCATAAATAAATGCTTTTTTTGTAAAAATACCGTGTCTTTTTTTAATTTCTTTTATTATTTCACAATTTTTTGCTTCACTCACTTCATCAATCATATTATTATTAAGATTTACAAAACCGGCTTCAGTTTCGTTAAATTTACCAGATTGTAAATTAAAAACATTACGATGATAACTGCTTGAGCCAGAAAAACCAGATGTTAATGCACTTACATAATTACCATTATTATAACTACTTGCAAACATTTTATTTCTTAACCTCAACTTTTTTAGTAGTTTTTTTCTTTTTCTTAGGAGCTTTAACTTTCTTAACTTTTTTTATTTTTTTAACTTTAGCCTCTTTCTTAACAGGCTCGATTGTAAATAATTTATCTTTTGCAATTGCATCAATTGCAGATTCTGTAAAAAGAGTCATTCTTCCTGCATGAGTTCCAGGAGCTAATAACTCTGTGTTTAAATCGTTAACATGAACAATATCCATTCCAGGAAGATTGCTTACTGCTTTTAATAATTCACATTTATTTGAAACAACAAATAGTAAAGATTTTTTCTTTTTATTTCTTCTTCCTCTTAGTTTTCCAATACCAGCCCTTATTGTTTTCACAACAGATCTTTTTAATTCATCTTGGAATCCAAGAGTTTCTAATACTTTTCTTATTTCTTTAGTTTTGTTAATTTTTTCAAAATCATTTGCTAAAATAAAAGGATAATTAGTAGGAACATTAACATTTCTTTGTTTAACAATTTCTATAGTCATAGTTGCAGCTAGAGCAGATCTTATTGCTTTTCGTCTTTCTTTTTTGTTCATCTTTTGTGACCAAACTTTTTCTGCTTTTGGTGCGTGAGCTCTGTAACCACCAACAGTTTGTGGAACAAATGCGCCAACCCAATTAAATCTAGTCCCTCTAACACTCATAACTTTTCTAGGTGTTCTAGATTGACCAATACCATAAGTTGTTCTGTATGCACTTCTTCTTTTAGATACATATGCACTATGTTTTTTACCTGCTCTTGGGTCAGCCCCATAAGGTTGTCTTCTATTATTTTGAATAACAATTACCGCCTTTTTTATTAAATCTGATCTAAAAGCTTCATTAAACTGTGAAGGTAATTCTTTTTCACCAGCACTTGCACCTTTTGTATCAATTATTTTAACTTTCATTTTTATTATTGTGTTGAGTTCTTACTTATTTCTTGAATTGTAGGAACATTTCTTATATTTTTAACAGGTCTTATTGCCTTTGTAAAAACAATTAATCTTTTTCTTGCACCAGGAACTGATCCTTTAACAAGAATATATTCTGATTTTACTTTTCCGTAATGTAAAAAGTCTCCCTTAGGAATAACTTCTTCAGGATTATTAGATATTTTGTAAATTTGAGAATTATATTGTGTTCTTTGATGAAAACCAACTTGACCTGCAAATGCTACTCTCCACATCATGTGTCCTTGTCCTTTCCAACTTCCAGCTAGAGAACCTGGCCCTCTTTTTGTTTTTTCAGATTTATGACTTCTTATACTAACACCAAATCTTTTTACAGATCCCTGTGTTCCTTTTCCTTTAGTAATAGCATGAAGATCAATTAATTCACCTTCTTTGTAAACATCAGATATTTTTACACCAGTTGTTGCATGAGCTTTTACAAATTCTAAAGCTTCTGCGTTTTTTCCACCAATAGTTAATTCGAATATTTCTGGTGTTTTTTTGAATGTTGGGTTAGTAGAAAGAGTGATTGTGAAATGATGATAATCATCAGGATTAATTTTTGTTATAGCGTCGGAAGGCGATTCTTTGAATAAGACTCTTCTCAGAACATTTTTATTCCCTTTGAAGAATATCTCCTTAACAACACCAAAACCATAACCTTTTGGTTTATAGCATCTTAATGAATGAATTCTTAATGGTGGGCATTCAATAACTGTTACTGGAACAGAAACATCTTGTCCTTTACTCATAGAATTCTTGTAAGCGTCAGTCCCTATAATATGAGTCATACCAACTTTGTATCCAGCGAATCCAACAGGTAAGGCTTCTTTAATAATAGGTTTAGACCTAATTTTAGGATAAATCTTTGTAGATCTCTTTCGAGGCCATACTTGCATACTTCCATGTCTTGGATTTACTCTTTTACCCATTTTAATATAATCCTAAAACTAAATAGTTATTAGTTTTAATTGATATTATGTCCCATTAGTCAAGAGCTTTTTGAGAATTAGCACACAGCATTTTTGGTATATGCGCCTCAAAACCCCCTTATCGGGATATATCACATAATCTTGATTTTACTCATGATTATTAATTGTAATCTTGGTGAATCTGATTTTATTTAAAAACTTGTTGGTTTTATTGGTTTTTCAGAGCTTCTACCTAGAATCCAAAGGTATATAAATAAGTGAGGAGTTATATAATATTGGGGTTAAACATGGCAAATAACATAATATTCTTAGGCACTGCAGGAGATTCTATTACATATGGTAAACAGTTTAGAGCTTCAGGAGGCATTGTTATAAAAACAGATAGTAACCAACTCCACATTGATCCTGGGCCAGGTGCACTTGTTAGAGCAATGCAAACCAAAATTAATATTAGAGAAACTACAGGAGTTCTTGTTTCTAACCATTCAATTATAAGAAGTAATGATCTTAATGCATTAATTAGTGGAATGACTTATTCTGGTTTAGACCACAAAGGTGTTGTTGTAGCTCACAAAAATGTTATTGAAGGCAATGAAGAAATTAAACCAATAATTAGAAATAAATGTTTTGATTATGTTGAAAAAGCTATTACTCTTGAAATAGGCAGAAAAGTTGGAATTAATGATGCAGAAATTTTAGCAACAAAAAGTTTTGGTTCAAACTCTATGGGATTTAAAATAACAACCACTGATTTTATTTTAGGATATACTTCTGATACTGAGTTTAGAGTTGAATTAGCTGAAGAATTTGAAAATGTTAATATTTTAATTGTTAATTGTAAAAACCCAGAAGGAATAAAAGAAAAAGGTTCAATGAACACAAATGATATTATTAAATTACTAGAAAAGATTAAACCTGAACTAACAGTTATTACTGGTTTTGGAATTAAAATGATTGAACATGATCCTATTAATGAAGCTAGGAAAATACAAAAAGCAACTGGTTGCCAAGTTATGGCTGCAAAAGATGGCTTAATCATAAATCCAACATCTTATTCTGCAAAAAACAAACAATCTAGATTAAAAAGTTTTATTCAGTAGAACTCATATCAATCAAAAATGAAAACAAGAAAATATTTATAAAGCATCTTCTAATTCTTGAAGTAATAGATTAAGCTTATTCGACCTCATGGCTCAGCTAGGTAGAGCAGCCGGCTCTTAACCGGCAGGTCAGGGGTTCGAATCCCCTTGGGGTCATATATTCCTTTGAATCATAATCCTTCAAATATTCACAAATCATATTCAGATTAACAACTAAGCTAGTGCGGATGTAGTTTAGTTGGTTAGAGCGCCAGACTCATAAGTCTATGAGTGATGAGCTGTAAAGCGATGATTATTCATGGTGCCGAGCAATCTGGAGGTCGGGAGTTCAAGTCTCCCCATCCGCATTTTTATTCATCCTTGCCAGGATGGGACAATCTGGTACTCCGCCTGCCTTGAGAGCAGGTAGCTTCGGCTACTCCCAGTTCGAATCTGGGTCCTGGCGTTTTTTCTTTTAATTCTATAATCCAGATTCTCACTGGCAGCTCGTGCTCAATAATCTTCAATTATTGGCACCTCAAACTCTTCGAGTTCTACGGAATACTTGGTCCTGGCGTTTTTTCTTTTTTAGATTAATCAGTTACACACAAAAGCTTTTTAAACAACAATTCTAATAAACAAAATGTAGTGATAATATGGGAGAAGTAAAGACTGCATATGCAACTAAAACAGTTAAGTATTCTGGATTATTTGATGTAAACAAAGTCCATAAATATTTAGTATCTTGGTTTACAAATAATAAGTTTAATATGTTTGAAGAGATGACTGAAGAACAGGTTTTACCTGAAGGAAAACAAATTACATATAGTTACAAACCAAATAAGAAATTTTCTGATTTTGCTAAAGCAGTTATACATCTTGAAGTAAGTTTTAGTGGAGTGCAGGATCTTCAAGTTGAAGTTGAAGGATTAAAAAAAACAATGCAAAAGGGAGATGTAGAAATTTGTATTACCGGTTATGTTGAAACTGATTATGAAAACAAATGGGAAACAAAACCATTATATTATTTTTTTAAGATTATTTTTGAAAAATTCTTTTTAGGAAGTCATAGATCTTACTATGAATCTTTTGTTTCTAAAAATTGTCAATTACTTTATGATGAAACTAAAGCAATGCTTAATATTAGTAAATTAAAAATTTAAAGGACAAGAGTGGAAGATACAACTAACGAAATAATAAACTTAGGAGATAAAATAGAATTATCTGGTTTCAAAGTAATCAGTTCAGGTGAAATGATTATTGTTAGAAAAATTGTTGGTTCTCAAGTTAGAAAATTTCAAGAATTCATTCCTGACTTTGAAAGATTAAGTATACATCTTAAACCAGTTCATAAAACAGAACAACATATGAAATTTGAACTTCATGCTAATTTGATTCATGCAGGTAAACCAACAAACACAGAGACTACAAATAGAAATTTATTTATGGGTTTATCAGAATTATTTAGTAACTTTGAATCAATGTTAAACAAAAAGTAAACACAAAAATCTATTTTAAAGATTTTTGGTCATTTTTATTTAAAACAATTAAAAAAAGTAAGAGGTAAAAAATGAAAAAAGGTAAATGTGATATGAGTAAAAAATGCCCATTAATTCCATTTTTAGTATTAATAGTAGGAATTTTATGGCTTTTAGAAGGAATTGGAGTACTTGCGTGGAACTTTCCATGGTGGCCAGTATTAATAATTCTTTTAGCAATTGGAATGATGAAACATCATTGTAAGTGCTAATTTTTTTCTTTTTTTATATTATTTAATTTAGATAATATTTCTTTCTGCCTACCAGGAACAATAAAATGATTTAAACATCTTGCTTCATAAGTAACATTCTCTTGAGTTCCTTCAACAAGTTCTACTAAAGAATCATATTCAACAGGATCACCATTAACTAATCTTTGAGTTCTTGTTGCATCAGAACCACAACCATGATGATCACAAACAGCAGTAAAATTATATACTTTATCGGCTAAAGCAAGCAAATCTGGCATTGCACCAAAAGGTTCTGCTTTAAAATCAAGAGGCAAACCTGAAGCAAGAACATTATAATCTTTTTCTAATAACAAAGAAACAACATATACTAATTCTTTAATAAAAAACTGAGCTTCATCTATTGCAACTACTGTTATTTCAGGGTTTGAACTCTTTTCATTAGCAACAATATCAAGTATCTTTCTAGGTTTATTCCCAGGAACAAATATTGCAGAGTATTCAACATTAAAAGTTCTTGATTTTAATCCTTCATCTCTAGTATCCGTTTCTGGTTTTATTATCAAAACATCATTATTTGGAATACGATCTTTAATCATAGCAATTCTTTTAATCAACCCTTCAGTTTTACCGCTAAACATTGGTCCAGAATAAACTTCAAAAAATCCAGGTTTTATATACTTGTTTAGATAAACCATAATACAAGAAAAGATTAATAGGTTAATATACTTATAGGTAGTCTAGAATATATATTTAAAAAATAAAACAAAAAAGAATAATTATTTAGTTTCTTCAGAAGGTTTTGTTTCAACAGGTGTTTCTGCCTTAACTTCTTCTTTCACAACAGGTTTAGCTTCAACTTTAACAGGTGCAGGTTTTTCATCTTTAACTTTTTTCACAACAGTTTGTTGTGGTCCAGCAACCTTGTTCATTAATCTGTCTTTGAAAGATTCTTTCTTTTCAACTTTCTTCTTATCTTCATATTTGAAACCGAATAATTCAGCATGAACTAATCCTTCATCATTTTTAGTTACATCAACTTTAATATGATGAGGCGGATTTTTAATTCCATCTTTCCATACTTCTAAGTTTAGATGTTTACCTAATTTCAAAGTTGTAGGTTTCATATGTTTTGTTAAGAATTCTTTTATAATTCTAATTGCGACTTTTGATCTCACATGTTTTGGTTTTTTAACAAAACCAGATCTTAGTGGAATGTTATATGTTCTATTTATCTCTGCCATTTTTATACCTTAGTAGATCCTCTTCTCCAGTTTCTCTTCACATGTGTATGTCTTCCAGGATGAACTCTTCTTCCAACACCATACTTTTTTGGAACAGTCCAAACAGGAGCCCATTTAGTTTGTTTACCTTTCTTGATTAATCGTAATTTTTTAGCTATGTGTTTAAAAGTTGCCATTTACTCCACCTTTTTTTCAGGAGCTTCTGTTTTAGGAGCTTCCTTTTTTATCTCAACCTTAGGAGTTTCTTTTACTTCAACTTTAGGAACTTCCTTAACAGGTTCAGGTTTCTTCTCTGCAACCTTTGATGTATCTTTTTTAACTTCAACTTTAGAAATGTCCTTTTTAACTTCAGGTTTTGCTTCTGCCTTTACTTCAATTTTCTTTTCAACAGGCTTTGCTATAACTTTTGGCGCTTCTTTTTTCTTAGGCATTGCAGCAACTAATTCTTTTGATGTTCCAAAAAGTAACTTCTGCCCTTCAGGTGTAATAACTCTACCTTTGTGCACTCCTTTTGCCTCTTGCTTTAATAGTTTTGCAGTTTCTAATTGTTGTAAGATAGTTCTAATTATTTTTCCTGATGCTTTTCTAAAATGCTCAGGAGCCATACCATTATTCTTTTTAGAACCATACTTTGATTTTAATTTTGCAACCCCAATAGGGCCTTTATTTTCAACTGCTCGTAGAATAGATGCAGCTCTAGCAAACCACCAATCTAAATCAGCAGGTGGCCTTTGTTTACTAACACCAGTTTTTACAAACTTTGCCCATTCAGGCATATCAATAACTGATTTTAACTTCTCAGCTACTTTTTCTATTAATATTCTTGGTTCAACATTATCAATCATTTATTTTCACCTATGTCTAAATTTATATCGTAACCCAATATAGCCTCTAAACTCAAAATCAAAGGAACCCCATTTCCTTTATAAAAGTATTGGTAGCTTATATCCTAATCCAATATATATTAACTTACTTAAAAGAGAATTAATAAAAAACTAAAGATATAAACAACATACATAATATTTTTAAACTTACTAGATATCCTATCCCTTACAAAAATGGCTAAAAATACTAAAAAGAAAGTTCTTGCAACTAAGAGTGTAAAAAAGAAGGTAACTCTCAACAATTTTAAAACTACTGCAGAATTTGAAGTTTCTTCTAGAATTGTTAACCAAGTTATTGGTCAAGAGCATGCAGTTGATGTTATCAAAAAAGCTGCACTCCAAAGAAGGCATGTTTTGTTAATTGGTGAACCAGGAACTGGAAAATCTATGCTTGGTTTAGCTCTTGCTGAACTTATTCCTAAAAAGAAATTAGTTGATATTCTTTCTTTTGCTAATCCTAATGATGATCATAAACCTTTTATTAGAACAATTAAAGCAGGCACAGGAAGAAGACTTGCTGAGAATGCAAAAATGCAATCTATGAAAATGATGAAAGGTCAAACATGGATTATTCTTGCACTAGCAATTATTACTATGATTGTTCCTTGGTGGGCTAGACAAGAATATAATTCTGATGTCATGTTTGCAGCTTTTTTTATAGGAGGAATATTTTTTCTAGTTGCAGCTGTTATGTTTCTTAATTTAAATAAAAGAATGAGCTTTGGGAAAAAGAATACAAGCTCACCTAAAGTAGTAGTAGATAATTATAATAAAAAACAAGCACCTTTTTATGATGCGACAGGAGCACATGCAGGTGCACTTCTTGGAGATGTTCTTCATGACCCATTCCAAAGTGGAGGACTTGGAACACCTGCACACGAGAGAGTTGTTGCAGGAATGATTCACAAAGCAAATATGGGTGTTTTATTTATTGATGAAATTGCAACTCTACAACCAATGTCTCAACAAGAATTGTTAACTGCAATCCAAGAAGGAAAATATTCAATTACGGGTCAATCAGAAAGATCAGCTGGTGCAATGGTTAGAACTGAACCAGTTCCTTGTAAATTTATTTTAGTTGCAGCAGGTAATGTTGAAACAATTAAGAATTTACATCCTGCACTCAGATCAAGAATTAAAGGTTATGGATATGAAATTTTTATGAATAATTCAATGCCAGATACACCAGAAAATAAATTAAAGATTGCAAGATTTATTGCTCAGGAAGTTAAGAAAGATAAGAAAATTCCTCATTTTAATAGAGAGGCAGTTGAAGTTATTATTAATGAAGCTAAAAGATTAGCAAATAGAAAAGGCCACTTAACTTTAAGACTTAGAGAATTAGGAGGGTTAGTCAGAGCTGCAGGAGATATTGCTATTGGTGAAGAAGCTAAATTAGTAAAACCAATTCATATTACTAAAGCTAGAAAACTTGCAAGAAGTTTGGAAAGTCAGATTGCAGATAAATTTATTGAACATAAAAAAGACTATGAAGTTATTATTACTAAAGGCAAGAAAGTTGGTAGAATTAACGGCCTAGCAGTCCTAGGTGCAGGAGGAAGTCTTTCAGGAATTATTCTTCCTATTGAAGCAGAAGTAACTCCTGGTGGAAAAGTTTCTGAGTTTATTGCTACTGGAAAACTTGGAGAGATTGCAAAAGAAGCGGTTAAAAATGTTAGTGCAATTATCAAAAAGTATTTTGGTAAAGACATAAAAGAAACCTATGATATTTATGTTCAATTCTTACAAACTTATGAAGGTGTTGAAGGAGATTCAGCATCTATTGCTATTGCAACAGCAGTAGTAAGTGCATTTGCAGAAGTTCCAATTAAACAGAATTATGCAGTTACCGGATCTCTTTCTGTTAGAGGAGAAGTTCTTCCTATAGGAGGAATTTCTGCGAAAATAGAAGCTGCAATTGATGCAGGTCTTGAAAGAGTTATTGTCCCTAAAAGTAATATGCAAGATATTATTATTTCCAAAGAAAACCTTACTAAAGTTAAAATTATTCCAGTTACACACATTAAAGAAGTTCTAAAAGAAATGATTGATTGGAAAGGCAAAGAAAAGGTTTTGAGGAGGATAAAATGAAAGAGTTTAATGCAGCTTTATTTGCTGTTAGTGCAATTAATTTAATCGCTGGAGGAATATGGGTATACAATGCAGATTTATCTACATTAACTCAAGAAATGTATAAAACTTACATTGGTTTTGCAGCTATAACTCAAGTATTACCTGCATCTTGTAATATTCTTGATGCAATTACAAACTATCAATTCACAGATAAAATAAATGATAGCTTTGTAAAAGTCATTGAAGTAGTTGATGGGTTTCAAAGAAAAGTGATAAAAAAAGAATTAGAAATAATAGCTACAATTACAGACCCAATTGTAAAATCAAGGCCATGTAAAGCTCTACAATTATATGCGAAAACTTATTGGATTGAATAGAAAAATAACAATTCTCAAGCCCTTTTATAAAACACTTTAACAAAATTTATATTCTAGTAAAGAAATTAATATTAATATGAAGAAGCCAAATGTTGCTTGGGTATCTAATGCAGATCATTCAAAAGAAGCAATTGCAGGTTATCTAAAGAGACATACCAATCTAAGTTTTTACAAACCAGAAGAGTTTATTAAACATCATTTTAAAGGAGAGTATGATTTCTTAATCATTAATTCTAAACTATATGTTCAAAACTGGAAAGCTAAGAAAATTTCTGATTTAATTAATAAATACGAAGTCAAATTTGAAAGACCTATTTCTTTAGTGATTTCTTTAATTGGAAAAAAGAGGAATACAAGAATTTTGATAAATCATCCTTACAAAAATATAATCAATCAAAAATTAGAAGAAATAATAAACAACAGTGATAATGCCCAACTAATTCCTAAAGATAGTCAGCAAGCAAGGGAATTAGTAGATTCTTATTTTATTTAAAAAAAAGTTATTCCATTTTACCATAAGCAATAGGAGATCTTTCACCTTTCACAAATCTTTGAACATTTGTTGAATTTATTGGAATATCATATTTTCTAAAAAGCTTTTTTGCCTTAGATTCCAATTCACCTTTTTTTCTACTTCCCATCTTTGATTTAGGTGTTCCTGCTTTTTTCCTTCTCCCTTTTTTTACACTAGATTTATTATATAATACTAGAGGAACTAAAAATTGAGAACTCTCTAATTTAGCAACTCCCTGACTAGAATTAGCTGCATAAGCTAACTGAGGAGATTTAAGAGAAATATATTCTCTAAACATATCATTTAAGTTATTTACTACAGATTTAATATATTTTTTAGTAGAATCGGATTCTCCTGTTAATATTTTATATAAATTATTTATTTTCATTTTATCATCAATCTTTAATTCTAAAAAAAGAAGAAATAATCATAATTCTTCTTTAAGAGGGGCAAGGTTATCACAACAGTAATCTAAAACAGCTATAGCATCTTTCAATAACTTAGGTCGCTTCTCTATTTTCAGAAGATCATAATAAAACCAACCATGATGGTTTATCTTAATTCTAACAGAAGCATTTTTAATAAAAGCTAAGCAATTGTCAAGGCTTTCACTTGGAATAAAAAAATAATCTTTGAATTTTTTATTTCCATTATAAAAAATAGAAATTTTAGACCTTTTTTTGCTATTAAATAAACTAGTTCTAACTAATTCTACTCCCTGCATAGTAAAATTATTCTCTTCTTCTAGCTTATCAGCTAAACAGATGAAATATTTAATAGGCTTAGAAAGATTAAATATATCTTCATTATTAAAAGTTATACCATACTTATTCATAGAAAAATAAGAACTGCCCCAATTATTTAAACCTTTCCTTAAACTTTATAAATCATTTTCCCATTCTAAGCTTATATGGTACTTGACAAACTAGGAGACTCTCTGAAAAACACTTTAAAGAAACTTACAGGGAGTTATGCAATTGATGAAAAGGTTATTAATGAGATAGTTAAAGATATACAGAGAGCCTTACTTCAATCTGATGTTAATGTTAAACTAGTTCTTGAGCTTACTAAGAAAATCAAAGAAAGAGCTCTTAATGAAAAGTTACCTCAAGGAATAACTAAGAAAGAACAGATTGTAAATATTGTTTATGATACTCTTGTTGAATTTCTTGGTGGAAAAGGTAATAGAATTGATATTACTAAAAAGCCATTTAAAGTTATGCTTGTTGGATTGTTTGGTAATGGTAAAACAACCACAGTAGGTAAACTAGCTAATTATTATAAGAAAAGAGGAAACTCTGTTGCACTTATCTCTACAGATACTTGGAGACCAGCTGCATTCACTCAACTTCAACAGCTAGGAAAACAAATTGATGTTCCTGTTTTTGGAGATCCATCTCTTAAAGATCCTGCTGAAATTTATAATAAGTTTAAGGCTGAGCTAGAAAAACATGATTTAATTTTTATTGATACTGCAGGAAGAGATGCTCTTAATGATGAACTTATTGACGAGCTAAACTCAATTAATACTACTGTTGCACCTGATGAAACCCTTTTAGTCATGGGTGCAGATGTTGGTCAAGCTGCAAAAACTCAAGCTGAAAAGTTTAATGATACTTGTAATGTTACTGGTGTAATTATTACAAAGTTAGACGGAACTGCGAAAGGAGGAGGAGCACTTACTGCTTGCTCTATTACAAAAGCTCCTGTTAAATTTATTGGTATTGGTGAAAAAACAGATGACTTTGAAGAATTCAAAGCTGAAGGTTTCGTCGGTAGATTATTAGGAATGGGTGACTTAGAAGCACTATTAGAAAAAGCTAAACTTGCAATCGATATGTCTGAAGAAGATGCTAATGCAATGAAAGACAAAATGTTAAAAGGAGAGTTTAGTCTTCTTGATTTATATTCACAAATGGAATCTATAGGTAAAATGGGTTCTATGAAAAAAATAATGAGTATGATTCCAGGAATGGGCAACATGGGAATTAGTGATTCTATGCTCGATGTTTCTCAAGACAAAATGAAATCTTGGAAACATTTAATGAATTCTATGACTAAAGCAGAACTTGAAAACCCAGATATTCTTACTGGTTCTCGTGTTAAAAGAATTGCTGCTGGTTCAGGTTTAGATGAAACAGATCTTCGTGCATTAATCAAACAATACAAACAAAGTAAGAAAATGATGAAGATGATGAAAGGCAACATGTCTGAAAAAGGAATGCAGAAAATGATGCAGAAGATGCAGTCTGGAAAGTTAGGCGGTAAGAAGAAGATATTACGATAATTATTTCTTTCTTAACTCAAAATCCTTAATAATATAAGTTCCTGCATAATTCTCATAGCTTATTAAAGAATCTTTAACAATAATTTCTTTTTTGAAAAAAGGCGCATTCAAGACAGTTGTTTCTATCTCTCCACCTTCACCAGCTTCATTTATTTTATACTTTTCTTTAAGTTCTAAGAGTTTTACAATCATTTCTTCGTCAATAACCTTTCCTAAAAATTCTTTTCCAAAACCATCTGCAAAAACACCAGAAATTATAACTTTAAAGTTTAATTTAATTAATTCCCTAAGAATTTCTGTTTGATCCCTCATCCAAAGAGGATTAAAACATTTTATTTCTAGCTCATCACAGATTTTTTGTATTCTTGAAGCTTGATATACAGAACGAATTGCACCTGTAATAATCCCTTCAATAGAATATTTCTCTTTTGCTTCAATAATAGCTTGTTTTAATTCAGCTAACTCTTCTTCTTTTACACCAGGAGTTTTTTTTAATAGAATAGGTAATCCAATTGCTTGAGCTTGAACTTCTGCAAACTCTATGTTTGGAACATGAAACATATAACTCTCATCATTCTCAGAAAGCATAGTAATTAGACAAACTACTTCGTGTTCTTTCATTACATGATGCATTGCTAAGCAAGAGTCTTTTCCTCCTGAAAATAGTGCTGCGAGTTTCATATAAAAAAGAGAAATTATAGTATTTATAAAAATTTACTAAAAAAGTGCTATAATTTCACAATATATATAAATAGAATAAGTATACCTAGTAATATTAATATTGGGGTGCAAATATGATATGGTATATATGGGCAATAATTGCCATTATAATCTTATTAATTGTTGGAATATACAACGGTTTAATTAGACTTAAAAACAAAGTAAGAAATGCTTGGGCACAAATTGATGTTCAACTAAAGAAAAGATTTGATCTTATTCCTAATCTTGTTGATACAGTTAAAGGTTATGCTAAGCATGAAAAAACAGTTCTGAAAGAAGTTACTGAAGCTAGAAACATGATGCAAAAAGCTAAAGATGTTAAAGGCAAAGCTGCTGCTGAGAACCAACTTGCTGGTGCATTAAAGACATTGTTTGCAGTGTCAGAAAACTATCCTGATCTAAAAGCAAGTGCTAACTTTTTGCAATTACAAGAAGAGCTTTCTGGAATGGAATCTAAAATTGCTTATGCTAGACAATTTTACAATGATATGGTTATGAGATTTAATACAAAAATACAATTATTTCCTAACAATGTTTTTGCAAACATGCTTGGCTTTAAAGAAACGCAATTCTTCGAGACTGCAGGTAAGGAAAGAGAAAATGTAAAAGTTAAATTCTAAGAATGAAAAAAGACTTTTACTCTGAAATAACTGCAAATAATTGGAAAACTGTTATGTTGTTTGTTTTCTTTTTTATTCTTGTTTTCTTATTTGGTGCTGCATTTGGCGCTTACATAGGAGACATTATCTTTGGATTAGTTGTTGCATTTATCATTGGAGTAATTTATTCTTTAGTTATGTATAAGTCTGGTGCAAAAACTATTTTATCAACTGTTAAAGCTAAAGAAGTTCTAAAAAAAGATGACCCTTATCTTTATCATACTGTAGAGGGGTTAGCTATTGCAGCAGGATTAAAAGTTCCTCCTAAAATTTATATGATTAAAGAGGACTCAATGAATGCTTTTGCAACTGGAATTAAACCAGAGAAATCCTACATTTGTATAACTTCTGGTTTAAGAAAAAAGATGAACAGACAAGAACTTGAAGGAGTTCTTGCTCATGAGATGAGCCACATAAAAAACTTTGATATTAAAGTTATGTTATTAGCTGCAGTTCTTGTTGGTGTTGTTATATTATTATCAGATATTATCTTTAGAAGTTTCTTATTTGGTGGTGCAAGAGGTAGCAGAGGGGGGAACAGAGATGGTGGCGGAGCACAATTAATTTTAATAGTAATAGCAATTGTGCTGGCAATACTAGCACCAATTATTGCACAACTAATTAAGTTAGCTATTAGTAGAAAAAGAGAATACTTAGCAGATGCATCAGCTGTTGAACTAACTAGAAATCCAGATGGACTTGCATCTGCACTCAAGAAAATTAAAGGCGATGTGGATATTAAAGTTGATTCTGCGAATAAAGCAACAGCTCATTTATTTATTGAGAACCCTTTAAGACACACTAAAAGAAAGCAGTTATTTGCTAAAATGTTTAGCACACATCCTCCTATTGATAATAGGATTAAGTTATTGGAAGGAATGTAAAAAAAGATTAATTGCCAACATTATACTTCTTACGAGCAGCAGTAATCATCTGATCTAAATTTTGGACACCCTTAGCAATTTTTTCTTTACTAACATAAGAAAAATTAATTCTCATCTTATTTTTACCTTGACCTAAAGTAGAAAATGCTTCACCAGGAATAAAAGCAACTTTATACTCGTGAACAAAATCTTTCAACATATCATATGTATTAATTCCCCACTTAGGATCTAATGTTAAGTCCAAAAACAAGCCACCATTAGGCTCAATCCAATCAATACCTTTCTGTAAATACTTATTAAAAGAATCTATCATTGTATCTCTTTTTCCAGAATATAATTGTATTGTATTTTCAAGATTTGCAGCAGCTTTACCACTTTTGAAATAAGCAGCAACAATAGCTTGATTAAAACTTCCCGTACATAAATCAAGTGGTTGTTTTGCTTTAACTAAAACATTAGAAAGTTCTTCTTGAGCAATGTGCCACCCAATCCTAAATCCTGGAGCTAATATTTTAGATAGAGTACCTAAAAGAATAGTTCTATCTGGAATAAGAGAATAAATAAATGGTTGATGCTCACCTTTAAATCTTATTTCTTTATATGGACTGTCTTCAATAACAAGTTTATTATGCTTATTTGCTAAACCAGCTACTTCTTCTCTTCTCTTTGAAGACATAGTTATACCAGTAGGATTTTGAAAATCCGGAATTATATAAATAAATTTTGCATCAGGATTAGAAAGTAATGCATTCTCAAGACCCTTAGAACTCATTCCTTCATTAGTCATATCTACAGAAACAAATTCAGCACCCGAGAAACCAAATGCCTGAATAGCTCCAAGATAAGACGGTTCACTAAGGATTACTTTATCCCCAGGATTAATAAAACTTCTTGCAACTATATCCAATCCTTGTTGAGATGAAGAAGTTACCTTAATTCTATCTTTATCTACATCTAATCCTAAATTTGAATAAACCTTTTGTAATTCATCAATAAGAGGATTATAACCGGCTGTAAGACCATATTGTAATGCAGCATTTATAATTTCTGGATCCTCGTAAATACTAAAATTTGCTTCTTTTATATCGTCAATAGGAAATGATTCAGATGCAGGTAAACCACCAGCAAAAGAAATGATACTTTTATCAGCACCAAGTTTTAAAGCTTCTCTTATAATAGAAGAAGTCATAGCTGCAACAGAATTAGATTGTATTTTATTAACATTAAGTTGACCCATTTTTTTATATCCTCCAATAATATAAATCTAAGAATAAACAATGTTATTTAAATCTTCGGAATCTACTTTTTAAATGAAACAAAAAAGATGTTTTAAAGTTTAGTTATTTTCTATTACTTTCTTGTTTAATTCACACATATAATTTCTAGTTAAATCACAACCATCAACATTATCAAAATAAAACACAGGATTTTCAAATCGTTTAATAAATTGTTCTAATTGACCTTTTAATTTATCAGAAACATAACCTAAAGAATCATTAAGTTTTGGCCAATCATCAGGTTCTTCTAGTTCGTAGATTTTTATTAGACAATTGTATTTTTGTTCTGAATTAATTTCAAGATCAGAACAATTAGACTTTACTTTTTCAATTAAGTTTCTAGAATGTTCAATTTTGACATCTGAAAAGATCTCACAAATAAAGCTTCCCCTTCTTAAGATTTTATAATCATTAGAATTATTTTCATGAGTTACAAAGCAATCACTATTTAATATTTCTGACACATATCTTAAGTCATCAGTAGTCAAAATCTCTGCTTTCATATTAATTTGGGATAATAGAACTCCAACTATAAAAAAGCATTGTTACCCTTACTCAGTAGTCACAAACAGAAAGATTTATAAATGGGCGAAGGTTATTAACATATTAATAGGAGGATTCACAATGATCGATGAAAGAAAAGTAAAACAAGCATTCACTTTAGTTAAAAATGATATGATTAATCTTCAAAGAGAATTACTAGAGCTTAATATTAGACAGCAAAGAATTATGGAAATGCTTTCTAAACTTAATAATAAAACTATTAGAACATCTATAAAGCCAAAAGTAAAGATTAAAACAGTTACTAAAAGAGCTAAAAAAGTGTTTGTTGCATCTAAAACAGGAAAGAAATTTCATGATAAACATTGTCCTTTTGCAAAGAATATTAAACCTAAATCTAAAGTTATATTCAAGACAAAAAACACTGCACTAAATCATGGCCTTAAACCTTGCACTTGTGTTAAATAAATTGGTTAAGAATCAAATTATTTATAGAAATGACAAAGTTTCAGAAATAAAAATCCTCCACAAACAAGGAGAAAATAGTTCTGAAACAGTTTATTTCAAAAAAGGCAAAGATTTTTGTATTAAGTCTAGCAAATTAAATCATACAATAAAAGCAAGACTTATTCAATTACCTTCAATGGTTCAAAAAATATTTCTTGCAGAAACAAAGAAAGGTGTTGAAGTTCTTAAATCTGAATGTTCAAGTAATTTTGTTAGAAAAACACCTGCGTTCAATACGTCTCTAATTAATGAGTTTGTTGAAGTTTAACTGGTCAAACGCCAATTAAATATATAAATAAGGTGTAGTTCTAATAAGATATGTTTTTATCAATATCTATAAAGCACTATAAAAGACAAGAAGTAATGAATTCTTTAGTGCAACAAGCAGAGCACAAAGAAGTAGGAGTTATGTTTGGAATAGGTAAATTTGGTAAAAGGCCAGATATTCTACACTATCCAAATGATGTTCTAGAGTTTGCTAAGAAAAAAGTAACTAGTTTTCATTGTTCTGAAGAAAATTGGCAAGACCCATTATCTTTATCATCAGATATAAAAAGAAAAGACCTTAACAACATGAGAAAAGGTTGGGATTTTATTCTTGATATTGATTGTCCTGTTTGGGAAATATCAAAATTAACAACTCACTTATTTATTGAAGTTCTAAAACAACATAAAATAAAAGGCATAACTTGTAAGTTCTCTGGGAATAAAGGGTTTCATATTGCAGTTCCTTTTGAAAGTTTTCCTAACACTATAGTGTATGATGGCAAGGAAGTTGCTGTAAAAGATTTCTTTCCTGAGTTTCCTCGACTAGTAGCAAAATATATTTTAGAATATGTTGAATCAAATCTAATTAAAATTAAAGATAATAAAGTTAGTTTTCTAGACAAAACCTATTCCTTTGAAGAATTAAGAGAATTATTTAAATTATCTTTTGAAGAATTAACTTATAAGAAATGTTCTAAATGCGGTAAAGTAAACAAAACTAATGATAATAAAAAATTTGAATATCTTTGTGGAGCATGTGGTTTCACAACTAAGAAATTAGAAGAAAAAGATTTTATTAAATGTCCTAAATGCAGTTCTATAATGACTAAAACAAACAATAAAGCAACTAAAGGTTGTAGTTGTGGTTCAAATGAACTAGAACAAAGACTTAACCTTTCTAAAATTATTGAAGTTGACACAGTTCTTATTTCTTCTCGACACATGTATAGACTACCTTACGCTTTACATGAGAAATCAAAGCTTGTTTCTATTCCAATCAAAGTTGAAGATGTTTTAACTTTTGATAAAAATAGTGCTAAACCTGAAAACATAAAATTTGATATTACTTTCTTAGATAGAAATGTTAGCAAAGGCGAAGCTCAAGATCTTCTTGAAAAATCAATTGCATTTGATTTAAGAGCTAAAACAAATGTTGAAATAAAACAAAGAGTTTACCAAAGCCAAGGTAAAACATTTGAAGATTATGAAATAGATCAAGAAGCTGTTCCAGAAGAATTCTTTCCTCCTTGTATTAGGAACATGAATAAAGGTTTAGAAGATGGAAGAAAAAGGATAATGTTTTCTTTAATTAACTTTCTAAATAGTCTTAATTGGTCTTTTGATAAAATAGATGAATATGTTCATGAATGGAACACACATAATGAAGAAGCTCTTCGTGAAACACTAATTAAAACTCAAATTAATTATCGTAGAAAACAAAATAAAATTCTTCCGCCAAATTGCAACACAGAAGGTTACTACAAAGATCTAGCTCTCTGCACTCCTGACGGCTTTTGTTCTAGAATAAAGAACCCGGTTCAGTATGCAAAGCTTAAATCTAAGAACAATAAGAAAGGACGTAGAAAGAAGAAGAAGGTTGTTGTGAAGGAAGAAGTAGTTAAGAAGGAATAATATCAATAAACTTTATAAAAAATAATTCTAAATATAAGTATATGAAATATCTTCATGCAGTTAAAGGTAGTGCAGTTGCATTCATTCTATTTATTATTGCAGTTATATTTATTCCTGGAAAGGGTGCTTCTAAAGAAGTAGAACTTATTCTTACTGTAAGTACCTTTCTATTTGCAATTTTAGCAGGTTTCTTTATTTCTAGATTTAATTCTAGACATAGTAAAATAAAAGAATATGTTGCAGCTGAAGATGCATTTTTATTATCATTTTATAGAACTAGTTTAATTTACGGGAAAAAGTTTTCTGATAAAATAAAAGAACTAATAGATAAATATTATATTGTCTCTTATGATTTTGACATATTATTTAATTACAAACATACAGAGAAATATTTAGTAGGAATCTATAAAGAATTAGTAAAGAATAAAAAATATAGAGCTCAAGGCACATACGAAGCTATGCTAGATCAACTAGCAGCTATAGAAGAAAATAGAAATAAAAGTGCAGCAAGTAGTGAAGATAAAATAAGTATAGGACAATGGATGATTCTAATTACACTATCTGGAATTATAATTTTTAGTCTTTTTTATATAAAAACTAGTTCTTTACATTCTCCTATCGTAACAATATTATTTTCTACAACAATAATTTTAGTTTTATTAACACTAAGAGATTTACAAAAGTTAAGATTAAATGGAAACATGCTAGTATTCGAATCAGGAGAACAAGTTTTAGAATCAATTGGCAAATTAAGATATTATAACCAACGAGATCTAAAAAAAGGCTCTGTTAAAGTGCCTAAACATATTAAAAAATACAGACTTGGCTTGCACAAACCAGGAGAAAAGTTTAATATTAAGATTATTAATGTTAAGTAAATTTATTCTAAAAGAAAAAAAGAAGCACAAGTTACCTTGTGCAAAAGGTGTGTGTTTTTGGGTGGTAAAATATTGGAGGTGTATCCAATATATTTTATTATAAAAAAAAGTTATAATTGTGCTTTCTTACTAAGTAATCTTCTGAAGTGTCTTACTTCATCAATAGGCATTAAGCCTTGATAATAAAGCTCTCTTGAAGCTTTAGTTAGTTCAGCTAAATCCTCAATTGAAAAATCATGTTCTGACATATCTATCACCTCAAATATTTTAATATAGTATAGTGTGAGCTTTGTCTTATAAAGCACTTATGAACTTTTAATTCACAAGCGTTTTAAATGAAATTTTGCTATTTTACTCTATATTAAAGACACAGCCTTTCTTAACAACGTTTATAGTTATTACTAAGAGCTTAATTAGGCCACCAAAGTGCTTTAATCCACTCTAAGAATTGAATAAAAACAGTGTTAAACTTGTTCTCAATTAAGTAGTTGCTACACCTAGGAAAACACTTATCAAATAAAGCTAAAACAAAAGGTTTATATATATGAACTAATTAGTATATCTTAATGAAACAAATAGTTCAACTAAATGAAATCTTAGGAAATAAAAAAGTTATAAATATCTTAGATTTTTTTATAGATAATGGCCCTATAGAGATATCTCAATCAGGAATAATAATAAAAACAAATATTGCTAAGGCAACAGCAGTTAAATGGCTTAGTTTTTTAGTGATGAATAAATTCTTATTATGTAAGAAGATAGGAACAACTAATTTATATAAATTAAATTATGAAAATATAGTTATAAAACAATTTAAAATAATAAAAACAATAATTCAACTACAGGCATTAAACACATTGAAAGTTAAAAATATTGAGATTTACCTCTATGGTTCAGCTTCTAGAGGAGAAAACAATAAAGAGAGCGATATAGATCTTTTAATTATTGGAAAGATTCAAAGAAATGAAATAGTAGATGCACTGGACAAATTATCAAAAAGAATAAAAAGGAAGATAAACTTTAATATATTTAACAACCTTGAATGGTCAAAAATGCAAAAGAAAGATAAGGCCTACTATGAAAGAGTTGAAAAAGATAAGGTAAAAATAATATGAACATAAAAACTTGTTTAAGCAAAGGATATTTAATAAAAATCAAGCCAGATAAAGAACTAGCTAACAAAGAGCTAAATGAATCCTCATATGACCTAGAAAAGGCAGAGAAAGCATTTCAAGAAGAAGATTATAAATGGAGCATTATTAAATGTTATTACTCCATGTTTCATGCAGCAAAAGCATTACTTTTTCAATTAGGCTATATTGAAAAAAAACATATTGCCATATTAATTGTTTTTGAGGAATTAAACAAAGAAGGCAAACTTGAATCCAAATTTGTTACTAATTTTAAAGCATCCTTAACTGCAAGAGAAGATGCAGATTATCATTATTCATACTCAAAAGAATCTGCTGAATATGAATTAGAAATTGCAAAAGAATTTGTTGAAGAAATGCTAAGATTAATAAAAAAATGAAAACATTAACTAAGGACCTAAAGAAAGGCCTGATAAAAGTTCAGATAGAAAATCCTGATGACTTATGGTATCTTGATCAAACCATAGAGCCAGGAGATTTATGTAAACATAGGACTATTAGAAAGCTTAAGATTGGTGATGAAAACAATCCTAAAATTATAAAAAAGCCAGTAACACTTACTATTAACGTTGAAACAACAGAATTTCACGAAACAACAGGCAACTTAAGGGTTGCAGGTAAAATAATTGACGGGCCAGATGACATTCCAAGAGGTAACTACCATACTTTTACTTTAGAGCCAGGTAAAGATATTACTATAATAAAAAAGAATTGGCCAAAATATTTACTTGATAAAATAAAAGAAGCAGAACAAAAACCTTCTGATTACCTAGTTGTTATTTTTGACAGAGAAAAGGCAATTTTTGCAGAACTAAAAAGAAGAAAACACAATATTCTTTCTAGCATAAATGTTGATGTGCAAAAAAAAGATGCACCAACAATTAAATCAGATAATATTTACAAAACTATAATTAAACAAATACAAGAGTATCTTAAAAGAGCAGACTATACTGCAATCATTGCAGCTTCTGCAAACTTCTGGAAGACTTACTTAGAAAAGGAGATTCCTGATGAATTAAAAAAGAAGTTTGTGTTTGCAAATATTTCAGTTGTTAACAAATCTGCACTCAACGAGTTAATGAAAAGACCAGAACTTAAAACTTTACTTTCTAAAGAAAGGTTAATGCAGGAATCTAATCTTATAGATAAAATCTTAGAAGCTATTTCTAAAGAAAAAGCATTTTATGGGATTAAAGATGCTGATAAAAGTGTTAATGAAGGCAATATTAAACTTATTCTTGTAAGTAATAATTTTATTATTAAAACAAGACAGAATAATACATTTGGTAAATTAAATTTTATAATGAAAACTGCAGATCAAAACCAAGCAGAACTTCATATTATTTCTAGTGATGATGCTTGCAAACAACTCGATAATCTTGGAGGGATTGCAGGTGTGAAGAGATGGTGATTAATCAATCTAAAAAGTAAGCACACTTACCCACATCTTTAAGGCAAACACCTTCTGGAGCGCAATCAGTACGAGAAATGCAATCTTCATTCACTACTACAACTTCATTTGTATCAACAGCACAATTCTTTTGAATAGCTGAATAAGCCATACCGCCAAGATTGTCTTCATTAATACCAAACTCCTTGAATAGGACATCTTCACTATTCTTAACACCTATAGAATAAGCAGAAATAACTAATAATAAAACAACCACAAAAGCACCAGCAACAAATACAGAATTTATTTTTTCTTTATGTTTCTTAGCCATTTTTATAACCTAAACTTAATTAATAAAATAAGCACACTGATTCATATCGATGAGACAAACACCATTTGGAGCACATTCAACATGAGACTCACAATCTTGTTCAGCTATTATAACTTCATCAGTGTAAACAACACATTCTGAGATTGGATTTGGTTGTTGATAACCTAAACCACCAATATTTTGTGCAGAATTAATATCAACACCAATACTTTTACTTATAACAACTCCACCTTTTGCAAAACCAATAGAATAAGTAAATAATGCAACTAATAATACAACTACAAAAGCACCAGCAATAAATACAGAGTTTATACTTTCTTTAGGTTTGTTACCCATATTAATATAAAATAACAAATACCATTTTTAAATTCTCCCATTTAAAACATCTAAAGTTGAAATAACTATAAAAAAATATGTTATAAACAACCACAATATTTATATACAACATAAATTAGAATACAATAGATGTTGTGTATTACTTATTCTAAAGCACTACATATGGTGTGTTATCACACAACGGTGAAAGCTTATGAAATGTCCATTTTGTTCCAATCCAGATTCAAAAGTGCTCGAAAGTAGAGATACAGAAGATGATTCTGTTACAAGAAGAAGAAGGGAATGCTTGAAGTGTGAAGCTAGATTTACAACATATGAAAGGATTGAGTTGAATATAAGAGTTATAAAAAAGAATGGGACAAGCCAACAATTTGAAAGGCAAAAAATAATGAGCGGCTTAATAAAATCTTGTGAGAAAAGACAAATAACACAAGAACAAATTGAATTAATTGCTTCAAAAGTTGAAACTTATATTTTGAAAAAAGGTTTAAAAGAAATAAAAAGCAATAAGATTGGTTCTATTATCATGAGAGAACTAAAGAAAATAGATAAAGTTGCATACATAAGGTTTGCTTCTGTATACAAAGATTTTGCAGATTTAGATTCCTTTAAAGATGAAGTATTAAAGTTAACAAAATAGGTATAAAAATGGGAAAGATAAAAGAAATTAAAAAAAGAAATGGAAATGTTGGGCCTTTTAACCCAGACAAAATAACAGTTGCAATATTCAAAGCTGCAAAAGCAGTAGGCGGCCATGATATGACTAAAGCTGAAGAAATAGCAAAAGAAGCCCTTAAAACTTTAGAGTTAGAAGCTAATGGTGAAATTCTTTCAGTTGAACATATTCAAGATGTAGTTGAAAAAACACTTGTCGAAGGTGGACACTATAAAACCGCTAAAGCATTTATAATTTATAGATATGAAAGAGGAAAGAATAGAGAAAAAACACAGGAAATTCTTGAAGGGAAAATTGATACTCTCAAAATTACTCACAATGCATTGCAAGTTCTTGAAAGAAGATACTTACTAAAAGATCCAAATACAGGCAAATTACTTGAAACACCAGAAGATATGTTTAGAAGAGTCGCAAACAATGTTGCAGAGGCAGAGAAAAAATATTCAACTAAAAATGAAGAAAAAAAAGTAGCTGAAAAATTTTACAAAATGCTTTCCACACTAGAATTTTTACCTAACAGCCCTTGCTTAATGAATGCAGGAACATCAATACAACAACTATCAGGTTGTTTTGTTTTGCCTATTGAAGATTCAATGGAAAGTATTTTTGACACTCTAAAAAACACTGCACTCGTGCATAAATCCGGAGGCGGAACAGGTTTTTCTTTTGCAAGATTAAGATCAAAGAGTTCTAATGTTAAATCCACACAAGGGGTTGCTAGTGGACCAGTAAGTTTTATGACTGCATACAATGCTGCCACAGAAGTTGTTAAACAAGGAGGAAAAAGAAGAGGAGCAAATATGGCTGTTCTTAGAGTTGATCACCCAGACATAATAGATTTTATCACTTGTAAAGAAAACAATGACACATTAAATAATTTTAATATTTCTGTTGGTATGACAGAGGAATTTATGAAAGCCGTAGAAAATGATGAGGATTATGATTTAATTGAACCACATAATAAAAAAATAGTTAACAAAATTTCTGCAAGGCAAGTGTTTGATTTAATTGTTGTTATGGCTTGGAAAAATGGAGAACCAGGAATAATCTTCTTAGATAGAATGAACAAAGATAATCCAACACCACAAATTGGAGAGATTGAATCTACTAACCCTTGTGGTGAACAACCATTGTTACCATATGAATCTTGTAATTTAGGTTCTATAAATCTTTCAAAATTTATTAATGAAGAAGGAACTGACTTTGATTGGGATAAATTAAAAGGAGTAACTAAATTGAGTGTAAGGTTTATGGACGATGTAGTAGATATGAATAAATTTCCTTTACCAGAAATTACTCAAATGGTTAATAATAATAGAAAAATTGGTTTAGGCGTAATGGGCTTTGCTGATGCACTATATAAATTAAAAATTAGGTATGGCTCAGAAAAAGGAATTGCAATAGCTGAAAAAGTTATGAAGTTTATTAGAGATATAGGAAGAGAAGAATCAATTGAACTTGCAAAAGTAAAAGGATTGTTTCCAAATTATGAAGGCAGCGCATTAGAAAAAGAAAATATGCCTCAAAGAAATGCAACAATAACAACAATAGCGCCTACTGGAACATTGAGTATGATTGCAGATTGTTCAGGAGGATGTGAACCAGTTTTTGCATTAGCTTACATAAAAAATGTTATGGATAACACACAATTAACTTATATGCATGATGAATTGAAAAAAGTGTTAAAAGATAGGGGATTAAATAAACCAGAAATAATGAAAAAAGTTGCAGAGCAAGGTTCTGTCCAACACCTTGATGAAATTCCACAAGACATAAAAAATGTGTTTGTAACCTCGCACGATATAACTCCAATAGAACATGTTAAGATGCAGGCTGCATTCCAGAAATATACTGACAATGCAGTTTCAAAAACAGTTAATTTCTCTTCTGAAGCAACAATTACAGATATTGATGAAGTTTACAAGCTAGCATACAAACTAGATTGCAAAGGAGTTACTGTTTACAGAGATGGCTCTAGAGGAATGCAAATTATGAATGTAGGAAATAAAGTTAATGAAGGCGTTAAAAGAAATGTTGAGGAACTAGCTACTAAACTTAAAGAAAATATCTTACAAAATAATAACAATAATAAACCAGCATTAAAATTAAGTAAGAAAGCTCAGGATAAAGGTAAATGTCCTGAATGCAGTGCAAAAATGGAATTTAAAGAGGGTTGTGCTACTTGTCCAGAATGTGCATTTTCTTATTGCAGTAGTGCTTAGTTTATTACTGCCCAAAGTGAGCTCATTATATAATTAGATCGAGTTCGTCGTTGGGGTTGCGCCCTACGGGCAAACAGAACTAAAAAACAATATATTGATTGAGCGAAAGGCAATAATAAACAATAAAAATATATTAAAAACAAAATGGCAAGATTCCACATTTATACAGGAGAAGGTAAAGGCAAAACAACTACAGCTATGGGCATGGCTATGCGTGCTTTAGGTCATGGTCAGAAAGTAGTAATAGTTCAATTTCTAAAAGGGCAAGAAACAGGTGAAGCTATGTTAAATGGTTTTGGAGAAAGATTAATCTTCAAAAAGTTCGGTTCTGAAAACTTTGTGTTTGAAGGTAAAGAAAAAGATTCAGATTATACAATGGCTATTGATGCAATTAATTTTGTTAAAGATGCTATGAAATTAGAACCACATCTTTTAATTCTAGATGAAATAAATTGTGCATTCAGTATGGGTTTAATTCCTATTGAAGAAGGATTAAAAATAATACATTCTTGCCCAGCAAAAACAGAACTTGTTTTCACAGGAAGAAATGCTCCTCCAGAATTAATTGAGAAAGCAGATCTTGTTACAGAAATAAAAAAACTTAAACATTACTTTGATAATGGTTCTCCTTCTAAAAAAGGAATTGAATTTTAAATGTAAGTTTTCTAATGTTAAAAAGAATTAACTATTTTTTTGGTACGGGGTTTGAAAAAGAAATATTTTTATGCAACCATAAGTGTGCATTTCCTTCAAAATAATTATTCCTATCAAATAATTCTTTTTCATTATGATCTTCTTTCATATCATAAAAATATGCAATAAATTCTGCGCCTTTTTCTTTAATTTCTTTTTCTGTAATTAAATAAAAATCATTTTTTAAAGAATTGTATTTTTTAAGTAAATAAAAGTTTTCTATAATTGCTTTTTTTGTTGCAGGATGAATCATTACTAAAGTAAAACCAACAATTTTATCATCTACAACAATTTTTAAAGTTACATCGTTTTCTGATTTAACTAACCTTAAAAGAGTTGGTTTAGGCCAAAAACAATTTTTCCCACCATCTTTTGAAAATTCTTTTTCAGAACAACCTAACTTATGAATTTCATCAATATTCTCTTCCAAAATATTGCTTATTTTAAATTCCATAAGAAAAATAATTTTTAACTCTTTATATACTTTCTTGTTATTTCCTTAAAATTCCGAAGGCCCTCATTTTATTCAAATTAAAACCAAAAATTGTATACAATACATATCAAATTAAGTTGCATTGACTTAAAGAAAACAATAAAAAAAGAAAAAAATCTGGATTAACATCCAGCAATATCACAAATAGCTTCTCTTACAGAATTAACATTGTAAGTTTCAACATATACTATGTCATCAATAAAGATAGTTGGCGAATACTGTAAACCTAATTCCTTAGCTTCAATCATAGCCATTTCGTATTCATATTCACCATAAAGGTCAATACAAATTTGTTTATCTTCAAGATTAACTCTTATACATCTCCATTCAACATCAATCACTTCTTGTAATTCAAGATCTCTGATTAGTTGAGTTATATCTGCTTTATCTTCATCAGTTTCAGAGTAAAAGAATTTAACAGTTGGTTTATACATTATTAATTCAGGTTCTTCCTCAACAATAACTTCTTCATCAACAATTATTTCTATTACTTCAGGCTCTTCAACAACAATTTCTTCCTCAACAATATCATCAAGAACCGGTTCTTCAACAATAACATCAATATCAGAAATAACTTCATCAGTTTCTTCTTCAACAACTTCAGCTTCATCAAGAATAACATCATCAAGAACAATTTCAAAAGGTGAATCTTCACCAGTTTCTTCCACTGCATTTTCTAGAGATAATATTTCAATATCTGCATCAGCTTTAACATCTTCTAAAAAGACACCAAAAGCAATATTTTTCTTATCAGCTATAATACTTTCTTTAGCATTAATAGTTGTTTCTTCATCAAAATCTAACCTCTGTATTAAATGGTATCCATAAATTGTTTTGATAATACTTAATTCATTAATGTCCATTGAAAATGATGCTTCTTCAAATTCAGGAACCATATCTCCTTCCTTAAAAAAGTATTTTCCACACTCCGCAATTGAAGCAGTATCTTGACTTATTTCAGTAACATACTGACAAAAAGTTGAATCATCAGCTTCTAATTCTGCTTTTAGAGCACTAAGAGTATTGTAGATTTCATTATCTTCTTCTTCACTAATAATTAAGATATGTCTTACTAAAGTTCTTTCTCCTAAATAATTAATTAATTCATCATTACTTACAGAAATATCTTTAGCAAAAGTTTCATTACCAAGTTTTTCTAAAAGCATATAATAATTTAAATCTATTAGTAAATCATCAATTGTTGCACCAGATAAAGCTAGGTTTTCTTCAATTTGTTCTTTTGTTAAACCTTGAATAGCTAACAATTCATTTAATGATTCTTCAACTTCTTCAGGAGTTACAATAATATCAAATTTACTAGCTTCTTGTTCAATTAGCTTTTGTTCAATTAAAGTATTAAGAACTTCTTCCTTTGTAATAGGAAATAATGAAACACTTGAAGCTTTTTCATATCTTTCATTAAGATCATTTACTAATATTGGTTCACTATTTACATATGCAGCCACACCAGATCCAGTGTTATCTGAAACAAACCAATTATTTGGAATCCCAATTGCTAATACTAAAGCAACTATTACTAATCCTAAAATTATGTAAAACATTGAACCATTTAACATTAAGTTCTTAGTTTTTTTACTTTTCTTAGTTTTAGCTTTACGCTTTTTTGGTTTCTTTTTAGCAGACTTCTTTTTCTTCTTTGGTTTTTCATCAACCAACTCTTCAATTTCCGCTAATTCTTCTTCACTAATATCTTCAAGATCTTCCATTTCAGTAGAATCAACATCAGTTTCGAATTTTAGATCATCTATATCTTTAACAAGATTATTTTTAGCCATTATTAATCACCTATTTAATACGCCTATAACTATTTGTGCGTAGTTTCACCCCTTCTTAACTTAATGTAAGTTAATTATATATAAATCTTGCGTTTCGTTTATAAGTATAGATTAATTAGTATTCTTCATCTTTTTAACTAGAAATAGATATAATAAGCTTAAGCAACCACAAATTACAAAGATTGCCTGAAGATTATTAATTAATAAAGCAATAGCAAAGATAATTATCCTTCCAATACCTAAACTATACTCTCTGAAAGTAAAATAAGTTATTAAGTTTCTTCTATGTTCGGCTTTATGATAAACAACTTTGTCTATAGACATACCAACAACAGACCTTGACAAACCATCAAAAAAGTTTATTAAGAAAAAACCTATTGGAAAAACCATAAAAATTCTAAGAATCCATAAAGGAAACTGAGTATACACACCTACCTTTAATGCCTTTTTATTATTTTTATCAACAAACTTACCAATAGCTGCAATCAGGAATATTGTTAATAAAGAGGTTAAGGAGAAAATCTTACCTAAAGAAAGAATACTATTTAAAGCAAGATATATGAATGCGGGCCAGAAATAAATAGCAACCCCAAAAGTTGCACCCTGGACTTGATATGCTAAACAATTTGCAAAAGAATCAGCCTTCATAACTTTCTTAATTGTGACTTTCTCTTTTTTCACTTTGAAGTCTGGCGTAAGAAATAAAGGCAGAGTTGAAACAAAAAGAATAACACTAGCTAATGTAAAAACAAAAGTAAAAGAAGTTAACTCAATTAAATAAGAACCAATTAAAGGGCCTAATGCAGCAGTGGCTATTGCAATTATTTTCAACACAGAAAGATTCTTACCTTCTTTATTATTAGTTGCAGCCTTTGTGAAATCCATATGAAATGCACCCCAATAGGCAGCACTCGCAATTCCAGAAAAGAATGCAGCGACAAGATATGGAAATCCTGTAGAAACCATATTAAGAAAAAAGTAGGTTACAATAAACATTATTGTTCCAAAAGCCATAACTTTCTTAACACCAATTCTAGCACACAATTGATTGAATGGAGTCATAAATATCATTATAAAAAAATAATGGACTAAAGCAAATAAGGCAATATCTCTTATTCCTAATCCACTAATTAAGAAAAATATTGGAATAAAAACTCCAACAAATGAATCTGCTAAATATTTTAAGAATACAGAAATATACAAATCATCTAACTCTTTATGATGAAGATAATTTACATATAAATGATGTGCATGTGATTTAATACTAAACATAATTCTTTATCCATATTGAATGTTTATTAAGGTTGTTGTTTGTTAGGATTAAAACAAACTATTTTAATTTGTCAAGTATCTTACAATAATCTTTATTTAATTTAGAGAATGCAAACCATTTCTTTCCTAAATCTTTTAATGAAGCTCCGAAATGATAAATTTCCTCATCAATTATTAAGAATCTATAATGACTTTTATCAAATTCTTTAACACTAAGGTTTTTATACTGAGAATTAAATTTTTCAATACTTAATTTTAATTTATTTGTAATCTTTTTTGTATAAATATTAACTTTAACATCTTTATTTTTATCAGAAAACAAACTTAATATGGTTTCATCAACATAATTATCAATTAAAATAATAGAGCTATTTGCATTCTTTATTAAATCACAAACAAATTTGTAAGCATCAAATATTTGCCCATCAAAAAATATTCCTTGCTTAGGCTTTTTCATCTCTAGTGCATCAAATACTTCTTTAAAATTATCATCATGCTCAATTAGTTTTTTATCAACATTATCTAATCTCATGAATAACCCTGTATTTCTAGAAATAAATTTTCTCATTGCAACAAAGGCTTCCATAATATTAATACTAACTTCAATAGCTTTCTTACTCCTTAAAATTCCAGAAAGCATTGCAACACCTTGCTCTGTAAAAACATAAGGCAAAGAGCCTCCCAAAAGCTTTTTAAAAGGTATCGCAGATTGCGATAGGTCTTTTAAATCTACCTTTTTTGACATAATCTCTTCAGCTTCGCTAAAAGTAAGCTGAAACATAAAACGTTCTGGAAATCTTTCAATATTCCTCTTGACCTGTTCTTTTAAACGAAATGATTTAACTTCATAAAGTTCAGCTAGATCTTTATCTAGGATAACTTGAATTCCCCTTAGAGTATGAATTTTGTTTCTTATTGAGTTAGTAATAGTAACTTTTTCCATTTCTTTAAGAAGCAATAACTGCTTAATATAAACTTACTAAGAAATTCCGAAAATTTTACGAACAAAATAAAACTAAAACAAATCCTTACTAAACATTCATTTTTTCTTCTTCTTAATCTTTATCACACTCAAAAATTAAAAATTTTTGGCGTGCTAAAATTTATATTACTTCTTTTTTTTAAATTTTATCATGTCTCCAAGAGTCATTGGCCCAGATTCAATCTGTTGCAGATTAACAGGTTTGTCATCAACTTGGTCTATTAAAGTTATGTGAAGGAATCTTTCTAGCTTTGCAGCAAGCTCCATGTTTGGCTCAAAGTGGCCAGACTCAATATTATGTAAGAGTGATTCTTTGATTGCCAGTTTTGTTGCAAGTTCTTTTTGCTTCCAACCTTTTTTCTCACGAGCATTCTTCACACGTCTACCATAATCAGAAGCAAGAACATCAATCGTTCTTGAAGGAGCAGCAGAACTACGTGAAGGTCTAACATTTTGAGAAACATATTCTTCTGGCTCAGCCGTTTCAAAAATTACTTCCTCAATAACTTGCCCAAGCTTAGCACATAGAGGGCAAACTCTCATTTCTGCACCCTCTATCATTGTTCTAAATATTCTTTCAGTTTGAGAACCACATAAATTACATACAGGCATTGAAACCCCCTCCAACAATTATGCAAAGTAATACATAATAATTTATTTTGTGATGATAACACAATAAAGTATTAATCCACCAATTATTATTTCTTCTGAACTTTGAACTTTAAGAGCTTTGTGTTTTTGATTCATTAACTCTATAAGCTTTTCTGGTTTTTGCATTAAAATTCCAATCTTACCAGTTGGTTTTAGAATATAATCAACTTGATATAAAAACTCAGAATATATTTTTTTAACCATGTTAAAGCTAGTTACTTTTGATTCAGAAGGAAGAATAGTTACAATCTTATCAACTTTTTCTTTATCAAACTTAGTGTCTAACCAATCAAGTGTAACTTTAGAAAACTCAATTATATCTAAAACACCAGCAACTTTAGCATTTGCTTTTCCATAATTAACATCTTTTAATAAATCAGAATAAGCAAAAACATTCTTTTTTAAAGATTTTAAATTTTTCTTAGCTTTAGTTTTTAATTTATTTTGAATTTCAGATAAATCAAGATCTTTGAATAATTTTAATTTCTTGCATTGAAACACAGCTTCATAATAATTATTCATTTTAGATAAATAAAGTTGAGCTTCAATAACCACTTCAGCAGTTTTAGAACTTGGGTCAACTAATATTTCTCCGTTTTTATAATCAACAGCCCTTATTAAATGATAAGCAAGTATTCCTCTAATAGATTTGTTTGAATTAGATAATTTGTATTCTCTTTTACTTAGATCATTTCTAGTCATATCAATTCCAAATAAAGCTTTATTCTCGTCTAAGAAAGTAACAACTTTTATATCTGAATTATCAAATGAAACTTTTAAATCTTTATACTTATTAAGAATTATTTCCCCGAACATTGGTTCGTATTCTCTTGGATCAATATTTTTATTTCTGTGTAAACACCTAACATAAAATTTCGGCTTGTCTTCAAACCAATAACCAAATTCTTTTTTTGCAACAGCTAATTTTATCTTTTCTTTTAAATCCTTATCATTTTTGTAATCAAAATGATCAACTAATAAAATTATTTTCTTTATTGATTGTGCAAGAACAGAAAACTTAAACAGTTTTTCTAAATTTTCTTTAGTATTATTAATAGTGAAAACTACATAGGCGTTACTTATTTCTGACTTTACATCAAAAAACTCCTTAACTTCTTTAGCAGTGGTCTTTTCTAGACCATACTCAGTGAGTGCAGCTATATTTATTTTATTCATAATTGTAAGAATAATGGTTTAATTTTTAAAGTATATGTTTTTACTTAGAAGTATGTATATACTAGAATTAAATAAAAAGAATTTAGGATTAAGTATTGCAGAAGCAGTGAATACATTAAAACCAAAAAAGTATAGTATAATTGATGATTATTTAATTATCGAAGGCTTTGGGTTAAAGAAAACTATTAAGAAAATTAATCTTGGCTTAACTAAAACAATTAAACAAGTAATCTTAACATCTGCAACCACTAATGACCTAAAGATTGAGCTAACAAAAACTAATCTTTCTAAACATTACAAAAAGGATTTTAAGGTTGAATGTCAAGGATTTGGAAAAGATAATGATGTTATTACTAAAACTCTAGGTTCAATTATATTTAAGCAACTAAATAAACCTAAAGTTAATATTAATAATCCTACAACTCTTTTCTCGTGCATAAAAACAAAAAAAAGAATATTCTTCACTATCTTATTATGGAAAAACAATGATGATGTTAGAGACAGAAAAAATAAAGAATTGCCAGAAAGAATGCCTACAACTCTTAACCCAGAGATTGCAAAAGCAATGATTAATCTTTCTGGAAAAAGAAAAGGTAAATTAATAGACCCATTCTGTGGTGCAGGAGGAATTCTGATTGAGGCAGCAAGATTTGGTTTTAATGTTACTGGTTATGATATTGATAAGAGAGCTATTGGTAAAGCAAAACTAAATCTTTTGCATTTAGGAATGAAAAATATTCATTTAGAAAGAAGAGACGCTTTAACAATCAATAAAAAATATGATTGCATTATCACAGATTTACCTTTTGGTAAAAATTCTAAAATTAGTAAGGAAATAGACAACTTATATGTAGAATTTCTTACAAAAGCTTTGAAATATACTAAGAAAATAGTTGTTGGTTTTCCAGGAACATTTAACCGAGACCTTATTCCAAAGCAATGGAAAGTTATTGATTTCTTCGAACTCTATGTTCATAAAAGTATGAGTAAGATTATTTGTGTTTTAAAGAAATAATTAAAATACAAAAACAATTAAAAAAACTACAATCAACAATAAAATATTACTAATCATCCTTCTAAAATTTAGCTTTTCTTTTAAAATTTCTGCACTAAGAAAATAAGTCAGCACAGGGTGTAAAAATAAAAGTATTATAGTAAGGTTTAAGCCTAGATGTTTTATAGACAACAAATATGCAATAACGCCTATAAAATAAAACACACCTGCTAATGAGCCTAATACTTTAGTTTTATTATTCTTAAACTTATAACTAATTTTTGTAACTAACAATAATAAAATTAAAACTCCAACAACTCTAATCATAAATAAGAATTGAGGAAGCAAATAATTCAGTAAGTATTTGTAAATATTCGCAAGTATTGCAGAACATAAGATTGCTAACAAAATATAGATTGTCCCCTTATCTTGTTTAAATTTCCAATGCTTTTGATAGGTACCAAAATATAAAATAATTACACTTAAGATAATTCCGATAATATAGCTTATTTTTCTTTCTGAAGGAAATAATAAAAAAGCAAATAGCATAGTCAAAACTGGTTGTATCCCAATAAACATCTCTCTATAAGATAAATCTTTGATTTGCAAACCATGAAATTCAAATAAATTCTGAAAAAAAGAGATTAAAATCATTAGTAAACATAAACTAACTAAGAAAATACTGAATGCAGGAAAAGATTTCAATGAAAAAATAGGGTATATTGAGGATAATAAAACCATTACGATAAAAACCAATAAAAACTCTTGAAAAGGCTCAACTTTATTTTTCTTAAAATTAAACTTATCAATAGTCTTACCAGTCACTTCTGCAATCACTTTAACAAATGGATAAATATAACTCATATGAATAATTTAAGATTAAGAATTTAAAAAACTATTGTGTTAAAATTATCTTTTTGTAATCATACATTGAGACATAGGCAATTGAATAACTACCTCTGGTTTATTCTTAAAAAAATCATTAAACGCTTTCCTTACACCTTTTGTATGATAATCATGAGAAAGTAGAATTCCACTACTAGACATTCGATCATAGAAGAATTCAAGACAATTTTTTGTGCTTTGATAAATATCGACATCTAAGTGAACAAAAGCAAATTTCTTATTTTTAATGGGCTTAGCTGTTTGAGGAAATAATCCCTTGTAAATATGAACATCCTTATATTTTGCAAGTTTTTGTTTAACTCTTTGATAATTTGAATTAAACATATTAGTTTTAAATCTAGTATCAATTTTATTAGTTTCAGGTAAGCCTTCAAATGTATCAAATAAGTATAAATGCTTATTCTCTTTAACTTCACAAATCATCTTTGCAGTTGCACCCTTGAAAACCCCAACTTCTGCATAATCTCCTTTTACATATTTTTGATTTTTTGCAAAAGAATATATTAAAAATAATTCACTTGGCTTTAATAAGAATGGTTTATCTTCCACAATAATTTGTTTAATAAGCTTCATAAGTTTTTTATCGTGATAATAACTCATAATTTTAAGTTCAAATGTCACAATTAAATTATTTATTAAACGACCAAACCAAGTATTTGCAATTTTATCTTGAGTTTTTTGAAACATAATTTATTCATCACTTAGAAACTTTAAAAGATTTTTGATTTGTTAAAAAAATTATAATTTAGCAGAATCATTACCCAATAAACTTAGAACTACAAGATTATTAAAAAGATAAGGAAGATAATCTTTTGCATCAGGAAAAGGATCAGTTTTTAATTTAGAAATATTCTTTTTCATTAAATTTCTTGCTTTTATAACTGCTTCTTTAACATTATTACCTTTTAATAAAGATTTAACTAATAAATTAGATGGCTCTAAGAATAATCTTGCTCTTTTATCCCTATGAACAACTGCTTGAGAATTAATATCCATACCCAATGCAAACTCATCTATATAACCAATGAAAGTAGATTTAGAGTCAGCAACTTTTTTACCTAGTTTTAAAGCAGAACTACAAGATAAAGAATAAATAATTTTATTTTTAATTAAAGAATGGTTCTTATTTAATTTAATTAGCGGTTCATCATGATGGCCACAAATTGTATTTGGATTACCATGCCCATTAAACATAATAAAATCAGGATTATTCTTTTTAATTATACCAGTTATCATAAGGGCATTCGCATCTGCCTTTTCTTTATTTATTGTTTTAAATCCACGTTTCTTTGACTCTATTAATAACTCTTTACTATAATAATGTAAATAAGAAGTAACATCATCATGGCAAGGCCTAATAAAGAAAGTTTTCTTCATCTTATATTAAACCTTCTCCTAATGCTTGCATATATCTTAATTGAATTTTCACTATCTTTTCACCAATAGGAGTATTATTAGCAACTTCCTTTAGTAAATCATCTTTGTTAAGAAATTGGCCTTTAGAGCCTAAAGCAATTTTAACATTAGGAGCCATATTCTTTATTCTTTCTAGTACAATTTTTCTTACAAGTATACTATTATTTTTCCTAATCATATTATTCTCAACTCCATAAGCATTTTTAAAATTTTCTGTCCTCTATCAGTTTCATTGCTTATTTCATCATAAGCTAATTTCCAATTAATTGGCTCATCATTAATAATCGCTATAGGATTACTTCTTTCTTCAATAGGAAGACCAGAATACACTTTAAAGAATTTCTCAGCATTTTTTAACATAATACAAAATAATGTATTAATATATAAAAAACTTTCTATTAACAAATCAAAAATATTGCGATATATAGGTAAGGCAAGAAAACCCATTAAATTTATAAAGAAAAAGCCCTTTCTACAGCATTAGAGAAGCAAAAACCAACTATGGCGATGTTCACTTCTCCCAGATATATACATTGCCTTTCAGATATTTATTGATGTTATGATGAAAACAGATACTAAGTCTAAAAAGTCTGCAAAACTCAAGCCTTTGAGCCCAAGTTTAAGGATTAAGACAAGATATCTAGTTTTTGAGGTTTTAAACCCTAAAGACAACTTTAATTACATAAAGGCAATCCAAGATGAATGCAAAGATCTTTACGGAAAAGTAGGGTTTGGTGCAATGGACTTCAGAAAAATTGAAGTTAAAGGCCATAAAGGAATTATTATGATTAATAGAAAAAGTGTTGATAAGTTAAAATCAAGTTTTGTTTTTGTGAACAACAGAGAAAAGATTGGAATTGTTTCAAGATTTGTTTCAGGTTCACTAAAGAAAGCTAAAACATATTTATGAACTACAACAACAAAAAAATTATGATTATTTAAGGAGGATAAAAAGAAAATGCAAATGTCAGGACAACAACATCAAATGATGGGATACGATAGGGCTATAACAATGTTTAGTCCAGATGGTAGACTACTACAAGTAGAATACGCAAAGAAAACTGTAAGACAAGGAAGTACTGCAGTAGGAGTAAAATGTAAAGATGGAGTTCTTTTAGTTACTGATAAGAGGATTATTGACAAATTAATAATTCCTGAAAGTGTTGAAAAGATTTTCAAAATCGATGAACACATCATTGCAACTGCAGCAGGAATCATCTCTGATGCACGAGTATTAATTGATAGGGCTCAAGTTAAATCACAACAAAATAAAGTTACTTTTGATTCACCTATTGATGTATTGACAATAGTAAAAGATATTTGTCAATTAAAACAAATCTGCACTCAATCAGCTGGTTTAAGACCTTTTGGTGTTTCACTTTTAGTTACTGGTGTTGATGAATCAGGATTAAAATTATACCAAACAGATCCAACAGGAATATACTTTGAATACAAAGCTATTGCAATTGGAGAGTTTGAAAATGAAATGGCTGAAGTTCTTCATAAAGATTACAAAGATAATATGACTTTAGAACAGGCTCTTTTAATGGTTGTTAAAGCCCTATCAAAAATTATTGATAAAGATTTTAATACTGATAGAATAGACGCTGCATTCATCAAAGAGAGCACTAAAGAGATTACTAATTTAACAGCAGAGGACTTAAAAAAATACCTTAAATAGGTGATAAAAGTGTGGGTAAAAATAAACATATTTTTAGCACATTATAACTTCGGAGGAAATTAGAATGGATCAAAGAAAAACATTCGAAAAAGAGCATTTCAACATTAACATAGCTCGTCTAAAAAAAGGCGGTCAAACATTTGAAATTAATATTAATCCAGATTTGGCTGTTGATTTTAAAGAAGGTAAAGAGGTAGATGTAGAAGATATTCTTAAAAGTCAAGAAATATTCTTTAATGCTACTAAAGGAGATTTAGCTTCAGAAGATATTATGAAAGAGTTATTTTCTAGCGAAGACAAATTAGAGATTGCAAAAATCATTCTGCAAAAAGGAGAAATCCAATTAACTGCAGAGCACAGAGCAAAAGTTAGAGAAGACAAAAGGAAAAAACTTGTTAATATTATTCATAGAAATGCTATCGATCCTAAAACACAAATGCCACATCCAGTTCAAAGAATTGAAAATGCATTTGAAGAAGCAAAGATTAAACTTGAAGAGTTTAAATCTGTTGAAGACCAAGTTAATGATGTTGTTAAAAAGTTGCAAGTTATTCTTCCAATAAAATTTGACCATAAAAAGGTTGAAGTGAAGATTGACGCTGCACATGCACATAGTGTTTTTGCTATTGCAAAAAAGTATGGTGTGTTAAAAGAAAACACTTGGTTAAATGATGGATCTTGGTTTGGAATTGTAGAAATTCCTGCAGGATTACAAAATGAATTTTTTGATGAAATTAATGGCTCAACACACGGAAGAGCAATTACTAAGATTTTAGATTAAAAGAGATGTAGGGAGAAATAAGATGAGTGAAAAAAGAATACCCTTTATGACTGAAGATGAAGTTGATTATTTTTATGATGAATATAATAGATTAAAAGAAAAAGGAAACAAAATATTAGAAGAATATAATAAACTTGATGAAATTAATGGCAACACTATAGATGAATATAATGAAGGATATCAAGCTTTAGGGAATGGAGAGAGAAAAAAAGTTGATAAAGCACTTAAAAATAAAACTTGTCCAGTAGATCCTAAACATTTTGAATTAGTTCAAATAATGAAAAGGCAAGAGGAGGAATCCGCAACAACACAAAACAAACATAATGAACTGATGAATATTGAAGGAAGAATCAGGGACGTAGTTAAAGTATATAAATCTAAATTAGTGGTTGAACATAGCTCAATAAGTGACTTAAAAGCTGAAGGATATGACAATATTGAAAGATTTATAATTCCTGAAACTACTATCCAAGAACTATCAATTAGCACATATAAAAGAATAGAAAGAGATGTATCTCTAAACAATATAATACTAGAAAAAATAATTGGCATAGCCAATAGCAAATCATTAATAATCGCTTTTGGAGAAGATTATCAACAACCAAAAACAATTTCTGAAATAGAAGGGCTTAAAATTTACGCAGGAACACCAATTAGATACGCAACTAAAGATTAAAAACAAAAATTAAACTCAAAAGATTAAGAGGAAAAAAATGAATAAAGAAAATAAAGAAGAGCCAAAAAAAGAAATGGCACAAAAAGAAAAACAAGAAAATAAAGAATTTAAATCAGAAGGTAAACTTCTTGTTAAGAACAAAAGTATAGTAGTTCCAGGACAAGTATTAGCTGAAGGATTTGATTATTTACCAAGCTATGGAACATATAGAAAAGAAGATAAAATAATAGCTAACAAATTAGGACTTATTTCTATGGAAGGAAAAGTTCTAAAGAGTATTGCTATGGCTGGAAGATACCATCCAAAAAGATATGATGTTATTATAGGTAGAGTAATTGATATAACTATGACTTCTTGGCGATTAGGAATAAACAGTGCATACACTGCAATGTTAAATTCTAAAGAAGCAGGAGGAAATGGTCGAGGATATAATAGTTATCCACAGAAAGGAAATCTTTCAAAAACATATAAATTAAATGATTATGTATTTTGTAAAGTAACTGGTGTTTCTGATATGAACTTAGTTGATGTTACAACTCAAGGACCAGGATTAAGAAAACTTTTCAGTGGAAGAATAATCCATGTTAACACACATAAAGTTCCAAGGATTATTGGTAAGAAAGGCTCAATGGTAAACATGATTAAACAAGCAACAGGTTGTAAAATGATTGTTGGACAAAATGGTATTGTTTGGCTTCAGTGTGAACCTAAAGTTGAAGCAATCGCTGTGGACGCAATTAGAAAAATTGAGAATGAAAGCCACATTCCAGGTTTAACTGATAGAATTAAAGAATTCTTAGAGAAAAAAACAGGGAAGAAAATTGAAGAGTTTACAAATGAAGCTCCAAAAGATGAAGAGAACAGAGGTAATTAAAAATGACTTACAAAAAAAGATTAGACGGAAGAAAGATGAATGAAACTCGGCCTATCGAAGCAAAGGCAGGAGTTATCAAAAAAGCTGATGGTTCTGCTTATTTTAAAATAGGAAAAACATGGGCTTATGCTGCTGTTTATGGTCCAAAGGAATTACATCCTAGGTTTTTACAAAATCCTAATACCGGAATCATAAGATTTAGTTATATTATGATGCCATTTTCAGGAATGGGTGAAAGAATTAGACCAGGGCCAAATAGGAGAGCTAAAGAAATCTCAATGGTTTCACAAAAAGCAATTACTCCAGTAGTTAATCTAGAAGATTATCCAAATACTGTAGTTGATATTGTTGTTGAACTTCCTCAAGCAGACGCAGGAAGTAGATGTGCAGGAATTTGTGCAGCATCTATTGCATTAGCAGACGCAGGAATTCCAATGAAAGACATGGTTGCATCAGTTGCAGCAGGTGTTGTTGATAACACAGTTTGTTTAGACTTAAGTTATGCAGAAGAAGCATATCCACAATTTGCAAAAGAAAAAGTTGATTCAGAACATGTTTCAGACATACCAATTTCTTGTATTCCAAGTACTGGAGAAATTACACATATCCAAATGGATGGTATAATGAAAAAAGAACAAATGGCTGAAGCAATTAAACTTGCAACAGAAAAGTGTAAGGAGATTGCAGAAATACAAAGACAAGCAGTTAAAGACAGATATAATAATAAGGGAGGTATCTAAAATGGATAAACCTACACATATAGATAAAGAAATGCAAGAAAACATATTAAAATTACTTGACGAAGGTTTAAGACAAGATGGAAGAAAGTTTGACCAATTTAGAGATATCAAAATAGAACTTGGTGTTGTTGAAATGGCTGAAGGTTCTGCTCGTATTACTGCTGGTGAAACAGAAATAATTGCAGGAGTAAAATTAAAAATGGATAAACCTTATGGCGATACACCAGATAAAGGAATCTTAATGGTTAATACTGAATTAACTCCATTAAGTAATCCAAAATTTGAATCTGGCCCTCCAAGTATTGAATCTATTGAATTATCTAGAGTAATTGATAGAGGACTACGAGAAGGCGAAGCAATGGATGTAAAGAAGTTGTGTGTTGAAGTAGGTGAAAAAGTTTGGATGGTAAACGTTGATGTTTGTCCTATAAACCATAATGGTAACCTAATGGACCTTGGAGCATTAGCTGCAATGGCTGCACTCCACAATGCAAGATTCCCTGAAATTGATGCAGATGGTAAAGTTGATTACAAAAAGAAAAGTAATAATAAACTTCCAATATCAGAAGTTCCATTACCAGTAACGGTTATCAAAATAGGAGAACACTTCCTGATTGATCCAACTGAAAACGAAGAAAATGTTCTTGATGCAAGATTAACTGTTACTTTCAGAAATGATGGTAACATGTGTGCAATGCAAAAAGGTGGCGAAGGCCCTCTGAGTGCAGAAGACATACAAAAGATGATTGACCTTGCAGAAGTTACTTCTAAAAAGAACAGAGAAATACTTAATAAAGCTGTTAAGTAATTTTATTTTTTTTATTTTATTTTTTCTTTATATTTTATAAAAATGGATATAATCTATGTTATGTCGAATTGGATAAGAGTAAGTTCTTTCTCATTTTTAGGCGTTTATTAAAAAAATATATAAGTAACTAAGCACAATGTTTAACTATGTGGGTTTTAAAGTTCAAATCTAAGGAAGAATTCAATATCTATAATAAAAGATGTATTGATTTTAATATCAAAATACACTTTTATTCTCAAAGATATTACGTTGAAAAAAATAAATTATATTTCATTAATTCTGGTATTATTTCTGGAAACGAAGAAAACAAGAAATTTTTCTTTAAAGACTTAAAAAAAGATAAAAAAATTAAAAATTTAGAAGTGAATAATGATTTCTTTATCTCCACTTATTTTGAAAAAGAAACTGAGCAACGTATATCTGCTCTTAAAACAGTCTATAATCAAAAAATAATTTTCTTAAAACCTACAATTCTTGATGAAGAAGGCTTTGAAGAATGGGAAATTGCATCATTTGATAGAAAAGATTTGGAAAAAGTACTTTCTCAAGCCAAAAAATTATCAAAAAGCAAAAACCTACACTTTAAATTACTAAGCTTTAAACAACAAAAAATCAAAGACTTAACAATACAATCAATTATGCCAAATTTAAGCACACAACAAAAAAAAGCATTAGAATTAGCAATAAAAAATAAGTATTATGGTTATCCTCGAAAAATAACATTAAAGAAACTTTCTAAACTAATGAATATATCTGAATCAACATATCAATTCCATTTAGCAAAGGCAGAAGAAAAGATATTGCCTTTTTTCTATAAAAGCTAATATCGGAGAAATCCGATAAAAATTAGTTAAACTCGAATAGTTTCTACTAAATCATGACATCAAAACTAGATCGAATACTTGAAAATATAAAAAATATACCTGAAGCAGAAATTGTTTTCAGAAATGATCATATGTCCGGGTATGAAGACAGAGTTTTTTTATATATTGCTCCAAGACAAGGAATTTATTCCATAACTAAATTAAATAAATTTCAAGATAAAATCATTGGGTCTATGAATCCACATATAAAAATAAAATTTTATGAAGACTATTTAAAATATTTTTTCTCACCAGTAGGTTATTTTGAAGGATTAAAGAAAGGATTAAAACCAGGTCATGTATCATTTGAGGAGAATTTAGATGTAGAAGTAATAGAAAAAGTTCAAACAGACTATGAGTTAAAATCAAATGATTCCCACCTCAATACAAAAAGATTATCTAAAATCTATTCAGGCAAAATAAAAGATGAGAAAGTCTATTTCACAAAAGAAAAAACAAATAACTATTCAAAATCAAATAAACCATTTTTTACTAGGTATATTTGTTTAAAATTTTCTCCAAATAAAGAAATTATTAGTGATTCAATCAAAAAATGGATTAAATCTGGAAGAAAAGAAGAAGGATATAATTTAGATTTACCTCATGCAATTAGATTTGGAGATCTTCCAGAAAAAATAAGAAAATAAACGCTCAAAAAAATATTCTAGTGTTCACTTTGTGAACTTTTTGATGTAAAAAATTACCCTTATTCAACTTCTCGGAAAGTTTCACTTTCCTGCGGCCCACGCCTTGCAGGCTCTCACTTCGTTCGGGGCGACTTAACAAGGATTAAAAAAGAAATTCTTGCTGAATTTCTCCATATTTTCTTCGAAAACATTTTTTAATCCCGATGTTAAATGAAATTTAGGCGCTTATTTATTAGTCCACAAAAAGAAAACTTTCTATCTTTTCCTTAAAATAGTTATTTTTCCAAAATCTTCAATATTATTAGTATCAAAATTTATTACCTCTATATCTTTCTCAAAAAATAAAATTTGAAAATGTTTGTTTAAATCGCTCTTAGAAAAAATAGTTCCAATATCATCAAGTAAAATCAAAAATCCTTTATCATTTAGCAACCCAAAAAGTTTGTTTAAGATTTTCTTTTTATATTTTAATTCCCATTTAAAATTTTTTGAAAAATGAGAAGTATAATTTATGCTATAAACCATATTCGCTAAAATAATATTAAATTTTAATTTCTCTAACTTCTTTGGAAGATTTTTAATTTTGCATCTAAAAGTTTTCCAACTATCAAATTCTTTTGCAAAAGGTTCTATCCCGTAAGCTTCATATGCCTTTTGATTCAATAAATTAACTAAGATTGGAAAATCTCCATAACCGATATCCAATATTTTATCTCCTTTTTTAGATATTTTCTGAATTATTGAGTAGGTTATTTCATAGAATAATTCCACCGGGAAAGAACTTTTTTGTGATTTAGGAATATTATTCTGAATTTCAAAATAGGAACTTTTTAACTGATTTTTTGTAAGAGCATATTTTTTTCTTTGAATTTGAGTTAATTTATTTGCAAACTTTTTTCTTAATTTTATCCTAAATTCATTCCATTTAGTTCCTACTTTATCTATTTTAATATATTCCTCAAAAAGCTTGTTAAAAGAATTTGCTCTTTGTTTAGAACTAATTTTGAAATTCAAGGAATTTTTCATTAAATTCTCAAATTTTCTTATGTTCTCTTTTTGCATAGTAAGAAATAAAATCCTAAAGATATATTAAACTTTCGATAACTTACTTGTAAGCTCTTCGCAAAGCTACAGTTTGCTTACTTTGACTTCAATAATAACACAAAACCTTTAAAAATAAGAAGTTCTAAATAAGTAATATGTATCAATTTAAAGAAAGAACCAAGCCATTCAAGAAAGATATTTCTGTTATACCCAATGGTAAAACAATGGAGATTGAAATACAAAATGTTTTCCATCTAAAAAATGTCTATAAACATCTTCATGACTGGCTTTCTGACAATGGTTATTCTGATCCTGACACGGGTAAAGATGACTTTGAAACACTATATTACGAATTAGCGAAACCAGATGGTTTAATGTTTCATCATATTTGGTGGAGAGTATTAAAAGATGGTGAAGGAACAAAAGGTAAATACTTTAAATATTATGTAAAGGTAAATATTAATACTGTTGCAGTCACAAAACATGAAACAATGATTGAAGGAAAGAAGTTTAAAACATATAAAGGAGATGTTATTATAAAAATAAAAGGTTACTTAAGAGTTGACCCAGCTGATGAATGGAATAATCACCCCATAATAAAGCATTTCCAGAAAAGAATGCTTGATCATTGGTTAGGCAAAGAAATAAGTTATCATAAAAAGAAACTTTATGCTGAATTAGTTTATTTCGCAAGAATGATTAAACAATATTTAGGTGCTCAAGCAGGTAATACTGGCGCAAAGCAATGGAATGAAGATATAACAGGATTATAAGATTCTCAAGTTTTAAGCAATAATATTATTAATTCTATAATAACCTTTATAAAATAATAATATAAAATATACTATTATATTAAAGGTGTGAGTTTGAATGAATAGGCTATCTAAATATACATTAATATTTGCAATCTGCATATTTCTAATTTTAAGCACAGTATTAGTGAGTGCAGATGTTAATAGTTTTGGATTAGAATATAATTATTTACCTATTACAAGAATATCATTATCAAACCCATTAACAGTTACAGTTGTTTTTAATATTGACACAGAATTTCAACCTTATAAGCTTGTTGCTAACTTTTCAGATTTAGTTCAAAACCCTTATTATAAACAAAATTATCAAGAAATTGTAATTGGTGGAAATTCTTGCAACTATGATAATGAAACATTAAATTACAAGTGCGGATTAAGTAATGTTATTATTAATCCTGAAACTGCAAATGTTAATCTTAATTTTGAAGTATTTTATACGCCATACAACTCTAGCCAATATCCAATTAGCCATACTTTTGATATTGATAATGATTCGCCTGCTTTAACAGATATAAGAACAGATTACTGTTATGAAGATAAGTGTTATATTAAAAGCGGTTCTAATAAAATCTATTTTGATTTTGATGATTCTTCAGAAAACTTTGTTAGAAGAAAAGTTTTCTATTCAATGGAAAACAATAGATATCCTGTAAGTTATTGTCTTAGTGGAGAATGTTATTCAGCTATGACAAAAATTTGTACTTCTGGTCAATCTTATCAAATTGAGTTAGTTACTTCAGGTAATTACAAAAGTGAAGATGACGCAGGTAATCCAATTATTGCTAATGATTTAACAAGAAATATTTATTGTGATAGCATTAAACCTTTTCAAAATTTACTAGGAGATAATAACTTTTATGAATTATCAACAGGTGAAGAAGTTGATGGTTCAAATATTGAATTCATCGGAGATTCTAGCACTTATGGATTAATAAGTGGGGGAAAACCATTAATGATCAAAGCTTATGTTTTCGAAGATGGGCCAATTGTTTATGCTCAAGCTAATCTTTCAAGTATTGGTGGAAGCAATGAAGAAGTTTCATGTATAAAACAAGAAAATATTCCTAATTTACATATTTGTGAATTTAGTGTTGCAGCATTACTAAATGAACATTTACAACAAACAATTAATTTTAAGTTTACAGATATTGTTAATAACTCTTTTACAACTTCAAAAGAAATAACTATTCTTCATAGCCCTGGAACAGATGTAGCAACCCCAAACTGTGTTGAAGTTGAAGTGGAAAATTTTTATCCTAAAAAAATTAATAGAATAGCCCTTGATCTTTCTCAAACTAATTCACTAAGTTATCCTACTTATGCACCTTATACTCCTAAAAGAAAAAGTGGTTCTTTTTGCAGTGGTGCAGAAATTTCAGAACAAAAAATAGAAGATTGTTGGATAACAACAAGTAATGGAAGTTTAATGCCTGCATTAGGAAATTACTTTGATGATTCCAGCAACATAAATCATCCTTACTGGAAATTAGATGAAAACAATTTTATTGATTTACCTATTAGTGTTGATCCAAATGCAATTGATAGCACAAAACTTATTTGTAATTTAAGCTTTAATCTTTATGATAATAGAAATATTTATTCAGAACCAATAATCAAAACAGTTGAATGGGATGTTACACTTATTAATTCTAAATTAGGCAGACCAGGCGAAAGTTATGTTGCTAAATTAAAAGAAAGTAGTAAGAAACTCGATGAAAAATGGAAGGTTATAGAAGTCTTAAATGATGGAGTAGCAACAGCATCTAAACTATGTCAAGCAGGAAACTTTCTAAAAGATACACTTAATAATTTACAAGTTTCACTAGATGTTCTCCAATTTGGTATTGGAATGTTCAATGAACAATCTAAAAATCAACCATTAATGAGTAATGCACTCAAAGTAACTCTAGCAAATATGGATAGTGGGGATTTTAAAGCACTTAAGAAAAATGCAACAGGAGTTATTTCTAATATCTTTGAGATGGCATGTTGGGCATCTAGTTGTTCTTATGCAAACTATTTAGAAAGTACAAGTATGGAAGATGGAAATTTATTTCAAGAAGCAAGTAAAGCTTACAATGGAGCTGGAACTCCTCTAACAGATATTTATCCTGATGCAGAGATTGGTGATTTTGATTCTGTTGGCGAGAAGCTAGGAAAAGATCTTCTTGGAAATATTGGAACACCAGATTTATATAACAGTGTTTTTGCCTGTGCATCAACTGGTTGCATACCAGGCGTTATTTATCATGCTAATAAATGGAGAGAATCAGAATGTGATTATCTTTATTGTTTAAAGAGACAAGCTCAATATGGATTAAGTATTGATGCTTGTGAAGTAAGTAAAAAGACTTATACTTGTAAATTTATTGTTGGTGAATTTTTTGAAATGCCTTTTGTGAGAGAAGCAAAGAATCTTGCAGATAACTTTAATGATTTAGCACAAAACTTTGTACCTAAAATATTATTTGATGTTGTTTCAAGTGCAACTTGCACTGAAGATTATGAAAGAGTAGTTTCTAATCCTAAAGCAAAAGTAGGAGATTTAAACATGCTTAACATAATTGGATGTGAAATTCCTTTAAGTATTGGTCGAGCAATCAGAAATAAAAAGATGACTAATAAGCTTGGTTCATTCCAATACCCAACACCAGATGTTGATATTTGCAAACTAGCTATGTGTAATGAAGAAGATCAAAATGATTGTGAAATTGAATCAGGAATGACTTGGTTTAATAACTTAATGCCACCAGAAATAAAAGCTGTTGTTAACTCTCAAGACTTATCTTCATTTGAGCAAATGGAAATGTTACAAGCTAATAATCGTGCTGGAATTAATAATAAATATTATGGTAGCGCGATTAGCCATTATAATGAAGTTGTAGAAAGATGTAGAAAAAATAATGGTTGTTCAGATAAAGATACAAAAAAACTCTATGATTCTTCTAGAAAATTAAAATATAGTTATGGAACAGAACTACCAGATAATTATGATGAAGTTAAAGAATGGGTTGGTACTGAAACAAATGCAAATAAACAAAAAGAAATAATTGCAAAAGAAGTATCTGAATCTATTAGTAAATCTTACTTTTCAGAAAACTATGAAGAAGTTAGTGGAGTAACAATAATAGTTGATCCAGATGATTTAATACAAGAACCAACAAGACCAATGAGTGATGAAGATATTCAAGGCACAGAAACACTATATGATTATCTAAAGTTAAAAGAGAAAGCAGACGATGAAGAACTATTAGATACGGATTCTATAAATTCAAGAGTTATGAGAAATCTTAATACAGAAGCACAAGAAAGAAAAGAAGAATTTTATTATGCTAAAAATCATGTTGCAAAGCAAGAGGAAACAAAAGAATTGATTAGTTTAGGAGTTACATATTATGCACAAGAAAAGGAACAAAAAGCTTACTTAATAGACAACCCTCCGAAGTTTGCAGAAGAAATATTTACTAAAAATCATGGAGTATTTGACCAAGAAAGATGGGAAGATTACCTAAAAGACCCAGATAATTATATTTTATATGAAGTAGAATATGGCGATGGACAAAAAGAATATCTTACAAAAGAAGAACTAGATAATTTACCCCTTGTAGTTGTAGTAAAAGAAACAAAGGAAGTTAAAATTAATGATAAGGTATCTGAAGAAGTAAAAAAACAAAAGCAACAGATAGAAAGTCACAAACAAGAAATAGTAAAGTATAGAAATGAAAGACAAGAAAAGATTAACTTTATGCAAAGACGAAACAGAATGAAGAAGTGGGTTGATATTGCAGTAAAGTGGTTCTGGAATAGAATTGTTAAAGATTTTGGAACTCTTGGTGACATAGGTGAAAGATTAGATAGTGAAGGATTAATACAACTTTCAGAAATACTAAATAATAATCTTAACTCTGAAGCTTGGAAAAATAGTTTATGTAACCCCCAAGCAGCAGGATTATTTTCTGATTTTGAAGCAGATGAAGGTTCAGCTATTGATTGCACAGGAACAACTTGCAGAACGGTTCTAACTATGGCTATGGAAAGAACAGCATATAACTGGAGTGATGAATCTCATGAAACCCCAGATAACTATCTTTACACTTTTGTTTATCATATGGGGCCAATAAAAAATATTAATGAATATAATATTTATTTTGAATATAACAAATATGAAGAACATTGTGTTTTCAAAGATGAAAATGATAATTGTAAAGATAAAGACTTAAGTATTGGAGATATCCAAAGTAAAAGCATTGCATTCATCAGTAATAATTATTATGAAGAAGTAAGATTTGAATTTAAACATAAATTCCCTGGCCCATCAACTACTTCTTATGAAGTTGGCAGAGTTTTCACAAGAAAAATAACTGAATCTCAATTTGATACTGGTCAACCAGATAGAGATTTTGAGATTGCAGATTTAGGTTCAGGAGATTCAAGTAGCTCCCTAAATGAGGTTTACAATTAAAATGTTAAAGAAAAACGTTAGAGCACAAGTAACTACATTTGTTATATTAGGATTGATACTTATTGTATTAGTTGGTATTTATTTTGGAGTTAGAGAATATACTTTAAGAAACCAACCTAGTGTTCCTGATGAAATTACAACTAATGAAGCTGCACTCATTAAAGAGTTTACAGATAATTGTTTAAACCAAATTTCCAAAGAAGCAATTATTCTTGCTGGTGAAAGAGCAGGTTATATTGATATGCCAACTAATCTTAGAGTTAATCCTCTTCCTTACAAGTCAGATATATTTTATAATGCGGTTTACATGCTTCCTTATTGGTATCACTTTAGTAATGATAATATCTTTGAATCAAACAAACCGGCACTCTGTTCTTACTCTGGTGACTGTGGAATAATTGATTTTGGTGATGTTAGTGTTCAAGAAAACTTAGAAAGTTATATTGAAGAAAATATTGATTCTTGCATCAACAATTTTGTAGCATTTGAAAATATTGTTAAAGTAACTAAAAAAGGCGAACCAAAAATTAATGTTCAAATAATTGAAGATAGCATTATTACAAGGCTGAAGTATCCTCTTGAAATTAGAACATTTGAATCAGATTCAAAAACAAAACTGGAAACATTTATTGCAGAGCATGATGTTCCTTTACAACAAATGTTTATTTTAAGTATGGATATTGTTGAAGCACAAAGTAATCTTCATTTTGTTGAAGATAATACACTAAATCTTATAACTGCATTCTCTGGTGTTGATGGAGACAAGCTTCCACCAATGTCACATCTTAATTTTATGGACTTTTCACAAGAGTTCTGGGTTAGAAGACAACTTGAAGAAACAATTCGTTATGAAGTTCTTCCTTTTGTTGGTTTAACAAAGATTGTTAATGCACTTAATAGTAACCCAGCAATCCCCTATGTTGAAGAAGAGTATAGGCCTTTTGCTCAAGGATTCTATGAATCATTTCATATTAATATTAAAGAAAATCAAACTTACAATTATACTGTTGATATTTATTATCCTGATTCAGAAATAGATTTCTACATTGATAATGGTGAAGAAATATTAAGATCAAAAGAAATAAAAGGTGTTAATCCTAACCTTGTTAAATTCTTTAAATTAGCAATACAAGAATATTCCTATGATTACAATCTTGCATTCCCTGTTATTATAACAATAACAGATACAAAAGCATTTAATGGCGAAGGATATAGTTTTAGTTTTGCAATCGAAGCAAATATAAGAAATAATATTCCACTTACAAAGAACATAACTTTTGCAAGATTTAAATCAGCATCTCGTCTAAGAATTGATGACCCTAGTGCTCTTGTTAAAAAAGATATTACAATTAATGTTAAAGACAGACATACTGACAACCCAATTAGTGAAGCCCTTGTTATTTATAATTGTGGAACAGATTATTTTATTGGCGATACTGAATTAAATAATAATGGGGCAGAACTTACTGCAAACCTCCCTTATTGTGCAGTTGGAGGTTACATTAAAATTATGAAAGATGGCTATGCAACTATTATTGAAAACTTTAACAATAATGAAGATAACATTGACCCTGTTAAACTTTATCTTGAAATGTGGCCTTCTGCAAATAAAACATTTAAATTCTTTAAGAGAACACAATCAGATCTTGAAAATATGCAAACTATAGAAGACAAATTAACATATAAACATGAGCTTGAATCTAATGAAGAAATATTATTTAATATTCAAAGAATAAAAGACGACCCTAGAGAAGATGATTTCCCTTTAATTAGTTTTATGTTAGTTACTAAGGAAAATGAAGTAGAAATAGAATATGAGTTTGAAGATCAACTTCAACAAATTACAAGCTTATATGAAGCTGGTGAAATTAATCAATCAATGTATGATTCTTTAATTGAAAATATTAAGGAATATGGAGAAATACAATCTGAAGTTTATGAACAAGATTATAATGTTGAATTAGTTCCGGGAATGTATGAAATTGATATGACTTTAATGAGTAAAGGCCCTTTTAATATTCCTAGGAAAGTAGAAACGTTATGTTTAGGTGAAGAAGTTTTAGGTATCTGCATAGGTGAAGAGGAAGAAGTTGTTTACGATGAATTAAATTTAAGTGTATGGGTTACAGGAGAAACTAGATTTAATTTAACAATTCATGAAAATAGATTATACACTGGTAATGATGTTATGTTTTTTACACCTTATCTTTCTGCGCCAACTAGTTGGAATAGTTTAAAGAGTTTTGATCTAGAAGAATATGTTGCAGACATTGAAGATTGGAAACTGCAACCTTATTATGAATAGTCTATTGTTCATCTTTATGATAAATGCTTAGAAAAATAATTTTATTTTTAATATATACATAAGAAATTCTGTATGGAGAAACATAGGATTCTCTTGTGCCCTTTCTATCATATCTCATGGGTTTACCAATAGAAGGATTACTAACAATTTTTTTAATTTGTAATTTTATTTTTTTAGAAAAACTATTGTTTTTGATTTTTTTAAAAGATTTCTTAAAACTATTTGTATATCCAACAATTACCATTTATCAAGTTCCTCTAAGAAATCGCCTTTAGTCATAGATTTAAATTGGCCTTTTTCATATTCTTTCCAAGCTTTATCTATACTATTTGCAAACTTAAAGTCATTTTTAAGATTTTTTGCTAAGTCGCTAACCCTTTTTATAACAAAGGTTCCTTTATCCTTTACTACAAGAAATTCTTCCCCTGAACTTAAATCTTCCCTTAACAAACGAGGGATTACTATTTGTCCTTTTGTGCTCATTTTAGCTATTGCAAAATCCATTTTTTATCACAAAGTAAGGTAAGCCTTACTTATTTATATATTTTTCTATTTTAAGCTTCTTATAAATATTAGAAACTGCAATTTTATTATGAATGAAAAAACTATATTGGTTGAGGAACTAATTCTGAAATAGGCTCAGGCATAAATTCTAAAATTTTATCTTTAAGAGATTTTTTCTGTTTAGGTTTTTGATCTAAACCCCTAGAGGAAATAGCGAACTTACCTTCACCATTTTTTTTATTATGAGCATAAAATAATATCAATCTAGGCATAGTAGTATATTCTCGATCATTAAAACCAAAATATTCTTGAGATTCTAAGAATCTTTTATCATCAACTGGATGATAAATAGCAAATTCTTTATGTGTACTATCTTTAATATAGAAAAAAGAACGAACATAATCTTTATCTGCAGATAACTCTTTAGGATTAAAATCCTTAGAATTATTTTCTGTTATTTGCATAATATCTATATTTTCAATTACAACAAATGCAAAATAATCAGAAGTAATCTTATATTTTTTAACTTTATATTTTTTTCGTGGAGGATTATCTTTAAAATATTCTTTTATTGCAAAGAGAGAAGTAGCATAATAGCATTCAAAAGTTAAGCTTGCTCTAATTCTTTTTATAAGAGGAATATTAACATCTTCTAAGTAAGCTTTTGTTAAATTTATTATAACCATAAATTATAGATAAGCGTAATTATTTAAATATTTATCTTAAAAGAATAATAAAAATAAAAAAGAATTATTTTTTAGCTTTATAGTTACCAGTAATACCAAACTTCCTATGTTTCTTTTCATCTAATTTATTATTCATATAATCCTGAACAATTCCTTCAACAATAGATAAATGATCATGCTTATGCAATATATCCATATCAACATTAAATCCTTTCTTAGGAACCTTAGTATGAACATATTCCAGCACATCTTCCTGCTTAAGGTTATGGCCCAAAGAAGATCTTGCATGACTTAACCTATATTCTGCAGCACCTTTCTGAAAATGAGATCTAAATTCAGTTAATTCATTTAAGAACTCTTGTATAGTTTTTGAGGAAGAATTTTCAACTAAGTTAGTTAAAGCTTCTGAGCTTCTAAGACCTAAACTCATAGCATATCTTGTTAAGATATAATCATTTCTTTTATCTTCAGATAAATGTTTAGTGACTGCTTCATAATGCCTTTTATCAAGATGCTTTAATTCACTTTCAGCAAGCTCTATTAAAGTTTTATCAATTTTATCTTTGTGTTGCCCAACAGTAACTTTAGTAATATCTATATTTGCTAAATCTCCATCTGCAACTTTATCAACTATTCCAGCTTTCATAAAATCATAAAAATTCTGTGAAATATCTTTAGCTTCTTCTAAAATTAAAGCATCATACTTATCTGAGAATTTTTTTATTTCATTAGCTGCTTTTTCAACATCAGAGTGTTTATCAAAAGATTCGATTATTTTATCAAGATTTAAGTATTTCAATTTTTCTTCTTTCTCTTTACCCATTATAATCACCCATAGTTAGTTTTAGTTAATTTTATTAGTATAAATTATAATTTGTAATACAAATCAAAGTTATATATACTTTTCTATTATTGTTCAAAACCTTTATAAATACTTTAGATATTCTATTATATAGACTTCTTTTAAAGGCTTGTAAAGGGTAATTAGGAGTCTAAGAGTAACTAATATAATAATAAAAAATAAAAGGTGTTTTTATGATTAAGAAAAATGATGTTATTGAAATTAATTATACTGCTAAATTAGCTGAAGATAATCAAATATTTGATACTACAGAAGAACAAGTTGCTAAAGATAATAATTTATATTCTGAAGAAGTTAAAGGTCAATTTAAACCACTAATACTTTGTGTTGGACAAGGCCAAGTTATTCAAGGTTTAGATAATTCTTTTATTGGTAAAAAATCAGGAGATAATTTTAGTATAGATATAACTTCAGAACAAGGCTTTGGTAAGAAAGATCCTAAACTTATTCAATTAGTTTCAATGTCTAAATTCAAAAAAGAAAAAATTAGACCAATGGTCGGAATGCAAGTTAATATTGATGATTCTCAAGGAATTATAAGAAGTGTTTCAGGTGGAAGAGTTGTTATTGATTTCAATCACCCATTTTCCGGTAGAGATTTAAGCTATAATGTAAAAATTATTAAAACTTTTGAAGAAAATAAAGAAAAATTAACCTTATTAGTTAAATCTATGTTTGGTATTGAATCTGAAGTTAAGATTGAAGGTAAAAAAGCAGATATAACTTTAAAATTACCTGCGAATGTTCCAAAAGAATCAATTAATGATCAAATTAAGGCTACTATGGCTGAAAAATTAAAGGAAATAACAGATCTAGATGTTAAGATTATCATTTAAGTTAATAAAGTAAAAGAAAATTATATAAACAAGTATAATAATAAATATGACATAATAGTATAATAGGGGGGATTTATTTGGACTCAATCATAAATGCAGCAATGAATAATACTGAAACACCAAAAGAACGAAGAATCAACAATCTTGATCCTGAATTAGAAGAACTACTTAATCAACAAAACGCTAAAATTAAAGTTGTTGGAGCAGGGGGAGCAGGAAATAATACAATAAATAGAATAAATGAAGTTGGTATTGTTGGCGCTGAAACAGTTGCAATCAATACTGATGCTCAAGATCTACTTTATACTAGTGCAGATAAGAAAATTCTTATCGGTAAAGACCTAACTAAAGGTTTAGGTGCAGGTTCAAGGCCAAAAATTGGTGAAGAAGCAGCTCATGAATCTGAACATGATTTAAGACAATCTGTTCAAGGCGCAGATATGATATTTATCACTTGCGGACTTGGTGGAGGAACTGGAACAGGTTCAGCCCCAGTTATTGCTGAAATTGGTAAAAAAGTTGGTGCTCTTGTTGTAGGAGTTGTAACAATGCCTTTTGCAATGGAAAGCCATCGAAGATATGAAAATGCAGTTATGGGCTTAAGCAAACTAGAAAAACATGTTGATACACTTATTGTTATTCCTAATGATAAATTATTAGAATTAGCTCCAGACTTACCATTAAAAACAGCCTTCAAGGTTGCAGATGAAATCTTAACTAATGCAGTTAAAGGTATTGCAGAACTTGTAACAAGAGCAGGCCTTGTAAACTTAGACTTTGCAGATATCAAAGCTGTTATGGGAGATGGAGGAGTTGCTTTAATTGGTGTTGGCGAATCCGATACTAATGATAAAGCAAATGAAGCTGTTGAAAAAGCTGTTAATAATCCTTTATTAGATGTTGATATCAGTGGTGCAACTGGCGCATTAATTAATGTTTCTGGTGGACCAGATATGACTCTTACTGAAGCTAAATCTGTTGTGCAAAGAATTGCTGAAGAACTTGATGAAGATGCAAGAATTATTTGGGGAGCACAAATTGATGAAGATTTAGAAGGCATAATTAAAGTTATGTTAATAATAACTGGTGTTCAAAGTAGCCAAATAACTGGCCAAAGTATTTCAGCTGGTAAAAAAAGCTATGATGAAGATTTAGGTATTGAATTCGTGAGTTAAAAAAAATGAAAAAACTAAAAGAATTTATTAAAGAATGCAGAAGAGTATGGACTGTAACTAAGAAACCAAACAAAGAAGAATATAGTTCGATAGTTAAAGTTACAGGTTTAGGAATATTAGCAATTGGCCTTCTTGGATTCATAATTAATTTAATTATTAAAAGTTTTATATAACTCTATGACGTGATTAAAATGGACATAAATGAAAAACAAAATGAAATAAAGACTCCTTATGAGATTGCTAAAGAGCAAAAAACAAAAGAACAGGAGACTTCAACAGTTGAAGAAAAACAAAATACTGAAATCTTTGCATTAAGGACTACTGCAAACAGAGAAGAACAAGTTATGGATTTTGTTACAAGTAATGCTAAAAAGAAAAAACTTGAAATCTTTTCAATTATTAGACCTCATGGAATGAGAGGATACATATTCTTAGAAGCAGGTTCCAAATCTGATGCAGAACAAGCTGCATTCGGAGTGCCTTACGCACGAGGGATTCTTCCTAAAGAAATCTCTTATCAAGAAATAGAACACATGATTGAAACTGAAAAGAAAGAAGTTAATATTCAAAAGAATGATATTGCTGAAATCATTTCTGGACCTTTCAAAAGAGAACAATGTAAAATTACTAGAATTGATAAAGTTAAAGGTGATGTTGTTGTTGAACTTCTTGAAGCTGCAGTTCCAATCCCGATAACTATTAAGATTGATGACATTAAAGTTGTTCGAAGAGAGAAGGAAGAGTAATTATTTTTTTATTTTATTAAATTTTTCTTATTATTAAAAAGAGAGTGTAGGGAGAACTCAAGTTGGATAATAATGACCCTATTCAAGAAATACTTTCAAAAAACATATATTTAATATCTCTAAATGTGTTTGTCAAAACAAATCGTTATAAGCTAGGTAAAATTCTAAAAACAAATAGTTATAAGAAGAAAATTTTTACATTAAAATATACTCATAAAGAAAGTATATCTTCTAAAATAAGCTTATTAAAAAGTACTAAAATAAAAACTCCAGAAGCAAGCCTGGGCTCTCTTGAACCAAACTTTATCTTAAGTATTTCTAATTCATATTGGAATTATAAAAATGGAGAAGCTGAAGAAATAAAATCATCACTAAGCAATATATTCAAAGAACTAGAAGAAAAGAACATTCCTTATTCTATCTTTGATAGTAGTTTGAAAGAGCACATATATAAGTTTGGGAATTAAAACAAACACAAAAATACTATCTAAAACAAACCAAACAACTTACCTATGAAGAGTATGTAGAAGAGGATTAAGAACCAACCTTCCCAACGAGAAACTTCTTTTCCAAGAGTCATAAATACAAATAAGAATATTGCAATTAACATCATAGGTAATGCAAAAGATATAATGCTTGCAGGAATTATCAAAGTTCCAAATAAACCTGCAATACCAACAACTGCTAAACCATTAAATATATTTGATCCAAGAATATTTCCTATGGCCATCTCAGGTTTTCCCTTAAATGCAGCAGTTAAGCTAACAATTAATTCTGGCAAAGACGTTCCGAGTGCAACAGCTGAAACAGCAATTATTTCTGTTCCAATATTTAGTATACGAGATATATTAATTACAGCATCAATAGTATACTTAGAAGCAAAATAGATAAAGCCGATACTTAGAATAAGAATTACCCAAGTTTTTACTTTTAATTTCTTCTTTTTTAATGCACCTGCTAATTCTTTTTTTATCTCTTTATCTTTATGCCTTTTCTCAACATTAATTGTATAGAAAATATAAGTAATAAACCCTAAGATACAAAGTATTGCTTCGATAAAAGTAAATGCTCCATCCCAAATACAGATAGTTAAGAATAATGCAGACCCAATTAGCAAAGGTAAGTCTATCTTTATTATTTCATAAGTTAATTTTAATCTTTTTGCTACAATCGCAGATATTCCTAATACAAGAAATATGTTTGTTATGTTAGATCCAAGAACATTAGCTACAACAATTTCAGATACGCCCTGAGTTACAGCAATAACAGAGGTTATTAATTCAGGTAATGAAGTTCCAATTGAGACAATTGTTACACCTACAATGAATGCAGGTATTCCAAAGTGAATCCCTATTTTTTCTGCTGAATCAGTAAAGAAATCTGCAGCTTTAATTAAAATTAAGATACTTATTAAGAATACTATTATCCATATGATTAAAGATATCATTTATATTATTATAATACTAGATTTTAAAAGGGTTATTGTTTAAATATCAATAATCTTTCCTTTTTTACCAACAGAAATAACTCTTGTTGTGCCAATTTTTTCTTCTAAACCTTCAGCTTCATGAACATGGCTACATATTAAAATATTAGGATGGAATTTATCAATAGCTTCTTTTATTGCATCTGAACCAGGGAAAAACTGAGTAAATTTTTCTATAGTTGACCCAGCCGGATGCTCATGAGTTACCATTATTTTCTTTTCCAAATATTTTACTTTATCAAACCCTTTTTTTAATAGATTAAACATATCTTCTTCAGGAATTAGAGGACTTGGACCAACCACTGAAGATCCACCAGCACCAAATATTCCAATGTCTTTATATCTTACAGAATAACCATGAAGATTTTTTATATCATATAACTCAGCAAGAAAATCAGTTGTGATAAGAGGCTCGTGATTACCGGGAATAATAAGAACTTTCTTTCCAACATTCTTAAATGGGCCAACAAGATTTTCAGTTGAAGAATTAAAATCAGTTATATCTCCTGTTAAAATAACAAGATCAACATTTTCTTTTAATGCTTTTTGTGCAAGCTTTTCAATATGCACAGTATCTCCGTGAATATCTCCTAAGGCTAGTATTTTCATTGTTGTGTATCTCCGTTAAATGATTAATAGTTATTATTATCTTTTTATTACTTTATTTTCAACTAAATTAATAATCGTTGAAGGGTGACCTCGTTTTTTTCCAACAGAAACTATAAGATTAACTTTATTCTTTATTTTTAGATCAAGATCATCAAGAGATTTCATATAATCCTCCCCTGAAACATTAGCCAAAGTTGAAATCAAAGGAAATTTTAATCTTGCAACAATCTTTGAGGACCAATGGTCAGGTATTCTAACTCCCAAAGAACAGTTATCAGCATTATAAACAGATTTTGCTACTGCTCTTTTATTTTTTAATTTAAGAATTAAAGTATAAGGTCCAGGAAGTTTAGCAATCCATTTTTTAGCATCTTTAGTAATTACACAATTTTCATAAATCCATTTTTTAGAAGGTGCAATAACACTAAAAGGTTGCTTTGACTTTTTTATTTTTCTTAAGTTTTCAACAAGCTTTGGGCTTTTAGCATTACAAGATAAACCATAAACAGTATCAGTAGGAATAATAAAGATTCCCTCTTTTAACTTTTTTTCATAAAACTGAACATTAGCAAGTAATTCAGCTTTTCTGATTGTTTTTTCAGATATCATATATGAAGTAATAATGATGTATTTAAAAATTTAACCTGCAAATAGTTACGAACTTAGAAGATTAGTAATTGTTATGCACTCTCGCTGAATTTAAGTTATGCCTTACTGTGCTGTCTTCCCATGTGGAGCAACCCCAGACAACGCACTAGTTGTTATTAATCTAATCAGCTCACCTTAAGTGCATAAGAATACTTATGTTCGCAACTACAATATTTAAAATTAACAAACAGAAAGAGATGGAATCCTAATTGACTTACTAGTGCAAAACAATTCGTTTCCTTTAGAATTAATAGTAGGGATTATCATAAAGTTGTCTGAATTAAACTCCACTTTAGAAATTTCAAAATCTTTATTAGTATTAGCCCCAACAAGACTTGAAGAGATAAAGTAATCAACTCTATTAGCTCCACTTGACCTTAATATTATTGCCTCAATAGCTGAATTGCCATTATTCTTTAAAGATAATGATATCTCTGTGTCAGTTTGACAAGAATCCAAAATAGATATTTCTATATCTGAACAACCACCTTCACCAGTTAATGCGGAAGAAGATTCAGCAGAAGAACTCCAATTCATAATAAGAGCACCTATAGATACTGCAAACGCTATTAAAAGTATTGTAGCAACTAATGGAGAAATACCTCTTTTATTAGTAAATATCATATTATTATAGATAGAAGATGTTTGTTTTTAAAGATTGTTGTTTTTTTAGGAGTTTAATAATATTATGGGAAAAATAGGAAGTAATTAAACAACCTTCTCAGCAATAAATAATGTAACTTGCACTTCAATACCCTCTTTTGTATGGTGTGAATAAACTTTGTCAATGGGAAATAAAAAGTTTTCATTGTAAACGATATTAAAGTTATTTTCATTCATAATGGATTTAATATACTCTTTTGTTGCGGTTTTATGCATTGTTAGAACTTTTTTTGCAATCTTCATTGCCTTCTTTAGAAAAATAGAATCAATTCTTTTACTTTCATCAGTTGTTCCAAAAGGAGGATTGAGTAATGCAATGTCAACATTAAGAGAACTTTTAATCAAAGAAATATCTTCATCTAGAAACTCAGCTTCACCAACATCTAATTGATTTTTAATTATATCATAATTATCTTTACTTATTTCTATTGCACCACTATCAATATCTAAAAAAATAACTTTTTTTGCACCAAGAAGTAATGCAGTTATTCCAAGAATCCCTGCACCACAACCGAGATCAACAACAGTTTTATTTTTAAAATCTATTTTTTTTAAAAACCTTACTGCAAGTTCAGGGGTAGTAAAATATTGCTCTAGTTTGGAATTAGGCTTTTCTATATTCTTTAACTGCTTTAGTAAATAAATAAGATTATTCATCATCGTCAACCATTGTAGTTATTATTGTTTCTTCACCAATTAAAAAACTATGTTCATGCTGTGAAACTAATCCACCAGACCTTTCTTCGAGCGGAGCATGTTCATGAATAATTTCTAACTTTTTTAATTCAGCAAGTGCAATTCTGGTTTTAGGTTTACCTAACTTGTTCTCAAGAAAAGTTTGTGAAAAAGGCAATTCTTCTAAACTATCAATTATTTTTAATGCTTCTCTTGCAAAAGGATTTCTTGTTCCTTTATTTTGTATTTTATTAAATATAGTTGCTTCACCAGAACTTTTAACAAAACCAGCACCAGTAGTTGAAAAAGGTTCTATTGCAACCATTTCATTTACTTCTAGTTCAGATTCATCACCATTATCAAAGTTAGGAATCGTCGGGGCATCATGAAATTCATAAACTCCAAGACCATGCCCGGAAAGGTTCTTTATAGGATTAAAACCTAAGGAAGTTATTGTTTCATTTATTTTCTTACCAATAGAATTTACTTTACAACCAGGTTTTAATAATTTTATTGCTTCTTCTAATGCTTTTTTTGAAGCAGCAACTAAATTCTTTATTTCCGGGTCATCACCGAGGTAAACTGTTGTTGCAGTATCACCAATAAATCCTTCGTATTCTGCACCAACATCAATTTTGACAACATCACCTTCTTTTAAAATAATGTCATTATCTTTTGTTGGACAAACATGAGCTGCAAAAGTATTTACTGAAGCTTGAGGCGGAAAAGCTAATCCTCCACCAGAGAGCAATATCTTCTCTTCTACTTTATCAAGTAATTCTCTTATCGATACACCAGGTTTAGCAAGTTTTATAGCATAATTTAATGCTCTGCCTGCAATATGCCCTGCTTTAATATAATATTCTTTACTTTCTTCATCAATTAACATTGCCATTTTATTATTCTCCTTGAACTTTCTTCTTTCTAAACTTCTTAAAATACACAAACCATGAAACATTAATAATAATTAACACGATAACTGCCACTATTAATAAACTTATTGTTGAGCTCTTTTTCTCTTCACCTGCAGCGATAACTTGTGCAGTTAGAGCCTGATTCGATAGTTGAATATTATCTGCATTTATGACAGCTTGGAATAGTTTCTCACTTATTTCATTCTCATAAATTAGTTTAACATTTATATCATAATTACCAATACTCATCCCACCAGTATCCCAATAACCAGATAATATTTCTTTTCCTAAACTTGGAATATTAACTGCAGCTGTTTTAACACTTTGTAATAATGTTCCTGATTCATCAAAAACATCTAGTTCCGCATGAACCTCTTTTATCTCTTCGTTCCAAACACTTTCTGCAATAACATCAACTTTAGCTATTTGACCAAGTTTAAATTTATCTATTATTAAGTTAGCTATTTTTAAGCTTTTATCGCCAATCACAAACACTTCTCTTTCAATAATTTGTTGGCCATCAAAAACTATAACTGCTTCAGCATAATATAAACCAGGTGCAACACTTGCTTTCCAATTTGCAGTTATTTTACCATCTTCACCAGAATCTAAACTAATTGAATTAGTTTCAAGTCTTGTAAGCTCTTCATTTGTTGGGCCTTTAATTATTATTGTTCCACCAATATTATTTATATCTTCATCTCCTTTACCAAATAAAGAAACACTAAAAGTAGTTATATCTCCGGTGTTAGCGGAATCAACATGTAATTTACTTTGAATATACTTTCCAGGATAAGGAACATCAACCAGGATCTTAGCAATTACAGACGTTGTTGCAACAACACCGGCTTGATTAATTCCAGAAGAATCAGAAGGTAGTTCTAAAATTACAATATCTATTTCTTGTCTACCAGGAGGTAAGTTCTCTGGGAAATTTACAGTATAACTAATTATTCTTTCTGATTCATCTGATTTAATTATAGGATTTACATTAGGATCTAAGGTAATTGCACTAGCATATTCTCCAGTTGCATAAACTGCAATCCTTAAATCTTGATTTTGATTATTTAATATCTTTAATGTTCCTGAAGTTTTACCTTCTTCAATTTTGAATAAAGTTCTTGCAGGAACAACACCTAATGCAGTTACAGCCTGCATAGCTATAATTAATAAAATTAAGATTACAAGTATTTTAATTATATAGTTTTTATTTCGCATTTTGCTTTATTCTTTTTTTCTTTACTCTATTATAAACAGTCCAAATTGTTCTTTGATCCCTGTTTAGCAATATTGCTATTTCTGAATATTTCAACTTCTTTTCTTCTTTCAAGTATTCTACTATTGCTTCAAGAACTGCAACACCCCTATCTTGTAATATTTTTAGAGGTATGTCTAATGTTCCTTCGATTCTCTGTTCTTGAATTATATTTTTATTTTTCATTAGTTATAACCATCATCTATTTCCCAATAAAAGTTGAATACGGGGCTCCTATTACCTGGTGGTTCTGCACCTGGAACCAATATTCTTAAATCAGTTTCAATATAATTAGCACCAGAACCATAATACAAGTTTCTTGTAACATTAACATTACTACTTGAGAAATTAGTCCAAGAAGTAACTGAACCAGAATAATTATAAGTTGAATTACTTGAATAATTATCAGTTTTATATTGTAAGTATTCTGTTCCTAATGGTCGAGATAACCAGAAAGAAGGTGCTGTGAAATTTATTAGAGTAACATTAACATTACCATCATTCCTTATTAAAAATGGATTTGCATCACTAATAGTATCATATGAATTTAATAAATTAAGGCCAGAACCAAAATCAATTGTATTATTAACCATAGTTATTATTACATACTCTTCAATAGAAAAATTATAAACCTCGGACCAAACAGAATAATTTATTCCATCAAATGCTCGTACTCTCCACTCATAAGCATTATTTTCTGATTCAATAAATGTTTGCAGTTCGTCAGGAATTGTGTAAGTATAATTACTTCCAGAAGGAGTTAAACTTAAATTATAATACATATAATTAGGGCTTACACTATTATTTATTTCCAAAGTAAAATTTAATGAATTGGAATCATTGTCAGTGCAATTCCATAAAAATGTTGGCGACCTATTAAATAAAGTTGAGTTAGCGTCAGATGGCTCCAATAAAATCGGAGTGTTAGGTGCAGAATTTCCAACAGTTACAGAAGAATTTCTCCAAATAGAAGAATTTTCATAACCATCATAAGCCAAACAACTAAATGTCCAGATGTTACTATTTGCAGTGCTTGAGCTTGAAAGATTATTAACATTTATTTCAAGACCTTGAGTATAATTTGTTGTTGTTGAACCAGAATTGAATAATTCAGATCCATTATACCATCTATAATGATAAGTTATATTATCTCCTTCTTGATCTGTAGCATTACAATAACCAATTAAGTTATCTGAAGTTAAAGGAAGTATAGGATATATTCTTGATGTGTTTACGATTGGCTTAATGTTCTCTAAATAATTCCAAGTATAACTTGTGCTTGAATTATCCCAACCATCACCGGCAATAACATGCCAATAATAAGTTTCACCGTCAATAGTTACTCCACTAGAAATATTTGTATCACTAGTTGAACTTAATGATGATGTTGGCAATGTAATATTCTCATGATAAGTATAATAAGTAATTGGATTACCTTCACTGTCTGTTGAAGCAGACCAGTTTAAAATATGAATGTCACCGAATTGTCGACTATTATTCTCTGGACTTACTAGAGTTGGTGTCGTAGGTGCAGTATTATTTCCCAAACTATAATTAGAAAATCCAGTAACACTAAAATTATAATTTCCATTAGCAACACTAAAATCAGAACAAATAAGTGCAGAACATAAAGAACCATTCTTATAAGGACGGATTGTTCCGGAAGGTATAGTCGGTGAAAAGAATTGAAGTTCTGCAGCATCACTATGACTAGCAAAAGCTGTAGAATTAAAATAAATAAAGTTATCAGTTATTTCGATATTAGTGCCCAATTTTAAGGCTCCAGCCTCAGAAATATCTAAATCAGTAGAATTCCATTTAACTTCACCATAAGAATTATTATAAATTAATCTATTGTAATTAGACCCCCCAGAAGAATCAATAATTAGATTAGATGATGAAGCTGTTAAATTATTATTTAATAAAAGAATATTATAAGTAGCAGATAAAAGAACAACCATTGATTCACCAGAAATAATATTATTATTTACAAAAGTATGATCAGATGCGTCTATCAATAAAGCATAATTACCATTGATATCAATATTATTAAAAGATATATTATCAGTATAATCAGAAACAACTGCTAATCCATAATCACCATCACCTGTAATGGTATTATTAAAATAACTATTTCTAGATCCGATATTACCTAAAATACCGACTTGATTACTATAGAATACAATATTATTACTTATATTATTACGACTAGATTGAAATAAATGAACACCATAAGTGACAACAGATATATCATTACTAGAGATATTACTATAGGAAGCTTGAGTATACAACTCAATACCATAATCATTAGCAGTAACATTATTATAAAGAATATTATTATAAACAGATTCAATATAATGTGCACGAATACCATAATCATCAGTAGCATCAATAGTATTATAAGAAACATTTGTGTAACCCGAGCTTCTTAAATAAATACCATAATCATCTGTAACATCAATAGTATTATTGTATATGGAACCATTGCTAGAATAGTAATAATAAATACCATAATCACCATCACCACCATTCATGTTAACGACACAATTCTTCACAGTAACATTGTCTTGAGTATCAACATAAATACCGTAATCACCTGTTCCTTGAATCGTATATCCTGCACAATCAAATACAACGTTATCAGCAGTAATATTAACAATATAATCATTTATACAAGTAGAAATATTAGTCGACAAAACATGAGAAGTATTTATGTCAATTCCACAATCATAAATAATTACACTATCACTAAAAGCAGTCCCATTATCATAACCATCATAAGGTGTAACAGTACAATTCCATACATCATTATAAGAAGTGTTACCGCTTCCTAAAACATTGCTTGCACCAGATTGCAAAATTGTTGAATTTAAAACGTCATTAAGATACCAATCAAAATAATATTGTGCAGAATCACCATCAGTATCAGACCAACCAGCAACAGTACAATTTAAATTAGTATCAGCATCAGGAATAGGAGGGCTAATTGTAACATTAACTATACTTGGAACATAATTTACTTTGAAGATTCTCTCTTCAGTTTCATTTGAATTCCCTGCTTGATCGTAAGCATAAGCCTTGTAAGTATATGTTCCCGACGATAAATCTGTAAAATTGTTGTATAATTCGTCATCCCTAGTTAAAAAAATATCATCAATTTCATCAGCAGATAATAACCGATTAAATATTTGAACTTCATCTAAAGAAATATTGGAATCAGTAACAGTATCATCCGCAAAATATAATGGTGCATTATTGTTCCTCATTATAGCATAAGAGCCAGAATTAGTATCTGTACTATCAACAAGCACACCATTCACATATAACCTTAAGCCAATAGAACCCGTTCCACCAGCAAAAGTTACAGCAATATGTTGCCAATCAGAAGTTAAAGCAGAATCAGAAGTTCTACCGATGTAACCTCTTACGGTTTCATCAGATAATCTGATGAATAATTTACCATCTGAATCTGTTCTTAAAGTATATTCTGCATTTACCCCAATAGAACCTTTTTGTAAAATAATAGAGTTAGGCAAATCTGAAAGTTTTATCCAAGCAGAAATAGTAAAAGGATCAGTGCCGAAATATAAAGAAGAATGGTTGTTAACACTAATAGAATCATCTATACCATCAAAATTATAACCTTTTCCTCGAGCACCAATAGTCAGATTAGGGCAAGCAATTGCAGAACAAGTTCCATTATTGCCATAAGAAGAACTATCTAAATAATTATCCTCAAATTTCCACCAACCAACTAAAGAATTATTCCAATCGATAAATGAAGATAACTTATTAGTTGCATCACTTACACTAGCATTCACAAATGTAAAATTATTACTTGTTGAATTTTTTGTATTATTATCAGGGGTTTGACCCTGAAAACTAATTAAAGGCTTAACAGCCTCGACTGTAAATGTATTATTACTAGTAGAAAATAAACAATAATTGTTATCATTACAAACTTTACAATTCCACTTATAATTACCAGCTGCTAAATTAGAAACATTAAACATTGAAACACCAGAAGTTCCACTTATAGAATAAGTTTGATTAATATCCCAAACAGAATTATTGAGATATAAACTCACATTATGTAAGTCGATAGTATCTGAATAACTGCATTCAAATATTCCTGAATTATCGATAAACCAGCTAGTAGGAGGAGAGATTAGATCAACAGATAAGTTTCCACGATCTAAAGTTATACCCAAATTGAGAGAAGAAGTTAAATTAAAAGAAGTAGAATAATCAGAATAAGTACTTTTTGTAGCATTAACAGTGAAATTAGAATAATAATAAGAATCAGTTCTGTTAACCCAATACTCTAATAAAGTTTGTCTTGGAATATCACCAGAAACATTTGATAAAATACTAAACTTTTGAGCTCCATCTTTATCCCAAGCAGACACATTTGCATTTTCCACATCAGATGTTGAATCGTTCACATGAATATTTAAATAATTAAAAAAGTTTAATTTTGTTATAGCAGTAGCACTAAAACCAACTTCATTTTTATCGTAAGTTACATTAGTAAAATTAGCAACAGTAGATGTAGAACCTGAATAAATATCATCTACGCCAGAATAAGTAGCATTATAATAGTCATTGGTAAATGTTGAAGTACTAGTTCTTGATAAATAAACTGCTATACTATTACTCCCAGTAGTTGTTATCCTATTTGAATTAGACATAAAATTATCAATCCCACTATCAATATAATAACCATGAGCAGAAGACCCTACAGTACTGATATTGTTTGAAGTTAAATTAATATTATCACTACCACCATAAACTTGAACTCCAAATGAACCTGCTTGTTGAGTGTTAAGATTATTATCTATGAAAGTATTAGAATCAGAACTATATAGTTTTATGGTAGGGGAAGTAGTCTCGTGCGTTGTAACATCATTATTAGAAAAAATATTATCAGTAGAAGTATACATAAAAAAAACACCGTATGAAACTGATGCGTATTGAGATATTGTATTATTTGAAATATTGTTTGAAGTTGACTTATAAAAATTCAAAGCTGCGGTTGATGTTGTTGATGAAATGTTACTATTAACAATATAAGAATTGTCTGACCCCATTAAATGCAATCCTTCATTATCAACAGTAACATTATCATAAGTAACATTATTACAACCACCACAAATAACTTGGCCATAAGAAGTTAAATCTTGGTCCTGATAAACTGTTTGATCTGAAATAGAATGGTTATATAGAATTGGATTTCCTCCTGCAAGATTAGAAGTATCGATGTCATGTGCATAACTATCCTCACAACCAATAGCAGGGCCCTTTGAATTATTTATTTCGTTGTTTCTTAGAACCGTTCCGGTTACGACACCATCAAAGAAAATACCAAAAGTTGGAACACAACAACCAGTGCTTGCATAATTAACATAAATATTATTATTAGTTAAATTATTATTTGCCACACCATTCAACTCCACCCCATGAGAACTTTGAGTGGTTGTTGTGATATTATTATCTACAATATTGTTATCGTCAGAAGAAGAAATTAATCTAAGGCCCACCGATAGATAATTTTCAAATGTAGTTAGAGAATTATTATATATTTCATTTCTATCTGAAGCACTTAATATTATCCCATAACCCCTCCCCGCATTATTAATAATAACATTATTAGTAATATTATTAGAATTAGAATTAGAAGCAAAGGATATACCATGGTTATAAACATAAGTTGAACCAGAACCTTCAGTGGTTAAAGTATTATTATGAATTGTTCCATTAGTTGCACTAACAAAATTAATAGCATGAGAATAAGTGTTTGTTCCATCTATTTGTTCTATGATACAATTTTTTATTGTTGGTAAATTATATCCAGTTACATTCACACCATAACCGGCACTTACTGCAGAATAATTAATAGTATTACCTTGACAATCAAGAGTTACATTATCTGCAAGAATATTAAAACAAGTTGAATCTGCTTGAACATCTTGAGAAAGATAATAAATTGTATTTGTATGATCTAAGTCCGTGCACCTAGTTAAGTTATCTGGACAATCATCAAACTCCCACATGATTGCAGGAATATTATTTCCGCCATCTATTGCCCCACAAATATAGATTGGTTCAGACCCCCTGTTATTACCATAACTAACATTAGTGTTTAAAAAAGAATAAAAATTTGTATTATCAAAATTAGCTAACCAATAATTATTGCTATTTCTAGTTATTAAACCACTACCTAAATTAAATGTTCCATTACCAACTAAAGAATCTAAAGTTATATTTATATTATCATCAACAATAAATGTATCATTTTCAGAAGCAAGACTGATATTTGTAAAGAAAGAATTACCAGTAACATTAATTGTTACATTGTCTCTACCTGGCCATTGATCTGTATTAAGGCCAACTGTGTAATTCACCCATTTTAAATCAAACTTACTATAAGTTACAGGATAATCCCATAGAATATCTTTTCCAAAAATAACAGGATAATTTTCTGAAGCTGCCTGAATTTTAACAGGATAAATTGAATTTCCCTCTGATGAAATTTTATTTGCAACCCCCATAATTGTTCCAGATTTTGTAGAATTACCAAATATTAAATTAATAATCCCTGCACCACCAAATTTAGAGCCAGGAGAGATAGAAATAGATCTTGAACCACCAATAAAATTATTAAGAATATTGAAATCTTGATAGACCAATATAGAATTATTACTTGAACCACCAGTATTAAAATCATAAAAAGTTGTATCTTGAGAACCAGTTATATCATAATTAGTAGCAGCACTCCAATTAAAATAAACTGTTCCTTGATTATGATTAAAAGTTCCACCATTAGTAAAATCCCCTCCAAGATAAGTTGTTTCATTAGTTGCATTAAATGTTCCGTTGTTATTTATAGTTACAGCACCTAAACTATGAGTTCCATTTCTTCCTAAAATAATTCCGGTAGCACCAGGATTCTCCCCTAAGCTAGTAGTCCCCCCAACATTTAAATTTCCACCATTAGTATCTAGAATTATAGTAATTGTATCAGTTCCACCCGTTCCAACCCACAAATTATTTTCTAAAAATAGTTCTCCGTCTGAAGGAATTTTTGTTGTTCTAGAATAGCCAAAATACATATATAAATTATAAACATTTTTTGATTCTGGAAGATTAGGTAAAGTAATACTGCCTGTTCCTTGAGGGGGAACCACATCACCAGTATAAGTTTCAGCAAAGCTACCATTAACACCAATCTCCCACCAATTACTTGAATCAGAATCACCATAACCAAAATCATTAGTAATAAGAAACATATTCCCTGAGCCATCAACTAAACCACGGTGAGTAAATTTACCTAAAATAGCAGTAATTTTATTTAAGTTTAAAGTAATTCCATCATCTAAAATAAGATTGTATAATGATTTTCCAGCACCATTAAAACTTCCTCCAGGTGAATCAAAAGTTGTATTAGATTTTATATGAATAGCTCCATCATTATGAGTAAAAACTCCGGCGTTTGCTCTTGTAAAATTACCATAAAGAATTGTTTCATTTGCAGTTGCAATATAAGTTCCATTTTCTGTAACATTTAAACTACCAAAATATTGAGTACTCCCAAGACTTGCATCAAGAGTTCCATTAATAATAACCTCTCCAGTTACGTTAATAGAATAAATAGAAGTATTCAAAGTTAAATCAGGACTAATATTTAATGTAACACATGAAAGATTTTCTGTTAAAGTTAAATTTTCAGTAGGATTACAATAATTCACTACACTTGATAAAATTGTTAAACTATCACTTAAAACAGAATCACCATCACCAAAACCATCATTAGGAGTAACTGCAACACTCCAATTATCACCAATAGAAGTTTCATTAGAAACAATAGTTTGAACAGAATGATTTGCAAACCCAGCCTGATACGAAACATTAATCTGTTCAGCAGACAAAGTATAATTATACATCTTTACTTCATCAATTGTACCATTTACATAACCGCTTCCGTATTTCCCTATAAATAAGTTATTTGCAGTATCTAATGTTTTACCATCGTCCCCTGAAATATCTGTTTGAGTTACATAAGTTCCATCAAGATATACTTTCAAGTAATCATCTCTATCTACGGTTGCTACAAAATAATGCCAATTATTATCATGACCTATAGTATTAGAAAAACTTACACCCAATCGTGACCCTCCAACAGCATAAGTTTCAAACCGAACATAACCATTTATTACATTTGCTGTAAGAAACCCAAACCCACTACTTCCTCCACCACCACCATTAGATAATAAATAAGTATAACTGGCTGGCCCTGCTTCTTTTACCCAAAGAGCAACACTAAAGTCATCGGTTCCTACTAAACTTGTTGTAGAGCCTTCAATATAATCTCCATCACCGTCAAAAACATAAGCACCACCAACTTTTCCAGAAGGAGTCCAAGTTGCTCCATTAATAGTTCCATTGTTTTCAAAAGTAGAATAATCCTTAGCAATAGAAGAATCATTTGTATCAAAAGGCATATTCAAAAAAGCAATACTACTTCCATCCTTTCTCCAATCAGTAATATTAGTGATAGAATCACCATCCGAATCAGAACCACCAGAAACAAAAACAGTTAAATTATCAGCAGTTAAATTATCACCAGAAGAAGAATTAAGAACAACACCTGAAATAGAAGGAAGAGCATTAACAACAATCAAACTATCACTCAAAGCAACCTCTCCATCTCCTATAGCATCATTCGGGGTAACAGCAACAGTCCAATTATCTCCAACAAAAGTTTCTTGAGAAACAATTGTTTGAACAGAATGATTTGCAAACCCAGCCTGATACGAAACATTAATCTGTTCAGCAGACAAAGTATAATTATACATCTTTACTTCATCAATTGTACCATTTACATAACCGCTTCCGTATTTCCCTATAAATAAGTTATTTGCAGTATCTAATGTTTTACCATCGTCCCCTGAAATATCTGTTTGAGTTACATAAGTTCCATCAAGATATACTTTCAAGTAATCATCTCTATCTACGGTTGCTACAAAATAATGCCAATTATTATCATGACTTATAGTATTAGAAAATATTGCACTAAACCTTGACCCTCCAACAGCATAAGTTTCAAACCGAACAAAACCATTTATTACATTTGCTGTAAGAAACCCAAACCCACTACTTCCTCCACCACCACCATTAGATAATAAATAAGTATAACTGGCTGGCCCTGCTTCTTTTACCCAAAGAGCAACACTAAAATCATCGGTTCCTACTAAGCTTGTTGTAGAACCTTCAATATAATCTCCATCACCGTCAAAAACATAAGCACCACCAATCTTTCCAGAAGGAGTCCAAGTTGCTCCATTAATAGTTCCATTACTTCCAAAAGTAGAATAATCCTTAGCAATAGAAGAATCATTTGTATTAAAAGGCATATTCAAAAAAGCAATACTGGTTCCATCCTTTCTCCAATCAGTAATATTAGTGATAGAATCACCATCCGAATCAGAACCACCAGAAATAAAAACAGTTAAATTATCAGCAATTAGATTATTACCTGAAGAAGAATTAAGAATAACACCTGAAATAGAAGGAAGAGCATTTTGAATTGTGAGAACAGAAGTGTTTGAAGGAGAACTATTTAAAGTTCCATTACTACAAGTAAACTCAATGTTCCAATCTTCACCAATAGTTGTTAAACTTGAAGAAATATTTTTAACATTTGTACTAACATCTTTGGTTACATTAGCAGTTCCTACTTCAGATATGACTTCAACACTATTATTAAAAACTTTCCAATAAACAGTTAAATTATTTAAATCTGGATCAGAACAAGTAACATTACCAATTAAGTCATCAGTAGTATCAACAACAGCAGGACCTAAATTAGATGAAACAACATAAACATCCCAATCCAAATTTAATTGAATTCCAGCAGGAGCAGTGCTTTCAAGCATAGTAATATTTGTTTTCCAAGCATCATCAATATAAATCATATAGGTATTATCTGCAGTGTCTGTAATATTTAGATTTACAATACCATCTGCACCTGTAGAACCAGTATTAATTGTAGAACCAGTGCTATTTTTAATAATAACATTTGCATTGTTAACAGGATCACCACCAGAAGTTGTAACATTAAAAGGGAAAAATCTATTAAGAAAGTGGCCTGCAGTCCAAGCATCAACACTAGTAATATTAAAATATCCATGAAGCACATTGTTTTCTGTTGCACCACCATAAAGATCAAAGTCCTCGATACTTGAGGAAGGTTGAGTGAAATTAATAATTGCATTATCATAAATTCTTGACCTACTAGCTGAATCGATGACTGAGTTCTGAATAGTGGTTGAAGAAACACTATTAAAAAGTGCAGTGCTAGTTATTGTTGAATTAACTAAATAGTTTTCTGAAGTTCCCAAAGAATAAAAAGTAGAAAGTGTTGAATTAGTTATATTAACTTTAGCACTACTAGAGTAAACAACTAAAGCAGTTATATTAGAATTAGTTAAATTTAATATATTATTTCCTCCATTAGTTGGAGAGATTTGTTGATCCCAATTAGTATGAGGAGGATTTATATTATCAATATTAATCTCGCTTCCCGGTTGATAAGCAAAATAACCAAGATAACTTATTTGGGAATTAGAAATATACACATCATCATTATCATAATTATAATGAATCAATTGGTAAATATTAGAATTAGTTAAATTTATATTTCCACCATTATTATATAAGTAAATCATATTAAATTCAGTGTTAGTAAGATTCATAGTAAAATCTGTTCCAACAGAACTAACATTTATATTCACAGGAACATCTTCATATAAATTAGTTATATTTACAAACCCTCCTCCTTCAACATAAATAAATGCTCTATTAATATAAGAATTATTAGAAACAAAAACAGAATTTGGTTCATATAAATAAAAATAAAAGTTTACATTAACATTATTAAAGTAGATATCAGAATCAAAAATTTGAGTCCTTACCCTAGTTGATATGTTTGTATCAGTAAAATTAATTATACTCCCATCATACCCATATAAATTAACATATAAATTGTCTCCTTCTTCTTCTATAACTGAGCTACCATTAACAGTTAGATTACCATAAACATTAATATCATAATTCCAACTAGCAGTTTGGGCTATTTGTAAAGTAACATTTTTTAATATTAATTGATCACTAACTTCAATATTTATATGACCAGCAATAGTTATTGTTTGATCTTCACATAGTTCAGTGCCTGAAACATCCCAATCTCCAGAACCAGGAGGAGTACAAGGATCATAAGCATAATCTGTTACAGTTGCATTTTGATTACTAAACTCAAAAGCAATAGTTGCATATCCTGCAATATTCATATAATTTGTAAACTCTCCCGTTGTGTTTTCACAAGAATAATCTTCTATAAAAAATTTAGAGGGTTTAATAGAATCATTTAATGTGAGTTCAGAATAATTATAGACATTATTATTTTCATCAATTATTTTAAGATCATTTAGCAATGAATTATTTCCACAAGTAATATCTAAAAATCTCATCTCATCAACTGTTTGATTATTGTCTAGTTGTATTTCTTCCCAATAAGAATTAGGAGAAGAGATAGAAAGATTTCCCGTTCCAGTTGTATCAAATCTAACATACCAAGTTTCATTATCTTTTAGATAGGTGTAAGGATTTAACACAGCAATTTCAATTTCATAAGTTTGATTAGATAAATGGGGAACTATCCATTGGATATAATCAATAAAGCTATTATTATTTTCATCAATGAACTCAATTGAATCTTTAGAAATAGGAATTTTCTTATTATTTTCATAATGATATAATTTTATATTTGTTTGTTTATACTTATCATCGACAAATGATCTTGCAGTAATATTTTTGTAGTGTATATCACTGGAAACTGTTATTAACTTTTTTGTTGATGTAATTGTTTCTTCAATTATTTTTGGTGCTTCAGTTTCATACTCAACTAATACTTTTTCTGTATCTTTAGGAACATTAAATATTAATTCTAGATCCTCCCTAATAAGATTATCTTGTTCACTAGTAATTTCTTGTTCAACAGAAGCTAATTTAGAATTAACTGACAATACTTTTTGTTTAATGTCAGATTTAACTTTTTTATTATTACTAACTTCGCTGATTGTTTCAAGGGAGTCTTTAAGTTTTGCAAATTCTTTAGCTCGATTTAGATTAATTTTATTATCTAAAGCAGAGTCAATTGAAGTGTTAGTTTTATTACTAACTGCAGTGATAGTTAGATTTAGAATACCTTCAGGAAGATTTGTATTAACCTCTATAAAATTTTCTTTTAAGTTATGCGGCTTTTTAATATCAATTGTCTTTTTCCATTTAACAGGTTCTAGAATAATTGCTTTTTTCTGCTCAAGAGATTCAATAAGCTTAATTGACTCATTGTTAATCTCTTCTGATGCAACATTTATTGTAAAAGAATTAGATTTAATTAATGATTCACCATCAAAAGCATAAACGTAAAATGTGAATTCACCGTATTCTTGAGGAGTAAAAAATAATTTATCTTGCTTTAAATCAATATTAAAACTTTTTGTTTCCTTAAAATCATAAGTTAACTTATCTTTGTCAGTAAAATATTCAGAAAGCTTGTAATTATAAGTTTGATTAAGTTTAGCACTTAGATTTGCAAATTGTTTTATTTGCTTAGGTGGCACATTCTCTACATTTTGTGTGTAAATAAATTTTTCTATGTAAAGTTTAGCACCATTAACATTAATAATTATGGAACTAGAACTTAATTCATTAAGATTACAAGTTTCTTTACATAACCCCTTAATATCCTCAAGATTTATTATTAAGTTAATTGTTTTATTAAAATCAGTAAAATTAGAAGTTTTGTTTGTAACATTTAGCTCAATGATATTTTCAGTAATGTTAATACTTTCCTTTATTGTTGTGTTTAATTTTGTTATATTAATTGTTTTATTAATTTCAGTTACATTTAATGTTAAATTATTTGTTAGTTTAATAGTTTCATTAGCTTCAATTAAAGGATTGTTTGGTTCAGTTATATTAAGAGTTTCCTTAGTAAGATTTAATGCAGTATCTTTTATTTCTTTTGTTGGAGTAAGAGAAATATTTATTTTTTTAGTTTTGATTTGTTTATTTAAATTAACTATTTGATTTTTTTTGTCTTCTTTAACTTCTTTAACTTCTTCATCAACTACCATACCTGTAATTAAATTCTTTTGAGATTTATCCTTAACCTTAGACACTAACAGCATAGCTTTATCAAGAACAACAAAATTACCCTGATCAGTTGATAATAAAATCTCAAAATCTGATTCTTCAGTATAAGATAAATGGCCTATAACTTTCAAAGAAAGAAGGTTAGTTATATTAAAATCAATAGTTTTGTCATTAATAAAAGTTTGATCAACAACCATATCTTGATAATTTGAATCTTCATAAGTAAACAAACCAGTAATATTAGATTGACCAAGAAGAGTAGCAAAAAGTACTAACCCAATAATTATGAATGCAGCAAATGCATACGGCTTGTGTGTTTTTGGTTTAGTTTGTAGACTTTCTCTGAGTGCAGAAATTTTTCTGTTTAAATTTGAAAGTTTTATATTTTCTAAATCTGGAATTTGTTTTATTGCATAAATACTTTGAAAATCAGTAAGAGTTATTTCATTTTTTTCTAGTTTTTCTTTTAATAAATTTATAGAAGTAGCTAGTAAATCTCTTTTACTCTCTAAATTTCTAAGCTTTTCTATGTTATTCATCTTTTTCAAAACTAATGTTTGAATGTTTTTCCTTTATTCTACATACTACACAGCTAATTGTTTTTGGGTCTCGGTTCAGAAATGCAGCTATGTTTTTGTTTTTGAGTCCTTTTTTCTTTAGAAATAATACAATTGTTTCTAGCATACTTAATGATCTGTCTTCAAACATAGAACTAGGTATTTGTAAATTTAAATTCTCAAAGCTATCGCTAGTATCATTAATTTTAATTTTCAAACTATTTCACCCAAAAACAAGAATTACTTACACTGTAAGTATTTATAAACTTTTTCTTATATTATATAGAATAATATATCTTTATACTATAAGTTATAATTTAGTATATATACAAAATTATATATTATACTCACATTGTAAGTATAATAATAAAGTAATAATATATAAAGTTTTATTATTATATAAGAAGATTACTTACATCGTAAGTATTTATTAATGTTTTGGTGAAAGGTAGAAAAAAATAACAAATAAGAAAAATAAAATTAAGTTTTATAATTTTTTACTTCAGATTCTAAATTTTGTTTTCCAAATTTAGATTTAGTAGCCTTAACAACTTTCTTACCTAAAGAATACAATCCCTCAATAGGATTAGTTGCAGAAGGCTTACCTTCCTTCATCTCACCCAAATTATAAAGCCCAACAATTGTATTCACTCCAGGAAAATAAGCACCAAGTTTATCTCCATCTTCATCAGGGTCCCAATAAGGTGTAAGCTTTACCATTCTAGCAGAACTATCCCACAGTAACCCAGCACCATAAATAAGCGCATTTGATTCAGAAGAAGGAATAGAACTAATTACCATTGCACAACCAGCAGCAAACTCATAAATAGATGCAACACCAGTAGATATACCTGAATTAAAACCAAGTAAGTCATAAGAAAAATACTTCTCAACCTTTTCTATAATTTCACCAGGAACGAGAGTAGTAACAATGGGACCAACCACACCATTCATCCAAACATTATTGATAACATTAGCAATATTTTTGATTGTTTTATTCATATTTTCGCCTCTTTTTATAATTAATAATCTTAATTTTAATAACTATATAAATCTAATATATATAAAGTTTTTGGTTTTATAGCTACTTAATAGTAATAACACATTCCTTAACAATCTCAGAAACAATAGTGATAATTTGAATAATAAGCAAGATTTAAATAAATTGAAGTATTTCTAATAAATATGAAAAATATGGAAGAATTCATAGCTGTTTATTATCAACTAAGCAAATCCGAAGTGGAAAAAGCAGAAGTTAGAGCACGAGTTTTCGAAAGAAATCCAAATACACATACAAGTACACTTCATCAACCAATAAATTTAGATAGAAGATTACCAACTACTACAGAAAGTTTAAATAAAGACTCAATTGATTTTAATGCAAAATTAATAAAAAATTATAAAAAAGATAATGTTATTGCAATTGACATAATCTCCAACGAGAGAAAATTAATTGCTAGATATTTAATGGTTTCTGAAAATTCTAGAAGTGGAAATGACTCAAATAGCAGCTATAAATATTCTAAAGGAGTAAGCTTTTTTATGAGCTGGCTAGGAGATAAAGTTAAAGTTTATACTATTGAAGATTTAATTTAGAAATAAACAAAATTTAAATACTTAAGAGGGTTTACAAAAAACATGGAAGAATTTATAGCTGTTTATTATCAATTGAGTGAAGATGAATTATATACTGAAAATAGAAGAGAAGGAATTTTAAGTGCTAATCCAGATAGCCAAAGTTATCACTTATTTCAAATTTTTAATCGAATAAACTTAGATGAAAGAAATCCAACATTTTCAGAAAGTTTAACAAAAGAAGAATTAAATTTAGATTCAAAAATAATAAAAGAAAATATAGAAAAAAAGATATTTGCAATAGACATACTTTCTTCAACCAGAAAACTAATTGCTCGATACTTATTGCTTCCAGACAAAAAACCATGCATGACAAGTTCAAGCCAGATTAACTACTACATTTCTAAACACATTAATATACGTATGAAATGCCCACAATATATAAACAACCCAGGAGAAAAAGTTAAATTTTATGAACTTGAAAATTTTGAATTTATATTGAGAGAATAAATATTATCACTTCTTAACAATCTCAGAAGCAGCAGGAATAACTCTAATAAATTCATCAAGGTCAAGTTCTGATGCAAATTCATATTTTAATATTTTAGCAATCTCACTCGTTTTTTGTCTACCAGGAATTAAATTAAAATATTTCTTACAATAAACTTTTGCAGCTTCTTCAGGGCCAACAAAAATTCTTCCAGAGTATTCAAAATCTTCAATTTTATCATAAACCCCCACACAAAAATCAAGTTTATTTTGAATATAATTTGTTTTACCTCGAATCATAAAAGCACCTTTTCCAAGATGTTCACCTGCATTCGCAGTTTTTGTAACTTGCTCTGGTTTAACATAAAAAATATCTGCATTCCCAAACCCCTTCTTCCAAGCTCTAGAGTAAGCAAGAACAAAATCTGCACACTCTGAAATATCTTTCTCAGAAATTTCTTTTTCACAAGAATTTTTCTTAATAACAACGAATGGACTTCCAGCCATATCAGAATGAAGAACAAGATCTTCTTTATCAGTATGTTTTTTTATTAAATCTTCATTAGTGCTTGAATCTCTTCCTGCAATCACGAAGAACCCTTCAGAAGTTAGGAACCATCTAAATTTCTCAAACCATTTTCTTTTAACTCTCTTAATTTTAACAACCTGTTTAAGCTTTTCTATTGGCTTATCTTCTAGTTTAGCAATTTTATTGTTAGTTATACCAATTGCTTTATTTGCACCAGGAATCTTCTTTCTAAGCTTTTTAGCTTTAGTAAAATAAATCTGTGCATTCTCGTCAAGAGTTTTATTTAATTTTAGACTTAACTTCATATTAAAGAATAAGCCATAATTCTTTAAAAATCTTTATAAAATTGAGATAATATCTAAGCTTATGCAATACAAAATTAAAGAAAAACCAGAAGATTTTATTGTAAAAGAAATCACAAATAAAGTTTTTAACAAAGTTAATGGAAAATATCTAATTTATAAACTAAAAAAAACTTCTAGAAACACAGAAGATTGTATTCAATTCTTATCAAAAAGTCTATACATACCAAGAAAACATTTTGGGTTTGCAGGAGCAAAAGATAGAAATGCTATTACAGAACAATTTATTTCAATTATTAATAAAAACAATAAAAATAAAATTGAAAATCTAAAAAGGGCAGAAAACTTTTCTTTAGAATTTGTTGGTTATTTAGATTCACCTTTATCCTTAGGAGATTTACAAGGAAATAGTTTTGAAATAGTTATTAGAAATATAGACGATAAAATAGAAATAAGTAAACACAATAAGCCTTACTTTATAATAAACTATTTTGATGATCAAAGATTTTCAAAATCTAATAAAGAAATTGGCAAAGCAATTATAAAAAAAGATTTCAAACTAGCTGTTGAATTATTAGTAAATCAAAATCAAATAAATAAAGAATTAATAGAAACTTACAAAAATGACTACATAAGAATAATTAGAACTGTTCCATTAAAAATATTAAAATTATTTATTCATGCTTACCAATCTTTCTTATTTAATGAAATTTGTAAAGAAATAATTAAAAAAGAAGGTTACCCTTACAAAGAAGTTGATTATTCACAAGGAAAATTATTCTTTTTATTTAAAGAACCAAATAATTGCAAGATTCCTTTGCTAGGATTTGGCTCTGAAACTTCTGAGCATCAAAGTATTGTCGATGAAATCTTAGAGAAAGAAAAAGTTAGCTTAAGAGACTTTATAATAAAACCTATTCCAGAGTTATCAGGGTTTGGTGCAGAGAGAGAATTTATTGCAAAAGTTAATGACTTTGAATTAGAAAAACAAGAAGACAACACTATAAAAGTTAATTTTTATTTAGAAAAAGGAAGTTATGCAACTATTGTTATTAAGAAAATTATGACAGCATAATTACTATCCTAAAGTGAGCTGATTCTAAAATAAGAAGTGAATGCGTAGTTGGGGTTGCGCCCTACGGGCAAACAGCATAATGGAACAACATTTAGATTCAGCGAAAGATAGCAATTATGACAAAGCATTAACAATATCTTCAGTTATCTTTTCTATTTCTTGCTCACCATTTATTTTAACTATTTTATCTTTAAATAATTCAAACATTGGTTCTGTTTCTTCATGATAAATTTTTAATCTATTCTTAATAAATTGAACTTCAGAATCATCTGCTCTTTGAACTAAATCAACGTCGCAAACATCACATTTACCTTCTTGTTTAGGTTTTAATGAAGAATGTAAATAATTATATGATTTGTTACATTTAGGGCAATGATATCTTGCTTGTAATCTTTTTATTGTTTCTTCTTCAGAAAGTTCTATTAAGATTACTTTATCTATTGCTAAAGTTTCAATAGCAAACGTTGCCTGGGCAATATTCCTTGGATAACCATCAAGAATTACTTTCTTTCCTTGATCATTTAATTTTAGAACTGTTTCTGAAACAAAATCATTATTTATATTATCTGGAACTAAACTATGGCCATCATTAATCAAGGATGCAGCTAGTTTTCCAAGTTCTGTACCTTTTGCTATTTCAGAACGAAACATTGCACCAGTAGATAAATGCACATAATCTAGCTTTTCTGCTATTATCTTAGCTTGAGTTCCCTTCCCAGAGGCCTGAGGACCTATAAATACTAGATTCATACAATTATGATTAGATGGTCTCTTTTTATAGTTTATCTTTATACTACATTAAAGATTAGCCAATACAAACACAAAAACAAACTTTTGGTCATTAATAAACCATTATATTTATAAATACTCCAAATTTCCAATAAAAAATGGTAAAATTAAGAAAAGGTGTAGCATATAGAAGCGTTCAGAACCCCTACACAAGAAAATCAAAATATAGAAAAAAATCTTTTGTTAGATCAATTCCTACTAATAAAGTAGTTAAATTTGACATGGGTGACTTACAAACAGATTTTCCAGTTCAAATATTACTAAAATCAAAGCAAGATGTTCAATTAAGACACAATTGCTTAGAATCAGCTAGAAAAACAGCTTTAAAATTATTAGAAACAAAATTAGGAAAACTTAATTTTAGATTAAAAATAAGAGTTTATCCACATCATATTCTTAGAGAAAACTCCTTAGCCTCAGGTGCAGGAGCAGATAGAATGAGTACTGGAATGAAAGCTGCATTCGGTAAGGCTGTAGGGATTGCAGCACGTGTATTTACAGATCAACCTGTAATGGAAGTTGCAATTAAAACAGAACATAGACCAGAAGGTATTCTTGCGTTAAAGAGAGCTTACAAAAAGCTTCCTGGAAAATATCTAATTGAAGAAGTTCTTAAGAAATGATTTTTTCTGAGAACTAATACTATTAAGATAAGCAACAAATTCATTAGAATAATTTTCTAAAGGTTTAGGAGCATTCTTCATTTCTACATTGAAATTATCCACTACTTCTTTAACTTTAGAATCAATAACTTCTTTATTTTCTCCTATAACAGCAAAAATAAAATTATAATCTTTATCTGAATTATTCAGCTTTGAAAATAAAGAAAGATAAACACTATCTTTTACTAAATCAAGGTAACCTAAGGTTATATTATCGTCTTTCTTAGGCCAAAAAAAATAACCAGAATAAGATTTACTTATTATATCACATAAAGATTTATCTAAATTACCAACAACAACTCTTTGATCCATAAATAAAGAAGAATAAGAAATAATTAAAAAAGCTATCGGTTTAGAATAACTTAACTTTTTGTGATTTTTTAGGCCTGTTGCCCCTTTGAGAATATCTACTTTTTTCTTTCATAGTAGCTCTATCATTCCTAAAAGAAGGCCTCCACCTGTCAAGTAAATCTTCATTTTCTTTTTTATGAGGATTCTCATCAGGAAGTTTAATAGTGTTTATAGACTTTATTCTATCTTCTACTCCAGAAGGATATTTCTTTTTATTGCTTTTTTTAACATCTTTTTTCTTTGATTTTGATTTTTTACTCATATTAATCACCTATAAATATAATAATCTAAAGAGGTAATATCTTATTTATAAAGTTTAAGGTTAAATAACTTTATAAACATTCTTTCTAAAGTAAGCTTAATGGCTAAACATAACTTGTTCACACATATAATATACGATATAAAGAAATATACTAAATTCTCAAAGGAAGAATGGAAACAAATGCTTTTAGTTACTTTTGCAACTGCTTTTGTCTTTACATTTAACAAATGGGGAACAATAAGATTTGATTTTGAAAGAGGTTTAGCTAATTTACTACTAGCTTTTGTTTTTGTAGGAATCTTTTGGATTGGACAAATATATCTTAAAAAGATTATTGCAACTAAATTAGGATATGATACAAATTATGAATGGTCTTTGCCAGGAATTATAATTACAGTTCTAATTGCATTTTTATCTTTTGGGTATATTCCTATTTTATTATTAGGAACAACTAAAATTGCACAGAATGACAGAAGAAGATTAGGCAAACATAGATTTGCACTAAATCAAAAAGATATTTTTAGAATTCATGCTTATAGTTATCTACTTAATTATTTAATAATATTAATAATTCTTGCACCAATTTATATTGCAACACATAGCTTATTTATTAATTTCTTAATAAAAATTAATCTTGCGCTTATATTTTTCCCACTAATTCCAGTTCCTAAGAATGACGGGATATATTTATTTTTTGCATCTAGAAGTTTATATTTTTTAGTTCTTGCATTTGTAGTAATAATGTCATTACTAATTCTTTGGGCACAAATATTTAGTTTTATAATTGCATTAGTCCTAGGGTTAATCTTCTGGCAATTAATTATGAAGATATTTAAGATTTAGAAAACTTAAATGTTATTAATGCTGATAAATAATACTATTTTAACTCATTTTGTTTAGTTGTGTTTTGGATGTTTTACTCATTCTTCTCATTTTGAATAAACTTAATCTATCCAAAGATTTAAATAGTACTAAAGATTTCTATTAATTTATGAACAAAGAACTAACTAATAAAATGATTACTGACGTATTAAAAGCAGTAAAATCGGCTGATCTAGAATCAAAATTACCAAAATCACATTTTATTGATACAGATAATCCAACACTTACCCAATTAGATGGAGCCCCCCTTTATACTGATAAAGAAAATTATTCTTTTCAATATCAAATATGGTTTCCGATTATAAGTAAGGCGAGTAAAGAGGAATTACACTACAGAAAAGTTGGGAAAGTTCTACCTCCTGTTAATGGTTATTGCATAGTAAATAAATGTAACTCAAACCAATATAATCACAGTACTTATGATTTTAAAATTCATCTCTTAAAGATTGAAACTTCAACAGCTAGTGTTCAATTTCCTAAATTTTAATAAAACTCATTTTACTTTGTAAATAAACTTATCCAGCATCTTTGGTGCTTTAAGCCTACGTTTCTGATGTTCTGCAAGAAACTCATTTAACTTATCAATAAGAATTTTCTTTAATTCTCCAGAAAGAAGTTTACCAGATTTGTAATCTGCATAAATCTTTTTTAATTTTTCATCATCCTCTTCAAAGAAAGTTAACCATTGGTATGCAACATCTATTTCAGGTTTACCGCCTAGTCTTCTATGCTCTTCGAGAGTGTCTCGGCCACCAGAAAACGCGTACTTATTTATTTTCTTCTTAACTTCAGCAGGTGTATCAGTTAAATAAATTGCTTGGCCCTCAGATGAAGACATTTTTCCATCTTTTTGTATTCCTCCAAGACCAGGTAAAAAGATTGATTGAATAGATGCAGGTTTAGGATAACCTAATTTATGGATTACATCTCTTGTAACTCTAAAATGGGGGTCTTGATCAATTGCATGAGGAATTAAACAAAACATTTTCTTTTTCTTAAGAACAGAAGGTAAAAAAGCTGGAACTGCTTGCATTGCAGTAAAAAATATTGAACCAATATTATTATCATTACCAAACCCAAAAGCACCTTTAACCGTTGAAAAAGTAATTTTCTTTGCAACCTTAATTGCTTCAGGATACATGATTGCAGCATGCTTTGTATCTATTAAGAAATGTGTTTTCTTTGGATCAAAACCTAATGCAATAATATCTAACATATTTTCATAAGTCCATTTTTGTATTTCATCATAAGTTTTATTTTTAAACAGAAATTTCTCATCATCTGTAAATTGAAACCATAATTCTAATCCTAATTTATCTTGTAACCATTTAACAAATAACCAAATCATTGAATGACCTAAATGAATTGGGCCAGAAGGGCCACAGCCAGTGTAAAGAAACAAATTTCCTTTTTTATGTTCATCAAGAGCTTTATCTAAATCCCTGTGAGCATACATTATATTTCTTCTAAGATAGTGATGTAATTCACCTGCATTCTCTTCTAGCCTCTTCAGGAGTGCAGGACTAATTTTCTTTAGACCGAATTCATTAATAATCTTATCATAATCTACATTACCTTTAACTTCCCAAGGTGTAACAACTGTTTTTGTCATATCCTACTAATATAATAATAATTATTAATAAATGTTTCTAATAATAATCTTTTTAAACAATATGAATAGATTAATATTAAAATGAAAAAGGGAGAGCAAGAAAATTACTTAGTAATTAACTTCAAAACATATTTTGAAGGTTCTGGCAAAAAAGCAGAGAAACTTGCTAAGATTGCAGATAAGATTGCTAGAAAAACAAAAAAGAATATTATTATTGTTGTACAAGAAACAGATATCCATAGAATTTCTCAATTAGTTTCTATTCCTGTTTTTTCAGAACATCTTGACCCTATTGAATATGGTGCTCATACTGGAAAGATCCTTGCAGAATCTTTAAAATTTAATGGTGCACAAGGAGTTGTTCTTAACCATTCTGAAGATAGATTTAATCTTGCACAAATAGAAAAAAGTAAAAAAATTGCAAAGAAGAATAAACTTAAAACAATCATTTGTGCCAATGATGCTGAACAAGCAGCTGCACTCTCTAACTTCAAACCAGATTTCTTAGCTGTTGAACCACCTGAACTAATAGGCGGAAATACTTCTGTTAGTAAAGCTAAACCTGAAATTATTATAGATACAGTTAAGAAAGTTAGAAAAACCCATAAAAAACAAATTATTTTATGTGGTGCAGGCATTAAAACAGCAAAAGATGTTAAAACAGCAATAAAATTAGGAACACAAGGAGTTTTTGTTGCTTCTGGGGTTGTTAAATCTAAAACACCCGAGAAGAAAATAAGAGAATTAGTTAAATTTCTTTAAGGCACAGTAACCCAAATCATCTGTAATTTACCATAATCAAGCCATTCGTTATTTTTTTGCCTTTTAACTCTAAATTTTATTGTATAAAACCCAGAGTAATGCTTTGGATTGATTTGCATTAATCTAAACTTTCTTTCATTATTATTTATCTGAAATCCATTTCCCTCAAAATCAGAAGGAATTAGCACAACATCATTCAAGCACTCAAAAGAAGATCCATCATTTTTTACGAATTTATAATTACAATTATTAAATTCTTCAAACTCCTCAATCTCAATAATAAATTGATTACTAGAAATATCGCTATTTTCATTAGATATACCTATTGGAAATCTTAAAGCATCTTTTTCTGCTGTTTGTTGAGGATTAAGAACAGTAACAATATCTCCTGAATCCATTAACATATTTAATCTATCTGTTTCTTGTTGATGAACCTGCTCATCTAATTTAATTGCATTATTAAATATTGTTGTAAATAAATAAATTCCAAACCCAAATAGAACCACCATTATAATCATAATTACAAGAAAGTTTACAGATAGAGTAAATGCTTTTTTGTTCTTGTATTTAGTTTTCATATTCACCTCAAAAATAAAAAAAGAAGATTCTCAATAATTTACTATAAATCAAAGTTTAATATATTCATATTCTTTTACAAATAATGCAATAAAAAGTAATAATAATATTATTCCAGTGAATAATATTAATATATTATACTCAATTGAACCCAAACCAGAAATTATCCTATACAAACCTAGACCAAGTATAAAAACAGCAAGCAGAATAAACTTATCTGCAACTATTTTTAGTATACTAAACTCTTCTGTTTTTGATAAGGCTCGTTTCTTCATTTATTTCACCTGTTGAAATGACCAATAATCCGATAAAAACTTCCAATTTTTATCGTGCCAAAAAATATATTTTTTGTGCATCTGATTATTGTTTTTAGTTTACCTTTAAACTAAAGTCTAAACTTTCTGAATAACCTGGAAGTGTTGCGCCAGTTTCAGTAAATGTTGCAGTACAAAGGTATGTCCCTTTTGCAGATGAGCCAATTGTTAAGATAGACAATATTTGAACACTCTCACCATAAGCAATGTCTTTTTCTAATGCTTGATCTTTTACTAAAATACCCGTATTAGTAGTACCACAATCAATTTCATTTAAAGTTACTTTATTACAATCATCTTCAATATTACAAAAAGCTTGCCATTTAATAGTCAAAGCTTCACCTGCACTCGCAGTTATACCTGTTCCACGAGACATAGTTATAGTATTAGAAGCTCTTGCACCTGGAGCGTCTGGTTCATCTGGATCAAATTGATTTGCCATACTACCAAACATATTGTTAATAAATCCTAATGCTAAACCAAGAATTACAACAGCAATAATTAAAATTACAATCATATTAATAGAAAGTTGCATTGCGCCTTTTTTATTCATTTAATTCACCTCATGAAATAATAATCATTATAATTAATTAATATAAGGATAATTATATTCTTACTTTTTAAATGTTTTCAATATTCCTGCTCTTTAATAAGAATAATCTTTTTAAATGTCTATCTTAAGTAGCAAGTTATGAGTTTTCCAATTAGCATTAATGCACTAAGCATAATTATATTTATTCTTGTATTATTCTATCTTGTTTATAAACATAGAAAAAAGATTGAATTCCAAAAAATAGGATCAATACCAATTATTGCAATTATGAAAACAAAGTTAGGTATTAATTTTATTAATAAACTTGCAAAACAAAAAAAGTTTTTTAGAACACTTGGATATATCGGAATGATTATAGGTTTTCTTGGAATGATTGCTATGTTTATATTAATATCTAGTTCGTTTGTCAAACTTTTCACAGTGCCAGATGCACCAAGCACAGTAAGCCCAGTTATACCTGGCGTAAGAATTCCAGGTTCACAAATATTTGTTCCGTTTTGGTATGGAATAATATCTTTGTTTATTGTAATAGTGGTTCATGAATTTGGTCACGGAATAATTGCGAAAGTTCACAATTTAAAGATAAAGAATACAGGGTTAGTCTTATTTTTAATTCTTCCAGGAGCTTTTGTTGAACCAGATGAAGAAAAACTTATTGAGGCGAAAGCCAAAATTCAGCATTCAGTATATGCTGCAGGGCCTTGGTTTAATGTTCTATTGTCATTAGTTGCAGCTTTGATATTACTTTTTGCAATTTCTCCTGCGTATGATGCTCTTGCAAACAATCAAGGAATTACATTTACAGAAGTTGCAAATAATTCACCAGCAATGCAAGTTAATCTTCCTGTAAACTTAACATATAATAAAATTAATGAAGAGAATATTAGTTCCATTATAGACTTGGAAATTACACTTGCAGATAAGAATCCTGGTGATCAAATGATATTTTATACAGAGAATAACGAATCTTATTCTTTAACATTAACTAATCACCCAGAAGATAATTCTTCACCTTACATTGGAATATTGAATATAGAGAATGTTAGAGAGAAAGAAAGTTTTGGAAAAGAAATTTTATTTAATATCACAGACATCTTAGCAAGCCTATTCTTCTGGATTTATGTTTTAAGCTTAGGAATAGGTGCAGCAAACCTATTGCCTGTTGGACCATTAGATGGTGGAAGAATGCTCTTTACTTTCTTAAAATCTAAATTCAAAGAAAAAACAGCTAAAACAATTTCTACAAATATTACCATATTAACTGTTTTGTTTCTGCTTGCAGCACTAATTATCCCTATTGTTAGAGCCTTGATTTAAAATTATAACAACAAAACTTATAATCTAAAACAAATTTTTATCTTATATGAAAGTTACAATAGTCCTAGTTGCACCTGAGACATCGGGAAATGTAGGAGCAGTTGCAAGAGTTATGGCTAACTTTAATGCAACAAAACTTATTTTGGTTAATCCTAAATGTGATTATCTTAATAAAACTGCACTCGACAGAGCTAGCCATGCAAAATCTATTCTAAAAAAAGCAAAAGTTATCAAAAATAATGATTTCAAAAAAGTTGAAAAACAAATTAGAAAATTTGGTAATCATATTATTGCAACAACTTCAAAGTTAGCTAATGATTATAATATTCTTAGGAATGTTGAATATCTTAATGATATATCTGAAAGGATAGTTCAGAAAGATAGTAATCTAGTTATCTTATTTGGTAGAGAAAGTTGTGGTTTAACAAATGAAGAACTTGAAATGGCAGATTTTGCAATCACAATTCCTTCTGCAGACAAATATCCTGTTCTTAACCTAAGTCATTCTGTTGCAGTTTGCTTGTATGAAATTTACAAAACAGATAATAATAAGAAAATTATTGAAAGTAAACCTAAACAAGCTCAAAAAGCAGAGGTTGCGCAACTAAACAAGCTGATTAATTTAACAATAGATAAGATGACCTTTGTAAGAGAAGGTCAAGATAGAACTCTTAGACTTGTTTGGAAAAAACTACTTTCTAAATTAATGCTTTCTAGAAGAGAAGCTTTTGCGTTAATTGGTTACTTTAAGAAGAGTTTGAAGAGAAGATGACCTCAATCAAAACTTAAAACAACATGTTTCTTATCTGGAACTGAAACATAAACTTCTTCACCACCTTTAAGATTGAGTGCCCTTACAACATCTCTATTAATATACATTCCAAGTCGATCATGAGAAAGTTTTATTATTTTTTGTTTAATTTTAAGAACCATTTCTTTTGCTTTAATCTCATTAATTGCTTTATTCATTGAATTATTTTCAAAATCAAAGTTTCCACATTTAGAACATTGATAACTAATTACAGGAGTTTTTGCATCCTGAATTTTAACGTTAACTTGTTTCATTCTTGAATTACATTTTAAACATTTATTCATTTTATCTCAACCAATATTACTTTTTTTTAACATTTATTACATATAAAATTCATTTTTTAATTCACATAAAATATAAAACTTGTTGTCTTCAATTTCTATTTTTGAGCCTTTCTTCCTTTTATTCTTTATTAAAAATAGTAACTTAACAATATCGCTCCAAGCTAAAATATCTTTATGATATTGTTCAAAATGTTTAGTTTTCTTTATTTCTTTCCAATACATTTTATCATCCTTAGGGATGACTATTACTTAATAGTCATTATGATTATATAAAGTTTTTGCTTTAATTAACTAAAAATACCAATTCTTAATAAAATTAACATAGATAATATCGAAAATTTTACGAAATTAGAAAATTACAAATAAAATGTAATTAATACAAATTAACAATAAACTATATAAACATTAAACTCGTAATTCTCAGTGGTTGAGGGGTGTTGTAATTAGTTCTAATAACAATACTTAGTATAAAGAGGATGAGATGAAGGTATTAATGCTCGGGTGGGAGCTGCCGCCATTACAAGTTGGTGGTCTAGGCATGATTTGTTATGAACTAGTTAAAGAGCTTTCTAGAAGGAAAGTACCTCTTACTTATATTATGCCTCTTGGACCAGATAATGCTCATTCTGAATTTGCAAACTTAATTATTGCAGAAAAACATAGCCTTGGTAAAAATATCAAATCAGACATTATTAGTGTTCCCGGTGCTTTTATGCCCTATCAAAGTCCAGAAGACTATGAAAAAGATTATGAGTTAAAACTTCTGAGAAGAAAAAGCAACATTACTAAAGAGGATCTTTATGGCCCAAATTTACCAATTGAAATTGACCTTTACGCTAAAAGAGTTTACAATATTGTAAAAGAATTAGATTTTGATCTTATTCATGCTCATGATTGGTTAACTTATCCTGCAGCAATAGGGATTGCAGATAAAACAGGTAAACCCTTGATTGTTCATATCCACAACACAATTTATGACCGATATCTAGGTAATTCGTCTAAATGGGAAAGAGATATTGAGTATAATGGACTTAAGAGAGCAGATGTTATTATTGCTATAAGCCATTACGTAAAAAATATGATTATCAATAAATATGATATTAATCCCGATAAAATAAAAGTTATCCACCACGGAAAAAATACACTTATAGGAAATCTTAAAGATATTCCAGGTCCAAATTTTAAAAATAAAAAAGTAGTTTTATTCACTGGAAGGGTGACTATTCAGAAAGGCATAGAATATCTTATTATGGCAGCTAAAAAAGTTCTTGAAAAAAGAAAAGATGTTGTTTTTGTTATTATGGGCGGAGGAGACCCACCATATTTAAGAAAAATGATTGATCTTGCTGCAAAATTAGGAATATCAAAAGATGTGTTGTTTAATGGAAAACCATATACTCTTGAAGAGGGTAAATCACTTTACAAAATAGCTGATTGTTATGTTATGCCTTCTGTTTCAGAACCATTTGGTATTGTTCCAATGGAAGCAATGAAATATGGAACACCCTCAATAGTAAGCAAACAATCAGGGGTTTCTGAAGTAATAAAAAACGCTTTCAAAGTTGATTTTTGGGATACTACAGAAATGGCTAGTAAAATTCTCAATCTTTTAAGTTACAAAGTTCTTCATAAACAAATGAAAGAAGAAGGGATGAAAGAGATTGAAAGCATGACTTGGGAAAAACCAGTTAATCAACTAATTAATGCCTATAATGAATCACTTAAAAAACATACTCAACCTAGGTAGCCCCGCCACCATAGATTAATTGTTTATGCAATTAATCTAAGGGGTTTCCTTTTTTTAAATTTAAAAAAAACGAAAAGTTCAAATAGTAGTTAACTAATATAATTAAAAGGTAAAAAATGGTAAATATATGTTTTTATTTTCAAGTACATCAACCGTATAGATTAAAGAACTATACCCTATTTGATATAGGCCAAAATAAGAATTATTTTGACAATAAAAAAAATAAAGAAATAGCTAACAAAGTTGCAACTAAATGTTATCTTCCGATGAATAACCTTCTTTTAAAACTTATTAAGAAATATAAAAATAAATTTAAAGTTTCTTTTAGTATTTCTGGTACAGCTTTAGACCAATTTGAAGAATATGCACCTAAGGTTATTAAAAGCTTTAAAGAACTAGTAAAAACAGGACAAGTTGAATTCTTAAATGAAACTTACTATCACTCTTTATCATTTCTTTACTCAAAAGAAGAATTCAAAGAACAAGTTATAATGCATAAAAATAAAATTAAAAAACTTTTTGGAGTTACCGCTAAAGCTTTTAGAAATACTGAGCTTATTTTTAATAATGAGTTAGCTCAGGAAATTGAGAAAATGGGTTATTCAGCAATTTTAGCAGAGGGTGCAGATAAAGTTCTTGGATGGAGATCTTCAAATTTTGTGTATAAAGTACCAAACTCAAAAATAAAGCTTTTGCTAAAAAATTACAAATTAAGTGATGATATTGCATTTAGATTTTCTAATAAAAGTTGGAAAGAACATCCTTTAACTGTTCCAAAATTTTCCCAATGGATAAATTCTATTAATGGCAATGGAGAAGTTGTAAATTTATTTATGGATTATGAAACTTTTGGTGAACATCAATGGATAGATACAGGAATATTTGATTTTATGGAAAATCTTCCTGAAGAAATATTAAAACAACCGGATAATAACTTTGTTACTATTTCAGAAGCAGCTAAACACCCCATAAAAGCAGATGTTGATTTCCCAAATTTTGTTTCTTGGGCTGACACAGAAAGAGATCTTACAGCTTGGGTAGGAAATGATATTCAAAATTCAGCAATAAAAGAACTGTATGCATTAGAAAGCCATATTAAAAAATCAAATGATAAAGAGTTAATAAAAGATTGGAGAAAACTTACTACTAGTGATCATTTTTATTATATGTGCACAAAATGGTTTAATGATGGTGATGTTCATAAATATTTTAGCCCATATGATAGTCCTTATGATGGCTTTACTTCCTTCATGAATGTACTTAATGATATTGTTATTAGATTAAAAGAAAAAAATGCTATTGAGAAAATAGAAAACCATATGACTATCGACCGACCAGTAAGTTTTATCCAACAAAATTAATTTTCAAAGAGGTGAATGAATTGTCAAAACAAACCAAACTTGATAAAAATAAAGAGAAGGCTGTTAAGAAAACAAAAAAACCTTCTAAAAAAATAAAAGATAAATCTATTAATCATACAAGTAAATTAAATAAACCATTAAAAACTAAACTAAAAAAAGAAGTTCACCCAGATCACTTTTTTGTTTTTGTTAGTGGACAAAGAATTAAAAATGTTAAAGAGTTAGCTGATGCTTTAGAAATAATTGATGAAGATAATTATAAACATCATGCTAATGAAAATAAGAATGATTTTGCTTGTTGGATAAATGATATTTTTGAAGAATTTGATCTTGCAGAAAAAATAAAAACAGCAAAAAACAAAAGCCATGCAAGATTAATAATTTATAAACATATAGCTAATAGTTTTTGGTGAAATATCTAGGCCAAAAATAAAACTTTATAATATTTAAAAAAAAAGAGGAATAATATGATTAATGCAAATGCAAAAACAGTTTTTGAATGCTCTTGGGAGATATGTAATAAAGCTGGAGGAATTTATACTGTTATTTCATCTAAAGCTATACACATGCTTAAATATTATGAAGATTATTATGCTATTGGGCCTTATTTTAAAGATAAAGCAAATTTAGAATTTAAAGAAGAGGAACCACCAAAAATCTTAAAAGAAATATTTTATGAGTTATCCTCTGAAACAGGAATTACTTGTCATTATGGCTCATGGTTAATTGAAGGTGAACCAAAAACAATACTTATTGATTTTAATTCATTAAAAAATAAAATTGATGATCTTAAAAAACACTTCTGGGAAAAATTTAAAGTTGATTCCTTATATTGTGCTTGGGATTTTGAAGAACCTATGATTTGGAGTTATGCAACAGGGTTACTTATAGATAAATTCCAGAAAAAAACAGGTAAACAAAAAATTATTGGGCACTTCCATGAATGGCTTTCTGGATTTGGAATGTTACACCTTAAACTTACTAATCCATTTGTAAAAACAGTGTTTACAACACACGCAACAATGTTAGGTCGGTCACTTGCTTATAGCGATAAAAATATTTATTCAGATTTAGACACTATTAATCCTGAAGAAGAAGCAAGAAAAATTGGAATTATGGACAAATTTACAATGGAAAGAGCGTGTGCCCAGAATGCAGATATCTTTACAACAGTTTCTGAGATTACAGGGAAAGAAGCTGAAGCTCTACTTGGTAGAAAACCAGAAGTATTGGTTTTAAATGGATTTAATGCTGACGAATTTCCAACTATAGAAGAAACATCAATTATGCACCTAAAAGCAAGAAAAAAGTTAAGAGAATATATAACTTATCATTTTTTCCCATATTATCCAATCGATTTAGACCATAACCTTATATTTTCAACTTATGGGAGACCAGAAATAAAAAACAAAGGTTTAGATATTTTCATAAAGGCGCTTGGAAAATTAAATAATGATTTAAAATATAATACAAAAAACAAAAGAACAATTACTATATTTTTCTGGCCACTCCAAGATAACAAAGGAGCAAAACTTGAATTGATACAAGATAAAAATAATTTTGAATATATAAAAGATTATATTGAAGAGAACGCAAGTAAAATATTTGATGATATTCTTTATGATATAATGTATGACAGACCAATAAAAATTGATACATCATTAAGTAAAAAATTCTTATTAAAAACAAGAAAAAGTAAAATTTCTTTAAAAAGAAATGGCAATCCACCAATATGTTCATATAATCTTGATAATGAGGAAGATAATGAAATAATTAAGTTATTGCAAAAAGAAGGACTTAATAACTCAAAAGAAAACCCGGTTAAAGTAATTTTATACCCTACTGATTTAGATAGTAACAACGCATTGTTAGAAATAGGATTATATGATTGCATTTCTGCTTGCCATCTAACTGTGCTTCCAAGTTACTATGAGCCATGGGGATATACTCCTTTAGAATCTGCAGCAGTAGGAGTTCCAACCATAACAAGTAATCTTGCAGGTTTTGGTAAATTTATAGAGAAACAAAATAATAATGAAAAAACGAAGGGCCTTTTTATCCTCGATAGGTATCAAAAAACAGAAGAAGAAACTATAGAAAAGTTATTTCAAATTATGAAATCTTACTCTTCTTTAAAACACTATGAAAGAGTTCAAGCTAAAGTAAAAGCAAAGGAATTAAGCTTCACTGCAGATTGGGGAATTCTTATTAAATATTATATAGAAGCTCATAACTTAGCATTATTAAAATAAAAAATAAGTGAATTAATTGTTTTTTCTTTGTGATAAGGACAAAAAGGTTTAACTATTGTACAATCATAAAAAATCGTAACATATATATAGTAGTATTATTTAAGTCATATTGATATTTAGAGTTAAAATACTAAACAGATTAAATAATTAAACAAAATTAGTTTAGATATTAAGAATATCAAAAGGGGTGTAGCTCCAGTAAAAGGAGGGTGTTTAAAAATGATAGTTAAAGATGATTTTCTTAGCAAATTAAGAAGATATTTTGGTTTAAACTTGTATGAAGTAAGGATTTGGACAGCTTTGCTTTCAAGAGGCGTTTCAACAGCAGGTGAATTATCTGATATTGCTAACGTTCCAAGGTCAAGAGCTTATGATATTCTTGAATCTCTTGAAAAAAAAGGATTTGTAGTTATGAAATTGGGTAAACCAATAAAATACCTTGCAGTTCCGCCAAAAGAAGTTCTTGAAAGAGTTAAAAAGAATATTAAGAAAAGTAGTGAAGAAAAAGTTAAAAGATTAGTTGATTTAAAGAATACTGATGTTATTAATGAACTAAATTCTTTACATACTCAAGGAATTGAGCTTGTTGAACCTAGTGACCTTTCAGGCTCATTAAAAGGCAGACACAACTTATACAATCATTTAGAATTAGTTATAAGGAGTGCAGAAAAAACTGTAACGATAATGACAACAGAACAAGGTTTACTTAGAAAAATTGATTCTTTAAAACCTGTTTTTGAGCAAATCAAAAAAAGAGGAGTGAAAATAAGGATATTAGCTCCATTAACTAAAAACAATAAAAAAGTTGTTGCAGATCTTAAAGGTGTTGCTGAAATAAAAAATACAAAGACTAAAGCAAGATTTATTGTTGTTGATGGTAAAGAAATAGTATTTATGGTAATGGACGATAAAGAAGTTCATCCAAACTATGATGTTGGTATTTGGATAAACACACCATTCTTTGCTTCAGCTATAGAAGAACTATTTGGTCTTGCTTGGGCTAACATTAAGAAGTAGTTTTTTCTTTCTTTTTTTTATTATTTTATTTTTCTTATTAATTTAATTCTCTAATTAAGAAAAAAATAAAAAACTATTTATCAGGTGAAAACCCACTTTTAGTTAATAGCAGAATCGTAACTAATGCAACAACAGATAAAATAAGCATTCCTAAAACTTTAGGATGAACCATGGTTGCTAAAAAATTTGAACTATAATCTGAAGAAGCAGGATTAATTCTTCCTTCTGCAAGAGCAGGATTTGAAGTTTCAGTTTGAGATTGAACATAATCTTCATTGTTTTCATTAACATTAGCTTCACCTGGAGTAAATTCAGGATTTCCTTCTAGTAATTCTTGACCACCAATGTTTGCAAAGCCAATAACAATTACTAATGTAACAAATATAACAACCCAAGTTATTACTGGTGATCGTGTTCCCCAAGAAAAAGCCCAAGCAACATCAGTATCTTTCTTCCCGAACATTTTTCCAATAAAAATAAAGAATAATAAAATTAATGCTAGAATAAAAAACCAAGGTATTACAAAAGTTATGTAATTAACAACACTTTCTGATAGAACAACAATTAAAGCTAAAACAAAAGCAATTATTGCATTTATTCCTTTTGTCTCTTTACCAAATAAACCAAATTTATTTAGCATTGCATAAATTCCAGCAAACACTAATAAAAAGACAAAGATAGGCATAAAGAATCTTGTTAGTCCTATATCAAGTATTGAAGCCATTTTAATTATTTATTAATCACCAACTTTATCTAAGCTACCCTTAAACAATTTAGCAAAGTTAGAATCCTCAGGCCCTTTATCGTCTCCGCCACCTTTAGTGATTATTGCTAATATTATTCCAGTAACTAGGATAACAATAAACAAAGTTTGTGTGGATGGATCTTCTAAGAAACTTAACCACCAAGGTAATTGTCCAAACCAATTAGCAGCAACACCAAATGTGCAAAGAACAGCAAAAGCAGCAATAATCATAACTAAACCGGAAAGAGTTCCTTTTTCACCAAGTTTAATGCTATGACCGAAAACACCAATAATAAGCATGAATGCAATTACAGCTAACATTATTAAAGAAATGTTAGGTAAAACATTATTAATTAAAAGAACTGGATCGGATTCAGGAGGGTATCTTCCCAAAGCATGAGGAATTACAACAGATAATCCCATTACTAATGCTAAAACAACATTAAATTTCTTTTTATCAGCACCTTTACCCAAAATATGAGTTCTTTGAAGCACTGCAAAAACAATTACAAAAATTAAGATAAATGGAAGAAATATATCCAAAATCCCGGTTTGTTCAAGTGTTATTATCGAATCGTAAAGGTTCATTTTATTTTCACCATCTTATTAATGTATTTATATTGTATTATATCTTTTATAAATATTATTATTTATAAGTTTAGTCCTCTGAGTCTTTCTTCTCCTTAGGTTTAGGAGTAGAATTACCACTAGCAATAATCAGAATAAATAAAGCAATGACAACTATTAAAATTAATGATGATACAACTTGGCCACTCCAATGCACACTTAAGAATTTGTATGCAGATTCTAACCAACCAATAGTATTAAGGAAAATTAAGATAATAACAACAAAAGATATCCACATAAACACTTTTTGTAGTTTAGGCGGTAAAAAGAATTCTTCATCTTTAGCAAAAGTTCCTGCAACCAGCATAAACATCACAGCTAATAAAATAAGAATAAATATTTGTGAAACAGTTTTACTTATTAATTCAACAAGTTTAGATGATGCAATTACAAAGAATGCAATAACAAATGCAACCATACTATTTAAGTTCTTTTTAGGATGCATTGTTTTATCACTAGAATAAGGATCTTTTTGCACTCCTAAAATTTTTGTCTTTTCGAGCAAAGCGAAAACCAATGTAAAAGTTAGTAAAAAAGGTAAAACAACATCATATACTCCTATTTGTTCTAAGAATACTAATCCACCTCTAAACATGCTTTGTTCCATTATAATAGAATTCTGTCATATTTATATATAAATGTTTTTATTATAATGTCTAATTATAATAAAAGAAGATAGTATTAATAATTATTTCAAAAAAGTATTAAATAAATAATCTTTATAAAACTAGAAATTAAAAACTATCAATAATGGAGATTTCAACAAATAAAAGAGTGTGGATAATAATTCTAATTTTATTTATTGTAATGAGTTTAATTGTATCTTTACTTTTTTATTTTAGTAGTATTTTCATAGTTATTGTTATAGGTGGATTAATAATCCTAATAAGTGAAAGAAGTCATAAAAAATTCAAACATATAATAAAAAAATTCCATATTGATGAAAAAAAGTTCTTGAAAACAATATTTACAATATTAACAGTTTTAGTTTGGCTAATCCTTCTTTATCTCTTAATCGCATTTACTGCAAAAGATATTAATAAAACTGTTAATTTTATGCAGAGTAATGATGTAACAGTTGAACAGATATATATTGAAAAATCTCAAGCAATTCTAGGAGAGGAAATGGTTAATTTAATACAAACAAACCAAATTATTAATTCTGTTCAAACATTCATAACTAATTTTTTAGTTAAAATAATTTCTGGAATTGCAATTTTTATTGCTGAAGCAATTATAATAATTCCATTGATGTTTACACTTTATTTTAGACATAAACACAAGTTCAAAAAAGAATTATTAGATATTATCCCGAAAAAGTTCAAAGGCAGCATTAGTAAGATAATTAATGATTCATCTAAGAAACTTAAGGGTTATTCTTATGCAAAATTATTGGAAAGTTTAATAATCGCAATTATTTGTTGTATTGGATTTTATATAGCCGGATTAAAAGGCTGGATATTTTTTGGGATTTTATGCGGATTATTAAATATAATACCTTATATTGGGCCATGGATAGGTGCAATTGGGCCAATCTTAGTTAGTTTATTAGAACCAACAACAAGCACATTTATTATAACTGTAATAACAATGGTTATAGCACAAACAATTGATGCATATTATCTTATTCCTTTCTTAATACCAAAACATGTGAATATTCAACCTTTAGTTGGTATTGTTTTAATTTTGGCTGGAGCGCAGCTTTACGGACCTTTGGGTATGTTAATGGCCATACCAATTTATGCAGTTTATTCAGTTGTTCTTTCTGAATCTTATAAAGAATTAATAAAGATGTATGATTCAAAATGCTACAAATCTAGTGTTTATATGCCTAAAAAAGGAACTAAAATAGCTAAAATTAATAGAAGAAAGATATAACCTTATTTCCACATGAAATCAAGGGGTGCTTTTCCCATACTAGTGAGTGAAATTGGTCAATTTTTATATCTGAGGTAGCTGAAATCACTGTTTACAAATGAAGCTTTGGTCTTTATCGTCGATAAAAAAATTTTTCTTTATAAAGGTTTTTTTTGATTTTGGTTGAAGGATTTATAAACATTTATAAACAAAGAGTCATTTACGTTTAAATACAAAATCACGAATAATGATTAGGGGGTTTTTAAATGGTTAAAGCAAATCAAAATTATGAGATAAAAAAGATTAATGTTGTTAACATCGTTGTTAGTAGTGACTTAAAACATCCAATTCCCTTAGAAAAAATGGCTGCTTCTCTTAGTAATACTGAATACAATCCTGAACAATTTCCAGGACTTGTTCTTAGAATTAAAGAACCTAAAACTAGTTCATTAATTTTTAGCTCAGGAAAAATAGTCTGCACAGGTGCAAAAACACTTGTTGAGGTAAAGCAAGCAATAGTAAAAATAAAAGAAGCTGTAGCTAAAATAGGTATTAATATAACAATCACACCAGAAATTGTAGTACAAAATTTGGTTGCATCAAGTGCAATAGGAGTTAATTTAAATCTAAATACTCTAGCTATGAAACTTAGCAATACTGAGTATGAACCAGAACAATTCCCTGGATTAGTATACAAGTTAATTGATGCAAAGGCAACTTTCTTGTTATTTGGTAATGGAAAAGTTGTATGTACTGGAACAAAATCAGAAGAAGAAGTTAAAGCTGCACTTGAGAAATTAATTGTTAATATCAAAAAAGTTAACAAATAATTGCGTTCTTAAACACAAGACAAACTAGCGTAAGCTATATAAAAAAATTAAAATTACTAAAATATTAAAATGGAAGTGCAAGACCAAATAAATAAATTTCAAGAATTCATTGAGATGACCTATCTTAGCGAGATAACTAATAACATTAGAAATCAAAAAAAACTTATTTCAATTGATTTTAATCAACTTGCAATTTTTAATCCAGAATTAGCAGAACTTCTTATTGATGAACCTGAAAATACAATCAGAGCAGGTGAACTTGCTATTGAAGGCATTGACCTTGGTGTTGATGAACAACCAAATGTTAGAGTTAGATTTTCTAATCTTCCTGCAGAACAAAATATCCAAATAAAAAATGTTAGAAGTGTGCATATTGGTAAATTTATTGAACTTGCAGGAATTGTCAGACAAAAATCAGATGTTAGACCACAAGTTACTAGTGCAGTTTTTGAATGTCCATCTTGTGGTAATAGAATTACTGTTCTTCAATTAGATACAAAATTTAGAGAACCAACAACTTGTGGTTGTGGAAGAAAAGGTAAATTTAGATTATTAAGTAAAGACTTAGTTGATGCACAAAGAATTGTTCTTGAAGAATCACCAGAAAATATGGACGGTGGAGAACAACCTAAAAGATTAAACATTATTCTTAAAGAAGATCTTGTTAGCCCTATGACAGAGAAAAAAACTAATCCAGGATCTAAACTTAGTATTACTGGCGTTCTTAAAGAAATACCAATTATAGCAAGAGATGGAAGTAAATCAACTAGATTTGATTTATTAGTTGAAGCAAATCACATTCAGGCTATACAAGAAGAATTTTCTGAAATTAATCTAAGTGAAGAAGAAATTAAAGAAATTAAAGATCTTTCAAAAGACCCTAACATGAATAAAAAAATTGTTGAAAGTATGGCTCCAACAGTTTATGGTCACACAAGAATTAAACAAGCTTTATTATTACAATTAATTGGTGGAGTAAGAAAAGAAAGAAAAGATGGAACTGTAACAAGAGGAGATATTCATATTTTACTTATTGGTGATCCAGGAGCAGGTAAATCTATTATGTTACAAAGAATAACAAAAGTTGCACCTAAAGTAAGATTTGTTTCTGGTAGAGGTGCATCTGGTGCAGGTTTAACAGCTAGTGTTGTTAAAGATGACTTTATAAGAGGCTGGGCTTTAGAAGCAGGGGCAATTATTCTTGCAAATAAAGGTTTATGTTGTATTGATGAATTTGATAAAATGAGTAGAGAAGATAGTAGTGCATTGCACGAAGCTCTTGAACAACAAACTGTTACAATTGCAAAAGCTAATATTCATGCAACTCTTAGAGCAGAAACAACTGTCCTGGCTGCAGCCAATCCTAAATATGATAGATTCGATCCTTATGAAAGTATTGGTTCTCAAATTAATTTTCCTAGCACAATCCTTAATAGATTTGATTTAATTTTTCCAATGAAAGATAATCCAATTAGAGAAGTTGATGAAAAACTTGCAGGTTTTATTCTTAAACTTCATCAAGATCAAGAAGCAAACCTTATCACACCTTTAAGCACCGATTTTATCAAAAAATATATTTCTTTTGCTAAAAGAAATGCTAAACCAAGACTGACAGATGCAGCATTAAAAGAATTACAAGAGTATTATGTAAAAATGAGAATGTCTGGGGGAGAAGAAGGTAAAATTAAAGCTATTCCTATCTCTGCAAGACAACTTGAAGCACTTGTAAGATTAAGTGAGGCTGCAGCAAAGCTAAGGTTAGATGATAAAGTTACTAAAAAAGATGCAAGGGTTGCAATAGAGCTTGTTCATTACTGTTTAGTTCAACTTGGACTCGACCCTGCAACAGGAAAAATAGATGTTGACAGATTCAGAGGAGGAGTTTCAGCAAGTCAAAGATCATATATTAAAACAGTTAAAGATATTATTACTGAAATGGAAAATAAGTTTGGTAAAGTTATTCCTATTGCAGAAATAATTAAAGCTGCAAAAGAAAAAGAAGTTGATGAAGATAAAGTTACAGATTTAATACAAAAACTTAAAAGGTCCGGAGATTTATTTATGCCTAAACATGGTTTTATTAGCAAGTTATAATTTTTAAAAGTTTAATGATATTTACAGTCATTCGCTGAATAGATTTGTATCTGATTGTGCGGTCTGCCCGTAGGGCGCATCCCCGACAACGCACTTAAAGTAAAATCGCAATCAGCTCACCTTAAGACTGTAAATAATAATGGAGTAAATATGGCAGATTTTCAAAGAAGCACAGCAAAGATTTGCGAAATTAGAGATATAGTTAATAATAAATTCATAAAAAAAGAAGGCTGGGATCCTAGCTATGTTTTATCTGAATTTGGTAAACTAATGAGAGTTAATCTTCTTGGAGTTATTGTTTCTAAAGAAAATAATAGTTGCACCTTAGACGATGGAACTGGAAAAATAATAGTAAGAAACTTTATTGGAAGTATTAATAGTGAAATAGGAGAATTAGCAACTGTTATTGGCAAGCCAAGAGTTTTTAATAATGAAACATTTGTGAATGCAGAAATAATTAAATCACTTAAGAATAAAAAATGGGTTGAATATAGAAAAAAGATTCTTTCACTTAGAGAGAAACAAACTATAATACAAGAAGAAGATTATATTGATGATTCTAAAGTTAGTGAGGTTAAAGTTGATAAAAAAGAAAAAATTGAAGAATCTAATAAAACTGAGACTTCAAAAGAATTAGAACCTATTGTTCAAGAAAAAGTTATTGAAAAAAAAGTTACTGAAACAATAGGGAAAGCAGAATTAATAATTAAACTAATAGACAAATTAGATAATGGTTCTGGTGCAGCAATGCCTGAAGTTATTACACAATCTAAAATTGAGGATGCAGAGAAACTAATTAAGAATCTTATGGAAGAAGGTGAAATCTTTCAAATCAAGCCAGGTATGTTGAAGGTTATGTGATTAATCTTCTTTATAATTTTTATATAACATATCAAAAGGAGTGTTATTAAATAACTCTTCAGAAACTTCTTTTTTTGAAAATTGCTTAATATTATCTAAAGAATGGTCCTCTTGTGCACAAGAAACAATACCACCTAAAAATTCTAAATAATTAAGTTCTTTAGAAGGAAAATAATTAGAAAACCTCTTGTAAAAAATAATATTGTTATGTTTCTTTAAAGATTTAAGGAATTTATTAATTTTAAAAAACCTATTTAATATTTTAACCTGTGCCTTCCCAGTTTCAAAATCCCTCTCAAATTTAGGAATCTTTTTAAAATAAAATACACACCCATAAATATGCATATTCCAAGGATCACCCAAAGCAACACCCTTAACTTTGGGTAATCTTCTTTTTATGAAATTATAATCTTCTGGCATCAATTCTTCATTTTTAAAACGATTATAAAAATCTTTCACGAAAGGTTCTAGTTTAGCATCATTGTTATAAAAAGAATTAGGATATTTATGTTTTCCACTAACCAAAGCATTCAAAGCCCGATAAGAAGGAGCATAATTACTTTTATAAAAATTTAAAACTTGTTTAACAGCTTCTTCTATATTTAACACTTTCTCTTCAATATAATAATGATTAAAGGGAGAGTTATATTTAACTTTAATAGCAGATAAATTTGTGTAACTAAACCCTATGGGCCCTTTATTAAATCCTTCTTCAACTAACATATAAATCAACAAATACCATAACATATAAAAAGCCCCAGTTAAGTTAAAGTTAAACCAAAAGGTTTAAATAAATGCAGGGATTCCCATATATTATGGATTTCAACACACTATTATTAATTGATCCCGATAAAGGTTCAACTAAAAGTTTCATATTAAGATGTATTATTTTAGTCGGTGAGATAACAATCCCTAAACTAAAATCTATGCTTAAAAGAGATTTTAATAAATCTATATCTTATCAAGCCATAAGAAAGATATTATTAGAATTAATATATAGTGGTGTTGTAATAAAAAATGATAAGGTAAATTCATTTGCAATAAATAAGGTTTGGGTTCTTAAATTAAGAGAATCACTAACAGTTATTGAAAAATCGTTATCTAAACATAAAATTAAAAGTTTAAGTGAAGATACTTCACAAATAAAATTTAAAAACCTTAATGATTTGGGGTTTTTTGTTCTTTTTGGTCTTGAAAATAAATATTTCTCTTCTTCAAAAGATGATGAAACATTCATGTATGTAGAGCATCTATGGATTCCCTTCTCAAACTTAGATAGAAGAAATACTGTTATGAACTTATTCAAAGAAAATAAAGTTAAAATATTAACAAAATACTCATCTATAGGAGATAAAATTCTTTTAAGTTGGTATAAAAAATGCACTAAAGTAAAACTTAATGTTAAGATGAAAAGTTCTTGTCAATATATTGTTAGAGGAAATACAGTTATTCAAATATATATGGACAAGGAATTAAAGAATAAAATGAACCAGCTCTATTCATTCAAGAGCATAATAAAACTAAATTTATTTCAAGAACTAATTGATATGACTAATAAAAATTATAATATAGAAGTAATAATTACAAAAAATAAGAAGATCGCTGAGCAAATAAGAGAAGATATGAAAAAGTATCTTTAATTACTAAGTAAAAATAATACTTGCATAACTGACACTATTTCTATAATCTGATTTAGTATCTAAATCTGCAGAAGTATAATATTGCTCTAACATAACTTTTCCTGACTTAAAATAATTTAATAGAAGATAAATTGGTAATGCACCACAAATAGTCATTAATTCTTTATTTATTAAATCAAGAAATTCTTCTGATTTAAATTCTTTAATTAAATTAATTGCAGCTTCATCCATTTTGTAAACATTTTCTTTTCTATGAGATTCAAAAGGCATATACTTATATGCAGGACCATAGTGAGTAAAATCACTACTAATAATTAAAGTTACATTTTTATTCATATCCATTGCAACTTCTTGAATATCTAAAGCAAGTTTTTTTAGTTTATCTCTAGAAATATCCTGTCCAACTAAAATAGGCAATATTTTTAGCTTTTCAGCTTCTTTTTTAAAAATAAATTGTAAAAAAGGTATTTGAACTTCAACAGAATGCTCATCGTCGTGAATAGAATCATCTTCAGTAATATTTCCTTTTTTCATTAACTCTCTTGCGAAATGTTGATCAACTCTAACATAACCATAAGGCATGTCAAAAGTTTGAGTTGTTAACGCAGATTTAGAAGAACCATGACTCGGTCCAATAATAATATACAAGTCTGACATTCCTTGTTCAGCTAGGTGCTTATATGACCAAGCTGCAGCCTGACCAGAATAAGCATAACCAGCATGTGGAACAATAACTGCTTTAACTTTAGTATTAGATTTAAGATTAGTTGAAGGTAAAGCACCAGGCCCTTTTTCCCCTTCAAAACATTCAGTTATTTGTCTATCAAGCAAACTTCTTGCTCGCTGATAAAACATTCCTGCAAATTTTGCTCTTCTCATTTTTTTATATTATTAAGACCATCTACAACCATTAATTGTGCAAGAATCAGAAGTTGAATAAGTTGAACAGTCGCCTAAAGAAACACCTTCACAAGTATCAAAATCACAACCACAACAAGCAGTACACTCAACCCCTTCACAACCAACACCATCAAAAATATCACAATCATAGGCCATAGGAATAGGGCCAGCACAATTATTAGAACCTAAATAACAAGTGCCATCATTACCAGATTCTCCAGCACCAGGAATCCATTCACAAGGAGAACAACAAGTTTCACATGCAGATTCACCATCTCCACAATTAGCATCACGATAACAATCAAAAACTATATCACAACCATTATCACAAGAATTTTCATTAGTTACTCTTGAACAATCAGGTGAATCGAAACCTTCAAATGGAATACATTGAGTTGGAAGTTTACAAACATCGTCAACACACACATAAGGATCATTGCAAGGATTAGCATCGTTACATTCAGTATAATCACATAAGTCACCAGCTAAAGTAGGCATAATAAGAGAACTGTCACAATCTTCTACTTCACCAGCGTACCAATCTGCACCACCTAAGTAAGTGCACATGCTACCTATACAAGTATAATCTATTTCATCAACACTGGCACAATTTTCATTAACATCACAAATAGAACCAGGCAAAGCTTTACAAATATTTTCATCACAAACAAATCCTGCTGAACAATCACTACCAAATTCATTAGAATCATCTGCTACATCACAATCACTACCTAAGTTACTTGTTATATTACAAACATCACCAATGCAAACTAAATCATCAATGCAATCAAAATTATCATCACAAGATTCATCTAATTCTCCATAATTAACACAACTATTATCTACACAAGTTAGACCAAAACCTTCACAGAGGGTATTATTATTACAGCCAATATACAACTCAGTTTCACCAATACCAATTGTTGGTTCTTCGTCTTCTTCACCCTCTGGATTACTACAAACATTTTCAATGCATTCTAAACCAATACTGCATTCATCATGGAAGTTGCAACCTTCATAATCTAAAGCACCAACACACTTATTTAAACTCATACTACAAATCATTTCATCATTACAAAGAGAGTCTGTGTGATCACAATTAGTACATAATTCTCCCGTAATTACATCATTCTCACCTAACATGCCTTCACCAGTTAATCTTAATGTTTTTGTTAAATAAGTCCACAACAAATCATCCTTAGCAAAGTTATTAGGATTATCAGAGTCATCAAGATTCATTAAATTTACTTTTGGTCTTCTTACAATTAAGAAACCATCTTCTTTACATCTATTAAACATAAAATCATCACTTAAGCTTCTTGCTTCTATTACACCATCTTCAAATAAAGCAATTTGGAAAGTATCATTTAAAATATTTTCAAAGTTAAATTCTTTTGAGTAATTTATAGACATTCTTTCAACAATAGGATTACCAGTTAAAGATTCATCATATTTTTCTTCTTGTGCAGCTTTTACTTGAAAATTTCCTTTATGAGACATATATAATTTATCATAAGCCGTATTTCCTTTTAATACAAAAAAGTCTGATTCAAAACCAGGATAAAATATACCATAAAAGAATTCCACAATTTCATCTATTACTTCACTCGCAGAACTAGGAGTAAGGTCGGGAGTTACATCTGTAACAATTAAAGTATTTAATTCATTATCATAATAAAAGTTTTCAACCATGGAATTTAGTTTACCGCACTGTTCTACATTCTCTGTTGTGGTATCACAATCAATAAAAGCACCAACACCATATCCAGTATAAACACTAAGAAGCTCTTCTAAAAAAATTCCATCTTCTTGTAATTCTTCCCCTAAAGCAAAACCAATTGCAACACCACCATTATCTTTACTATAAACACAAGCACCTAATAATTTAGAATTATCATTAAATAAATCGCTCTCATTATCAGTATTAAGAATTAATTCATCATCACAGGCAATACTAAAATCATCATCTGTACTACCAAACCAATTATACATTTTATCTGATAACTTTGATAACTTGGTTGTCCAATTACCACTATCACAATAATATTTTCCATAATTATTTATTGCAAACAAATCTGGATCAATATTATTAACATCAACAGAGACACCAGAAGGAATACAATTATGCATATCACAATTAGAATCTGAAACATTTATTGGCCCACTATTAGTAGATAAACAATCAGCATTAATACCATCAACAATTTCACCAGGGTAGGGTTCACCATTTTCCATAACATCACAACAACCATCACCATGAACAATTATTCCTTCTTGATACCCCTCTGTTCGGGTATTATAATTAAAATTAAATCCTTCATCAACAAAACAATAATCAGAGTGTTTACAAAAACCAACATTGTTTAATTCCCAATCATACTTAGGTTGAGCTTCTTCCCAAATAGCATTACCAAGATCATTAAAAACACATCTCATTCCGCTTGAATTATTTACTTCAGCAAAGAGAATGTGATCTGGACCGTCAAAACTTTTATTAAAAGCTTCTTTATTAGAATTATATTCATAATCAGTTGCGAGAACACATTCTTCTCCTGTCCAACAAGCTTCAATAGGACAACAGCCACCAAGCTGACCTGTTGAATTAGGTTTTAAGTATAAAGGGATTGAAGAATTCCAATCATCAATACCTGGAACAGAACTCATCCATAAGCCAGTTCCTTGACAATAATATTTACTATCTTGATGAACTATTTCACAAACATCTTTACTTGTAATATTAAATTCAATATCTTCTCCATAAATTTGATATCCATTTAATTCGTCAAGACCATAAAATGAATAATCCTCTTCTAATAAACTTTGATTAAATATTCCTATTCCACCATCATAAATTACATCATTTGGGGATAAAGTTATATTAGGATCACAGATATAATAATTATCATAAAACATAAACTTATTCATTGAGTTAGTATCATCATTAAAATACATTGCATCACCAACTCTTTGATTATTTCTAATTAGGTAACCATTCCAGCAACCACCTTGGTAATCCAAATAAAATTCTTTATTTAATCTATCTGTATCATCACCACAACAAGCAGTTCCAGACCAACCATAACTTAAATAAGAATCACAAACATATTTGAAGGGATCAAAATCATACCAGTTAGGATTATCTTTATTCTCAATCATTTCTGGTGTTATTTCACAATCCTCAACACCTTGCATCCTATCACAAGCATCACAAGCATCACCATAAACATTATTGCAAGATAAACCTTCAGCTTCATTAGGATCAAATTCATCAATCCAAAATCCAAATGCTCCTGCACATTTATAATTGTAATAATCTTGTGATTTATTTACGCCAAAGAAAACGTTGTCTATTGCTATCTTATCATAAAGGCCATTTAAAACATCAAAATCAACTTTCAGATATTGTTTCATATTACTAGTAATAGGAATAAGAACATGATGCCATCTATAATTTTGAACTCCATTATTAGAATAAAGATGCATATTAGTTTTATCAATTAAAATATGGTCTTCTTCACCAAAAAGATTTGTATAAAAATATTTAATTTCTATGTTAGACAAATTACTATAAGCTAAATCAAATTCAATTGATTTATAATAATCATAATCAAGACTAGATAAATCTAAATTTCGTTCAGCATTGGAAGTATTAAACTTTAAATTAATAGAAATGTCTTGAGTAATACGGACATAATCTACATATCTTCTATCAGTTAAATATTTATCAAAACTATTAATAAAATAAAGAGGAACACCCCTACCAACAAAATTAGTTGTTCTATCAACACGAACAGGAGTATAAGAATTACCCCTAAAGAATTCAAGATTAGCATCACCATTGTTACAAGATAAACCGAAATTATCACAACACTCAGTAAATAAAGAATTTCCAGATCTTTCATGACAAATAATAGACTCATTCTTAGGTGCAGCAAATTCAGCTAATCCTGGATAAGGTGGTTGAGCACAACTACTATGACTTGCGCAATCAGCATCCTCACAATCAACATTAAAATCACCAAGACCACAAAATATTCCATCAAGATTAGTATCATATCCTCCTTCTTCACAATAACCAGAATCATTAATGAAAGCATTAGACCAAATATTTGAATCACAACAATCTGAATCATTATCTCTACCATCAATACAATTACCTTCTATTCCTAATTCTTGATAATCAGGGCAAAACTCACTCATATAACAATCAGCATCCTCACAATCTACATAACCATCATAATCATTATCTAAGTAGTCATTACAAATTTCAATAAGAACTGGGCCAGTTTCAAAACAATCACCAATATTTCCATTTGTACAATTTTCTTTAATTAATTCATCAGGCCAATTTGAAGAAGTTGGTTCAAAAGAATATTCAATTTCAGTTAAACCTAGCCAACCATTACATTGAGAAGGACAAGAAGTATTATCATTATGAAGTGTAGGATTAGGTTCAGCATAAATTTCATCACCATCACTACAAACTAGGCCACCACCTTCAGTACAAGTACTTCCTTCATCATTCTCATAAAGTTCTATATCAAAATCAGCATTACATAAATAAGGAGAAGCAACACATCTTTTGTTTGTTGCATGAAAATAAGAATTTACAGTCGTATCATAATGATTAGCACCAAGATTTATATTAAGACATTCATCATGAATGTCATCCTCAAAATCATTTACAACTTCGGGTATACAACTACAAAACCAATAACCTGCAGGACATTGTCCTTCCTTACTTCCTTCCGCAGGCAAAACTTCAAAATTTTCTATAATTTTATCATCATCAGAAATATCAGGATCATTTGTGTCCCATCCTAAAACAGAATCACTATTTAAACCATTACAAACAAACCAATCATCTGCATTACTGACAATTTGATGATTAGTTTCAGGTAATTGTAAATTATGTATAACATAAGATTCTTCCCATGCGTCTAACCATTTCCAATCTAAGCCAAAAAAGTCTTCGTTTTCAAAAGTTAAATCCATTGATTCAGGCCCTTCATAATCTGAATAACCACCTTTAATAGAACATACAAACTGATTAAGTGGATTAACATAATAGAGATCATTATAGTTATTAAAAGAATTAAGATTTATATTTTCATCAAAATAAGGTAAAATAACTAAATTTCTTAATTCACCAGAATGGCTAGTTGCTGATGAAAAAGAACAACTTGAATTACTTTTTAGTATTCCTATTAATTCATCATCTAAAGAATCACCAGAATCTAAAGTACCCAATAAAAGATAATCCGAATATAATTTAATTGTTTCACCATCATTAATAACAGTGATATTATGCCAATTACCATCATTAACTAGAGTTGTTGAAATAAAATCATTATCAATATCTGAATTTGAATTTAACCCCGACCACATACCCAAGTTACCATTCTTAGTTATTATTCCAAAATCATTAGAATTAGAACCAGGTGTACAAAAACCTAAAATAGTAGGGCAATAAAAATAAGATCCCCCATCATCTTCTTCTGTTAATATTTCAAAACTAATCATAAATTCATTAGAATCAATAACAAAATCAGAAATAATTGGTTCATCAAAAGTGTTGTTAACTAATATTGGAATATCATCACCACAACAACCATCAGAACCATTATTTGCTTCACTATTAATATTAGCTGACGTTTCCCAATCACAAGATTGGCCTTCTTCACCACAAAAAAATTCATCCCCATAAGAGGAATCTATCCACATATAATGTTCATCATCTTCAGTATAACATTTATAATTTCCACGAAAAATATTTTCATCAGCAGGTTCACAACAATCATTATCAACATTGCCTGCATTAGGATGCCAAGCATTATTACCATATATTTTAACACATACATCTTCATTATCTTCAGAATAAATTTTATCTTCACATAATATTAAAAATTTAATACCCGCAATATCCCCTCCCTGATCACCATCAATACCAGTATATAACTCAATACTTTCAATAGAGTGATACATTTCAGAATCTATTTCAAGATCTTTATTAAAACCAAGGTTTAGAGTTATTCCTGAATCAGAATCACCAGAACAAACATAATCACCTTCATCACTAAATTTACCATTTATTACATCCTCTTCATCCATAGAGTATAAACTTTCTAAACAATTATTAAAATTATAAGAACTCATAGAGTAGGTTGGATGGGAAAAAACATAATAATCTTTACACATAAAATTAGATGGTAAAATTGTATCTTTAGTTTCTTCAAATACTTCTAAATCACCAGCATATTCAGAAGTGAAATGAATATTAGGTATTAATGAAAAAAATTGATGGTTTGCTTCATCAACATCATCCCAAGCTAACCAAGGCCCATTAGTATTTTGAATATAACTATCTAAATTTTTATCTTGGTATAAATAAAAATCTCCAATCTGACCATAGAAAGAATAAATAATATCATAATCTTCAAAATAATTAGAATCCATATTAGAATTATATAAACTAAAATAATCATTAAGATATCTTTCTGAAGCTTGGTCAAAAGTTAAAGGAGATTCATATAAATTAGTATAATATTCATATCCTGCCCAAGTATAATAAATATCATGATAAAATACTTCAGGCTCAGCATCTTTAAATTCAAGAAAAGCATATTTTCTATCAGGATAAATATAAATGCCTGGAAAATCTTCAGCATTATTATGTAATTCAGATACACAAGAAGTGTCAGTACAAAAAAGAATAGGATCTTGTATATAATCATTCCCAAGTAAATTTTGAGGAATTCTTCTTTCAGAATTAACTGAAGTTACTAGAATTAAAACTAATAATACTATAACTAAAAGAATTAATTTTTTATTAAACCTCATATAACACCTTATTTATTATATTTAAATTTAATATATTATATTTATAAACATTATGCTTTTAATTATGATTATATAGAGAATATTAATAAGTTATAATGGGTATTTAATCCTTTTTCAATTCAAGAACTCTTCTGAGTGCAAGAATATCTTCATTAGAAGTAATATTTTCAATGTTATTACAAATATAAACTAAAGAATATTTTAATTTATATTTTTTAAGTAATCTAATGTTTTGCTTTATTTTCTGCATAATGAAATGCTTTTTATTAGAGTTAAATAATTCGTTTAAATCAATGAATATTTTCTTTTCATGTTCTCTTGCATACTTACAAAATACTTCATCTATTCCTGAATTTTTTTGTTTCATAAAATCGTTTTCAGAGCCAACATTAATTAAGAGATTTTCTTTATTTCTAGCAAAAGAATTTTGTCTATTTGCTATATGGAATTTAATATCTTTAACAAATTGTATTTTATGTTGTTTACAAAACTCTTCAACTTCTTTTGTTTTAGCTATTATCATTAAGAATTCAATTATTAAAGTTATTTATACATTTTGTGCATTTATTACAATTTATACATTTAAGCAATAATACTTACATTGTAAGTATTTTAAAACATATTGATTAAATAAAATAAGTAAATTATACTAACTATTAAATTTAAAATATTAAATAAACATTATTTAAATTTACATTTATTAGCAATTAAAATCCTATAAATAAAAATATTAACATATGATGCATGAATTTTAACATCATCAATATCAGGATGATTATTAAAATTAGGAATATATTTTTCAGTTGAATTAGTAAGAATTTTAATAATATTATTTATATTTTTTTCACTAACTTTTTTAACACCATTACTACTTAATTTTATATTATTAGCATTAGAAATGTAAGATAAAACAAATTTTTCACATCTTCTATAGACTATTCCATTATCTACATAAATATTATTAACCATTTTATTTATTTAATAGAATTAGAATAGATATTATTTAATATTTATAATTATCTGCTTCTAATATTTTAAAACAAAAAATAAATTAAAAAATTACTTCATCTGTTTCCAAGCAAGATTAAATAAAGATATTAATGCAGTTGCAAACATTTGAGTATTTACCCAAATACCAACATCATAGTTAGGATGAACATCAGCATCATTAAGTAACATAAACATTAAATTACTTCCATCAACTATAATAAATCTTGCATTTAAAGTTTTAGTATGTTTAATTTCAGCAATTCCTTTAAATTCTTTAGAAATATGTTTATTAGTTTTAGTTAATGGAGCAGCAATTTTAACTTTTACTCCTCTTTTAACAGCTTTAGCTAAACTATTTTTGAAAAAATCATGCTTTCTAATAAGACCTTGTTCAGTAGTGCAAAGAATTATTTCTTTTTCAGCACTTCTTATCATTAAATCAATATGATCATATAAACTATCTCTTCCTTTAAATCTACCTGTAATTTCAGTTGAATCAACCATATCAATACCTTGATTATGTAATGTTGATAATTCATTTAAAATACTAGAATCTTTTAATGATTCAATAGAATTTAATTTTATATTAGAATCTTCTTTTACTTTTTTCTTAACTCTCTCCAATACTTCAATAGGAGGTATTGCAAGATATTTTATTGGTTTACCAATCTTAGAAATTATAAATCCTTTTTTTTCAAGTGATTCAAGAACATCATAAGTTCTTGATCTAGGAACATTAGCAATATCTGATAATTCACCAGCAGTTGAAATACCTCTTGATAGTAAAGCAGTCCAAAGTTTAGCTTCATAGCTATTTAATCCGAAATCTTTGATTTTTTTAATAAACTCTTGATCAACAATCATTTTATCACCTTATAATTTTCATCTCTTTATTATAATAAAATAGAGAAAGCAAATAGGCTTTATAAACATTTGTATTATGAAACTATTGTTAAGTAGTGAAAAAAGATAAAGTTTAAAAATAATACAAATATTCTAAAATTAAAATTGAATATAAAAATAATCAATTAAAAAAGCAATATACACCTATAACTAAGGGGAAAATATTAAAGGGTTTTATTTCAATATTAAGTTTAATATATATTACTTCTTGTAATAAAACAGGCTTTTCAGGAACACCAGAAGCTCAAATCCCTGCTGATACAACATTATGCACAGATTACATCACAAAAGAATTACTTTTCCCTGATACACTATGTGCAGATTATATCACAAAAGAATTACTTTTTCCGGATTCAAATAATTCAAAGTAAAATTAAATTCAGTAAAATAAATATAATTTTTTTATTTTCTTTTTCTATATTACACATACACCCCTTCTTCCTGTAGAAAACTAAGTTTTAAGAAAATGATTTTCTTTCTTTTCCTTCCATTTCATTTCATTTGCAAACTCTTTTCATCATTTTTCATTCTTTTTTTCTTTCTTTTTTCTCTTTTTTTCTATATATATATATAAATATACATTTATAAATAAATAATAATAATAGAGGATAGAAAAAGTTTTGTTGGTGAATGCAAAAACAAGGATAGAAGCAATAGGAAGTGAAGTAAACCTATTTTTGATAATTATTAATTTCCATACGAAATGAAGGTGTGAGAGTCTAATTATAAATATTTGCTAAAATAGCTTAATATGGCTTTAAACATATATATTAAAAGAATTGAGTTTTATATATTTTTAGTTAAACCTATGTTGCATATGGAAAATTATTTAAATAATAACGTTTCTACAAAAGCTATATTGTTTAGGGTGATTAATTATGGCAAAGGATTTAACTGGACTTTTTGAAAAGTTTCTAAAAAAAGAGTCTATATTTCAAAATAAAGAAGTCTTACAAGCAAGATACACACCAGAAGATATAATGCATAGAGATGAGCAAATTGAATATATTGCACATATTCTTGCTCCTGCATTAAGGACTGAGAAACCTTCTAACTTATTTGTTTATGGTAAAACAGGAACAGGTAAAACATTAAGTGTTAGATTTACAACCAGTCAAATGAAAGCTATGGCTGAAAAAAAGAATATTCCTCTTAAAATTATATATGTTAATTGTAAATTAAAGAAAGTTGTTGATACAGAATATAGGCTTATTGCAGAATTAGCTAGGAATTTTGGTAAAGATATCCCTGCCACAGGATTACCAACAGATGAAGTTTACAAAATCTTCTTTGAAGTATTAGATAAGGAAAAAACATTACTTATTCTTATTCTTGATGAAATTGATCAACTTGTAAAAAAAGTTGGTGATGAAATAATATATAATTTAACTAGAATAAATGGTGAATTAAAAAATGCACAATTATCTTTAATAGGAATTTCTAATGACTTAATTTTTGCAGATAATCTTGATCCAAGAGTAAAATCTTCTCTATCTGAAGAAGAATTAGTTTTTCCACCATATAATGCTTTACAAATTCAAGATATTCTTAGAAAAAGATCTGAAAAAGCTTTCAAAGAAAATATAATTGAGCCAGGAGTTATAGAAAAATGTTCAGCCTATGCTGCTAGAGAACATGGTGATGCAAGAAGAGCTTTAGAATTATTAAGGGTTGCAGGAGAGATTGCAGAAAGAAAAGATCTTGAAATAATTAATCTTGATTGTCTTGACTTAGCTGAAGAAAAAATAGAAAAAGATAGAGTGTTTGATATTATTAAAACTCAACCTAAACAATTTCAAGCGGTTATATATTGTATATTTGCAATTAGAGAAAAAGAAAATAAATCTGTTTTTACAGGAGAAATATATGAATATTATAAAGATTTATGTTCAAAAATTAATTTAAGGCCCCTTACTCAAAGAAGAGTTAGTGATGTGATTGCAGAACTAGATATGCTTGGAATAGTAAATGCAAAAGTAATAAGCAAAGGAAGATATGGTAGAACAAGAGAAATAACATTAACTATACCTAAAATGGTTAAACCAAAAATAATTGAAATGCTTATTGATGAATTAAATATTTAATAAAAATCTAAAATTTTTAGCATGCCAAACTAATTTGTTCATAACTTTATTAAAATGCCTACTGAAAAAGAAATAATTGAAGCTTTAGAAAAAGGAATATTACTTAGTCCTAAGGTTGAAGAAGTTAAAACTATTAGTGGAGAAAAAATTGAAGCTAAGGGTGGTTCTAGAGAAAATTCTAAAGAGAATAATGAAACTAAGGTTAATTCTAGAAAAACAACTAATGAAAATATTGAAGGATCTAAAGAAGAAAGTAGATATAAAAAATATAATATTGAATTTTTAAAAAGATATGAAGATATATTTAAAAAAAGAAGTTATCATGATTTCTTTACACATTTTTTAATAAGATATAAAAATATAGAAAATTTACTTAAAACTAGAACAGAATTGAAAAGTTTAACTTCTATATCTAGATTACAAAATAGATCTGAAAAAGAAAATGTTTCTATTATTGCAATGGTTAAAGATAAATTTGAAACTAAAAAAGGAAATATTAGGTTAATTGTAGAAGATCCAACAGGAGAAATAAGTGTTTTATTAAAAAAGAATGAAAATGGTAAAGCTACTACTGCAGAAGACATTTCTTTAGATGAAATTATAGGTATTAATGGAACTTTAGGTAATAATATTATATTTTCAAATAAAATAGTTCACCCAGATATTCCTTTAACTCATGAATTAAAAAAACATCCAGATGAGATTTATGCAGCTGTTCTTGGAGATATGCATTTTGGTTCAAGTGTTTTTTTACAAGAAGAGTTTGATAAGCTGATTTCTTGGCTAAAAGGGGATGTTGGTTCTGATGAACAAAAAGCAATTGCTAAAAAAATAAAATACATTTTTATGATTGGTGATTTAATCGAAGGGCTTGGTATTTATCCTGGTCAAGAAGAACATATGGATTCTAAATTTCATGATATTAAAGTTCAATATGATTTAGTCGCTGAGATGCTTAAAAAAATTCCAGATGATAAAGTAATAATTATGTGTCCAGGTAATCATGATTATGGCAGACTTGCAGAACCTCAACTTCCTCTAACAAGTGATTATTCTTCATCAATAGATAAAATAAAAAATGTTATTCAAGTTTCTAATCCTGCATTCATTAATTTTGCCAAAACAGAAGATTTCCCTGGTTTTAATTTATTAATGTATCATGGTGGTTCTTTAATTTACTATTGTGAAAATGTTCCTTCAATAAGGCAAGCCGGTGGACAAAAAGCAGTTAACTTAACTATGAAATATTTATTGCAAAGAAGACATCTTGCACCAACACATAAGTCTAATTTATATATTCCTGATCCTGAAAAAGATTTTCTTTTTATAGATACTATTCCCGATTTTTTTGTAACAGGACATATTCATAGAGCAAATATTGATTCTTATAGAAATGTTACAATGGTTAGTGGTTCTTGTTGGACAGGAAAAACTGAAAATATGGAAAAAAGAGGTCTTGAGCCGCAGATGGCTAAGCTTCCTGTTATAAATCTTAGAACTAGAGAAATAAAATTAATTAACTTCCTTAAGAAAGAACATGAGGGAGTTATTATGGGTCGATAAAAATGTCAATGAAGTGTTCGAAACAAATGCAGAAATATTTTGATGAACTAGTTAATAATACTAATAAAGCAATGAAAGTTGCGCAAGAAGCAAGAAAAAAAGGTTATGACCCTCAAGATTTTGTTGAAGTTTCTCTTGCAAAAAATAGTGCAGAAAGGGTTGTAGGAATAATTAGTGTTATTGCACCCCAAGTTAAAGATACAGGGATAACAAAAAGAATTGTTGACCTTGAAAAAAAATATGGTATTACTGATTGGAGAGTTGCAATGATTATTGCTCATGAAATTGCACTTCAAAAATATTGTAAATTTAAAGACGAGAAGGAAGCAATTGAAATTGGAGTAAGAACTGGTTTCGCATATATTACCCAAGGAAGAGTTTCTAGTCCATTGGAAGGTTTTACTTCTTTAGAATTTATTGAAAGAAGAGACAAAAGAGGAAAATTTTTTAGAATGAATTATGCAGGACCAATTCGGAGTGCAGGTGGAACAATGGGTGCTGTTTCTGTTTTAATTGCTGATTATGTTAGAAAAAAAATGGGTTATGATGTTTATGACCCTGATGAGAAAGAATGCCAATGGACTTTTGCACATCTAGAAGATTATAATACTTTTGGAACTAACTTACAATATTTTCCTTCAAAAATAGAATCTTTATTTTTAGCTAAAAATTTACCTATACAATTAGTTGGTGAACCTTCAGAAAGATATGAGATTAGTAGTGCACTATTAAAAGATCTTCCTAGAATTCCCCACAATTCTTTAAGTTCTGGTTTTTGTTTAATTTTTGCAGAATGTCTTTCTCTTAAAGCCCCAAAGGTATGGAAACAACTTGCTAAATGGGGTAAAGATTTTGATATGGATCAGTGGGATTTTCTTCAAGAATATGTTAAAATACAAAAAGAAGTTAGAGCTAAAGGTCAAAAATCTAAAGACAATGATGAAAAAGTAAAACCTGATTTTAATTATATTAAAGATATTGTTGCGGGAAGGCCCGTTCTTGGTTATCCTATGAAACCGGGTGCATTTAGGTTAAGGTATGGTCGAGCAAGAGTTTCTGGTTATTCTGCACAATGCATTCACCCTGCAACTATGATTGCTCTTGATAATTTTATAGCTTTAGGAACTCAACTAAAAGTTGAAAGGCCAGGTAAGGCTACTGCTGTAATGAGTACGGATTATATTGACGGACCAATTGTAAAACTAAAAGATGGCTCTGTGTTGTTTCTTGAAACTGTTGAAAAAGCTAAAGAAGTTAATAAAGAAGTAGAAGAAGTTTTATTTGTAGGGGATATTCTAGTTAATTATGGTGATTTTCTTGATAGAGCACATATTCTTGTTCCTCCAGGTTATTGTCAAGAATTTTGGATTTTAGAAGTTGAGAAAAAAGTTATTGAACTATTTGGTAACTTAGATTATGAGAAATTAGCTTCATTATTGGATATTAGTGCTGCTGCATTAAAAAAATTATTTGATAATCCTATTAAAACAAAAATTAGTGCAAGAGCAGCATATAAAATTTCTAAAATATTAAAGGTTCCATTACACCCAAGATATAATTTTTATTGGTCTACAATAACTAAAGAGGATTTAATTAATCTTTTAATGTTTATTCAAAAACTTAAAATTAAAGAGGATGAAAAAGGAAATATTGAATCAGTAATTTTTACACTAGTTGATAAAACTTTTATGCCAGGTAAAAGAACTTTGGAATTATTAGGAATTCCACACCTCTTTGTTAATAATGAATATGTTGTTTTAGATAAAAATTATGGTTTAGCTTTATTAGAAACATTAGATATTTCTTCTAGTGAAGATTATATTTTATTACTTAAGAGTTTGGCTAAGGAAGAAGATGAAAGTTTTTCTGTTTTAAAATTTGTTAATAGTGTATCTTCAGTTCTTTTAAGAGATAAAGCAGGAATATTCATTGGTACAAGGATGGGTAGACCTGAAAAAGCAAAAATGAGAAAAATGAGAGGAAGCCCACATGGTTTATTTCCTGTTGGTCCTGAAGGAGGTAAACTTAGAAGTTTTCAATCTGCTATTAAAAATAAAACTGTCACTGCTGAATTTCATATTTTTTGGTGTGATAGTTGTAAAAAAGAAACCATCTTTAAGGTTTGTGAAATTTGTAATAAGAAATGCCGAAGTTATGATCTTAATTCTGATGATAAAATAAAAAATAAGTTTCATGCTGATTTTAAACCTGTTAAAAAATTATCTATCCCTATCAATAACTATATTGAATTGTTTAGAAAAAAAGCTGGCTTTAGAATGATCCCTGATTTGATTAAGGGTCTTAAAAGAACTTTCAATGATAATCATTATCAAGAACATTTAATGAAAGCTTTACTTCGAGCTAAACATAAAATTTATGTTAATAAAGATGGAACAACAAGATATGATTGTTCTGAATTAACAATAACTCATTTTAAACCTAAAGAAGTTTTTACACCTATTGAAAAATTAATTAAATTAGGCTATCTTTATGATATCCATGGTAAACCTCTTACTTCTGATGATCAAATTCTAGAACTTAAAGCGCAAGATATTGTGTTGCCTGCTTGTCCGGATTCTCCAGAAGATACAAGCACAGAAGTATTGTTTAAAGTTACAAAGTATGTTGATGATATGTTAGACAAGTTATATGGATTAAAAGCTTTTTATAACCTTAGATCTCCTGAAGATTTGGTTGGTCATTTAGTTATTGGTTTAGCACCACATACTTCTGCTGGAACAGTTGGTAGGATTATTGGTTATAGTAAAACTCAAGGATTTTTAGCTCACGCCTATTTTCATGCAGCTATGAGGAGGGATTGTGATGGTGATGAAGCTTGCTTTTTATTATTAATGGATGCTTTACTTAATTTTTCTGTTAAATATTTACCTACTACTAGAGGTTCAACACAAGATGCTCCTCTAGTTTTATCTACTTTGTTAGACCCTTCTGAAGTCGATGATATGGCTTTTAATGTTGATAGAGTTTTCAAATATCCTTTAGAGTTTTATATGGCTGCTCTTGAATATAAATATCCTTGGGATGTCCCTATTCAAACCATTGCTAATGTTTTAGAAACAGAACAGCAATTTGAAGGTATGGGCTTTACTCACGACTCGACTAATATAAATGATGGTGTTTTTTGTTCAGCATATAAAATTCTTCCTAGTATGGATGAAAAGTTAGGTGGTCAACTTAAACTTGCAGAAAAGATTAGGGCTGTTGATGAATCTAAAGTTGCTAAACTTGTTATAGAAAGGCACTTTATTAGGGACACTAAAGGTAATCTTAGAAAATTTAGTATGCAAGAATTTAGGTGTGGTAGTTGTAATGCTAAATATAGAAGACCACCTTTAACTTCTAAATCAAATGGCAAAGATGTTTATTGTCCTGTATGTAAAACAGGTAAGATTATATTTACCATAAGTGAAGGTTCTGTAATTAAATATTTAGGTAAGTCTTTAGATTTAGCTGAAAAGTATAATGTTCCCCTATATCTTAAGCAAAGTCTTGAACTTTTGCAATTAAGAGTTGAAGATGTATTTGGAAAGGAAAAGGAGAAGCAAACCGGTCTTGGGCAGTTTTTTTAGAAACAAATTGCGCAAAACCTTACTTTTATATCTTAAAAATAATCTTATAGACGACAAGTAAGATGCGCAAAGTTTATAAATATAAGTAAGTTAATATTCTTATGGCTTGGATAAAACCTAAAGGTTACTCAAAAACTAAAGTTAATAATGCTGGAAAGATTCTTTCAAATGAAAAATCTTCTAACGAAAAAGTTAAAGAAGCAATTGATATTTTAGATAATTGGAGAGCGATTCATTCATATCCTTTACATATTTTTAAAAAAACGCTTAAACGGGTTTCTTTAAAATTAGATAAAAAAGCTATATCTGCCCAACGTTTAAAAAGAGTACCTTCTATTATTAAAAAACTTCAAAGAAAATATTATGGAAATAAACCAACTATGAATTTATCTCAAATGCAAGATATAGGTGGGTGTAGGGCAGTTATGTCAAATGTTCGTCTTGTGTATGCCCTTTCTAAAAATTATTATCTCAAAGGTAATTTAAAACACAAGCTTGTTAAAATAAAAGATTATATTACAACCCCTAAAGAAGATGGTTATAGAAGTATTCATTTGATTTATAGGTATAATAGTGATAAAAAAGGGAAAAAAGAATTTAATGGTTTATTAATTGAAATTCAGATAAGATCAAAATTACAACATTTATGGGCTACAGCTATTGAAACTGTTGACTTTTTTACAAGACAAGCAATTAAAACAAATGAAGGTCAAGAGGAATGGATGGACTTTTTTAGATTAATAAGTTCAGCATTTGCAATAATAGAAAAAAGCACTTTAGTTCCAAATACTCCAATCATTGAAAAAGAGCTTTATTCTAAAATAAAAACAAAAGCAAAAGAATTAAATGTTATTAAAATAATGAGTGGGTGGAATAAAGCAATTAAGGTTTTTAGAGAAGTAACAAAAAAAAGACCTAAATTTCAATTTTTCTTATTACAATTAGACATTTTGAGAGAACAACTAAATATACAAGCATATACTAAAGAAGAAGAACAAAAGGCAATAACTGAATATGAAGATGCTGAAAAGAGAAATATAGGAAAAAAAGAATTTGATGTGGTTTTAGTTGGTGCAGATACAAGCAGCGATTTAGAAAAAGCATATCCTAATTATTTTGTTGATACAAGAGAATTTTTAACTCATTTACAGAAAGTTATACAAAAAGCACCTTGATTTAAAATATATTATTTAAGTAAATTAAATTCTATACTGGATAGTATATTTAGCACCACAAGCTTGGCATTTTAAGAATGTAAGATTGTTATCTTTGATTAGCTTTGTTTCTGGTTTACCACACTCTTTACATATAGCAAATGTATCTGCGTATTTTTGAATTTTTTCATTAATCTTACTCGATGCAAGTTTGTTAATGAATAAAATAGAGGTGTTTTTCACATCTGCTTTTGTTGCAAGTTCTTTTGATAAGAATTTTAAGAGGTGCTCTATTGGTCTATCAATTAGCTTTGCTATCTGAAACATGTTGATTATTATTGTTTTATTACCTTGAACATGCCCTTTAACTTTAGGAATCTCTAACCTTTCTGTTGCACTGATTTCTTCAGGTATTAAGGATTTAGCTCTGTTTAATAGAGAATCATAATCATTTATTTCTTTTTTTTTACTAACCATAATTGTTGCAAAAATAAGTGCGTTTATAAACTTTTTTTATGAAATTAGCTATTTTTAGTATTATTCTTCATTTCTCCTCTAATCTTAGTCTATAAAAACAAAAAGTTTAAGAATGCCTACTCTAATAATATGTTTTATTTAGTCCTGTTCGTATAATCGAAAGGGTGTTTAAACATGGCAAAGAAAGTAAAAAAAGTAGGGGTAAAGAAAGTAAAAGGTTACCTATACTTTGTAGATAAAAAAGGGAATGTAGCAAGAGCAACTATGGCTCGAGGCGGTAAGGTTAAAGGTAAGAAAAAAATTGAAGTAGTTGCTAAAGTTGGCGTTAAAAAAGAAAAAGGCTATTTATACTTCATAGATAAACAAGGTGACATTTCTTGTGCTAAAATGGCTCGAGGCGGTCAAAAGAAAAAAAGAGCTAAGAAAAAAGTAGTTAAGAAGAAAAAGAAAGCTGTTAAGAAAAAGAAAAAAGTAGTTAAGAAGAAAAAAGTAGCAAAAAAGAAAAAAACTACTAAGAAAAAACCAGCTAAGAAAAAGAAAAAAGTTACTAAAAAGAAAAAAGTGGTTAAGAAGAAAAAGAAACCTGTAAAGAAAAAGGTTGCTAAGAAGAAAAAACCAGCTAAGAAAAAGAAAAAAGTAGCTAAAAAGAAAAAGAAAAGATAATTTTTTATTTTTTAATATTTTGCCATTAACACATTAATTTGTGTTTTTGGTTGTTTTTTTATTTCTATAATCTTTTATAAATCTATATAGAAAGGTTTAAATACTTTGTTTGATTCTTATCCTTTATGTCAAACTGGCCAGGAAATATTTTAATTCATCGTGAAACACTTAACCTAGTTAATAAGGTAGTTGAAGAAAATCTTCCTTATGTTTTAAAAGGAAAGTTTTATGGTTCTTTTATGGAGCAGATGAAGGTTGTTCTTAAAGAAGATGGGGATAAAAAAGAGTATCCTTTTGAAGAATTTCAGAAGTTAGCTCAAACTAGTTATAATAATATCCCTGATAGTGTTCTTCGGGTTCAGAGCTTTACCGATTTCTTTGAGTATTTAGTCTTTAAACAAAAAAGAGTATTGGATTATAAACAGATTGAATCAAAACCTTTAGATCTTCCTAGTTTCGTTAAAGATGATGATTTGAATATTTTTAATTAATTTGAAAATATTAAATAAATTCTTTTCTACACTAGACATTCTTAAACAACATATATAAATAAAATTATTATTGCTATTAATCTATGAAGTATAATAAAATAACTTTAAAGGATTTTAAGCCTAGAACTTACCAAGAAACAGTGTTTGCAACTGCACTCACTAAGAATACTTTAGTAGTGCTTCCAACAGGCCTTGGAAAAACAGCTATTGCAATGATGCTTGCTATTCAAAGACTTAATATGTATCCAGATACAAAAGTTGTTTTCTTTGCACCAACTAAACCCTTAGTTGATCAGCACTTACAAACTTTCAAAGAATTAACAGATTTACCTGAAGAAGATATGGTTTTATTCACCGGTTCTATAAATCCTGCAAAAAGAAAAAAGCTTTGGGAGAGTGCAAGAATTATTTTTAGCACGCCTCAAGGATTTGAAAATGATATTATTTCTAGTAAAATAAGTTTCAAAGATGTTTCTCTTGTTATTTTTGATGAAGCTCATAGAGCAACTGGAGATTATAGTTATGTCTATCTTGCTTCTGAATATCATAAACAATCAAATTATGAAAAAATACTTGCCTTAACTGCTAGTCCCGGAAGTAAAACAGAAGTTGTTATGGAAGTTCTTGAAAATTTATTTATTGAAACTATTGAAGTAAAAAAGACAACAGATATAGATGTTGCACCCTATATGCAAGAAACAAAAATTGAACAGATAAAAGTGGAACTACCTGTTGAATTACTTAAACTTAGAAGATATATTCTTGATTGTTTTCTAAGTAAGTTAAAAGGTGTTCAAAGATTAGGCTTTCTAAAACGATCAATAGCTTCATTCACGAAAACAGACCTTTTAAAATTACAATCTGCACTCTTCTTGAGAATGCAGAAAGAGAAGTCTTTTGAAATTATGAAAGCAGTTTCTTTAGTCGCTGAAGCAGGAAAAATTCAATATGCTTTAGAGTTATCTGAAACTCAGAGTGTTTATGCAACTAATCAATATTTAAAAAAATTAGAAAAGGAATCTTTGACTGCTAAAACTAAAGCTGTAAAAAATCTTGTTAAAGATGCAAATTTTAGGGTTGCTATGCTTCTTTCAGATAAATTAATTTTGCAAGGAATAGAACATCCTAAGCTTGCAAAACTGCAATCACTTTGTCGTCTATATACTGTGGCTAATCCTGAATCAAAAATGATTATTTTTACGCAATATAGAGATTCAGCTCAAATAATAAAAAATACTTTAGACAAAGAAAATATTAAGTCTGAATTATTTTTTGGCCAAGCCAAAAAGAATGGTGTTGGTCATTCGCAAAAACAACAAAAACAAATTATTCAAGATTTTAAAGATAGTAAATTCTCTGTTTTAATTGCAACAAGTGTTGCAGAAGAAGGTCTTGACATCCCTAGTGTAGACTTAGTTATTTTTTATGAAACAATTCCTAGTGCCATAAGAACTGTTCAGCGTCGAGGCAGAACAGGCAGACATAAAACTGGAAGAATAATAACTCTTATTACTAAAGATACTAGAGATGAAGTATTCAAATGGGTTTCTATGCATAAAGAAAGAAGAATGTATCAAATAATGGACGATGTTAAAAAAAAGTTTTCTTTATCTATCCGACCTGAAAAAAAGATAACAGCTTACACTGAGAAAAAAGAAGATGTTAAAATTTATGTTGATTACAGAGAAAAAGGAAGCCCTGTTCTAAAATCTCTTTCAAGTAAGGGTGTTGATATCGGTTTAGAAACTTTGAGAGTTGGTGATTTTTTATTATCTGATAGAACTGTTGTTGAATTCAAAAATGTTCAAGACTTTGTTTCCTCAATAATTGACAAAAGATTATTTGAGCAAGCAACTAAGATGAAAGCGCTCTATGAAAATAAAATTCTTATCATTCAGGGTGAAGAATCAATTTATGCTATTAGAAGAATACATCCGAATGCAATTCGTGGAGCACTTGCTTCACTAATGCTAAATTTTGGTTTATCTGTTATATATACTAAAACCCCTGAAGAAACATCAGGAATATTGATTGCTCTTGCAAAAAGAGAGCAAAAAGAAAATGATAGAAAATTTGTTATGCACTCTGGAAAACCTTTAACTGTTAAGCAACAGCAAGAATTTATTGTTTCAAGTTTTCCAGGTATTGGTAATACTTTAAACAAGCCTTTGCTCAAGCATTTCAAATCTGTAAAGAATGTCGTGAATGCAAAAAAGTCTGATCTTAAGAAAGTTGAGCTTATTGGTAAAATTAAAGCTGAAAGATTGTTTGAGTTGTTTAATACAGAGTATTAAATGACAAATAGCTTGCTATTGTGTTTGTTTAATGAAGGTTATGAAGAGTAAATTATTTAAGTTAGTTTGAATTCTTCTTATTTTATGGCTAAAGGCTCAATATATCTTGTTGACAAGAATTATGGTCGTGAAAGAATACCTTGTGATTCTGGATCATTAGAATTTGAAGCAAGATTGCTTAAAGAAAAAGGCTATAATATTTCATTAGAAAAACATCCTGTTAATCTTAATGCACGTCCTAGTTTAGTTATTTGTCATGTTTCTATAGGGGATTTAAATAAAATTCTTAATTTTTATGATGTTGGTGATGGGAAAAACACATTAAGGCCAGTTCTTTTTTATCATGGAAGATCTGAACAAAGCTACCGAACTGGAAGCAGTACTTTTGAACAATTAATAAGTTTTGATAATACCGGATTATATTCTCTGTTAAAGGTAAATGTTGATGAGTTTCTTATGGTTGTTAATAAATTTGTAACCAATGATTTTAATAAAAAAGATTTAAAAGATATATTTAGTAGAAGGTAATCTGTTTTCTTAACACCCTTAATACATTAAATCATACATAAATTATATAAATGATTGATTTGCTCAAAAGTATATAATATTTTTATATTAATTGTTAGGGTGATTAATTTGGAAGAAAAAGAACATAAAAAAGAAGAACATAAACCAAAGCATGAAGAACATGCCCATAAACCTGCGCATCATGCGCATCCAGTTGCAAATCATGCAGTAAAAAACAGATTTGTTAAAAGAGTTAAAAAAATAAAGACTGAAAGAAATATTCTATTTGTAACAACAATAGTATTTTTAGTTTTATTTGTTGGAGCTTTAGTACTTAATATTAATCCTTCTTCAACAGATGGTGATGTTACTACAGGTAGTGTTACTATAACTTTACTTAGTGATGCAAGATGTCCTGAGTGTGACACAACTATGCTTAAAGGAAGTTTGGTTGAGCTATTTCCTGATGCAGAATTTAAAGAATTAGATTATTCTGAAGACGAAGCTAAAACAATTATGGAAGAGGCTAGTATAACTTTATTGCCTGCAGTGATTTTATCAGAAGATGTTAAGGAGCATGATAACTATGCTCAAATCGCACAGTTTGTTACTGAAACTGAGAAAGATTTAACTCTTATGATTGGTGCAAGCTTTGATCCAGAAGGTGAAATTTGTGCTAATGGAGTTGATGATACTGGTAATGGTCTTATTGATTGTGAAGATGAATCTTGTAGTTCTGAATTGTTTTGTGCTTTAGAAAAAACTGAAAAACCTAAAATTGAATTATTTATAATGAGCCATTGTCCATATGGAACACAAGTTGAAAAAGGCCTTTTACCTGTTTTAGATTTATTAGAAGGTAAAGTAGATTTTGAACTTAAATTCTGTGATTATGCTATGCATGGTCAAAAAGAACTTAATGAACAACTAAATCAATATTGTATACAAGAAAACTATCAAGACAAACTTAATGAATACTTATACTGCTTTTTAGAAGATGAAACTTCATCTGCAGCTTGTATTGAAAAGTTAGGATTTGATCAAGATACTTTAGATACTTGTATTGCTGATTTAGATGCTGAATTTAAAGTTACTGAAATGTTTAATGATCAGAGCACTTGGGCTGGTGGAAGATTCCCTAAGTTCAATGTTGATGCTGAAGGTGTTGCTAAATACAATGTAGGAGGTTCTCCAACATTTATATTAAATGGTGTTTCAGTTCCAACTGGAAGATCGCCAGCTGCACTCTTGACAACTATCTGTATGGGATTCTCAGAAGAACCTGCAGAGTGTGCTGAAGTGTTAGATACATTAACTCCTTCACCTGGTTTTGGCTATAATGAAGGTTCAGCTGCGGCTAGTGCTGCTGCTCAGTGTGGTTAGTAATAACCATTTTTATTTTTATTTTTTTATTTTTTTAAGATATATTTATAATCTCTAAGGGATTTCTCTTTTTTTATGAAAATTAAACAATATATGCCAAAAATAACCCAAGGTGTTGGTGCAGCTATTTTTTCAAGTATGGCTTATGTTGGGGAAAATATGCAAAAGATGGCTATTTCTAAAATGATGGATTATAATTGGGCTGTAGGTCATTTATCAGATATTGGTGCTTCTGGATTACTCACTGCTTTAGTTATCTTGCCTTCTACTAAATTAAAACATACTGTTTTGGCAAGTTTAATTATACCTGTATATTATTCAATTCTTGAGGTAATTTCTTTAAATTCAGCAAATGCTTGTATTGCTAAGTATGATTTTCAAGATTTAATGTGTTATTTTGCAGGTGCTACTATTGCAGTAGGTATAAAATTAGCTTCAGAGCAATCACTTAACAAGACTCCTAAGCTAGAAGTAATAGTAGATAATTCTCGCTATAAATCTACTTAAGATTATTCTACAATTATAATTTATTTCTTATGATATATTTATAATGTTTAACGTATTCTTCTTTTTTGATGATTGAAGTAAAAGACTATGATAATAAGAATATTGCTGAATTAGAAGCTAACATCGAGTATTTGCTTGTTGGACAGTTTATGAATAATTTGAGTGGTGATTTAGCTGATATTAAAAAAGCGCATAATCAGATGCAAATGTTTTATGAGTATTGTCCTAAGGTTAGAAAATTTGCTATAGCTTTTTTTAATTCAAATATTAAAGGTGGGAACTTTTTTTTTCATAATGTTTTTGAATATCATAATGTTCTAAAAGATAATAGTAATATTTTCTTAAATAATCTTATTGATTCTGAAGTTTTTTTCAAAAATTCTTATAGTGTGCTTGAACATATTAAGAATGTAAGGTTAGGTATGGCTTTTAATGATTTACAAAAGATAAGCAAAAAAAGAAACAAAGATTATTATTCTACTCTTCGCAAATTTATTTCTTATTTAGGCTGTTAAAAGCCCTCAAACACCTAAATACTGCACTCTCAGCCAATATTAAGTCAGCGACGATAGGCTTTTAATGGACTTTAAAACCATAAGTTTTTTAAACTTCAAAGGTATTCTAAGTATTGCTACAGCCCGACACGAGAGTAACCTTGTTGAGTTTACGGCATTAGCCAAGCAATGACGCTGGGGGTTAGTGACTCGGGCAACATATTATATTCATTAATTAACAATAATGACTAACTTTAGTCAAGCTTATAATTATCATTTATATCATTTTGATTAGTATTTGAAAATCATTAACAAGCTTGTTCTAAGGTTATTAATAACAAATAGAATGCGAAATGCATTCAAACATTTAGAAATAGTATTTATTATTATCATTTATCATTTAATCCGTTTTTGGATTAGTGTAGGGGTACCTTATTATAAAGAAATAATATTGTATTAACTTACTCCGCTATTTCTAAGTGTTAATAAATATATACATGGTGAGGAAAAGAAAATGGCAAAAATAGCACAAGTTTCAGCTAAATATATCATACACGCAGATATTCATATTGAAGGTGTTGTAGACAAACCCGATGTAATTGGAGCTGTCTTTGGTCAAACAGAAGGTCTTTTAGGATCTGAACTTGAACTTAGAGAACTACAAAAATCAGGTAGAATAGGAAGAATTGAAGTTAATACAGAAACTGCAGGAGGAAAAACAAAAGGTAGTATTATTGTTCCCTCTTCATTAGATAAAGCAGAGACTGCAATTGTTGGAGCTTCATTAGAAGTAATTCAAAGAATTGGTCCTTGTAATTCTGTAATTAAAGTAATAAGAATAGAAGATATTAGAATATCTAAAAGAAAATTCTTAATTGATAGAGCAAAACAATTATTAAAAGATTTAATGAATGATGTTTTGCCTGACTCACAAGAGTTAAGTGATGAAGTAACTTCTTCTGTTAGAGTTATGGAAATAACTGAATATGGGAAAGATAGGTTACCTGCTGGACCAAGTATTGATGATGCAGATGAAGTAATTCTTGTTGAAGGAAGAGCTGATGTTCTTAATTTATTAAAACATGGTTTTAAGAATGTTATTGCAATGAATGGTGCGGTTGTCCCAAAAACAATAATTGATTTAGCTAAACAAAAAACAATTATCGCTTTTGTTGATGGAGACAGAGGAGGAGATCTTAATGTTCTTGAATTGATACAAGTTTCAGAAATTGATTTTGTAACTAAAGCTCCAGATGGAAAAGAAGTTGAAGAATTAACTAAAAAAGAAATCCATAAAGCTCTAAGAAGTAAAGTTGCTGCTGAACAAGCAAAACTTGAACTTGGTGATAAAAAAGATAAATCTCTTAGAACTGTAAAATTTTCTAAGGTTAGTTCACAAACAACTAATAGAAATGTTAGACCTCAACCAAGAACTATGCAAAGACCATCAAGACCTTTGCAAAGAGATTCAAGACCACCACAAAGAGCAGTTTCTCAAAAACAATTGAATCTTGCTGAAAAAAAGAAATTTTCAAAAATGCTTGAAGATCTTCTTGGAACAAGAGGAGCATATATTCTTGACCCAAAACTAAACATTCTTGGTAAAGTTCCCTCAACAGAACTTGAAACAACCATGAAAAGTTTAACTTCCGGAGTTTATGCAGTTATTTTTGATGGTGCAATAGAAAAGAATCTGTTGAATGCTGCAGAAAGAATTAATCTTTCATTCTTAATAGGTATGGCTTCAAAGGTTGGAACTATTAGAAGCAGAGTTTCTGTTTTGACTATTGATGATTTACAATAGTTTTATTTTTTTATTTTAATTTTTTTCTTTTACAAATAATATGCGTTAAGGACGTATTGCTGCACCATTCTATGTGTATTAAAGAAAGAGCCATTGATTGCAATGCAGTGTTGCATTATTTCTACCCATTCATCTCTTTCATTATAGAATTTAGGTAAAATAACATATTCTAATTTTGTATATAAGTCTTCAACATCTTCTTGATGGCTTGTTTCTTTAAAACTATTTGGATGACCACCAATTCCCCAACCTGTAACATTTTCAATTAATCCTTCAATCCACCAACCATCTAATGTTGAAAATTGAGGAATGCCATTGTGTGCAGCTTTCATTCCTGAAGTTCCTGATGCTTCCATTGGTCTTTGAGGAGTGTTTAACCAAATATCTACTCCTGAAACAAGAAGTTTTGCTTTTTCTATATTATAATCTTCGATATAACAAACTTTTATTTTGTGTTCAATGTGTTTCATTACTGAAATAATTTTTTTAATAATTTCTTTTCCTTGTGTATCATTTGGATGTGCTTTACCACCATAAATAATTTGTATTCCTTTGTATCTTCCTGCAATCTTCATTAACCTTTCAATATTTTCAAAAAGCATATCTCCTCTTTTATATGTTGCTGCTCGTCTAGCAAAACCAATTGTAAAAATATCTTTACTTAGTGTGAGGTTGTATTCACTATTAACAAAATTAATTAAATTCTCTTTACATTTCATGTGTGTTTCCCAAACTTCTTCTTTAGGTATTGCAAGAATATATCTTAAACTAAAAGAATCATTTTGCCAAGAAGGTAAGTATTGATTAAACAATTCTTTAAACTTAGGGTTTGTCCAGAATGCAGAGTGAACTCCGTTTGTTATTGATTCAATGTGATAATTAGGAAACATATTTCTTGAAACTTCCCCGTGCTTTTTTGCAACACCATTAACAAATTGGCTGCATCTTAAACCAAGATAAGTCATATTTAGTTTTCCGTCCACAAATATTTCTTTTTCCATATATTCTGTTAAATAATTTCCAAGAAATTCTTCTACAAGCTTTTTATCAAATTGATCATGTCCTGCTGGAACAGGAGTGTGTGTTGTAAAAATACATTTATTTCTTATTGCTTCAATAGTTTGTTTCCCTTTCGGTTGCATTTTACATAATTCTAATCCTAATAATGCAGAGTGTCCTTCATTCATGTGGTATTTTTGAATGTTGTCACACTTAATTGCATTCAACATTTTTATTCCACCAATTCCAAGAATTATTTCTTGGCCTAATCTGTATTTTTGATCTTTACCATAAAGATTATCAGTTAATTTTTTATCATAATCAGAATTTCCTTCAATATTAGTATCTAAAAATATTATTGGAACTTTATGTCCTGTTATTCCTTCTAATTCATACAACCAAGCTGTTACTTTAACTTCTCTTCCTTCTATATTTACAGTTATAATTTTATCAAGTGGTTTTAGATAATCTTCTGGATTCCATCTATCTTCTTTTTCAATTTGATTACCTTGAGAGTCTATTCTCTGTTTAAAGTAACCATTTCTATAAACTAATGTTGTTGCGATAACTGGAACTCTTAGATCAGCCATACTCCTTAATGTATCTCCTGCTAAAACACCAAGTCCACCAGAATAAGTAAGAATATCTTCATTAACTCCTATTTCCATACTAAAATATGCAACATGTAAATCTTTGAAATCCACTATTAACTCACCTTTGTTTAATTCAAGAATATATGTTTATAAATATTTATGTTTGGATTTATTTTTTAAAGAAGTTTATTTTCACAGAGTCATAAATAACAGCTAAAACAAAGACTGATTGTAAGATTATAAATATTAGGTCTCCTATTGAAACGCTATATGTTCCTAAGGAAATTCCGCCAACAATGTAAAGAATATCTTGTGCCTTTCTTTTTTTTATAATTATTCCTGATGTGATTAAAACAAGGCCGATTATTCCGAAAATTTTAAAGATTTCAATCATAGTTCTTTTTTGATGTTAATATTTTATAAATTCTTTGATAGTTAAATAATTCTAACAACATTAATAAACACTTAATAGTTCTTATGTATTATGGCAGTTAATCGTTCAAGAGAAGAATGGAAAATATATAATAATGTATTTGATAAGTTTACTTTAGCTTTGCTTAGAAAACTTTCTGGTCAAGGCTATTTTGAAGAATTAGAAAGCCCTCTTGCAATGGGTAAAGAAGCTAATGTTTTCATAGCTTCTACTAAAAGTGATAAAATAGTTATTGTTAAAATTTATAGGCTTGAAAATTGTAATTTTAATAAAATGCTAACTTACATTAGACAAGACCCAAGATATATTACTCTAAGAAAGAATAAAAGAGATATTGTTTTTAATTGGGTTCAAAGAGAATTTAGGAACTTAATGATTGCAAGAGAAGCAATAAAAGTTCCAACTCCCATTATTTCGAAATATAATGTTATTGTTATGGAAGCAATTGGTGATCCAATAGCACCTGAATTAAAAAATCAAGCTCCAATTGATCCTCAAGATTTTTTAGATAAAATATTAAAAAATATTAAACTATTATGGAAACAAGGTTTAGTTCATGGAGATTTAAGTGCTTTTAACATTCTCAATGATTCTGAAGAGCCAATTTTCATTGATTTTAGTCAAGCTACAACAACTAAAAGTAGTGATGCTAAAGATTTACTCTTGCGAGACCTAAAGAATATAGCTGCATTCTTCAAGAAGCTAAGTATTGATTTAGATGTTGATAAAGAGTTTAATGTTGTTGTTGGTTGATCTAACTACCCTATTTTAACAATCTTTAAAAAGAAACTTGAATTCTACTCAATTATGAAAGAGGAAATCGCCCCCAGTACTGATTCAGAAGAACAGTATAGCTATGAGCTAAAGATCCCTAAAGATAGGGTTGCAGTTCTTATTGGTAAGAAAGGAGAGACTAAGAAAGAGCTTGAAGAATTCTCTAAAGCTAGCATTAATATTGATTCTAGGGAAGGAGAAGTAGTTCTGACTGGTTCTGAAAGTATTATGCTTTATTCTTTAAAAGAAGTAATAAGAGCTATTGCAAGGGGATTTAATCCTGAAGTTGCTAAACTCTTGTTTAGGCAAGATTATTCTTTGGAAATAATTCATCTTAGTGAGTTTAATGAACATAAAAGTCATCAATTAAGGTTAAAAGGCAGAGTTATTGGTAGAAATGGAAAATCTAGATCTACTATTGAAGATATGACTAATTGTTATATTTCAGTATATGGTAAAACAATAGCTATTCTTGGTTCAGTAATTGAAGTTCCTATTGCAAAGAAAGCAGTTGAAAGTCTTTTAATTGGTAGTATGCATGCTTCTGTTTACAAATGGCTTGAAAAACAAAAAAGAATTCTTCTTGGTAACTAAATTAAGCAATTTTTAGCAACCTTTAAAAATATATATTATATAATTCTATTATAATGGGTGTTAATTTAGGTTTTAGAAAAATAATTGCATTATTCTTTATATTCTTAATAGTTTCATTAACTCCTGTTTTAGCTTTAAATTATAATATTTATGGCCAAGAAAGAGTTGATGGTGTTGTTGCAGCTGGTGAAGATTTTACAGCAGAAATTGTTAATCCTGGAAATCAAGTGTATATTAATATTTCTGGAGACTTAAGTTCTTGTTCTTGTGATGATACATTTAATGATTGCACTTGTTATTTTGCTCCTGTTTTTAATGCAGGTGAAAAAATAATTTATGCTGTAGTTGGTGATTCTGCAGTAGGATTTGAAACTAGTGAAATGACTTACTCTCTTGATGCTGAACAACCACAAGTGATTGCAAATTCAAGTTTAGATGGTAATGAATTAACTGTTGATTATCTTATAACAGACACTTCTGGTTCAACTATGTTTACTTGTTCTGGAATAAAAGATTTTGTTATATTCATTAACCAACATTTATCTTATACTGAAACTTTTAATACAGAAAATTGTTCTGTTAGGGGTCAAGCAAAATTTGATATTGAGCCTTCGCCAATTCTTGATATTTCATTTAGAGCAACAGATTTATCTGGTTTAAATAATGAAATTGATCTTAATCAATTGTCTATGGATGCGTTTGCACCTGTTGTTGCAGGAACATTTGAAATATATCAAGCAGGAATTCCTATTGATAGAATAGCCCTTAATAATCCTCAAATTCCTATTGTTGATGTTGTTTTCTTTGTTACAGAAGAAGAACTTGCACCTAATGGTGTAACAGGAGACTTAACTGATTTTAATAATTTACCAACACAAAATCTTGGTTACCAAAGTATGAATGCACTCTGTGTTCAACAACCTGGAACAGACTTATATGAATGTAAATTTAAAAATATTAAATTCCATCCTGAAGATGAAATAATTGATTTACCTTTAAGTTTAACTGATGCACAAAATAATCAAGTAACACCAACTCTTCAAAGACAATACGTTGTTGTTGTTGCAGAAAACGAAGTTATCCATATTGGTCCTGAACTTTCTAAAAATTGTGATGCAAATCTTAACTGTTATGTTAATAAAAATCCTATAATTAAAGTTGTAATAACTGGTGCAGAAGATTCAAGTTTTAATCAGCTACATGTTCCTCTTAAAACAGGACAATTAAGTAGTACAGATTATGTTAATCCTTTCAAGTGTGAAGAAATAATTGATAGCTGGGTTTGTTCATATGCAGTTAGTGTTAATGAAGATTTAGATGGGCAAGTAAAAACTATTTATATTGATAATGCTGCATCTGATGACTATGGTAAAAGTTTAAATGGTTTAAACAAAAAGCAAGTTTATATTGATTTAACTCCTCCAGAAATAATTGGCGAACCAACTATGCTTGTTAACAATGCTGAAGTTCAAGACTATTGTTTAACTGGCGGAGATACTCTAACAGTTCAGATTGAAGCTGATGATGCAAGAAGCCCAGAATTATTCATGTTTGCAGTAACTCAAGCAACAACAGACATAAATCATTTTAATAGATGTGTAAAAGATGGAAGTAAATTTACTTGCACTCTCGACATGAGTAATTTTATTCCTGCTGCAGAAGACAATAAGAAAATAGATATTTCTGTTCAAGATTTAGCAGGCAACAGAGAAACAGTCACAATTGACATTGACCTTTGCATGAATAATATTGAAGAGATTCCTAATTTGGTTAGCAAAGTTGAAATATTAGATTATAATTCTTTTGTTGATAGAAAAGTTGCAGAGTATAGATACTGGAAACATAGAGTTCCTATAAAGTTTTCAACTACTTCAGAAGCAACTATTATTGACTATGATGTTGTTAGCTGTGAAGCTTATGATTCAGCTTTAGGTGACGATTATGTTGCATATACCGAATCTGAACATTATTATTTGCTTAATAAAGCCCCAACATCTTTAGAATTAGTTACATTAATTGGCGGTAAAAAGATTTGGTCTGAACATGTTGTTCTTAATTGTAGTATTGAGGTTTATGGTAGAATTCGTAATACTTTTTATTCAAGACCAGAAACTCTTGATATTTCTGTTGACTTAGATTTTTCTGAAGGTATGGACGCTGAAACTGTAATCTCTTCTGAAATTAAAAGATTAATGAAAGATATTAAATCTGCTGACAAGAGAATAAAAAAGTGGAAAGGTATTGATTCATTTATGAAAGGGATGTGTAAATCTGCAGAATTAATTGCTACTGTTAATGCTGTTATTCAAGCAACCTCTGTAACTGTTGCTATGATCTTAAGAATATTTGGTCTTGAACCTGCTGCACAAGCAGTGATGAAAACCGCTGCAACTACAGGAGAGTTTGTTAACACTTTTATTTGGCCTGCTGGTAATGGTGTATCTGTCCTTGTTTTAGCATTTAGAGGGGGAATTCCTTCTGTTGGTGAATTTGTGAAGGCCAGCTGTTTTATTTATAATTGTAAATATTATGATGCTGGAGAAATTGTTAAATTTGCAGATAATTGGCTTCCTGTTTCAGGTGATGATCTTCTTAATTTAGGTGCTGATAGTATTGGTTGGGATTATGTAGCAGATAATGTTCATACTAGTAGTGAAACGAATGAATTAATTAATAATTTTAATGAAGCTGTTAAAACTAGAGAAGTATGGCAGGATGAAAATAATAATAAATTTTATGCTGCTTACTTTTACTTTTTTAAATTATCCACTACTGCAGATTCAGTTTATGGTACTGAAAACTTATTCAGTTCCTTATCAACAGGAAGTGATACTTGGGTTGTTAATCCTTATACTAGTGAAGAACTTGATGGTTTATGTCCTTCTGCAATTTTATATAATACTAGGAAAAGAAAAGCTTTAGATTGTTATAAAGTAAAATGTTTAGAAAATGCTCAAAATGCTGGTTTTGGAAAAGAAGTTTGTGATCAAAGTTATGAATATCTTGATTGCTTATATTTAGAGAGTGCAATGGTTCACCAGAGGGGAAATGGTTTTGGAATGGTTTTGGCTAATTTCTTAACCGCTGCAAGTGCATATATTTTACAAGATGCTTTTAGCACTTTGACGCAAGTTCCTTGTCTTAGTTATTATGCAGAACATACTCCTTCTGCTCTCTCCACTCCTGAAATTCAAAGTTTTTGTGGTATAACTTTAACTGCAAAATCTTTATTAACAATATATAATGGTTATAACTCTATTTTTAGTGAGAACTCTTTTAAATCTGGTGATGACATTTTAGATGAAGCTTGTAAGGGGGTAAAAATTGATTAAAACAAAAGTAAAATTATTTATGTTTTTTGCGATATTAATATTTGTTTTAATTAGTGCTAACTCTTCTGAAGCTACTGATGCCTATTGGAATAACTTTGGTGATTATTTTGAAGAAATCATGCCTTTTGCAGGCGGAAATGAGAATTATGTTGTGGAAGGAATTCCAAATCTGGATTGGTATACTGTTCAAGAATGGGAAAAGAAAATTTGTTCACAGGATTTAAGTACGGAGTTTGATTATGATTATTCATTTGATGAAGGTTATGATCATAGTGCAATTTATGGTTTAACAATTGCAGTTAATGCTCAATTAGATTCAACAGGCATAATTGAAGATGAAAAAGAAATTTATCTTTTTATTCTTAGTTGGTATATTCAAGGGTTACCAACTCAAGGAAGTGATAAGAAAATAAAGTATAGTTTAACTGCTAAACACCCTATAACTAAAATTAATCTTAGTGAGGACACAACTAAGAAAGAATTCTCTTTAGTAACTGGAGATTCTGGTTTTTACTCAATATATACTAATAACAAATATAATGAAATAATTTTAACTATTGATAATAATCCCACAACTTATGAGGTTTTAGACAATACTTAATTAAAAGGTATAAATATGAAAAAAGAAACAGTGATTTCAAAATTAATTAAAAGAACGTTTAGGTTTAATAATTATGTTTGGAAATCTTCTTTACTTGATTTTATTTCATTAGTTTTGTTCTTTTGCTTATTATTTTTTGTAATTGGTTTAATTTATTTTCAAGTTTATCAAACAGAAATATTTGAACAAAATTATGGTGCACTTCTTTCTGAAGACACAGTATCAGAGGATTTTCGTTTAGATATAGCTAATACTTACGCTTCTATCCTTAGAGCATTGGTTTTAGTATTGGCCCTTTCTGTTGCAGGATTAATTTTATTATCTTTTATTTTCGGGGTGTTATTTGATATTTTACAATATAAAGCCCTTGACAAAACTATATATCATAAAGTTAAAGAATTATATTCTTTATGGGTAAAAACTTTAAGAAATCTTCTCCCATTATTTTTATCTTTCTTAATATTGTTAATTGTAACTTTCTTAATATTTAGTTTAACTATGCCTTTGCTTATAATTTGGTTAGTCCTGTTCTGGGCCTATTTTATAATGTCTTTTTTAGTTAAGCTATCTAGTTTTCATAATAAAAAGTTTAAATCATCGTGGAAAGATGTTTTTAGAATAATTCCAACTTTTTTCAAGTATTCTGCTCCATATTTTATTGGTTTTTTTTTAGTTTTAATTATTATTTTCTTATTCACCATTATATTAACTTTTATTCAAGTAACAATATTAAATTTAATAGTTTTCCTGATTATGTTATTATTAGTATTTATTGTATCCGCATTTATTAGAAAATATTTATATTTATTAATTAAATCTTCAATTAATAATATCCATAAAAAGAGGTAGTTCATGTTAAGTAACAAAAAAGGCCAAGTAACAATTTTTGTAATTCTTGCAATAGTAATTATAGTTATTGTTGGAATTGTAATTTATGTTCGGGGGCAGGTTGTTTCTAATGGACCCTTACCTGTTGAGTTAACAGAGATTCCTAATGAATTTAAACCAATAAGAACTTATGTTGAATCATGTTTATTAACAATTGCTAATGATGGAATAAATAAGTTAGCTAGTCATGGAGGATATATTTATCCTTTAAACAAGACTTATACTAAACCTTCAATCTTTATTGACCCAGCTAATCCAACTGAAGCTGATGCAATATTATTGGCTAATCAAGAAGATGCTATTCCTTATTGGTATTACCTTAAAGGAAAAAATACTAATTATAATTTTCTTATATCTAGTTTAACTCCCTCCATAGAATCAATGCAAACTCAGTTGTCCCTTTATATTCAAGATAATTTGGATAGTTGTATTGATTTTGCTGAATTTGAGAAAACAGGTATTACAATTACTTCAATATCTATTCCTATTGTTGATACAGTAATTTATGATTCTGGTCAAGATTTTTTACTTAATTATAATTTTGAAGTAGATAATGGTAATATAAAACAAAATATTCAAGATTATTATGTAAAATCAGATTTGCCATTAAAAAAGTTGTATGATATTGCTTACAATATTACCTATTATGAATCTTTAACTAATCATATGGCTGTTTATACAAAAAAGTTAATATCTTCTCATGCAGGACCAAATCAGGAATCTCTCCCTCCTTTATTTTATGTTTCATATGATTCTCATTTGTTTTGGGTTAGGCCCATTGTTAAGGATAATATTAAGAATATAATTTATCGTTACTCTCAATTATTTCAAGTATTAGGAACTAGAAACTTTAATGACAATTTTATTGCCACAATTCCTGAAAATGATTCAACTATAAGAAATTTATATCTTTCTGCTATAATGCCAATTTACCCAAAAGATAATGATTATACTAAGGATATTTCAGTTGATTTTTTATATCATAAAGAACCATCTTATGTTAATGTTTTTCCTAATAAAGGGGAATTGATTTATCCTCGTGAACCTAAAGATAATCAAAAGGCTTTAAATAAATATTTAAGCAATGATAAAAAGCAATATTATGAGTTCTTTTATGATGTTAGTTATCCTATGATTATAAGGGTTAAGAGTCATAACCCTGAAAATATGAATAATGAACTGAGTTTTAATTTTGCTATGGAAATTAATCTAAGAAAAGGTTATACAATTAATGAATATTTATTAGGTTTAGGTCCAGTTCCTTGGGGTTCTGATTTTCTTGATATAAAAATATTAAATGTGGACACATCTGCAAATCAAGTTAATTCTAATATCCTTCCAGGTAACAAAGCATCTAATTCTATTTTTTGTGAACCTGCACAAAGAACATCTGGAAATATAAGCTTCTTACTTTTTGATAGAAACTCTGGCACAGCCTTAAGTGATGCAACTGTTAGTTATGGTTGTGGAACTTATGCAGAGTGTGCAATTGGTAGAACAGAATTGAAAATGGGTGCAGGTTATTTTAATAATAAAATGCCTTTATGTTTAAATGGCTATGTCTTAATAGAAAGTTCAGGTTACCAAAGTAAAAGAATAAAATTAACAACAGAAAAAGATAGGAATATTAATTTAGGTGCAATTGGCCTCTATCCTTTTGAAACAAAAAATATTACTATAAAAAAATATCCTATTAATTATAATTTTAAATCTGTATTAGGTAAACAAATAATTGAAGGAGTTTCTATAAGCGATTCAAATTATCCCTTAAGTGCTACTGATTCTGTTGTAGTAAAGCTAAGCCTTATTGGAGAAGATATTGATGTTAGTCATGAAGTTTTCTTAACCTTAGATGGTAATGAAACAGGTGAAGCTCAATTAGTTCCAGGAAGATATGCAGTCGATATTAGTTACATGGATAATAATGGTGTAATTATTCCTAAAGAATGTAATAGTGTTTGTAAAGAAAAGCGTTCTTGGGTTTTAGGCGGAGGTTGTAAAAAAAGAGTATACTATCCTTCTGATCCAATTGAAATTAAACCTGCACCATGGGGGGGTCTTGATTTTAATGCTTCAAAAACAATTTCTTTAAGAGCAAGAGATATTTATAATAAAAATAATTCTTTAGAACTTTATAGTTTAGTTTATCCTCTACCGGATGAAGTTTCTTGTTTAAATTCTTTAGAAGAAATGAATAAGAAAACAAGTTATACTATGGTTTATAGGTCTATTCTTGTGCCTAAGTTTGTAAGTTCTATTTAATTATACAACTCACTAACTGATTTATCTTTGTTAAAATTAGATATTACTTTTGCATATAGTTTTGCAAGGCTAACTAATTTTATTTTTTTATTTTCTTCATAGAATTTTTCACCATGCCAAATAGAATCAGTAGTAATTACTTCAGAATCTGTTTTGCTAAGTCTTTCCATTGCTGGGTTGTTGAGTAATGCATGAGTGCAGCAGAAAGAGATTTTATTTGCTCCTAATTCTTTTAATTTGTTATAAATTTTAAGACAAGTTCCAGCAGTATCTATCATGTCATCTGGCACAATAACATTTTTACCTTTTACATTACCAACAATTTCTAATTTTTCAACAAAGTTTGCTTGATCATTGCACCTTATTTTAAATCCTTGGGCTATATCTAGGTTAAGTATTCTTGCAAATTCCTCTGCTTTTTTTGCAGCTCCTGCATCTGGTGCAAGAACTACTGTATCTTTAATATTATAATTTTCTTTTATATATTCGCATAGCAGTTTTGCTGTTTTAAGATCATCTGCTTTGGTTTTTTTGTAAAATCCTTCTATTTGAGCTTGGTGCATTTCTGTTGTTATAACTGCACCAACACCACTTATAGTGATAAAATCAGTTGCTAATCTTGCTGTTATAGGTTCTCTTCTTTTTTGATGGTCTTGCCTTAAGAATGGATGATAGGGTATTACTAGGGTGATGTGTCTTGCTCCTGCTCTTTTAAGTGCATCTACTGTTGAACACATCTCAAAGAAGTTATCATGAACACTTCTTGTGCTTTTGGGGTCAAAACAGTTTTGTACAAGATAAACATCTGCACCTCTGACTGTTTCTTTAATCATTGGCTTTATTTCTCCATCAGCAAAGTCAACTGTTTTTATATTTCCTAATACTATTTTATTATCTACATTAGTATTTAGTTCCTTTATAACTGCTTTAGCAAAATATTCCCCTGAACGATTAGCAAATATACGTAATTGGCCTCTTCCCATATGATTAAGGATATTTTCTTTCTTTTTAAAGCTTTCTTATACTTATCTGGTGTATTTCAAATCTTTCATTTTTTATACTGCGGAGAGCTGTTGGTCGCTATGCTCCCAAATTTTAATCATAAATTGCTCAATTTTGGCTTTCAGCATAAAATGTAATTTATTCAGCTTTGCTCCAAGGCAGTATTTTAGAAGGCTCAGGGCACACCCATACTTATCAAAAGGTTTAAAAAACATTTAAGATTAGTATATATTATGTCAGAGGAAATAAGCTATGAGCATCTTTTTGATCTTCTAAGAAGAGAAAAGACAAGGGAAGATTTACAAAGTATTGATAAACACTTTTATATTGATGTTTTCGGTTCTCTTAAATCTAAAGAACTTATTATTAAGCAAAAAGAATCTCAAACATCACTGGTTATAAACATTAATCTTGAGAAAGAGAAGATTGAAATTAAAAATATAAGAAAGATTCTTAATGAAATTAGAGATAGAAGACAAAAAAAGATAATTCTTCTTGCACTTTCAAGAGCTAAAATACCAAGCACAATTATTAATCATGAGGTTTTTACAACAGATGAAAATGTTTTTTTTAATAATTGTGTTAAATTGTTCAGGGAGTTTAAAGAAAATAATTATTCTTCAACAGAAAAGATTGAATCTAAACCGATTATAGAAAAAGAAGAACCAAAAGAGGAGTTTGAGCCTTTACCATTAAAAGAAGAGATTGTAGCTAAAACTGAAAGTGATCCTCTTCCTAAAGATGAGAAAACTGTGATTATACAAAATTCTAAAATAGAATTTCTAACAGACATGTCTAATTTTTATGGTCCAAAAAAAGAACTTTTAGGTCCTTTTAAGAAAGGGGATATTGCAGAATTACCTAAAATAATAGCTAAGATACTTATTGATAAAGGTAGAGCAAAAAAGGTTTAAAATGTTAGATATTAGTATTATCAACTCTAAAGAATTAAAAATAATGCTCATTAGATTAAGTACTCAATTTGGAATTAAAGATACAAAACCATTTACTAAATTATTATTTCTTAAAAATCATAAAAAGAAAATATTTTTAACAAATAAAACTGAAAAAAATTTCAAACTTAATCTCAAAAGATCAGAAAAAGCAGGAATTTATTTTGGAACAATAAATAAAGATGAATCTATAAGATTAAGCTTAGAGGGTTCTCAAATTATTGGTAAGGTTGCAACTAAGAATATCCTGCAACTAGAACATGCTCAAGCAGAAAGCTGGCTTAAGGGTTACGATTTTGATATACCTCAATTAGAAGATGGTTACTATTTACTAAAATACAAAGAGGACTTTCTTGGCTGTGGATTAATAAAAGAAAACAAACTGCATAACTTCTTACCTAAGACTAGGAGATTGAAGGTTTTGTATGAGTAGGTAAGTTAGAATAATTTATTCTTTTATTCCAAGTAATTTAGCTGCTTCAGTTAGATTCAGAAGTTCAATTTCTTTATCATATTTTTCAACTTTTGGTTGCAATTCTAAGTATATTTTATTTATTTTTTCTTCTATATTTTTATTAGGGTTATAATATATAATAATCATATCTTTTTTTGATATATTTGCACCTATTAAGCATATTGAAAGTAATTTTGCAGATTTATCTAAGACATTCATCTCACTTTGGTTCATCAACAATTCTTCTTCATTTGAACCAATATAATAACTTCTTATTTGGTATGCATTAACAATAGAAATGGCTTCAAACTTACTGAATATAGTGTCAACAAGATTTTCCTGGTTAAATTCATTAATTATAATATCATTTTTTATTTCATGGATTGTTTTTTTAAGTTCTGTTGTTTTATAGTCATCACTAAATAATTTTAATTCTTTCTTATTCTGCACTTCTATTTGATTTATAATTGTGTGGTCTACTATTTTATAATCATTCTCAAGGATAAATAATATTTTCCCCACTATTCCTTTTGCTTTTTCTTTTTGAGCCTTAATCAGTCTCTTTTTTGCTTCTATTTTACTTTCGAGATCATCTAAACTTGTCATTTTATTTAATTAAGAATGATTATTTATAAAATTTTACTAATAATCTTAAACCTTCTTATGCTCAAAAAAGCTGTTTTTTTTTGGCATCTCAAAAGAGTTTAAATCTTTTTCCGATTCCAAATATTATCACCTACATAATGCAGGCTTTTAACAACTTTACCAGAGGTTGCAGTATTCATGTCTTCTCCTGAAAGGAGCGCAATTCCGAATGCAAGAGGTTTGTTATGTGTTTCTTCTTTAATGAGAATAACTTCATCTTTCTCAATTTCATTATCAATTTTTGTTATTCCTGGTCGCATAATATCTGCACCATTTACAACAAATTTTATCGCACCTGCATCTACAATAACTTCTTTGTATTTAATTTCATTAGATTCTTTTAGAATAGCCTGTAGAGTTAAAACCCATTCTTTATGTTTGAAGAGTGCAATTTCTCCATCTGTTAATATAAATTCTCCATCTTCATCACTAAAGAATTCAATTTTAGATTTCTTAAGAATTTCTTCTTTAATCAATCCTTTTAATTCTTTTATTTCTTTCTTACGAAGTATTTTTCTCATATTATTAAAATAATGCATCAATTTTATAAATTTTGTTAGGTTTGTAACAATAAGCATAGTTATATTTTAGTTTATTAAAATGAAAGGGTTCGAATTAAATAAAGATATTGTATTAGATGAGTTTTCAATATTTATCAAATCAATAAAAACATTAGTGTTTGGAGATTTACATATTGGTTATGAAGAATCTTTACATAAAAGCGGATTTTTACTTCCAAAGTTTCATATTAAAGAGATGGAAAATAAACTTGCTATTCTTGTCAGAAGATATAAGCCTAAAAAAATCGTTATTCTTGGTGATATACAACATGATTTTGTAAGGCCTAAGTTTAAAGTAAGAAAACAAATAAAGAATATTCTTGATTTTTGCAATAACAAATCTGAGTTGATATTAATTAAAGGTAATCATGAAAAACTTAGGAAAATTAATATGGTTCAAGGTTATAAAGAACATTATCATTGGTTAATCGGTGATTACTTTTTTACTCATGGTGATAAGCTATTTGAAAAAACTAAAGACTTTAAGCTAGCAAAAAATATAATTATTGGTCATCAGCACCCATCTATAACCCTTTATGATCATTCTAGAAAAGAAAGCTTTAAAGTATTTCTTTCAGGAAAGTATAAAAAGAAAAGTTTAATTGTTCTACCTAGTTTTAACTTAGTTACAATAGGATTTGATGTTCTAAATGATAAAATAATTTCCCCTTACATAAAAAATATGAGAAGAATGCAGGTTTATGTTATAGGAAATACTATACTTGATTTTGGTTCTGTTAAAGATATAATAACTAAACTTAGATAATTCTAAAGCTAAGACACTAATTCTAATTTAAATAACTAAACTTGAGAAAACTCCTGCAAGAACGCTTTGTGTAATTATATATACTATAATTGATGTTGCTAAAAACATTGGCATATATTTTAATCCTGATTTTATTGTGCCTTTGTTAATTATTGAAATTATCATTGATGCAAATATTGAAATTATAGATATTGCGAAGTAAGAAAATATTTTAAATTGTGTTGGATCAACTCCTTCGCCTTCTGCAAATGAAATTGGCATATTTGGTATGTTCATTCCTGCAAATCTACCCATAAAACTTATCATTACATCTAATAGCTGATAAGATAAGGCAAATAATAGTGGGGAAATTATAAGAATTATCACACTAATAAAAATTATATACGTTAAAGTTGACGCTGCCATTTCTTGTTTTAGTAATCTTGTTTTTTTAAGATCACTAATAACTCTATCAATTAAATCACTAATTTTTCCTCCACTTTCTATTTCACTAATAATTAAATTCATAGATCTTCTTATTATTGGGGAAGGGTATTTTTGAGCAAACTCTGTTAGAGAAGTAATAAGATCACTCCCAGTCATAACTTTTTTTGAAACAAGCCCCATCTCTTCAGCCAACAAACCAAATTCAGGTTTTATAGCACTCCATAATGAAGCTTCAAATGACATTCCTCCCTTTAAATTAGTTGATACAAAAACAAGATAATCTGCTAGTTTATCTTCCATGCTCTTTGATCTATTAAATATTTTAATATCAAGATAAAAATATATTCCAAGCATGGTTATTGCAGATAAAGTCAAAGGAACAACAACCCAAAATAAAAATGTAATAAATAGGAATAATATTGGATTAAAATCTCGTATTACTAAATAAAGATTAGGAAAATATATGAAATAAGTTATTATTAAAGTGATATAAAATAGGATCCCAAATAAAGTATTTGGAACATCGCTTAATCCAGCCCTAAAAAATTGTCGTGATATAACTGGTCTAAGCCTTTTTGGTGTAAAAGCTTTGCCAAGCATTGAAAATAATTTTATTTCTCTCAATTTAATCACGTCTTACTTTAAATATTAACATTAGGTCTTGCACCTTTAAACATTGAAATAAAAGTTATTTGTATAAAAATAAGTAATACTCCAAATATCCAGTACATTTTGCTGGCTAGGTAGCCCATGTTTGGAAGCATACTAAAAATAACAGCTGCCATTGTCATTCCTAAAGAAGGCAATATTATTGCTAAAAGCATATAAAACATTGTTAGGCTGTTTAATTTTTTACCATATCTTTGTATTTCAATTAATTGTTCGTCTGATATTTCATCGAGTATTGAACCTAAAGAGTTACTAACATCAATACCTATTTTTATTGCATTAGTTATATTAAATAATATTTTTCTAAATCTATTTGATGCACTATTAACTGCTGCATTCTCTAATGCTATTTCAAGAGGTGTTCCTAATTCTATATCTTTAACAATTTCTTTAAAATATTTATTTGCAACTCCAAAAGATTTTGATGCATCTACTATTGCATTGATTAATGGTTGTCCACTATTTAGCTTAATTAATAAAAATCTTCCTGCAAACAACACTTCTTTATCAATGTCTTTTCCTCTTTTCATTATTTTTGCATCAACTTTTTTCAAGTTAATTGAATACAAAAACAAGATTGTTACAATTGTTCCAAGCACCATTATTACTAAAAAATTAGGATTTTTATTTAGAAAAATAGCAAGTGTAATAATTATTAATGCAGTATTTATTATTGTTTTTTTAACAACATCTTTTAGATAATCATAAGGTGTTTTATCTATCTTCGCTGTCGCTAATTTTTTCTTAAGTTTAGGATTTCGATGTCTTAAAAAATTGATTATGTTCATTTTAGAATTATACTATTTTTAATTTTCCCCTATAATACTTGGACATTATTGCACCTATATCATCAACATTTTCAATATTATTTTTAACTAACCATTTTAGCACTTTAACTTTTTTCTTAAGATCATCATCTAATGAGTCTCCTGTTAGCCCTGTGTAAAGTTTAAGTCTTTCTATAAATATCTCTGATTGCCTTATTCTTTCTATTATATCTTTTTTAACATCTAATTGCATTAATACATTTACTTCACCATCTGCAAGAACTTCTGCGATTTGTAAAGTTCTTCTTGCTCCAGTTCTTCTATTCCTATTCTGAACAAGGATTAAGGAAATTGCTGAAATCATTGGCTTTGGTAAGTTAATTGGAGGATTTGTAAGTCTGGTAATTGTTTCTTCTGCATTATTAGCGTGTATTGTTCCATATACAGAGTGACCTGTATGCATAGCTTCCATTAAAACCTCTGCTTCTTCTTTTCTTCTTATTTCTCCCATAATTATTCTATCTGGTCTCATTCTAAGACTATTAACTACCAAGTCAAGCATGCTTATGCCTCCTTTACCTTCAGGATTTGGCAATCTTGTTTCCATTGGAACCCAATGTAATGATTTTGGTAACATAAGTTCTCTTGTGTCTTCTATGGAGATAATTCTTTGATTTGGTGGGAAGAAATTAGCTACAACATTAAGCATAGATGTTTTTCCTGAACCTGTTCCACCTGCAATAAGCATTGATAGTTCATTTTCAATAGCAAGCCAAATTAGTGCAGCTGCTTCAAAACTCAAAACATTAAGTTTGATGAATTTTGTTATTGTCCATGGATCGGCAGAAAATTTTCTAATTGTTATTGTATTCCCCTTATTTGAAATTGGGCTTAATGTTGCATTTACTCTGTCTCCTGTTAGCAAATGGGCATCCATTAGAGGATTAAGATTTGTTATTTCTTTACCTACTTGTCTACCAATCATTGTTGCATAATGCCTTATTCTTGATTCGTCATATATTCTAACATTTGTTTCAAGCCAACCATGTTTTTTGTGGTAAACCCATACAACACTTTCATGTCCGTTAATAACAATTTCTTCAAGATTTTCATCTTTAAGCATGATTTCTATTTTTCCAAGACCCAGGTTTTCTTCAATTAAATAATTTGTAAGCATTTCAACTGTTTTTACATCAATGTCTGGAAAATTTTCTTTTACAAGATTCTTTATTTCATCTTTAAATTTCTCTTTTATATCAAAGTTTTTATCCTCTTGAACTTCTTCAAGATTTTCCAGTGACATTTTTGAAATAAACTTTTGTCTTATTTTTTCAAGGATTAATTTTGTTGTTTCACTAATATTTGAAATAGAAATTGTATATTGTGGGACTGGTCTTGTTTCATCGTTGATTATGCTAATTTTAATTATAATATTATTAACATTAAGAGAATAAGTTTCTATTACATTTGTATTCTTAATATCTGTATCTTTAATCTCTTTTTTTTTTGGTTCTTCCACTTCCCCACCTCTTAATTGGTTAAGTTTGTGCATTAATTTGTTCAAGTCTAATTATTGCAGGTTTGTAATAAGGATTTATCTCAAGTATTCTTTTGAAATAGTCTTTCGCTTGTTTATTATCTTTGTCTAAAAACTTTTTAATTCCACTATTATATAGCTTCTTTATTAATTCTTTGTTAAGTTTGCTAATATGGTTCTTTTGAGTTTCTGTTCTAGCTTCTTGATGTGTAGTTGGTTTTTCTATATCTAACTCAATATTATTGTCTTTATTTTTTAATTTTTTTATTTCTAGTTTTCTATTTTTTCTTGTTATTTCTTCTTTTCTTAAAATATCTGGATTTATATCTTTTTTAAGATATTCTATTTCTCCTTTAATTTTTTCCTTTTCAAGGTTAAGCTTTTGCTCTTTAGCGTCTGTTATTTCATCATGTTTTAGTTCAAATTTGTTATTTTCTTCTTCAATTTTTTTAAGTCTATTTATATGGTTTACAAGTTGATGTATTTTATAATTTGTTGATAGGAGTTTTGAATAAATTTCTATTTTGATATCATATAATTCTGAAGGGAATTGTTCAAACATTAATTTCATCTCATCATAAAGTTCTTTTGCTAATTTAAGATTTTGCATAATCAAAGCTTTGGTTATCATAACTTCCTTTGTTTTGATTTGCTTTAATAATGCTTGTATGTGTGGTTCACTTGGATCAACATTTTCATAATTAATGTATCTTCTCATTGGTGCTTGTGGAGCATAATTAGGGTAATTTGGTGCTTGTGGAGGGTTTCTTAATTGCGCTTGTTCTTGTTTATTTTGTTCTGGAATTTCTTGTTCTTTTTTTTTTTGTTTTTGTTGTGGTTGATTTATTGGAAGTTCAGGTTGTAATCCTTCTGGTTGGTTTACAATGTATGCTTGAATTATTTCTTTCTCACTTTTTCTTTTCGGTGCCCTTTCTTTAAACTCTTTATCTTCAAAGAATTTTGCATTAGTTTCTTCCCCTTTAATCTCTTGAGGGATTATATTGTTAGTTGTAACAATTTTATTATATTTCTCAAATTCTTCCTCAAACAACTTTTCTTGTGCTGGATCTTTAATATCTTTTTTGATATTATCTGTAACTTTACTTAGAATACTTAACAATCTTATGGCTACATCTCTATCTAATTTTGAATCAAATTTACCCAGAAGTTCTTTGTAAATGCCTTTAGCAGCCACTAAATCTCCTTTATTAATATTATTTTTTATTTCTGTTTCATAATCTTTTTTTATTGTAAACAATCCTGCTTCTTCACTTCTATTCAAACTCGCGTTTCTATCTTTATTTCTAACTAAATCATCAATATGTTTTACTACTTCTTTTTCTATAAACTCTGATATTTCCATTAACTTACTCCTGTAATTTTCATATGAAAATCTTCCCACTCTTTATCTATATTTTCTATTTTCCTAGCTTTAGCATAATCATAAAAACGAACTTTATGTTTTTCTATTTCTGTTATCAGTTTTTTCTCCCATAATTTTCTTGTTTGTTCTTCAGTTAAATTCTTTTTTTTAGCTCTATTAAAAAATTCATCTTTCATATCTTGCATAGTAAATTTTTCTTTTTCTTTACTTGTTTTTTTTTCTGCTTTGTTCAAGTAAATAAAAGGCTGTGTAAACTTATATTCTATGCTAATAACTTTTTCTTCAATTAAAAAGTCAACCCAAGTTTGTATAATCCTTGTAGGTATGCCTAGCTTTTTAGCTGCATCAGATATTGAAATTTTCTCCTGAGTTTTAAGAAGGTTTATTAGCTTGTCTACTCCTGTTTCTATAGTGGTATCTACCATAATCCTTTTATATATTAATATAATATATAAATACTAGTAATCACTTTATAATAGATACTTATATATTATAATCTTTAAATATAAGCTATAATTTCATAAATATTATAAATAAGGTATAATTATAGTTAATTTGTTAAAATGGCAAATATAATTATTTTTGGTGAAGCAATGCTTGATATTCATACTTTTGGGAATATTGAAAGAATTAATCCAGAAGCACCAGTTCCTGTACTTCATGTAATTAAAAATAAAGAAAAATTAGGATTAGGGGGTGCAGCAAATGTTGCAAATAATCTTGTTAGTCTTAAGTCAGATGTGGTTTTTGTGAGTGTTGTAAATGAAGACCATTCTGGTTTACAAATTAAGAGTTTATGTAAAGATAATAATATTAAGTTTAATTTCTTTAGTGATGGTAGGCCAACAATTGTTAAACAAAGATTTGTAGCTGCAGAATATAATCAACAAGTTTTAAGAGTTGATTACGAAGATAAATCTTCTTTGTCTAAAGAATATTCTGATAAAATTATAAATTTTATTTTAGATGAATCTCCTTCTATTATTTTAATTTCAGATTATGCTAAAGGATTAATCACAGAATATTTTATGGAAGAATTAAAGAATAAGTTTAAAGGTAAGATAATTGTTGACCCTAAACCGCAAAACATAAATTTTTATAAGGATGTTTTCCTATTAAAGCCAAACGTTATCGAAGCACAAAAAATTTTAGGTTATGAAATTAATGATGACAATATTCCTTCTGCAATAAAAGAATTATCTACTAAATTTAATTCTAATATTGTGATAACTTTAGGAAAGAAAGGTGTGATTGCTTTTGATAAAGATAAAAAAGAAATATTTCAATTTGATTCTTATGCAAAAGAAGTATTTGATGTTTCTGGTTGTGGTGATACATTTATTGCAACATTAACTTATGCACTTGACAAAGGCCAATCTTTGAAAGAAGCTGTTGATCTTGCAAACAAAGCGGCAGGTATTGTTATCACTCACTTTGGTGCTGTTCCGATTAAGTATGAAGAATTATTAAAACAATGAATCTTCAATTAGTTTGCATAAAATATGATAAATAGTTTCATGACATTCTTGTATTCTTGCTGTAACTTGATTTGGTATTATTATGTTACAACTAGTGTTCATATTATTTATTTTTCCACCATCTCGTCCAAGAAAACTAATAATTTTCATTTCTTTTTCATTAGCAACTTGAATTGCTTTAATTATATTTTTTGAATTACCTGAAGTTGAAAATCCAATGAAAACATCGTTTTTATTTCCAAGTGCTTCAACTTGTCTTGAAAAAACTGATTCAAATCCAAAATCGTTTCCTGTAGCGGTTAAGCCTGAAGTATCTGTAGATAATGCAATAGCTGGTAATGCTGCTCTATCTTTTTCAAATCTTGAAACAAGTTCTGTTGCAAAATGTTGGGAATCTGCTGCACTCCCTCCGTTTCCACAGATAAGTATTTTTTGACCTTGTTTTAATGAATTAATTATAATCTGTGCTGCTTCTTCAATATTACCTAGTTGAGTTTCAATTGTTTTTTGTTTAGCTTCAATACTTTCTGCAAATAACCTTTTAATTATTTCTTTCATTTTAATATCTCCTTAACTTTTTTGTAAACATCATTAATAGTTATTAAATCCATACACTTACCCTTGTATGGGCATTTCTTAAATTTACCTTCATAAGGAATTATGCACGGTGAACATTTCATTTTGTTTGCTTTGTAGATTGTAATATTATTTTTACCTAAAGGACCATATCTTTTTGGTAAATTAGGTCCAAATAATCCTATTGTCTTACACTTCATTGCTGCACTTAAGTGCATTGGTCCTGTATCATTGCTTATGTAAAGGCTTAATTTTGTCATTAGATAAGCTGTTGCTCCTAATGGTATTCCTGCAAGGTTAATTATTTTATTAATTTTAAGTTTCTTAATAATTTCTTTATTTATCTTAAGTTCTTTTTTGCTTCCAGTCAATACAATTATTACGTTTTTATGATTGTTATGAATTTTTTTAATTAATTCTTTAAAATTATTAATTTTCCACATCCTATGGCTTGCAGTTTCTGCCATCCCAAGATGCATTCCAATTAATTTCATTTTTTTATATCTTGTAATAACTTTATTCACCATATTTATTTCTTTTTTATTATATTCTAAAGGAAGAAGTTTATCTGGTTTAAATTTAATTCCTACAGGTTCAAGCAATCTTGCAAAATTATAAGAAACATGATAATTACTATTCCATTTAATTTTATAGTTGTATAATATTTTTCTATAAAGGTTAGAATAACCAATAGCTTTTTTTGACATATAAAACGAGATAATTGAAGTAAAGTTTAGGTATGGTTCAGTATCAATAACATAATCATAATAAAAAGGTTTCATGATGAATGCAGGAAAGAAATTTATTATTTTATCAGCTAAACCAGATAATTCAATCACTTTTTTTGACCTATTTGATACATAAATGTCAACTTTGTAACCTTGTTCTTTTAGCTTTTTTATCATTGGTAAACATGTTATTGTGTCTCCTAATGTCCAGATTCTAATGATTGCAACTCTTTTATTATCTTTCAATTTAAAGAGTGTTTTTAAAGGCTTAAATATAACCATTATTGTAATAAGAATAAATCCTATATATCTATCAAATATTCTCTGAAATTGTATCATATTATATATTAATAATCCATTAATTTTATAAAAGTTATGAAGTTTATGTATGTTATGAGAATTAACATCATAAATATCTCTCCAGAGCATAGTGCTATTTGGAAGGTTGCTTATTATCTATTCCTTGAATTAAAAAAAGATAAGGTGGTTAATGTTAGCTTTATTGATCTTTGGAAAACAAAAAAAGTTTCTCATAATAATATCCTTAGAGGTTTACAATTACTCTTTGGAATTAATTTAGGTTTGTCTAAAAAAGATATTAACTTTTATTCAACACCTCTTTTGTCAAATACAATGATGAAAAATAACTCAAAAAAAAATATTATGTTTATCCATGATTTACATCCTCTTCTTTATCTGAAAGATTCGCTTTATTGGCTTTGCAAGTGGGCATATCCTAAATCTAGAAATGCTGATTTATTGATTTGTAATTCTACTTCGACAAAAAAAGAATATATTAAAGAGTTTAATTGCACAGAAAAAATTGTTGTTAATCATTTAGGTATTGATAATATTTATTTTAAATATGAAAAGTTTAAGAAAAATAGAAAATTAACTTTCATAAGTATTGGTAGAGATGAACCAAGGAAGAACTTAAAATTTATGCTCCAAATTCTTAAATCTCTAAATATGGATTTTGAATTATATCGGGTTGGATCTTTTGATAAACTAAATTATAAATTCATAAAAGATAACAACCTTACAAATAAGATAAAGGTTTTTAACAATATCTCTGAGAAAAAACTTATTGAATTATATTCTAAATCACATATCCTTCTATTTCCTTCAACCTATGAGGGATTTGGTATACCTCCAATTGAATCAATGGCTTGCGGTTGCATTCCTCTAGTTGCTAACAAAACGAGTTTACCAGAGGTTGTTATGAATAAAAATATGATATTAGATCTTAATGTAGATTTGTGGGTAAAAACTATAAAAAGTATTTATAGTAATAAAAGTTTTAGAGAAAGACTAATGAACTTTTCTTTTAACAGAGCTAAAAGATTTAGTTTAATTAATCATAAAAAAAGATTTCTAAAGATATTAAAAAATATAAATTAGAATTATTTTAAAAATGGGGTATTTTTTTTAAAGAAGTAATTTGTTTTGATTTAATAATAAGATTTTTAAATATTGTTAGTTTACAGATATATTATGCTACTCAACTTTAAATAATGTAAAAGAGTATGTTCAGTTATATAATAAACAAACTGTTTTCCCAACTGACCCGCATTATAATGCTTTTGGTAATTTTGTTCATGCTAATATTGTTTATGAAGCAATAAAAGGCACTATTTGATTATAATTAATGCTAGACAAAATAAGTTAGTTTCCTGTTGAGAAATATCTTCTTAGATTTGGAACATGCTTATTTGCCAAAAAATTTAAAAGTATTGTGATGTTTTAGAAATGATATCCTGTTAAAAGGATATCGTTCAAAAAAGGTTAAACTTACAACCTTAAGGTTGTAGTATTAGCTTTTTTGAGAATAATATGTATAAAACAAAAAAGTTATATTGGTCATTATTGCTTCTAATAGATATTATTGGAAATATGCTGTTTTTCTGGAAAAAATTTAGGAAGTTTCCAGTAGATCCTAAAAAGATTTTAGTTATTAGGCTTGATCATATGGGAGATATGATTTTAACATCCTCTTTTTTTAGGAATTTAAAAAATGCTTTTCCAAATGCTAATTTAGAAGTTTTATGTAGGTCTTCTACAAAACCAATAGCAGAGATGATACCTTTTATAGATAAGATTAATGTATTAAACGTTCCTTGGTTTTCAAGGAATGCTTCAGTTTCTTTAGTTAAAATGTGTAAGTTTATTTCTATAAATAAAAAAGAATATGATTTAGTTTTTGAACTACACTCAGATTTAAGAAACATAATACTCGCTTTCTTCCTAGGTAAGTATTCTCTTGGATTTGGAATAAGAGGATTTGGTTTTTTATTAAATAAAACTGTTAAATGGGATCAAAGGTTAAAACACATTGTTGATAGAAATCATGATTTATTAAAGCCCATTAAAATTAATATAACTAATAAGAAATTAAGCTTAAAAGTTGATAAACAATTAGTTATAAAAATAAAGAAATTAATTCCTAAAAATAATAGAAAAAAAGTATTAATAAATTTAGGTGTTGGCGCTAAAGAAAGAGATTGGGGGCTAGAGAATTTTAAAGAATTAACCTCTTTATTACTTGAAAAAACAAATTATACTATAATTTTAGTTGATTCAAATACTAAAAAATCTAAAATATTACTTAAAAATATTAAATCAAAAAGGTTAATTGATTTTTCTAATAAATTAAATCTGAAAGAACTTGTTGCATTAACTTCTATTGTTGATATTGTTTTTGGCTTAGAATCAATGAATATTCACCTTGCTACTGCATTAGGTAAAAAGATAATATATGTTCATAGTAGTGTCACATATATACAAGAATGGGGGCCTTATTGTAAAGATTTCATTGTATTTCAAAAGAAACCAGTAAATTTGTATTATTCTAGTAAAAAGGCTATAGAAATGATAAGAAGTATTAAAGCAGAGAAGGTTATGAAAGCTTTATAATCTATTCATAAATTATTTAAAGAGCTTTCTTTTAAACTATAAAATGTTAAGAAAATATAACCTTAAAAAGAATGCTGCTTTTTTATATAGTATAGGTCCTCACCCAACTACAAAAAGTTGCATAGAATCTTTAAACATACCTAAATCACAATGGTATAGGTTAACTAAATCTAATTTTTTTTCACCTTTTTCTGAATTAATTAGGTCTTTAATTCTTGCTTTTAAAATTCCTAAGTATAAATATTATTTTATTGAAGGGAGTATAGCTTTACAAATTGCTTTTTTCAAAAAGTTTTTGCGTAGGGAAAAACCAATAGTAATTTCTCGTATCAATGATGATTTATTCAATATGGATTTAAAGAAAAACCCTATTAAAAAATTTTGGTATAAAACTTTAATAAATACTTTAGATGGTGCAATTTGCATTGCTAATTTAGTTCAACAAGAAGCTAAAAAAATAAGACCGGATTTACCAACGGGTATTGCAAGGTCTTTTCTTCATAATGATGATTACTTTTTTAATATTAAACCAAACTTTAATAGTAAAAAAATATTGTTTGTGGGCCATTATAGACCGCATAAGGGTGTTGAAAATCTTATTAAAGGTTTTTTGCTATTCCATAAAGAAAACCCTGAATATGAATTTATTTTAGTTGGAAGAAGAATACCTTCTTTAAGAAAAAAGTTCCCTCAAAAATGTTTACATTTTAATGATGCTGTGTTTGATATAGTTAAATATTCAAATTTATTTGCTGATGCAAAGGCATATCTTCATTGTCCTGTTTACGAGGCTGGCCCTAGAACTATTTTTGAATCAATGGCTTGTGGTGTAATCCCTCTTGTCAGTGAAATGGCTGGAAATAAGGATTTATTAGTTGATGTTGATAAAAAACTAATTTTAAAGAATAATAATCCAGAAATAATTGCTAAGGGATTGGATTATGTAATAAATTTACCTTTAAAAAAATTAAAAAATCATTCTAAATTATGTCGGGCTGTTATTGAGAAAGGTTATACTTTTAAAAAAGGTACTGATACATTCAAAAAACAAGTTACACTTCTATTAGAATCTATAGAAAACAAAAAATGAAGAAAGTAGCAATTATTGGAATTGGTAAGTGGGGTAAAAAGCTTATTACAAAATTCAATAGTTTATCTAATATCGTTTATTGTTGTGATAATGGAGATAAAAATAATTTTCTCTGGTTAAAAGAAAACTTCCCCCTAATAAATCCTTTAACTAATTGTAGTAAAGTTTTAGCGGATAAGGATATTGAGATAATTATAATTGCAACTCCAACAATAACTCATTATGATTTAGTAAAGAAAGCACTTAATCACAATAAAAATGTGTTCGTTGAAAAACCGCTTTCTGATTCTTTAGAAAAAAGTAAAGAATTAATAGAAATGAGTGTAAAAAATAGATTAAACTTATTTGTTGATAATGTTTTTCTATATAGAAATGAGTTTATTAAATTAAAAGAACAAATCAAAAAAAATAAAGTAATAAAAATTATTTTTAATTGGGAAAAATATGGCACATTTAATGACTCTATATTAAATAACCTTGTTTATCATGATATTTACCTTTTTTTAGATTTATTCAATTTGCAAAATACTAATATGAAAAATCTAAAAATAATTGAATGTTCTAAACCTATTGAAAAAACAAGAATAGATATTTTAAAATTCAAATTTGATTATAATAATGTTTTAATTGAAGGAAATTATAATCGGGTTTCAGAGTTTAAGAAAAAAAGCATTAAAATATTTTTAGAAAATGGGGAAATTATTGAATGGGTTGATAACAACTTGTTTTTGAATAAGAATTCAATAGAATTAAAGGAAAATGATGCTCTTTTGGATATGATCTCTGTTTTTTTGAATAATAATGTTGATTATAATAAAAATCATTTTCTTGCCCTAAAAACTTCAACTTTTTTACAAAATATAAGGCAATCATTAGATTGTAATTAGTAACATTTAAATAAGATTTAGAATTACTAATAATTATTAAAAAAATAACATAATTTGGGCGGTATTAGAATGAGAATTGCAATTGTTGGAGGGGGAATCTTTGGTTCGACTACTGCTTGGCTTTTAGCTAAAAATAACCATTCAGTTGATTTATATGAGAAAAATAAAGATATTTTTATGGCTGCAAGTGGAATAAATCAGTTTAGGCTTCATAGGGGCTATCATTATCCAAGAAGTTCAGAAACAATTGACGACTGCCTCAAAGGTGAAAAAATTTTTAGACAAGTTTATGGTAATTGTGTAATTGATGAACCACATGATCATTACTACGGTGTGGCTAAAGAAAAAAGCTTTTTATCTGCTCAAGAATGTTTCAATATTTGGGATAAATTTGGTTTAGAATATAAGGTTGTTGATGATATTGACTTTATAAATAAAGATAATTTCCAAAAATGTGTTAAAGTTCAAGAGGCAATAATTGATCCAACTGAATTAAAAGAAACTTGTAGAAGAAAAATGCAAGATTATGGGGTTAATCTTTTTCTAAATAACGAAGTTAGATCTAAGGATTTACATAATTATGATTATACAATAGTTGCAACTTATTCTTTAATAAATGAAATGTTAGATAAATTTCCAAATGCCCAAAAAGATTATCAATTTGAAGTAATTGAAAAGTTAGTTTTTAAATTTCCAGATAAATTTAAAGATAAAAGTTTTGTTGTTCAAGATGGGCCTTTTACTTGTATTGATCCTCTAGGTAAAACTGGATTAAGCCTTATGGGAAATGTTGTTCATGCTATACACTCAAGAAATATTGGTAAATCTCCTGTTATTCCTAAAGAGTTTAATAGTTTAATTAATAATGGGATAATAGAAAATCCTTATGTGACAAATTTAGATAAATTTCTGGATTCAGCAGAAGTATTTTTCCCTGGTATTAAAGACGAAGCGATATATAAGGGTTCTATGTTTACAATAAGAACAGTTTTACCTAATAGAGAACATGATGATGCGAGACCAACTATTGTTGAAAAGATAGGAGATAAATTAATTGTTTTATTTTCAGGTAAGATTCCAACTTGTATAGATGCATCAGAAGAGGTTTTAAAGATTGTTAATAATGCAAATTAAAATGAAAAAACTAAATTTAGGTTGTGGAAGAAATAAGAAAAAAGGATATATAAATATAGATATTCTTAAGAGATATAATCCAGATAAAATAATTAACCTGGATAAGTTTCCTTGGCCTTTTAAAGATAATTCTATAGATGAGGTTTATCTTTCACATGTTCTTGAGCATATGGTAGATTCAAATAAAGTTATGCAGGAAATTCATAGAATATTAAAATCAAAAGGAAAAGCGGTGATAGTTGTTCCTTATTTTACTTCTATATTTGCCTTTAGAGATCCAACACATAAACATTTTTTCACTCACAAAACTTTTGATTATTATCTAAAAAACTATAAAAATTTACATTATTTTAATTTTGAATTTTCAAAAATAATTTATAGGAAAATAATTTTTGGTAAGAAAATTCAGGTATGGAATTATATTTTAGAACCTTTATTCAATTTATTTCCTAAAATTTACGAAAATACTTTTTTAAGGGGTTTCCCAGCGATGGAATTAAAGGTCATTTTAGTTAAATAATAACAAAAAATGGAAAATAAAAAGATTAAAATTGCAATTGTTGGTTTAAGAGAGATTGGTTCGACTATGATGTTCTGGCCTTTTTTATGGAATCTTAATAATTTAATAAATAAAAGTAATATGAATATTTCTGTTGATTATATTGTTAAGGAAGATAGAAGTCAGGGTATTTTACTAGAAGATCTTAAAAATATAAATCTTAAAGTTTTTAATTTTGGAAGAATAAAGCCATTCAATTATGATCTTTTAATTAACCCATTCCCCTTTCAAAAATTTAAGATGAGGTTATTCAATTTTATTTATGCTAAAAAAAGATTAACCCCATTTACAAAGAATTCTTTACATTTTGATAAAAAGAATTCAAATCTAAAGTTACATAATTATTATCTGCTTTATACTCAAGAAATAGCTAATATTCTTAAAATAAAATATAAGGTTGTTGATTTTCCTAAGTTTAGAATAAATAACAGTAATGCTCTTAAAAAATTTAATTTTTCTAAGAACAAATATGTTATATTCTCTCCAACGAGTGATGCAAAATTAAGTTCATGGAGTGAGGAATTATTTAACTATTTTTATAAGAAATCAAAAAAAGAAGATAAATTACCAATAGTCATAATTGGGTTGAAAAAATACTTGGATTATTCAGATTATGATCTTATTGATTTAACAAAACAAATTTCTATTTCAGAAGTTTTACAACTACTTTATTTTTCAAAAAAGAATTATACTACTGAAACAGCAAGTTTGCATATATCTTCACATATGGGAAAACCTACTATTGCTGCTTTATCTGCAATAACTCCTTGGTTTTTAACTGACGATATGATTAATGTTAAAATGTTTATTAATAAAAAGATTTGTCCTTACACTAATTGTTATACTAAATTTAAAATTTCAATATGTCCTTATAAAAAAAGATTTTGTCTTACAAATGCTATTTCTTCTTTAAGTTTGGCTAAAAAAATAAAAAAAAGGTTGTGGAAAAAGTGAAAATTGCTCTATTAACATTGTGTTTTAATAAGGATAATAATGAAGCAATGAATATAACTTCTGCTTTGTTAGCAAAAGCTCTATCAAAAAAAGGACATGAAGTTTTTATTTTTTCACATAGAAATATAAAAGAATTGAAATTTGAAAAACTTGGAGGGGTTAATATTGTTAGATATTGGCCTAGGCTTTCTTTAAATTTACACCATAAATTATTCTTTTTAGACCCTTTTATGTTAGTTAATCATATATTTGCTCAGATTGAAGGCCTTAAATATGCTAAAAAGAAACTAAATAAAGATTTTGAGATTATAATCAATACTGCTTCTTCACCATTAATAAGTTTAAGATCTTTCTTTGCTAAAAAGTTATTTCCAAATGCTAAAGTAATTATGTTAATTAAATCTATATCTTTATTTAAAAGCTTTAATTTTTACTCTCTACTAAATGTTAATGATTTTTTAATAACCCCTTCTATAAACATTAGAAAAATTCTTCTGAGGAATAATGTTAAAAAACCAATTAAAATAATAAATTCTCCAATTAACACAGAAAAATTTATTCCTTTGAATAAACAAGAGTTAAAGAAAAAGTATAATTATAAGAATAAAAAGATTCTTCTTTATTATGGTCATTTTAACAAGTTCAAAGGTGTTGAGTTTTTAATTAAATCTTTAAACTATATTAAAACTAAAGAAATTTTGTTATTGTTAATCCCTTCTAAGAATAATGATAAGAATTTATACAATGAACTAATTAAAAAAGAAAAACTTAAAGATAAAATAAAAGTTTTAGATTCAAACATCAATATTGTTGATTTTGTGAATATGGCTGATGTTGCTATATTTCCTTATCCTTCATTAGTTTCAACTGAAGCAAACCCTTCTTGTGTTTTAGAATGTCTTGCCTGCAAAATCCCTGTAATAACATCAGATTTGCCCCAATTAAGAGAGATTTTAATCCACAAGCATACTGCGCTGCTTGCTAAATTAAAGAATCCTAGGGATATTGCAAGAAATATAGATTTAGTATTAAATTCAACTATCTTGAGAACTAAATTAATAAAAAATGGATTTATGATATCAAAGAAATTCTCTATTAAAAACATTAGTGAAAATTATTTGAAATTATTTGAGAAAAGAGGGAAATAAAAAATGGTTAACAAACAAATTAATAAATTTTATGATCAAAGATTTCTAATAAATAAGAAAGAGCACACTAAATTTTCTAAAAAGGAATATTTGAGAGGAATGTTCTTTAATTCCTTAATAAAAAAGCATAAAAAAGTTCTTGTTCTTGGACCAGATAGAGGTCAAGTTTTAAAATATTACTATAAGGATAAAGATATAACCTGCGCGGATATATCAAAAAAAGTGTTAGCTGAAGTTAAAAGATTCTCTAATAAACTTTGCTGTTTTGATTTTGAAGATAAATTTCCATTTAAAGATAATTTTTTTGATGTTGTTGTTGCAGGTGATGTTATTGAACATATGTTCAATCCAGAGATTCTTATAAAAGAAAGTAGAAGAGTACTTAAGGAAAATGGTTTATTCATTGGTTCTACTCCAAATGCTTTTAATTGGAGAGTTAGAATTGCAACATTATTAAATATTCAAAAAATAAAGTGGGATAATGAGCATATACGTTTCTTTAATAATAATATATTAAATGAATTGCTTGTTAAGTATTTTAAAAAGGTTAAGATATTATCTTTAAAAAAATCTATTCCTTTTAAATCTCTCTTTGCATATAACTTTGTGTGGATTTGTAGAAAATAATTATTTATTTTAATTCATTAAAGATATTTTCTAAGCAAAGATTAATTGTTTTATTGAGATTTATATTTTTAATTTTCACAATTTTTGTTTTCATAATTTTTTTATTGAGTATTTTAGAAAATAGTTTTTCTTGTCTAACTAAATCTTGTTTAGGGTGCTCTGGTTTCCTTTTATTAAGGATTTCTATATCCTGGTATAAATAAATTAATTTTGTTGGTTTTGGTATAAAAAAATATATAAATCTTTTTAATCTCTTAGGAACACCTTTCATTAATAATAAATCTGTAGAATATCTATCTGTTATAACTAAATTATATCTTTTTCTTGCAGGTAAAATGATAAATAAATACCTTAATAATAAATCTATTGCAAACACAAATGAAGTCATTGTTCTGATAAGATTAACTTTTTCTTCTTGTTGATCTTGGTTTAAGTTAAATTTTTTATCCTTAGGAGGTTTAATAAATCTTGCAAAGAAAGATATTGGTATAATATTATTTCTTCCTCTTCCAGTATAAATAAATTTTGTATTTATTAAACTCTTTGATAGTTCTTTTTTTAAATTATTTGTTGTTGTCGTTTTCCCTGAACCATCCATCCCAATAAGAGCGATTAATGGTGATTTTTCAAATATTATCCTTTTGAAAGCCCAAAAGAATTTACAAATATTTGTTTTTGTAATATTAAAAAAGTGTTTTTTAGAAAAGCTTTTAATTAATTCTTTTCTCATGCTATCTATTTTCTCAAAGCTTTCTGTCTTCAATATAAAAATTAGTTTATTACTTAGTTTTTTTTCAAATGTGTAATTTAATCTATTTTTAATTAGTTTTAAATTAACTTTTTTCATCAGCTCATTTAATCTTTGTATATATTTTTGTTTTGACTTATTTTTTACTAAAAAGTTTTGTAGGAATAGTAATACAAACTCATCGTTTTCTAAGGGAATCCAAAATCCTTTGATTTTTTTAATATTTTTAAATATAATCTTAGAAGGATAATAAACACCTTTTGATCCTGATGCACCATTTATATGTAAATGGATTGAAAGTATTTCTCTCTTATCTTTAATTTTTTTTACATAAGCTCGATGGTTAGAACAAGGGCAAATCTTAATTTGTTTAAATTTTTGTTTTTGACATACTTTTTTAATTTTTTTTAAATCTTTTTCTATAACTAAAATATCAATATCTTTGCCATCATATGTCTTCTTTTCATTTAATAGAAAATTGAAGTTTCTAAGTATACAATACTTAATGCTCTCTTTTTCAAGCTCTTTAAGGAACCTTTTCAATTCGTCAATATAAATCATAAAATAGTTTAATCTTACCTTATTTTAAAAGGTTTTTATTTAGTTTATTTCATAAGCTTTATTAATCAATGTAATTTAATTATTACTATGGAAGACAAGAGGATTATAAAAAACTTAATTATCACCTATGTTATGATGTTTTTTATTCTTCCTTTAGGTTATTTTATCAGAATTTTATATGCAAAAAATTTACCAATTGAGTTATATGGTCTTCTTTATGCTATTTTGGGGATTGTGCCTTTAGTATCTATGTTTAATGATCTAGGATTTTCTGAAACTTTAAATTACTTTATTCCTCGTTTTTTAGTTAAAAAGAATTGGACAAAGGCAAGAACTGCTGGTGCTTATGCCCTTTTTATACAAACTATTACTGCCTTCCTAATTTCTTTAATAGTGTTTTTTAATGCAGCTTATATTGCAGATAAATTTTTCCATTCCCCTTCTGCGGTTCTGTTTATTAAAATATTTATATTAATGTTCTTTTTTTACAATATTGCATATACTCTTAAAGCATTTATGAACGGATTAAAAGAAATAAGCTTTGTTAATGGTATGGAATTATTAAGATTGTCTTTAATTTATATATTTTCTTTAGTTTTAATATTTATAATTAAACCAATACAGATATCTACTTACCTTGCAATAATTTGGGTCGGAGCATATAGTCTTTCTTTAATAATTTTTGGTTGTATTTTTATTAGAAGATATCCTCAAATTGCTATTTTAAAGATAAACCCAAATAAAGTTTTGTTTAAAAAAATGTTCCATTATGCTATTTATGTAATGTTTGGAACTGGTGCATTGTTTATCTTAACTAAAATAGATATTGTTGTTGTAACATTTATGTTGGGTGTTCAAGATGTTGCTTATTATACTACTGCTTTATCTATTATGAGTATAATTCCTATGTTTTTAATTCCTATCTCTGGCCTTATACTTCCTTTAGTTTCAGAACTTAATTTTAAAAAAGATAACAAAAAAATTAAAAAAATAATTGAAACTTTTTATAATATTATTCTCCCCCTAGTCTTACCATTTATCTTAATTTTTATTGCTTACCCTTCACTTATTATAAAAATACTTTTTACTAAAGAGTTTTTACCTTCTGCTTTAGGAATTGTAATATTTAGCATTGCGTCTATATTTAATATAATTTATACTTTTAACTTCTCTCTACTTGCTGCTTTTGGATTAGTAAAACAAAGAACTAAACTTTTGTATATTGCTGCTGCATTAAACTTAGTATTAGATATTTTCCTTGTTATTTACTTTGGGTATATTGGTGTAGTTATCGCAACTTCTTTAATTTGGGTATTCTTATCTATTTCAACTTTTTTATTAATAAAAAAGAGAATTTATTTTAAAGTATATTTCTTTAAATTATTAAAAACCTTATTAGCTGGTTTTATATTCTTAGCTTTTGTTAGCGTTTTAAAACAACTTATTTCTTTAAACCCTTACATTGAGTCTGGTTTAATAATTATTCTCTCATTAATACTTTATTTTATCTTAATTATTATTTTTAAAGCTATTAATTTGAAGAAAACATTAAATTTTGTTAAGATAATTATTCCTGCTTTTGTTTGGGTTAGATACTTTAAAAAACTAGATAAATACCTATAATTTTTTAGTTATTCAACTTAGTTGGGTGATCAATAGTTTTAATTATTGGTTTTATTGAGCATATTTACCCAATTCCAAGCATGCTTAATCATTAAATCTAAATTATTATACTTGGGTTTCCAATTAGTTAATTTTAGAATTTTAGAGTTATCTGCAATAGAAACTGCTGGATCCCCTAATCTTCTATCAACAAAATTTCTTTTTATTTCTATTTTGGTAATTTTTTCTACTGCACTCACTACATCTAATACAGAAGAACCATTGCCATAACCAACATTGAATGTAAAACTTCCTTTTTCTAAATTTTCAATCACAGAAATATGTGCTTTTGCTAAATCTGACACATGGATATAATCCCTTACTCCTGTTCCATCTGCTGTTTCAAAATCATTTCCAAATATTTTTATTTCATTTTTGTTACTTTGTAAATTATTAATAATTATAGAAATTAAGTTTTCAGGTTCTTTTTTCCTATTTCCTATTTCTAATTCAGGGTCTGAACCTGCAACATTAAAGTATCTTAATATAACATAATTAAATTTAGAATTTGCAAGTTTTGTATCTCTTAATAGCTCTTCAACCATTTTCTTACTATTTCCATAAGGGTTTAGTGGTTTTAGTTCTGAATTTTCAGATATTGGCATTATTTCTGGTATTCCATAAACTGCGGCTGTAGACGAAAAAATAAATTTATTAACATTATTCTTGATTGCAGCATTAATTAAATTTAAACTGCCAACAAAGTTATTCTCATAATATTTTGTCGGTTCTTTAATTGATTCTGGAACAGAAATGAATGCAGCAAAATGAACAATTAGATCTGGTTTAAAACTAGAAACTATTTTCTCAACTTCTTCTTTATCTAAAATATTTGCAACAATTAGTTTTCCAAAAATTATATTCTTTTTAGAGCCACTACTTAAATCGTCTATTATTAGAATATCTTTTGATTCATATCCTTGGTTTCTTAATTCTTTAAGAAAATGGCTGCCGATATATCCTGCACCACCTGTTACAAGTATTTTCATATTATTCTTTACTTAAACTGTATTTATATATTTTATGAACTCTTAATTTATTTAAAGAATTTATAGTGTATTGTTTTTAAGATTATTTGAACACCCATTTTAAAACTATTTGTAGAATTTTCCATAACTTCTTCATTATAAGTTATTATGACTGGCACTTCTTTATATTTGACTTTTTTTCTTGCTATTAATTCTAGAATTTCAGAGGCATGTTCCATTTCATCTTGAGTTATTTTTAATTCCCTTGCTGCTTTAGCAGTCATTGCCCTAAATCCATTGTGTGTGTCTGTTAGTTTAAGTCCAGTCATTAGTTTAGTAAACCACAATCCTCCTTTTAGATAAAAAGTTCTATGTATTGGCATTTTTGTTTTTTTATTTTTATCTAAATATCTTGATCCTAATGCAATTTCTGCTTTACCTTCCAGAACTGGTTTAATCATTGCAGGAATATCTTGAACTCTATGTTGCCCATCTGCATCAAAATGAATTATATACTTTGCTTTTTTCCTAAGTGCATATTCTATTCCACTTCGTAATGCAGCCCCTTGACCTCGATTTACTGGGTGTTTTAATACATGAACTTTTTCTTTTTTTGCTAATTCATAGGTATTATCTTCTGAACCATCGTCTATAACTACAAGATTATTATAACCTTCTTTTTTTAAGTCTTTTATTGTTTTAGTTATCCTTTTTTCTTCATTAAAAGCAGCTAGAATAAACCACATATCATTTTTAGGTAATTTCATGTATAAATAGAATTTATATTAATTTATATACTTTGTGAATTTTATTTGTGTGTTCCAAACCTTTATTTTTTCATACTGCGGAGAGTTGTTGGTCGCTATGCTCCCAAGTTTTAATCATAAATTGCTCAATTTTGGCTTTCAGCACAAAATGTAATTTATTCAGCTTTACTCCAAGGCAGCATTTTAGAAGACTTGGGGCACCCCCAATTTTATTATTTACTCATATATTCACTTCATAAAGTATTGAAAGAGTTTGTCCCTGTTGTTCATATGACCAAACTTCTTTTAGATATTGATTCAAGTCATTATTCCAAGGTTGAATAGCATTATTATAATTTTCTGGTGTTAAATAAATTATGTCCATTTTATGCGCATTAGGATTGTTCTGTGCAGATGGTTCAAATATTGCATCTTTTATTACTGTGTAAGTAATCTGATTTTCTTTAAGTTCTTGCTCTATTTCATTTGTGTACTCGAATCTGAATGGATCAAATGGTTGAACATTTTGTTCACTAATTTGCCATTCGCTATTTATCCAATAATAATCCCAATAAAGATAGAATTTTTTATCTTTAGATGTAATTAATGAATTCCATTTCTCCAACTCTGCTTTCCTCATTTGATTATTTTTACCATATAGAATTATTGCTGAATCTAACCAATAACTTTGGAAGTCATCGAAATGGAAAAAGTGTGATTGTCTTCCGGCAATATGTTTTGTTCCTAATATTCCATGTAGAGCAAAGCTCAACTCATTTGTTGATAAAATAACCATATTTGATGGATTCATATTATTTTCTTTTACCCATTCTCTAATAGCTTTATAGTTTGCAGGTATTTCATTTTTACCATTTTGCCAAAATTTATCTTTTTCATGTTTTTCTTTTATTGCACTTATTGCACTAATTGTTAGTATTACTATTAATATTAAGGAAATTATAATTAATCCTGTTTTATGGATTTTTAATTCTTTTATTTTGCTAATTGTTAATAACAATAGCCCTATCATTGACGATAAAAAGAAGGGAAGTAATAATCCTATTGCATGCCCTGGACTTAAATGTTTATGTACTAATGGGACAGTTATTATGTAATTAAAAACACTAAATAAGAAAAATATTATTACCCACTTTACTATGTTGTTTTTATCAATTTTGTTTTTTCTTTTAAAAATTATATATGCAATTATTGCAATTAACAATAAACTTGTTATTAATGTTTTTTCTAGATTACTAAAATTAAAGAATATTGTTTTAATATGATTAACTGTATTATTAAAGAAAATTTTACCATTGTTTAGATTTGGATGAATATCAAATTTAAATGCATTTTCATCCCCGCCAATAATAAATAATATTTTATACCACCAGCCTAGTGCGATATTTATTGCTAAGCTTAATCCTGTGAATAACGCGTAAATCCATGTTTTTCTAATAATTAATTTGTTTTTTAGTTTATGTATAATTTGTTTTGGTTTAATGGTTTTTAATATAAATATAAAGTATGCAAAGAAGATCATAAAATAAATTATAAAAAAGGACATTGCATGGATATTAGAAATATAAACTGCAAGTAATGTTAATCCAGTTCCAATCCATAAATCTTTTTTTATGTTATTGTGTCGATTATTTAATTTTAAGATTAAGTAAATAAAATATGGAATCATAGGGATAAATAATGATCTGTATTTAAACAATGGAAAATCTGTGAAGTTCATTGTAAAAACAGTTAGGGCTATTGCCAAATACTGATTTTTAAACATTTTTTTATAGACTAAGAACCAACCAACTAAACCTATAAAGATAAAAAAGTATGACATTCCAAAAACTGATTTCCATGAATTATAATAATCTAAATTTCCAAGTTTTGCAAATAATGCTCGAGTATATGCATGTGTTTTTGGTATTGAATTTACACTATTTAAATAATCATGAGTTGATGATTGCCAACTATTGCCTGGATTGTTCATTAAATCAAGGGCAATTCCTGTTTCATAATAATAATCACAACCATATAAACACGTTGGAACTGATTTTAATTCTTTTACATCAGAATAAATTGTTACTGCGAGTGCAATACCTATAATAAGAAGAATTAACCAAGGAATGTATTTGTGCCACTCCTGTTTCTTTTTATGATTTTCTTTTTTCATTTTATATTTTTCTAAATCTTAATTTTATTAATTGCATAAATGATTGTGTGACATCTTTAAATATTTTTACTGTTGAACCACCCTTTTTGTCCTCTTTAATAGTATAAACAACAGGGATATATACTACCTTAAATCCTTTTTTATTAGAAATATGTATTAGTTCTACATCAAAAAAGAATTTTTCATCTTTAATATGTGGCCACACATGTTTCTTAATTTCTTTTCTCCACGCTTTAAATCCTGCCTGTGTATCTTTTATTTTAAAGTTTAACATAACAAGATTAACCATCAACGTTGTTCCATGAGATAATATTTTTCTTTTAGTGCTTGTTATTAATTTTGCACCCTTACCATGTCTTCTTGCACAAATTAAATCATATTTTTCTGATTCAATTAGTTTAATCATTGGTCTTAAATACTTTGGTTCAACAGGTATATCTGTATCATATAAAATATACCAATCATAATCATAATTCATTACTCCTGATTTTACTCCTAAACCTTTTCCTCTTTTTAGTAATCTGTTGTATTTTATTTCTTTATACTTTTTTGCAAGTTTGCCTGCTACTTTGGGTGTTTCATCTGTGGAACCAGAGTCTGAAATAACTATATTAAAATCTATTTTAAAATTTCTTTTCATATAATTATAAACTCTAAGAACATCTTTTTCTAAATGGCTTGCTTCATTAAGACCCGGCATAATAATACCTAAAGTCCATTTCTTATTTTTACTCTTCATAACTCTAATACTCTTTACTAATCTTTAAAAATATTATTATATCTGTCATCTTTCTCTTTTATATACTTTATAAACTCTTCTTAGAAAGGTTTAAATAGGTGAGCCTTATCCTCTTATTTGGTGATTAATGTGGGATTCGATAATGGTATGGATGAGCCTAAAAACTCTGATAATAAAGATGTTGGTAAATTCTTTAAACTAAATTACTCAAATAAAGTTTATAGTGTTGCTTTTATAGGCACTTCAAATGAGGTTTTTTTATATCCTGATGGGCCTGGATGGGTTAACTATTCACCAGTTGTTTCTTTAGTAGTGAATGGGGATGAATCTGTTAAGGACCATATGAAATTTTCTAAAAAACCTGAATTAATATATATGGATGAAGCAAGATCTCTTTTGTTACAAGATAATAAAAAATATTATGATGAAATGATTAATTCAGATGCTTCTGTTTGTGAAAAGCTTATTGCCCTAAGAAACTCTTATATCCTAAACTCAAAATTTGCAGCTTTAGAACCTAGTATGGAAACTAAGGATATTTTTACTATCTTAGGAAAAGAAGGCATTAATGGTAAAGCTAATTATTTTGTATTAACCTCTCAGTTTAAAGAAGATTATGATAAAGTAAAATATAACCTTATTCACACCCCTACTTCAAGAACAGAAAGGTTGATTTCTATAATAAGTAAAGAAAAAGAATTCTTTGAAAATTATAAAACTATTGGGGCTTTTGGAATCCCTGAAGTTTTAAGTAAAGATATTTACAAAATATTAAATGGTGATAGTTCAGTTAATAAGCATAAGCATGAGCAACTTTTTAATTTAAAACTTGATAATATCCAACTTTAATAATTATTTTTATTTTTTTATTCTTTCTAAGCTTAACTTTTATAAATAAAATAGTTAATCTATAGGGTAATGGCAAAATATGATGATAAAATCAAAGAACTTGAAGATAGAATAGCTAAAACTAAGTATAATAAAAAAACTCAGCATGCTATTGGCCTTTACAAGGCTCAGATTGCTAAGCTTAAAGAATCTAGAGAGGCAAGGTCATCTAAAGGTGGTAAGGGACATGGTTATCAAGTTCGTAAGACTGGTGATGGAACTGTAATACTTCTTGGATTTCCAAGTGTGGGTAAATCTACTTTGCTTAATAGTTTAACTGGTGCAAAATCTGCGATTGCAGCATATGAGTTCACTACTCTTGATGTTGTTCCAGGAGTAATGAGATATAAGCATGCTGAAATACAAATTTGTGATATGCCTGGAATTGTCAAGGGTGCAGCATCTGGTAAGGGCCGAGGTAAAGAGGTTTTAGCAACATTACAGAGTGCAGATCTTATAATTGTTTTATTAGATGTTAATTCTCCACAATACCTTAAAGTTATTGAGAAAGAGATATATAATGCTCATGTTCGTATCAATCAATTAAAACCAGATGTTAAAATAAAAAAAACACCAAAGGGCGGGATTAAAATTGGTAAAACAGTTAAATTAAAACATCTAGATAATAAAACTATAACTGATATGCTTAAAACTTTTAGAATTAATAATGCTGATGTTGTTATAAGAGAGAACATTAATGATGATCAATTAATTGATATTATTGAAGCAAATAAACTTTATATCCCTGCTGTTACTGTTTTTAATAAGATTGATACTGTTTCAGAAGAAAAACTGGATAATTTAAAAGAAAAGTTTCAGCCAGATTTGTGTATTAGTGCGCAAAAGAATAATCACATTATTGAGTTAAAAGAATTGATTTTTAGAAAATTAGATTTAATTAGAATATATCTTAAAGAGCCTGGTAAAGATCCAGATATGAAAGTTCCTTTAATTATGTTTCGTGGTTGCAAAATAAGAGATATTTGTAATAAGCTACATAAAGATTTTGCAAAGAGGTTTAAGTTTGCTAGAGTTTGGGGTCCTTCTGCAAAGTTCGGTGGACAAAAGCTTATGCTTAAACATGTTATGAAGGATGAAGATATATTGGAGTTACATATTTTCTAAAAACTTTTATAAATGTCCTTTCTATATTTAGTGTTATGGCAAAGAAAAAAGCTAAAGATCATAGTTATTTATTCCTAGCGGTAGTTTCTATTGTAGCGATTATTGGTCTTATAGTAGTTTTCACAAGTTTTGCTCCATCTAAACAGAGTATTAAACCTGCAACCAACTTGTTTGCTCAAGCAGGAGCTAATAACCTTTATGGTCAAGCTGTTATGCCTGTTGAAACTAAATTTGTTCTTCCAATGCAGTGTTCTTGTGGTCAAGGCATTTCTTGTACTGGAGTATACACTGGAGAGTATGTTGATTGCAGTTGTTGTATAGAAGAATAATTTAATTAAAGTTTCTTAAGTTTTTGTTCAATCATGGATAATGATTGTTCAAGTTTATCTATTTGTTTATCAGAGGTAGGTATTTTTGTTGTTTTGGTTTTTTTCTTCTTTGTTGTAACATTTTTTATTTTTTTTAATTCTAAAGTTCCATGTTCTGGAAGAAAATCATATAATTTCGCAAATAATAATTGTAATCCTTGAACTTCTTTATTTAGATCATCTATTAATTTAAGTTTTTGCACACGAATACCTTTTATTCTATAAAATATTCCTACTGCATTCACTGTTTCTTTTGCTGCACCTAGATTATTAACTCTTACATCTTTAGGCCTGTTTATTGCTGCAAATTTATTTTCTTTTTTCATTTTAGGCAGTATTTATATGTTTGGTTCAAATAATGTTTTATCTATAAAATACACTTTATCAGATATTGTATCTATTGTATTTTTCCATTCCATTAACTCTTCATCTTCTTCTGCTTTGAGTTGATTTATTGTTTCTAATAGCTCTTTAGATTTGTCTATTTTTGCTTTGATAACATCAATTATTTCAAGCACTTCTTTATATGAATCAATTTTTATAAATATTGGAGTATTATTCATCTTTTTTCACCTCAAGTATGGATTTTTATTAAATAATTTTTCTTCTATGATCATTAAATTGTCCTGTATAAATTCAAGATTTGCTTTTAGTTCTTCTTTCTTTTTTGATTGTGTTTTAATTGTTCTTTTTATGTTTTCAATCTTCTCTGTAGATACTTTTGCATCTTCTTTTAATGCTAGATTTGTGTGTAATACTTCTTTATACGAACTTGATTTTACAAATAAATCTCCTGTAACGTCTTTTCTTTGTTTAGATCTTTCTATTATTATTTTGGTTTTTTCTTCTAATTCTTTTGAATGGTTATCAAAATGAGGTAAGCCATTAACATCTTTTATTTCTTTAAGTGTTTCTTGTTTTTCTCTTGGTTTTGTTGGATTTTCTCGTGAAAAAACAGGTTGTATTTCTTTAATTGGTTTTAGTTCTTCATTTTCTACATCAATATGAATAACTTCATTATGTTGAGATAATTTCTTTTTAATTTCTGGATGAATTTCTGCTTGAAAATTAATTTCTTTTTCTTCTTTTTGCTTTTGTTCAACTTTTGGTTTTTCTACAATAGGCTTATTTTCTAAAGCATCATCAATTTCTTTTGAGTTTAAATCAAGGTCATTATTTAATATTTCATCAAGATATTTAATATCTTCATTAACTTGTTTAGCATTAAACTCTGTTTTTGGTGGTAAATCTACTTTAATAGCTTCTTTTAAGTCGTTATCAGAAATAGGTTTTTCTTCAAATGCGGGTATTTCTGGCAAATTTGTAGGAAGTTTCGGAATACTAAGATCTGTTGCTATAGGTGCCTCTGTGTTTCCTTTCACTTTTTGCTTCTTTTTTCTAGAAAATAAACCCATCTCACACCTCTTTCTTTTAATTTTATTATAATATTTATAAAGATTATGCCTCAAACATCCATTTATTACGCTTTTTAGCCATTCTAACGAATTCCTTTGGTTTTAGAATACCAAATTCAGAAATTATTCCCGCTATATTTTTTGGATGAACTTTTTCAAATGCATAATTGCTTATTATAACTCCTGCTGGAGGATTTTTCCAGATTTCTTTTACATTTCTTTCTTCTATCTTTTCATCAAATCCAAAAAAAGTAAATGGATCTAGTTTCCATGATCTTCCACAAACATAAACTTTTACTTTTTTATTTTTTGCAACTTCTGCAATCATCTCACTACCTATTTTATTGTAAACTTCTCCTTTGTTTGTGATTGCATCGCAGCCAATAAAAGAATATGTTGATTCTTTTAGTGCAAGTCTTGCAGCAGAATCTATAAAATGAACAACAGGAATTCCTGCTTTGCTAAGTTCTGTTGCAGTTATCCTTCCTTGGAATCGTGGTCTTGTTTCTGTGTTAAGAACTCTAAAATAATGTTTTTCTCTAGCTTTTTTGAATAAGCCCATTACACTGCTTGAATGACAGTGTGTATAATAACTCTTTCCTGTCTTGATTAAGTGTGAACCAAATAAAGCTATTTTGTTTTTTGAGTATTCAAAATAATTATTAACTGTTTTGTAAGCTTCTCTTGGTGTTTTTTTAGTTTTTTTAATTAAGTGCAAATAATATTTTAATGAATTATGCATCATTGGTTCTGTTGGTCTAGTCCTATATAATTCTGCAATTGTTTGATTAATATGCTCTTCAGAATTATCTTTTAGATATTCATTATGTAAAACTTTCAAAGCTGCTTTCGCAACATTAGTTGCACCTTGAATTTTTAATGATTTTATATCTCGTATAATCTGCTTAGAACTATCTCTTCTCACACTCTTTTTTTTCTTCATTGTAATATTATGGGAGGAACTTCTTTATATTCTTTATCTTATCTGGTAGGTATTTGTCAATAACATAGTTAAGTCCCCATGCAGCTAAAGCCTGTTGTTCAGCCCTAACTTTTAACTTATGCATCTTATTCAATGCTTTCTGCCATTCTTTATGCTCTTGAACAAAAGGATCATTTTTTAGGCCATCTTTAAGCCTTTTAATATCCACATCTTTTAATGGATGAGTTGGTAACTTGTATTCTTCAATATCATTAGGTGTTATCCCTATAAATTTTGCTTGAGGAACACAAAAATATTTGTTAATGTGTGCAGCATTTCCTGAACCAACTTTTAGAGTTCTGTAAATATTTAAGTATCCATAGGGATCTCCATCAGTAAAAACATATACGGGTAATTTTTTATCATCTGCTAATCTTCTAATAAATCTTCTGCATGCCCTTGTTGGAACTCCACCCATACTTATCAGAATGCAGTTTGCTTTCTTCCAATAATTGTGTTTTACAAGTCTTTGAAACATACCGGCTGTTTCTATTGCTAGAATAAACTTTGCTTTTGTTTCAAATCTTAACTCTTCAACAGAAGAAGGAATAGAATATGCTCCACTTCCAAATTTAGTACAATCAATTTTTAGATCTTTACCTTGGTCGTCTTTGTCTATAACAATAAGTTGTCCTGCAATGTCTCCACCTTTTTCTTCAGGCATGAATCTTAATTGTTCTCTATTAACTTTCATCATTGCTTCAACATCATCCATGATTGTGTAAGCTTCACTTTCTTCTTTAAATCTGGCATCGCCCCAGTTCTTAGAAATATAATAAGCTTCTCTTTTAGATGCAATGTCATCAGCTTCAATAAGATCTTTTGATAATCCCATCATTTTCAGAGTTTGTGCAAAGCTCTTTACCGTGTTTGCAGTTAGAGTTCTTGTCTTTTCTGCAGTTCCTAATTGAAAATAACCATCTTTTTTGTTATATGTTACATTGCTTAGACTACGAATAGGAGATTTTAATGTTGGTTTTTGCTTTTTCAAAATAGTTTTGTAAATATATTTTGTAACTTCTTTTATTTCTTTTATTAAGTTTCTTTCTGCCATTTTAGTTTATTTTTTAATAATTTCTTTTAACCTATTTATTAATATTTTGCATTTAGCAATTGTTTGCTTAGCTGTTGCAAAATCCATTCTACTTCCATAGTATGTTAATGAATTTCTTTTATATCTGCAATCATTAAATATTAAGAAGAGTTTTTCATCTTTTAGAATGTCTTTTATGTAAAAACCTAAACAAATATGATTTTTTACATTATAACCTTTTATTATAACTATTGCATGAATTAATTCTAATGCTGAAGCATAATAATCTTCAAAAACAAAGTTTGCATTATTTTCATTTATTTTATTTGAGTATTTTATTCTATCATTTGAAGTTTCTATTAACGAACTAGCTTTTTGGTGATTTGGAGTAATTTTTATTGAGTTTTTTGAGTCAATACAGTCTTGCCATGATGCTTCTTTCATTTGAATACCTCTATGAAATTATTCAGTGTGATGCCATTTAACATGTTATTTGCTAAAAATATATTTTTTACTTGTTTTATATTTTTAAAGTTAAATACTTGTATTTTTCGCTTAAGCGCCTTTTCATATTTTTTTAAATTAAATTCTTGTTTGCTTGCTGTTTCAATATATAAATCAATATCGCTATCTTCTATGTCTTCTCCTTTTGAATATGAGCCAAATAAGAGTATTGTTGGGTTTGAATAGTTGGCTATTAAATGTTTAATTAATCCTGAATCGTAAACTTTTCGGATGTTAAATAATTTTTTTTGTAGTAAATACTCTTTTGATGATCTATCTGCACTAAAAAGAGTTACTTTGCCTATTCTTGTTATTTTTAATATTTTTTCATTAACAAGAGCTTTTGTGTAATTTATTACTGATGGTAGGGGGAGATTTAATGTTCTTTCTATTTCTCTAACTCTTAGTTTAGCTGTAGGATTTACAAAAAAGTATTCTATAATTGTATTTTTGATATCTTTTCTTTTCATTTGATATAAAGAAGTATCAGTTGATATATAAAGTTATCGATTAAGTTTTGATTAAGGTTTTAAATTCTTCTAAACTTAAAGATTTACCTCCTTGTAAATTAACTTTTTTTCTTAAATTTTTATCTTCAGTAATCAAAATTAACTTTTCTTTAATTGCTGTTTCTCCAATTAGTGCATCTCCTGTATTCTTATCATTGCCATTTTTTAATTTTTCAAAAATAATTCCATCACTTAATCTTGCTTCTCCTAATCTGGATTTACCAAGAATAAAAGAATTTGTTGGAATAATTTTTGGAGCTAGTTTTGTCATAAAGAGAAATAACTTTGATCTTTTTTCTATATTAGTACACTTGTTTATTTCATCAACTTGAATATGAGTTATATGAAATTCTGCCTTTTTTTTAAATTTGATAAGTTCTTCAATTTTTAAATCTCCTGAAGCTATTTTATCAAAGATGTTACTGTCAAAAATAAAATTCTTTTTTTCTTTTTTTCTAATTAATAAATAATTTTGTAATATTTTTTCACCTTTATCTGTCAAAGAAAAAACACCAGCCCATTTTATTAAGCCCTCATTTCTCATACTATTTAATAAATTTTTATCAAATCCTTCTTTTTTTAAGGAATTATATTCTGGAAGTAACTCTTTGTCTCTAAATTCTTGTATTATGAATAATGCTTCTTTTATTTTTTTATCCATTACAGGTCACTCATCAACCTCATCATCATCAAACTTCTTTGCAAGCTTTTCATCAAAGTCAGTGTTTGCTTTTGCATCAAAAACCATTTTAGATATTTTTCCACGTTCTTGTTCAAGTAAATTCTTAAGTTCAGTTTCAAGTTTAGCTTCTTCTTCACCAGAAATCCCAATTAAATCTTTAATTGCACTAGCTAAGTGAGGAATATATTTTTCAATATAGCTTCTTTTTTGAAATTCATCTTTAACTCTCTTTTTCTTAGAAGTATAACGAGCTAGTTTTCTACCAACTTCTTGTATTGCTAATTTAATTTCTTTTAAAATTTCAGGATACTGTGCAAGAGCTTCTTTACTTTCTGAAGTAAAAGGAACCCATACAGAAGCAATGTGTAATACTAGTGTCATTGGCCCTACAGGAATTGATTTTTGGGATTGATTTAATCCATAATTTCTCCAAGCTGTTTGAATAACTGCTTTTGTGAATCCGCAACCTCCCTGTTGGAATAAAAGGGGAACTTTATTTGCATATCTCATTAAGCTTATTGTTTTATCTCCTGGTTGATTTCCACCATAAGCAAGTGCAACCTCAATTTGAAAAGGGTTACCTCTATAAACAGCTGGTGGTCGAGTAGTTGCAGCATAGAACTCTGCATTAACTTCTTTTCGCAAACCTTTTTCTAGCTCAGTCTCACCAATTGGACTTATGCAGTCTGTTGGTGGAGACATTATTTTTGTTTCAGAAATTGCTCTGATTAATTTTTCTGAATCTTCTCTGTTTAGAAGTTTAGGTTTTCTTTTAGGTTCTATTTTTGCGTTTTCACAAATTTCTTTAACTACTTTAGCTGTTACTCTGCTAAATTCTGATGTAAAAAATTGTTGTAATGTTTTTGCTGGCGTAGCCTTAAGCATTTTAATTAAAATTCCAAGTTCAATACCATAAGGATGAGGTTTTATCTCTTGAGTTTCTTTAGGTAGCTCTTTTGTTGCTCTTGGAAAAATATGTTGTTCTGCTTTAGGATTAACATAAACAATAGTAACATGAGGATTTGCGATTGCAGTTTCTTTAAGATAAGCGTCAATACTCTGTGAACCTTTTTGGTAGCTTGCTTCTAAATCAATAATTATTTTAGTTCCATGATCTTTTGACCACTCTTTTTCTTGATCTTTAAGAATTTCAGGTGCATTTTTCGCAGTATTTATTTTAAGCTCATAGTAGTGTGCAGGTCTTCCTTTACCAATTTTAGAAACAATTCTTGCAGGCCTTCCAGTAGTTAGTTGACCATACATGACTGCTGCACTAATTCCTATTCCTTGCTGTCCTCTACTTTGTTTTAATGAATGGAACTTACTTCCATATAATAATTTTGCAAAAATCTTTGGTATTTGTTTCTTAACAATACCTGGGCCATTATCTTCAATAGTAACTCTAAATCTATCATTGCCCATATCAACTATTTCAACATTGATTTCTGGTAGAACATTTGCTTCTTCACAAGCATCTAAAGCATTATCAACTGCTTCTTTGATAGTTGTCATCAAAGCTTTTCTTTTATTGTCAAAACCTAATAAATGCCTATTTCTTGCAAAGAATTCTCCAACCCCAATATCTCGCTGTTTTTTAGCTAATTCTTCAGCTTTATGTTTTGGTGTTGCTTTATGGTGTGTTTTCTTTTCTTCTTTCTCTATTACTTTTTCTGTAACTTCTTCTTGATAATCTGCTAAGGATCTTTCTGCACTCATCTAAACACCTATATTGAGTTTTGAGATGTTTATTTATTAATGTTTCTGTTGGGTTCTTTTAAAAGAAAACTGATTATTTGTATTATGATTAATTTTTTAAATAAAGCAATTTCTCAGCTTGAAGGAGGTTATAATTATGAAATCAAAAGATATTATGTCAAAAACAGAAACAGGTTGTTGTCCAAGATTTGATCCAAAAACATGGGATAATAAAACAGTAACTTGGGAAAATAAAATATTTGCTAAATCAAGAATAACAAGTTTCTTACATATTCCTTTAAATATAGGAAGGGTAATAAAGAATTTAATTAAAAAGATAGATGATGTTGATGCTATTTCATCAGATTTATTTATGCTTTTTGATGAGAATTCTCTTTGGGGTGCTGATCTTTATATTGAAGTAACTAAAGATGTTCTTGGTGCAAAAATGTCTAAGATTTCAGGCACTTTTATGACTAAAGTTTTTGAAGGGCCTTATTCTAATATGGGCAAATGGGCTAAAGAAATGGAATCTTATGTTTCTAAAAAAGGTAAAAAAGTAAAAAAGATGTATTTTCATTACACAACTTGCCCTAATTGTGCTAAACATTACGGAAAAACTTATACTGTGCTCTTTGCGCAGGTTTAATTTTATTTTTTTTATTTTTTTAACATATTTATAATTTTCAATATCATTTTCTCATTTAAGGTAATATAATTTGCATTAACTTGAAATCCTTCATATGAAATCCTATTTCTATAATCTCTCATTTCCTGCAAGAATATTCTTATTTGTTCATTGAATAAGGTTTTACAAATAAAATCTATTAATTCTTTATGTGCTCCATCTCCTTTGAATTTAATTCCTTTCTTTAATGTTGTTGCTTCCATTAATTTATGAATAATATCATAATAATCATTTAAGGTATTTGTAGGATATTTGCTTTTAGCTGTTTCTCTTAGTCTTTCTAAAGAAATTCTAGCCATTGTTAATAGTGCTTTGGCTTTTTGTTTGTCTGGTGTTATTATTAATTTCATTTATATCCTTCTAAAAAACCAGATAGGATAATGCCGTTGATAATATTATTTTTTAGTTCTTTTGGATACTTATTAAAATTTTCTTTAAAGCGTATTTCAATATTTCTTTTGAGTTTTTTGTTAAACTTAATAATGTTGACTTGTTCTTTTTTGCATTCAACAAATATATCTATGTCACTGCTTTCTATGTCTTCTCCTCTTGAATAACTTCCAAATAATACTATTGATTTTGGCATTAATTTATCTTTAAGATATTTTATTAATCCTGATTCAATAATACTTTGGATATTATATGATCTTTTTATATCTTTGTACATAGAATTCGTAAGATTTGCAGTGAATACCGGAAATTCTCTGCTTGCTTTTATTTCTATTCTTTTTTTTATTATTTTTTGTTTTACAAGTTTATTGAGGTTATTCTTTATTGAAGTATGTGCAATATTAGTTTTTCTACTTATTTCCATTAAATAATGTTCTTTAGTTGGTTCTAAGAAGAATATTGCTGCAGTTTTCATAATACTACTATTTTGTAACATATGTTATATTAATGTAATAGGTTATATAAATGTTGTTATATTTTACCTTTCAGATACTTCTGTCTTTTAGTTTCCTCAAATCTTTCAATTGCATAACGCAACATAGTCCTTGGCATTGTATTGTAATATCTTTTTAGAAATCTTTCTTCTAATGCTTGGTCTCTTTTTCCAAGTTCTCTAAGCATCCAACCAACTGCTTTGTGAATTAAATCGTGTTTATCATGTAAAAGTATTCTTGCAATCTTCAAAGTATCTACAAATTCTTTATGTCTAATAAATTGGAAGCAAGTTATCATTGCAATTCTTTTTTTCCAAAGATGTTTTGATCTTGCAAAGTCATAAAGTATTTTTTTATCTTTATTTAATAAATATAATCCTGCAATCTTGTATGCTGAGCAATCAACTAAATCCCAGTTGTTTATGTTGTTGTAATTTTTCATGTAGAAATTGAATATTTGTTTCTGCTCTTTAGAATCTGCTTTTGCATACTGCCTAACTAATATTCCTAAAGCTATTGATCTGTGTTCATGTATTTTGCTATTAAGTAGAATTTGTAAGTCTTTTAAACTTAAATCAATATATTTTTTTGCAATCTCTTTTGATTGTGGTGTTGTTAATCCTAAGAATATATCTCCTTCACCATAATCTCCTTTGCCTGTCTTAAAAAATCTCTGATATATTGCTTTCTTCTCTTTATTTGCAAAAGATTTTATTTCTTTTTTAATTGATTGTAATCTCATCTTAACTCCTTTCTCGATTTCTTTTTAGGTAAAAAGTTACCTTTAGAAATAGTTGATTTGCCAAGGCCTTTTTCAACACTTTGCCTTGCTTCTTTTGCTGTTTCTCCACCATCTTTTGCAGAGCTTTTACATTCTGTGAATCCTTGTGAGTTTCTTTCTTTCGTAATATCTGTTGTGGCTTTCTCTCCGATCATCGTGAATATTAATTCCCAATCACTCATATGATCTCTTAAGTTTTCTTTTTTAATGGATTTATGTTTTTTATATTCTTTGACATTCATTCCAAATGTAGCTTGACTTATTTCGTTTGTTAGAATCGCGAATTCTCTATTTTCTTCTACTTTTCTATTTCGCCATTCATCAGTCAATTCTTGCCTTATTGATATTCCTCTTAGTCTTTTGTCGATCCAAGATTTTGGATAGCCTTTTAGTTCATAATATTTTTTTATTCTATCTTGTCCTAATTCTGGATCTTCAATTTCTTGCACTCTTTCATATCCTACTCTTGCAAGCCATAGCTTGAATGGCTCTGCTTTCTTTGAAGGAATTGATTGGATTATTCTGAATAATGATTTTGTATTAGCGCAATCAGTTAAGTACTTTTTCTCATCTGGTGATTGTAATTTCAGTTGTACGATTTTATCGTACAGCTCAAATCCTTCTTTTTCTCTTAGCTTTCTTTTTAAATCAGACCAATATCTTCTTGGATTATCGCTTTCTGTTAAAATTGCAATAATATCAATTACTGAGAAATACCATTCATCTTTATGCCAAATTCTTCTTACTTCTTTGTCTTGAAATGCTATCATTTTGTTTTTTTCCATCTTATAATTTTAATAAGAAGTTATTATTTATATAGTTTGAGTTAGTTTGGCTAGTGTAGATTAAAAGATTAATTTCCTTTAATGATTGTGCAAAGCAAACGCACAATCAATAAACTTTATAAATGGTTGTGCAATTATAATTCACAAGCAGTTATTTAATGTAGCTGAGGAGGAAAATAATATGGTAATCGTTCACGTAACAAAAGATAATTTTGAAAAAGAAGTATTACAATCAGATAAACCTGTTCTAATTGATTTCTGGGCACCATGGTGTGGTCCATGTAAAATGATGGGTCCTGTTTTCGAAGAATTAAGTAATGAAATGACAGATTTAAAGTTTGTAAAAATAGATACACAAGAAAATCAAGAATTAGCATCACAATTTCAAATACAAGGTATTCCTACAATAAATTTAATGAAAGGTAGTAAAGAAGTTGATAGATTTTCTGGCTTTGCACCTAAAGAAGCACTTAAACAAAAGATTGAAACAATGATGAAAAATCTATGAGGTAAAAAAGATGTTTGATATTCAACTAGCTAAGAAAACACAAACCAATGAAACGCAAGAAGTAGTTTCTTCTGGGCCAAAAAAAGAAATAAAAGAAAAATATGACGTAATTATAGTTGGTGCAGGGGGCGCAGGTTATACTTCTGCAATTTACTCTGCTAGATATAATCTTAAAACTTTAATTATTGGTGAAGAACTTGGTGGTCAGATGAATATTGATTATGAAGTTGAGAACTATCCTGGATTTAAAAAAATTATTGGTAGAGACTTAATGACTAAGTTTGAAGAACATGCTAAAGATTTAGGAACAGAAGTAGTAATGGATAAAGTTGAGAACGTAGAAAAATTAGATAACCAGTTTAAGATTACAACTCTATCTTCAATTTATTATACAACCTCTGTAATTGTTGCTCTTGGAACAAAAAGAAGAAAATTAAATATTCCTGGTGAAAAAGAGTTTACTGCAAGAGGAGTAAGTTATTGTTCAACTTGTGATGGTGCATTCTACAAAGACAAAACTATTGCTGTTATTGGTGGTGGTGATTCTGCATTTGCTTCAGCACAAATTTTACTTCAACATGCAAAAAAAGTTTATATTATTCATAGAAGAGGCGAATTTAGAGCAAAACCTGGTGTTGTTGATCAAATGAAAAACAATCCAAATGTAGAATTTGTCATGAGTGCAAACTTAACAGAAATACTTGGTGATTCTAAAGTTACTAAAATAAAGCTTGATACTAATCAAGAGATAGAGCTTGATGGAATATTTGTTGATGTTGGGGTAATCCCTCAAACAGAATTGCCTAAAAAAATGAATTTAGAATTAGATAAATCTGGTTACATACAAGTTAATCCAAAGCAAGAAACAAATGTAGAAGGAATATATGCTGCAGGAGATGCAACAACTGAATCAAATGGAACAAAACAATTAGTTACTGCTGCTGCTGAAGGAGCAATTGCTGCAACCTCTGTATTTGAGCACAATAGAAAGTGTAAACATCGTTTACCTAATGGAAATTGTGATAATTAAAATGCCTGAATATATATGTAAGCAATTTAACCTTAACTCATTAATTAAATGCTGTTTTAATCTTGCTGAATCAGAAATAAAAGTTTTTTTAGAGCTAATGGAATGCAAAAATCCTACTTGTGTTTTAGATATTTCAAAAAAACTTAAGAGAGATAGAAGCACAGTACAAAAAATTATGCATTCACTTCTTGAAAAGGGTTTAGTTGAAAAAAAGAAATTTAATCTTGAAGAAGGGGGCTATATATTTTATTATTCTCCTAAATCAAAATCAGAAATAAAAAAACAAATGCTGCAATCAGTTGAAGTTTGGCATTCTAGTATGAAAAAAAGTATAATAAAGTGGTAAATAGCATAGGGGTTTATAAATAACACTCTATTATTAAATTGTAAAGGTGGTTAAATGGCAGATTATAGAGAAGTAAAATATTGCAGGAAATGTAAGGTTCGATATCTAGTAAATAAAGGCGAAGGTAGAAAAGTATATTGTGTTGATTGCTATAAGGATCTCCTTAAGAATCGTGCTAAAGAAGAAGCTGAACGAGAAAAAGAAGAAGCTGCAGCTAAAAAGGATAAATAGTTTTTTTAATATTTTCTTATTTCATGGTTGCAATTAAAGAATTCTTATCTATAAATAAATCTAGTGCATCATTTATTGATCTTACTATTATATCACAAAAAGGAATTGTTTCTACATGTATTCCTTCACCTTCTATTACAAGAATAGAAATTTTTGCATGTTTGAATGTTCCTATATCAATTCTAGCATTACCTATTGCTGCGCAATGTTCTGGTCCTATTCCTAGGATTTCTCTTTCTTTTTCATCAGAGTTTTTGCAAACAGCATAGTTAATACCTAATTTTTTACAAAGTTTATTTGCATTACCTCTTAGATCTCCTGTAAAAAGAATTATTCTGTAGCCTAGTTTTTCTAATTTCTTTAATCTTCTAGCTACACCTTTAATTAGTTTTCCTCTAACTGTTATTGTGCCATTCATATCAAGAACTATTGTTTTTATATCTAAAGTTTCTCTATTAGGTATTTCAAATATCATATTCTTATTTTAAGAAGGAGCATATAAAAAGATTGTGCTTATAAACTAAAGATTTAAAAATTCTAAAGGTAATACTTAGTCTTGAGGTGGTTTATATGTCATTAAAATCTTTTTTTGAGAAAAAGATAAAGAATTTTACTTTTTGGGATTTTGCATTACTTAAGTTAGTTCTTATTATATTGGGTATTATTGTAGGTGCTTATATTGCTTTATTTGTGAAACAATATATTTGGTATTTTGTTGCAGTATTCGTAATTGGATATGTTGTATTACTATTTAGAACATTTAGGAAGTAGTTTTTTATTTTTTTTTTAATTTCTTTTCAACTTATAACTTCCATCAGTGTTATCTTTGATTGTGTAGCCTTTTGCTTTAAGTTCTTCTCTTAATTTATCTGAAGTTCCAAAATCTTTAGTTTCTTTTGCATTTCTTCTTTGTTCTGCAATCTCTGTAATCTCATCTGGAATGGTTTGTTTTTCAAATCTAAGAATATCAAATATTTTATTAAAATCCATAAAGTAATTTAAGAATAATCCTGCGTCTACTGCGGTAATATCTTCTTTTATTCTAATTTTATTTACTTCGCTAATAAAATTAAAAGTAACTCCTAAAGCTTCACTCACATTTAGATCATCGCATAGTGCATCTCTGAATTCATCACGATATTTATCTGATAGTTCCTGGTAAATCGATTCACCTTCTACAATAACATCTAGTAAATTATCAACAACTTCTTGTATTCTATCGATGTTTGCTTGTGCTGCACTCAACCCTTCAAATGTAAAGTTAAGTGTTTGTCTGTAGTGTGTTGATAGTAATTGATATCTTATGGCTTCAGCACTATAATTTTGTTTGATAAGATCATTTATTAGGTAAACATTTCCAACAGATTTTGACATTTTTTCTCCATTGATAATTAAATGTTTTACATGCATCCAAATATTTGAAAATGTTTTTCCTGTTGCACCTTCAGTTTGTGCAATTTCTGATTCATGATGTGGAAATTTATTGTCTTCTCCACCAGTGTGAATATCTATTGTTTGAAATTTAGAAAAATCAGTTGTTTCTGTTTTGAAAACTTCTGTTAAGTATTTCATTGACATTGCTGAACATTCAATGTGCCAGCCAGGATAACCTTCTCCCCATGGAGAACTCCATTTCATTATGTGGTTTTTGTGTTTTGAATTACTAAACCATAATGCAAAATCAAATTGTGATTTTTTGTTAGGATCATGAATTGCTCTTTCTCCCTGTTCTAATTCATTTATTTTCATTCCTGAAAGCTTTCCATAATCTTTAAATTTTGCAATTTCAAAATAAACATTACCTTCTGCCTCATATGCATAACCTTTTTTGATAAGTTCTTTAATTATTTCAATCATTTCTTCAATATGTTCTGTTGCTTTAGGATAAAATTCTGCTTTTTCAAATTTTAAGGATTTGATATCTTTAAGAAATGCTTCTGTGTATTTTCTTGTTAATTCTAGAGGATTAAGTTTTTCTTTGGTTGCTTGTTTTTGAATTTTATCTTCTCCTGTTTCGTCTTCATCTCCTGTTAAATGTCCTACGTCAGTTATATTCATAACTTGTATAACTTTGTAATCTTCTAATTCAAAGAGTCTTCTAAGTAAATCTGCAAATATGAATGACCTGTAATTTCCTACACTTGCATAATTATAAACAGTTGGCCCACAATTATACATTCTAACAGTATTTTCTACTATTGGTTTAAATTCTTCTTTTTTTTTTGTTAGTGTGTTAAATAGTTTTATCATTTTATATGTAATTAGTTGCTTGTTTTTTAAGTTTTACTATCTTAAAGCAGTTGCTTTCTAAGGCCTTCTAATGCTTGAATTCGGCTACTTCAATAGGTTTATTTATAAAGGAACTACAACCAAAAACTTTAAATATGATTTACTACTAGGTCATAGTTACAATGATAAATATTGGATATGAAGTTAATTTATGTGTGGAATTTGATAGGTCTAAGAAATCATTTTGTTATGATTTTTCTGTTGGAACTACTACTCTAGATAATGGTTTAATTTGTTCTGTAGTTGATAACTCTGAACCATCTTATTATACTAATTGTGTTGCATCTGATTTTAAAGAAAATTTAATGCAACCAGAAATGGATAAATTTGAATAAGGGTGATAAAATGCCAAAAAAAAGTTTAAAAGAAATATTTGATGATGATAAAATCGAGAAACTTTATTCAAATGAGAATAAAGAAGAAGTTATTGATAAAAAAAATAAAGCTAATTATAAATCAAATTAAAAGGTGAGATAAATGGTAAACTATGAAGATTACGAAGATGATCCTTGGAGCGAAGATTATGAAGACGCATACCATGAAGAAGATTATGAATTAAATGAAGAGCAACTTGCAAAATTAAGAGAACAAGAAGAATTTGCTGAACTTTCTGATGAAGAAATTTATGAAAAAATGCTTACAAAATCTCAAGAAGAAGAATATGAATATGATGAAGTTGTAGGTGGACGTGATAAAAAACCAATCCTCTCTGCACTAAATAAAAAGAAACTTTCTCAATTTGAGATGGATGAATTGTTTAATAAGTTAGGTGATTTTTAAAATGGGAAAAGGAAATGAAATTATATATGCTAAAATAGGTGAAACAAAGTATCTTGCGGGTATTAATTTAGAAAAGCTTGCAGAAGATGCCAATATAATTAAGTTTAATAATGAAGAATTTGTTTTTATTTCAGAAGATCAAATTCCTAAAGAATATGATGCTTCTATTAATTATTTAAAAACTGATAAGGATTGGCAAAAAACAACAGAAACTTTTTTATTAATTAAACATTTTGAGAATTATAAAAATCCTTTTAAAAAATGTTTTAATGATAAAGCAGTTAGGTGATTTTTAAAATGGAAATATTAAATATTAATGGTAAAGAAATTGTAGTTCCTTATAGTCATATATTATATCTTACTTCTAATCCTGTTATAAGTGAAGTTACTGAGTTAGAAGGAACAATAACTCCTGTTAATGCATTTGAACAATTCCTAAAGGTTTTGGGTAAAACTGACTCATTAGATGAATTAATTGGCTTATATCAGAATAGGATAGTAGAAGCAGGGAAATATTCTTGTAAGGTTGGAGAAAAAGTTTATCCTTTAACCACCCTTTCTAAAGAAATGTATCGAACAATTGAAACATTCAAAATCTTAAGTGGTAAAGATACTGTTAGTGAAATTAGTGTTAAGGATATGAAAAAGTTTAGTCTTAAAGGTAAAGTGGAAATCGCTTGTTGGGGTTCTTTATTTGATAAACCTACTTTAGAATATGCTGTTATAGGAGATAAATCATATTGGTGTAAAGGCGGTCAAACATTTAAAGATGAACTCTAAGAAATAATTTTTTTTATTTTAAATATCTTTTTTCTCATGAATTGCATTAGGTGCAGAACCACCGTGCCAAGTGAAACGAGGACGAACTCTCATTGGATACATTCTTTCATTTGTGTCATCAAAAATAATTGCAGCGCCCTTGACTCGTGGAAGATGATCTAACTCTTCTGTTAATCCTTTTCTCATGTAAGATTGCATTAACATTCCTAGTGCTTCTGTATCCATTTTTGCTGTAATTCTATGACTAATAACAATATCTGATTGTGTCATAACATCTGTATGAATTTTTCCAGGTTGTTGTGTTGCAAGAATTAAAGAAATTCCTGGTTGTCTTCCTTCTCTCATTACTGTTACAAGGGGATCTGTTGCTAAAGTTTTTCCTGTTACAGGTAAGAATTCGTGAGCTTCATCTATGACTAACCAAACTAAAGGCATATCTTTTTTTGCTTTGTCCTCAGATGCAAAGAAATTCATTTGTCTATCTATTTCATTAAATTCTTCTGTTTTTCTTGCAGTCATTCTCTGAATAAACAATTTTTCTGCAACTAAACCAATAACTAAGTTTTTTATATTCCACGAATTAGGAACAGTTGCATAACAAGAAACATCAAGTACACTAATTTGCCCTGGTTTTATTAAATCAGATAACTTAGTCCCTGTTTCATCAAATAATCCCCAAGGTTTTGTATTCATAAAAAGATTTTTTGCATTCCCCTTTGTTACTTTATTATAATCTTCTCTTTTATCTATTTCCGAAAGAACATCTTTCATAGAATAATCTTCTGTGCCTTCTTTTAAATTATTAATAACATCACTGATTAAAACACCAACATCACTTGTTTGTTCAACTCCTAGAGTCATGCACCAGTTATCTGCTGATAACTCTGAAGGTTTGATTGCAAAAGGGAAATCTGTTGGGATTCCTTGGTCTTTGAACTTTCTAAAATGTCCTCTTGGAGTAAATATTTGAACATCAAGAGGTTTTGCTTCTAAACCCCAATCATTAAGTAATTCTCTATCTTCTTTATTACCATATTTCATAGTCCAGTAAATTCCCATTGTATCTAGCATAATAATAGAAAGATTTTGTTTTACTTCTTGTGGTAAATCTGCCATTCCTTCAGCAATAACACCCATCGTATAAGACTTTCCTCCGCCTCTCTTACCACAAATAAATACTACATGTGCTCCAGCAATATCCATATATATTTTATTAGAAAGAGTTTGCTCTCTACCCATTTTAATATAATGTTTACCTAAGAGAATCGTTCCTTTCTCACCGAACTTCTTTTTGTCTCTTTCGTTCCTTCCAACGATAATATTCTTCATATCTTATATATTAATAGAGAGAATTTAAAAAAGTAGTTGTTATTTGATTGAGCTTAACCCAAATCTTTAAATATTATCAGAGTATCCAGTAATTATAATGAATGAAAACCATTTAAGCATTGCTAGTAAGATAGAAGTTTATTATTATGAAAAGATTAAAAAGCCTCTTAATAATGGTGATTTTCTCAATGCTGGTCTGAATACTTTTAGCTTAATAGATAATTTACTTAATCCAAATAAGATTATACTAGATACATATAAAGGTGGTTCTGAGCTTATTGTTACTTCTAAAGAATTAGAGAAGAGGTTTAGAAATAAGGATAAATCTGATTATTTTATTAATTCTTTTGAAATGAGTTTAGCTCAATTAAAGTTATCTATGGGTTCTGGAAATACTTTCTAATCGGAATAACCTAAGAAATCTATCTTATTCGTAACATCCATGTATTCTCTTGCAGATACACTATTCTTTGCATATGCATAAATGCTTTTTCCGGATCTCGGTGCTTCTTTTAATTTACTGCACATTCTTACTGAGTTTGTAATTATTTCTGAATGTTTTGTGTTGAGGTAATTTAAAGATTCTTTACAAATTTTATTTCTTTTATCAAACATTGTTGGAACAATTGCTGAGATTTTTAAATCATGTCCAAAGTGAGTATTAATACTTTCAACTGCCTTTTCCATTTTTTCAAGTGCATCTACACCTAGAAAATCTGTTGAAACAGGAATAACTGCTTCGTTTGAGAAAAGTAATGCGTTTTGATTTAATAATCCTAAGGAGGGAGGGCAATCAAGAATAATATAATCATAATTTGAATCTTTAAGTTCTTTTAGTTTTCTAATCAGTGTAGTTTCTCTTGATTCAAACTCCGTTATGATAACTTCTGCTTTTTCAAGGGTTTCTTTACTTGTGATTAAATGTAATTTGTCTGTTAGTTCTACTATGCAATCTTTATATGTGATATTTTTGTCTACTAACAAATTATAAGCATCTCTTTCAGAATACTTTTTGAAATATGTTCCAATGTTTCCTTGTGCATCAAGATCAATTAGAAGAACTTTTTTGTTCATAGACGCTAAACCTGCACTCAGATTAATTGCTGTTGTTGTTTTACCAACGCCACCTTTTTGATTTATCACTGCGATTTTTCTCATTTCTGCATCACCTAACCTTGAGGTTCTTCTATGTTGTATTTAAACCTTTTGGAAATTGGTAGAATATTGTTAATTTTTTAGAATATTAGTTGGTTCAAATTAATTTTAATATTTCTTTTCTTATTGTTTGTAAAGTTTCATTATTGATTGCCCCTATTGATTGGAGTGCAGATTTTTGTTCTATATTGAATATTTTATCAAATCTTACTCTGCTTCTTTTTATTAATTTCCCAGAATCAAGATTTTTATTGTTAATTATTATAGAATATTGTTCATTTTTTATATTTGAGGTTAGAGGGAGTATTATACAATCTTCAGAGGAATTGTTTAATTTGTTATTTGATATTATTAATGCAGGTCTTATTTTTTGTTCTTTAAAATTACTATAAGGTATTGAGAAAAGATATATTCCTTTTTGTTTTACTTTCACTTTAAATATTCCTCCCAAATATCATCTTCTTCATTATCCCATATTTTTTTAAGACTTGATAAACTCGCATTTCTCCAAGCTTGCATTTCAATTTCTTTATCAAATTGATCAATCATATTTTCTGTTTTTTCTAATAATATTTTGTTGTCTTTAGCAATTAATATAAATTCGTCACCTTTACTAATTCCAAAATCTCTTTGAATTTCTCTAGGAATTGCAATTTGTCCTTTTCCTGAAACTTTTATTGTTTTTATTGACATTTTCTTTTTCATAGGTTAAGTAAGAAATTTCTTACTTATAAACTTTTTCTTGATATTGGCTATTAATTGGATTGTATTAATATATTTATTCTAGGAATTTTCGGAATATTTTCGAGAAGATTATTGGTAATTTTTAGGGTAATTTTATAAAATCACTCTACTTCATTTATTATATGAAAACAAAATTTTTGGTTGCACGAGGATTAGTAATGTATAAAAATAAATTTCTTTTACTTAAAAAAATAAATGATTCTGATTCTGCTAGCAGTGGTAAATGGGAACTGCCTGGTGGGAAAATAGAGAAAGGTGAAGATCATAAAGAAGCAATGATTAGAGAGCTTAAAGAAGAAACTGGTCTAGATTATAAATCAATTAAACCTTTACCTTGGTTTATAATGAATGCAGGAGAGGTTATTAGTGAAGCTCATGTTTATTTATTTGAAGTAAATACTGATAAAGTAGAAATAAGTAATGAACATTCTGATTATGCTTGGCTTACTCCTGAAGAATTACCAAATTATGAATTAGTATTTTTTGGTAACTTATTATATTTCTATACAAACAATCTTGATCGATTTAGAGATTAAAATGATGCGAACAACTCACTTACTATTTGCTGCATTCATCTATTTATTACTAATTAAACTAAATATTATTTCTTTCTCAGTTTTAGGTTTAGTAATAGTTCTAATTGCAACACTTATTCCTGATATTGATGCAGAAACATCTAAACTTGGGAAAAAAGTAAAACTAATTTCAACTGCATTCAAACACAGAGGCTTTTTTCATTCACTTTTATTTGGGATTCTTGTAGCAGGAATATTCTATTATGCAAATAGTTCTCTTTACATAGAATTTACAATAGGTTACATTGCACACTTATTCTTAGACTCATTGAATTATGCTGGAATTAATTTATTATGGCCTTTGCCTACAAGAAGTAAAGGTTTTATTAAAACTAATGGTTTAACAGAAAAATTATTGATGTTGTGCTTTTTTATTGTGAATGTATTACTAATATTATCCTTACTATGAAAATAATAAAAGTAAAAACGTCAAAACATGAATTAGATATTGAAGTTTATTCTGATTCAATTAATTCTAAAGATATTAATATAAAAAAAGAATTATTTAATAAGATGTGCAAGGAAGGTTGCAAAAACTATGGTAATAAATACTCTTGCCCTCCTTTTGCTCCGAATTTTGATAAGTATGTAAAAAAAGATAAATTATTTGTTGTTATGTTCTTAATTAGGTTAGATCAGTTCAAAGAGTTTAACTATAAAAATTATTTTGAAATGAAGATTGCAAATGCTGTAATAAAACCTAAGATAGAAAAGTTAATGATGGAGCTAGAAAAGATAACAAAAACTAAATTTCTAGGAACTGGTGCGTGCAGGTTATGTAAACCTTGCAAAAAGAAAATGAATAAATCTTGCGAACATCAAGATAAGAGGAGATTTTCACTTGAAGCCCTTGGTGTTGATTGCAATGATCTTGCATTAAGATTATTTAAGAAGCCTTTGCTTTGGTATAATAAAAAAGATAAACTTGGATATACTGCAGTCATGTGTGCTGTTTCTTATGATGATGAAAAAACAAGAAGCATTAATATTCCAAATACAGATATTCTAATTACTTTTAGATTGGACTTAGAGGATTTTATTGGGGGTTTATATGAATTCAAATTAACTTCTAAAAAAAATGAAGAAAGAAGACTACATGAAGCAACAATTCAATTATACATTTATGATTTTTTACAAAGAATTAGATTTAATGTCAACTGTTGGCAGGGGATGCTTGTAGATATTGCTCTAATTGATGAAGAAAAAGTCATATCATTTAACCTATTTAGTAAACCCCATAAAATTCCATGTATTCCCGGAGAGGATCAAAAATATTTTTTTAAAGATAAGAAATTAGATGAGTGCCAAGAATATTACCAAAACGAGATTAAGGGAACTCTTCAGAAATTATTTCATGAAATATGTGAAGACCAAATTTCTCCGATAAAAGTAGCGTTAGATAATGCATACAAAATAATTCTTCCAAAGATGTATGAAGATGAAGCAGAATCAATTCTGCGTCATAAAGAAGTATAATAAATTTCCTTGACAAATTCTCAATTGAACTTAACATCAGGCATAAAAGAAGTCGCGAAGCGATTTGGGAAAAATCTGCAAGATTTTTCTTTTTAATCCTTGTTAAATGAGGGTGAGCGAAGCGAAAGGCTGCAAGCCGTCCCCGAGGATTTGCGAAGCAAACCGCAGAGTAATTTTTAGTGGCGTTCAATCCAAAGAGCGAATGCGACACATCAAGAACAAGAATCGAAGGGACAATCTTTATTTTTTTTAGGGGAGGGGCTTTTTTGTTTCTTTTTTTCTAAAAAAGAAAATAGAGGGGGCTTTTACTTTTGGTTCTTTTTTTAAAATAACATTATAGAATTATATCTTTCAAAACTCCTTGTTTTACTAATTCAATATTTAGTAAATAATCATTATGCAAGAAAGTTTCAAATAAAGATTTTTTAGTTGTTTTCCAGCCTAATCCGTCAGTAATCCAAATTAAATCAATTCCTTGTGTTTTTAAGAAATCAAATAAGTATTGATATTCTCCTGCTGTGGATTTTAATTTTGAACCACCACCACCATAATAATTAGTTTCAATTAGGAAAATTTTATTTTTTGATTTTTCAAATACTGCGAAATCAAAAATTCTATTTGTTTTATCAAGTTCTATATCAAAATTCCATTTTTCTTTAATCTTCTTTTGTGTTGCTTGTGGAATATATTCTAAATTATTTTTTGCTGCAAATTTTTGGATTATTTTTTCAACTATGCTTTCCATAGCTTGACCAGTTCGGTTTTTTCTTGCGTTTGTATCCATTCCAACTTCTACACCAAAACAATAATCAACAATGTTTTTAACATCTTTATCTTGAAAAATATTTTTTAATCCTGAATCATTGAAGAAAGCAATTAAATCTTCTTTAATTTCTGAAGTTAGTTCTACACTTGGATTAAAAAGTGTAACCTTGCTTTCAGAATTCAATTCTTCAAAGTCATCTATAATTTTTAAATCTTTTAGTTTATTGTTTCTTATTGCTATTAGGATAGGCAAAACTTTTCTTACATTTGGATATTCTGAGATAAGATTAATAAATTCTTTATCAATGTCTGTTTTACCAACTAGAACATTAAGTAAATTAAGTTCTTTTTCAATTAAATGAATGTTCTTTTTTACTTTTTCAAAATCAACAAAATAATCCCATGTAAAAATAGAATCTGTTAATGTTTCTATAAGATATTCAAATACCTCTTTTTCATCATTTTTTAAGTTCAATTTTTTATATGTTTGTAAATATTTCATTTTGACACCTTAATAACTTGTAATAACAACCTCATTTATTTTGCCTCTTTTGGCTCCGTTGCAGTTAATCATTCTTGTTGCTTGAACAAGATTAATATTATAATTTGGATATAAGTCTTTAATAAATTTTGTATCGCTATTGCTTAACATTACGGAGCAACCTTTTTTATCTAATTTTTTGAAAACATCTGCAAGTAATTCTTGTTTTTTCTCCATGAATGAATCTTTAGTATATGTTGTAAAACTTTTTTTATTTTTCAAAGGGTAGTAAGGAGGATCAAAATAAATAAAATCTCCTTTTTTTGCTAAATTTAAGACTTTTTCAAAAGACATGACTTTGATAGTTACATTTTTTAGTAATTCTGAAACCAATCTTAATTTATCTTCTTGCACAATATCAGGATTTTTATATGCACCCATAGGGACATTAAATTTACCTTTTGAATTTACTCTATATAGTCCATTAAAACAAGTTTTGTTTAAATAAATGAATCTTGCGGCTCTTTCTAAGGCTGGTAAGTCATTTGGATTTGTTGCACGAATAGTTAAATAATATTTTTTACCTTCTACCATGTGATATTCTTTATGTTGCTTTAATTCAACAATTAATCTTTCAACATCAGTTTTTACAATTTCATAAGTATTGATTAATTCTTCATTGATATCTGAGATTATAATCTCTTTAGGTTTGAATTTTTGAATTATGTAAAAGAAAACTGCGCCGCTTCCTACAAATGGTTCTAAATATCTATTAAATTTTTTTGGGAAAAGTGGTTTAAATTGTTCTAAAAGTTGACCTTTGCCGCCTGCCCATTTTACAAATTTTGGAATTTCGTTACACATATTTATTATAACCTCTTATTTATATTTAAGATTTCTCATTCTTTATAGAGTTTATCCTTTTTATAGTTGTTTTTAGGAATTCTTCTTCTTTGTCAATTCCTATGAATTGTCTATTTAGCATAGTTGCTACAACTCCTGTTGTTCCAGAACCATTAAATGGATCTAAAATGACTGCATTTTCATTTGTTGAAGATGCAATAATTCTTTTTAATAATTCTATTGGTTTTTGTGTTGGGTGTTTTCCATGCGTTTTTTCTCGCATTGGTGTTAAAGGGATATGCCAAATACTTCTCATTTGTTTTCCCTTTGGTGTTATGGTATCATTCCATTCTCGCATTAAATCATAATTAAAAATATGGGGAATTTTTTCGTGCTTTCTTGCCCATAAAACTGTTTCGTGAGAATGAGCAAAATATTTGCAACTTAAATTTGGAGGAGCATTTGGTTTAAACCAACTAATTTCATTTAATAGTTTAAATTTTAACTTTTGTAAGCTATAACCTACTTGGTAAATATTATGCATTGTTCCAGAAATCCAAATTGTTCCATTGTCTTTCAAAACTCTACGGCAAGCATTTATCCAATTATGTGTAAATTCAAAATCTTTGTCTATCCCGTTTGATTTATCCCAATCTGCTTTATTTACAGAAACCATTTTTCCAGCTCTGCAAGAAATTCCGCCATTAGATAAAAAATAGGGCGGGTCTGCAAAAATCATATCAACAGAATTTTGAGGTAAGGAGTTTAAAATTTCTATACAATTATCATGAAAAAGTTGTACTGAATCTGATTTAAAATAAGGTTCTGCCATATAATAATATGATAAAGATTATTTAATATAAACTTTGTTGTTTGGAATCCGAAAATGTTACAAGATTATTAATTACTTTTTCGCAGAAAAAGTCTATCTGTCTGAAAGACTAAAAGCCCCCTCTTAATAAATTTCGAACAACGAAGTTGTGAGCCAATATGTGCGTAGCACCAGCCCCTCCCCCTTTTTTTTTGATTGTCCCCCCTCTACTTTTAGCCACTAAAAATTATTTCATTTAACATCGGAATTTAACGAAGTCGCCGAAGGCGATTTGGGTGGAGAAACCTGCAAGGTTTCGGAACCGTTAAATTCCTGTTCTATTCTCCCGAATACTTGGAGGGATTGATTTTTAGTGCAACGATGCCGAAGGCAAAAAATCAAAGTAATTTCAAGGGCGTCATTCAATCAAGCGAACACAGTGAGCCATCAAGAATAAGTATCAAGGGGCAATTTTCGTTCGTCGTTTCGTAGGGGGGAATTTCGTTTGTTTTTGCTTCTTTTTAGAAAGAAGAATACCTAAAACCTTTTAGTCAAACTCTTTTTGTGCCAGATTATAGCTACAGCAAAAAACAAGACAGTAAATCCTGAAAGGACCAATAAGTTAAGAACCGGAGGAAAATAACTAATGCCTTCGACTGAATATCTTGCTATGTCTGTATAATATGTTAGAGGAGAAATGAATGATATAAATCTGCTTGCACCAGGCATTTGGCTGAGAGGAATAAATATTCCACTTATAAAAATCAAAGGAAATTTTATTAGAGAAGACAGCATCATTATATTGGATGGCTTATCAGTAGGTGGTGCAGATAAAACCAACCCGAATGCAGAAAAACAAAAAGAAGCTAATATTGTACTTAATACAAGACTTAAGGTTATAAACCCCATTCCTAACAAAGCAATTCCTAACAAGAAGACAAAGGCAGTTATAAAGAGTCCAAACAAAAAGGATGCTAATATATCCCCAAAAATGATCGCCCATAAAGATATTGGGGCCGAAACAATCCTTTCAAAGGTTTTTGTACTTGTTTCTGTTGGTGCTATCGCTGGGCCAATAGAAGTTGATGTGAAAAAAAGCGCCATGGCTAGCAAACTAGGAAATAAGAACTCCATTGCCAATTCTTTACCCAAAGCAAAAGAAATAAATAAAAATGCAGGTAAAAGCAGACCAAAAATTACTACTGGACCTTTCATGTAGTATATAGATAAATCCTTTTTGACGATAGCTAAGGACCTTTTTATCTGCTCTATAAACTCTAAAACGTTCATTTTTTCTCACCGGTTAATTTTACAAATATGTCTTCAAGATTTGGCCCTAAAGTGTTAATAGATAAAATCTTGTTTTTTGAAGATTGAGAATATTTAAACAGGAGGGGTAGGGTTTCTTCGGGGGTTCTAGTGTAAATCCTTATTTTATCACCTATCTTTTTTATTGGACCAACTTCCTTAAACTTAAGTTCTTCTATATTCACTTTTCTTTCAAAGGCAACCTCAATAGATGAAGTGCTCTGAATTATATGCTTTAATCTTGCAGGCCGGTCTATGGCCACAATTTTCCCATGATTCATAATGGCAACTTTATCACATAGGTTATCCGCTTCTTCTATGTTATGGGTTGTCAGGATAATGGTTGTCCCTTCATCATTAAACTTTCTGATAAGCTCTCTTATCAGTCTAACGCTTTCCACATCAAGGCCGGATGTGGGTTCATCCAAGAACAATAATTCTGGTTCATTAATCAAGCCCATTGCAATAATTAGCCTTTGCTTCATTCCTTTGGAGAATGTTTTCACTTTATCATACATCCGTTCATATAGTCCAAACAATTTCAGTAAATTTTCTGTTTTCTTCTTTATTGTTTGTTTGTCAAGACCATACAATTCTCCTATTAAAACCATATTCTTGTAAGCAGATAGATCAACATAAGCGTTTGCCATTTCAGGGACGATTCCCATAAGCTGTTTTGCTTTCAATGGCTCTTTTTCCATGTCATAGTTATTTACATGAATTCTACCTTTTGTGGGCTTGAATATTCCGGTAAGCATCCTGATTGTGGTAGTTTTGCCTGCACCATTAGGGCCAAGCAACCCGAATATCTCTCCTTTCCCAACTTCAAAACTTATATTGTCTACAGCTGTGAAAGAGTTGAATTTTTTTACTAATGATTCTGCTGTTATTATTCTGATTTTATTAGTGGCCATCCTGAACTCCTAAAATTGATAATTTTTCAATGCACTTAATTCCTCTGATTTTATCTGAATTCATGAAAATAGAATCTCCCTTATTCAGTTCTTTTTCTCCTTCTTCACTGGTAAATATTCCTTTACCATCCATCACAAAAAAGAAAACAGCATAAGGCTCAGGATGTGGTTTTATTTCCTGATCTTTTTTAAGATTGACTACAACGATATTGAAATTATCTGATTTAAGGATATCTTCTTTGCAAGGTTTTTCTGAAGAAAATTTTCCTTTTGATTTTAGATCTTTTATATACATATTATTTACCTCCTTTCAACATAGCTTTTACAAATCGCCTATTTTTTATAATTCTTATTAATACAAAAATTATGAACGCTATGCCAAACCACACATGTAAATCTACTATTAATTGAAGTTTTGGAGAAACTCCTTTAAGATAATTAAAAAGTAATGGGATTGAAGTAAGTCCTGTTATTATAAATGTCAGGATGCATAATTTTTCTAACAGGTGATTAATTTTCATTTTTTATCTCCAAATCGATTTTTATAAAATTCTGCCATTTTGTCCATCATCTTTTTTCTCTCAATAATCATCTCAAGCCAATTCTTCAAATAAGATTCCCCTTTCTTTGTTATCCGGTATTCCCTGCTGTCAGGTCCAGATTCACTCTTTTTCCAATTCGATTTTAATAATTCCTCATCTTCCATTCGCCTTAATGTTGTATACATAGTCCCAGACTTAACTTTATGTCTTCCTTGGCTGATTTCTTCGATAGATTTTATTATCTCATACCCATAAGTTGATTTTTCGCATACCACCCTAAGTATTAGGAATTGCAACCATCTTTTTTCAGGATATCCGCATCCTTGATCACAGTTTTCATTATTTTGACACATAATTAACTATATAACAATGTTACATATATAAATCTTTCTAATTCGTACGGAATTCCCTCCTCGTCGTTTTCGTTTTTAGTTTAGTTTTTAGAAAATTGCCCCCTTCGTTAGCCCCTGAAATTATTGAATAGAACATCGCGATTAAGAGAAGTTCGGTTTTGAGGCAACCCACAAAACCGAATTTGGATGGAGAAGTCTGCAAGACTTCGAAATCTCTTAATCGCTGTTATATTCGTCTGACCAAAGGGAAGACCTAAA
>Ga0257125_1000025_pt1 | contig 221325 bp, 211 predicted proteins | sample SI106_200metaG_FD_190183 | JGI IMG/M metagenome (GOLD analysis project Ga0257125, IMG submission 190183) | Marine microbial communities from Saanich Inlet, British Columbia, Canada - SI106_200 | ecosystem: Environmental > Aquatic > Marine > Inlet | place: Canada: British Columbia | collected... | reverse complement strand
CATTATTGTTTTCAGTTGTCGTATCTATACTTTCTTTATTAGTCTCTCTTTCAGATGATATGACAGTAGTTTTTTCCACCCACTGCTGATCAATATTAATATAGCTAGTGTTAAATTGGCAGGCATCATATTTAATGTTTTGCCAGCTCTCACCCACCTCGTTCTCTAGGGAGAATTCATCTCCACCATTATTTAGTAAACTTCCAGACCAAGAGATTATTTGGAAGTCTTGAGCAGCGATAGTGGTATTTACCAGTCGAGTTTGATTGCTAGAGTCACGGATTCTCCAGTTTGAAATTGAGTGAGGCTGAGAATCAGAGTTATGAAGTTTGATCCACTCCCTTTCTCCAGAATTAGGGCAAGCTGCAAACTCTGAAATGGTGATGAGGTGATGAAAAGAGTTATTTAAAGGTAATGTATCTGGTGTCGGGTTAAGCGTAGGTGAGGGAGAGGGGCTAGGGAATATATTGGCTTTATTTCTAGTGGGTTGAGCCAGCTCAAAAGTTCCAGTACTGTTCTTTGCCCAACTCATTCCCTTTTCTGAGCCCTCATAGCTCATTTGATCAATAATTTCACCTAGAGAGTTTTTTAAGGTTACTCCATCGGCAGAATTATTGAGCTTCGCTGATAAGAGCTCTATAACTAGAAAACTTTGTGGCGAGAGAGCTTGGCTTTCAATTTGAGTAATGATTGAGGGAGAGCTAAGTTGGTCTTCTAAAGTCCAGCCATCTAGGTCAATTTCCTGAGGTGAAATGTTGTGGAGTTCGATCCACTCATTGCTCTGCTCTGGATGAGAGGAGACTTCGTTGATAGAGATTTGGGCTTTGACTAAAGGGGTAGTTACTAAGAAAAAAAACATTATTAAAATAAAGCCCATGACTGTGAGTTAAACATGCTGAAACTACAGTAGTTGTAGGAGTTTTTTTTATTTACCGTGAAGCCGTTGCTTTGTTTTAGTCTTTAAAGACTTGCTTTTAGAGGGTTTTTTCTTAATCAAAACTAGTCTATTGGTTAAATATATGAGTGTACTTAAAAGAAATATATATCCACTAAAAATTAATAGTTGTGGCCAATAGAAGATGATAATCTCATTTTCCCCCGCAGGAATTTCCCATGCATTAGCCCAACTATTATGACGAAAATGATTAAGTTTTTTAAAAGGATTATTTTTTAATATCGCGATCCAACCCTGGTCAAAAGATTGAGATAGAGTTAGGTAGTAGGGATTTGAGTTTTTAGCGGACGCAAAATATAAGGTTTCATTCAAATGCGATGATTCTAGCTTTAATTGAGTAATCTCTTGATTGATCCTATCATTTTTTATGAGTTGTAGATGATTCAGAATTTCAAAAGGTATTGGGATTAACTCAACTCCCAAAATATCATTAACTGTTTCTTGGCTACTGTGAGAAATATTTTTAAACAATAGTTGATAACCATTTTCATTAGCTATCTTAGAAGGGGGCAGCACATATCTTTCGGTACTGGTCGATTGACTAGTAGATAGCGGTAAAGATAAGTAGCGAACTCCAGAGCTATCATTAATTGAAAGAGACAGTGGTTGTCCAGAGACATGACGGCTGATTATCTCTAATAAATATCCTTGATTTGTATCTAAATTTGATAAATCTAAAATTGCACAGTTAGCTGTTTTCTCTGAAATCATCCTTGTGTAGGCATTTTCTGCAGTGGGTGTTTCATACTCTAAATTTTTTGTTTCTGGCAAAGAAGAGCATGATGTAAGATTTAGTAGATCTACAAACTCTTGACCAGATAGTAAATAAGATAGGTTGGTACCTTCAATAATTGGAAACTTAACCAACAACTGCGATGATTGAGTTAGGGTTGGTAGTTCAATGCTTCTGGGTTTTGAGATAAATTCCTGAAAGTCTAAAACGTCATCAGACTCCCACTTGAATATTGTTTTTTGTAGATCATTTAAAATAACTACCTGATTATTAAGATCAGCTCTAAAGATAGATTCATTATTTTTTACTTCGAACTTATTAACAATTGGTGTTAATTTAGTAGATTTATAGGGAACAGTTCCCAGTAAAATAGTTTTTTCCTCATTCAATAATATTTGGTCATTAAGCTGAATAATGGGCAATGAGAAAGTCAGACTAATATTCGTTGATTGTCCAAGTTGGTTGAATTCAAGCTTGATTGGGATCGCGGCACTAGTATTTCTTATATTAGCCAGGGCTAGTTGTTGATTTGACCATTCTTCAGAAATTGGTAGTTTAAATACTAGTTTAGTATTATTTTTTTCAATTTTTATTTTTTGTGTATCGTTAAGCTGACTTCTTTGGCTAAACAAAGTGGCAAAGGGATAGGCAATATTGGAGTTTTGATTATTTGATATATAGTTATTCAACTGAGAAAAGCCTAGGTCTTGGTGAACCCACCCACCGGTTTCATGGGTGGGTAAATCAGAGTAGGCTTTTAGATAGCCACCTAAGTCTTTATATTTATAAATTTTAATTTGATTAATTTGATCGGTGAGAAATTCTCCCTCTAGAGAATAATCATCAGAAGAATCAAAATAATTAAATAGTTCTTTTTGGTAATCAAAGCCCTTTTGGTGTCTGCAGTGTTTAAGATTAGGATCGACAATTATCCAAGAAATATGATATTTATCAAATATTGAATCAACTAAGTCAAAGCGTTGATTTCGCAAAGCATATATTAGCTCCCAATAATATTGCTCATTATTATTGTTCCACACATCAAAACTACGAGACATGATTGGCTGAGGTATTCCATACCAATAAAATCCAGAACCAAAGTAACCCCAATCATAGGTATACCAGCCTTCATTACAATCAACTGGTAAGTCTGCAATACGACTATCGGGTTGACCTTTAAAATGCTCAATTACTTCCAAATAGGCATCTGGAATCTGAAGCGTTAGGCGATCATACAAGGTGTTTCCTGTTAGGTGTGGCCAACCGTACCAAATAGTGCCAATAAGAAGCAGGAAGACAGCTGAGTAGTTCAATAATTCCGTTTTTACTTTTTTAGTTAGTGATAATAAATGAAAAATACCTATGGTCAAAAAAACAGCATACATCATGCTGTTAATAATCCCAACTTTTGTAAATGCTATTCTAAAAGATTGGGCAAAAACTGGCGAAAACTTTCTTAAAAGTTCTGATAACCAAGAAAAGGGAATAGTGTTGGTAGTTAGAATTGCAAAGGAAAAAATTGCACTCATACCCAATGAGCGTGTGATTTTATCTTTTTTTATCCAACTAAAAACAGTCCCCAATGTAGTTAGGCCAAACAAAATGTAGCCCACCATTCTAGTGGAAAAAAACCTTAGATGCTCCAACCATGGTTCAAAGACATATTCACCAAACTGGTAGCTATCCAAGAAGAAGCTTTTTAACAAGGCAGTATCACTAACACGACCAAAGGCTTGGCTTTTGAAAATAAACCCCTGAGTTGTTAAGAGATTGTTGTAAGCTTGTAAGTAAATTTGATTGTGAGTAAAAGCATAGTAAACAAATGGCAGAAACCAATAGGCATGAGCAGCTAACATCAATATAACTATCATTAGTGAGGTTTTGATTGCAGGATATTTTTTTGGAGTGAATAATATCAACCCCAGCATGGTGGTGGCCAAACATAAGGCAAATGCCACGAATAATGAAGGGATAAACCCCTGAGTAGAGCTGATTACATTTATAAGAAAAAACCACCAATACCACTTGGTTTTTTGAGTTTTAAATATTTTAAAAAGTATCCAAAAAATCCAAGGTAAGGCGGCAAATTGAACAATGAAGGCTTCAAGCTGTAGATAAAAAATCTGAGCCGTTCCTAGGTTCAAAACGTAAAATAAAGCGCCAGTTAAGGCTATCCAGCTAAGAAGCTGTGGGGAAAGAGATTTTTTATAATTATTTAATTGTTTGAGTAGGTATTTACTTAGGATAAATAAACCCAGACCACCTAGATAAAGCATGATGAAAGTAAAGCTAGCTCTAACCACATGTGTAGGTATAAAAAGTGATAAAAGCCAGATAAATGAGGTGTGGGGTAGGGTGGCTGCAAAGCCGTGACCAGTTAAAGATCCTAGGCCATAATTCTCTTGCCAAGCAGCAAAAATTCCTCGGCGGAAATTAATAGAAAAATTCAACTCAGGACTAATAGCATCCCAACCAATAAACCACTGATTTATGGGTAGGTTAACCAACACAATAACTAAGATTACCAGGTGATAAATAATTAGGGGAATCAGAGATGGACTCTTTTTAAGTTTTTTAATAATTGACATAAAAACCATTTAAGGACTGTTGTTGTGTGGGGATTGGTCCACATATTTTCTCAACCTTTTCCTTGTCTGAAATTAAGACATAGGCCTTTTTACATTGACCATCTAATTTGTAGATAGCGGTAGTGGGGCGGTCTTTCTCTAGGTGGTTGGTGCGGTCTGCAAAAATTTCAGGTGTCGGATTATAAAGTTCTGGAGTGGTATTAAGTACATAGCTGGCAGCATAGTTATGGTAATGTGTTTTCTCTAGGTTAGGATCTAGGTAGTTGTTAGTTTTTAAAATTACTAAGTTGGTCATCAGTGTAAGTGAGAGCAATCCTATGGTCCATAATTTATTAGATAGTCCAGTCAAAAATTTAAAGGTTAGGACTAGAAAAACTGGCAGCATAAAAACAGCATGTCGGCTGGGTCCATAGCCAGCTGTTCCGTAATGCCAAGCGGGGTTGGTTTGATAGAAAAGAGCAGTCACCATAAAGGCCGTTAGTAAAAAGGGGGAATGATACTTTTTTGATACTAAAGCTTCTTGGATTATTTTAAATATTCCTCCAAAAATAAAAAATGGTACATACCAAAATAAACCAAAATTTAAATCAAAAAATTGCTCATAGAGCTTAAATAGACTTAAGTTGTGAAGACCAAATCCTCTAAGCTGTGTCCAACCATCAGGAATGGCTGACCAGGGAGTGAGTAGGCCAAAAATCCAGTAATTATAAAGGTAGGGGGTGGTGAGAAGAACTATAACCATAAGACTTGATAAAATAGATTTAAAACTAATCTTACGGGTTCTCAAGTAAGTAATCAGCATAATGCTAGCCAAGATAATTAGTGGCTGACTATGCCAAGAGGCAACGCTCACTAGTAGGGTAGCTAGTAAATACTCTTGGTTTAAAAAGGCCAAACTACCAATGGTAAGCAGCAGAAGATAAAATAAATCTGGGCCTGGCCATTTAAAAAATGACATCAATGATGAAAATAGGGCCAGTGATAAAAAGGTTAGGCGGTTCTTGTTGGTTTTAATGTATTTTTTCCAAATTACTGCTATTGCAGACATAAAGAGAAATATATTTACAACATAGAAAACCCTCAGCTCTTGTAGATGTAGAGTTTTCAAAATGATTCTAAATGGTAGGAGTATTAGGGAGTAAAAAATGAAATGAACAGGATACAACTCACTATTTTTACCGGCAATATTATAGTAATCTCTAAAGTATCCTGGATTAAGTATTTCAGAAAGAGATTCCTTTGTTTCTGGAGTGAGAAAGAGAGTCTTGTGCTGGAGAAGAGTTTCAGTTGGTCCAAAATAATCAATAATGTCCCCTCCCAATTGAATTGGGATTTTAAATAGAAAGATATAAAGCAAACTAGAGGTTATGAGAGTGAGTAAGATCCAGGGAAGATGTTTAGCAAACAACCTATACATGACTACATTCTGGCATATTGAAGCAGTCTTTTTATAGGGGCTATTTGTCTAGAGGTTAAGGCAAAAATTTTATTTTCTAGCACTTGAGATAGCCGAGCATAGTCACGCTTCTCACTCATTAGCTTAGTCATTTTAACCATTTTCTTCTTGATGCCATTTTCTAGAACTTTAGTAGTAATCTTCTTTAAAGACGAGCTATTTAGGTCGAAAAAGACATCGTCAGCGCTAAGATTAACTTGTCTGAAAGCCTGTTTAAAATCAGGAGCAAGCATCATTGGTGCTAGAGATTCAGAAATAATAAATGGCTTTTGGTAGGAGAAAGCTAGAGACAATACCCCAGAAGCACACATAAAGTATCGGTAGGGAAAAACTACTAAGTCAGCAGCGGCAAAATATGTGGCGATATTCTCTTGAGGAACATAGCCTGTAATTTCGATTTGAGGACATTGATGAGCCAAATACTCTGTTTTGGTAAAGTATTCTTGGTAATAAGGCTGGTTCTTTAAAGTTGCACTTTGTCCGCCAGCAATAATAAATCTAGTGGGCTTATTTAAGAGCTGTTTAGTATTTTGGAAAGTTTTTACAAAGAAATCAGTGCCTTTAAACCAATTAATGTATCCAAAAGATAAGACAACCTGTTCCTTATTTGTAATACCAAGCTTCTTTCTTGCTTGAGCTTTAGTTATTTTTTTGAGCCTGGTATCTACGGGGTGATTTATTGTAGCAATTTTTTCTTTGTTAATGAAAGCGCTCAGCCTTTGTTTAAGTGGATTTTCCAACACAATGATTTGATTACTAAGTAATCCAATGCCTAGATAAAAAGCCTTAAATGATTGATTTAGTATTTTAGCTTTTATTTTGTCAGTGAAAGAGTTGCTTAGACCAACATGTCCGGCTAAGTTTCTAATGTCATCAACTACTGAATGAAAGGTAAAATGAATTTTTTTACCCGCTCTCTTAATAAGAGCAAGGAAGGGAATAATTGAGGTAGAGTTAAAAATATTTCCATAAAGAGAAAAGTCGAATTGGATTAATAAATGTTGGGCTTGTTTAAAGTTTTCAACCTGTTGATAAATCTGATTCCATTGTTGATGGGTATTAAGCTTAAAGCATCTAATAACCAGGACATGGTCTTCTATATAGAAACTTGGTTTATTCTTATAATGCGCAAGAACTACTATTGGTCTGCTGATTGAGCCAATCATATTTTTTGTATAGGAGGCAATGCCACTTATACCAGCCGAGTAGGTCTCTCCCTTTTTAGGGTACGGTGAAACCACCAGCAGTGTCTCTGGGGTATCAAATCTAGCTAGTAGTTGGTTAGTTATTTTCATACTCTCTTGAATACACAAAAAGTTATGTACTCAAGGGAGTCTCTCTCCTTTCCTAAGGGAGAGAGACATTTGGGTTTTACAGGTTGAGACATTATTAGCGATGGCAGTGATAACTGAAGTTGTCACCGGTGCCACTATGGGTCTGCCACAGTGGTGCTCCGTCCAGATCAACCCAGCTGGGGTGACCGAGAGGAACAGTAAAGCTGATGGTGGGGCCATTGTAGACCCAAGCACCACCTTCCCAGTCGGGGGCAGTCCAATCGCTTGCCGCTCCGCCAATCCAACTCGCAACTTCTTGAGTACTGCTGGGGCAAGACCCCAGCTCAAGGTTGAAGTTTTCATGGAGGTAGGAGGGATCCATCGATAAGCCATAGCGGGTTTCCCCGGCAAAAATAGAGTTAGGAAATGTTACCCACTCATTATTTGCTTTGTACCATGGTAAATATCGGAAGGTTGCTCCCATGATGTCGTGGTTCTTGCCATCGCCATAAGCGACATGCGGCACACCACTGGCATCTGTATAAGTGTACTGATAGTCCGTGAGGAACGGCACGTCTTCAAAAACGTGCTGCCCTACGGCTTGCAGCGTCCACTTACATCCTTCCCAGGGAATGTCGAGCCCGGTATTGACTGGCTTGATATCAGTAAAGCCATGAGCTTTCTGCATCTCGCCGTCAGTGGGGCAATCAACATCACTCGGTTGAGCAGTAGGAATGCTCGGTGAAGGGTTCTCTACGGGCGCTGCTTCAGTTTCGGCAGTGCCATTTCCAAACGGCGTGTCGGGGATTCCATTGCAGGCCGAGAGGGCCAGAATGAAAACCAACAACACAAAAACGGGGTAGAACTTTTTGTTGTTCATTATTAACTACTCCTTTTATGGGTAATGAACCAAACGATTGGGACGACGATAACTGCCAGGGCTAAAAAGATTGAGAACGGCAGGGGAATTTCCCCAACCATATAATCTTCTGGTGCTTTGCTCAGGGCAGCCAATACGGCCCACCCGACAAAAAACGCACTGACTAGACCAGGAATACCGACCAAGATAAAAATTACTTGGCGCCAAGCTTTAGGAGCGTTTTCACGCTTCACCAGCTCAACAGCTTTGTTATCATCTTTGATATGAACCAGGTAGATATACACTGATCCACCGCCGATAGCGAGGAACAAGTAGCTTGCTCCCACGATTTGCCACAAGGGCAAGGACACATTTGTAACCATCCAGTCAAACATTCGTTTTTTCTCCTTTTAATCAGAAATTGGTTTGGATTGGTTTAGATTATTCCACCTTGTGCTTAGCGTGAGCCTGAGCTCAGCTTTCACCAGGTTTATAAAGAGGAGGAGCCTGCCATTCCTCCCCTTTACAAACCTGGCAAATACAGCACAAATTAGCCATAACTAAATGTTTTATCTGTAAAACCTGTTAAAGAGCTTCCTTCGTCGCTTTCGATAGAACAAGTCTATCTGAGCAACTCAGAAACCGTATGTTCTGTCTGTCTCCAGCCGCTATTCCCTCGAAAGTGAGGTAAAGCAAACAGGATTTTGACAGAGTTATCATTCTCTTAAGAACGACAGCTCCAGCAAAATCTAATTCTTAAGCTCAGAAAGTAGGAAAAATTTGTGATAGCAGGCACATAGCAGGTCCCTTATTTAGATAAGTATTTGTGTTTTTTTTATTTAATTAGTTTACGTCTGGCGACGATAGCAGTTACGCCAGTAGCAGCTAATGACATAGCAGCCATACCAGAACTAATATCTAAGCCAGTGTTAATAGGATCATGGGCTTTGATTACAGTTCCATCAGCAAGAGTTATAGTTTGTTTTTGAGTACCTTTTTGGTAGCATTCGTTAGTACAGGTTGTATCCTGACCATAGGCACCAGTCTCACATAACAGTTTGCACTCTTGGATTAATTCTTGCTCTTGAGTAGCTTCAGCGGCTGAAACGGGTTTAGCCATAGCTAAGATAGCTACTGTTAGTAAAGATAAAGCAATGTATTTGGTCAATTTCATATGTATCCTTTTTATCTAAAAAGATTTACTTTAATATAGTGAGAGTTATTTTAACAAATAATGTCCTAATGTCAATAGTTATAAGATACTATATCTAGAAATTGACCCTATTATGATTGACTTAATACTTATTTAATCTTTCATTAGTATGGTTGGAGGATGCAGTTAGTTCTAATAGTTGAAGATGATAATTCTCTTGTTCAGGCATTGAAAGTATCTTTGAAAAAGGAAGGTTTACGAGTTGTTGTTGCTCAAAATATAAAAATAGCAACTAGATTTATTAATCAGTATAAATTTGATCTAGCTATTTTAGATCGTCTCCTACCAGATGGAGATGGGATAGATTTAGTTGAGGAATTACTTGATATTAATCATCATACTCGAGTGCTAATGCTAACTACTAAAGCTGCAACAGCCCAGCGCGTTAAAGGTTTAAAGCTTGGAGTGGACGATTATTTGGGCAAGCCATTCTCTCATCAAGAGCTGATGTTGAGAGTTAGAAACTTATTAGCCAAGCAGAAGATTTATTTACCAGAGGTGATTTCTTGTGGTGAAGTGGTGCTTTTCCCCAAGACATGTAATCTAGTTATCGATGGTCATTGGAGCAAGCTTCGCCCGAGAGAGTCTCAGATTTTAGCTTGCTTAATTTATCACCAGGGGTTTGTGGTGACAGATGAGGTTTTGCTAGATTTTGTGTGGGGGTATTTGGGCAATTTCCCCTCTCATAGCTCTATTTCCGTTTATATTAGGAGGATCAGAATGGCTTTGGGTTCAAAAGCTAACCAGCTAAAAACAGTTCGTGGGGTAGGTTATTGTTTATCTTGAACTAGAGGTAGTAACCAGGTTATTGTAGTGCCCTGATGTTTTTTACTTTTTACTTTAATCTCACCCATAAAATGTTGCTCAATTATGCTTTTTACCCAAGTTAGACCGATTCCTGACCCGGATGACTTATTGCTATAGCCATCAGCAAACATCAGGGATTGCTCCAACCAACTCATGCCCCTGCCACCGTCGGTAAAAGATAAATGAAGGTTATTTTTAATAATTTTCCCAACAACAAGGATAGCTCTGTTTTGACCCGGTTCGAGACTAGAATATGATTCTATGGAATTTTTTAAAGTGCAAATAATAGCCTCTTGGAAGTAAAATCGGCTTCCATGCAGTTTCATTTTATGGGGAAAATTTAGGTGATTATTAATAATTATCTCTGGAGAATTATATTTAACTAATCTCAAGGATTCTTTGAGGAAGGGTTTAATAAAAAAAGTTTTTTTAGAGTTTAACAACTGTGGTTTTTGGAATAATTCTTTAAGACGATAAGCACTATGAAGAGCTTGTTGTACATAAGTGGTTTGTGCGATTTGTCGGTGCTCTTGAGCAAGCTCTAGATTAATTACTAGGCTGGAAAGGGGAGTGGCGGCTGCATGACGAAAAGATTGTCCATAGTGTAAATTTTCTAAATTCTTGGTGGGGTTGAATATCTTCATCTCTCATAGATTAATAGATTTAGATTAAAAAAATATTAACTAAATAGATCTGGTATACTAGGCATCTAGTTGGCTAAAAACCACTAATGCCCTGTAGTGAAATGGCATCACCACTGCCTCTGAAGCAGTTATTTTAGGTTCGAATCCTAACAGGGCATCAAACTTAAATATATCGCTATATATCAATCTAAATTAATCATTAAATTCTAGAGTTTGTAGCAAAGATTCACAAGTTTTAATATTAGCTTCCATCCAATTATGTACACAGAGGAGTGAGTAAACCTTCCCTTTTCTTTCAAAGTTAAAGTTGGTTTGGTATCTGTCTAGTTTTTTATCCTCCATTTTAGGAGGATCATTCCTGTAGGCTTGAATAGAATCTGAAACCTCAAAATAAGTGTAATTAGATCCAATCCCAATATTATCCCAGTTGTCTTTGATATTTAATTGAATAGTAGCATTTTCAGGTCCCTCTGCTTCCCAAAAACGAATTAAAGTAGACGGAATTTCAGGGAAATTCTCCATACTAGATTGCCACCTAGGTGGAGTATAAACAGTTAGGTTTTGAGTATTAAAATCATGAGATATCCAACCATCTGGCTGTTTTAATTCAGTTTCAACAACATCACTTTCTTCATTTATAAATTCAAAAGTAGAGAGGATTTGATTTTCCATATCAGATAGTAGAACATCTCCAGAAAAGTCTATGTGAAATACATCGGAGTTGTGTTCAAAAACTATTGCAATATTTGGATCACTACACCCTGGCCCATCGCAGTATCCATTGGGCATTTCATAAATATTTGCAGTTTGATCTAGAAGAGAAATCTCTTTAGACGGATTAAAATCCATATAATAATAATTTTTAAGTTCAAAACCATCCCATTTTTCGCGAAGCATTACTCCAAAGCTTAAATTATCTCCTTTAAAGATAGTTGCTCTGTTGTTCTCATCATCTAATTCTTTTGTTATTTCTACTTGAGGTGGATATTTTATTTTAAAACCTAAGGAAGAATTTTCATAAGTTAGCCAGCCATCAGTAGCATCCGTCGTTGGGCTTGGCAGTTTTTTCTCCATAACTACGGGAGTGGGCGTTGGAGAAGGCTCAACAACTTGTTTCTCTTGATAATATTTATATCCCAAAATTCCAGATAAAATAATTCCAACTACAGAAATAATTGATAGGGCAATGAGTAACCACTTATTATTTGGTGCTGGTTGAGGGGGGAGTTCTTGAGTTATTAGGGGAGTATTTTCAACTTGTGGTTGGGTTTCTGGTAGAGTTTGATTTTCCATATTACTATTCTAGCAGAAAAGGTTCCTGACATAGTACAACAGTGCCATACTCAACTTCTCCTCGAGTAGATTTCCTCAATAAATAGTGTGGTTAGAACCTCTTTTTAAGTTTGGTATAATTTCAATATATGCAAAACAAAAAGATTGGGATTGTTGGTTTGGGAATCATGGGTAGTGGTATGGCTGATAATTTCTTGAAGAATGGTCATGAAGTTTATGTTTGGAATAGGACTACTCAGGTGGCTAAAGACTTTGAAGAAAAAGGAGTTGTAGTTTGTTCTTCTCCAGCTCAGGTGGCACAGCAGGCAGACCTAGTCTTTGAGGTGACAGCCAATGATGAGTCATCTAGAGAAGTTTGGATGGGGAAAGATGGTATTTTATCTGGAGCAACATCAGAAAATATTTTAATCGCTAGCGCCACCCTTTCTATTTCTTGGATTGATGAGCTAATTAATCAGTGCCAGCAAGACAGTCTGACGTTCTTAGATATTCCACTTACTGGAGGTAGAGTTGGTGCAGAAACTGGAAATTTATTCCTACTTTGTGGCGGTGATGAGAAAGTTTTAGAAATCATAAAACCTACTCTAGAAGTAATTTCCGCTAAGATTTTTCATTTTGGCCCAGTTGGTCATGGAATGAGATATAAATTAATTCTTAACTACATTCAAGCTGCACATATGATTTCTTTCGGACAAGCTATGAAAATTGCCAAATCTAGTGGAATGGATTTAGAAAAAGTAAGTGAGGGTCTAGTAGATAGACCAGGTGGAGTAATTACTCAGATAGCTAAGGATGCTTATTTTGCCGATCCAGTTCCAGTCACCTTTTCAGTCGAGTGGATTACTAAGGATTTAACTTATGCCAAAAAATTTGCCAAAGATGTTGATGCTAAAATGCTAGATATTGTTTTAGAAAATTACCAAAAGGCAATGAAAGAAGGTTTCTCAGATCAAGATTGGGCAGCAGTAAATAAGATTTTGGAGGATAAGTAATGAAAAATATTCCAGTAAAACCCAATGTAGAATTTTCAGATTTTGAGAAACTAGATATTAGAGTCGGAACCATAGAAAAAGTTGAAGATGTTGAAGGTTCTGATAAATTAGTCAGATTCAAAGTTAATTTTGGAGAGTTTAAACGAAGTATTTTAGTGGGAATGAAGCAAGAAAGAGAGAATCCTCAAGAAGTTGAGGGCAAGCAAGCTTTGTTTATTGTTAATCTTCCACCTAGAAAAATGATGGGAGAGATGTCAGAAGGGATGTTGCTTGATATTGGCTATGCTAATGGCATCAAGCCAGTATTAGCTATGCCAGAAAAAGAAGTTCCTGACGGGGCTAACGCTGGATAACCAGGAAACAGGTTCCTGACATAGTACAACAGCGCCATATTTAACTTTTCCTCAAGTAGATTTACCCAATAAATAGTACGGTTAGAACCTCTTTCTCAAGTTTGGTATACTTGTTTTTATGAATGATGAAGGTATGGTAGAAGAAGAAAAAGAAAAGAGTCTTGATTACTACCAAGCTGGAGTCACAGTCTTCCAAGAAGAAAGAAAACGAGTAAAGGAGGAAGGGTTTAAAGTTACAAAACAGGCTATTCCTATTTGGAATGCATTTCTTGAGTCTTCAGGGGATAATATTTCATTAAATAATAGGCTGAAGAGACTTATGCTCTTACTAGGAGAAGGCATTTCTGAATTTACTGGAATGGAGGGAGTTGTTAATCCAGACCATGCTATTGATAAGGCTATTAGTGAAAGAGTGTGGCCTTTCTTATCTGATGGGGAGAGAGTTTTGATTGAAACGATGGTTGAAGCATCTAACCAATTAACAAAAAGAAAAAATGTTACAGAAGATGGTTTTGGGATATCAATTCAAGTTAAGCCTGAAATGGCTTTTAAATATTTTCTAAAGAAACTAAGGATGTTGATTTAGTTATAGAAACAGGTTCCTGACATAGTACAACAGCGCCATCAAACTCAAATATATCGCTATATATCAATCTAAATTAAGTATTTTATATATATATCCCAATTAATAATGGTTACCCGACTAGTATTCTTTCGCTATAATACTTGATATGAGTGATAGTCAAAACATTCCATTTGAAGATAAAAATATTCAACACGATCTTGATATTACTTCAGCTTCCGCAGATAATTTATCTCCCTGGAATAAGGTCAGGTCCAGTCTTCTAATTAAAAAACCACAGTTCATTGTAGTCCCATTTTTATTATTAGTTTTAGTGGGAGTGGGATTTTATTTTTTTTCTGCAAATAAAACTAAAACAAATATTAAACTTTTACCATATGAAACTATATTAGTACCCACAAATCCTCAGGAAAAATTTGAACAGATTATCACTAGCAATCCTATTTATACTCAAATTAATATAGCCTCAAACCCAGTTGTTCCAATAGTTAAAGAGCACGACTTAGGAGCTCAAACCATGTTGTCTTTAAAAACAGCACTAAGTTCTAACAACATAAAAACATCTGAACCAAATTCTACAAAACAGCAAATGACGATAACTTTAGATGGAGCTATTTCAGCATCTGCTTCGGGAGACACTCAAGACTTTAGTTTAAAAGGAAGTCTTTTACGGCTCACTCAAGACGCTGGAGACAAATCACTTGTGGATCTTATTGTAAATGGATCAATAGGCTCCACCATGCTAGATGACGAATATCAAGATGCCCTTCATATTTCACTTACCCAAACTGATTCTGATAATAGTTATTTAAAAGTTCACATGTCAGACTATTTGCTTATTTTTACTGATAGGCTTCTACATCCAAACAAAGCAGTTTCTCCAACTATTTTTGTTAACACTAATGATATCTGGCCATTTTTGGGTCAATATTTACATATTCCACGATCAATAGAGCTTTTACGATTTGGAGACAGTCTTGATCAAGAAGTTCAAGATCGTTTTAAATTGATTAGAGAAGAGTCCTCTTTAGTTTTTTCAGAAACTTTAGGAAATATTAATTTATATATGGAGATAAACCAATCACAAGAAAAAGATGAATCAACTGTTTTCAATGCTGCAATAATTCCTGAGAAACTAGTTGACGTTATTGCTGATTATATTGCTGGAGTTAAAGGAGTTGAGAGCAAATACATAGAAGATTTTAGATTGCTTTGTGAAACTACATCTCTTAATAAAGAAGAGCGCAGTAAGTGTGAGGCAGACCTAGTAATTCCTGCCTATTCTCAAGAAAATTTTAGAGAAGAGCTCATCTACTTAGTTTCACTTTTTAAATTTGATCCTATTAAAGCAACTATAAATAATGATACTTTATTTATTGAAAATTTTTCATTTGGTGTTATTTTTTCCAATAAGTTAAACGCTGGTTTGTGGGAGATCCCCATTCCTTTTTCAGAATTATCACTGCAGATTGACACCAATATTCTTAATTCAACCAAAGAGCCTATCTTAGCCCCCAAAAATTCAACAGAGTTAGTATCTGCTGGCAATAACACCGATAGTTTTACCGATGCAACCTATCAAGAACAATCAATTCAAGGAGATTTATATAGAGAGAATAAACAATTGCTTTTAAGTAGTTATAATGATATTAAGCATTTTTGTGGCGGGCTATTGGGACAAGAGTACTGTTTTGAGGCATCTAGTAAATGGAGTGATTTTGCTATTTCTAAAGAAAACAGGAATTCATTGCGACTCACACTTAAAAGCGCAGATCCATCCAACTATAAAACATCCAGCATTGGAATAGAACAAAGCACTACTAACTCATTTATTAGCAAGTGTACTTACTCAGACAGCCCCAAAGAACACTATGGTATTAGCATGACAAATTATTCTGAGATAATTACTGCTGATGGATTTAAACTGCGCCTATCAGAGCCTGAGAATTTATCAGATTTTGAAACAACTTATTATTATGTCTGTTCAGTTAGAGATGGTGTTTATTACAATAGTACTCCATATGGAAAAATTACTATAAACCCAGGAGTTTTCAATTTTGAAGAGCTCATCCGAGAGTTGAGTCCGATTGTTAGTTCTCTTTCTCTGACTGATTCCAGCTCCTCTTTTAAATTTGCTATTCCTACACCAATTTCTTCTCCAACTATTTCACCAACATATAGTTTTTCTACCCCAGTAAGAAAAGTATTGGCGGGAGATAGCATGTGGGTTTATTTCTATGGGACTGGTATGGGAGGAGATCAAGACACTTGCTATGCTAGCAGTGCTTTTCTTAAAGAAAAATATCAGGTTGGTGACGAAGCAGTATTTGTTGTTCCTCCAGATTACGGTATTTGTGTAAGGCCGAAAGGATGTGCGGTGTGTAGTGGTGGGGAGCTGATTGAGCCCATTTCTGATTTATCATCTTGTGCAAAGCAGATTTGTGAATAAAAATTATGACCGCAATGCCAGTCCTGCTTTTAAACCAACTCAGTGCAACAACAACTTCTATAGGTCTAATACGAGACTAAATTTAAAAATTACTTGGTGAAAGTTGTTTAAAATAGGTTCCTGACATAGTACAACAGTGCCATACTTTCAATATATCGCTATATATCAGTCTGTTTTTAACTATTTAAAATAAATATTCCCATTATTAGCATTATTATTCCAGCAATTAAATGTAGAGTTTTTAAATGTTTTTGACGAACCTCTTCGGCTTTATTAGGATTAAATCCTTTATAGACAGCCCAGGAGATTAAAATCATTGGTGAAACAAAAATTAAATTATATAAAATTAAATATAAAATTGCTTTTAATTGAAGTGCATTTTTAGCCAGCATTCCTAAGATAACAATGTAAGGACCACTAGTACATGGTAGTAAAAATAAACTAACTATAAATCCAACTCCAAAAGCCCCCAAAGGACTTGTGGTTGATTTAATTAGACTCTTCATTTTTGGTCGCCATGACATTGGTACTTCCATTAAGAATCCTTTTCCATACCAAAAATAATCCTTAAAATTAAAAATCCCCAATAAAATTGCTACCCAACCTATGATCTTATAAAATAAACCCGATAAATTGCCTATTCCCAAAGCTTTATATAGTCCTAATCCCATTAGAAAATAAGAAATAAAAATAGAAGCAGCAAAAGCTAACCCAGTCACAAGAGCTTTCTTTTTATCACCACCTAGTAAAATTGTGGTCATTAGAATAATTAGTACTGCAAAAGCACAGGGATTAACTGCATCTACAATACTCGCTGCAATTATTGCTACTAAAGTTAGGTCTTGTTTTTGATCTGATTGAATTTCTTCTAATTCTAGTTCTATTTTTCCTTCATTTTGGATGCTAGCTTCTTCCAAGAAATTATTAGCTTCAGAAACAAAGTTAGTAATAATAGGTTTGTCTCCAGTAATTACTTTGTCACCAATTACTACGGTGGGTACTCCACGAGCTCCATTGGGTATTTTAAGTTTATCGAGTAAACTATTAAAGAAAACCGTATTATCTCGGTTAAAATAAACTTCTTTTGCTTCAATTGGATATCGGTCATAAAGACCTTCTGTTTCTAAAAATTCCTCAACTCCTATGCAATGAGGACAACCCGTTCCATAGAAAAAATATATTTTCCCTTCTTCTTTAGCAGAGATAGGAGGAGTGATTGTGAAAAAACAAGAAATAATAAAAATAATGATTAAGAGGACAGTTTTTTTCATCATTATTTTTCAATTCTAATGGCTTTGCCATGAATTATTCCCTCAGCCAAGTTTTTATAAGCCTTGTTTAGGATTCTGGTAAAAGTTGATTGAGATATGTTCATCTTTTTAGCTGCAGCTATGTGTTCTAATCCATCAACATCATGAAGCTTGAGTGCTTCTAATTCATCATGTTCAAGTATTATTTCCTTTAATTCCCGCAGTGGAATTCCTGCGGGTTTAAAGTAATAGACACTGGGTCTAAAGTTTAGACGCCTATTTTTCTTGGGTCTTGGCATATATTTTTTTAATTATAAACAGTTTACTCCTTTCATTGGAGTTTTGCATTTACGACAATTAGTTTGAGAGCAAGGAGTTCCTCGTTGATGAGTTTCCTCATATCCACATTCTGGACAAGTGCATTTATTTGACCCAAGTGGTCTATTTTGCACACCTCTCACTGATCTTCGTCCTTGTCCTGTTGGACCTGTACCATCTAAATTTGGCATATTCACTCCTTTCTTTAATATTATAGTGAATATATATTCATAATATAAGTTATTTTGTTGATCTTGTCAAGTTTTATCAAAGAGAAAAAACACGTTCCTGACATAGTACAACAGTGCCATCAAACTTAAATATATCGCTATATATAAATCTAAATTGATAGTTAAAATTCATTTAATAAAATCTTTTAGAGACTGTAAAAGATTGTTTTCAATTTCTATTTCACCAGTTTTCAATATCTCAGCTCTTATTTTATCTCCGCGTTCTCCTGGAACAAGCACCTCATCTACCCCCTCTATTTTCTTAGCTTGTTTTATGGCTTGAGTCATCTTGGTTGTTTCCTTAATAAAAGTCTTTGTGCCAATGAGTGCCTCTGGGTTTATTGCAATGACAACATTTCCATCATTTTTACTTTCTTTATTGAAATCTGCTCCCACCAAAGCACCCCCGATAATTTGAACCATCAATGCCAAACCAGCGCTTTTAAAACCCCTATCAAATGGTCTAATTGATCCCTCCATAATTTCTGCAGGATCGGTGGTCTCATTACCTTCTTTGTTGTAGCCAATTCCTTCATCTACCTGCACGCCTTTTGTTTTAGCTTCTACTAATCCAAAAAATGATATAGCTGATGAAGCCATGTCTAGTATGATTGGTTCATTTTCTGTAGGTATTCCCCATGCAATTGGATTTGTGCAAAATAATGGCTCATATGATCCATGTGGAGGAACCATGGCAAATGGATAGCTTGACATAGTTATTCCTATCAATCCTTTATCAGCTATTTTTCTTGACCAATAGCCAATTGCGCCAGATGATCCATCTCCATTATGAGTTCCAACTATGGCGATGCCCATTTTTTGTGCTTTTGAGATTACCATTTCAACAGCCTGATCCATAGCAATGGCTTCCATGGTGAGGTTTGCATTTATAATTGCTGTGGTTGGAGTCTCTTTCTCGATTGTAGGTTCTTGTGCACTTTCATTTTTGGGAATACCCTTTCCAATTAGCTTAACAATTCCTTGATCATTGCCTCTAAGTTGGGCATACATGAGCATGTTCAATATGCTAGTTGATTCTTTTTCTGTATATCCATACCTAGAAAGTGCTTTCTTTGATAAAACCCTTAATTCTGAGACTTTAATTTTCATGTGCTCCTTTATGATATTGTCCCAATTTTAACAGAAATCATTAAAACAAGTTCTTAGCATAGTACAACAGCGCCATATAGCAAAATATATACGAATATATAAATCTAAATTAGTTATTATTAATTTTATTTCTCTGTTAGAATCGTCCTATGTCACCACTTAGAAGAACTCGTTATCCAATGCCTAGTTTTATATTGAGTGCTCTCAAAAAAAATAATTTACTAAAAAAATATCAAGAGCGACCACCATATCAGCGAAACGATTATGTTGGGTGGATTACTCGCGCTAAACAAGACAAAACAAAACAAAAGCGTTTGTCTCAAATGCTTAATGAATTAAGGGCTGGTGACTTATATATGAAAATGAATTGGCATGGATTACCAAAGCGTTCCTGACATACTACAATAGTGTTATTGAAATCAAATATATCTCTATATATCAATCTAAAAATTAATTTGGTATAATGAGCACTCCTTGTTGAATAAACCTCAATAATTCTCCTTAAAGAAGAAAGGTTATTTTGTCTAAATTAATATATGAATACTATTCCCCAAAGGGTTTAAAAAAATCAAAAAATATTACCAATAGCTCCCGCCTAGTTATCAAAGAAGCAGAAAAATTTGGAATCAAATGGAGCATAGAGCCAGGTACACAGATTGTTACTTTGACTTATAAGGGTCAGGAGCAGTCTTATTATCATCAGGTACCTTCTTCAACTACTGCGTTGGCAAAATATGCTTGTAATCACAAAAAAGTTACCAGCAATCTCTTAAGACAAGCTGGCGTTTGTGTGCCTCATGGATACAGGGTGAGAAGAGATCAGAACCAAGACTATTTTCTAGAAGTATTCTCATCACTCAGTAAGCCTTTAGTAGTCAAGCCAACCAATGGATATTGGGGTGAAAATATAACTGTTGGTATCATTGATGAAAAAGAATATTTAGATGCGATTGAATTGGCTTTCTCTTACTCAGTTAAAAAAAATACAGGAGCAATTGTGGAAGAAATGTTTCCTGGTCAGGAATATAGAATACTTTTAACCAGAGAGAAAGTCATTGGAGTTCTAAAGAGAATTCCAGCAAATGTTATTGGGAATGGTCAAGATTCAATCAGTAAATTAGTTAAGCAAAAGAATAAGGAAGAAATTAGAGGAGTCAAGGGAGGTGAAAAATCTCACCTGAAGATCAGGATTGATAAGAAAATGAAAGCCTTTTTAAACGAGCAAAGACTAAGCATTGGCTCTATTTTGCCTCCGGGTGAAAAAATTTTCTTAAGAAGAGTGTCAAATATTTCTCAAGGAGGAGAGGCGATTGATTTTACCGACAAGGTTCACCCTAGTGTCAGGGAAATAGCGCTTAAAGCTATCGGATCTATACCAGGTCTTTCCTTTGCGGGAGTAGACTTCATGAGTCTAGATATTACTAAAAAACAAAGTGATAATTCATATGTCATTATTGAGATAAATGATTCTCCAGGATTCGATATTCACGATTATCCTTATGAGGGTGAAAACAGGCACACTGCTAGAGAATTTTTATTTCTTTTATTTCCAGATTTAAAAAAATAAATTTAAAGGTTCCCCCATATAGTACAATAGTGCAATTAGATATCAATGAATGAACATTTAGATTCAGCTCAATTAGTTGGGCAAATCAAACATCTGATCAAATCAAAAGATTGGTACTCTCTTACAGAGAGCAGTAGATTTGTATGGGAAAAAAGCGTGAAAGTAATGGCGGAAATGATTAGTAAAGAAATTGGACCCATAGAACCAGGAGAAATCCAAAGAATAATTGAAAACTCATTTACTCCAGATGCACTGTCTATGGTGGGTCAAGAATATTTTGTAGATCTTCTTCTGGAGATTGATCCAGAATTAATTTTGTGGTCTGAAGGAGATTTATCTTGGCAGGCAATAAAGGCTTCTAGAACTGGCCTAACCGATCGACAAGGCATTAGAGTTGAGCTTTTTGCTAAAAACAAAGGGAATAAATTAAAGGATATTATCTTATCTTTAGTTGATGAATTTGATGAAGAAGTTTGTGTGGTGGTTATTGATGATAAGGAAAACAACCTAACTCATGCATTGAGCTTGCGAGATCAATTTTCAGATATGGGAGTCACGATTAGAACATATCATCTTAACCTTAGAAATGCTCAAGCCAATCTTGAGGCTTGCATGTCTTTTTTATCAGAAATGAGAGAGAAAAATATTAGATTGATAGTCGATATGGATGGAGTATTAGTTAACACTGATCGCGTTCTATCTGATTTGGTTTCACAAAAACTTGCTCTATTATTGACAAAGAAAACAACATCCTCTCCACAGAGAGATTAAGAAATAATTAAGACTTTTTGACGGGCAGTTTTTCTTCTTTAAGAATTTTGGTGATATCCCAAATTTGCAAGCACGGTGCGTTGTCCGGTCGGCAGTATTCTTGAAGTAAATTGCCTTTAGGCAAATTAATTTCCAAGCGATGGCTATTAACTACGAGTAAAATTTGATCAAAACTTACAGCCTTGTCAGAAAATTTTTGAGTAACTTCTCTGACTGGGAAGCCAATTCCTTCCACATAGATATTATCTACATTTTGACGGTGAAAATACATTAGTATTCCATCTGGGAGAGTTCCAAAAGAACCCTCGGTGGCCACTGCCACAGTATGATTCTTAGATTGAGCCTTAATAAAATCCACACTTTCTTGGATTCCATGACCGGATGACCATTTATAAAGGTACTGCTCTTTGTCGGCACTAACAAAAGGAGTGTTGTTGGAATTAGTAAGTGAGAAGTAAATGTATCTACTAGATATAAAGATGATATTAATTAACATTATCCACAGAGTTACTTTTAATAAGATTTTTTTCCAAGCAATCTTTTGTTTTTGAGCAATTTTAAATAACTCTTGGGCTGATAGAGCAGCAGAGACAGTGATAAAAATACTAATAGGCAAGAAATACCGAGGATAAACTACTTTCCCTAGGAGTGCGATGGGGCCAGCAAATAAGAGGGATGAGCCCAACAGAATATGCTGAATACGGCGTTTTTTTGTATCTGGTAGAAACTGTCCTGCTAGATTTAGCCATAAAACAGGCCAGGTGAGGTAGGTTCCGAAGTAATTCAAATAGGTAGGAATATTGATAATTGTATCTCTCCACTTTCCTTGGAAAACTACCTCTTTCCAGGGGTAAAGAAAGTCACTACCTCGAGAGAACAGTTGAGGGAAAACAGGATGAAGTCTTAGGCTAAAAAATAACGCTAGCCCACCCATAATTGCGGTTGAAATATAAGCTATTTGCCTGACTCTAGAGCTTAATTTTACCGGCTTAAGCCAAGCATAGAGAAGTAGGCTGGGAATGATTAAAAGAGCCGGTAGTTTAGCCCATAGCGACAAGCCAATAAATAGAGCAGTTAGACCTATCCAAAGGTATTTTTGTTTATTATTAACTACTTGAGTTACTCCAATAATTGCCCAGGTTGCTCCTAGACATAGTAAGGCATCTGTTAGAGCCATTCGATGATGGAAAAACCAGAAAGGCAGAAGGCTTCCTAAAATCATTACTAGCCAAGTAGTTTTTTCTTTTCCACCCAATAATTTAGTTAGATAACCAAGGCTTGAGATTTGCCCTAGTCCAATCAATACTGCTACAAATCTACCTGCAAATAATTGATTTGAGAACAGAAATTGAAAAGGCACCATCAGCCACATCAGGAGCGGGGTTTTCCCATCATTCATGGGAAAAAATAAATATTGGCGCCAGTCATCAATAATTAGTTGGGTCCATCGAATATATATGGATTCATCAGCAAACACTGGTAAAAGTGTTAGACGATAAAGATGAGTAGCTAGATATAAAAGAATTATTGAAGTAGGAACTGTCCACCAGCGAAGTTTTTTCACCATTCTATTGTAGCCTAGCTGTTCTTGCCCGCCAACTTGCAGCGAAATAATTTAATAATCCAGAATAGAATTAGTGGCACCCAGGTAATAAGTTGTTGTTGATGAATTACCTCTCCTTCATAATTTCCAAACCAAAGGTGAGGTGCATAGCGAAGCATTGAGCTAATGGCTAAAATTACTAAACTAGCTTTCCAAGCTCGCCACTTTTTATTAATTAATGGTAACCAGATTAGAGACCAAACTAAATACCAGGGTAAAAATTGTTTTGACCTAGGTGTGAGGAGAGGCAGGAACATTACTAGAGAGGCTAAGAAAGCCCAGTTATTTGTCACAAAATTGTGCAATTTAGGCCAAGCTTTTTCCCAGGGCAAAACTAAAGCCAGCCACAAAGGCAGCAATGCTACGGTAGCCAGTTTTATCGAGGCAGAGAGAAGAAGTAGAGTAAGCGAGACTAAAATATTTTTACCAGTTCTTTTTTGAGTTATTAATACCATAGCGACCAACGCCGGCACCATCATCCACAGATCATTATGAACATTGCTGACCACTTCAATTAATAAAAGTGGATTGAAAAGTAGCAATGGTAACCAGATACCCTGCTTGTTTTTTGAGTTTGTTACTAGAGAAAAACTCAATAATCCCAAGCTCAGAAAGCTAAATAAACGGAAAATTATCCAAGTTGGTAGAAATTTTCCTCCTCCTAGAAAATAAGGCAGAAGAGACAGCCCTGTCCAACCATAGAAATATGGTGCCGATGTGTGAGTGTTGTGCATAAATCTGGTCCAGTTATCGGCCGCAAAATCTAAGGCTGTTTGTAGGTGGGGGTTGGCTTGGTAAACTACGACCATCTTGGCATTAAAGATGTAGTTGAACACATCATAGGAAAGAGCGTTGTTAGAGAGTACTAATGGGCTAGCAATTAACAGGGGTAGCCACCAAGAAATATTTTGCTTTTTAGGCCAAGACTTAATAATTTTAAAGTAGGTTACAAACAGTGGAATCATGAGAGCTAAGTAGCTATAGGTAAGCAACTGCCTGTTATTAAAGAAATTGCTCCACATCCAAGTTTGAAATCGCCAATATGGAGTCCAACTAGTCAGAACTAGATTGGGTGAAGTAAGTGAGTAGGAAAAGACTGTGTAAATTATTAGCAATAAAAAATAAAACAACAGATATCGACCAAGTTTATTTCTGAAAAAATCAGGCATTGTTTTTGTATTTACCTTTAAAATCGGCAATTCTAATCCAAACAATATCTCTCAGCATGCGTAGTGAATCTTTTATTGGGTCTACTCGATCTGTTTCGTGATGATGCCACTCAATTGGCACTTCACATATCTTTAGACCTTGCTTCTTGGCTAAAAAAAGTAACTCTACATCAAATGCACCTGTGAAGGCATCTCCGCGCTGTTCTTGTTGCCCATAGACGCGCAGGCCATTAAACAACTGCTTGGTTGAATCAGCTGAAAACAACTTAAATCCGCATTGGGTATCTAAAATCCCTGGTATAGCTAAAATTTGAACTAGAATATTAAAACCACGCCCCATTAAATGTCGATACCATGGCTCTTCATCTCTTATCGAGCCCACCATTTCGCGTGATCCAATAATCACTTTAAAATCTTGTTCAGTTCTGGGTAAAAGTTTTTCAATTTCTGATAAGGGAGTAGATTGATCAAAATCAGTGAATAATCGCCACTCACCCTTTGCTGCCAACATACCAGCTTTTACAGTTGGGCCTTTACCAGCATGAATATTCTCTAAAACCCTAACCCGAGAATGTTTTTTAGCAAATTGATGTAGTTTTTTAAGAGTACCATCTTCTGATCCATCATCAGTTAAGATGACTTCCCAGGTATAATCTTGTTTTTTTAGATAATCAACTACATTAACTAAGACCCCATTTTTAAGATTTTCCATCTCATTATAGGAGGGAATAACAACAGATAAGTAAGGTTTAGTAGACATTGTTGTAGTATAGAAAAAACTTGCGTTTGTCTCCAGAGGAATTATCTATCCTCTCTAGTGCTAAAGATAACTATCTCTGGACCATCATGAGCTGTAAAAGCTTTTTTAATCTCTTTATCTGGAAAAACTACAATTTCATAAACGGGGGAATCTGCCACCTTTTCTATTGAGCGATCTTCATTAATAATCACCAATGTTTCAGCTTCACCGCGATTAGCTTCTTTAAGTGGAGGACGATCGGTAGTAGTTAAGAAGTATCGGTAGTTTTGTGCATTTAAGTCTCGAGATTCTGAGAATAAAACCAAGTTATATTTTTCTCCTGGTTTAATTTCTTCATAAATACTATCACTGACCGCTTTCATATCATCAATGGTCCAGCCTTGATCTCCCACTGGCAAGTTATTAAAGTTGAACCATAAAAAGTAAGCAAAAAAAGCGCCACTAACTAGTTTTCCCATTAACTTACCTTTTATAAGTAAAAAACTTATCACTATGCCATAGATCCAAAAAGTAACTGGAAATAGGTAGGCAATGTAATGATCGAAAATAGTGTGTTCATAAAGCGAAGTTCCTATGATACCTGTGAGTAGGTAGGCTGATATTACCACCCACCCCGCCCAGTGTTTATCTTTTTTATTTTTCATTAACAACCAGCTCAAAATAGTAATTGTTCCCACCAGTAGAATTGTATTGAGTAGTCGCTGTTGGCCAATTGATATTTCAAATAAGGTGTGCATCCCCCTACCATGTGTTTCCATAAGAGTCTTAGATAATTTGTCTATAAAACCACCACTAGTAGTAGTTTTGAAGTTTCTATCTTGAAAAATTAAACTATGAAAAGCATTCGCATTTAGCCACTCATGTTTAGAATCAAATAAAACCAATGGAGTGAAGGAAAGAATCAGTAAGAGTACTCCCACGGCTGTAGCTTTAATTTGTAAGTTTAAATTTTTTGATTTACTTCTTTTTTTCCAATTCTCATACAAACTAATTAACCAGATGACTCCTGCTCCACCAGCTGAAAGTAAAGTAAGATAATGAAGCTGAAGCAAGACTGCAAAGCTTATCACTACTCCCACCCAATACCAGGGATTTTTCTGCCAAGCTTTATAAGTGAAGTAAATCATTAAAGCAGAAATTAATGGTGCTGGATTAGGATTCCAACTAAAACGGGTATAGGCAATGACCGTTCCCGTGAAAGTAAAAAACAAGGTAGCAATTAAAGCTGCTTTTTCGCCAATTAATTCTTTACCCAATTTATACATCAGCCAAACTGTGATGATTCCTAGGATGGCAACTGCATAGGCGGGACCCATAGGACTAGGATAACTTAACCATAAAAAGGGTAGCATGAAATAATAGTAGATCGGTCCCAAATACATGTTGCCCACACTGGTGACTGGTCCAATAAAAACCAAATCTTTTTCAGTAAAAATTTGAGCCACAATCATGGCATCTCGACCCTGATCACCTTGGAATTGAAGGGAATTTTTCAAGTTATATAATCGTAAAAAGACCGCTGAAACAAGTAAAATTGCTAAAAAAATTTGTGACAAAGACAAGCGCTTTAGAATCTTTATCATTGAGACAATCAATTATTTTTTCTTTTTCCAAATAAAAGCGTTGTAGGCAAAAAAGTTCCAGAACAACCCAATTAGAATTCCAATCATTACGTACAAAGTTCCGGTATCAAAATCATAGTTGATAACTGGTATTGTTAATAATTTGAAGAGACCAAAGACTCTTTCACCAATGGTAGCTACTATAAGCTGAATTAAGATTGAGCCAGCTGAAGTAACGTTAAACTGTAAGAATTTAAGAGGTGCCTGAGCTAAAGTAATTTTTCGGTCAGCAAACGTCCAGACATTATTTAGAATAAAATTCGATAAAATTGCAACTTCAATACTCAGGAAAGTAGTCAAAACAAAACCAGTTATAAATAGCCAGTCAAACTCAGGAACTATGGCCCTGAAGAGTTGGAGGGTGACTAACTGCACCAAGGTGCCAATGCCTCCGACCATTAAAAATTTAAATATACGGTGGTTGAGAATGGTTTTTATTTGCATCTTTATAATATATGATAGCGCATTTTTAATGTATTCGGGGCCGATCTTAGATTTGCCATGCGTTCTATCTTTAAATTTATACGGTACTTCACTAATTTTAAATCCCTTTCTTCTAGATTTGTGTAGGAAGCCAATTTGGAAAGTGTAGCCAGCAAACTTTTCTGAGTTCATTTCTGGGGCAATTGCATCATAGACTTTTTTGCTAATAGCTCTATAACCTGAGGTGTAATCATGGATGTAGAAATCAACTAGAATTGTTCTAGCTACTAGATTACCCACCCTGCTTAAAGCCTTGCGATGGAAGCCCCAATCATCAGGAATACCACCCCCAGAGATATAGCGCGAGCCCAACACCATTTCTACACCCCGGTCAATTTCAGCTAAGAATAGTGGAATTTTTGTTTGGTCATGGGAGAGATCGGCATCAAACTCAAAAACGACTTCTGCTTTGAGGTCGCCAAATGCTTTTGCCATGCCTTTTAAATAAGCACCGCCTAAACCGGCTTTTTTCTTATTCATTAATAGATGAAGCTTTGATGAGTATTTTTTTTGTAATTTTTTAACCACCTCATAGGTTTTATCCGGAGAGGTGTCATCCACCACTAAAACATGCATTTCCCAATTCTTTATCTTAGTGAAAACATCAAATACTTTAGAGATGGTTAGCTCAATGTTGTCCCTCTCGTTGTAAGTAGGAATGATGACAATGGCTTTTTTCATTCTTTAATCAGGTTCTCTCTCTCTATTTCCGCTTCAACCATGAGAGCAACTAATTCCTCAAAGGAAACAGAGGTTTTCCAACCTAGTTCTTGCTGAGCTCTTTTAGGATCAGCTATTAGTTGGTCTACCTCTGCCGGTCGATCAAAATCTTTATTGTGCTTATAAACTGATTCCCAATCATCAATGCCAGCTGCCTTGCATGAAAGTTGTAGAAATTCTCTAACTGAGTGAGTTTCTCCAGTTCCAATTACAAAATCTTCTGGTTTATCTTGTTGCAGCATCAACCACATTGCCTCTACGTAATCTTTAGCATAGCCCCAATCACGCTCAGCATCTAAATTACCCAACTCAACAAACTCCTGCTTACCAAGCTTAATTCTAGCTACAGCATTTGCAATTTTTCGGGTTACAAATTCTAGTCCTCGTCGGGGAGATTCATGATTGAAGAGGATGCCGGAAACAGCAAACATATCATATGACTCTCTGTAATTAACTGTGATCCAGTGGCCATAAACCTTGGCTACGCCGTAAGGTGAGCGTGGATAGAAAGGAGTGTTTTCATTCTGTGGTGTTTGACGAACTTTACCAAACATTTCCGATGAGCTAGCTTGATAAAATTTAGCTGTAGGACAAGCGAGTCTAATAGCTTCTAAAACCCTAGTCACACCTATGGCAGTGAAATCTCCAGTCAACACAGGTTGTTCCCAGCTAGCCTGAACAAATGACTGTGCGGCTAAGTTATAAACCTCATCAGGCTGAATTTCTTTAATGGGATAAGTCAAAGAGTGTTGATCTACCAAATCACCAGAAATTAATTTTAAATTAGGGTGATGAGTGATGTGTTGGATGCGTGCAAAATTTTGAGTACTAGTGCGTCTGGTTAGGCCATAAACTTGATAGCCCTTTTCCAAAAGTAACTCTGCCAAATATGATCCATCCTGACCGGTAATACCAGTGATAAAGGCTTTTTTCATGATTGTGATCTCCAGTAATCTAATATTCTTTGTAAAGTTTCTTTAAGCTCAATGGTGGGTTGCCAACCCAAATCTTGTATTTTTTTAGGGTCGGTCACAGCCACCGGTACGTCTGATGGTCTCATTCTTCCTTGATCGATTTCAACCTCAATTTTTACTTTAGATAAATTTAATAGAATATCTAAAACCTCTTGAATACTAAGACCGTGTCCAGTGCCGATATTATATACCTGTCCCGACTTACCTTTTTCCATTAATAGCAAATATGCTCTAACCATATCTTTGACGTCTGCAAAATCACGCACGGCAGCTAAGTTGCCGACCTGAAGACTCTTTTGTTGATTTTTTTCAATGCATGCAATCTGTTGAGCAAAAGCTGGAATAGCAAAATCTGGGGTTTGTCGTTCTCCAATATGATTAAAGGGTCTAGCTCTGATAATATCTAAATCAAAACTTTGTGCGTAAGAGTAGGCCAATAAATCTTGCATGGTTTTAGAAACAGCATAGGGACTGGCTGGTCCCAGGGGGTAAGATTCATTTACTGATTTAGGACTGTGACCTGGGTAATCATTGATTAGATCATATTCCATGGCACTACCAATTACTAAGAGACGAGAATGAGAAGAGAACTGTCTAATGGCTTCAAGAATATTCAGTTGCAATTGGGTGTTGTTGTCCAAAACATGTTTGGTATTATCAAAACTTTTCCCCACGGCAGCTAGTGAAGCTAGATGATAAATTTGATCTGGCTGAATGTTTTTAATTAAGGCAAAAGTATCTTCCTGATTGGTTAAGTTTATTTTATGGATTTGCTCTGGAGATATCAGCTGATGCACAACTCCTGGCTTATCTGAGTAGCTGGTCACATGGATATCTTTTTGACCGGATTCAACCAAAATTTCTACTAAGTGGGAGCCAACAAATCCAGTCCCTCCAGTAATAAGAATAGTAGGTTGGTTCATATTTATCCTCGGCCAATACTCAAATAAGTATAACCCCAACCCTTAATAGTGGCTGGGTTAAATTGATTTCGACCATCAATAAAGAATTGAGGCTTATCATTTTTAGTTTTAGAAAAATCAAAAGAGATAATCTCTGGCCACTCAATTACTGCAATAATTACATCAGCATCAATTACAGCCTCTTCTAAACTATCTTTTTGAGAAAATTTAGTTGTTTCACCAACCCATTTTGCTTTAGGATCAAACCCTAAAATATTAACCTCATGTTGTTGAAGATATTTAATGATTGCTGAGCTGGGAGCCTCACGAGTGTCATCAGTATTGGGTTTAAATGATAAGCCTAGAACAGCGACTTGCTTGTTTTCCCAACCACCAACTTTTTCACCCAATTTTTCCATTAAATAAGGTGTTCGGGCTAGATTTAATTCATGAACTTTATTCATCAAGTTGCTTGCTTCTCCTACAGCTCTAGAATAAGCAGCTAACTCACTTACGTCTTTGGGGAAGCATGAGCCCCCATAACCAAATCCTGGATACCAGTAGTGGTTTCCAATTCGTGAGTCCTCGCCAATTCCAGCTATAACTTCTTGGATATCAGCACCATTTTTTTCACAGAGATCAGCCACTTGGTTGATGAAGGTGATGCGAGTAGCCAAATAAGTATTAGATGCATACTTGGACATCTGAGCCGATTCGGGCTTCATGATAATAATTTTGTCTGATAGAGGGCTATGAAGCTGAGTAAGTTTTTGAGCAGTTTGTTCATCGTTGGTTCCGATAACCACTCTGGATGGGTGGAGAGTATCTTCTACAGCAGTGCCTTCTCTTAAAAACTCAGGAACAGAAGCAGTGGTAAAGGAAACTTTTGTCTTTTTTTGGATAATATCTTCTATTTTTTTATTGGTTCCAGGAGGGACAGTACTCTTAAGGATGACAATCGCTCCCTCTTTTAGAAAAGGACTCATGCTTTCTGCAGCAGCAGCAACATATTTCAGGTCAGCCTGACCGTCAGCTGCTGAGGGTGTGCCGACCATAATTAGAATTACCTCAGCATCAGTAATGGCACCCTCATACGAGGTAGTGAAGGTTAGGTGCCCGTCGGATAGAGTTGTTTGAAGCAACTCGCTTAATCCTGGTTCAAAAAAAGGAACTTTACCTTTAGACAAAGACTTAACTTTGTTTTCATCAATGTCTAACCCTACTACTTCATGACCATGAGAAGCAAATACTGCACTAGTGACTACCCCGACAAAACCTGTTCCAATACAAGCGATTTTCATAAGGTTAATAATATCACAGCTAAGATGATAAAATTGTATTTAATATGAAAATAAATGTAGTTACGCTCTTTCCAGTGATGTTTAAGTCTGTTTTGGTAGAAAGCATCTTGAAAAGAGCTCAAAAATCTGGCGCAGTAGAAGTTAAAATTCATGATTTGAGAGAGTGGGCGACAGATAAGCACCACATGGTTGACGATCGACCTTTTGGGGGTGGCCCGGGAATGGTACTAAAGGTAGATGTGTTGCATGGGGCGATCGCAGATTTAAAAAAACAAAACCCGGGTGCAAAAGTAATTCTACTATCCCCACAGGGAGAGCAATACTCACAGCAACAGGCTGAAAATTTATCTCAGGAAAAAAAATTAATTTTAATAGCTGGCCACTATGAGGGTTTTGATGATCGAATTAGAAAATATGTTGATCAAGAGATCTCCATTGGCGACTATGTGCTTACTGGCGGAGAGATTCCGGCCATGACCATCATAGATAGTGTAGTGCGACTTTTACCAGGTGTTTTGGGCGATGAAAACTCTGCCTCCACTGATTCATTTAGCGCTGGTGGCTTAGGACATCCTCAATATACTCGTCCAGAGGAGTTCGATGGAGAAAAAGTGCCCCCAGTTTTACTCTCTGGAGATCACAAAAAAATAGAGAAATGGCGTCAAAATCAAGCTAAAAAAAGAACTCAACAAAGAAGACCAGATTTAGCTTTTACTAAAAAGACTTCCCTTTGATCTTGGTTGGTGGGGAGCTGGTTTGTAAAACCAATTTTCTTCAACTATCTCACCTCTTTTTTCGAGATATGAGATTGCTTCATCTAAAAAAGTTACTCCTTTTTGGCCCGCTTCATTTAATAAGCTAACGTATTCAATTCCTGCAGGGTAACTGTTAATTATTTCGCGAACAGCATCATTTCTCTCTCTTCTTGATAATGGTTCGATTCCTTTTTCTTGCATAGCTTACTCTCCTTTCAACTGTTTCCCAATATCCTCCAGAGCTTCATCAACAGTCATGGGATTAATGCCCAGCTCTTGCTGTGCTTTTTTGTTACTGATTTTTGAAGTCTTTTGGTAGGGTCGATCAGTTGTTTTTAAATATTCTTCCAAACTACCCTCTTTAACACTAGCTGAATCAAGGTCAAAAGCGGTGGCAATTTTTTTAGCCAGCTCAAATGGAGAAAGGGAGGTTGAGCTATTTAAATGAAAGATTCCCTGAGGCTGTTTTTTAAATATTATCTTCATAGCTCGAGCAATATCATCTACGTAGGTGGGGGTGATAATCATGTCAGAAAATTGAGGATAAAGAGTACCGTCGATTAGGCTTTGTTTGGTTTTGGCCACAATATCTGGCTTAGCTTCAAACTTTGCTCTAAAAGGCCAACCAATCCTGGCGATTACATAGTGATCAAGAATCTTCTCCACCTCTTCTTCTGCCCAAGCTTTTGTTTGACCATACCACTCAATAGGGCTCCGAGCATCTGTTTCTACGTAGGGTTCGTTTTTTTCACCAGAAAAAACAAAATCAGTGGAGACATGAATTAGGTAGATATTATTTTCCTTACAAACCTGTGCAATGTTTTTTGTGCCTTCAACATTTACTTTATAGCAAATGCCTTCTTTATCGTTAGTTTGTTCAAAAGCTCCATTCACATTTGTATAGGCAGCTAAATGTAGCATGACTTTTGCTGGGTGTTTTTTAACAAACTCAGCAACTTTATTCTTATCAGTAATGTCCACCCCTACAGTCAGATCCATGTTAAAGAATTCGTATTCACTACTTAGCATTTCGGCAATGCGAGAGCCAACTAGGCCCGTTAAACCTGTGGTTAAGATAGGTGTTTTTTGCATGAGTTGCTCCTTAAAATTTTTGTGGAAATTTCTCTTTCAGAGAAATAGTATCGACATCTCTTTGGGAGATAATCATTTTTTCTTTATCAATTGGCCAGTCAACTTCTAAGTCTGGGTCAAATAATGAGATGGCTATATCATTAGCTGTGTTGCGATCCTTATAGAGCTTATCTACCGCATATGAGTAGAGCATTGGTCCCTCCAGGACTAAAAATGAGTTAGCAATTCCCTGAGGAAGATAAATGCTTCCAAAATTAGCTCCCTCACCCTGCCCTAATTTCATCATTAACACCTGAGCGAAAGTATCAGAGTCTGGTCTGATATCTGCAAAAGCACATAGAGCTACGCCCGCAGTGACCGTTACTAGTTTATTCCAACCTTCTGCATGAAAACCACGCGCCACATTAGTTTCAGAAGAGCTGAGGTTAAGTTGTTGAACAGAGAAAGACTCTCCGGTTATCTCTTCAACTTCAGGCATCCTTCCCATTTCTGTGAAGAATCCTCGCTCATCATTAAATACTTTGAGAGGCATGTAAAACACTCCAGCGAAAGGAGTTTCAAAAAAAACTTCGTTAATAGCTTTGGCTTGATTGGGTTCGAATTGAACTGTACTCATGATTCATCTTTCTGTTGATAGTTAGCTTTAAAAAATTCTTGCGACTTCTCCTTAAGTGGTTGCCACCAGGATGGATTATCTTTATACCATGAAATGGTTTTTTCTAGGCCCTCTTCTAAAGTCACTGAGGGCTTCCAATCTAGTTTTTTATTTAACGTGCTCCAGTTAACACTATAGCGTCGATCGTGTCCCAATCTATCTTTGACAAACTCTATTTTTTCTTCAGATTCTCCCATTAGTTTAAGAATCATTTTGACTATTTCTAAATTAGAAATGTCTTCAGTCAACCCCCCCACTAAGTATGTTTCTTCATTTTCTCCTCGATGTAAGACCACATCAATTGCACTGCAGTGATCTTGAACATAGAGCCAATCTCTAACATTTTTACCATCTCCATAGACAGGAATATTTTTACCTTCGATTAAATTGGTTACAGCCAACGAGATTAATTTTTCTGGAAATTGATACTCACCGTAATTATTGGAACAATTAGTAATCACAAAAGGTAAGCCAAAAGTTTCACCATAGGCTCTCACTAAATGGTCTGAGGCAGCCTTGCTAGCAGAATAGGGACTGCGTGGGTCATAAGATGTCTCATCATGAAATTGCTCTTTAGAATCAAGATCTAGGGAGCCAAAAACCTCGTCTGTGGAAATATGGTGGAAACGTTTGACTTTATGTTGCAGGGCAGATTCCAATAGAACTTGTGTTCCAATCACATTTGTTTCTAAGAAAATAGCGGGTTCTAAAATTGAGCGATCTACGTGAGACTCAGCAGCAAAATGAACCACTGCATCCACCCCAACCATGATTTTATCAACTAGTTTACGATCTAGAATATTACCCTCAACGAACTTGTAGTTGGGTAAGTTTTCAACTTGACGTAAGTTTTCTAAGTTCCCAGCATAAGTGAGGGCATCTAAGTTTATTAGTTTAACTTCAGGATATTTTTCGAGCCAATAATGGATGAAGTTGGAGCCAATGAAACCAGCTCCTCCAGTAATTAGAACAGTTTTGTAGGGACTGTTGACTGACATTTATTCTCTCCTTAACTCATTTAGTTAATTGACTTTGAACATTAAGTTTAAAGTCAATTTTATCTCTAATAGCATAAACCCATTGACCATCATAAAGGTATTGGGGTGGATGTTCAATTGTGCCTGTGGAATCCTCTGGGTAAATTGAAATAGTTCTGTTTTCCAATTCAATCACACTTCTCATAGGGAGTAGTGCTTTCCCCGATGCAATTAATTCTACTGGCGATAAATCACTAGCAAAGTTGTCTAGATAATAACGATAGAGCTGACCCAATAGTGAGGTGTTGAGTGTAGCAGCCTGATTGATCAGGTTACCCGCTAGAGCTTGAATAATAGCTTGTTGACGATGAGATCGAGAAAGATCGGTATTTTGGTCGTTGTCACCATGGCGACTACGCATATATTTTAAGGCAGTCCTTCCATCCATGGTCTGGAGACCAGACTTAAACTCAATTGTTTCATAAAGCTTGTCAAGGTCTGTCTCGACAGTTACGTCCACGTCAGTGCGGGGAAATTCTTGATCTACAAAACCTTGTTCAACATCAACCTCTATACCTCCTACTAAATCCACTATCTCAGCCACAGTTTCCATAGAAACAACTAGAGTGTGATGAATATCTAAATCAGTCATTTCAGAAATAACCTCTTGGGGGAATTTCTGCGGGTTATCTGAGTAGCGATCTAATCCATAGGTATAGAGAGCGTTGATTTTAGTTTGGTAGTCTTCATTCCATAGATCTCTAGGTAAGGGCAGAATAATAATTTTTCCTGTTTGAAAATTTACTGAAACCAGCATGATACTATCAGTTAGAGGGGTTGATTCACCTCTAGTTTTTAAGGTATCAACCCCAAGAATCAAAAGATTTTTATAGCCTTTAGTTTCAGTTGGGGTTTGTTGCCAACCAGCAGTTAGTGTTTGATAAAAATCTAACTTTGGTACGTTGGCTGCTTGTGAGAAGTTGTTAAATTTAAAATAAACAAAAATGCCTATAACAGCACTAGTTATGAAAAGCATAATCAATGTAATTGAAATTGCTAAAAGGTTAATTTTAACAAAAACCTGCTTTTTAGTTATAAGCTGATTAGTCTCTAGTTGATGGTCTTCATGAGATTTCATGATTTGAACATTATCTCACAAATCAACTTTGTGTGGTTTGTGATCTATTTATTGAGTACAATAAGAAATTAATGAAGAAACTTTTAGTTATCTTTTTATTGGTTTTTATAATTGGAGCCTCATCCTGGTCCCTAGCTCAGCCTCAATTTTTTAGAGCCCATGACTATATTCATGCTGCCAGAATCATTGAGATGTATCGCGCTCTAGAAGATGGACAGTTTTTAGCTAGATGGAGTGACAATTTCGGCTATGGATACGGCATGCCATTATTTGAGTTTTATGCTCCACTTCCTTACTACGTTGGCGCAGCCCTGCATTGGTTGGGATTTGAAGTCTTAACTGCTGTTAAGCTCTTATTTCTATTCTCTGCGATATTTACCACATGGGGCTCTTATAAGTTGGGGAGAAGATTTTTCGGTCGGTCTGGAGCAGTTCTAACAGCAGCAGCTATTACTTTAGCTCCATATAGGGCCGTAAATCTCTTTGTGAGAGGAGCCTTAAGTGAAGCCTGGGGGATAATGGCTATGCCTTGGGTATTATTAGGCATTCTCCAAGTAGTTAAGCAAGAAAAAGATGGTTGGAAAACTCTGACAATTTCATTAGTGGTTTTAATGCTCAGTCATAACATTATGACGATGCTATTTGTTCCCTTAAGTCTACTATTCGCAGTTTTATTCTTAGGCTATCGCAAGTGGATTGTTCATAAGAACAAGAATAGCGAGCTCAAGACCATGCTTTGTGTGAGTGGCTCTTTACTCCTAGCTGTTGGTTTGTCTAGTTTCTATCTTTTTCCAGCTTTGTTAGAAAAAGATCTAACTAAGGTGGGAAGTATTTTTTCTGGATATTTTCATTACTCACATCACTTTCTATATATTCGACAATTTTTTAAATTAAATTGGGGCTATGAGGGTTCAGCTTGGGGTCCCGATGATGGCATTTCTTTTTTCTTAGGTTGGGGACAGTTGATCGGCTTGGGTTTGACGGGATTACTATTACTTATCAAAGTCTGGAAAAGCAAAAATTGGCGCAAAGCTATTGGTGATAAAAAGGTTGTTCTATCAACTCTCCTAGGATCTCTCCTTGGACTATCTTTATTCATGACTATTTTAAAGTCAAAGCCTCTTTGGGATGCTTTACCTGGTTTATCGTATGCTCAATTTCCTTGGAGATTTTTGGGAGTGGGTATTATTTTCTTAGGTTTATTAGTGGGTATGAGCGCTAGTTTAATTAAGAAAAGGGCCCGAAGATATCTGTGGTCACTTCTACTAATAGTCACCTTGTTATTAAATGCTAGTTTTTTTCAACCCAAAGAGTTTTTAGATGATTCAGAGCAGTTTTATTACACTGATGAGGGGTTAATACAGCGAGAAATGAGTGGCATTTTGCCAGATTACATTCCGCTTCAGATGGCAGAAGAATTAACTCCCCCCACCTCTCTTGCTTGGTGTAAGCAAGATTGCTCAAATCAGCTAGAAATATTGATAGATAAAAGTCACGAAAATTTAATTAAAACTAATTTTAAAACTGATCAAATGGTTGAGTTCGCGGTAGCGGATTTTCCTGGCTGGAAAGTAGAAATTGACGGGCATCCTATGGAGAAAAAAATAGGCTCAGTGGGAAATATAGCAGTTGATGTAACCGCTGGAGAGCACTTAGTGGGGGTTAGATTTACTTCTAGCAACATTAGGTTTTGGAGTGATTTGGTTAGTATATTTAGCCTGGCAGTCTATGTTTATCTGTCACTTGATCTAAAAGATAAAAAGAAGGTTATTTAGCATGTCTCAATTCACCTCTCAAGATACGGCTCAAGACTTAGAAGAGGTTTTAGATCAGGGGGAGCTGCAAAAAATCAAACAAAAAACTGTGACTGGCGCAGCTTCATATGTTCTCAGGACAGCTGTGTTGCAGGCAATAGGCTTGGTGGCTTCATTATTTTTGAGCGCCTTTTTCTCTCCAGAAGATTTTGGTATTTACGGTTTTGTAATTCAAATCATTGGCTTATTAGTCTTTTTTTCAGATATTGGTTTGGCAGCAGCTTTAGTTCAAAAAAAACAACAGCCTACTCTCAAAGAATATCGAACTGCTTTTACAGTGCAACAACTATTGTCTTGGCTGATAGTGGTAGTTGTAGGCATCATTATCTCAACAGGGATAGTCCAGAGAAAAACTGGTCAGGTTGGAGTTTGGGTTCTATTAAGTTTAGCCTTCTCTTTTCCCTTAGCAACTTTAAAAACCATTCCCTCAATTAAACTGGAGAGAAATTTAGAGTTTTCAAGACTAGTTATTCCGCAGATTTTTGAACAAATTACTTTTTATTCTATCTTGGTCTTTCTAGCTTGGAAGGGGATGGGGGCTCTGTCTTATGCCTATGCAATTATAGCTAGGTCAATAATCGGGGTCATAGTGATGAGTATGATTCAACCTTGGAGAATTGGATTAACTTTAAATAAAGAAGCTCTGAGGATTTTAATTGGATACGGAGCCAAATTTCAGCTTGCTGACTTTTTAGCTAGAGTTAAAGATCAATTATTCTTTTTAGCCTTAGGTATTTTCTTACCCCTAAGGGAATTCGGGTTTATCCAGTGGGCAAAAACTTGGTCTCAATATCCTTATAATCTTACCGTACAAAATGTACTGGCAGTAACTTTTCCCACCTTTTCTAGACTACAGAACAATCAACAAGCACTACGCAAAGCTATCGAAAAATCTATCTTCTTCATTACTTTAGTCATCTTTCCCATCTTGGTGGGCATGAGCGTTTTTATTAAGCCTCTAACAATAGTGGTTCCTAGTTATGCAAAATGGCAGCCAGCACTGTATAGTTTTATCCTATTTACAATTAGCATTGGTTGGGCCGCCCTTTCTTCACCATTAATTAACACCCTCAATGCAATTGGTGAAATTAATCAGACTCTCAAACTAATGATCCTATGGACAGTTTTGACTTGGGCGCTAACTCCTTTGGCAGTTTTGACATTTGGATTTAATGGTGTGGCTTTAGCTGCTTTTGCCATTTCGTTTACCTCTTTCTTGCCAATTCTATATGTAAAGAAACATGTAAAAATAAGTGTAATTACAAATATTTGGCCTCAATTTTTGGCAGCTTTAGCTATGGGAGTTGTTGGTTGGTTAGGCCTGTCATTCTGGAGTCAAAGCTTGGGTTGGATGTTAGCAGGAATGATCTTAGTGAGTGCACTATACGTATTAATCTTGTTAATGTTAGGATGGAAGAAAATATGGGTTGAAGTATCAAGCCTAAGAACTAAATAATATGACTCTTTCTGTAATTATTTCAACCAAAAATAGCGAAGATATTATTGAGCGAGCTCTAAAATCTGTTGGCTTTGCTGACGAAATAGTAGTGGTAGATATGCATAGTCAAGATAAAACTGTAGATTTAGCCAAAAAGTACACTGATAAAGTTTTTTTACACAAAGATCATGGCTATGTAGAGCCAGTTAGAAATTTTTCTATTAATAAAACCACTGGAGACTGGATTTTAATTATTGATGCAGATGAGGAAGTTACAGTTGGTTTGAAGAAGACTCTTTTGAGTATTGTCAAAGCTAGTGATCAAGCTGAGCTACCAGACTGTTTCTATTTACCTCGAAAAAATATTATTTTCGACAAATGGATTCAAAAAACAGGTTGGTGGCCAGACTATCAGCTAAGATTTTTCAGAAAAGATCATGTGGAGTGGTCAGATGAAATACATAGTGTTCCAATAACAAAGGGTGAAGTTAGAGAATTTCCCGCCAAAGAGAAATTTGCTTTATTACATCATAATTATCAATCGGTTTCTCAATTTATCGATCGATTAAATCGCTATAGCTCTATTCAGTCACTGGAAAAAAAACCTGAGCAGGAATTAACCTCATCAGAGGTGATAGAAGAGTTTACTAGCTCTTTTCTACGCAGGCTATTTTCTCAGGAAGGGATAGAAGATGGTGTTCATGGTGCGAGCCTATCTATTTTACAGTCTACGGCTGACGCAATTATGAGAATGAAAGTATGGGAAAAACAAGGTTTTCCTCAAAAAAATCAGAATGTAAATCATACCCTTGATTCTTTAATTAAATTTGAGAAAGAGCTCTCCTACTGGATTGCAAATTCAAAAGTGAGGCACTCTAGTGGTTTGAAAAAGATAATTTGGAGATTACGACGAAAACTAATGATCTAATGACATCGATTCTCAATAGGCTATAATAATTCGCATGGACCACATCTCAATTATCTTGGTTAATTATAATTCTGAAGAGTTGACAAAGATGTGCCTGAGATCTCTACAGCACATAAAATCTAAAAACTTTAGCTACTCAATAATTATTGTTGATAACGCTTCTCAGAAGCCGCTTAAACTTCCAAAATCGTTACAAGCAGATCATGTTGATGTTATTAGAAGTGAATCTAACTTAGGTTTTTCTGGTGGCAATAATCTTGGGGTAACTTACGCTGCTGAGCACTATGACCCCGATTACATCTGTTTGTTAAATAATGACACTACTGTAGATCCTAATTTTCTAACTCATCTCCACAATAGTTTGAGGCATAAGGAGTCTGGGGGAATGGTAGCGCCAAAAATTTATTTTGCAAAAGGTTTTGAGTATCATAAAGAATCATACCCAAAGTCTGAGCTAGGAAACATCATTTGGTACGGCGGCGGTGCTATTGATTGGCCAAATTTGATTGCCTTTCATCGAGGAGTAGACGAAATTGATCGTGGTCAGATGGATAAGACAACTGAAACTGATTTTTGTACTGGCTGTTGTATTTTGATATCCAGAGAAATATTAGAAACAGTGGGCTTGCTGGATGACAAGCTCTTTTTATACTATGAAGATGTGGATTTAAGTGTTCGGACAAGAAAAAAGGGCTTTGAGGTTTTGTACTGTCCCAATTCAATTATTTGGCATCATAATGCTGGCTCTAGTGGTGGATCTGGTTCAGCTTTACACACCTACTATCAAACCAGAAATAGAATTTTCATTGGATTAAGACATGGTTCTTGGAGAGTTAAGTTAACCAGTTTTTCCTATGCCCTAAGAACATTAGTAGGTGGAAATCCTGTTGAGCAGAAAGCAGCTACTCACGCTTTGACTGGAAAGATGGGAAAGCAACCTTATGACAAAATTTAACAATATTGAGCATCCTAGCATCACGGCTATAGTTATTGCTAAGAATGAGGCAGAGATGATTGTTAACTGCATTAATACTCTTTCCTGGTGTGATGAGATTCTGGTAGTTGACTCAGCCTCAAGTGATGACACGGCAAAGTTAGCCGAAAACGCAGGTGTAAGGGTGATCAGTTTTTCTCATCTCAGTATGGCAAAAACTAGAAATGAAGCTTTGAAAAAAGTTAAAACGGATTGGGTGATCTATGTCGATGCTGATGAGCGAGTAACTCCGATTTTAGCTAAGGAAATAAAAGTTCAATTGGAAACATCAGCAGCCGTTGCACTGAGTATGCCTCGACAAAATATTCACTACGGCAAGATCATGCAGCATGGAGGCTGGGATCAAGACAGAGTGACGCGAGTTTTCAATAAAGATAAATTTCAAGAATGGTATGGTGATATCCATGAAAGCCCCAAGTTTAATGGTGAGGAAATTAAACTGAATTCACCGCTAATTCATCTTACCCACCGCAATACCTTAGATGGTTTAAAAAAAACTGCTTCTTGGACACCAATTGAAGCTGATTTACTAGCTAAGGCTGATACGGATCCTGTTAGAGTTACTACAATTCTTAGAAAAGGGCTGATGGAGTTTATACGTAGAGGAATTCTCAAACAAGGACATAAAGATGGAGTTGAGGGTTGGATTGAATCCATCGTTCAGGGTATTAATCGCATGTTAGTTTATATTCAGCTTTGGGAACGACAGCGGCAACCTTCTCTGAAGAATACTTATCAACAAATAGAACAGCATATTTCAAAAATGTGGCAGGATGAATAATGAAAATTTGTCTTTATTCGCCCTATATTCCAAAACATACTGGCGGTGGTGAGAAATACTTATTAGATGTGGCAACTGCCTTAGCAAGAAAACACATGGTTTCTATTGCAGTACCTCAGCAACATGCAGGTGATGCATCGATCGTTAAGAAGTATGAAAAGTTTCTCAATCGTTCTCTAGATAATGTTTCTTTTGTTCCTTCTCCTTTAGGATCAACGGCCAACTTTATTCAAAAGCTGCTTTGGACTCGTCAGTTTGACGTAATGTATTACTTAACTGATGGGAGCTTATTCATTAGCTTGGCCAAGAAAAATATTTTACATATTCAATTTCCCTTAAAATTAGATAAAAGCTCAGCATTAGAGCAGTTTAAATTAAAAAAATGGCAGATTAAAAACACCAACTCAGAGTTTACCAAGAGAGTAGTTGAGAGCACTTGGCCTACTAAAATTGACCTAGTGCATAATCCCTTAGTGGATGTGGATGAAATTAACAATGCTACCGCATTAGTTAAGAAAGAAAAAATAATTTTAAGTGTGGGAAGATTCTTCCGTCAATTACACAGCAAAAGACAAGATGTTTTGATCGATATGTTCCGTCAATTAATTGACAAATACCCACAAGAAACTAGTGGCTGGAAGTTAGTTTTTATAGGCTCAATAGAGGATGAAAAGTATTTATCTGAAATTAAACGTAAGAAGAGAAATCTACCAATCAAGTTCTATCATGACTTAGATAGGAAGCAATTATTACAATGGTATGGAAAATCCAGCATTTATTGGCATGCAGCTGGGTTTGGCGTCGATCAAGAAAAAAGCCCAGAAAAGGTAGAGCACTTTGGTATTAGTACAGCTGAGGCTATGGCAGCGGGATGTGTGCCCATTGTTCATGGTAAGGGCGGTCAACTTGAAGTAGTAGGGGACAAATTAAGCAACCTTCTATGGCTAAAAGAGCGGGAGTGTTTGGAAAAAACTATGAGGGTAATTAGCGATCAAGGTTTTATGAAAAAATATCAAGGTTTGGCTAAACAGGAAGTGAAAATTTTTAATAGAGATACTTTTGAGAAAAAACTATTTAACATGATTAAAACATGAAAAAAAATACACCTCAGGTTTCAGTGGTTATCCCTACATACAAGGGGAAGCCTTTATTGGAGAGGAATTTCCCCTCAGTATTAAAGTCACTTCATGATGGAGATGAGGTGGTGATTGTAGATGATGGTGGTTTTGAAGAAACCCTGGTTTGGTTAAAGCAGAATTATAGGTTAGGAAGTGCAAGAAAGAAAACAAACTACTCTTTGTATGAAGGTAGTCATAATTGGGGTAAAAAGAAGCTTAATATTATTTATGTAGTTAACAAAACAAGTCTGCGTTTTGGAGCCAATTGTAATCGGGGAGTGGAGCTAGCTCAACACCCCTTAATATTCCTAGTCAATGATGATGTTAGTACTTATCCAGATACAATTATAAAACTAATACCTCATTTTAAAGATGAGAATGTTTTTGCAGTAGGATGCTTGGAGTATGACCATGAGCATGGTGGAGTAGAGAGTGGCAAAAACAAGCTTTGGTTTGAACGGGGGATGTTTATCCATTCCAAAGCTAATGATTTTAAACCTGGGCCAACTGCTTGGGCAAGTGGTGGTAGTGCCATGTTTAGTCGGAAAAAGTGGTTAGAAATAGGTGGTTTTGACTTAGCCTATTATCCAGCCTATTGGGAAGATATTGATCTGTCTCAGATGGCTAGAGAAAAAGGTTGGCAGATTTTATTTGAACCTGCAGCCAAGGTTGATCATAATCATGAAACCACCAACACTGACGTTTTTGGTCAGGCCAAAATGGAGCAGATGAGTTGGCGACACTCGCAGATTTTTACCTGGAAGCATGCTGATATTTGGCAAAAAATAGCCTTTTTATTATGGAAGCCCTACTGGTGGGTCCAGCGTGCTCGCATTAAAATAAAAACATGACCTTAATTAAGCGCTATAGTGGTTTTTTATTGGTAATTTTAGTTTTGTTTTCATTTTGTTTAAGATTTTTATGGCTTGATAAATCTCCTCGAGGTTTATTAATCGATGAAGCTCATTTTGGGTACATTTCTTACTCTTTGATAGAGACGGGGAGAGACGAGCATGGAATTTCCTGGCCAATGGTTTTCAAGGGTTTTGGTGATCAAAAACTACCAGTTCAAGCATATTTATTAATGCCGTTTGTTAAATTTATCGGTTTAAATTCAGTTGCGGTTCGTCTACCTTCAGTAATTGCAGGAACATTATTGGTGGCGGCTATCTATTGGTTACTGAAGGAATTCAAGATTAGGGAAGAAATAGCTTTATTTGGAGCACTAATTGTTGCCCTGAGTCCTTGGACATTTATCTTGAGTCGTTTTGCCTATGAGGCAAATATTGCTTTGTTATTTTTTACTTTAGGTTTAGTATTTTTACATAAAATTACTCAAGAAAAAGGATGGTGGTGGGTAATTATGTCTGCGCTTTTAATGGCTGTAACCTGGTATACCTATATAGCATTCCGTCCAGTGACGTTACTGTTCTCTACTGGTTATTTAATTTTTTTACTAGCAACAAAGCAAATTAAGTGGCAAAAAGCAGTCTTATTCATGTTTGTTTTCGTATCTTTGGTGTTGCCACTTTTTCATTCCTCTGTAGCTAATAGTGGCATAGCAAGATTTAATCAGGTGGGTATTTTAGCTGATGAGGGTCTAGTGATGGCAATTAATCAGAATCGAACTTTTTGTGATGATAAGCTGCCAAGACTACTTTGTTATGGTCTATGGAATAAGCCACTTTATTTTGGTAAAGAATTAATCCAACGATTTACAACTACCTATTCACCACAATTTTTATTTACTACAGGTGATAGCCAGCTTCGTTATCAATCAATAGAAGACTTTGGGCAGTTTTATTTAATTCTTTTGCCACTGTTATTTTTAGGAATTATTGGAACCTTGTTTAAAATTGAAACCCAAAGAACTGTTAATAACACTAGGATGTTTGTGTTATTAGGATTATTGATTGCGCCTACTTCATCTATTTTAGCAGGACAACCTCAAATGGTGCGACTCGCTCCACTGTTACCCTTTTTAGTTCTTACCATGGTTTTGGGATTACAGGTTGCGTGGCAGTTTTTACCCAGAGTGAAATGGCAAAAGATTGTGGGTGGAGGATTAGTATTAGTTTTTCTTTTTTCAAGTCTCCCCTTCTTAGTAAATTTTTATACCATTCACACGGTTAAACATGATGAGGTTTATCAGTCTTACTTACCAGAATTATTTGAAGTTTTAGATTCATATCCAAAGCAGATCTCAATTTACATTCGGCCGTTTTTCTCTGATCCAATTATGGCATATGCCTACTACCGCCACATTGGCCCCGATCATTATCAAAAGAGTGTGAATTTGGGCAAAGAGGAGGGTTCTGGATTCCAACATGCGGTTGGGTTAGACAACTTCAAAGTTTCTGAAGAGCCAATGGTGAACTTAGGCTGCAGAGCAGTTAAAGAGAACCGCGAATCCTACTATGTGACGAATGAGGAGTTTAAGAGACCTCCGATTGAGTATCTACACCGGGTGGCGTCAGAAAATGGCGCAGTTTACTATGCCTATATCTATGATGCTGCTGGATATGCCACAAAGCACCCAGAGCTGTGCTTGGATTAAAAAACCTACTATTGCATATGAGCATATAAGCTCATCGTTCCATCCTCATGGAAAACGCGCACGTGATTACCTAGAGAGGTTGCCCCTCTATAGAAATAAGCGATGCCTGTTTTAATAGATTTAATGGTAATATTACCTGTACTTGCCATATCAATTCCACGGTGAAAATCACCCTCATATACACCTATGGAGTGAGGTGTATGTCCATAACACTGAGTTATGCGAGGACTAATCATTGGCCAGGTGGAACTCCCACTTCCAATAGGTTTTGTGGTTGTAGATGGGACTTCATTGCAAGAAGTTCCCTCAAATATGACGGACTGATTTGACAACAATGAAAATGGATCTCTATGCCTAGAAAAGTAATACGAGTTTCCAGAGAATAGGTGGTCATTTTCTTCTTCTTTGAGATTGAAATAACTGAAATGTAAATGGGCTCCCTTAGAGAATCCAGTGTTTCCCATGAGTCCTAAAACTTCTCCTTCACTTACAGTTCTCTTACCATCAAATTTTGCATTGATTAAGGCTTTTAATTCCTTTTGAGCTTCATCTAATAAGCTTCTATATCTCGTTTCATCATGTTTGGTGACAGCTAAAAAGTTTTCTTTTTCTTGTTTTTGGCCAGCCAAAGCAGCTCTCTGTGCCTCTAATTTTTTTTCAATTGCTTCTAACTCTAGTTGTTTTTGCTCTTTAAGACTTTTTTGTTCATCATAGATTAAGCGTTGAGACTCTGCTCGATGCATAGCCTCTAGGGTTTGTTTCTTAGCTAATTTAATGTATTTATATTCAGACAAAAAACTACTCAGAGAGCCACCTTTAAATAGTAGAAAAATTGGGTCTACCTGGGTTCGTTTATACTGTTCACCAACTCTTTTAACTAAGATCGAACCCAATCTATCCAGGGAAATATTTAAACCGCCGATTCTTTCAGTTAGCCCTTGAATTTCTTGTTGCAATTCATTGATCTGGAATAAGGTTTGATCTATCTGAAGCTGCTGAATAGCAATGTTACCATTAATAATGCTAATAGCAGTGTTAAGAGATCTTTTTTCTTGTTGTTTCTGATTAACTAAATCACTGCATTTGTCAATTGTGTCTTGAAGACATTGTTGTTTATCAGAGGAATTATCACAAGATTTTTCATCACAGCTAACTCCATAGGCAAAACGAGGATTAAAAAAAACACCTATTCCTATTAGCAAAAAGAAGATCGCTATGAGCCGATGTCGTCGAATTTTAATATCCATAACTTCATTTCATCATTCTTTTTACTGCGGTTACTCCGGCAAATCCGCCCAGAAGAATGGTGACTAAAGTTCCAACACTAAGCTGTAGAGCAAAAATTTCCCAGGGCACAGGAAGAATGGAAATCGTGCCTAAGAAATTTTTCAACCACGGGGTTAGGTAGAGTAGTACCGCAAACATTACCCCCCAACCCACCAGCGATCCAATGAGACCATAGATTACACCCTCAAAAAAGAAGGGAGCTTTAATAAACCAGCTACTTGCCCCTAGGAAATTCATTACCTGAATTGCCTTTTTACGATGAGTCACCTTCATGCTTATAAGAGCGGTAATGATCAAAAATGAAGTTAGGGCTAGAACCACTACTGCAGCAACGCCAATGTATCTCACCGATGTTGTCCAACTAGTAAGTGAATCAATAATATCTTTTTGAAAAACCACCTCTTCAATCTCATCTAATTCTTCTAGATCATTTTTAATTTGCACTAGAGACAAAATTTCATCAGCAGAGACCTCAATGCTAGCAGGTAAAATATCAGCGGTGACTAATTCTAGTAACAGAGGATCATCTTTGTTTTCCTCTCTGTAAGTTGCTAAGGCTTCTTCTTGAGAGATCAACTCGACTTCTTTTACATATGATTTTTGTTGCATTGCTTCACCCAACTGATTAATCTCACCAATTGAGGTATCAAGCTCAAAAAAGCCTATGACTTGAGGCCTAGCTTCAAAGTAGTTCAAAATCTGTTGGGTCCCTAAAATCATTAAGGAAAAAGAATACGCCACGAACAATGTGACAGCAGTAATTATCATGGCAGTAATACTCTGGAAAGGCGACCGTCTAATATTAGTTAGTGCGGTTGAGAAGGGGTTCATTCTTTCTCCTGTTTTTTTCTTAATTGTAGTTTTTTGAAAGGCATCTTAAAACGAGGCTTTTTAGGTTTATCTTCTAGATCCTCAACCTTTTCCTTTGGTTTAGAAACTTCTTTCTTTTTCTTTTTTTCTGGGGATTTTTTTGGTTTAGGTTCTTCAGCTTTTTCTTTTTCTTGCTTCTTCTTTTTAGTTTCTTTTTTACTTTGAGTATCCAAAACCAACTCACCATTTTTTAGCTCTAATCTACGAACACCTTTCATTTCATCAAGTACCACTATGTCATGAGTTGATACAAGTACGGTCGTTCCTAGCTCATTAATTTTTTTAAGCAATCTAATAATTGCTTGAGATGAGTCTTTATCTAGATTTCCTGTCGGCTCATCAGCAAATAAAACCGGAGGAGCAGTAGCTAATGCTCTAGCAATGGCAACTCTTTGAGCTTCCCCACCCGATAGTTCTTTGGGAAAGAGCTCAGCCTTATCATCCAATTTAACTAGTTCAAGGAGGTCAGTAACTCTTTCTTCGATCTGTGGATCTGACTTTCCTGCAATGAATAGTGGCAAGGCCACATTTTCCCAAACATTTGATTCTGATAGTAATCGGTAGTCTTGAAAAACTACTCCAATTTGACGTCGATGTTGAGGTAGTAATGATGTCTTTATTTCTTTTAAAGAGGTTCCTTCAAATAATATTTGACCACCATCAAGCAAGTACTCTCTAGTAATAAGACGCATGAGAGTGGTTTTGCCACTACCCGTTGGTCCGGTAATTAAGACTAGTTCTCCTGTTTCAATCTCAAAACTAACCTCTTTAACTCCGTAGGTGTCATTAAAAAATTTTTTTGAAACTTTGTCAAAAACTATCATAGGCAGATCTAGTGTAGCGTTTCTAACGAGGTTATTGCAAGACTACTCTTCGCTTGGGGCTTGACTGTCTGGATTTAATATTTCAATTCGCCCCACATCCATTAACCAGCCTGCTTTTTGACCCTTGAAGGTTTCTCCCCAAATTTTAACTTCCATGCCATCAAATTTATCTAGGTCAGTAATGGATGAAGTTAGATAAACAGTTTGAGAAACACCACCAGGACGAGTAATTTTATGAGAGCCCTCTCCGTCAATTCCACCAATTTCTAAATATCCTTCAGCTGAATCTTTAAAAGTTTTTTCATCTTTAACCCCAAAAATATCGCCTACCTCAATTTGACCCTCTTCAGCTACTCGTTGCAGCTCTGAAGGTCTGGGTAGTAAACTACCTCCCGATTTAGATTTAAGCTTGAATCCGCCATAGCCAGTGGCTACTCCTGCTGCGATTGCCACAACGCTGATAATTATTGTCATTTTAGCAAAGGGTGATGTCATAGGATTGTCATTATTATCGGAGACTACGGTTTCGTCAACAACACCTTTGACTTCAACAGCAGTTTCTTCAGGTTTTTCATCTGGCAAACTAGGGTTATCTGATGATGGAATGCTATCTTCAAGATTGATTTTACGCATGTTCACATCATACTAAGTTTATAAAGTGATGACTAGAGTTGTCTGATTTCCTCTTTAATAAATTGATCTAAATCTCCATCTAAAACTCCAGCTGTATCTGAAGTTTCATATTCAGTTCTAGTGTCTTTAACTAGTTGATAGGGGTGTAGTACATAATTTCTAATCTGTGTTCCCCAGGTTGCCTCAGTATGCTTTCCTTTAACTCGAGCTAGTTCATCATGTTGTTTTTGTGCTTCTTGTTGAGCCAGGATAGCTTTCAACTTTTTAAGCGCTCGTTCTTTATTTTGAACCTGAGTTCTTTCCTCTCTGCATTTAACTACAATTGAAGTTGGAGCATGAGTCAATTCAACAGCTGTGCTAACTTTATTAACATTTTGCCCCCCTGCACCCCCAGAACGACTAAATTGCCACTCCAGATCACTCTCTTTAATCTCAATTTCAGCGCTACTGGCCTCCATAAGAGGCAGTACTTCTACTAGAGCAAATGATGTTTGTCGTAAATTATCAGCATTAAATGGACTGAGTCTAACCAATCGGTGTGTTCCAGCTTCATGTTTTAAAAATCCATAAGCATAGGGAGTATTAATTTCATATTCAGCACTTTTAATTCCAGCTTCATCACTGCGTGATTCAGAGATAAAAGTATGTTTCCAACTCTTTCTTTCAAAGTATCTAAGATACATTCTTTGAATCATTTCTGCCCAATCCATAGCCTCAGTTCCGCCTTGACCGGCATGAATGGAGAGAATAGCTCCGTAGGAGTCATATTTCTTATTCAGAAATTGATTTAGTTCTAAATTGTTAACGGTCGATTCATACTTTGGCAGTAATTTTATGAGTTCTCTCCCGATATCTTCATTAGTTTCCAGTTTTGTTTCATCAAGTAGCTCCAACATGGCTTGAATATCTGCAGTTTGTTGGTCGGCTTCCAAGATTTGGGATATTTTAGATTGGATTTGAGAAACTTGTTGCATTGATTCTTGAGCATCATTTTGTTGCCAGAACCCCTCTTGATATGTTTGATCCTGAAGCTTTTTGAGATCATCTTGAAATTCTGATAAATTTATTTTTTGGCGTAGCTTTTGAGCTTTGCTAATGAGATCAGTAATTTTTTCTCGAGTTTGTTGATTCATGCTGGTATTGTAACAGTCAGTTGTCTAAGTTTACGAGAGCGTCTTTTATTAGATCTAAGGAAAGATTGTGGTTGTAGTAGCTGAAATGATATGGGACTAGAGACAAACCAGCTTGTTTTTGAATGAAAATTGTTGATCTCTGATCAGTTACTAAGCTATCTAGTTTAATCAATAATTTCTTTGTTTCTCTTTCTGGTAGGGTTAATAAAAATCCGACCTGCTTGAACTTCACACCCTTAGAGTTTGAGATTATCTCTTCATCCCAACTAGTTATTTTTTGATTATCAAATAGAATTTCCTCAACTTTTACCTCTGGAGATAAAAGAATTCTTTGGTAGTTTACATATCCGAGATGGTTGGATTCATTGGGATTTTTCTTTTTAGAATTGGGGGGTAGGTTGCGATTAACAAATGTAATTTCAACTAAGTCGTAGTCATCTTCGATTTTTAAATTAACAGCTCTATCTATGTGTTGATTCGCCTTATTAATTCCCACATTTGATTCAACCAGCATTAAATATGCAGCATTTTCTACTTGAATCATTTGGCCTGAGATGTTTAGTTTCTCAAACAGTGACTGTAATGTCTGATTGTTGCTAAAGAATTGCAAATCTTTTTCTATTACACTGGTGATTATTTTTTCTGCTAAAAGATGCTGATCTCTTGGACTCAGTTCTTGCAATTTGATTAGTAGTTGGTTAAAAAATGTAGCTAAAAAGTGTTGCTTTTGAACACTTCCTGGAAAAAACTCATCTCTATCTGATCTAGCAATATCTGAAAAATTATTTTCTGTCACCGTTTGTTCATAATCATGAAGGAAAATGGGTCCAGTCGAAGACAAAACTTTTTCTACTACTGGCAAGTTAACGGCTATTGCTCCGTCAATACCAGCTTCTTTACCCCAGGCTAAATAGGTGAGAATCTGTTGAGCACTAGTAGGAAAGTCTGGGTGCCAATTAGCATCTCGCAGGCGCAGGCCATCACCTCCGCTCAAGTATTCTTTTGCTCCAGCTGGTGCTTCAATAAACCACCCAAATTGCCCATCGGGAACATAGATATCTTCGATTTCAAAATCTATTAACTTTCCATCATTCAATTTAATTTTGGCGTATGAGCCTAGAAAACCACCCGTAGCTCTTAGCTCTTCTGAGTTTTGGAATAACAAAACATAGGTTTGTTTACCGGTGAGGATTTTTTGAGCAATAGTTATTAAGTCTGGGGCTAGATTTATCTGGATCTTCTGCTTATCAGACATAATTTTCTGAGCAATCCAGCTTTCAGAGGTTTGGCGGTTAAATTTAAACAAAAGTTGTTCTAATTTATTCAAATCTGTTCTCAGCTGTTCAGCTTGCTGATCTTGTTCTTCCCCATTGGTAGAGAAAATATTTTGAGCATAGGCTCGGCCACTTTCAATAGTTTGATCAGTAATTTTGATCAGCCTCATTCCAGTCCAGCCTGCACGAAGGAGAGGGTAGGTAAAAATGGCAACAATAACAATTATTCCAAATGTGAATTGTACTGAACGATTCATCTTGGCTCTATTGTGCCACAACTATTGATAACTGATCGAGAGAATTTTATCGCCTTGCTCAATTTGGTTGAGTACTTCAATTCCGTCAGTAATTTCGCCAAAAATTGCATGTTTCCCATCTAACCAAGGAGTAGCCTCATGAGTAATAAAAAATTGGCTACCACCAGTATTAGGTCCAGAGTTAGCCATTGAAAGAAGACCAGCTTTGTCGTGTGATAATTCTGGATGAAACTCATCAGCAATTTGATAGCCAGGTCCACCTGTGCCCCAGCGAGCTTCCATACCTGGATCTTTGGTTAGAGGATCTCCAACTTGAGCCATAAAGTTTTCAATTACTCGATGAAAAATAATTCCATCATAAAATCCCTCTTTCGCTAAGGATAAAAAGTTGATGGTTGTTAGTGGAGCCTCATTCCTAAAGAGAGTAAAAGTCATATCTCCTTTAGTGGTAGTTATAGTCAATTGGCTCGCTTCAATGGGCTCAAAATCTTGTAGGGTTTTCATAAGAGGGCCTTTCTGTTGTGCTTGATCTTGTTTTTGTGTAAGGTCAATATTTTTGGTTAATTGTATGTTTTGCTCAGATGTTTTTTTTGTACAACCAGCGAATAAAACACTGCTAGTTAGAATTAAAATAGCTAAGCTGACTTTTTTCATATCTAGGCAGTATAAACAAACAGCTGTTATAAAACAAAGTCAAATTTTGAAATTTTAAATAAAACTCTGGCGCTGTTTTTCCCAGTACTTGTTTTGTCGACAAAGAAGTCTACTTGCTTGTTCTGGGTGAGCCATGATAGCTTTAACAATAATTTCTAAAAAGATGGTATTTTGTGACCCTTTAACTAATATTAAATCGTGAGGTTTGATTATTTTTTTGACCGATTCAAGTGATTCTTGTGCAGTGGAGAAAGAATGAATTTTAGATTTGGCAAATCCTAGTTCTGTTAGCTTAGGTAGGGTGTGCCTAGTTGTTAGTGGTCCTACCAAAACTATCTCATCAGCATTTTTTACTGCTACCTCAGCCATCTTTTCATGATCTGTTTTTTCTTGTTTACCAATTTCACGCATATCCCCCAAAATAGCTATTTTTTTACCGCGGATAGAAACTTGGTTTAACATGCGCAAGGCAGCTGAAGTGGGCTCCAAAGAAGAGTTGTAAGAAGAATCAATAATGATGGAGTTATTTGTTCCTTCAATAAGAGTTGATCTTCCTGGCAATAGTTTGAATTTCTTTTCTAAAGATTTAATTCCTTGTTCAATACTAACCTCCAAGCTCTGACCTATCATTAGTGCTGCAGCAAACCCACCAAACGATTCTTTAAGAAGAAGTTGATTCTCAATATTAAGTGAGAGTTGTTTTCCAGAATTAAGAAATACAAACTCTGTTCCTTTGAGGCTAACTCGATATTTTAATAATTGAGTACTTGCCGACTGATTTATAGAAAAATCTAACTTATTTGCCACAACTTTTTCTGATAAATCTAATATCGAGGCATGGTCCTTAGAATATATAGCTAGTCCCTCTTTAGGTAGCGAGAGCAACAACCTGCCTTTTTCTGCAGTAATGGCCCTTATTGTATTTGGACCTGAGAAATTTTGTCCATGAACATTGTTAACATTTAAGAATACACCGATATTGGGCTGCACTATACTCAGTAAGTACCCCATGTTTTTAGGGGCTTGATCACTATCAATGCCCATTTCTACTATCAAAAGCTCATATTTAGGCCAACGAGCGATTAGTCTCCACAAGCTAAGCAACACTACTAGTAACCAACCCAACCCAACCCAGTTTTTTATTGGTATGTCCAAAATTTCAAATGGAATTCCAGTTTCACTATTGCCAGTCAGCGTACTCTTAACTGAGTATTTAGTTTTTAAAACCTCATCAATGGCCCTCACAGTACTAGTTTTACCAGCGCTGCCAGTTACACCAATGATAGTGGGGTTGTTTTTTTTCAGCTGCAAGGTTGCGGCTAGACGCAACCATGTCAGGATAAATTGTTCAGCTTCTTTTTTCATGGCTGATATTCATAAGAAAGTTGTTGTTTTTCTTTCCATCTCTCTTCAGCTAGTTCTAGTAGTTTTGTAATTAAATCAGTGTAGGTTAAATCAGTAGCTTCCCACAATTTGGGGTACATACTAATTGAGGTAAATCCAGGGAGGGTATTGATCTCATTTAAAAAGTGTTTACCGGTTTGAGGTTGGTAGAAAAAATCAACCCTAGCTAAGCCGATACAGTCCAAAACTCTAAAGGTCTTAACAGCTGTTTGTCTAATTTGCTCCGTAGCTTTTTTTGGAATATCAGCTGGAATGGCTATTTTAATATCATCGGTAATATATTTAGTTTCATAGTCATAAAATTCCGTATTGGGGATAATCTCACCGCACACAGATGCTTCGGGTTCGTGGTTTCCCAGTACTGAAACTTCAATCTCCTTAATATCTTCAATACCTTCTTCAACAATTATTTTGTGATCATATTTAAGGGCTTCCGAGATTGCATCTTTTAAATCATTTTTTGAATCAGCCTTACTTATTCCTACGCTTGAACCCATATTTGCAGGTTTAATAAATAGGGGATACTTGAGTTGCTCATTAACATTTTTAATTATTAATTCGGGGATATTCTGCCATTCATGGTTGGAAAACCCAATGTATTTTGTTTGGGGAATATTATAAAAAGCGCAAACTTGCTTTTGAATAATTTTATCCATAGCTAAAGCAGAACCCAATACTCTGGGGCCAACATAAGCCACGTTTAATAATTCTAGTAACCCTTGCATGGTGCCGTCTTCGCCATTTGGTCCATGCAAAATTGAAAAAACAACATCTGCTTCTAAAATCTTTTTATCAGGAATAAGAGATGGGTTTTCAGGGGAGGCAACTTTTCCGCCTTGAGTCACGCTGTCGATGGTGGGTCCGAAATGCCAATGTCCTTGATGGGTAATACCCATAGCAGTGGTTCTAAATAAGGCGGGATCAATATTCTCCTCAATAGATTTTGCAGATCTAACTGAGACCTCATGCTCACCCGATTTACCACCAAAGACGATTAAAATATTTTTCATAGAACTATTATATAAGTTTTATTGTCTTTTAATTTCATAGCTTTCTAAATGTCTCAGAAAAACTGCAGGTGCATCTTCGAGTAAGAACTGCTGAAATTCTTGATAGATAGCCTTACGCTCATTTTTTTCAGCAGTTTTTCGACCCTTTTCTAAAAGAGCATCAATGCGAGTATTCTTATATTTAGTAAAATTTGTGCTCTGCTCGGAGTGCCAAAGGCTATATTGGTCAGGGTCAGGAGGAATTTCCTGTCCCAGCAAGAGAGCTTGGTAGTTATTAGTATCAGGGAAATTAGTAATCCTAATATTGACTTCTATTTGAGTGTTAACACATTGATCTTTATCAGTTATTGATTTTTCTTCAAGACAAGCCTCATAGACATGCTGCCCAAACTCTTCCCATTCTTTTTTAACATCTTCGGCATCGGAAGCAAAGTTATCAGTGGTAGTGAGCTCAATATTGAGAGGCTCAAAAGGAATTTCGTCTAAAAGTCTCTCAGTGGCCCTGTCTAGGTCTTTATCATAAGATTTGCCTCCCTCCAAATAAGCCCAAGAGTTTGGATTAATAGGGCCATAGGCTCTTGTTTTCCCTTGTGGTTTAGTTATGGCATAGGACAACGCTTGTCTTACATTTTTGGAAAATAATGGATGAAAATTATTGAAAAATACCGCTAAATAACGATCATCGTGAATATTGGACGAAATCTCTACATTAGGCCAATCTTTGACGTCATAGCTGGAAGAGAGATCGGGCAGCTCATCTACCTCACCTCTCTTAAAGGCTAGAATGGCTTCATTTTCTGTGAAATAAAATCGATAAATGATTTTTTCTTCTGGTCCACTCAGGGTTACCTCATTAACTTTTTGCCCATCCAATTGATAGTCTTCTAGTATATGTGAGCCAATTCCAATCAACATTGGTCTCTTTAAAAATAAAAGGTGTTTTTTTTGAATAGTTCTAAAAACAGGTTTTGATACCGTGGTAGGGAAGGGTACAAATTCATCTGGTAATTTAAAAATAATATCGTTGGGAGTGGTAACTATCTCTACTTCTGGCAACTGATACTCTATATCTTCTGGTTTCAGCTCCTTACCATCTTGCCAGCGAATATTTTTTTTAACCACAAAACGATAAACTTTGCCTCCATCTTCAATTGTCCAGCGTTCAGCTAAGTAGGGACTAACAGTATTATCATCTTCTACTTTAGTTAGGCCAGCACTAAGTTGATTTTGAATAGATATGGGTAGATTATTCAAATTATATTTACCTACCAAGCCAACATAGCGGCGTGGTTTTTGCTCAATTTTTTGAGCAATAGTGGAAATAGAAAAAGAAAAAACAACTAAGGCACCAATAACTGATGTTCCCAGCACCCAACCATGTTTTTTAAAATATGTAGTAATGTACCAATACAGCTTACGCATAATATTATTATAGTCGTTTCTTGGCTGATTAGCAGAGTATTAGATTATTATAATAGCCAATGATACGCTGGCAAAAATAGTAATGGCTGCAATAGTAAAGTAAAACAACACTTTTTCTATACCTCTACGAGTGTGATAGGTCTCACCTCCACCACCCCAAGTACTACCTAGACCAGTTCCCTGTGCTTGAAGGAGAATAAGTGTGGTGATGATAACTGATAAAACTATTTGAGAAATAAGTAAGGTGTTTTTCACATGTGCCCTTCGGGGTATTAAGTTTGGTTAATTATTACTTGGCTACCTCATAAGATCTAGTTTCTCTAATAACAGTCACTGTGACGGTACCGGGATAAGTGACGTTGGCTTTTATCTCATCCCTTATTTTGGTTGCCAGCACTGTTACATCATCGTCTTTGGATTTTTCAGGTTTGAGAATAACCCTAATTTCTCTACCTGCCTGAATGGCATAAGATTCAGCTACTTCTTCATAGCTATTGGCAATAGTTTCTAATTTTTCCAATCTTTCTACATACTCTTCATAGTTATCATACCTTGCTCCTGGCCTTGCTCCGGAAATAGCATCAGCGATATAGACAATCATTTGCTCTGGTCCTGAGAACGGCTCATCTTCATGATGTTGAGCAATACAATCTATCACTTCTTGGGGAAGATTATATTTCTTGGCAATTTTTACTCCCAACTCAACATGGCTACCCTCAACTTCATCTGAAACCTTACCCACATCGTGCAATAAACAGCCTAGTTTAACAATGTTTACATCAGCCTTTAGCTCGTGAGCCAATTTAATTCCAATACGAGTTTCTTCTAAGGTGTGGCCAATTAAATTTTGACCATATGAGAAACGGTATTTAAATCTACCTAGCAAGCCCATTAGTTCATTGGGTAGGTTATAAACTCCCACTTCATGGCAAAGTTTTTTCCCTGCCTCAAAAGTTATTTTTTCTATTTCTTTTCTAACTTTTACTACTACCTCTTCAATTCTAGTGGGTTGAATTCTACCGTCCTTAATTAACCTCTCTAAAGATATGCGAGCAATTTCTCTTCTCACTGGATCAAAACAAGAAATTCTTACGCTAGTTGGATCAGCATCTAGGTCGACATCAACCCCTGTAACTCTCTCAAAGGCATGAATATTTCTACCTGATTTACCAATAATCTTTCCCTTAACATCTTCAGAAGGGAGCTCAACGGTTGAAATAGTGTACTCAGCAACATAGTCAGTTGCTCCATGTTTCATGGCATCAACAATAATCTCTTGAACTTTAGTATCAGCCTCTTGTTGAGCTTCTTCTTCTTTCTGTCTTACCAGCTGGGCCATGTCTTTTCTAAGACGCTTTTCTAAATCAGCAAAGAGCTGCTCTCTAGCTTCTTCAGTAGTTAGACTGGAAACTTTCTCTAGCTTTTCCAAAACCTCTGTTTCTTTCTGAGTAGTCTGTTGCTTGAATTTTTCAATCTGTTGGCGTCGTTCGTCTAGTCGCTCTTCTTTTTGATCAATACTACTTAATCGTTCTTCAATCTTTGATAGTTTTGAATCTAAAGATTGCTGCTGCTGTTGTAGTTTTCTATTCAGGTCAGTGGCATTATTTTCTGCTTCAGCTCTAATAGCCAATGCTTCGTCCTTTGCTTCAACAATAATTTCTCGAGCTTGAGCTCGAGTATCACCCAGCATATTTCTGGTTTCAATAGTATCAATATTTTTTTTAGCTTGAGTGTGCTTTGCCTGAACAGGCTTGTTTTTCTTAACCACTTTTTTCTTAAGTGGGGTGGGAGGAATGGATTTAAGTTTAGCCTTAGCAGTAGGTTGTTTTTTACCCGCTTGCTTGTTTCCTGTATCCTGATTTCCAAATAAAGTTGATAGATTGCTGAAAAATGACATCTGACTCCTTGCTATAGTTGCACATCATAAATATATAAATAATTACTTTACACAATGGAGCAATCAAAAGAAATAACTTACTCTTTTGAAGTAGTGCTATCTGGAGCTAGATGAAGAAAACTAATATTAACTTGATACTTCATGTCTCTGATATTTACTGCACCGATATGCTTTATTGTGTGCAAAGTAGCCACTATTGTACTTAGCAACTAGATTTAAGTCAATGGAAGGAGCTAATCTGGAGTAGTTATTTTTTATTGATGAATAGGAATTTTATTCAGATGACTTGACTTTTTCCCAGATTTTTTTCTCAATTTCCTTTAGTAATTTTGAGTTTTCTTTTAAAGAAGCCTTAACGGCTTCTCTTCCTTGAGCAATAACTTCCCCTTGGTATTTATAGAAACTCCCCGATCTTTCCAACACTTTATGGACAACTCCAACGTCGATTACGTCTCCAATCCAGGAAATACCATTTATATCCATATCAAACTCCACCATCTTGAACGGAGGCGCGATTTTGTTTTTCTTAACCTTGACTCTATGGCGACTTCCCACTATCTCCTCACCTTCTTGTATATTGCCGATTTTTCGGATATCCAGGCGCTGTGAAGCATAAAATTTAAGTGCGTTTCCACCCGTAGTTGTTTCAGGACTACCAAACATAACGCCAATCTTCATTCTAATTTGATTAGTGAAGATGACCAGAGTTTTTGTTTTATTAATTGCAGCTGCTAATTTACGCATGGCTTGAGACATCAATCTTGCTTGTTTGCCAATGGAGTGGTCGCCCATCTCACCCTCAATCTCTGATTTGGGTACTAATGCTGCAACAGAGTCTATAACTACCAAATCAACGCCACCGGATCGAATCAATGTTTCAGCTATCTCCAAAGCTTGTTCTCCATAGTCTGGTTGGGAGATAAGCATATCATCAACATTAACTCCAATTTTTCCAGCTCTAATTGGGTCTAGGGCATGCTCTACATCAATAAAAGCTGCTGTTCCACCTTTTTTTTGAACAGCGGCAATAGCATGTAGACAAAGTGTAGTTTTTCCTGAAGCTTCAGGGCCATAGATTTCTACGATCCGGCCACGAGGAAATCCGCCAATTCCGAGTGCTAAATCTAACGAAAGAGAGCCAGTGGAAATGGATGGAAAGTTTTTATTAGCTTTCAAGGAATCACCCATTTTCATAATTGAGCCCTCACCGTGTTGTTTCTCGATCTGTTGCATGGCAATGTTAACCGCTTGACCCTTTCCTGATTCTTGAGGTTTGTTAATTTCTTTATCTGGAGAGCTTTTTTTTCTAGCCATGATATTTCCTTTCAGTTTGATTGGTTATTTTTGGGTTTTTTATTGTTTAAGTGAGTTCATAGTACTGTATAATTTAAAGCTGTTAAAGTATGAAACTAGTGTTTTATTACCCAAAGTGTAGTAGAACTAAGAAATTGCTTTAAAACGGGCTGTGGCTCAGATGGCTAGAGCGCTCGCATGGGGTGCGAGAGGTCGCTGGTTCAAGTCCAGTCAGCCCGACAAAGATTATGTCAAAGGTGAGTATTCATCCCTCATGGAACAAGGTTCTAAAAGATGAGTTTGAAAAACCATATTTTAGGCAGCTGGTTTCTTTTGTTAAAGATGAATATAAAAAGGGTAAAGTTTACCCACCGGGGTCTCAAATATTTGCTGCTTTTGATAACTGCACTTACAAAGATGTAAAAGTAGTGATTTTAGGACAGGATCCATATCATGGTCCCAATCAAGCCAATGGGCTTTGTTTTTCTGTTAGTAAAAAGGTAACTATTCCACCCTCACTCAAAAATATCTATCTGGAGCTTGAGAAGGATTTAGGCAAGAAAATTCCCACTCATGGAGATCTTCAACATTGGGCACAGCAAGGAGTATTAATGCTGAATTCCACCCTAACTGTTATAAGAGGCAAAGCAGGATCTCATCAGGGAAAAGGCTGGGAAGAGTTTACTGATGCAGTAGTTAAACTTCTGTCAGAAGAAAAAACAGGCTTAGTCTTTTTATTATGGGGAAATTATGCCAAAAGAAAAGGCGAGGTTATTGATAGAGATAAGCACTTGGTCTTAGAGGCGGCCCACCCATCTCCCTTCAGTGCTCACAACGGCTTTTTTGGTTGTAGACATTTTAGTCAAGCTAATCAGTACTTAATCTTACAAGGTAAAAATGAAGTGGGGTGGTAAATATGTCATTAAAGCAAAAATTAAACTCAATGTATTCTCAGCAGCGTAAAATTAACGCTGCTAAACATGGCACTGATGATCCGCGTTTAAAAAGAACTTTAGAATTAAAACAGCAGATGATGGAACGACGAATCGGCAGATATCAAGCTGAAGAAAAGATGGAAAGAGAATAATGCCGAAAATAATCTCTTCTATTAAAGCTCTTATTATTCATGAAAATAAATTTTTACTTCTTAAAGAACGGGTCCATAAAAAAGATATTTGGGACTTACCTGGGGGTAAAGTTGAGTACGGCGAAACGCCTCAGGAAGCTCTGAAAAGAGAGGTTAGAGAAGAGCTATATATCGATGTTAATATAGGAAAATCTGTGGGTGTATGGTGGTTTTTCTCATATCATCATAAACACCAGGTGATTTGTCACACTTTTCTATGTACTCCTCCCAAAAAATTTGAAATAGACTTCACTCATAATCCAGCCGATGAAGAAATGGTGGGATTTCAATGGGTGACAAAAGAGGAATTACTTAATCAAAATTTTGAAGGCATTACTGATAGCTTAAGAGAGTTAGTAGCTAATTTATAAGTGCTACAATAGCGCTAATGACAACCTCAGGTCAGTTTAAATCTATTTATAATCGACTTAATCCTCAACAAAAAAAAGCCGTGGACAGCATTGATGGTCCGGTGATGGTGGTTGCTGGTCCTGGAACGGGGAAAACTCAAGTTTTAGCCGCCAGAATAGCTAATATTTTACTCAAAACAGACACCAACCCTCGCGCTATTTTAGCTTTAACTTTTACCGAATCAGCCGCTAAAGAAATGCGACAGCGGTTAGTAAAGATGATTGGCAAAACTGGCTACTATGTCCAGATCAGCACTTTTCATGCCTTTTGCTCTCAAGTGATTAAAATGCACCCAGAATATTTTCCTATCGATCGAGGCAGTGAGCCACTTAGTGATCTCGAGCGCTATGATATTTTTCAAAAAATTATTGACGATTCGGCCATTGAGGTAATTAAACCGCTTAATCGTCCCTACTTCTATTTAACTGACATCATGTATGCCATCTCTAACTTGAAAAGAGAAGGTTTTTTACCAACCGATTTTAAAAAAGTAGTTAAAGAAGAGCGGCAACAACTAGAAGTTGAAAAAGATGAGTTAAAGAAAACCGAGCTAGCAAAGCGTCAACGCAATCTCATTAAGTGGCAAGAATTAACTCAAGTTTATGAAAAGTATCAGCAGCGCCTGAGGTCTAGCTTGCGCTATGACTTTGATGACATGATTGCTTTAGTCGTAGAGGCTTTTGACAAGCATGAGCTTCTACTACAAGAGTATCAGGAAAACATTCACTATTTTTTAGTTGATGAATACCAAGATACTAACTCTGCTCAGAACAAGGTTGTTGATCAATTAGCTTCATACTGGGGAGACCAAGCAAACGTCTTTGTGGTAGGAGATCCCAATCAATCTATTTACCGCTTTCAGGGAGCATCGGTTGAGAATGTTTTAGGATTTGTACAGCGTTACAAAAAAGCTGAGGTAATTACTTTAGATATAGGTTATCGCTGCTCGCAAAATATTTATAATGCAGCGGCCAAGCTCATTAGGCAAAATCAATTGACTGAGGTTAAGGGGCGTTTGGCTAAATTTTCTTTTACTGATCCACTCAAAAGTCGATCCAAACAAGGTTTGGATATTAGTCTTTATCAAGCTCCTTCACAGACCTTGGAAACTATATTTATTGCAGAGGAGATTAAAAAACTTCAACAAGAAAATATTCCCTTAGATAGAGTTGCTGTTTTATATCGTCACAATAGAGATGCAGCCGAAATTAGAGAAACATTGGATAAGTGGGGCTTGAGTTATGAAATTGATGGAGGAAATGACTTGTTGGAAAATGAGGCCATTCGTCAATTATTGACTCTATTTCAAGTTATTGAAGATACTCGAGAATCTAAAGAAGATGAGCGCCTTTTTGAAGTAATGCGATACAAGTGGTTGGGTTTGAATCAGGTTTTAGTGATGAAGGTTGGTCGAGCTGCTGGAAAAGCTAAGGTAAGTATTTTTGATTTAATTGAATCTGGTTACTCCAAGTTTGCTAAGTATGATCTAGGTAATCAAGTTACACCATTGGAGTTTGAGCAGTTATTGTCTTTTATTTCTAAACTTCGGGGTTGGGGAAGTTTAGATGCAACCATAATTTTTCCCGAGTGGTTTGAAAAAGTTATTAAAGAAAGTGAATTCTTAGACTGGATATTAAACTCTAATTTAAAAACTGAACTGTTGATTTATCTCAACTCTCTCTTTAGAGAAGTTAAGGCTTTATCTCAAAGTAGGCCAGCATTAAATTTAAGTGGTTTTTTGGAAGCCATAGCTACGATGAAAGATCATAACATAAGGCTAAATGTAGAAGATTTAAATGTTAAACAAGATGCAGTTCATCTTTCTACAGTTCATAAGGCTAAAGGCTTGGAATGGGACTATGTATTCTTACTACATTGTTTAGACGGTAAGTGGGGAAATAATCGAGTTAGAGAGCTGTTGCCTCTACCAGAAGGACTATTACAAAATACTGATCTATCTTCCAAAGAACAGAATGAAGATGAGCGGCGTTTGTTTTATGTGGCACTGACTCGTGCCAAAAAACAACTCATTATCTCATCTCCTGAAACCGTTATTACCGATAATCGAACTAAAGAAGTTATTAATAGTATGTTTATTGAAGAGCTTAAGGACAGTGAGTCTAGATTAAAAACTAGCTTAAAAAATATTGTAGCTGAAGAGATTATCAAAAATGCAGATGATTATTTAGCCAAGCTTTTGGAGCCAGTAGAAGTTAAAAAAATTAAAACCTCAGAAAAGGATTTTTACCAAGAACTAGTTAAAGACTTCAAGCTTTCTGTAACAGCTCTGAATACCTATTTGCGAAGTCCGGAGGAGTTTTTAGAAAATGTATTATTAAGAATTCCTCGAGCTAAACCTGAGCCAATGGCTTTTGGAAGCGCAGTTCATCAAGCACTGGAGAAATTATTTAAATTTATCCAAGATGAGGGTCAAAAACCACAACTAGAAGTTATTTTGCGCGAGTTTGAGGATTCATTGACCAGAGAATTGATGACTTCACGAAATTTTGATCGACGCCTTAATTATGGTCAGGATATCTTAACTCAATATCATCAACAGTTAGATGAGACTCAAGCTGAACCATTATTTATTGAGCGCTTCTTTGGCTTTGGTTGGAGCAAAACCATTTTAGATGATATCCACCTTACTGGTCGCATTGATCGAGTAGATTGGCTGGATAAAGAAAAAAGGCTAGTCAAAGTGATCGATTATAAAACTGGAAAAGCAAAATCTGATAACTATATTGAGGGGAAGATAGTTTCGGCTGGATTGTCTGAACGAGAACAGCAGCTTCCAGAGAGCATCAGAGGTCCCTATAAGCGTCAGTTGCTTTTCTATAAACTTTTAACAGATTTAGATGAGAGTTTTATTCCAATGGTGACTGAGGGTGAATTTGATTTTGTAGAGCCAAATAGCCGTGGAAAACTAATTAAACGCAGCTTTCTTCTTAAAAAAGAAGATGTAGATGAGTTAAAGGAGTTAATTTCTGAAGTAATGAAGGAGATTAGGGAATTGAAATTCTTAGAGCTTATTTAGTTTTATTTCCAACTAGGGATTAAATAGTAGACAGCGTTAACAAAGTTCACTGGCATTGGGATAGCTGTCCATTGGGGATACCAGATTATAAAAAATATTAAGATTGATAAGACTATTGATAAAACCGTAGTTTTATTCCAGTTTGATTTTGAATTAGTTTCAAAAAACCAAATTTTCACTAACCAATACGCAATGATAATACTTAAAAGTGGAACAGCAGGGGTGTAGTGGTAATAGAACATAATTCGCGGTGAGATTTGCCATGGTAACCAGATTAAGAAATAAATGACTAAAAGCCAATTAAGAAACTTATTTTTTTTGTCAGATTGATTATTGAGTTTGCTAATAACTAAGAAATAAATTGTTGAAATCACTGCTATTACTCCCACGAAGTGAAAAGCGGGGTTTCCGATGGAGTATATATTGGCAATGGAACCACCCTCAAAATAATTAACATAAAACCAGACCGGTCTAAGATTTAAGAACCACTCCCATGGCTGAGATTGGTACTGATGAGTTGCTTCTAGATTGGTTTGATACCACCACGTTTGCTGATGGAGCTTTGTAAAGTGACCCCATCCTTTACCCTGTAAAAACATTTGGCCATATGACACTAAATACATTGTCAGGGGAAGTAGTCCCAAAGCTAAAATCATTAATAGGCCATGATTAACTAGGTTATTCCAATTTGTTTTTTTACTAATAATTTTTTTTAACCAATGGATTAACTCCAGCAACCACACTATCAGCAGCACTAATAGTCCCGACCACTTACTTCCCATGGCCAATCCAGCAGATAAGCCAGTGATAAGCAGTTTTTTATTCTGAGGATCTTTTTTATATTTAATGTAAGAAATTAAAGTTAGTAGGATAAAAAAAGTTACATGAATGTCATTCATTGCTATTCGAGATTGCGTGAGCAATAATCCATCTAAAGAAGCTAGCCCCGCAGCTAATAAACTGATTCGCTGGTCATCAAAAAGCTCTTGGCTTAATTTATAAATAGCCCAGATTACCCCCACTCCAAATAAAACTGAGCTGATTCTCCAAGAAAAACTACTACTTCCTAAAATTTTAATAAAAAAAGCTTGCGTATACTTGGCCAATGGTGGGTGGAGCCAATCTACAGCGGTGTCAGGCTCGATGGGGCCATGCCACCATTCAAAAGCCCGTGGATCATTAGCAGCGATCAGCTTAGCTGTGATAGCGTGATAAACCTCGTCAAAAATATAACGGTCGGGAATGTGGAGTCGGTAAATACGACTCATAAAAGCAAAAAAAAGAATCAAGATTAAAATTACTCGTCCATGTTTAATGCGCATTTAAAGGCTAACTTAGAACATAAATTATTAACATAACTGAGACCCCAAAAAAGAAAACTGTTGCTAATAGTGGCTTATCTCTCAGTAGAACTTTTTCTGGAGACTCACCTTGGTTGTCTTCATAAACTAACTGCAGATATCTCATAACTCCATAAATAACAAAGGGTACGGTTATCATCAGTAATTTTTGTGACTGAAGTGTTCTGGGTAGAATTCCATAAAAAGTAGCAAGTCTGTTTTCTGGCCCGACGGTTTCATTTTGAAAAGCGAAAAGAGCATAGGTAAGCCAACTAGCATTAGCAAACATGCCAGTGTATTGATCTAATAAGCGTTGACTATATTTTTTTAGGGTAGGTCGAGTTTCACCCAATTCTTTAGCAGTTGAGCCAGCCAATAGAGTTCTTTCGCTTTGACGTTTTCCAACTGCTAAAAATAGAGAGGCTGAAATTACAGTCAATAAAAACCACACACTGGTGTGGAGATTAACCACCACTGCTCCAGCATAAACTCTAATTAAAAATCCAGAAGCAATTGAAACCACATCAAGAATAGGGATGTGTTTTAACTTGATGGCATAGGTGATTTGTAGTAAAAAGTACGCAATAACCATTAGTCTAAAAAATGGTGTGAACCAAAAGGAAGATAGAAAAACAATACTTAGACCCAGGATTGCCACAAATAAGGCGACTGGAATCGGGAGTTTGTCGGAGGCAATGGGCCTCTTCTTTTTAAAAGGATGTTTGCGATCAGCTTCATAATCAACAACATCGTTAATAATATAAATACTAGAAGTCAAAATTGAGAAAACTATTACAGCTAAAGTGACGGTAACAGCATAGGGGAGAGCATCACCGGGGTTATAAAAGAAGAATCCAGAATAAACTAAGGCTGCATAGAGAGCAATATTCTTCATCCACTGTTGAGGTCGAGCTGATTTAAGAATTAAAAATAAGGTATTATCAGTTATTTTCATGATTTTTATTGGATTGGTAAAGCTTAGCCCAGATTAAAAATCCAAAAACTAAACTTATTACTAATGCCAATGTCATTATCTTACCCCAAGTTTTAAGGTGAAGCGAGAGTAGGCCTAGGCCCAAGCTTGATAACCAGTAAAAAACAGCAATTCTTCTTCTGCCCCAACCCAAGACATCTAGTAGTTTATGATGAAGATGTCCCCGATCTCCCCAAAAGGGGGATTTTCCAGCCAGAATTCTTCTCACAATGGTAAAAATTGCATCTGCAGTGGGAATAGCTAACACCATCAATGTAGTAGCAACTTTAGCACCAGATAAAATTGCCAAAATACTTAAGAAGTATCCTGCTAGAGAACCCGCTCCATAACCAGGCATTATTTTCTGTGGATACCAGTTCCAAAACAGAAATCCTAGATAAGCCCCGGCTACTATAAAGCTTAGGTGAGCAGTGTTAAATTGAGTTGGATCATCTATGAATTGATAAGAAAGAAACCCAACCATCAAAGCTGCCACACTCACAAATCCAGGCAATTGACCGTCAACTCCCTTTGACCAGTTAACTATATTCATATTCCAAACAATAAATAGAAGGGCAAAAAGATCCGCTAGTATCCAAATGGTACGGGTTTTTCCAAAAAGATAGACTGGAATTTGAGGTTGGTTGAGATGAATCACCTCGGCTGAAAAGGGGTTGGTGATATAGGCAATGCCGATCCCAGACCCAACTACAATTAAGGCCGCCAAAACATTGATTCCCAGTCTAAGAAGGGGGTGAATATCATAAATATCATCTAAAGTGCCGCCAATTGTGAGCACTAACCCTCCTAATAATATTCCAATTAGGTATTTATCTATCTGTAGAAAAATTATTGCTGCTAGAAGAATTCCGACATAGACAACTATCCCCCCACCTCTTGTAACGGGTTTAAAATGAGTTTTTTTAGCATGTTTATTTTTTTTAGGATCGTCGATCCAGCTTCTTGACTTATAAAGCTTTATGATTATGGGAGTAATTAAAAAGCTGATTATAGAAGCAATGATAAAAGGCCACATAAAATTAAGTAATAATTACTATGATTCTGAGTAGAGCTAATCCTAGAACTAGCTGAATTCCAAAAGTAGTCCAGGCAAATAATTTCATTAATAATTGATCAGCGTGCTTAATAATTTTAACAATAATAAGATGTGAGGAGCTAATAATGAACGAGATGGCTGGAAATAAAAATAGCCAATGTTTAGAAGCAAGATGCTGCGATGGTCTGGCTAGTGAGTAAAAAATAGGTACTTGGGGTTGAATACGAAAAAAGAAAATTAGGGTACTTAATAGCATTGCTGTCGTAATTAAAAAAGACAGTAAAAATGGCGTTTTTATATATTTAGGAATCCTAGAGCGCGAATTCATAGTGTGCCTAAAGAAACTAGTTCTGGCAGGCGTTTCCACAAGCTAAAGTGAGTGAAGTTAGAGTTGAGAACGTAATACTTTTGTAAGTGTTCATCTAATCCTAGTAACTCTTCATTTTCATCTTCCATAACTATGACAAAGAGAGGTTTTTTATTCTTCACGCTCTCTAGAGTTTCTTCATAGGCTTTTAAATCTTTGATGTGAAAAGAGACAGTGAATTTACCAGTGGGGTTAGTTTCGGTCAGCGCATACAGCATTGGGTTGGTACCCCAAATGAAGATTTCATCCACCCCTGACTGCTTAATAATTTCAGCTGCTTCATAGTTATCATCCATAAAATAGTTAAATGATTGTCGATATTCTTGTCTGGTAATTTTTCCTGCAACAAGCCGATAAAATCTCTGGTAGTAAGACCACAGAGGATAGGCGCCAAAATCAAGCAAGCGCAAAGCACCTATAAATAAAACTAATAAAACTAAACTCATGGCTACTTGGGGATTAATCTGACTCTTAACCTTAGTTTTTTTAGATTTAAAGACATCCATCATATTCCCCAACAACAAGGCCAGCGCAGGTACGAGTTGTTGAAAGTAATGTGGGTAGGGTCTATTTGAAAGTAAAGCTCCAACTAAAGAGAGAACAAACCAGCCAAATATTACCTGGTCACGAGGTTTAAACCATTTTGTTTTCCAGGTTAAAGCAAGATATATGAGTGCAGCAATTGATATTTTTCCTGGCAAGGTAAAGAATTGTTCGAGGACTGCATTTTGGAAGGGTAATCCCCAATTAGCAGCATAATGGAAGTTATAAAGTAAACCGAATTGAAGATAATCTTGGCCAGATCCGACGGCCACAAAGTAAAGAATTGAAATTAATATTGGAGTAATAACTCCCAAGATTACTACTAAAAGGTGGGCGATCGTATTTTTGAACAATTTCAACCACTTGGCTTTTGACTTATCCAGGAGTGATATTTGATTGGTTAAGATAAACCAAAAGATTGCCAACCAAGCTGCTACATCAAATAAGCCAGGTACTTTAGTAAGAATTGCTAGACCAAACAAGACTCCAGTTAAAAAAAGCTTTATTGGATCATGAATCTTAATCAAGCTTTTTTTGCTTTGTAAAAAGCTTTCAAAAACTTTAGTTCTAGACATAATCCACGCTCCGACTAAAACAAAGCCCATCACAAATAGCTCTCCATTGGGGATATTGCCCTCAAACCAGGGTACTGAGGTAAGGAAAACAAAAATAAGAGTTGACGTAACAACAGATACTTTCTTTTTAAATAGCTTTTTAGATATAGAGTAAAAAGCAATGGTGCTGAGTATCATCCATCCTGCAGTTAAGAATCTAAAGCATAATTGGGTGGGTACCGCAGCTAAGAAATATATTATTGGAGTCTTGTGATCTACGATATCTGTATATAGTCTCTCCCCACTTCTAATTGCATTGCCAATAGTTAGATAAATACCCTCATCTCCGTACCAGTATGGTTCAAAGAAGTTAGGTATTCTTAAAGCTAAAAGAAGCACTAAAGCAAGTAAAAGAAAAATGTGTGAATGAAGCCAACGGTCAAATTTATTTGCAAATTTAAGCATAGTTACATTATGCAGTAAAATTTCAGTTGAATCTAGACCTTTTCCGTAACTTTGTACTCGATGTACTTACCCAACATGAGTCGGGTGTGGGCATCAATTCCCGGTAAAGCAGAGAAAAAGAATCCGGCAATTGGCAAGATTAAGAACTCCAATGGTTGGGCAATATAAGAGAGTATATTTCGTTTTTTAGGGTGAGGGGGGCGATTAATTGCGTCAATGATAAAAATTACTATCATAGAAACAAGGGACAGGGTTAATAAAAATGAAGTTACCTGGGGAAGCGTTTTACCAATCATAGTGCGATTGAATTGCTCGTTTAATAATGGTGGTAGCATGGCTGAAATGGTAACTGCGAACCAATTAACTGGCCATAAAAAGTGATCTTCAATGACCTTTAAGACCCTAATAGTTTTATCCCAAAAAGGAATACCTTCAGTCAAAACATACTGACGGATGATATAAGCATCATCACTTGCACCCCAAGCCCAGCGCTTAAGCTGTTCATATTGATTTTTATAGGTATCAACTCTAGTGTTTGATTCAGCTGCATCTTGATATATGGGTAGGAAGATTGGCTCAACCTCAAAGTCTCCCTTTTTTGCAAAGTAAGATTTAAAAAATAAACGATAATCTTCTGGGATTACATCTGTATCCCAGTAGCCAACTTCATGGATATGTTTCAGAGAAGTAGAGTAGGTAGAGAAGTTAATTAACCGATCCTTTCGCATAAGAATGTACATTTGGGTGACTGAGAAAATTGAGGCCATAACTCTAATTGAAGAAGGTACGCGCCAGATATTGTTATAAAAAACGATGTTTCCCTGCCAGATTTTATTGTAAGGTTTATCGCTATTCAAAAACTCATAGGTCAGATTGGCAAAGTAATTGGTATGCATTACGGCATCAGCGTCTTGACTAGTGATGGTAATGTTTTCTATGGGTAAATTATTTTTATCTACTAGCAATCTTTTAGCTCCTTTAGCCCCCCAACATGTATTGGCAGATTTACCCTTTACTTCTCCCTCAATATCAGGATGAAAGGTGACCCATAAATGGCCAAATATATTCTTAAATTCTTTTTGTAGTTTTTCTGCCTTTTCTCTAGCTGGCTTACCCTCTCTGTCTTCAAAAGAAACCATAACGTGAAGATTTTTGACTGGGAAGGATTGCTCTGAGAGGGCAGTCAGACTACGACGTAAAATATAAATTGGCTCTTTATAAGTAGGAATGACAATTGCATGATGCACGCCCCTCCATTTTTTAGGAAAGTGTAGTTTTAGATCTGCAATCCAATCAAATTGTTTAGTGGCATTGATTTTAAAATGAGCCAGAATAGAAAGTAAAGCAACTGAAAGTGATCGATAAAGCCAATAAACAGCAAAACCAATCACATAGTAAGCCACTAAGACTGGAAAGATAAACGAGCCCCAAAAAGGGAATAGAATCAAGGACCAAGACACAAATCCAGGTAGTATTTCTAAAGCTCTTCTAGTTCGAATGGGGTGTCTTCGAAAATAGGTTTTAATCATCAGGGACGTATTATACCTTGCTATCTCTTAAAATGAGTAAAATTTTGGGAAATTTGTCTTAAGTCAAAGCCCATTTCCTTGAGGTAGGAAGCAGTTTTTTCTATCATCCACGGTTCACAGGTTTGGCCACGAAACTCCTGTGGCGGCAAGTAAGGGGCATCTGTTTCCAAAAGCAATCTATCCATTGGAACTAATTCAATTATTTTTCTTAACTCATCTGCGTTGGGATAAGTTACATTTGCTCCCACCCCAATAAGGGCACCTAACTCAATTGCTTCTTCTATATAGGCTTTTGGTCCAGATATACAGTGAAGAATGAGTGGTTTTTTAAATTGATAGTCTTTTTTAATTATTTCTAGAATATCCCAATAGGCTTGGTTATTTTTATCTTTTTTACCACCCTTATCGCGGGCATGAACAATTAAGGCTTTATCAAGTTCATTGGCTAATTGAACATGCATTTTAAAACCTGCCTTTTGATTGCTAATGGCGAGCTCTCGCTCTTCCTCTTTTAAACGATAATAATCTAAGCCAGTTTCGCCAATAGCAATGACGTTTTTATCCATCAGTATTGATAGATTAGCCGCATGCTCATAAATAAAGGTGGGTAGATCAGCAGCTGAAATATGATTGTATTCATTGGGATGCATTCCTATGGCTGCGTAAAGATTCTCATCTTCTCTAGCAATTTCAATAGCTCGCCTACTAGTTTCAATACTAGAGCTGGGAATTAAAGCTTTTTTAACCCCATGTTCTTGAGCTTTTTGCCAGTGTTGTTGCCAGTTTTCATAAAGGGGTGAGAGATTATAGTGGCAGTGAGTATCAAAAATCATGATTTAATTTAGTCTGGGAAAGAGTGGTGTTAAGGCAATGATCTTTGATTGACTAAAGTGGCTCAAGATTTTTTCTGCAGTTTCTGGCATGAAAGGCTGGAGGTGATGGGCAATAGTCAATATTCTATTAATTGCTTCTACTAAAATCTTTTTTTGTTCCTCACCATCCTTTTTCCAAGGCTGAGTTTCACTTAGATATTGATCGGTGACAGCTGTTAATTTTACAATCCAACTAAGACCATCAGTCAATTTATAGTCATTCATTAATTTATTAAAATCAGCACTTAGTAGGCCTTCTTTAATAATTAAGAAATCACTCTTTTCACACATCTTTGCCACTCTAGAGCAAAGGTTTCCTAGGCCGTTAGCTAGATCTGCAGTATAAGTCTTATCAAGTCTTTCCCAGGATACATCCATGTCTTCTCCGAAAACACCCAAATTAATAATTAAGTATCGAGCTCCATCAACCCCATATTTTTCTACCATTTCACTGGGGGCGATGACGTTTCCAAGAGATTTGCTCATTTTTTGACCATCAACTCCGATGAATCCATTAATCAGAATCTTTTTTGAATTAGGTAAATCTGCTGCCGACAACATGGCTTGCCACATCGCAGATTGTTGACGCAAGTTATCTTTTCCAGCCAGCTGAATTACTGGCCAAAATTTATCAAAATTAGCTTGGTCTTCTGGCCAGCCTAGAGTAGAGATGTAGTTGACTAGTGCATCAAACCAAACATACATCACGTGCTCATTATCTCCTGGTACTGGGACCCCCCAAGGCATTTTTTCTTTAAGACGAGAGATACTGAAGTCCTGCAAGCCTAGTTTAACAAAGCTAGTGATCTCCCTTTGTTTGCTGGATGGTTTAACAAATTCTGGATTTGTTTGGTATAGATCTAGGAGTTGTTGTTTAAATGCCGAGAATTTGAAAAAGTAGTTTTCTTCTTCACGGATTTCTAATTCACGAGTTGGGTGAAGTGGACATTTACCATTTTCAAGATCAGAGTCAGTCTTTTCTAGCTCACAGCCAATGCAATACTTAGTTTTATATTTATCTTTATAGATGTAGCCGTTAGCATCGCAGCGGCGCCAGAATTCTTGAGCAGCTTTTTTATGGTGGTCTTCTGTAGTACGAATAAAATGTGTATAGCTCAGATTTAATAATGTTTTTAAACCATTAAATTTTGGAGCATATTCATCAACATAGTCTTGTGGTTGTTGATTATTTTCTAAAGCTTTTTGGTAAATTTTTTGACCATGTTCGTCGGTGCCAGTATTAAAAACTACCTCTTTGCCTAAGAGTCGTTGATAACGAGCAATTACATCTGCAGCCACTATTTCTAGGGCAAATCCAATGTGGGGAGCAGCATTTACATAGGGAGTGGTAGTAGTGAGGTAGAAAGTGTCGCTAGACATAGCTTTATTGTAGTCTAGGACTTAAGCCGAAAAAAGCCCATGATTTTTTTAGCCCAGCGCTCTGCCCAATCATCAACTCTCAATTTATTAACTATCAACTTAGATCCTTCATTATCCATCTGTCTAGCTATAGAGGAAATTGTTGCACTGGAAACATTTAGTTTCTTTTTAATCTCATCATAAGATTTCTTTTGGTGCAACATCCAGATAATTCCCAACCGCTTAGTGAAAACATTCTGTTCTGTTTTAGTTAAAAAAGATTCAAAAAAGATCTGGCATTCTTCGAGATGCTGTAGATCTGAGAGTAGGGTTGCAAATTGTCTAATTATTTGCCGCTGCTGTTTTTTAGTGAGTTTCTTACTGGAAGTTTGCATTAAATATTTTTTATAAAACTATCAAATTAATCTTTATTATACCAAATTAAATCATTCTTTTTTTAACAAAGAAACTAGAATCTCCACAACGAAGATGATTGCTAGTAATCCTACCGCAACAAACAAGTAATTCGAGATCATCTGGAGTTTCAAAAACAAGGTTAAACTTAATAAAAGACTCAACTCTAAACCACGACGAGTTTTAAGAAATAAATAGCTAAATAAGAAAAAATTTCCTAAAAAGAAAACTAATTGGAGAGGTAAGTAGGTATTGGGGATCAAAAAATGCTGGATTTGGGTGGGATGAATGTAGGTAAAAATATAATAGGCTCCAACATAAAATGGCAGGCTTAAAAACAATAATGGCAGGTGCCTGAAATATTTTTTAGACAAACCTGAAGAAGAGCTTGTCTTATGGCTTCTAATCTTAGGTTGCTTGCTGGTTTTTATTCTGGATTTAGCCTTTTGCATTTTTCTAAATCAAGTATACTCTAACTATGTCGATCGATCTGTTGCTAGTTTTGGGAGTAATTATTTTTGGTTTTATTAGCCTGTACTTGCTGTTGCAGAAAAAGTTTTCCAAAGAAAGATCAGAGCAGGAGGTGGAGAACTTAGTCCATAAGGTTTTTAGTCTAAGTACAACCAAGATCGCGGAGCAGAGCAAGCAAGTTTTAGAGGGTGAAAAGGAGACTATTAAGATCGATTTGGAGAATAAGCAAAAAATGATTGAAAACCTCGTGAAACAACTCCAGGATGATTTAACCGAAAGACAAAAAGAAATCAGATTAATTGATAAAGATCGTAATCAAAAGTTTGATAAATTAACTACGCAAATAGATGAGCATCGTAAGCTTACTAAAGAATTAGAAACTTCAACCACTCAGTTAGCTAAGGTGTTGTCTAATAATCAAACTCGAGGAGCATGGGGGGAGCGGATCATTGAAGACCTACTCATCTCTCAGGGGCTAGTTGAGGGAGTACACTATCAACGTCAAACAACTTTAGGAAGCTCCAATCTTAAGCCTGATATTAGCTTACTACTACCCAATGATCGCTCTGTGTCAGTAGACGTTAAGTTTCCCTACTCAGAGATTCAGAAAATGTCGACCGCAGAAACCAAAAAAGGTAAGGGAGAGCACTTACTTCAGTTCAGGCGTGATTTAAAAATTAAAATTTCCAAAGTAGCCGAGTACATTAGTCCTGAGCAAAATACTTTGGATTATGCAATTATGTTTGTGCCCAATGAAATGGTTTTTTCTTTTGTAAACCAAAAATTTCCCGAGCTTGTAGACGAGGCTCTAGAAAAACGAGTGATTATTGTTTCACCATTTACCTTTATTATTGTGGCGAGAACGGTGATCGAGAGCTATAGAAATTTCATGCTTGAAGATCGCTTGCGAGAGGTGATTGGCTATATTGATTCATTTACTCAAGAATGGAGTAAGTTTAAAGATCAGTTTGGAAAATATGGTCGCTCAATCGGAACGCTCAAAAAATCATATGAAGACTTAACCGGTACAAGATTCAAGCAAATGGATAGAAAAATCGAAAAAATAGAGAATTATCACGGTCAGGAACTGGAAAAAGTTGACCAATTAAAACTACCATCTTAGTTGAGCTAGTCTTGTTGAAAGAAAATCAAATCTCGTTGTATGGCTGTATCCCAATCAGGTTGTAAGTTATGATTGGCCCCAGGATATTTAAAGTAATTAATTTCAATGGGAGGAAGAATTGAGTGTGGTTCAGCCGATTGAGTGCTAGCTTCAATTTCTTCTAAAGCGTCTTTCCTAAGCTTGTTTTCATCTTTAAGTTTTTCTACAAACTCATCATTCCACGCGACTGGAACAGCGTCATCAGCTGATCCCTGGTGGATTTGAATTGACCCTTGAAGCTTATCTAGGTGCTGAGTAATTGTAAAATTAGACACATCATAGCTCTCCTCAAATATGCTCAACCACTGGCGCATTTCTTTGCCCTCGTCATCATGCTCATCACTAAAAAATAAGATTGAATAGGGAAAGGGAGCCGTTACTGGAGCCCAAAGGGAAGCCTTAATTGCCTCCCCTGAAATTTCCAAGGCAGCCAAAGCAACCTGTCCACCATTACTATGAGCCCAGATTCGCCTGTCACAAGCGCAGTTACTTAATTTAATACTCCCGCCATCGACCTTAATTTGAGAATTGAGCTTAATACTTTCCATCAACTCAACTACATTGATGGGTTTCTGAAATCTAGCCTCCCATGAATCTTCTATTTCGGGGTCGCTTTCTCCAAATCCAAAAAAATCGGGTGCAAATGTCACATAGCCATTTTTTGCAAAAAACGCAGCAGCAGCTTTGGTTCCGGTCCCAGTAGTATAAGTTTCTTCAGGCACCCACCCGCGCAACATAATTACAACGGGGTAGCCTTTTTCAGGCTGAGGTGAAGTAGGAATATTAAGCTGACCAGTCATATTTTTTCCTAAGGTTTGATAAGAAAATAAGTAGCTGATGTATTCGGTGTTGCCAGTAATAATATTTTCTACTGAGATCAAGCTAGGTTCAAAGTCAAAATTTTGTAAGTTTTCGATACTATATTTGAGTAAAGGCAGTTTTTTTTCTTTAATCTGATCAATTAGAGGAGAAATCAGGTTTTTCTTTTGAGAAATGAAGGCTACACCAAAAGAGTCGCCCAAAAACCAACCCAGTGGAAAAGTAATAAAAGCAGAGATTAGAGTAGCAAAAATTATGTGTTTTTTCACTTCTTCTATTGTATCAATCTTCAGAAATTAGGGTGACAGTAATTTAATTATTATTAATATATCAAATAAATAATATAATTTGATATAATTAAATAATGTCTGATCAGAAAATTCTTTCAAAGCGCCACTCAAAAAATGGTGAAATTATTCTAACTTTTGATTTTGAACCAGCTAAACACAAGTTAATATATTTTTCTTTTAAGTTTTTTATTCAACCTCTATTCATTTTTTTAAAGTTCATTTCTAGTAGTTTAAATAAAACTACTGGGAGAAAGGCTTATTTAATTTTAAGCTCTGGATTGGGACTGGGTCTGGGACTAGGTTTAATAATGGCCCTTTCACCCGCTCAGATTCAAGCAGATTTACCCCATGACAATCTGTCGATTGGATTGGAGATAATTAGAATAAAAAGCACTGATGTTGGAATTGATACATTGGTTAAGCGTGGTCAGCCTACAGTTTTACCATTGGTAAGTTTAGAAGCACCCGCAGTTCATCTTGAAAGATCAGTTGGAATTGGTGGTGGAAAGCCGATAATTATTCAAGGCCTAAACAAAGACTATAGCTTATACAATCTTCATCAAGCTCAACTTGGAGACGAAATTTTTGTTATTGGTAGCAATGATGGTTGGTATCGTTATACTGTAATTGAGACTAGGGTTGTCAATTTAGAGCAACTTAACAACCACTTAATGCAACTACGAGAAGTTGTAATTCTTTATACCGTCAACCCATGGCAAAAAACTGCCACTATGGTGATGGCTAGGCCTCGAACCTAGTTTTTACTTATCCTTTTTCTTTTTGGAGTCAATTTTCTTTGTCTTTGGCCCATAGGCTGGTTTAATCTCAAACAAGAAATAGTAACCAATTAAGGCTCCAATCAAGAGTCCCACCCCAGATCCTCCTAGGAAGATAAATCCCAGAGCAGCCTCTAATAAAGCGATTGTATTTGACCAGAACAGGTAAATCCATCCCTCCATCTTTAGCTTCCTTAGTAACCCAAAAGCTTTAAAAGCAATAGCCGCAATAGCCAGTTGAAGAGTTGCTGAGAGCAGAAAGTAAAGTGGGTTAACACCAGTATAAAAACTCATGACCTTGCTCAACGGACTCAACCCCAGTCCCCACCTAAGATTAGTAATGGCTCCAGTGAGACTAAAAAATGCTCCTAACGCCACGCCCCAGGGAGTAATTTTGACAAAAAAGTCAATTAAGTATTGGGGTAAGTGAGGTAGTCCTTTAAAAGGATCTCCAACTTTAGTGATCACTTCCCGCGCCTTTTTATCGGTAAGTTTTTCCCACATATTGTCTCCTTTATTTGAAGTTTAAAGATACTTAATTTACTATATCATCAATCTATATATCTTCGGTATAATGTGATTATGAAAAAATTCATTTTACCCCTTTTAATAGTTATTATTGGTGGTTTAGCCTATACGACTTCTAAAAAGAACTCTGATCAGTTGACCCCAACCAATGAGGCAGTTATGGATGTGGAAGAACAACAACGGGATGAGGGTAGTTTTATTGGTTCCATTAAGGATGTGATGAATTTTGGCGAAACACAACGGTGTACTTGGTTGGCTCCGGAGCAAGGAGAGGGCACTGTTTATGTCGATGGTAAGAATACTCGTTCTGAATTTACGATGTTTGCTATAGAAGATCAGCCCACTCAACAGATGTTTAGTATTAGCGATGTGGAATTAGCTTACACTTGGAATCCAGCCACTAAAAAGGGAATGAAGGTGAGAGTTGATGAAGTTAAGGAAGATGCTTCTGGAATGGAGCAATATAAAGAAGAAGTTGAAGATGAGGGTCAAATTAAGAAAGATGATGAGTATCAAAATATGGTCAATCAAGACTACGAGTTTAAGTGTGAGTCCTGGAAAGCTGATCCCAGCCTGTTTATTCCCCCCACGGATGTAGAGTTTATAGATATGAATGTGATGGTTGATGAAATGAAACAAGATCTCCAGGGAATGAAAAAGATCTGTGACATGCTAACCGGAACAGAAAAGACAGAATGCTTAGCAGGGTTTGAGGAGTAGAGAATTGGCTGAGATATTAACTTATAAAATCTTTTAAAGATTTCAGTTAGTCTTTTTCACTTGTTATTGCAGCATCGCAAAATGAATTAAAAACTTTTTTACCTTATAATACCCCCGTGGTAGCTCTCAATAATTTTTATCAGCACAAGATCAAAAGACTTCTTCTTTCTCACTCTTTATTTTTAGTGGGTCGGTCTGCATTTGAGATCTTCATGAATGTTTTTATTTGGAGAATGACTAACGATATTAAAACTATCGCAATTTTTAATCTAGTCTACGTTTCTATTCATACCCTGATGTTTCCCATTTTTTCTGAAGCTCTTAGGAAAGGGAAGATGCACTTAGTGCGTAAGACCGGATTGGTTCTTTTTAGCTTAGTTTTTTTGAGTTTATTTATTTTTAACCAACAAATTAAAGACTATATCTTCTGGTATGGTTTCTTTATTGGGGTGGCTAATGGCATGTATTGGTTGCCTTATCATTTTAATCGATTTGATCTGACTGGAATTAAGAATAGAGGAAAATATACCGGATATGAACGATCCCTTAAAACATTTGTATCTCTAGTTACCCCTGCTTTAGGTGGGTTTATTATTTCTTCACAGTTCTTCTTTAGTGGTTATCCAACATTATTTTTAGCTGGGACAGGTTTTTTCCTGACCTCATTTTTTATAGGCAATATTGATTCTGAGCAGCGACACCTACCATCCATTAAGTGGTACCAATCGGTTAGACATGTTTTATCTCATAAAAAAGTCAGAAAAATATTTTTGGCCAGCATGTTAAATGGATTTAGTTTGAATGGATCGCTAATTAAAATGGTACTACCCATACTTATTTTACAAAAAACTGGGACGGAATTTAGTTTGGGGAGCTGGCTATCATTTTTTGCTTTGTTATCAATGTTAGCTTCTATCTTCACGGGAAAAGTAGTGCACTATAAAAAATATGATCGATTGGTGGTGGTGGGAGGGGTTGCTTTCCTAACTTTGTTTGGATTGTTGTATTTCTTTCCTTCATTAGCCATCTTTATTCTATTTGGAGCTGTTCAGGAAATTGCCGCCAACATGATTAATATTCCCCGACGAGTTTACAGTGACAACCTCATTCATCATGTTAAGGACTATAAGGAGCATCGTTTGGGTTATATTGTTTCTCGAGAATTTTTTGCGGTGGGAATTGGTATGTTTAGTAGCTATGTTTTACTGTTGTTTTCAAATGAATTAAGCTTCACTCAGCTTTCCCTGTATTCACTATTAATTGCTACTGCTGTGATTATCCAGATTGGGTTATTAATCTCTATTAAATATTCTCAAACTGATTTGAATGGATAGAGACTCTTTTGAGTTCATCACTTAATAATATCCCAATGATCTGAGCTGTTTCATGTGCATCTCTTTATCAACCTCACGACCAGATCGTTCATTGCCATCTTTTTTAGCTTGGTGGGTAAATGGTTTTTCACCCAAAGAACGATAGCCTTGATTGTAGAGCTTTACATAAGGAACCTCATTCTCTTTAGTGTAGTCCCAGACATCTTTCTCTGTGAATTCTAAGATAGGGTGGACTCTTATGTGATTGTTGCGTTCAGAAAAGGATGTTTCATCAGCTCTTGATTCGTGCTCATCAATTCTTATGCCAGTGATTAATGCTTCCCATTTATTTTCTTTTACAGCACGATTTAAAGAATTTATCTTGGCCATTCGGGCAATTCTTTGTTTTTCAAATCCATCATCAGATTCTTTTATCTTTTTTAAATCAGCCAAAGCGTGTCTCTCAACTACTAGGTCTAATTTCCACTCATTTTTCATTTTTTCAACATGTTGATATATCTCATCAAACTCCATAGTGGAATCATTAAAAAAGACTCGCCATGGTATGTGTCCGAAGACTTCTCTAATTAGAAATAGAATTAATGTGGAGTCTTTTCCTCCAGTCCAAGCGACAGCGACATTGTCACCATACTTATCTCTGGTTTCTAAAATAACTTTTTTAGCTTGGGTAACTTTTTTATTTAGTGACACTATTTAATTACGCTTTCTCCCTCATATTCTTCTTGATTTTTTTGTCCGAGTAAACTCATGATTGTTGGTGCTACATCAGTCTGTTCGATAATCTCTTTTTTAGTTCTAAAGCTTGAAACAAAAACTCCTGGCACAAAGCTGGGGTCTACTAAGTGGTCTCCTCGCCAGTGACGGGTGTTATCATAAACAACCTCTTTGGTTGTTCCACCCACCGGCGCTTCCCAGTCCATTCTATAGCCTGGTTTAAAACCCACTACTAAATCGGGAGCATCCCGTAGTTGATCTCCAGAGTAAATATCTTCAGCTCTATAGACATTGTGAACCACTGGCTCATTATTATCAGTTAGTTGTAATAATTTTTCTTTAATTTCTTTAATAACTTGCTGTTTATCTTCTACTATTCCTTCTGGCTCTCTATTTTTAAGGTTGAGATAGATGCTAGTGAACCCCATTGAATAGGCCTTGGTTTTAGACCAATCCACATATTCATATAAGCCTCCAGGATTAGAATCACTAGGTTCTTTAGTAAGGTGTAAAAACCCCTGCTCATACAACCAGGTATTGATGTTAACTGCTCGATCAAATGAAGCGAAGCCATGGTCGGAAATGATCATTATTTCCGTTTGCTCATCAACTCTATCTAATATTTTTCCCAATAGTTTGTCTTTAGCTATGTAGTAGGCTTCAATTTCAGGGTTAATTTGATCTGTCTCCCAAAACATATGTTGCAGGCGGTCTAGAGAGTCATAAATGAAAGCATAGATTCCACCTTCACGCTGGAATTTTTCAAAGCCATGCCAAAACATTTTATCTCGTTCAGACTCAATCTCCCTAATTTGGGATAAGAAAGCTTCTTCATTGAGCCTATCATCTATTAGTCCAGCTGTTTCTTCAGGCATGCCCAGCGTGTAGTAGTCACCAATTTCTTCAGCCAACTCTCTTGAAAAGTCCTTGGGATGAGATAAATTTACAATTGGGCTTTGGGGATCAATTTGGATACTAGTTACATACATTTGAAAAGGAGAGGTAGAGGTGACATAGGCTTTAAAAATTCCAGTAATATTTTTAAGAAAGCCTAATTCAAACTTTACCCTTATCCATTTACTCCACTCATTAGTTGTCAATTTATGAGTATCATCACCAACTTTCAATAGCACCTCATTATCTCCCACCTCAATAGTAAAAGGCGTGGTAATGGTGTTTATTTTATCACCAGCCCCGCTAGTCATTGGTCCGTAGATCTGGCTTTTTATTAAATCATTTTCAATAACAACCTCTATTAAGTGCTCTGGCTTATTTGGTCTTTTCCTTAGTGGTCCCTCTGCATAGTAGCTATAACCACTCAAAAAACCTCTAATATCTGGGACGCCTAATCCTGATAGCATTTCTCCAGAGATTTCATCTGCGGGAAAACTAATTGGCCAACGGTAAACTCTGGTGGCAATACTAGCTTCACTAGTATTTTTCCACCATTGTTTGGCACCAACTGGAGATAAATACTCTACTCCCGTTATATTTCTTGACTGATTACTAACTGATAGTTTTGGAATATAGCTGCCTGGTTCGCGCACTACGAAATCAAATAGACCATGTTCACCTGGGTTAACTCCCGTGGCAATGTTTGTCCAAGCGACTGGTGTCTCTGGGGGATGGGAGGTGAGGAGTTTTTGAAATGAGCCCTGATCAGATAATTTTTTAAAATTAGGGAGTTTACCCTCATCCATGAGTGCCCGTGTTATTTGAGGGTCAAGCGCATCAACACCAAGAATAAGAACTTTCTTATTTAACTCTTCAGCATTTTTTTTATGCAAGTACACTCCGCCCCCTCCGACTATTAGTAATAAAACTATAACACTCAGAATCAACTTTACATACTTATTAACCCGCTTAAATCCCAGTGCTACCAAGAAAGTAGTAAAAGCACCAATTATGGGAGCGAGAAGACCTCCGCCCAATATTAGCCCTGTTGTTCCTGGATCAATATAGGCTTGAGCTGGAGTGATAAGGTTCATAATTTTATAGATAGCCTAAGGACTTTAGCATTTTAATGGTTTCATCATCAAGATTTTCCTCTCGCAATCCCTGCAGAGGAGTTTCTGCCTCCAAAACTTCTATTTGCTGAAGAAGCTTTTTGACTAAGTCAGGTTCTTTAGCAAGAAAATTTTCTTTCTCTCCTAGGGTGGTATTGTGCAAGCGTAGGATAAATTTGTTTTGATGAGTCTTATCATCAATCCAAGTAACGCGGATAAGTTTCCATTCTTTCCACCTTAGTCCAGAGGTGTAGATGTTAGATTCAACTAAATTTTTAGGGATGATTGAGTAAGCGAATCTATTTTCATTCTCATCTCCTCCTATAAGATCCAACAGGGAAGATCCATCTGTTGGTTGAGTCTGTGGAATTCCCACTAGGTCAAGAATCGTGGGAAGTAGGTCAACTGATTGAGAAATAGATTCTATTTTTTTAGCATTCATTCCTGGGATTTTAATAATTAAAGGTATTTTAATTTCTGGATCCAACACAGATACACTATGATCTTCACAGGGACCAGAATTCCAGGTAAAGTCATCGCAGGGGTATTCACCAAAATTTTCTCCATGATCTGAGGTAAAAAGTATTAATGTGTCCTTTTCTAGTTCTAGTTTTTTGATTTCATTAAGTAGTTCTCCGATTTTACTATCCATATATTGGATCTCTCCTGCATATTTTGCAGCTTTGATGGATAACTGATCTAGTTGAGTTGACTTAAATACATCATGCTTGCTTATTGGCTCATAGGGTGAGTGTGGGTCCCAAAAGTGAATAAAGAGAAAGAATTTTTCGTCTTTATTTTTCTCCAACCAATCTAAAGAAGCATTGGTTGTTTTGCGAAATCCTGTCAAACGAGAGGGATCATTTTGCTCATCAAATTCAATAAATTTATCAAAATAATCAGCTAAGAAGCCAACCGAAGGACTACTCACAAAACCAGCGGTACTATAATCGTAGCTCTTCATAATCAGGGGCAATAAGGGCATGTTATCTGGTAGTTGGAGTGAGGGTGAGCTTTCATCGGCACTAGGTATCAGCAGCTTGTGATGATCAGGGTACCATCCAGTCATTATCGACCAGTGTGAAGGTGGAGTGAAGGGAATATTGGCGTAGTTATTTCTAAAGATAAATCCTTCATTTGCTAGTTGATCAATGTTTGGAGATGTTTTTTGGGAATACCCGTAAGAGGATAAATAATCTGCCCTTAGGGTATCGGCGACTAACAAAAGTACATTACAATCATTGCATAAGGCACTCGGATCAGTAGGACCATATTGAGTAGTGGATTCTTGAAAAAATGCAGTTTGAATTGTTTTTTGTTCATTTTTTTTAAAATAAAGCCCACCTGAGACCACCACACCCAGCAGTACTAAAATGGTGGCAATCTTAGCTTTTCTAGATCTTTTTATCATAAGCTGATTGTATCATTACTTAAGATGAGTTCGATGCAGTTTTTATGGACAATTGGATCTATTTGTCCCAGGCGTTTGTTGACTAATTTAAAAAATGCTATAGTTAGATCAATACATATTAATAGGAGAAACTATGTTCAAGAAATATTTTTCTTTTATATTGGGAGTATTACTCCTTCTCATGGCGTCTTCACCAGCGTTGGCAAAACCCAAAGAATCTAAAGATCGTGGAGAGTCAAAAGATCACAAAATTTTTACTACTTATAATTGGGTGGAGGAAAAGATAGAAGAAAGCTTATCTTCACTTCAATTACTCTATCAGAGTTTAGTTACTAGACTTGATGATTTAGATGAGATGTTAGCTGGTTTATTTGATAAAAATGATCAGCAAGATCAATACGTTGTTCAGCTTGAAGAACAAGTATCTAATTTAGAAGACAGAGTAAGCTCTCTTGAGTCTTCACCCATTCCCCTTCCCACCCCAACTCCTATTCCGGCTCCAGAAGGCATAACAATACAATTTTCTGTGGATAGACCTCAGCCTTTTAATTCTGAATGGGTAGATGTAACTGGGTATAACACCATTTTTATTAATGCATCTAGTTCTGAGTGGCTTCATATCTATGGAATACACTACACCGATGATCCAGCTATGGCTACAGACACCACTGGATTTATCGAACAGGCAAGGGTGGATTGTGCAGATACGTGTCCTGAAACAATGTTGCCAGTTATGGGTCAATATTATCGCTTTTCCACAGGCCTTTCATCTGGACTGATTACCGCAACTGGTAGGTTAGAGATTTAAGCACTAGTGTAACACTGGCGGTCACGCAACCGAATAAGGCAATCAATGATCTAGAATGAATCGCTTAGGCCAATGGAGGTTGGTGCTTGTCAAGTAAAAGTGATGGGAGAGTGTCTCCAACGATATCTGCAACTATTTTTTTTATTTCATCCTCTATTCCAATTAAGAAGATGTATCCTAATTCAATAGGCATTGATATTCCTATAGATTTAAGCTGATCAATTGCCGCCAAATTATTTTCTTCACCAGATGTAATCCATTGTATCATTGTTTCTAGAGCACCATCATAAACTGCGCAGAGAGCTGAAACTTCTGGAGCGTATTTAATGATTACTTCAGCCCCCTTTGTTTCTCCCTCAGATGGGTCAAATTCATCTTTAAAATCCTTGAGTCTAGCATTAATCTTATTTATGAACACATCTTTTTTACTCATAATTCTTTTTTTAATTAAATCTCTTAATATGCATAGAAGCATGTCATTCCTTTGTGACCCCAAGGCAAGTCAGTTTGAACCGCTCTTAGCTCATTTTGAGCAACTCCGCCAGATGTACGAGACATCAGAACAGGAGAAAAGCGATGTTTAAGACTTCCTTATTTGACGAGTCAACTTTCTATAGACAGTTTACCATGGACTTACTCAAGGCCAAACAGCAGGTAGTGATCGAGAGTCCGTTTATCACTACCAAGCGAATGAATAAGCTAGTACCTGTGTTTAACAAGCTTGTCAGGCGCGGAGTTAAGATCTATGTCATCACCAGAGACCCTAGAGAGCATCTATCTCCCTACAAAGAGCAGTCTGAGCGTGAGATATGTCACTTTGAACGGATTGGAGTTCAGACACTAATCTGCAAGGGTAATCACCATCGCAAACTAGCAATCATTGATCAGGAAATATTATGGGAGGGTAGTCTCAACATATTATCTCAGGTAAAAAGCAGAGAAATTATGCGCCGCTTTGAAGGCGGCGGCTTCGCCGTGGATATGTTTAATTTTTTGAAACTCGAGAGGTTTATATAAGAGGTTAACACTCAAATGCTATACTACATGACAATGATAGATAAAAAATCAAAAAAAACATTAGATCAAATAAACTTTGTTGTTTTAAGTAAGTTAACGACAAAGCAAGAGTTGGATGTTTCGGCTTTGACCAAATTAGCATTTGTTGATGTTGACGAGGCAGAGGCAACTGCTGATTTTTATCATCCAATGTCAGCTCAGGTATTAGCTTATTCTGATGAGAAGTTGGTAGGTTGGGCAGGAGTTCATGAGACCGAGCAAGACCATCTAGAAAAAACTATTAAGTTGGGTGGTTATGGGATTTGTACTCATCCAGATTGGCAAAGAAGAGGTATTGCCAGCAAAGTGGCAGAAAAAGCAATGGAGTTTCTCAAAGAATCAGGTTGCGAGGTCGGATTTCTTTCAGTAAATCCAGGTGATAAGGGTTCAGTACGACTTCATGGGAAGTTTGGATTTGTTATGCTTCCTCAACAGTTTTCTTGGACAAATAGCTCTGGAGAAGTAAAAAAAGATATTGGCGGAATGATTGCGCCAATTGAATCAAAGCAATTATTCGAGTATATACTTAGTAGTGATGAGCTATTTTATGTAGGTCATGGCTATTGGTAGAAAGAAACTATGACAAAACAACCAACAGAAGCAGAAATCCAAAAAGTACTTAAGATGCTTGAGGAATCAGATTCATCTAGCGCCACTCGCGAGAATGCGCTTAAAGCTATTGAAGGCATGAAGACAATGGCAGGAAAAGTTGTTGATAGAATTGACGACGACATGAAATCAGGGAAAATAGAGGTTTCTGACGATGGGAAAGTTACCAGGAACGATTAGTTATAGTAATTAGTAATGATAGACTTACAAATATGAAAAAAATTGTGCCAGCACCAATCAAACCTATCATAAAATATGATGATCTCAATAAAATAGATATTAGGATTGGTTCTATTGAACAAGTTATAGATATAGTCGAATCAGACAAATTAGTTAAGCTGATTGTAGATTTTGGTGACCATAAACGCAATATTATTGTTGGAATGAAAAAAGAACGAGAAAATCCACAAGAAATAGTCGGATTGCAAGCATTATTTGTTGTTAATCTTGAGTCAAGAAAAATGATGGGTCATGAGTCGGAAGGCATGCTTTTCGACATAGGTTATTCTGACAAGATCACTCCAGTTTTAGCTGTTCCAGAGAAAATAGTTCCCAGTGGAGTTCGTGCTGGTTGATCTCCTATTTTAAAACGGCAAAACCTCAGAAGATTTAATTCCAAGTGCTTTAACTATTTTTTCTAATGCCTCATATGAAGGGTTTTCTCCACCACGCTCGATACGAGCATAGTAATTAACATGCATCTTTGCTTTGTCAGCAACTTGTTGTTGGGTAAGATCAGATTTACTGCGAGCTATTTTGATGTTTTGTCCAAACTGTTTTTGTGATCCCATATACTTACTTTCTCTCTCAATAAACATTGTATCATTTTTGAATATCTACTTTTGCCCAATAGCGACAATGTGACCTTCTCGCCAATAGAAATTGGGTTGAGCTAGAATATAGTCAGGAGAATTCTTGTCAAGTAAGCTTCTCCATTCTTGTTGATTTTCTTCTGTCTGAAGGTTAATTTCTGACCAATTCACGTCTTCCAGACTAAATAGTTTTGTTAGATATTTCATAGTTTTTTCATCAAGAGGGAATCTACGTTCAATAGTGTGCGTCGATTGACTAATATTATTAAACCCACAGTGTTTAAGAGTACTACGCATTTCAATCGGATGAACAAACCACCGTTCTTTATCATAGTTACTCATTTCCTTCACTGAATCCCACAAAAGGTTGGTGTTTTTTGTCGGGTGAAAGAAATAAGATGATCCGTCAGTTTCTTTTATCGCTACTAAACCGTTAGGCTTTAGTACTTGTTTAAATTGATCCAAAGTCTTATTCAAATCATCTTCATCTAGATATTGAGTTACATTTGCACACCAAACAAGATCAAAAAAATCATTCTGAAGTTCTAATGCAGTAACATCTCCAACTGAAGCCGAAACTGAAGCCTGGAAACGACCAGCTTTTACGGCATTGTTAACTGCTTTTATATTTTCCTCGGCCAAATCTATTGCTACTATTTCACCTTGAGAAGTAACCAGCTCAGACAATATATCAAGAAATCTCCCATTACCGCAACCTGCATCCAATACTTTCCAACCAGGCTTAATTCCGATTGATTTAATCATACTTCCATATTCAGGCTTGCAAGCATCGAAGTGTAAATCTAGCCAATCGCCTGTAGAAAAATCATGACCTTGAGAAGTTGTATATTTACTCATATTTTCTAATCCTATTCTACATCTATTTTACACTAACTATCTTTCCCTAGAAACACTCTCGGATTCACTGGTATTCCATAAACCCTGCTTTCAAAATGTAGATGTGACCCCGTTGACCAGCCAGTAGATCCCATCCTTCCAATCTCGTCCCCAATATTTACCTCTTGCCCTTCAAAGACAAAGATTTTATCCAAGTGAGCATAGATTGATTTGATGTTATCTCCATGATCAATAATGATATGCTTGCCATATCCCCAGAATATCTCACCAGCATAGACAACCTCTCCCTGCATAAATGGAGTGATTGGTGTACCTAGAGTATTAGCAATATCAATTCCAGTATGAAAGACCTGATATTTGCTAGACTGAGCAAATTCAAGAGTAATCACGCCTTGCACAGGCCAAGCAATAGTCGGATCAATCTCATTAACTACTTCACCAGTAGCAGGGTCTAAGATCTGGATGTTCTTAGTTTCACTATCCACTCCCACCAAAGCGTCAGACACGACATTAATACCAGTGTGAGCCAGGATGAAAACGGCAATCACTGGCAACATGATCACTACCAAAAATGCCAGGAAGACCAATTTCAATTCTTTTCTAAAAGAAAATATCATGGCAACTTTGGCGTAAATATTCATGAGCTATTGATAGATCTCTCTGGGATCAGTCGTTAGGAGCGGGTGTTCTTCTTCACTGGCTACCACCTTGAGTGCTACATGATTCTGATCAGCAATGATTAATCCCTCACCTTTATCACAAGTTAGCAGATATCGTTGCTCATATTCACTCAAGTTAAACTCTCCAGCTACTTTTTTAATCGTAGTAGTATCTTGTCTCATTAAAATACGTAGTGACGACTGAGAAGCAATTGCTCGACCATACTCTTGATTTAAGAAATCATTGGCTTGTTGAGAGATCAGGGTGACTCCCAGATAGTGCTTACGAGCTCTTCTAACTAGTCCAGCTAAGAATCTAGCGCTCTCTTCATGCTGGAGTAGTATCCAGGCTTCATCGATCACTAGAATTCGTTTTTGTGGATCAGCCTTAACCTGTGAGTGGACAAAGTTAGCGGTAGCTAAAATCATGATCTGCCTGAGTGATTCGTCCAGGTCTTTGATATCAAACACCACTAATCGGTTATCTAAATTCACATTGGTCTGCCCATCAAATACAGTAGAGAGTGAACCAGTCACAAATCTCTCCAGTCTGTCACAAATATCTTTTTGCTTCATCTTTTTGAGAGTTTTATAGAAGTCTTTAAGGAGTGGAAACTTTTGATCTTTAGCAAATCTTTTTCTTCGCATCGTGATCCCAATTTTCTTGTAAGTCTCAATCAAGGCTTTATCCACTACTGCCCTCTCCTCAGAATTAAGTGATCCAACCAGGAGGGAGATAATCTCAGTTAGATCTTGGATATGCTCAGCCAGGTTATTCTTACCGTTGTATGACTTTAGAGAAAAATCAAAGGGATTAATTTTTTCTTTGGAAGTAGCCGAAAGTCTGATGTAAGTACCCTTGACTGATTTAGTCAGTTGCTTATATTCTCTCTCAGGATCAATCACAATTACTCGCGTGCCTTGCATAAGTTGTCTGAAGATCTCAACCTTGGCGGTATAGCTCTTACCACTTCCAGATTGAGCAAAAATGATGGCGTTAGCATTATTTAGTGAAAACCGATCAACTATTACCAGTGAGTTATTAGATTTGTTAACCCCGTACAAAATCCCAGATTCTTGCACTAGCTCAGATGAGACAAAAGGGAAAGTCAGGGCGGCACTAGAGCTATCCAAGTTTCTATTCTGCCCCAGCTTGTTTTCACCTCGTGGCAAAGTAGTTTGTAACCCCTCTAGTTGGCGGAAAGTTGCAATCTTGATGTAAAAGAGTCTGGTGGACATCACTGTTTCCAGAATAGTAGTGATTTTGTTTAAGTCAGCCAGAGTGTCAGCAGTGATCGTCATGTAGATCGAGACTTGAAATAGCTTTTCCTGTCCACGTTGAATTTTATCTTTAAGCTCAATTGCTGATTCCAGTGGATCTGTGATTTCAGAGCCAATTACCTTGCCTTGTTTTTGCATGGTGCGCTTGGTGGATTCTAGCTCAGTGATCTTGCGATTAAGTTTGGGTAGAGCTAGTAGTGGATTAATCTGTTCAATGTGATGCGAGATATCAATGTTGTGGTTAAAATTAATCAGCATGTTCAGCCAGCCCACGCTCGCTACATATGGATAACCAGAAATGAATAGTGTGCGCACATACCTGTCTCCAATTTGCAGGTAAGCTGATTCTTCCGCAAGTCCTGAGTATGAGATAAGGTCTACTTGATCTTGCTGGCCAAAATTAAACTGGATGGCCTTTTTCTCGAGTAGTTTCTGAGCTTTCCTCTTCTTAATCCGCCTCATGCGTTTAGCATGTTCTTTTTTAACTGCTTTGATTTTGTTTTTAATGCTAAACATAGTTATTCCTTAGTAATGCCTCAATAGTCTCTCCTTTTAGCTCCTGAGTTTTGACTTGTGAAGAGTTATAGAAACTATAAAACAAATCAAGTGTAGCCAAGCTATCAAGTGACTTAGATTTGATTCCCATTTTTTCTAAACCTTTCATAATTAAGTCTCTGGTGATATAGAGTTGCTCTTTAACTAGCTCAAAGTCTTTCCCTTTGCCTATATGGTGATATGGCACGACGATATAAAAGTGGCGAGAGAGAATCTTGCTCCCTGATACTAGGTTTTTGATAAATTGGCAGTAGTTGGTGATCTGGTTTTTGTAGACTTTTTCTTTTTCCTTATCTTTTGATCGCATCATCTGCTCTAGATACTGATCAATATCTACTTCTCGCACTCGTACTAGGATTTGTAAGTTGCAAGGCAGGGAATTAAGGAAATTTTGATAGCTATCAATGATCACATCCTGCTCTTCCTCACTCTTAAGTTCGAAGTTAATCGAAGAGGTCTTGATTATCAGCCGATACTCCTTATTGGGTAGTACTAAGATCCCATTTCTAACTTCCTTAATTGCAATCTGCTTTCTGGAATTAGTCTTACTTTTTGATTTGTTCAAAAGCCACATTCAAGCCTCCTTTCTTGCCAATCTTGTAACGAAAATCAACTTCTTCATTGCCGATCATATTTTCTAAGCTAACCAAGTTTTTAATTCTATGGGCGGTGGATTTTGTTTTTAGCTTGGCTTTAGCTTTAACCAACTTCTTTGTAGTAGCTGGAGATTTGTTGATGGTTGGTAAGTAAAGAGTTCTTAGATATGACTCATTTTTGTTATAGATATAGTATTTGGCTCGCAAGTTGTAGCGAATCAGGATTGAGAGCCAGTGAATAACTATCTTGCCCTTGATCCTAAGTGAGAGAGTTATGCAGACTACAAAGAAGATGGCAGATAGCGTGAGCTTGTAAGCCACAAAACTCATCGAAGGTGGGATGATGGCATAGATCAGAGTCATAAAAAATACTGGCGCCATTAGCATCATTATCTGTATTAAGTTAAGACTCCCCACAATCTTATCTTCAACTGTAGTGATTTGAGCTGGGATTACTCTGGTTCTCATCCGTTGATTACCTTTCTTGGTAGTTTTGCTTTCCCGGCCACTTTGCGAGTGGTAGAAGCTGAGTTGTCTGAACTCACCACATTAACTACTTGGTTGCCCATTTTCCTTAGAACCGAGCTTTTGGCGGTATAGAAAACCATCTGCATCATTAGTGATGGGGTCTTAAGCAGAGTAAAGAAAAGACCAATTGCTACTGCCACTGAGATGAGTGAGTTCTCAGTGTGGTCAGGTAGTGCTAAAAACGCTCCGGCTAACTGAATAATCACTACATGCACAAATACCATAAACACGTTCACAAAATATGTTTTGATCGAGATGGTGGCAAAGTCAGAGAATTTAGGCAATGCCCAGAGCATGAAAATAAAAGGAGCTAACACTGCGCCAAGAGCAATCATGATCAGACGACTAATGTACATCAGCAACAAGACTATCGAGACGATTAGAAATAATACAAGAAAAATCAGAATAATTAGCGGAGCAGTACCAGTAATCAGGGTGGTGGGGTTGATCGCATCCACTACCCAAGCGTGATTTAGTCCTCCAGTTGAGTTAAGCATGGCTTGAACTAGGGCGTTGCTAGTGATGATTAGGTAATTAGCTAGAAATAGTGAGACATTAGCACCTAGAAAAGCCAGGCCAATTCTCGGCAGGAGTTGCCCAAGTTCCACTTCTTCAAAACCAAAGGTACTAGCGCTCATAACTTGTAAACCCAGCAGTGCTACCACCAGTACAAACAACACATCCACTATCCCTACACTCACCAGCCAAAACTCACGAATCACTGTGTTATCAAGAAGAGTTGGCGTATTAGTTAGATATCCAAGCACTCCATTGACTATTGGTTCAGTGGAGCTCTCTACAATGTTTTGGATAAAGCCAGAGACAGCATCTATTAGCACTTGAGTTAGTCCATCACTTGGTTCAACTGTTTCTATCATGACTAAGTCCACATGAGCCCCACTGCCAGAAGTTGAGGGAGAGTTAAGCGCATCAGAGAATATTGATACCACCACATTAGCAGATAAAACCAGGACTAGACCGATGAGAGTATTCTTGATGGTTCGTTTAGCAGATTCCAGTGCCTTGGGTTTTCCAGTAGAGGTGATGTAGGTATATCCACCTTTGATTAAAAAAAAGACCGCTGCTACGGTCGAGATCAAAGTTATCATTTCCAAAGTATTATTGGTGTAATCAATAATACCTGGATCGGCGGACTGGGCAAAAACAGGACGAGTGAAAAAAGATAAAAGTAAGAGGGTTGTAAATATAGTGTTAATCAGTTTCTTCATTTAATACTTCTGTTTGGGCAGAAAGTTAATTTACTGACCAGAGCCAAAAGCAGTTCCAGCCAAATCACCAATGACGTTGGAGAGAACAAAGGCTCCTAAGACTAAGGTGAGGCCGATTGCAGAGTATAGAATGGTTTTCTTGGATTTCTCTAAAGCTTCTGGATTACCAGAGCTAGTAATATATCCCACACCGCCCCAGACGATAAAGCCGGCAGCAACTAGGCCAGAAAGAGTCACGAGTACTTGAATCACGCTTTGGATAAAGGTTTGGATTTTGCCCACGTCGTTTGCTTGAGCCATTACAGGAGATGCAGTCATTAACCATATCATCACCAATGCTGGGATGATAATTTTCTTGTTCTTCATACATACCCCTTCTTTATCAGTGGGCAGAACTGAAAACTTGTTAACAAAAAAGCCACCTTGTTCGGGGGCAGCTTTTTATCTATTCAATCAGTTTAATTAATTGAATCTGAGTCAGATTATATCAAGGGACTTGGGAAAGTCAAATTTATCAGATGTGTATCATACTAGGGCAATATTATTCTGGAGTAGTCAAGATGGTTGCTATATAATGAAAACATCAATAAAGGATATTATGGCAAATTCAAAAGAAGCAAGCGCTCGAATCAAAATAAATAAATTACTTGAGGGTGCAAAGTGGAGGTTTTTTGATGATGAGCAAGGTGAGGCAAATATTCAACTTGAGCCTAATATAAAAATTATTCAAAAAGATATCGATGCATTGGGAGAAGATTTTGAAAAAACTAAAAAAGGCTTTATTGATTTTTTGCTTTTAGATGAAAAAGGTTTTCCTCTAGTAGTTTTGGAAGCTAAAAAAGGAGGAAAAAACCCTTTAGATGCCAAAGAACAAGCAAGAAAATATGCACAAGCTCAAAATGTAAGATTTATTATTCTTTCCAATGGTGATCTACATTATTTTTGGGATTTAGATAGAGGTAATCCAGAAGTTATTACCGAATTTCCTACTCAAGAATCACTTAAACATCGTCAAGGCTTCACACCGAATAACAAACGTTTAGCGGAAGAACTTGTCAATGATGATTATATTGCCACTACTCAAAACCCATCTTATAAAGAGGATCCAAGATATCAAGATAAGAATACCCGTGATCAATATTTATGGGATCAAGGCTTACGCATTTTAAGACCCTATCAGTTAAATGCTATGCATGCTTTGCAAAAGTCAGCTGAATCTGGCAATGATCGTTTTTTATTTGAAATGGCTACAGGGACAGGTAAAACGTTAGTATCGGCAGGAGTCATTAAGTTGTTTTTGAGGACAGGTAATGCAAAAAGAATCCTATTTTTAGTCGATAGGCTTGAATTAGAAGATCAGGCTTACAAAAATTTTGTAAGATATCTGGGAAATGATTTTCAAACAGTTATCTATAAACAGAATCGGGATGATTGGAAAAAAGCTGAGGTAGTTGTATCTACGATTCAAAGTTTATCCTCGCAAGATAAATACAAACATCTTTTCTCACCAACAGATTTTGATCTATTGATAGCAGATGAATCTCATCGTGCTATTGGTGGAAACTCTCGGGCAGTTTTTGAATATTTTATTGGCTATAAGCTAGGCTTAACTGCTACTCCCAAGGATTATCTTAAAAATATTAACCCAGAAGAATTATCAGCAAGAGACCAAAGGTCTTGGGAAAAGCGCCAGTTGTTGGATACCTATATTACTTTTGGCTGTAAAAATGGAGATCCAACTTTTAAATATAGCTTGCTAGATGGTGTACAAGATGGTTACTTGATTAATCCAGTAGTGTCGGATGCAAGAACAGACATTACTACAGACTTACTGTCTGAAAAGGGATATTCAATTATGGTCGAAGATGAGGATGGCGTAGAAGGTGAAGGGACATTTTTTCAAAAAGATTTTGAAAGGAAGTTCTTCTCAGAAAAAACCAACCGTGTATTTTGCCAAATATTTTTAGAAAATGCTCTAAAAGATCCGATAAGTGGAGAAATTGGGAAAGGTATTATATTTTGCGTGAGTCAGAAACATGCCTCAAAAATTACTCAGACACTCAATCAAATGGCTAGTCAATTATGGCCTGAAAAATACAACTCTGACTTTGCAGTACAGATAACATCAAGTATCACCGATGCTCAGCAGTTCACCATTAACTTTGTTAACAATAACCTCAATGGACATACAAAATTCTTAGAAAGCTATAAGTCAAGCAAAACTAGAATATGCGTCACTGTAGGCATGATGACTACTGGATATGACTGTCAGGATATATTAAATCTCGCGCTCATGCGCCCAATTTTCTCTCCAACTGATTTTATTCAAATTAAAGGCAGAGGTACTAGAAAATATGGTTTTGAATACACCGATGAGTATGGAGATAAGCATAGGGTTGAAAAAGAAAAATTCAAGCTATTTGATTTTTTTGCTAACTGTGAGTACTTTGAAGAAAAATTTGATTACGATGAAGTTTTGAAATTACCAGTCAAGCAAAAAGGCAGGGGAGATGAAGGCCCTGTGGGTATAGATATAGATGAAATTGAAATCTTTGACCCTGATAAGGTAAAAACACTTACAGAAACACCCGTCGGGATTGAAGGGATGAAAGTTGATCGCAAGTTGTTTGATAAGGCTCGTAAAGAATTGCAAGAAGATGAGGAGATAAAGTCAGCTGTTGAAAATGAACAGTGGGACAAGGCAGTACAAATAGTGAGAGAAAAATATGAAGATAAGCCCAAGTTATATTTAAATTTAGATAAAATTCGCAAAAGTGAAAGTTTGGATCGTAGAATAACTTGGCGAGAGTTCTTGGAAAGAGCTTTCGGATTGATTAGCGGTTTCCAAAGCAAAGATGAAAAACTTGAAGATGAGTGTGATAAATTTATTTCCATTCATAAGCCAGAGAGTAAGTATGTGCCTTATATCAAAAATTACTTAAAAGCGTATGTGACTGATGAAAAATTTAGAAACATCATTAGCAATAAATATTTTGCTGAGCTCAATGTCTATCCAGGTTTTGGAATGGTAGAATTTAAGGCTCTAAATGGTTGGAGAGAAACCGTACCAACTTATGTTAAAGATTATATATCGTTAAATACCTACATGAATTAATAGAAAAGATATTATGCTAGATCAAGCTACAAAACACAAAATAGACACTGCTAGACAAATTTTAGTTGGAAAAGTGCCAGACCCCAAAGCTCAGGTTGAGCAAATAACTACAGCTCTCATTTATAAGTTTATGGATGATATGGACAAGGAATCTATTGAGCTAGGTGGTGAAGCAAGGTTTTTCACAAACGGATTTAGTCAATATTCTTGGACAAATCTTTTAGACAATAAGCTTTCTGGGCAAGGTAGGTTAGATCTTTATGTGCAAGCAATAACCAATATATCTAAAAATCCAAATATCCCTCAACTTTTTAGAGATATTTTTAAGGGTGCATTTTTACCTTTTCGTGATCCCCGTACACTCACCCTATTCTTAAAAGAAATCAATGAGTTTACGTATGAGCATAGTGAAAATCTTGGAAATGCTTTTGAATATTTGCTTTCTATTATGGGAAGTCAGGGAGATGCGGGTCAGTTTAGGACTCCTAGACACATTATCGACTTTATAGTTGAAGCTGTAAATCCGAAGAAAAATGAAACTATTCTCGACCCCGCCTGTGGAACTGCTGGTTTTTTAATATCTGCCTACAAACATATTAAAAAACAACATGACGGAAAAGATAATATAACAGGTAAGCCAACTTCTGAAGAAAAACGTCTTACTCCTGATGAAAAAATAAAAATGATGAACAATTTTGTTGGTTATGATATTTCCCCAGACATGGTTAAGCTCTCACTGGTTAACTTATATCTTCATGGATTTCCAGAACCAAAAATACAGGAATACGATACGCTATCAAGTGAAGAAAAGTGGGATGAAACTTATGATGTTGTTTTGGCTAATCCTCCATTCATGACTCCAAAGGGAGGTATAAGACCACATAAAAGATTTTCTATTAGAGCCAATAGAGCCGAAGTGTTATTTGTAGATTATATTGCAGAGCATCTAAATATAAATGGAAGAGCTGGAATAATTGTGCCGGAAGGAATTATATTTCAATCAAGTAATGCTTATAAACAACTTAGAAAAAATTTAGTTGAAAATTGGGGGTTATATGCTGTGGTTTCGCTCCCAGCTGGTGTTTTTCAACCGTATAGTGGTGTTAAAACATCAATTTTATTACTGGATAGAGCATTGGCAAAAAAGACCAATCACATTTTATTTGCAAAAATTTCAAGTGATGGCTATGGCTTAGGAGCACAAAGAAGAGCAGTTGTGAACAATGATTTACCATTGGTTTTGGATGCACTATCTAAATATAAGAAACATGTTGATTCTAATGGAACATTTTCTAAAACTGGTTGGCCTGAGGGAGAGTTTAATATAGATACGCATCCAAACATACATTTTGTTTCAAAAAAGAAAATATTCGAGAGCGGAGACCACAACTTGACAGGTGAGAGATATCGAGAAATGGAAGATCACAGCAATCTAAAGTGGGATATTGTAAGTTTGGGGGAAGTTTGTAAGACAACATCAGGAGGAACTCCGTTAAAATCCAGGGATGAATATTATGATAATGGAGATATACCTTGGTTGAGAAGTGGTGAAGTTGCACAGGGGAAGGTAAAAGAATCAAAGCATTTTATAACAAAATTGGGATTAGAAAAGTCTTCTGCTAAGATTTTTCCTAAGAACACTGTGCTTGTTGCAATGTATGGTGCAACTGCAGGACAAGTAGGAATACTTCAGTTTGAAGCCGCTACGAATCAAGCAATTTGTGGTATTTTACCAAACAGAAATCTTGTTCCAGAGTTTTTGTTTCGAATTTTAAAATCAAAAAAAGATGAAATGGCCAGATTAGCAGGGGGAGGTGCACAGCCAAATATTTCACAAACCATAATTAGAAAACTAAAAATCCCCCTTCCTCCATTTGAAATTCAAATGCAGATAGTTGCAGAGTTAGATAGTTATCAAATAATTATTGATGGTGCTAAGCAAGTAGTAGAAAATTGGAAACCCAACATAAAAATTAATCCTGAATGGAAAATAGTGGAGTTAAAGGAGATTTGCTCTAACTTTCAATATGGAAGTTCTAAGAAATCTTTATTAAAAGGAGAAATACCCTGCCTGAGAATGGGAAATATCCAAAACGGTGAGATTGTCTGGGACAATATAAAATATGCTCCTCTTGATGAAGAATTAGATAAATATCTTCTCAATAAAAATGACGTACTTTTTAATAGAACAAATAGCCCAGACCTTGTAGGAAAAACTGCAATTTACAGAGGAGGAAGGAAGGCAGTTTTTGCAGGTTACTTAATTAGGGTCAACTATCAAAATGAAAAAATTATTGGGGAATACCTAAATTATTTAATGAATTCAGCTTTAGCTAAGGAATTTTGTCAAAAAGTGAAAACTGATGGAGTGAGTCAATCGAATATTAATGCACGACTATTGTCAACTTTTAAGATTCCATTACCTACAATTGAAATCCAAAATCAAATTGTTACCAAGATTGAGGCAGAAAAAAGAATTGTTGATGCTAATAAGGAATTAATTAAAATCTACCAGCAAAAGATCAAAGATAAAACTGATGAGGTCTGGGGAAGAAAATGATATGGGAACAAACATTGATGATATTCATCACGAAGAATATTTAGAAGAACAACTTCTTGAAGATCAAAAAGAAAAGGCTATCGAGGAATTTATAAATGATCAACGATTTGAATACTACGATCAAGTAGAAGAGATTCTGTCAAATATTTCAATATCAGATCTATCTGAATACTATAAATCTGCTTTAAATACCTCTATTAAGCATGAATTGTGGGAGTACTGTGTAACAATTATTTGGAAGATGGTTATTTTATTCTTTTATGAAAAATTATTCCAAATTAACTATCTACAGTTACTGAATACTGATATACAAAATAATCTAGATTCAAAAAATAGAGATTGTATCTCTCCGCTTTCCTTCAATTGCCTAAAAGATAAAACACTTTGTGACAAAATGCCTTACATATGGAGAAATCTGGACGTAAACTATCAAAATTCGTGCCGATCTTTACTTGATGAAAGAAATAGTTTATCTCACGTTAATGAGTATCCCTACTCTGAAATTAAATTTAAAGCATATCTTGAAAAATCAGTGGAGTTATTAGACTACCTACAGAATCTTCACTTATCCTATTCGAGTAAGACCGTGGAAGTTATTAGATCTACTAAACAATTTCCAAATCTATCTTCAAACGAGATTAATAATATCTTAGATAGTCTCGTGAATGACATTGATTTAATTGCGTATTTTTCTACCCTAACTTCTCAAGGAAAATTAAATGATCAACAAATAGATATTACAAAAGAAAAGGCGATAAAAGTATTTGTGGCATCCTCAAGCTTCGATAGTGCGTATGAAAATGGGATGCAACTTATAATGCCAATAGCTTCTCAATTTAATAAGGATGATTACTCACTTATCTTGGAAAAAGTATTTACAGAACAAAAGAAAAATAAGGTAAATCAAATTTTGCCTGCAGGACGAATAGAAGAGATTTTTGAAAAACTTTACACAGAAAGTATAAATACTTATCCGAATATCAAAGAAGCATGGGAAAAGTTTATAAGAAAAGTAGATAGTATGGAATTATCAGATAAATACAGTGCTTTACTATTGGACTAAAAATGACTCTCTCTAAATCCGACTACATGCTCTTCCTCCGTCACCCAGCTTGGTTGTGGCTCAAGAAGTTTGATAAAAGCAAGTTACCTCCCATTGATGCTAACCTCCAAGCCATGTTTGATGCTGGGCATGAATTTGAGAGCTATGCAGAACAACTATTTTCCAATGCTGTCAAAGTAGGTTTTGATATTAAAAACTTCAACACCTACAAAACTATGCCTACTAGAACCAAGCAGGCAGTAGATAGTGACACCCTAGTCATTCTCCAGGGCCGTTTCGAAGAAGATGGACTAACTTGTATTGTGGATATTTTACATAGAGTCCAGGGCAATGATTTTGATTTGATTGAGATCAAAAGTAGCACTAAAGCCAAGCCAGAACACGAATATGATCTTGCCTTTCAGGTATTAGTTCTAGAAAAAGCAGGCTTATCCATTCGCTCTATCTCAGTTATTCACGCCAACAAAGAATATGTCAAAGATGGTGAAATTGATCCTTCTGGCATTGCTGGCAAAACAGATGTGACAGATGAAGTGCGCGCTCTAGCTAGTACTACTCTCTTGCAGATAGATATGGCTCGCAACGCTCTCTCCAATGGTTCTATGCCAGAGATTTCACCTAGATATGTTAATCAACTTAATATCCCCAGAGTTGGCTCACAGTGGATGCAGGAGTGGTTAAATATCCATAGATCACTTAAGCCAAATCTTGATAAATACAGTATCTACAATCTTAGCTACCCCAGTTCCGAGCAGATCGGACAGTTAGAAGATCAAGGTGTTGAGTTGATTGGTGATATCCCAGAACAATTAGCTCTGAGAGTTAAACAAAAAGTTCAGATCCAGACCATTAGGGATGACAAAAGAATAATTGATAAAGACAAAATCAGATCATTTCTAGATACTTTTACTTATCCCCTCTATTTTTTTGACTACGAGACCTTTTCTTCTGTAATTCCATTCTTTGATGGTTGTAGGCCATATGATGACTATCCATTTCAATACTCTCTACACATCCTAGAGTCGTCTGATTCTGAGCTAAAGCATGTTGAGTACTTACACAACGAGAACAGCAATCCTATACCAGGCTTAATCAAACAGCTCAAGCATGATATTGGTGACTCTGGCACTATTCTTACCTGGAATATGAGTTATGAAAAAAGTTGTAATGATCGGATGGCAGAGTTCTACCCAGAGCACAAAGAGTTTTTAGCTAGTGTAAATGATCGAATAGAAGATCTAATGACTCCATTTGCCAAAATGTGGTTCTTTGACAAAGATTTTATGGGTAGTGCTTCTGTTAAAAAAGTAATGCCAGTACTGGCTCCTGAACTAAGTTACGAAGAACTCAATGTTGGTGACGGACTATTAGCTCGCAGACAGTGGACAGAGACTGTTTTGGAAGATAAAAACAAGTTTAAACGCACTGAAATTATGTATGATCTGAGTAAATACTGCACGCTGGATACATTTGCTATGGCGAGGATATTGGAAGAGTTGAAATTAATTATATTTTCATAAAAAACTAAGTATGAGCAAAAAATCTAGTACGGACTACATTAAACTCAGAAAGCTTATAAATTCTGGTTATATTCCAACAAATATTAGTATTGAAATTAATCAAAATAATGAGAAGACTACGATTAAGTTAAAAGGTAACAAAGGCAAAACTGTTCAAGTAGAATCTCAAGAAGAGGATGTTGTCCTCTTCGCCTTCTCAATTAAACAGGTTTTTAATAAGCAAGGGCTATCTATGGTGGGTCAAGTTAAAGATTTAAGCTTGTTTTACGATACACTAGAAAATCTCTACGATCCTCAAAATATTAAATTTAATGAAGCTGTATCCAAGATAATCAAAGGTGATGTAAAAATAGAATACGTTCCGCATGATTTATTACTCAGATTTTTAGATGATCCTGCTTCAAAGAGATACAAACCATATTTGAAGCTTAGAGATGATTACTACATTATTAAATATTCACACATTGAACATTTAAAAAATATACATGCTGGATTAATTTCCATAAGAAACCAAAAATCACTTAAGACAAAAATATTTAACACAACCTTAGATTTATTTAGAAAAACCTTTCACAATGATAAAAATTTCGTAAAGAATTATCAATTATTTCAAAAATATAATAAAACTGATGTTATAAATTTACTTATATCAGCATCAGAAGAAATTGATCTTAACGATGACAAATTTGAAATGTTGAGTAAGCGAAAAGGAACTCCTGCTAAGAAAGGCTTGAAATATTTAATAGAAAGCTATGCCTCTCTTGCTGAGACAATAATTAAAATACTTAACACAATTCGGGTTGCAATTGAGATTGAAGAAGGCAAAAGAAATCCAGCAGTTAGTAACGGGTCGGTGGAAAATTGGTTACAAATAAAACAACATGCTAAATATTCATTTATTGTTGATCATTTTGATCCACGAATTAGGCATGGTGAGGCTCACAACAACTATGGCGTTGATGTAGATAACAACATTTTGGATTTCTATAAAAATAGTAAAATCCGAGAAGTGGAAGTTTCATATTCGTTTGATGAGTTTAAAGTTATGTGGCATAGATTACATTTGCTTCTTTCTGCACTAGTAATGACAGTTTGTGTTGAACAAGCAGCTATAACGGGAGCAATGTTTGAGTCCCGAGAATATAAGCTTTTACTAGCAGGGTTAGGAAATTTTAAAGAAATTAAACAAAGATCTAAATAGAATTATATGAAAATGCAAAAAGAATTAATAGTAAGAGCAATAAAAGATATTGATATTATTTCAAATGAAGTTACTGAAATGCTTTATCAAGAAGATGTCTATCAAACCCGCACTAAATCCTTAATAGAACAGAAAGCAATAGACCATCACTCTGCCCGCAATATTGTCAAAACTCATTACAACTCAATGTTAGTTTCAGTAAGAAGACAAGTTGGTACGCAGAAAGGAGAAGTGAGTTTGTTAAATTTGCTAAATAAATTATTGAAACACAACAACTTAATCACAAAAGAATGGTATGCAAAAGAATGGTTGCGAGATTCAAGTCTATTTGATTCTAAACAATCGAAAATAATTAGGGAATTCACTCAAAATATTCCAATCGGAGAATTTGAGGAATACTTCGGAGAACACTTTTTAAGTAAGAATATTGTAAAAAAAGACATTGAAAGCTTAAAAAGGGCTACAAAAACTGTAAAAACATTTGTTGATAAGAGAATCGCTCATACAGATAAAGTTTCTCCAAATAATGTCAAGGAAGAGGAGTATTTAAACTCACTAAAAGTGATAGAGAAGATAGCGTCAAAATACATTCTTTTATTAAAGCAGGTAGGAATGTCGGAGTTAACGCCTGTAATACAAGATTAATTTTTTTGCTATTATTTCGTTGATAGTCGCAATGCTATGTGTTTTAGGGATCATATACAAAAATGACAACTGAATATAATTTAGCTAATTTAAATACCTATTTAAAAAAGGTAATATCTTCCGTTTCTGGTATTAAAAATAAAGAAAAAGTTATTTCACGTATAGTTAGTCTTTTAGATGAAGCCTCTCAAATAGTAGATCTTTCCTTGTCAGACTTATTAGATGGGTTAGATTTTCAACCCAATAACTACCAAGTTGAGAAATTTGAAGCATTTTTAGCAGAACTACGGTCTATATTTTGGTTAAGCCACTTTGGATTTACAGAGATAGCACCACTCCCCAAAAAGAAAAAGAGTAAAAACCCTGATTTTAAAGCAAAGATTAACAATAAGAATGTAGTGGTTGAAGTATTTTGTTTAACAAAAAAGCATCAGCAAAAAAGAGATTCCAGGTTGGGGGTATTTATAAATTCTTATGAAAAACTTGAAAAATCATTTGCTGCTAACATTCAAAAAGTAAAAAAAGGTCAAATAAGCTCGATTGATAGTGAGGTGAAATTGCTAATATGCGTAGTTAACTCAGATCCAATAAGTAGGCTCAATACAAAAGAAGATTTTATTTCTATATTAACAAAAGTTCATTTAAGTTTAGACTTAGATAAATCCTATTCATTGGGAGTGTTGACAGGCCTAATGAATTTTTTACAGGAGAGTTAGATGACTGTATTTATCCTGCTATAAATTAACCTTAATTTTATTAGACTTATCTTCCCAAAATATTTTAAGTGGGTACATTGGTTCATTTGAATTTAGTGTGTAAATAAAAAAACAAACCCCATTAACACAGTCAGGCAGTGTTCTTTCGACCATCTTCTCAATAAGAAGAATCTCGTCTTTAAATCTATCGGGATTAGCAGCCTCCCTAAAAATACTAGGATTAAACTCATTTGAAGGAAGTTGATTAACTCCTATAAAAAGAATATTTTTGTCATTTTTCACTAATTGAGACCTTTTGCTTATTAGTATATTATTTAATCTATCTTCAAGTATTGTGAATAAGTTATAAGATTCTTCAATTAAATTCCAGCTTATGTAAGATCCGGTACCTGCAAGTTTTTTGATGGAAATAGAATCAATATTCCCATATTCTCCTTTGATAATTTTATTCCCAACCTTCTCGATCATGTCTAGTGAGTACCTAACTTTAATTACACTTTTTTCAGGGTAACTAATTTCGATGGCGTCTGTGCCTGAATACGATTTAGTATCAAGATACATTAATAATCTTTCATGAAAAATCCACTCAGGAGTACTATTATTAATAGTTGTTACTTCTATGCCAATTTTCTCTCCATTTACCTCTAAGTAGGCATCAACTCCTCCACCAGTAAAATTTTCTATATAGCTAGTATTAATCTTCCTAAGATAATCAAGAATATATCTTTCAGCAGTTATTTGAGTCAGAGTATTATCATTAGAAAACCACTCCTTAACTTTGCTTCTACTATTTTTTAATAAATATTCTACTTTTGAATCAATTATATTTAGCTCATTTTTCATTCTCTCAAGGTTTGCCCACCTTAAAATGATTGGATAAGATTTCCAGTCAGTTGGGTCGTAGCGCTTGTTTTTAAAATAACTTGCTATATTTTTCATAGCCTCAGTATATCAATGAAAAGATCTTTTTAGGGGCCTTGCCCCTCATTTTGAAAGGGCTACGTAAATCATGCTACGCATGACCCTTGCAAAACTCACCCCGCTAGGCTGGCGCACAGGTATCGGGAAGCAGCAGCTTCCCACTCTATTAATTTAAGGGGAGTTGCAAGAAAGGAAAAAATGCAGCTTTCAGACAAAGCCCAAGCTAGTATTAATAAGGTAGTTAAAAGGTTTAAAAGCGGTGATCTGTCACCCATTAGCTCAGTGGTCAGAATAGAGATTGATCAATCTGCTCCCGCTATGAAATGGAGTCTATCAAACAAGATTCTAGCCTTTGCTCAAGCTGAAGAGTTGGACTGTCGAGGGTTTAGACAATGGCAAAATATGGGTAGGCAGATCAAAAAAGGTAGTGGCGCAACATACATCTTTCGTCCACACACCATCAAAAGCACTACAAAAGATGAGGAGGAAAATATCTGTGTGGGATTTTCACCAGTTGCCGTCTTTCCAGCTTCTTGTACCTCGGGAGATGAAGAGTTGCCAGGATACAAGCCAGCAGAACTCCCACCACTTGCAGAAGTAGCTCAAAAGTTTGGGATAGCGGTGAGTTATGTTCCAGTCACACAAGACAAACTAGGAGACTGTAAGGCTGACGGTAGTAAGATTAGACTAGGTAGTCATAACCCCAGAATCTTTTTTCATGAGTTGAGTCACGCTATTCACGCTAGGATTGAAGGAAAACTAACGGGAGGTCAACAAGTAAACCAGGAAACAATCGCCGAGTTTACCACTGCTGTACTTATGGATTTTTACGGACTAGAAGACCATACAGGCAACGCCTGGGAATATATTAGCCAGTATGCAAATGATCCTCTAATTGCCATTACCAAAGCTCTAGGGACGGTTGAGAAGGTGTTTAAACTTTTAATTGAAACAACATAATAAAAACGTGTAAGATGTTACTAGATAATTAAAAAAATATGAAAAAATACAAACTAGGGATATTTCTCGGTATTGTGGCTGGAATAATTGATATTCTTCCCATGATAGCTCAAAAGTTAACATGGGATGCCAACCTATCAGCTTTCTCTCTCTGGGTAGTTTGTGGGTTTCTGATTAGCTCTTCAAATTTAAAGATAAATGGTATTTTAAAAGGTGTCGTAATTTCAACTCTTGTGTTGCTCCCAACAGCTTTTTTAGTTGGTTGGAAACAACCATCTGCATTAATTCCAATAATGGCAATGACATTACTACTAGGCTCGGGTCTAGGATTTTTTATTGATAAATTTAGTAGATAATAATACTCATTCTTTTTCTTCCACCTTTTCCCACAGATCAGCTTGATTATTATTAATTTGATCCTTAGTGGTCAGGTAAAAATCAAGGTCTACATCTGGCTCTTCTTCTTGCATTTGCAAGATGTATTTATTAAGAAATATTTTTGTTAATTCATCTGGACAAACAAAAAGCATTGTTGGATTAGGGTGATCTGTTCTATCTTGCCAGGTATTAGCCTGAAAGTATTCTATATATTGATTAATCTTGCTTCTGATCATAAAGCGAGGAGTGCCCTCATCGATGATTTCCAGGAAGTATCTTTTTGTTTGTCGTCTGGACTTGATAGCAATATATGCATCAGGGCGTTTATAGGGCAGGTAGTAGTGAGTGACTAGATCTGTTTTAGTGTAGAAGTGTAGTTTGGTTTTGTTGGTTTGAGATTGGTTATTTAGTAAGAAGTAGATATCAGCAACTAGTAGGCAGTGATTGATTAATTTGTCTGATCTAGTTTTCTCTCGGTAGACTCTTTTGAGCAGTTTTTCGTTGATAGTTGGTTGGGTTAGTAGAATAGCTCGGCTTTTGGTAGCTAGATGGTAGATAGCTGGCTTAGTGTTAGCTAGTAGCTTGGTAGAGTATTTTCGTCCAATGATGTTTCTAGTAGTGAGGTTTTTGAGCCAGGTATTGATTCGTCTGGGGTCTTTGTGATTGAGAAGTTTTTGGATTTGAATTCTATTGAGGAAACGGAAGCGATAAAGGAATAAGAGGATGTTAAGTTGTTTGGGTGTAGTTTGTTCCATAGGTTGTTTGACTATGGGCAGTTGTTTGAGTCTTGGTAGTAGACTTGTGTGTGAAGTATATCATTCCCCCTTATTTATAAGGGAATAGGGGTAAAAGAAAAAGTAAGAAATACCGTAATATCAATCTAATTAGAAACTAAATTGTCCTAGCAGGCTGGAGCAGAAAAACATATAACTAAAACATTCAAATATATAATTATTCTACGAAAATGATATAGTGTGCATATGAATTTAGGAATTATATTCGGCTTATTAGCATCATCATTTTTTGCTTTTAGCTACATCAGTTTAAAAAAGAGCTACGAAGAATTTTCTCCTTCAGTGTCATTTTTATTAGATGCATTACTAGGTCTTCTTATATGGATTCCTGTATCTTTGTTTTTTGGTATTAACTCAAGTAATTTTCTAACCATACTTCCATGGGCTATTGCTAGTGCAATTTTGTCTGAAGCATATTTTTTCTTTGTTCTATCAAAAGGTGAGGTCAGTATTACAGGTACAATTTTAGCAAGTTATCCAATATATACAGCAATTTTATCTCGATATATTAATAGTGAAATATTAAATGGTTCTCAGTTAATTGCTATCTCATTAACAATTATTGGAACACTCATTGTTGCCATAGAAAAGAATTTTAATTCAAAAGACTTAAGAAAGAAAAATTATATATTCTGGGCATTATCTGGTGCAATTGCTGTTGGGCTTAGCGATTCTTTGTCTAAAAATATTATAGATAAAATTAACCTGCAAGATTTTTTGTTTGTGCTGGCTTTTGTTCAACTCCCAGTAGCTCTAACATATTTAAAAATCGAGAAGGAAAAAGTCTCTCATTTAGCTAATTTGGTAACAAATTTTGCTAAATATAAATTTGGGTTTGTAGGTTCGTTGTTAAATGTGTTAGGAGTCTTATTTTTATGGCTTTCTTTTAATGAAACATATGCTTCAATAGCATCTCCACTGACAGCTACATATCCAGCTATTATGGTTATTTTGGCACACTTTTTCTTAAAGGAGAAGATTCAGAGAAAAGATTATTTTGGAATTTTTCTTGTTATAGCAGGTGTATTTTCATTAACTCTAATTTCATAAATTTATTCTTAAGGCAAAATACCACTAGATTTCCTTTTTGATTTATATGGCTTTTTCTTAGCTACATACCCCTCTCTATAGTTCTCTGTTTTTTTCTCCACATACTTAATCGCATAGCGCTCTCTTGAACTAGCAATTACCTCATTCACTCTCTCACTATTCTCACCAATGGTAGTTAAGGTTGTAGTGCCAGAAAATGGCTCCTCAGGATTAAGAGCTCCCAGCCTCATATAGAAGCGAAATGATGGCAAGCTAGCAATCTCACCTTTTTCCACATATGGCTGGAACTGGGGCAAGATTAGCTTTTCATCCTCTGGATTAGCAGTTCTAAAACAAATCACCGTACCAGTATTAGCTAGAGTTACATTAATCAATGATTTGTCCTCAATCTGGGAAGTAGTTTGGTGAGCTAGGATTGCTCCGAGTTTGTATTTTCTTGCCTCAGACAAAATCTGTGCAAATGCAGGAGTAGCAAAGTTCTGAAACTCATCTACATATAGATAGAAGTCTTTACGATCTTTCATTACCATTCTAGCTCTTTTAAGTGCTGCTAACTGGATCTTGGCCATTATCACCACCCCAAACACCTCAGAGTTATCCTCGCCAATCTTGCCCTTGGATACATTGCATAGGAGAATTTTCCCCTCATTCATAATCTGGTCAAAGTTAATAGTAGACTTGTCTTGCTCTAGAATTCTCTTGGCAGTAGGAGAAAACAAAAACCTCCCAATCTTGTTAGTAATTGGTGAAATCATCTTTACTTTCTGATAGTCACCAGCCTTGGCAAACTCATACTTCCAAAAGTCCAAAAGATTCTCATCTTTGAGATTTCTCACTACTGACTTTCTAAATCCAGTATTGATCAGTAGCTTGTAGATAGTAAACAGGGTGGCGTTAGGTACAGTAAAGGCAGTATGGATAGTGTTTCTAAGAATATACTCCATTCTGGGGCCAGAGTATTTTTCTGTGTAGATCTTGTGAAACAAGGAGATAATACTCTCAGCGATAAACTCCTTCTCGCGAATCGCATCCTCACCCTTTAGTCCTGGAGTTAATTCTAGTAAGTTAATTCCTGTGGGATAGCCGATATCATCGGGATTAAAATAAATCACATCCTTGATTCTGTTTTTGGGAATAATATGTAAGATGTCTTCTACTAAGTCACCATGTGGATCAATTAAACATAGGCCTTTGCCATTTTCAATATCCTGCTGGATCATCGACAAAAGCATGGTAGTTTTACCTGTTCCCGTAGCTCCCAGAATATACATGTGACGTCTTCGCTCATCCTGCGTTAAGCCAATCTTGGTAATATCACCTCCATAATGATTCTCAGCGAAGACGATGTCTAGGTTTTTGGTGCGCTTAAGAGAAACTGGAGCTGGTAGTTGCTTGCTGTGTGATTTAACAAGATCTTCTGTCTTTGTGGTTTTGGTAAATGGGAAGTGATAGATATCACCGATTTCTGAGGAAGATAAAATTGACTTGCTAAGGGGCTTGAGTAGGCGCTTGGTAAATAGTAGTCGCTTTAGTTTCTTTACTAAATTTACTCGCCATTTAAGTGTTTTGACTAGTGATTGATAGTTAGAGTTATTAAATGATGATAAGGCTGAGACAAAGCCCTTTTCTCGGTTATATAAATTAGAGTGAGTATTACCAATGACTAATAGTCGCATCGAGGTGGTAAAGAGTTGTTGATCTAACTTGTCTTTGACGAGTCTTTCCATTTCTTCTTGATATGGGTTACTGGTCTTTTTTTGAGCGTTATTTGATTGCAAAGATAAAAATGGCCCTTCTTTGCCATCAGTTAGTAGAAATACTAATAATCCCACTGGAAAGAGTAAGATCTGCAGGAGTAAGCGAACTATTTGGCGCACTACTATTAACCAAGGGTATTTTTGATCACGATCATTGATGTTCACCACCAAATCATCACGAGAGTAGATCAGCTTGGAGATTCGTTTGATGTCTGGCACTCGACGCTTATTTGTTGGTGAAACCACTAGCTGGAAAGCAATTAGCTCATTTTTGGATAACTTAGTCATGCTACCCGTCATATAGGCAATTGGATCATGCTTATCTAGTGATTCCTGCTTCTTAAGAGGTAAAACAAAATGATTGGAGAGCTTGAACTCACTAATTCTGTGAGGTTTTGTTTCTAAGTCTGCTGGAATGTAGTCATTAGCCTTTTTGACTACTAACCCAGGTAAATATGACAAGAGACTTTTCTCAACCAGCTCAACATCATACTTATCAACTCTGATTAGGTATCTGATTCCATCTTCCTTAGTAGAGACAATCTCAAAGGCATAGTTTTTTGAGACATTAAAGATCCGATAAACTTTCGATACTTGCCTAGCTAGGCCATGAATCATGTTGAAGAGTTGTTCGGTGGTAAAAGGGCTCTGCTCAGTGATGCGAAGCGGGTTAACCTCCAAGATCACCTGAGGTCTACTCATCAGCTTACGAATCAACAGAAATCTGATTATCAAATATACTAGGAACAATACTCCAGCAAACACTCCTAGTAGCTCAAGTGAGGACAACCAAAAAGAGAGATCTACATGAGATAAATATTGAGCAGAAGATTTAAGTTGTATTAATAACTCATTAAGAGTAAACATAACCTACCTTTAGTCGGGCAGGTACTTAATGGGAAGTATACAGTACGATATTCTAGGTATCAATAAAACTAACACCCTCAGCTTCAATATGATCTCTTAGTGAAAGTTTATAAAATTTCACTCTTAATCCATCATCAAAACGAATGTAAGATGGTTTGCAAGAAGGGCTCTGATTTTGTTTTCCAGTAATTATTTTTTGATACTTTTCGTCGAATTGATCTAAGTTTTCTCCTAATACCACGCCTAAATGCTCAAGTCCTCCAGGATATTGCTTTCCAAGTTTTGGAGGCATGACTTCGATAAGTGGTGTTGAAAAATTATCACCAAGTTTCAGTGGTTTTTTTAAAATTAATTTTGCAATTGGTCTACCATTATGGACGTTTTCTATGAATTTAGAGCTATATTTTTTAACGCCATCTCTAACCCGAACGTATTCTTTCAATGTTTTTGCTTTATAACCTAAGTGACTTATCTTGTAGTTATCAATATTGATGGTTTTCGATGACAAATTTGACATTATCTTTTCAAAAAAACTCTCATAGTCACCAAGAAACTGAGCAATGCTCTCTTCATATTTAAATCTGGAAATTTCTTTACCGTTAATATTTATTACTTCAAAAAACATTTTTTTCGGTCTTACCCAAAGCTTACTTTCTAAATTTTCATAAAGAGCTTTGTAAAGAACAAGCTCTTCTAGTGTTTCACTATGTTTAGCTATGTCGATTACCTCGTATAGATTTCCTTTGTAATGCCTATATATTCCAATTTTCATAAGGTTATTATTTCACATTTATCTACAAAAATATATGAGAAAACTTGACTAAAATAGACTTGACAACTATCCCTATTTGTATATATACTAACCGTATATGGATAGTTAAGAGCAAGGTTAGATATGGATGGATACGAGTCACAAATCAAGAACAATACGCAGGATTTACAGATTAAAAGAATTCCCCAGACTAGTGTTGCAGAAGTGTCTTCTAAAGAAGATAAAGATACAGTTGTTGAGATGAAGTTTTTGGCACTTAGTTGGCTAGATGATTTTGAAAAGAGTCTTTTTGATGGCAAAACAGTTAATAAGTTACTAAATCATCACGAATTATGATTAAACCTGCCCAAAAACAAAATAACAAAACAGATGCAATTCTATATCTCAGAGTTTCTACTGAGGAGCAGGTAGATAATTTTTCTCTTGGCACTCAAGAAGAAATATGTCGAAAAGAAGCCGTGCGACGAGGAATGAAGATAATCAAGATATTTCGTGAAGAAGGCAAGTCAGCCAAAACCATAAAAGGTAGGCCTCAGCTAGTAGAAATGCTCAAGTATTGTAAGAAGAATCAAAAAACGCTTGGGGCTGTATTTGTTTATCGTCTAGATCGGCTATCTCGTCAAACCTCTGACTACCTTATTATTAGAAAAAGCCTGATTAGCTACGAGATACAACTAATTTCTGCCTCTGAGCCTACTGGAACCTCACCCACAGACACTTTACTTGAGACAATCATGGCAAGCTTTGCCCAACACGATAATGATGTTAGAAGTGAGCGCACTAGAAACGGCATGCACGCTCGTTTTATGTCAGGCCTGATTACTAGAAAGCCTCCTCTTGGCTACAAAATGAATGAAAATAAGATTCCAATAGAAGATCCAGAAACTTGGGACAAGATGAAGCAAGTTTGGGATTTAATTGCCGTTGGAAATAAACCACTCCGGCAGATGACTGCAATTATGAATAAAATGGGGTTGCACACTATATATAAAGGTAGAAAAATAAAGATTAAGATCCCCACAGCACAACGAATTTTTAGAAATAAGTTCTATGCTGGCACACTCACTTCACCTACATATAAGGAAGAAGTCCAAGGTCAACATAAGCCGATGATCTCAATGGAGCAGTTTTACAAAGTTCAGAATATTCTTGATGGTAGATGTGTAAACAAGAAACCTATCAACATCAAAAAATCTCGAACAGATAAAGCATTCCCATTACGACGGATAGTTAAGTGTTCAGAGTGTGGAATTGGTCTAACAGCTGGTTGGAGCAAAGGCAGAACCAAACACTATCCATATTATCGTTGTGCAGGAGGCTGTAAGACCACCTCTATTCCAGCCAAAAAGTTAGACGACACAGTGATAGAGCTACTGCAGAAAATCACGCCCAAAAAAGAATGTTTAGAGCTATTTACTCAATACGTGATCGAAGAATACGAAAAGAGGTTGAAGACACTCAAATCAGCTCGTAACAGGGCTGATGGGGAAATAGAACGCCTCATAGCTATGCGTAAAGTTTTGGTAAAGAAAAATATGATGGGGATATACACAGATGAGATATTTCTTGAGCAAAACGCTCTCATTGATAAGAAAATGACTGTAGCCCAAACTGCCAAATCAGATACCATGCTAGAAAAATATGATATTCACAAACTAGCTGATTTTATTAAGGCAACATTGAGTGATTTAGGAGCTACTTACAAAAAATCAACAGTACCTCAAGTAAGAGCATTAATTGGTTCAATCTTCCCCTCAGGACTCAGTTACAACTATGACGGTACATTGAACCATGAAATAAACCCAATGTATCAAGCTATATTTAACTTTGATGTAGGTAGAGTTGCGTATTGTGACCCCACGGGGAATCGAACCCCGGTTGCCAGGATGAGAACCTGGTGTCCTAACCACTAGACGATGGGGCCTAGGGAAAGCTAATTATACCTTATTTTTGATATAGCCTAATATCTCCTAATTGCTGTTTTGGTTTCCAAGTTGGAAACTGAAAGAAAACCGAAATCACCTTACAATACTTTTTTACCTCATTATTAAGCTTTTTCTCCAATTTACCCATAAATCTTTGTACGCAGTAGACTGTAATTAGATCATACTTGGAGAGGTCAACATCCCAAAAACTTACGTGTTTTATTTGGATCCTTTTTGAGAGGCCAGCGGCCCTAACATTGGCTGTAGCCAGCTTGACGTACTTAGGGTCAAGCTCAATTCCAACTGCAGTCACTTTGGGGTGAGCTTTAACTAGCTCAATTAAAATTCGCCCATCACCCGATCCTAAATCAGCAATTTTCATTCCTGGCTTTAGCTTTGCTAATCGTGAGATTTGTTTAATACGATCGTAGCTAGTGGGAGCAAAGAATGGTCCCTGGAAAGTAATATAAAACCTAATGATAAGCCTCTTAAGCTCAAATAATAAAAATATAGTTGCCGCTAAGATAATGACTAAGAGGAGTATTTGATACCACATGGAGCTAGTTTAGCAAAATGTGCTACATTAGTTAATGCAAAAAGAATTAACAAGAAAGTTTTTATGTCTTCCAAAACTGATCCTAAAACTTTAGACCTGGCTTTTGCTCAGGTAAATGATGAGGTTCTAAAAATGTTTCTAAAAAAACATAAAGATTATGGTAAGGGAAACATTCTTTCTATTGAAGAGCTGGGTATCTCAATGCGTGTTTTAGAAAAATCAGAGCGACTTAAGAAACTTCTTTTGTCAAATAATGCTCCAGTTAATGAATCAATTGAAGAGACCTGGGTTGATATTGCCACCTACGCTGTCATTGCCATCCTGTTTAGACGTGGACAATTTCAAGATTTAGAAGTAGCTGAATAAATAATCACACTTTTTGTAAGCATGCTCACTTATCTTTCTAATTAGAAAGGAGGAGAGCCAATGCGTAAAATTATTCTTTCCTTATTTTTAGTACTAGTGAGTGTTTTTGCTGTGGGGCATGGATATGCTCTATTTCAAGATTTGGTGGTGGCTGCAGATAATAAGTTCTATTCTGGGCAATTTGACTTGCAAATTAGCACCACTGATATTGATGGGGATAACATTGCCGAGACCATTGCTGGTAATTGGTCTGGTAACGTGACTAGTGTTTGGAGTACTCCATTGGAGTGGATTCCAGGTGAGATTGTTAGCTCTAGAGTTTTTATTCGTAATGTGGGTGATATTGACGCAGAGTCAGTTTATTTAACATTAACTGACCGCAAATACTATGGAATCAAACATCTGGATGAAGTAGTTAATCTAATTGACGCTTGGTACGATCGCAATGGCGATGGTATTCAAGACATAGGTGAAAATATCTATGGAGACCTTGTTGCTCAATATGATCCAAATGGCGGTGGTTTCACCCTATTAGACTTTTATCAAGGAGTTGATTTGGTTCATGGTGGAATAGCATTTGATTTGGAGCCAGGGGCGGAGGTGTTGCCAGGTAGCGATACTAATTTAGCCCTGGGCGGCAATGCTGGTCATGGTAAAGGTTTATTTTTAACCTGGCAGTATGATCCTGCTGCAGATGTGAGCTATCAGGATGCGTGGGTAGAAGTAGACATTGAGCTCACTGGTGAGCAGAGAACTAATTAAAAAATGAAGAAGTTTGGAGAGTTTTTCAGCAATGCAATTGCAGTAATAGGGATACTAATCGCGATTTTATTACTGATACCACTGATTCCCGTCGCAAATCGGTGGTATCAGTTGGCCATCGTACAGTCTTCCTCAATGGAGCCACGATTGGCCGTAGGCAGCTTAGCTATTTATAGAGAGCAATCTACATATTTTCCCGGAGAAGTAATCGTCTACTACTCTGGGGATGGAGAAGAAAAGAAAATAATTATTCATCGTGTAGTAGAAAAGAAAACTCAAGATAAGAAGGAGGTTTACTTTACACAAGGCGATGCCACTCAATTTTTCTCTCCTCAGCCAGTATTTGCAGGGCAAGTGAGGGGAAAGCTAGTGGGGTCAATATCGCGGTTGGGATATATTCTAAATTGGTTTAAGAGCCAGGTTGGCATTGCTACGACAATTTTTATTTCTTTGGTTTTACTAATTCTTACTGAATTAATTAAAATCTCATGAGACTTATTTTAATTTTAAGTTTAGTAATAGTTGGAGTTTTAGAACTGCCACTGACCTTTGATTTAAAAAATAAACAAATAATTGGGGGTGAAGTGAAGGAAGAGGAGGTTGAGTTTAGAAATCACTTGTTCAAAAAAATAACACCCACTCCTTCTCTCGTGCGCCGTCCTTCTTCAACTCCAATCAGCACCACCCAGTTAGCAAGCAAACCCAAAGTATCACACACAGCTAATCCTCAGACCGCTCAAGAAATTTCTTTACTTGCAGTGAAAACTAATCTCAAGGATAAAAAACTAGAGATAAATCTTCCTGCTTTAGATTTCAGTAAAAACTGGTTTCTAGTAATAGAGTACGATCTAATTTCAGTAGAAGATGTTTTGGGGTTTGATAATCCAGGACTAACTATTCACATAGATGAGCGCTTAGCCTATCAGCAATCTGCTTTGGAAAGTGGGTCTAGGATAGTTAGTTTTAATCCAGCAGTTTTTTCTCATCAGCCACAAATCCTAACGATTTGGAGTGGTAACAGTGGTGATGAGATTAAAGACACTCATTTAATTATTAAGATGATTAAGCTTGTTCTTCAAGGCGATTATGATTTTATAGAAACTGAACCCATTAATGACTTAATAGTCACTGTTGATAATGAACCCCTTTTTACTCTAGAGTGGAGCAGTCCAAAAACAAATGATTCTAATTTAAGAAAGGCTTTGGCTTATGATATTCGTTATTCATCTGAGCCCATAAGTAAAGAAAATTGGCCTCAATCTCAATCAGTAGAAGTATTTTTACCTCAAGATTTTTCTCCACAGTTTTCAAAAAATAAGGAAGTAATTCTCATTAAATCTCCTTCAATTGATTCTGGTTATTTATCTATTCGTAGTCTTGATTCAACCGGTTTACTCTCACCCCTAGGGAAGAATGTCTTCTTTATGCTTACCGATTAACCTCTTGAGTTTCTAGTCATATTTACTGCATAATGGAATACGTGAGAAAAATCTCTGACATCGTTGCCCATATTTTTCATCCTCGTCGCTCGAACAATCATCGGCCGCGATTGCTTCATCCAGAGGCTTTATTTTTTTTAATTTTGATTTCTAGTGGCTTCGTCGCTTTACTACATCTCTTTTCTGGATTGACTAATTCAAGCAATAGTATTCTTGGATATGCTTCCACCATTACCCCCAAGCAAGTTATTGAGCTGACTAACCAAAAGAGAATTGAGCTGGGACTAGAATCACTAGTTCTCAATCAGGATTTGGCTGAGGCAGCCTTAGCTAAAGGGCAAGATATGTTTACAGACCAATACTGGTCTCATACCGCTCCAGATGGAACTGAGCCGTGGAACTTTATTCGCCAGTCAGGCTATAAATATCAGGTGGCTGGAGAGAATTTGGCTCGTGATTTTTCTAACACCGAAAGCATGATATCTGCTTGGATGGCTTCTCCAACACACAGAGCTAATATTATGAATTCCAAATATAACGAAATTGGAATAGCTGTTATAGATGGAACTCTAGAGGGTTATGAGACAACCTTAGTTGTGCAGATGTTTGGATCTCAATCCACTCGTGGGGTTAAACCCATTTTAGTAGATGATGAAGATTACTATACTGTTCAGGAATCTGGAGAGGCTGTTAAGAGGTCTCAGGCAAGGGTTTTAGCTAGCGTATTAGTTCCTGGAGGTGGGATTGAGTCTCCGCCACTATTTACACCTCTTCAACTCACCAAGGCTTTTTTCTTGGCAGTAATTATACTTATTGTGGGTACGCTCTCTTATGACACTTTAGTAATTGGACATCGAGATACTATGAGAATGGTAGGTAAGAATCTAGCTCACATTCTCCTCTTAACTGCAGTGATGTACCTAGTTATATTCTTTAAGGGAGGCGTAGTAGGATAAATTACATGCTAAAAGAACTAAAAAAACACAAACTAGTGTACGTCATTTTAATTGTAGGCCTATTTTTAGGGGTGGTTTTATTTTTAGGATCTTGGCCAGATCGTGGTCTTCAACGATTGGTCTCAATTGGCATTGCTGTTTTTTACATTCTTTGGGGAACCCTAACTCATCTTAAGGATGATCACATCACTCGAAAAGTTGTGCTAGAGTATTTAGGAGTGGGAGTATTGGCGGGACTATTATTAGTGCTGATCACTCTGTAATCAGGTATGTTATTCATCAAAAATTTACTTCTATCTCTATTTCTAATCTCATTTTTTTTATTTAACTCTGATTTGATTTACGCTCAGGGAGATGAAGCAGCCAGTGTTATCGTTTATGAAAAAGAATCTTTGTCAAAAGACATTCTTCAACTTAAGCTTCAATATCGCAGCGAGCTAGAGGAGTATAGACGCCTAGAGAATCTATATATTATCGCTAAAGACCAATACCATAACTTAGGCACACTTGCTTCTTTGGAAGATGCAGTGCAAAAAACCCAAGAAGCGATGGATTCTAGAAGCAAGGTTTTACGAACCTACCTTAGGTTGTTAAGACTAAAATTATTATCTCAACCTGGTATAGAACTTCCAGATAAAAAAGATGCCGAGCAAAGCTTGCTGTCAGCACTTCAAAAGATTGAACAACATCAGCAGCAACTAGTAGAGCCTTTAGATAAGCCTCAAATTAGTGAGATTTCCGATAATTTTGAAGATTTAGCTGTGCAAGTCGAAGAGGCAGCTTATCAAACCCTAGCGGTAATGGCTATTGGAGAGTTACAAACTATTCATGATAAAGCCATTGTTCTTAAAGATGACATGGAGGTTGAAATAGCTACCGCAGGAGGAGCTTTGAAATCAACTGAGAGGAAGAGATCATTTGATGAGACTGATCGAGTATTAAATACTCTCAAGCCAGAATTTGATGCTGTAGAGGAAAAGTTTTCTAAGCCCAGCACTTCTGGTTATAAGGGAGTTTATGGAGCTATTGAGGACCGTTTAGGTTTAATTCACTCGGCTTTATCCCAAGCCTTAACTTTTTTAGGGGAGTTGTTAAAAATATGAAATCAGACATAATGCCCGACCAAACACAATTTATGGCTGAAAGCCCATTGTATGAGGAAGTGGGGTTGGATAATGCTCCTGAAAAACCATTATCAGAGCTGGAGATTAAGAAACGCCAACAAAAGAAGGTTATGAGGATAATAATTGGCTTAGTTACTTTTTTACTAGTTATTGGGGGTATTTTTGCTTTTATTAAGTTTCGGTATGGCTCAGAGGAAGAGGCGAGTTCTGAAATTGAAGAAGTAAAATTGGATGAAGTTATTGTAGGGCCATTCAACCAAAGGCTTTTAGAATTAGAGAATGAGCTTGAGTTAGCTGATCCTAATCAGGAAGAGTTGCCGTTTCCACCTATAGATTTTGAAATTAGTCTTGAAAAATGATTTAAAGTTTTAAAAATTGCTTTCTTTGTGTCCAAAAAATATAGCTAAAGATACTCCAATAAGACAGAGTAAACATAGGAACCTGAATATTAGGGTATATCCAACTAGCTAACTGAGCAATGATCTCTGCCATCACTACCAAGTGCAGGGAGAGTTGTAGAGTTTTAGTAGAGTTAATACTAAAACGATTTAATTTAAAAAATAAGAAAATTAAGATAGCTTCAATAAAACTCATCCAAAACTTAATAAGGATAGTTATTAGAGGAATAACAATAAAATTAAGTTGTTTTGCAAGGTCAAATACCTTTTTTAATTCTTGCTTAAGTTTGAGGATGAGCTCTGGAGAGGTATTTTTATTTATAGCAATGTCTTCAGTGGGAAATAATTCAGTTAGGGGTGCATCGGTCCAAGCCCCTTGTAGATTACTAATAAAGAGCTTTTTGGAGGTAATAACAAGCAGGCTTTCTTGATTAAATTTTGTCGAAAATTGATCAGGGGAGATATCGTCAGGGATAAAATATCCTAAAAGGGGTGGGAATTGGGAGCTCTTTTCAATTGAGTTGGGATAGGGAACCTCTATAATTCTATTGGTAGAAGACCTGAGTTGATTTTCTTTCCAATAAATTTCCAACTCTGAAGGAAAATTAGTTTCTATTTCGTTTAAACTATCATTTATTTGTTGCTGGTAAACTGGAATAGTTCTCTGATTAATTCTCCAGGTTAACGTTAACCCCAAAATGATCATACTGATGATAAAAAATCTAAGACTAAACCAAAAGGGAGCTTTAAGTATTTCTAAATAATACTTTGGTGAAGTAAATAGATTACTAATAGTGTGCCAGTAAGTTTTGGGTCGCATGCTTTGTAAGTATACAAAATAGAGTATAATCTGTGCATATGCCATTTCAATTTTCAACTTTTAATGAATTAGTTGATAAAGCCATTACTCATGTGACTAGAGACTTAGCAACCCTAAGAACGGGTAGAGCGTCAACTCAGATGCTAGATCCAATCATGGTTGAGGTTTATGATTCAGAAATGAAAATCGGCGAGTTGGCCAATGCTTCAGCGCCAGATCCCAACCTATTAGTCATTAAGCCTTGGGATACATCTATTTTAGATAAGATTGAAAAAGCAATAGCCTCATCGGGGTTAAATTTTAACCCAGTTGTCGACGGAGATATTATTCGCATTGCTGTTCCCCCATTAACTGAAGAAAGACGTAAAGAGATGGTGAAGTTACTCTATCAAAAAATAGAGGGCGGTCGAGTGATGTTGCGCTCTATTAGAACTGAGGTTAAGCAAGATATTGAGAACCAAGAGGGGGAGGCCAACGTGAGCGAGGATGATATCAGACGTGATTTAAAAAAACTTGATGAATTAACACAGAAAAAAATTGATGAAATTGATAAATTGGCTAAGGACAAAGAAACAGAGTTGATGACAATTTAAACCAAGCACCACTCATGTCGATAATTATTTTTATCTTAATTTTATCTGTCCTAGTGATAATTCACGAACTAGGACATTTTTTTGCAGCCAGATTTATGGGGATGAAGGTTGAGGAATTTGGCCTAGGCTATCCACCTAGAGCCTTGAAGTTATTTAAGTGGAAAGAAACTCTTTTTTCATTAAATTGGATTCCTTTTGGTGGTTTTGTTGCTATTAAGGGTGAAGAAGAAACCTCTGGTGCTTTTCATCGATTTTCAACCAATAAAAGATTGGTAGTTATCTTAGCAGGTGCCATAGTCAATTTTTTATTCGGAGTACTAGCTTTTTCTTTAGTTTTTTCTATCTCAGGCATTCCCACGAGATTAGAGCAACCGCGAATTGGTGAAGTAGCACCTAATTCTCCAGCTGAAGAAGTTAATTTACCAACGGAAGTAAATATTTTGGGTTTGAAGGTCGGTGATGAATTAATTAAAACAGATAGTTTAGATGGGGTAATTGAAGAGATTTCTAGCCATCAAGGAGAGACGGTTAGACTAGTGACAACTGGCCACTGTCGACAACTAGAGTGTGAGGAAATTCTCCATGAGTTTGAGGTTTATTTGCGAAAACCAGAAGAAATTCCAGCTGGTCAGGGATCTTTGGGGATAGTATTTCAATCAGTAGTCTATTTAGATTATCCTTGGTATGAAATGCCGTTTAGGGGGGCTTGGTATGGCCTAGTCCAAGCTTTTTGGTTGGGCGGGGTTATTGTTGAGGGTTTGGGAGATTTATTAAAAGATATGGTAACCCTAGGACAGGTTCCTGAGGAAATAGCAGGTCCTGTGGGAATTGTACATCAGGCCACAAGTGAGGGTATTTTTGCTGAAGGATACTTAGCTTTACTAAGCTTTTCCGGTATGTTGTCAGTTAATTTAGCGATTATGAACATCCTGCCCATTCCTGCTCTTGATGGTGGTCGGGCACTATTTATCTTAATTGAGAAAATCACTGGACGAAAAAAAATTGAACGAATAGAGCAGTATGCTAACTATGTTGGTTATACCTTATTGTTAGGTTTGATTATCTTGGTTACCATTAGAGATGTAGTGAGAATATTTATCTAATTATGGCAGCTAGAAGAACAAAGAAAAGTCGAGTCAAGTCAAAACAAAGGCGTCTTCAATCATCTGGGGAAGACCTGTCCTTAGTAAGAAGTGGGGTTAGTTCAAAAGTTAAGGCAGAAGATTTACTTCATTATGATACTAGTCTCATAGTTGGTGATTTAAGAAAAACTCTAATTTCTACTCTAGTAGTTTTTGGGGCGCTGGTTGCGTTATACTACCAGCTTTGATACAACAAATAACATTGTTTAAAAGGAAAAACATGAAAAAATCAACACTACTCTTAGCCTTAGGTCTTTACTTAACTTCTTCTTTAGTATCTTTTGGTCTTTTTAGTTATTTCGGTAGTAAATCTAGCTCAGCTTCAACTAGCTCATCTCAAGATTCTCTCGATGAGACCAATAGTGGCATGCTAAGTCAGCTTTTAGATATCGATGTCAATGAAAACAAAGATCAAGTCTGCCCACTTAATGGTAAATTTTATACTCAAACCGAGCGTGATGCTTGGGCAAAACGTCGTCCTTTAGCAGTAATGATAGAAAATCACCCCGAAGCTCGACCACAATCTGGTCTCTCAGATGCTGATATAGTTTTTGAAGCTATAGCTGAAGGAGGTGTCACTAGATTTATGGGTATGTTCTACTGTGAGGTTCAACGTTTTGATACTACTTTAGCTCCAATTCGCTCAGCTAGAACTTACTTTGTGAACTGGGCATCTGGGTTTAACCGACCTCTTTATGTTCATGTGGGGGGAGCTAACTTACCAGGTCCCGCTGATGCATTGGGGCAGATATCTGATTATGGTTGGGCTGGTGAAAATGATTTAAATCAGTTTTCAATTGGATACCCCACTTTTGTTAGAGACTATAATCGAGTTGAGGGTAAAGAGGTTGCTACCGAACACACGATGGTTACTAGTACTGAGAAGCTGTGGGAAGTGGGAGTAGAGCGAGAATGGACAAATCTTTCACGAGAAAGAAAAGTAGGCTATAAAGTGGTAGGCGGAGATGACTGGCAAGAAGACTTTGAGCAGTGGTCTTTTCAAGACAGTCAACCTGAAGCAGGACAAGTAAGAGAGATCTCTCACGATTTCTGGAATGGCTATGGAGATTATTCATTACTATGGGAGTATGAGTCGGAGACAAATAGTTATAAGCGAACCATGGGTGGTGAAAGTCATGTGGATCTAAATACTAATGAGCAGATTAGAGCAGCTAATGTAATCGTAGTATTAACTACAGAAAAAGGTCCAATTGACGAGAAGAAACACATCTTATACGGCACCACAGGCAGTGGCGACGCCTTAATATTCAAGAATGGTGAGGTAGAGGAAGTAACTTGGACCAAGAAAACTCGTACTGATGAGCTAGACTTTATTGATAATCGCGGCAAACAAGTGCCTTTGGCCAGGGGACTAACTTGGATTTCAGTCGTAAGCAACGACACAGAGGTTAGTTACTAGTCTCTGCTTGCAACAAGAGTTGGGCTCGCCTACAATTTGAGTACAGATTGTTATAAGGTGGATTTAATATGACTTCTTTACAAGATTTTATGATTTCTCGAGTGAGAGTGAAGATGATGGATTTATTCTTCACTAATCCCAACGAGATGTACTATGTTAGGGAGATTACCCGCAAGATAAATGAGGAAATTAATGCTGTTCGTAGAGAACTAGATAAAATGCTCGGATATGGCTTGCTCCGAAGTGAACAGCGCGGTAATAGACTTTACTACAACCTCAATAAGCGCTATCTTTATTTTCAAGAACTTCAGCAGATGGTAATTAAGAGTACTGGTTTGGGTAAGAAAATTAGAAAATTGCGTCGAAAACTTGGCACGCTTGAATTAGTAGTTTTTTCTGGTCGTTTTGTGCGTCGTTTAGCTCCACGACAGAATGAAGTAGATGTGTTGGTGATCGGAGAAGTAGTATTACCAGAGCTAGAAGCCCTTATTAAACAAGAAGAAGAAAAAATAGATAGAGAGATTAGAGTAGCTGTTTTTGAAAAGAAAGAATTTGATTTTAGAAAAACTCGACGCGATCCATTTATTATGGATGTTTTATATGGTAGCCGGGTCATGGTCATAGGTAGTGAGGAAGAATTTGTTGACCGTCAAATCCCTGGTGTTTGATAATTAAATTTAAGTTTATGCGTAATAAAACCATACGAGTTTTTCTGCTCATTGCTCTATTGACCACAGTTAGTCTTTATATAGCCCTACCTAAAAAAATTTCTCTTAACTTTAAGTTATTTAACCAACAAGTTGAGCAAGAAATTGAGATTCCCCCATTAGATGTAACTATTCTAGGAAGACGAATCCAAAAAGACTTCGAACTTAAAAAAGGTTTGGATATTCAGGGAGGAATAGAAGTGGTTTTAAGGGCTGATATGGGTGAGATTGCAGATGAAGATAGAGAAACAGCTATTGAGAGCGCTCGAGAAGTAATTTTAAGAAGAGTTGATTTATTTGGTATTAATGAACCAACTGTGACTACTTCAAAAACTACTAATGAGTATCGCTTATTAGTTGACCTTCCTGGAGTGAGTGATCCCAATCAAGCTCTACAGCTAGTTGGCACCACTGCTCAGCTCGACTTTCGGCTGCAAAATCCTGAGCTTGCAACTGCTGAAGCTACTTCCTCAGCCATTGCCTTTTTTAATCAGTTTGAAATGACTGAGTTAACCGGCAAGCAACTCAAAAGAGCTTTGGTCCAGTTTGATCCTCAGACAAATGAGCCTGTCATTGCACTAGAGTTTGATGAAGAGGGACGAGAGATATTTGCAGCTATAACTCAAGAAAATGTGGGAGAAGTGTTAGCAATTTTCTTAGATAGTTATCCCCTAGCTATGCCACGCATAAATACTCCCATTCTTGATGGTCGAGCAGTTATGACCGGTGGCTTTGATTTAGAAGGAGCCAAACAAACAGCTATTCAACTTAATGCTGGGGCCTTACCCATACCTATTGAGATTATTGAACAGCGTCAGTTGGGAGCTAGTTTGGGTCAGGAGGCGGTAGAAAAAAGTGTTAGAGCAGGTTTAATTGGAATTGGATTAGTAATGGTCTTCATGATCATGCTTTATGGTTGGAAAGGCCTAATTGCAGACCTAGCATTAATTATTTATGGCGTGCTAACAGTTGCCATCTATAAAGTTTTAGGAGTGACACTCACTCTTCCTGGCATAGCCGGAATGTTACTCACCATTGGAATGGCTGTGGATGCGAATATTTTAATTTTTGAACGAATGAAAGAAGAGTTGAGACTAGGTAAGGCTTGGAAAAGAGCCATGGAGCTTGGATTTGGTAGGGCTTGGGATAGCATTAAAGATGCCAATGTTGCCACGATTATGACAGCATTAGTTTTAATTAACCCCTTGGATTTTAATTTTTTAAATACCAGTGGAATGGTGAGAGGTTTTGGGCTTACTTTACTAATCGGTGTTTTGATAAGTTTATTTACTGGTGTTGTAGTAACTCGAACTTTCATGCGCCTCTTTTTAAGAGACACAAGTTACAAAAAGAATATGAGGAGTAAAAGCAAATGAACTTCATGAAGTGGCGCTGGCTTTACTTTTTAATTTCACTCTTAGTGATTGTTCCTGGTTTTATTTCTCTAATCATCTTTGGTTTAAAACCAGCTATAGATTTTACAGGTGGAAGTTTGTTGGAAATTAACTTTATTGAAATAACTGAAAATCAAGAGTTAAGTGTGGCTAGTTTGGAAGAAAGCCTCGACGAAGTTTATGAGTTGAGCTCAATTCAACAATCTGGAGAAAATAGGGTAGTTCTGAAAGGCAAACACATTACTAATGATCTCAAGAATCAAGCTTTAACCATCCTCACTGATGAGTATGGGGAGATTATTGAGGAGAGATTTGAAGCTGTGGGACCATCATTGGGCAAGGAACTTCTTGCTAAAACCTTAACTGGGGTTATTATTGCAGCAAGCTTGATTATGATTTACGTCTGGATTCAATTTAGTGAACTAAAATACGGGGTAAGTGCAATCCTAGCCATGTTCCATGATTCATTGATTCTTTTAGGAATATTTAGCCTATTGGGTTATTTTTATGGCATAGAGGTTGATATGCTATTCGTAACTGCTCTATTAACCACGCTCTCGTTTTCTGTTCACGACACTATTGTTGTTTATGACCGAATTAGAGAGCTGAGAGGCAAATATCCTCGTTATTCATTAGTGAGCTTAGTGAATACCGCTGTCACAGAAACTCTAAGCCGCTCTATCAATAATTCGGTTACTATTATCATCATGTTGGCAGCACTTGCTGCGCTAGGCGGAGATACTATACGTTGGTTTGCAGTAGCTTTATTAATTGGTGCCATCACCGGCACCTATTCTTCAACCTTTACTGCTGCACCACTACTTTTACTTTGGGAAGATGTGGCTGATAAGTTGCGTCATCGGCGGAAAAATAAAAAATAGCTATTTTTTAATAGATTCTTTGGCTAATTCAATTAATTTTTCTTTAGTATTAATCTCTGGATTATCTAAGACTTGTTCTAATAGTTTGTTTAAAACCTCACCCAACCATGCTCCTGGCTTAAGTTTAAATTCTGTCATTAAGTCGTGACCGTTAATAGCTAGATCAGTTACCTCCATGGGTTGATTAAGTTGTTCAATCATGCGTTGTTTCATTTCTTCCAGGCGCCAGCTAGTTTTTCTAGCTCCGCTACCTAGACGATCAGCCTCACGAACATCAAGAATATCGTCTATATTTTCCAAACTTACTCTGCGCATAAAACGACGAATGGAGGCATCATTGTTTTGGGGTTGATAGTAAAACATGTGATACCTAACAAGGGTAAAAAGGCGACGACGTTGATTTTTAGATAATTTTAGTCGCTTGGCTATTTTATCTGCAGTTCTAGAGCCAACAATTTCATGATTATAAAAAGTAATCTTATTATCTCTAATTTCAAAAGTTTGGGGTTTAGCAATATCATGGAGTAAAGTAGCTAACCGAACAACTGGATCTGGACTAGGACATTCTTTCAAAGCATCTAGGCTATGAGTCCAGACATCGGTATTATGATGACCGCCTTGCTCTACACCTTTACACTTAATTAGTTCTGGTAAGATGAACTCAAGCAATCCAGTCTCGTCAAGTAAAACGATGCCCTCAGCTGGATATTCGCTAGCAATAATTTTCAAAAATTCATCACTAATTCTTTCCCAACTAATATTAGTGATTAGCTTAGCGTGAGCGATAATAGCTTCAAAGGTTTCATCGCTAATCTGCATGTTCAGCTGTACTGCAAATCTAACCGCCCTGAGCATTCTCAGTGCATCTTCTTGAAGTCTATCCGTGGCATCCCCAACTGTGTTAACCCGATGTTGCCCAAGATCATCCAATCCTTTAAAAGGATCGATGAGCTCGAATTCATCGCCTTTCAGATGTTTCAGTGCCATGGCATTAATCGTGAAGTCTCTTCTCTCAAGATCTTCTTGAATAGTTTTACCCCAAGTTAGTTTTTTAGGATCAGGTCGACGAAAATCTGCATATACTTCACCAGATCGATAAGTGGTAATTTCAAAATTATGTAACCAGTTAGCTTGGGATTCTACTTTTTTAATCTCCTCAGGAGTGCCAAGAGATTCATGGATCTTAGAGGCATTGGCTAAATCAATGATTTTATTTTTTGGTGGTAGGTGCGGTTTTGGTAGCTCAGCTTCTGTTGGCTCAATATTCATTTGTTTAAGCAACTCTTCATGAGTGATAGCAACTGTGCCAAACTCATTTTCATAAAAGCTTTCTGGGAAAAGTTGCTGAATTTCTTCTGGAGTGGCATTGGTGGTAAAGTCAAAGTCTTTAATAGCTTGACTTGAATCAAGTTTCTGTTGGGTGGCTATAATAATGTCACGTACGGCTCCACCTACTAGATAAGCCTCAAAGCCCCCATCGCGCAGGGTTTTAATAATAAATAGGGCCTCTTCTCTAATTGATAGTTTCATGATGCTGTTTTATAGTGATTTCTTTATTATACTAAGGTCAAATGAACTGGCATATTGTTGACTCTACTATACCGCAGAGCGTTGCAGAATTAAGAGATATTTTAGTTAAAAATCTTAGATTAGCTAATCCCGATGATTTTTTCTCCCCTAAAAACCCCTTAGATATTTCTTTATCTGAAGTAGAGATAGATGAAGAACAGGTTGGGGCAGCGGTTCAGAGAATTTTTCAGGCTAAAAAAAATCAAGAAGAGATTATAATTTTTGGTGACTATGATGCTGATGGAGTTTGTTCGACTGCCATCTTATGGAAAACCCTACATGAGTTGGGTTGCAAAGTTGTCCCCTTTATTCCTTTGCGTGAAAAACATGGTTATGGATTATCAAATAAGGCTCTAGATGATTTGTTAGCTAAAAATAAGCCAGGTCTAATCATTACTGTTGATAACGGGATAGTGGCCCATGCTCCAGCTCAGAGAGTTATAGATGAAGGAATTGATTTAATTATTACCGATCACCACCAGCCAGAAGATGAGATGCCACCCGCAACAGCGGTGGTTCACTCTACTAAATTATGTGGTGCCACCGTTGCTTGGATGCTAGCAAGAGAGACATTGAAAGCAGCTGGAGAAAAAATAGTTGATGGTTGGCAGCTAGATTTAGCTGCGATTGCCACTATTGCCGATCAGGTTCCCTTGCGAGAAGCCAATAGGAGTTTTGCTAAATATGGACTAGAAGCTTTAAGAAAATCTAATCGCCTGGGCCTCAAAGCTTTATTTACTCAAGCTACTCAGGATCAAAAAACAATTAATTCTCAGTCAGTGGGTTTTGGAATTGCACCACGAATAAATGCCATGGGGAGGTTGGGGCATAGTATGGATGCCTTGCGCCTGCTTTTAACTAATAACAAATCACGAGCTGAGCAGCTAGCTAAAATTTTGGGTGAAACTAATATTCAGCGTCAGGAGATGACTTATGAAATGTATGGCCATGCGTTGTCTCAATCTGATGATTGGAAGCAAGAACACATCATTATTGTCCACTCAGATGAGTATCATGAGGGAGTAGTGGGGTTAATTGCGGGTAGATTGATGGAGAGGTTTTATAAGCCAGTGATTGCAATTAGTGTAGGTGATGGCATTGCTAAAGCCTCGGCTAGAAGCGTGCCGGGAGTAAATATTGTAGAGCTAATTCGTGAAGTTAGAGATGATTTACTAGATGTTGGTGGGCATCCCATGGCAGCTGGGTTTGGGCTTGAAGAAAAAAAATTGGATAAAGTTATAGCTAGATTAAAAAAACTAGCTAAAGAAACAATTGATAAAAAATTACTTAATCCAAGTATAGATATAGAAGCAATCATTCCTTTTGAGTTAATTAATGAAAAGTCAATCCAGATGGTGGGTGAGTTTGCACCCTTTGGTCAGGGTAATGGTGAACCAATTTTAGGTTTTAAACAGATTGAAGTCTTACAAGTTTTTACCATGGGAGCTGACAATCAACATCTAAAAATCATTGGCAAGGGAGATGATGGAGTGACACCGATCAACTTCCTTTTTTGGCGAAGGGGTAGCTTAGCAGAAAAAATTGCTTCTGGAGATAAGATTGATGTAGCAGGTGTTTTAGAGGTTAATGAATGGCGGGGAAAGAAAAGCGTACAGATTAGAGTTAAAGATATCAAGATTACTTCTTGACCAATTGTATCAATTAGTTAAAATGTAAAGATTATGAGTAGTTCTTACACAACTCACCGCAGTTATTTTTTTAACCTTATTTGGAAGAAGGTAACGCGGGGTGTGTAATTAATACTTAAAAACACATTTAATAGCCCCGCCAAGAAGCGGGGTTTTTTAGTTTTAGGGGCAACAAGGCGTTTTCCCAGAAGATTAAATACAAGATATGTGTGCTGCACCTTAACAACTCAATCGAAATTAATCTCTGGGTAGCCGTGAGGAGATGAACTATAGCGCGTCTCCTCTCCGCTGCTCAGAGAATTCATCTGGATTTTTCAGGCACGGTTTTTCTTATTGGAGTTAGTTCATTATTGGAGGCATCTTAGTATGAAGAAGAAAAGTAAGGGACAAAGAAAAAGGGATAAAAAAAAGAAAAGGAAAAAGAAAATTGAAATAGCAAAGAAAAAGTACTCTCACCTGTTAAGAAAAAGGTAAATATTTTCGATTGAACAAGCACCCGCTTGTTTAATCTTTTGTAGTTAATTAATTTTGACTGCGAGAGATTACAAGCGGGTGATAAAGGTGCCAAGATTAATTATGGTATAATAGTATAAGTTATAGAGACTTTGCCAGAATTAATACTCTGGCAATTCTGTTTAATATAGTTTTGATAAAAACATCGCGTTTTTATTTAAAATTATCAAAACACACCGCACCTTAACATACCATTAGAAAACTATTTCTCAGGTGATTATGAGGAGATACTGTCACGTGTCTTTTTATATTCACCTGAGAACACGCTGTGTCTCAGGCATTAATTTTGTCCAGGAACATAAATGTTTCCTGCAAAGAACAAGCATTAACAAGGAGGCTTAAATAAGAAATAAATTTGAGGTTTAACAAGTAAATTTTTAATTCAAATAACACTGATATGGAGATGAACAACGATGAAGATGCTTAAAAAATACATTGCCCCAATTATTACCCTTCTAGTTTTCGCTGGCGCATCTTTTGCTGCCGCAGCAATCGAATATTGTATTGACGGCACTGTTTGCCAGGGGAAAGCCACCAAAAGCCTGAACGAGAAAGGCATCTGCCCTGCTTGTCAGTCAAAAATTGATGCTGAAACCCAATATGCGTGGGAAGAGAAAGAGGCCAAAGAAAAGTCGGTCTAAAATTTCCATTTAGTTTCAATAGTGGTATGGCGAGGATATTACTCGCCTACCATTCTTTTGTAGTTAGATTCATTTTAACTATGAGGGAATGTAGGCGAGTAATGCTGGTGCTCAAGTTAATTAATTTTAGAAGAAGACAATGCGTTTTTATCTAAGATTAAAAAACAAATTGCACCTTAACATTTCAGTTTAGAAACTAATAGTTTCTGGGTGGCAATGAGGAGATAAGCAGTTGTCTTTTTGTTGCCGCCCGGAAGCATCGTTGCTTACAATTCACCGTGGCGCAAAAGGAGTATTTATTAAAAATTTGTTTGGATTTATCACTGATGTTTTTTAAAAGATTTGAATCAGAATTAGGAGATTTCTATGTTACGGAAAATGTTTTGGATATTACCTATTGGGTTTTTGTTTTTAATTGGTGGGGCAAAAAGTAAACCAGAAGAAAAGTCTTGCTCTTGCTCTCATGAAATACCAGACGGGTATGTTCCTGACAATACACTGATTTGCAATTGCGGAAATACTCATACAGGTAAAGGCAGCAAGTGTATTCCTTGTCAAAAGGGAAATCACACTTACATCACCTACGCCGAATATCGTAAGTTAGTGTTGAAAGAATAAGTTTCAAGAACTGAAATGGACAAGTGACCTCGTCGCTTGCCCATTTCTATGCAGTTAATTATTTGACTATATGGAAATGCAAGCGGCGAGGGCAGTGTGTTTAATTTTTTTTATTAATATCTTATTAAAGGTAGAGACTCATCTTATTTTAGTTACCGCTTAGGTTATAATAAAGTCTTATGAAGCGCACTCTAATTTCTCAAACTAAAGAATTAATTGGTGAAACAGTCACCCTTAAGGGCTGGGTAGATACTAAGCGCGATCACAGCAAAGTTGTTTTTATTGATCTTCGTGACAGAACCGGAAAGGTCCAGTGTGTTGGTTTTGGTGAAATGGCTAAAATTAGAGAACTCACCATAGAATCAGTCGTAGAGGTAGAAGGTGTAGTTCAAAAACGTGGTGAAAAAAACATTAATCCAGATTTAGAAACGGGTAGCATAGAAATTTCGATTTCTAACTATAAAGTTCTCAACATGGCTAAAGACCTTCCCATCACACTCGACACCGATGGGAGAGATATTGGTGAAGAACCACGACTCAAGCATCGCTACCTAGATTTGCGCAGAGAGAGAATGCAAAAAAACCTGCGCCTACGCTCTGATTTTATTCAATCCTTACGCGAATCTTTATGCGAGCGTGAATTTGTAGACATTGAAACTCCAATGCTTACTCAATCTACTAAAGAAGGTGCACGCGACTTTATTGTGCCCTCTCGTTTCCAACCTGGAAAATTCTACGCTTTACCCCAGAGCCCTCAGCAATATAAGCAACTTTTAATGACCGCAGGTTTTGAGCGTTACTTTCAATTTGCTCGCTGTATTCGTGATGAAGACCTACGAGCTGATAGAGGTTTCGAGTTCACTCAGCTAGATCTTGAAATGAGTTTTGTAGAGCGGGACGATGTCATGAAGACAGTTGAAGATGTGACTAAATTAGCAGTTAAAGCCGTGGGTGGTAAGCTTAAAGATGAAAAATTTCCAGTTTTTACTTATGAGCAAGCAATGGATAAATTTGGAGCAGATAAATTTGATTTACGAACTGAGGAAGAAAAGAAGCAAGGAATAATTTCTTTTGCTTGGGTGGTTGATTTTCCTTTCTTTAAAGAAGTTGATAAAGAAGATGCAGCAGAAGTAGCTGATGGTAAGAGTGGCTGGACCTTCACTCACAATCCCTTTAGTGCACCTCAGGAAGAGTTTGTTCAAGATCATCTAGAGGGCAAAAACTTAGGTAAAATTCTAACTACTCAATATGATCTAGTTTGTAATGGTTATGAAGCAGGTGGTGGCAGTATTAGAGCTCATGATCCAGAAGTACTTAAGGCTACCTTTAAAAATATGGGTTACTCTGATGATGAGATAGAAGAGAGTGTGGGTCATATGTTAAGAGCTTTTGAAGTTGGTACCCCGCCCCATGGGGGGATTGCGCTAGGCATAGATCGCTTAGTAATGATTTTAACTGGAGAAACTTCACTTAAGGAATCAATTGCTTTTCCGATGACTTCTACTGGTAGAACTGCTGTTATGGGCGCTCCTAGTGATGTAGAATCAGGTCTTTTAGATGAGTTAGGACTAGAGATCAAAAAAGAAAAAAACCAGAAGTAGTTTCCTTGAGCCAACTGTTTTAAAATGAAGATGTGTCTAAACTCCGATTTGATCAATATTTGGCTTTGATATTACTATCCTTAGTGTTTTTATTACCGGTTAAAACAGTCCCAGCTCAGGAGGACGTCTCTCCCGAAGTAGAATTACTCAAAATTCATCCCATTCCTGTTTTAGATAGTGATCAGCAATCAGAATCATTTATCGCTAGCTTATCCGCTCAGTCAATTGTAGTTGTAGATGTTGGTTCAGCTGCAGTTTTGTTAGAAAAAAATTCCTATCAAAAGGTTGCTCCGGCCTCAACCACTAAACTGATGACTGCTCTAGTGGCTACTGACATCTTTAGCTTAGATGAAGTCATCTCAATAAAAAATACACCACTTAACATCGGTCACTCAATTGGGTTTCAAGTGGGTGAAGAATTTCTAGTTAAAGATATCTTGAAAGCTTTACTAATTAACTCAGGTAATGATGCAGCTGAAATCTTAGCTCAAAATCATCCACAGGAACGAGCTGGTTTTGTGCAGGAAATGAATGATGTCGCCTGGAAACTACATCTTCAACACACCTCTTTTATCAATCCCTCTGGTTTAGATGCAGCAGCTCATTATAGCTCTGCTTTTGATTTGTCTTTAATTACTCGTGAGCTAATGCAAGATGAGTTTCTAAAATCTGTTGTCGGCACCAAGCAGGCTACTATCACTGATAGTTCCAGCACCAATCAATATTGGTTTCTAAATACTAATCTTCTATTAGGAGTTGAACCTGGGGTAGTCGGGGTTAAAACTGGCACAACAGATTTAGCTGGAGAGGCCTTAATTACCCAGGTAGAACGAGAGAATCATGAGGTTCTAATTGTAGTTTTGGGTAGTCAAGATCGATATAGTGATACCAAGCAAATCATCAATTGGATCTTTTCTCATTATCAATGGATAGATATTTGAGTATCATAAAACTATGTCCGAAGACAACGAAGTTAAAAGTTCTGGATTAACTCTAACAGAAGCGACTCATTTTGGGCGTTTGACGGTTAAATACGGCAGTATATTTTTAGCAACCCTGATTGTGGGAAGAATTTTTTTAAGGTCAGCAGTTGCTTTTTGGAAAGCAATGAACCCTCCGCCCCCACCCCCACCAACAGTTGGCTTTGGACGTTTACCAACTATTCCTTTCCCGATTCAATCTGCAGAGGATAAACCTCAATCTTATCGTTTGGAAACAGCTAGTGGTACCACCCCTAGTTTTGGTGATAGAGCTAAGGTTTTTTTAATGCTTAGGTCTACGCCCAATCTTTTGGCTGATCAGCGAGGTAGGGAGGTGGCAGCTACCTACAACTTTGTTTTTGAGCCAGAGGTAATTGGCGCTAATATTTATCGCTGGAGAAAATCTCAGCCTCTAGAAACAAAGCTAGAAATGAACATTTTTAATAGTAATTTTGAGATTAGTAGTAATTATCTATCAAAACCAGAGTTGCTCTCAAATAATAATTTACCCGATGACTTTGAAGCTGTGCAGTTAGTTAAAGATTTCTTAAAAAACAGCGAGCTACTACCTCAAGATATAGCTACAGCTGCTGGAGAGATTGTCTACCTCAAGGCACTCGGAGGGGAATTAGAGCCAGCTGTAAGTTTTTCTGATGCCGATTTTCTGCAAATTGATCTAAACAGAATGCCAATCGATAATCTTTATCGCATGTATGGCTCTGAGGGATACAAGGGATCAGTTCATGCCATTATCAGCGGTGCTTTCAAGGGTAGTAACTCCATTGTGGAGATAGAGTTCTCATATCAAGATGTTGATTATCAGCAGATGGAAACCTATCCCGTTAGATCCTCTCAAGAGGCACTCAGAGCACTTCAAGCCGGTAAGGGGTATATTGCTGATTCAGGAAATGAAGATGAGGCAATAGTTCGTCGAGTTTCTTTAGGTTATTATCAATCAGATGAAGAACAAGATTATTTACAACCCATTTATGTTTTTGAAGGCGATCAAGGATTCTTAGGATATGTTCCTGCCGTATCTATGGAATATATCCAGACTCAAGAGTAGTATAATGCACCAATTATGACAGCCTCTACACCTATTCGTACTCGGATGGCTCCTAGCCCCACGGGAGATATGCATGTTGGTAGTATGGCAACTCTATTAAAAAACTATGCTTTTGCAAAAAAGAACGGTGGCCAGTTCATTTTAAGAATTGAAGATACAGATCAAAATCGATTGATTGAGGGTAGTGAAGCGGAGTTAAAGCGGGTGATTCGTGATTATGGTCTAGATTGGGATGAGGGGCCTGGCAAAGATGGTGGACATGGTCCCTATGTTCAATCACAACGATTAGAAATTTATCAGAAAAAGGCCCAAGAATTAATTAATAAGGATCTAGCCTATTACTGTTTTTGTTCCAAAGAAAGATTAGAGCAGATCAGGGAGGGTCAGAGAGCTGGGAAGAAACCACCTCGATATGATCGACACTGCTTGAGTTTATCCAAAGAAGAAGCTAAAGAAAGAATCTCGGCTGGAGAGAAGTACGTAGTTCGTCTTAAAGTACCAGCTAATCAAGAGATTAAGTTTATTGATTTACTAAGAGGTGAAATAACTGTCAACTCTGATGAGATTGATGATCAGGTACTAGTTAAATCTGACGGTTATCCCACCTATCATTTAGCAGTAGTAATAGATGACCATCTGATGGAAATCTCACATATCATGCGAGGCGAGGAATGGATTAGCTCAACACCTAAAAGAATTTTGCTCTACAAGGCCTTTGGATGGCAACCGCCTATATACGCTCATATTCCAATATTCCTAAATCCAAGTGGTAAGGGAAAAATGAGCAAGCGCAAAGGCACTGTTTCGGCTCGTTTGTTTTTAGATCAGGGATATTTACCAGAAGCAATGCTAAACTTTTTTATGATATTAGGCTGGACCCCCAAAGATCAGCGAGAAATACTAACTTTAGAAGAGTATATCAATGAGTTTGATCCTAAAGATATTAGTGCTAAATCTGTAGTTTTTGATCTAAATAAACTTAAGTGGATGAATGGTGTCTATATTAGAAATCTAGAACTTGATGAATTAAAAATCAGATTAAAACCATTTTTACCTGAAGATTTTCCAACCGAAAAATTAGAAATAATTTTACCTTTAATTCAGGAAAGACTTGAGACTCTAGCTCAAATTGAAGAACTAACTGATTTTTTCTATCGAGAGATTGAGCTTGATCTAGATAAGTTATTAAAAAAAGCGAATCAAGAAATAGTTTTAGAGGAGTTGAGTAAAACTCAAATAGCTCTAGATTCTCTCTCAGAGTGGTCAATAGAGTCTATTGAAAAAACTATTCGAAGCCTTCAGGAGAGCGGTAGTTGGAAAAGAGGACAGTATTTTATGATGTTAAGATTAATAATGACTGGTCGCAAAGTCAGCCCACCCCTATTTGAGACAATTCACGCGCTAGGAAGAGACACGGCTAGAGACAGACTAGCAAATGCCCACCAACTCGTTGCATAATGTTACTATGCCAACCGCTAAGACCAAGCAATCAGCTAGTGACAAACTTCGGATAGTTAAAGAAGTCTGTGATCAAGCTAAGCAGCGTTTTGATGAAAAACACCAAGATTTAATTAATTGGATGAAAGAAAATGAGATTTCTTTCAGCGATGTCCGCTTGGTTTCTCAGCAGCTTTTGGCAGCTACCTCTCTTGCGGGGGCCGTAGCTATGAATAGTCCTGAGGGAATGGTGGAGGTCCCGCATATTCAAGCTCAAGAAAAAACTAAAGATGATTTTCTAGCTCTAGTAAGTCAAGAGGAGCATGATGAGATCATGAAAAAATTGGAGAGCATTGTCCAGATGCCTCCAGGGCATATGGAAAAAGAAACTGAGTTGTATTTAGAACAACAGTTAAGTGAAATTTTAAATTTTGAGGTTACAGCTGAGCTGGAAGGACAAAGACTAAACCACTCGATTGGGATTATGGGTGGGGAACAACATTTGTATCGTTTTCCCGGAGATAACTTAGGCCAACACGATGCATATCAGGAAGCTGGGATTGCTCCCAATCGAGGCGCCTTTGGCTGGTTCACAGAAAATGGTGAGTTAACTGAGAAAGCGATTGCTCGTGAAAAATATTACTTTGCAGTACAAACCCTATATTTATCAAATTGGAATAGTGAGCATCAAACCCTAAAACCTTGGTATAAGTTTCGTAAAATGGTGGTGATTAACCCCGCAGAAAGAATGGCCGTAGTAGCAGTGGTGGGCGATGCCGGCCCGGCTGCTTGGGTACAAAAACAGTTTGGCGGTTCTCCAGAGGTAATTCGCGAAGCCAAAATTTGGAGCCCCAAAAGTAGAGGTAGAGTCTTACTCCTCTTTGTTGATGATCCTGATGATAAGATACCCTTAGGTCCAATCAGCCTAGAAGCAACCAACCAGATGTTGGCAGATGCAGAAAGTAATAGTACAGCTAATTAACTATGACTGAGAAAATTCACCCATTTTCAATCGTCTCCAGAGAGAATATTAAACCGTTTATAGGTAAATTTAAGGAATCTAAAATCTTTGACGAAATTACTGAATTGGCAGCTGATAATGGTGAGGTTTTAAAAGAAATTAGAAATAAGATAGCAGAGCACTTAGATAGAATCATTATCGCTAATTTAAAAATAGCTTTCGGTGGACAAGAAGAAGATGAGCTTCTATCTTTTTTGGTAGATTTAACTCAATTGAGATCTGGTGAAGAGCAAGTTGCTTTAATTGAAAAAAAGTTTATGGGAGCAAGCTCTTTTTGGCAGATGGTGGAGGCAGATTTATATGAAGATTTGCTCAAGCCACTAAAAGAGTTGTTTAGGGAAAATCTATAATGATCACCACCAACCTCTTCGTTGGCTCACGCTACCCAGTAGATCGAAAAAAAATCAGACAAAAAGTCCAGGAAATATTGGAGAAAAATAAAATAGAGAAAGCCCAAGTAGATGTTTCTATTGTTGGTAATAGAAAGATTAAGGAATTAAATGAATCCAAGCTCAAGCATCAAGGCGTTACAGATGTACTCTCTTTTCCACAGCATGAGAAAGATAAACTAGAAGATTTCCCCCTGCCCAATGAAATTCCTCCTCATTTGGGAGATGTTGTGATTTGTTTTCCAGAAGCAGTTAAAACTGCCAAAAGATACGGTAAAATGGTAGATGATCAGATCTGCTTCTACCTAGAGCATGGTTTAATGCACTTATTAGGTTATCATCATGATTAAATTATGAGCTGGCATCGACTTTATAGACCAAAAACAATTAAGGGGCTCCATTTATCTAATATAAGGGAGACCCTACAGCAGTTTATGGAAAAGGGTCAGATCCCCCAAGTACTCTTGTTTGCTGGGCCCAAAGGAACAGGTAAAACTTCATCCGCTCGAATTATTGGAGCCATGTTGAATGATCCACAGAACGAAAGAATCATTGATTATCAATTTTTTAATGGCTCTAAACCTAAGAAAATGGTTTACCTGGAGCCCGATGAAAAAAGAGATTTTAACGATCGTATCTACCGCGGTCAATCATTTATAGTTCAAGAAATGGATGCTGCTAGCAATCGTGGGATTGACGATGTTCGAGATTTAAAAGAAAGAGTTGCTCTTCCACCTCAAGATGGAAAGATGACTGTCTATATTCTAGATGAAGCCCACATGTTAACTACGGCAGCCTTTAATGCTTTATTAAAGTTATTGGAAGAGCCTCCCGCACATGCAGTTTTTATCTTGGCTACAACTGAGCTCCATAAAATTCCAGAAACAATCAAATCTCGCTGTAGCGTGCTCCATTTTCGTAAGGCAACTCATGAGGAGATCAATCAATCTTTGGTTTGGGTTCTAGAAGAGGAAGGGATTAAATATCAAGATGAAGCGCTAGACTTAATTTGCGAACTTGCTGATGGCAGTTTTAGGGATGCAGTTAAGCTTTTAGAAATGGTGGCCACTAATGGTAAAGTTACAGCAGAGAGAGTAGAGGTAGTCCTATCTGCCTCCGTTAATAAGGATGTAGTTCAACTATTAGTCTATGTTTTAGATAAAGATGAAAAATCAGTAGTAGAGCTTTTTGAAGATTTGAGATCAAGAAATGTTGATGAGCAGTTCTTCTTCAAATCTGTTTTGAACTATCTTCATTCTTGTTTATTACAAACTCTAAAAGTTAAAACCGGGAAGCCATTCACATCTCAGGCAATAGCTCTATTCCTTCTTAGAGAGCTATCCCAAATTGAGCTCACTCCCTCCCCAATTTCTCACTTACATCTGGAACTGAAGGTTTTAGAGTTAATTGCTCGAGCAAGTGATAAGAGTAAAGGTGGTTCAGAAAAAATAACCCCATCGTCTCGGGAGCCCTCAATTCTTAAAAAGTCTGCTTCTAAAAAAGTTTCACCAACCTCTGTTCAAAAAAAAATTCTAAATCTAGTTGAGGACGAAATTTTAGATGAGGGGCCATCTGGAGATAGTAAAAAGTTACTAAAAAACTGGACTGATTTATTGGCAGCAGTTAAGCTACGGAACATAACTTTAGAAGCTCTTCTTAGATCAGCTAAGCCACTGAAAGGCGTTAATGGAACTGCACAGGTTCAGGTTTTTTATAAATTTCACAAAGAACAATTAGAGCAACCTAAGTTTAAAGCCTTAATTGGAGAGTGTGCTGCTCCTATCGCTGGTGGAAGAGTTAAAATTGAGTATGAACTCTCCGAAGTTCCCCAAAAAGCTGAGCTGAGAGAAGATAAGAAAACAGAAGATTTAGCTACTCTAGCTGAGGAAGTACTGGTGTAGTACAATTTGAGAATATTATTAGCAATCGATTAATTTAAAAAGGAAAAATATATGGCAAATCCATTAAAAGCACTGGGCAACTTAAATGAGCTCAGAAAACAGGCTAAAAAAATGCAGCAAGATTTAGCTGCTGAAGAGATTAGGGTTGAAGAAGGAGATGTGGTGGTGGTAATTTCTGGCGATCAAAAGATTAAACAGTTTTCTGTTCAGGGTATTTCCAGCCAAGATGCAGTTGATGTATTAAACAAAGCTATTAAAAAATCTCAAGAATTAGCTGCCAAGAAGCTACAATCCATGACCGGTGGCTTAGGTGGAATGATGGGTGGCAACTAAGCCATACTTTCATGAAGCTGCTCTTTGCCACTACCAATCAAGGCAAACTCAAAGAAGCTCAACAAATTTTAAGTAGATTTAACATAGAGTTGCTTTCCATAAATAACTTTAAGAAACTACGCGGTGTAGTAGTTGAGGAAACAGGGGATACCCTTAAAAAAAATGCTTTTCTAAAAGCCAAGACTTTTGGAGATTTAGCTGGAGTTATGACCTTGGCTGAAGATTCGGGCTTGATGGTGGATGCATTAGATGGACGGCCTGGAATTCATTCGGCCCGTTTCGGGTCAAGTGTTAATGAGCGCAATCAAAGACTCTTAAAAGAGATGAAGGAGGAAAAAGAGCGAACTGCTAGATTTATATCTGTATTTTGTCTTTATGACCCCCAAACTCAAGAAGCTCAGTACACAAAAGGCATAGTAGAGGGCTCAATTGCCACTGAGCCAAAGGGAGAACTGGGATTTGGCTATGATCCAGTATTTATCCCAGAAGGATCTAAAAAGACCTTTGGAGAATCTGGAGAAGAGCTAAAAAATCGAATCTCCCACCGCAGGCAAGCTATAGAAAAGTTAAAAACTTTAATGCTATCATAATCAGGTGAGTAAAAAATTATATTATTGGTTGTTTGGTTTGATTTTACTAATTGCAACTTGTTTGCGTTTTTATCAACTGGGTCAAGTTCCTCATGGAATGACTTGGGATGAGGCTGCTATTGGCTATAATGGCTTTGCTGTTCTCAATACTCGTCGCGATGAATGGATTCATCGCCTCCCAATTTCCTTTATGTCTTTTGGTGATTTTAAGGCTCCCCTGGCCATTTATCTAAATGGTTTTTTTACCGCGATTTTTGGAATGAATCTTTGGGCAGTACGCTTTCCCTTTGCCTTAGCTTCAATTGCAGCTATAGCTGGAATGATGTTACTAGTTGAAAAAATTAGCCAGAAAAAATGGGCTCTAGTAGCTGGAGCAATGATGACTTTCTCTCCATGGCACATTCACTATTCGAGAGCTGGATTTGAGTCAGGAATGTCATTAGCTTTTTCTATTTGGAGTTTATGTTTTTTATTTTTATATATAAAAGCTAAGCGAAAACAATTTTGGAGTTTGGGATTAGCAGTAGTTCTTGCTGTTTCATCACTATATACCTATCACAGTGCTAAGTTAGTTGTACCCTTAATAATTTTAATCATCATAGCTTGGTATAAGAAAGAAATACTAAAAAAAGCTAGAATATCCCTGACAGCTGCTGGTTTGGGCTTGGCTCTCATCATGCCCATGATCTGGGATTCAGTTAAGGGTAAGGGTTTAGAGAGATTGGGAACAACAATTTTAGATGAGTTATCTGGTTGGGAATTAATTACCACCATTATTAATCAGTTTTTAGCCCATTTAAGGCTCTCGTTTTTAATTCAAGGGGCAACAACAACTCTTCGTCATGGTGATGGTACTTGGGGTGTATTGCTACCCACAACTTTAATCTTAGTAATATTAGGTATGTATTTTGGTTTAAAAAACTTTAAAAGTAAAAGAAAAGATGAGGTTTTTTATCTTGGTTTAGCTTTAGTTTTAGTAGGTCTAGTCCCAGCTGCCTTAGGTGAAGAGATTCCTCATAGTAATCGTGCTTTATTATCTTTACCAGGATTTATTTTATTAGCAGTTTTTGGGCTAAAGACTTTAGTCAATCAAATTAAGAAAATAAAAGTTAAAAAAAGTATTGTGGGAACTTTAGTTTTAGCTCACTTCTTATTTTTTATAGCTTATACCTCTTACTACTACACTGTTTTTGCTAAAGAATCAGCCACAGATTTTAAAGATGGGTATTTAGAAGCCTTCGAATTTGTGGTGCCTTATGAGGAGCAGGTGGAGAAAATTTTATTCACTAGTGATTATGGGCAGCCATATATCTATGCTCTTTTTGTTCGCCAAACTAATCCCATTTGGTATCAGGGTGGTTCGCTGATTAAGTATGAATTTAAAGATGAAATAAATGTAGGAGATCTAGTGAGAGAAAATACAGTTATTGTGGCTAGTGATAAAGACGAGATTGAGCCTGGTTGGGCTGATTATATAGTTCGCGGCAGCAATGATGAAGTTAGATTTAAAATATACTTACCAAAGGAAAAATGAAGCGACGCATTTTTTGGTTATCCTTTACTGTAATTTTGATTGTAGCTAGTAGTTTAAGACTATGTGGTCTTACTAAATTCCCCCCTTCTCTATACTGGGAAGAAGTGGCTTTGGGATATGATGCTTACTCTATTTTAGAAACGGGTAAAGACCATCATGGGAATTCATTTCCAATTGTAGCTTTTGAATCCTTCGGTGATTGGAAGCCAGCCCTATATTTTTATACAATCGTGCCTTTTATTAAACTTTTAGGACTAGCAGAACTTGCAGTTAGATTGCCATCTGTTTTAAGTGGTATTGCCATAGTAATTGGAGTTGGAGTTTTAGCCAGACAGCTTGCTGAAGAAAAAAAGAAAAATATAACTCAGCTAATTGCTATGGGAGCAACAGCCATTTCTCCTTGGGCAATACAATTTTCAAGAGCAGGCTGGGAAGTTAATTTAGCCACGGCCTTGATTCTTTGGGGAGCGGTGTTGTTTATGAGGGGAATAAGTAATAAACAGAAACAACTACCCCTGCTTATTGGAGGGGTAGTTTTATTAGGCTTGTCTATGTATGCATACCATGCGGCAAGGATGATAGCACCCCTGTTGGGAGTAGGCTTGGCTATTATGTGGATTAGACAACAACCAAAGTCTTGGGAAAAATTGCTTCTTCCTTCTTTGGTAGCATTAATTTTGATTAGTCCAATTATTTTCTCTTTAGGAAAATCTCAAACCAATCAACGTTTTGCAGAAACTAGTATTTTTTCTGATTTAGAAATAATTGAGGAAAGCAACCTAAGGAAGGAGCGAGCTGAGAACAGCCTATTTAGTCGAATTCTTTACCATCGCTATATATTATTTAGTAAAGAAATTGCACAAAACTTTTTTGACCACTTTGATGCTGGCTTTCTATTTGTTTCTGGTGATATAAATCCTCGTCACTCGATTCAGTATATGGGCACCTTTTATCATATTGAGGCAATATTTTTACTTCTAGGGCTCTATTCATTATTCAGTCGTAAAAATAAATATCGTTGGTTTTTACTATGGTGGTTAGTGATTGGAATTCTCCCGGCGGCATTGACTAAAACCACTCCTCATGCCCTAAGAATTTTACCCACTCTGCCAGTATGGATAATCCTAATCACCCTAGGTATTCAAGAAAACCTAGAAATTTTTAAAAGGTATAAAAAAGTCTTAACAATTTTAATCACAGTGGTTTACTTAGGTGAATTGAGTATGTTCTGGCGTTTTTATTCTAAAGTTTATCCCCAACTCTATGCCCATGAATGGCAGTACGGATATAAAGAAGAAGTTGAAGGGATAGAAGCTCTAAGAAAGAAAAATCCCGATGAAACTATTTATGTTTCAAGAGAAAAAGGACGCCCAGCAATGTATTATTGGTTTTATACACAAACAGACCCCAGAGAGGTTCAGTCCGAGAATGCTTCAGTTGAAAAAGACCAGGGTGAGTTTTTGGAGTTTAAAAACTTAAAGTTTATTGATTAAAGTATTTATCAATTAACTAGCAACTAATTTTATTAAAGTAATATTTCTACCATATAATATATTTCTACACAGAACTTTTATTGAGTAAAAAGTGATATGATTAAAGCATGTCTAAACGCCGCTACTGGTTTAGTTTTGTTTTGATTCTTTTCGTAGCTGCATTTTTACGTTTCTATAAACTGGGTCAGATTCCAGTTTCATTGTATTGGGATGAGGCAGCTATATTACTTGATGCAAAAGTGATTAGTCAGACTGGGCAAGATATGCACGGTGGGTCTTGGCTTCAGGTTCTATTCCCCTCCTACGGAGACTTTAAGCTTCCAGTTTACATTTGGCTAGCAACCCTTGGAGTTAAGCTTTTAGGTTTTACTGAGCTAGCAGTCAGATTACCGAGTGCACTGGTAGGTTTAGCAACTATTATTCTATCTGGTCTAATTTCTCGAGAGATATTCTTTAAATTTTCAAACAAGAAAAAAGACTACTTACAACTAGTAACTATGTTGGTAGTAAGTATTAGTCCCTGGTCAGTGATGTTCTCTAGGACAGCTTTCGAGGGTCATTTAGGACAGTCTATTTTAGCTTTGTCGGTTTGGATTATCCTAAAATCAAAAGATAGACAGAAGCTAATCTTACTTTCACCCATTTTAGGTGCTTTAGCTACCTATACTTATTTCTCAGTGCGTTTTGTTTGGCCAGTAGTTTTTATATCAATGGCATTATTAGTTTTAAAGAAAAAAGCATGGAAATGGATACTACCAGCCCTAATTATTTTTGGATTACTTATTTTGCCGATGATTAAATCACCCCTTTATGAGGAGAGTAATAAATTCCGTTACAGTACCACCTCTGTTTTGAATGCTTTCGATTACCCAGTGGAATCAAATCAATATCGGGAGTTAGCTGGATCTAGCGTGGTTGATAGAGTACTATTTCATCGTCACTGGCTGATGGCTAGAGAGTTAATCAGAAATTACGCCGATAATCTTTCATTAAATTATTTATTTTTAACCGGTGATCCTAATCTACGCCATGGTACAGGTAAGCATGGATTGTTTTTGCTTATCTTCTTACCGATTTTATTGATAGGTTTTTACAGATTATTTAAGGAACAGCGCTTTGAGTTATTAGCCTTAATAATTTGGTGGCTAATAGCTTTATTGCCTGCGTCTGTTCCAGAAACCACTCCTCATTCGTTGCGCTCACTCAATGCTTTAGTTCCAATAAGCGTAATTCTTGGATATGGCTTGGTCAGTTTGGTTGAGAAAAAATCTAAAGTTTTTAAGCTAGTCATAGGGCTACTCATCTTCTTTAGCATTTTTGAGTTCAGCAATCACTACTTTACTTATTACGCAGCTGATTCTGCTTATGATTGGCAGGATGGTTATAAAGAGATGGCCCTAGAAATAAACCAGGCTCTGCCTCATGTAGCTGATGTTTATATTGATGAATTTGACGATAGATTTTATTTATGGCTACTTTCATATGGAGATTTTACTCCCGAAGAAATCCAAGCTATGCCTAAGGAAAACTATCAGGTCAAAAAAGTAGAAAAAATTACTTTTGATAAGTATCATTGGTCTAAAATTGATTCTTTAGATAGGAAAATATTAGTAGTGGGCTTAAAGAAGGATATAAATGAAGGACTAGATGAATATAAAATTCAACCTACATGGGAAAAAGAGATTTTTCAAGCTAATGGAGAGGCACCTTTTAAAATAGTTATGTTAGAAAGACAAAATTGATGAAGAAAAGTCTAATTTTATTCTTTATTTTTATTATTAGTTTCTTAGTTCGTATCTATCGAATTGATCAGCTTCCGACAACTCTAAATAGAGATGAGGCGGCTTTGGCCTACAATGCCAGCCTTTTAGAGGAAACTGGTCGTGATGAGTGGGGAAAATCATGGCCACTTAGTCTAGAATCATTTGGCGACTATAAATTACCTGGTTATGTTTATTCATTAGTTGGATTGTTTAAAGTATTTCCTCAAGAAGACTGGGTGGTCAGACTACCCTCAGCTCTAGCTGGTTCTATTTTAGTTCTATTGGCTTTCTTTTTTGCCAAAACCGTTAAATTTAGAGAGCCGTGGGCATGGTTGTTTACCGTTTTAATTGCCGCCACGCCAGTATTTTTCTTCTATTCACGAATTGCCTTTGAGGCTAATTTAGCTCTAGTTTTATTTATATCTGCTCTCACGCTTTTATTATCTAAAGTAGATGGGAAAAAACGATTTATTCTTGATCTATTAGCAATTATTCTAATTTTATTCTCAGTTTTTACTTATAATACTCCGCTTTTACTGTTACCCTTTATTCTACCAATTTTTATCTGGTTAAGAGGCCTCAAATATTGGAGAAAATGGATTATCCCTGCAATTTCTTTATCCTTAATCATTGGAATTGCTGGATACCAACTATTGTCTTTATCGAGTCAAAAAAGTGAGATAACTGTCTTTCAAGATGAAACCACATGGAGCAATTCAATTATTTATCGTCAGCAATTTTCTGGAGTCTGGCAAACGGCGCTTGGCAATAAGTATGCTTACTATTTTTATTTAATCAGCCAAAACTATGTTAAGTCTTTTTCTTCAGCATTTTTAGTTAGTGGTCAAAGTGGACACCCCTGGCACACATTGCCCGAACATGGTCACCTCCTGAGTGTAGTTTACTTTTTTGGTCTCATTGGCATTCTAGCAACTATTTACGAATTGCTACTAGCAATAAAAAATAATAAGTTTCCAAAAATAATTAGAACCCACGCTAGTCTGCTGTATCTATTGCTAGTATCACTACTACCTGCCGTGGTAACTGTGGATGCTCCCCATGCTACTCGTAGTCTATTATTCTTTTTCATATTCAATTTGTTTACCTTATTGGGACTAAAAACGAGCTATCATTTTATTAGAGATCATACTCAAATAAAAAAATATGCATTATTTACTACCTTTAGCATTTTATTAATCGGTCTTAGCCTTAGATATTCAAAGAATTACTTCACGAATTACCCCAGTCAACAACAGTCATTGAAACCAGGATTTGAGCAAGTAATCCAGCAAGTTGATCAGCAGTATCCAGATCAAGAAATTGCCGTAATCGATCAAGAAGGATATCAGTATATTTTATTAGCCTGGTATCTAAAAATTTCCCCAGAAGAATTTTCTAAGAGCGTAGTAAGGCAACTACCTGATAAAATAGGTTTTAGGTATGGTGAACAGGTAGGTAACTATCATTTTATTGCAGACCTAGATGATAGAAGTGAAGAGGAAAAAATAATAGTTAATTGGAATGAAGTAAAAGAACATTGGGAAATATTGGAGTTTTAAGATGATATCTGTGGTTTTAGCTACCTACAATGAAGAAAAGAATATTCAGCGCTGCTTAGAATCAGTTAAGGACTTTGCTGATGAGATCATCGTGGTTGATGGTAGCTCAACAGATAAAACTAGAGAGATCGCTCGAAAACTTGGTGCGGAGGTAATTAAAACTAGTAATAAATCTAATTTCCATATTAATAAACAGATGTCTATGGACCAGGCTAAAGGTGATTTAGTCTTACAACTAGATGCAGATGAAGTAGTTGATGGAGTTCTTCGAAGATTTATTAGCAAGGCTCATTTAGAAATTCTAAAAAGAAAAACTCACCACCGAAAAGCAGTTGCCTGGTGGCTTAAACGTAAAAATTTATTTATGGGTCAATTTTTTAAAAAAACAGGTCAATACCCCGATCCAGTGATCAGGCTATATGTTAATGGATATGCCAAGCTACCTCAAAAAGATGTTCATGAACAAATGATGGTTGATGGTAGAGTTGCCTGGGCAGAGGGACATCTGATTCATTACGCCAATCCCAGCTTCAAAGATTATATGCGTAAATGGAATACCTATACCTCATTTAAGGCTCAACAGCTTTTAGCAGATAATACCAAAATTAATTTTATCAACTCGATTAGATATATTATCTGGTTGCCCAGTAAAACTTTTACTTTGCTTTTTATTAGGCATAAGGGATTTATTGATCGAGTTCCAGGTTTTGTCTTTTCAGTTATGAGTGGCCTATATCATTTAGTAGCTTACTTAAAACTTTGGGGATTATACCAAGAAAAAAATAGTAAATGAAAATTTTAATTGACACCTCACCCCTAGATACAGGACACGCTATCAGAGGTATAGGCACATACACTCGGCTCTTAACTGAACACTTAGAAAAAAGAGATGATATTTTTGTAGTTAGGTCAGGCACAAAACAAGCTGAGGCTTTTAAACCAGATTTAGTTCACTATCCTTACTTTGATTTATTCTTTCCTACACTACCCATATTTAAAAAGTACCCCACCGTGGTTACAGCTCATGACGTCATCCCATTAATATTCCCAGATGAATACTCACCAGGTATAAGGGGGCGAACCAGATTTATAAAGCAAAAATCATCACTTAAGAATGTTAAAGCCGTAATTACAGATTCGGAGTCATCAAAAAAAGACATTGAAGAACACTTGAGAGTACCTTCAGAAAAAACTCATGTAGTTTATTTGGCTGCTAATCCAGATTTAAAAAAGGCTAGTGAAAAAGAAATTAGGAGAGTTAAGCGCAAGTATAAGTTGCCTAAAAATTATGTTTTATATGTGGGTGATATTAATTATAATAAAAATATTCCCCAACTAATTAAAGCAGCTCGATATTTACCTCAACATGTTAAGCTTGTTTGTCTGGGCAAGAGCTTTATCGAGCAAGATATTCCTGAGTGGAACTGGATTGAGACCCAACTGGCTTTGAGTGATGTGAAAAATAGAGTTAAGTTTTTAGCTGATGTTCCCGGCGGAGCAATCTTAGATATGGCAGCTATTTACAGTGGAGCACTGTGCTACATCCAGCCCTCCCTATATGAGGGATTTGGCCTTCCAGTTTTAGAGGCCATGCAGTGTCGAACTCCTGTGGTTTCAACCCAAGCATCATCTTTAAAAGAAGTGGGTGGTGATTATGTTGTATTTGTAAATCAAGAAGCAAAATCTATTGCAGAAGGTATAAATCAAGTTTTAAACTGGGGAAAATCTGAGCGTCAAGAGAAAATTAATGCAGCTCTAGAGTGGAGTCGAACTTTTAATTGGGATAAAACTGCCCAAGAAACAGTTGATGTTTATAAAAAAGTTTTAAATGATTAAAAAAATTTTTGTTTTATCTATCTCTCTTATTTTAACCTTGATTGTTATCAAACCCTACTTTCACGCAGGATTCCCCTATACACATGATGGAGAAAACCACCTAGCTAGATTTGCTAATTATAAAATTGCTTTTAGAGAGGGGCAGATTCCACCCAGATTTGCACCAAACCTCATGAATCACTATGGCTACCCAGTTTTTAACTACAACTATCCCTTGGCTAATCTCCTATCATTGCCATTCTCCTTTTTAAAAATAAACTATGAAATCACTTTTAAGATTCTAGCAGCAATATTTATCTTGACTGGATTATCAGGCGTATTTTGCTGGCTAGATAAATTTAAGATTTCATATGGAGCAGTGCTATTTGGAACAACTATATATGCAGCTTCACCCTTTATTTGGTCGACTGTTTTATTTCGTGGCAATATCGGAGAAATTATGGCCTGGGGATTATTTCCCTGGCTACTATACTTAGTTGAATCATTGAGAGGATCAGGAGGATGGGCTTATAAATTAAAGGGTTTGGTTATGGCCTTATTTTTGCTCTCTCATAATATTAGCGTTGTATTTGGATTGCCTATAGTAATCATTTATTCTTTTTTTAGGCATAAAATAGACAAACTCTTTTGGATCAGATTCTTATCTGTTTTAGGGTTTGGATTAGCTCTTTCACTTTGGTTTTGGTTACCAGCTGTAGCAGAAAAAAATTTAGTCAATGTTGGAGATGTGGCACTAGTGGAAGGATTTGCGACTCACTTTCCTTCACTAAGGCAACTATTTTTCAGTCCTCTTAGTTTTGGCTTTTCACTTCCTGGTAAAGTTGATTCACTATCATTTTCACTGGGTTTGATTCAGATAATAACGCTGTTTTTAAGTGGTTTAGTTCTTATAAAAACTTTATTGCAAAAGAAAAAAAATAATAGTAATACTCAATTATTAGGACTGTTTGTTTTAGGAAGTTTTTTATTAATTTTATTTCAACTAGAGATTACTCTGCCAATATGGAAGCTTGTGCCATTAGCATCATTTATTCAATTTCCTTGGAGATTGAGCTTATTTCTAGGTGCATTGGGTGCAGGAATTGGAGCAATGCTTTGGTCAAAAATTGGTAGTAAATTAAGGTGGTTGTTATTGGGCTTACTATTTATTCAATTGCTGTCTTTTTCTAAAGTCAAGCCAGTTGATTATTTTCATAGAAATAACATTGATTATGATGCTTTTAGTCAAAGTACAACTACTAATAATGAAAACTTACCCAAGGATTTTATCTATGAAGATATTGGCGACTGGCAGCCAACACCAAAAATAATTAATGGAAGTGGTGAAATTAAAGTGGATTATTGGTCTGGTTCAAGGAGACAGTATCAGCTTGAATTAACCTCCTCAGCTACCTTAGTTGAACCAACTATGAATTTTGCTGGTTGGGAAACTACTACCTCTCTAGACGGAGAAAAATTTAGAATTGATTATTTGAATGATGATGAAATACGGGGTAGAGTTGCCTATCGCTTGGAAAGTCCAGGTAAATACAAAATCACCACACAATTCACTCAGAGAACTTGGCCGAGACTAATCGGAAACGGTGTTTCAATTCTGGCCATCTTACTAGCCCTGTCTTTGATATTTAAAAAATATATAAGTAATGATTTAAGCTTTTATCTAAACTGGAAGATATTTTTATTCTTTGTTAGCTTGTCTGCACCACTCTTGTTTATTTACGACCCCAGTTTTCCTTATGCTGATTCACTATTGGCAAAATCTGGACTTCCTAGCTTTATTTACTCTTGGGCTAATTTTGATGGAGTTCATTATTTAACTATTTTAAACAAAGGGTATCTCGGCACGGGTTTGATCCAAGCATTCTTTCCTCTTTTTCCCATTCTTGTTGACAGTTTGAGTAGTTTGTTTCAGCGACCAATTATATCTGGATTAATTTTTAATTTTGTCGTTGGCTTTTTACTCCTTAAAGTTTGGAGAAGGGTAGTAGATCTTGAAGTTGGTACGAAAATCAAAAATTGGGGAGTTCATTTATTATTTTTATTTCCCACCGCCCTATTTTTGAATGCTTTTTACTCTGAAGCTCTATTTTTACTCTTAGTTTTAATCAGCTTTTTAGATGCTAGGAAGGGACGCTGGTTGAGGTCTGGTTTAGTGGCAGCTCTAGCTTCAGCTACGAGATTGGTGGGAATATTTTTAATACCTGCCCTGCTAGTAGAGCTGTGGATCCAGAAAACAGCTGAACAAAAAGCCAGGGGAAATGAAAACTGCTGTCACCCATTGCATTTTTGTCAAAGCTATTGGCGAGAAATAGCCTCTATTTTGTTAGGAGCCCTAGGACTGCTGTTCTACATGATCTATTTACAACGTGATTTCAATGATCCGCTTTATTTTTATCATATTCAATCTGAGTTTGGAGGTGGTCGACAAGAATCAATCATTCTATATCCGCAAGTAGTGTGGAGATATTTAAAGATTCTTTGGACTGCCCGGCCATTTGATTTAAAATATTATGCTTATGTGCAAGAATTTTTATTTGGAACTTTAGGTTTGGTCGGGATAATTTGGTCTTGGTTTAAGGTTAGAAAATCATATGTAGTATTTAGTGCATTAACATTTCTTTTACCCACAATGACAGGGACCTTTTCTAGTATGCCACGCTACTTCTTAGTCAGCTTTTCAGTCTTCCTCCTATTGATTAAAATATTTGAAAATAACAAAGTAGCTCGATATATTTGGCTTAGCCTTTCGACATTATTACTTATTTTTAATACAATACTCTTTATTCAAGGCTACTGGGTAGCTTAAAGGAATCTTTATGAACATTATTGTTACTGGCGGAGCAGGTTTTTTAGGTCGGCATTTGTGCCGCGCATTATCTGAAGAAGGTCACTCACTTAAAATTATTGATCTTAAACAAAATCCTGAATTCGAGACCATTGTCGCCGATGTGCGCGATAGTGAAAAAATGAAGGAATTAATCACTGATGCTGAAGTAGTATTTCATCTCGCATCTTTAATTGAGGCTGGTGAATCTGTAGAAAAACCCGATAAATATATTGATTACAACATCAATGGCACTCTAAGTGTTCTTGAGGCTATGCGTTTAAATGGGGCAAAAACGTTTGTTTTTTCTTCAAGTGCCGCTATCTATGGAGAGCCACTCCAAGTTCCCATCAAAGAAGATGATCGAACTATGCCCATCAATCCCTATGGAATGACTAAACTAGCTATGGAGGGTTTGCTGCGATCTTATGTAGAAACACACGGTTTTACCGGCGTGGCTTTGAGATACTTCAATTTATATGGTCCTGGAGAGCATCATGAGCCCGAAACTCATGCCATTCCTAGATTTATAGAACAAGTATACAAAGGCGATGAAGTAACTGTTTGGGGAGATGGATCTCATCTTCGTGATTATGTTTATATTGACGATATCGTGGATGCTCACTTAAAAACTCTGGATTTAATTCATCAACAACCCCAGAAGTATCACTACATGAATCTTTCTACAGAAAAACCAAATTCAGTAGTGGAGGTAGTTGAAATTATTGGACAAGCGATGAATAAGAAGGCCAATATTAAACATCACGCTCCTCGCCCTGGGGATCCTCAAAAGCTTTACGCTGATGCGAGTAAAGCTAAAAATGTGCTGTCTTGGAAAGCTAAAATAGATTTAGAAATGGGTCTCAAGAAAACAGTAGAGTACTTCCTTCAGTTTTATGAAAACCGCTCTTAATATTTTTTTTTCCTCTGAGGGATTAAAAAAATCTATTTTTTTAGTAAGTGCTAATTTATTGGCCACCGCCCTAGCAGCTATTTCATTAATCATTTTTTCTCGTAACTTAGGACCAGTGAAATTTGCTGAGTTTAGCGTTGGCGTGTCGATAATATTTATTCTAATTAGGCTCACTGATTTAGGGTCGACTCAAGCCCTATTAAAATTTATCCCCGTTAAAAATAACAATTCTGATAAATCCACTCTATTTTCACAACTGACCTTCTGGAGAGCTAGGCTTACCATTGGGGTTTTATTAATTGCTACCATAATTGGATTTATCTCACTCCAGCTTGGCTATGCGGTAAAACCAAATATTCTTTTTGGCGCCATCCTATTTACTGCAATTATCTCGGCCTATGAGCATTTTTATCACATCTTACTATCACTAGGATTAATTGCTAAGGCAGCCCTAATGAATGGTATTCAAGCAGTAACAAAGTTAGCTGCCTCTCTCATAAGCATGGCTTTAGGTATCTCCACGGCAATGAGCAGCTTTACTATTTATAGTTTGGCTCCTATTTTAGGTGTAATTTCAGGCATAGTTTTTTTACCCCAGTGGATGAAAAAAACAACTAGTAACAATATAGATAAACTTCCTACAAGTGTAGTTGGCTTCATATCTCATTCAGCGATAGGAGTGATTGCGGCTGGAGTAATGGAAAATATTAGCGTGCTTCAATTAAAGGGAATGTTGGGTGATTTTGAAACCGGAATCTTTGGAGGAGTTTCTAGAATCTCCCTTTTTGTAATTTTGGGTGGTACTTACCTTTCCCAAGTTTTATTCCCCAGAGCAACTAAGTACACTCAGCCTGACGTACAGAAGGAATATTTGAAGAAGGCATTTTTATTTACATTGTTAATTGGGATTGTCTTTTTACTTTACATGCCTTTTAACAGATTGGCAATTTTATTAACTCTAGGATCAGCCTACTTGTCTGGGCAGCAAGAATTACTAGTTTTAATGGCTGCATCTATGGTCTATGCCGCTACTGTGCCATTAGCAGCTCTATTTTATGCTGGTGATAAATATTGGTATTTTTCAATAACTGGAATTTTACAGATTATGATTGTAATACTTGGAAACATAATTGTCGTACCTAAGTTTGGCTTATTGGGCGCTGCGGGAGTAATTTTACTAGCTAGGGGATCTGTTCTGGTTTTAACTGGAGTTTTAATCATATATGATGTATTCTTATTGAGTAAGAAACCTAGAAAGGAAATTATTAAATGAAAGCAATTATCGCTGCAGGAGGTAAAGGAACACGACTTTACCCACTTACTTTTACTTTAAATAAACACCTATTGCCCATTGCCAATAAGCCCTTATTACTTTATCCCTTTGAAGACATTGTTTCTTTGGGGATTAAAGAAATTGGCATCATTGTTAATGACTCCAGGCCTAGTATAGAAAAACTAATCGGAGATGGTTCTGACTGGGGTGTAAAAGTAACTTATATTGATCAACCCATTGCCAAAGGACTGGCTCATGTAGTTCAAATTTCGGAAAAATTTATTGATGGTGATTCTTTTATTTATCATTTAGGTGACAATATTTTCACCCAGGGTATAAAAAGACCATTTAACAAATTTAAAAAGAGTAAAGCTGATGCTATGTTGACTATAATTGAGCATCATGAAAATTATCGTTTAGGCGTGCCTTTTTTTGATGACGATGGTAAGTTAGTTCAGGTAGTAGAAAAACCAGAAACTCCTCCTAATAGGTTTGGTGTGCCTGGTCTATACATGTTTGGCCCTAAGGTTTTTGAGGCTTTCAAAGGTAAGGACGCAATTAAACCTTCTGCTAGAGGAGAGCTAGAAATTGTTGATCTTTATAACTATATGTTGAAAAAAGGTCATAAAGTAGAAGTGGCCGAGCTTGAAGGTGAGTGGCGTGATCCAGGCAAGTTTGATGACTCTCTTGAAACCAGCCGACTTTTAATGGATCTCAATAAGCGAACCGAGATTAATGGTAGTGTTGATAAAGACAGCAAGCTGGCAGATGGAGTAGTGCTTGGTAAAGGCTCCAAAGTGATTAATAGTCAGATTATTGGCCCTGCGATTATCGGTGACAATGTTGAGATTAGAAATGCCTATATTGGGCCCTACACCACTATTAGCAACGACTGCGAGCTTATCAACTGTAAAATTGAGTACTCAATAGTCTTAGAAGATGTTCATATTGTTGACGTTAAGGGTAAAATTGAGGCTTCTATGATTGGCAAGCATACTCAAATCCGTCAAACTCGAGAAAGAGTACCTGTTTATAGTTTCATGGTCGCCGATCACTGTCGGATAGATTTACCGTTTTAGGTTAAAACTTAAAAATAAATAAGAATATATCAATAGTGATGGAGATAAGATCTTTAGGAACTATATAAATAGATTTCCAATTGTGTTGATTGCGAGTTGCTTTGAGATAACCAAATAAGTTTCGTAGTCTTTCAGCAACAATGGGAATAAAGTTATTAACTAATGTTTTCGGGTCCCAGTTTTTGATAATTAAAAAATTCCAGTTGCGAAGATCCATTTTTTGCTTGAAATTACCCATCTTACTACTAGTTGTCATATGGTTATGAACAACTTTAATTTCCTGGGCAATGCCAAATCTACGGCCAGCTTTTTTTAATCTTAAAAACAAATCTACATCTTCTAAATAAGCAAAGAACCGCTCATCAAAGCCCCCTAAAGACTTGAAAACGTCAGTCTTGATCAATAGGCAGGCAGCTGTAATGCCATCAAGATTTTCTAATTGGGGATCATAATTTAGTTTTACTTTTCCTTGGGGTAAAACTGTGTAGCCCAGGTTTTCTGTTTCCCCAGTTGGTTTCTGTAAAGCAGGGGAAACTGCCGACCAGTTATTTTTTTCAGCAACCTCAATTAGTTTCTGGAGTGTTTCTTTTTTTAAGAACTCAATGTCGTCATTTAAGATCAACATCCAGGGGGTTTTGAGTTGCTTGGCTCCTAGATTGATGGCGGCAGCAAAGCCGAGGTTCTGGGGTTGGGGTAAATAGGTAATTAATTTATCATCATTTAATTTTTTCTTAGCAGGAGTTGGTTGGTTATCAATGATAGTGGTGGAGTAGCCATAAGCAAGTAACCATTTAGTAACTTTGACTAATCCTTCGTAATTTGAAAGAGTGGGAATGATAACAGTTACTAAAGTCTCTGAAGTCACAGGAGTCGGCCCTCATTCAAAATTAATTTAATATTCCAGATCAAACTTGGCTGGATTAACACTCAGTGATTTAACAGCTTTTTCTTTTTTGAGTGTTCCTATCAGGGTATCTACTTGGGTGTCTTTCTTTAATGAGACTGAGGTGGTAATCTCTATTTCTTTACCATCTTTAGCTGATTGAACATTCAATATTTCTTGATTTTTAACAAACTTAGATAATTTTTTAGAGATATCACTGATATCTGCTTTGCTAGTATCTAGTAAATAGACAACTAAGTATTCATAGTCAGAAAATTTACCAAAATTTGTTTTATTCAAAACAAAAACCATGACAGCAATAACAGCGGTCGAGGTAATACCTGCTGAGAAATCCCCAGCTCCCATTACTAATCCAGTAGCTAGTATCCAAAAGATGTAGAACATATCTTTAGCTTCTTTAACAGCCGTTCTAAATCTAACGATAGAAAAAGCTCCGAAAACACCAATTGCGCGTGCTACGTTGTTAGAAACGAAGCTGATTATTAAGGCGACGACTGGTAGTAATAAAACTAGGGTGTTCACAAAGGACTGAGAATAAGAAGCCGACTTGCTATTTTTCTTATAAACATAGGCAATGGCTAATCCCAAGGCAAAAGACATTGCTAACAGAATTAATAGATTTAGTGGATTATTGAAAGTATTAATTAATTCTTTAGTACTAAACATGGTTTCTCCCCAGGTAATTTAATAAGTGAATCATATCAACTCTTGTATAGTTTCTCAATTGCGGATGCGTATTTAGAAAAAGAATCCCTCTGTAAATTATGAGCAGTAATAATATGCCTCACCCAAGCCGGTAGAGATTCATTGAATTTAATCTCTAGAACTGCTAGGTCTGGAGAAACATAATTGGTTGTTTCTAGATCTAATAACTCACCATTTTTAATCTTAGATGCTTTGAGATCATAGTCTAGGGTAATTCGTAAATTATTAGAAAATTTTGAGACAAATGGTCTTCTCAGATATGAAATTAAGACCTTTGGTTTTAAGTTAAGTCGATGATAGTCTGTTTTTAATTCTCCTTTTAACTTACCATCTGGCAGATGATGTAGAAACTGGTGGTTAACTAGTGATTGTTGGTTAAGTCTGGTCGTAGTTGGCAATAAGATCCGATCTTTAAAGACTGTATCACCAGATTTACGCTTGATTTCAAAAAATAGCTTCTTCTTGTCTCCGTAGTATCTGACTCGATATTTTTTTCTAAATAAAATTCCATCCAGTTTTTGTTGATAGCAGATCAGACGAGGGGAATCAAAATAAAGGCTGTTAACTTTATAAAAACCCTGTTTATTTGCATACTCATCTGCATCCAAGTATCTAGATATGGTGGGTATAACTAAGTCAAGAAGAGCAGTGGGAACTACATACTTAAACTCAAGACGACGAAAGTGGAGCTGGTTTAATTTTTGTTTAGTCATCTTACTCACCAAGGATAATCTCTAATTAATTTTTTCATGCTTGATTCTAAGTTAGACCAATCTGGATCAATACTGGTAAATTTATCTAGAATTTTAAATTTTTCTATATTTGGAAATTTCTCTAATATGTTATCAATTTTTTCTTTAGATTTTTTATCTTTAGAAATCTTTCTATTCTCACCAATAATATATATTTTTTCTCCTTTAATATATCCACCTTCATCATAGAATTCATTCTTATTGTATAAATTAATTGGAGACACCTTAGAATCGACAATAAGGTTACTGCCTATGAGTTCAACATCAGACTTATCTTTAACCTCTATCCCAATTAAGTTAGAATAAAAGAAGTTATCTTCAATTTTCAGAGTTGACCATTCTCCAACAGATATGCCCTTATCTCCACCATTGATAAAAATATTATCTTTGACCGTTGCTTCTGATGTCATAAAGTCTAATAGGTCATTTCCTGAATTAATAAACAAATTATTTTTTAGTTCAACTTGAGAAATATCAATATCAACTGCATCAGAGCGAGCACTATGAAAAATACAGCCATCAATTTGAGCATTCTCTACGTAGGCTAAGTGTAAGCTATCATCGCCAACAAAATTCTCTCCTATCACACAATTCTTCAAGATAATATCTTTAGTATCGTGAATATTTAACTGAGCAGTGTAATTAATTAAGTTGCGAGAAGTAACAGAGCCTTTTTCTACTTGAATATTCTCTAGAATGCTTCCTGCAGTCTTCTGGCCTTGCAAAACAATGGAGCCAAATGATTTTCCTGGAACAGATTGAATAAACCTAATTGGTCTTTCTAGAGTTCCATTCGCTTCAACTTTTCCATAGAAGAATAGAGAGGTATCCGGATCTAAATAGAAGGTTGTCCCGGGAAGAATTTTAACAGTGGTGTATTGATCATAAACCCTATCACTAGAGATGTATTGATTGCCAGAAAGAGAAATTGTCTGCTCTTCATATTCGGGTAAAAGCCAGGGGTGAATAGAAATTGTTTCTGATTGATTTGGAGAATTTTGAACAATAACTGGTTTCACTTCAGAATCAGTTATTGCATTTTTGAAAATACACAGATTAATGAATTCTTCAAAAGATATATCTTTCCTTATGAAAAAATTGTAGCTAATTCCACTTGGCTCTAAGCGATATCCATTATAATTGAGAGGCATGTCAAACACTTTTTTTCTTCCTGGATAGAGAATTATTTGTGTGTTCGATAAATAATCATCCGAATCAAATTCTGAATTTAAATTGCGATCTTCAATTAAATTAATCTCTTTAGAAAAAGTAATAATTACAGGAGAGTTGCCATTTACAACTATAGATACGGTATCATATATAGAATCATTACTTTCTTTATAATTTATCGTTACCATAGATTTCTCATACTCATTTTCCAAAAAACTAATCCTAGATTTGAGTATATTTTTATGATCTAAAATACTTTTTTTATATTCCCTTGTCGTAAATGATTCGGATATCCAATTATTAATTGGGCTACTATACCAAACTGCTGTATCTTTCAGAGCGTCTTCTGCTAGATAATTTAAAGTGGATTCATAAATGTTATTTAAATCATCAATAATCCTCTCAATAGTTTTATTCTTATCAAGAATATAATTGTTGTATGAGGCCAAGTCTCTTTCATATTCTAATATAGGGTTGGACTTTACTCTTTTTAGAAAAGTATACGTTGACATATCTTTCCTAGCTCCTACAGACCAGTCTCTGATATCCCAAATGATTGGTTGATATTTTCCAACATATGGATCAAAATACCATTTGTGGTTGTGTCTTGAGTCTCTTATGCTAGTTCCAAACAGTGTGTCAATTCCAAAGCTTGAAAAAACTTTTTCTTTATCAAAATATTTATTGAAAAAATCATAAAAATCTCTATCTGAAAACTCATTGACACCTTTTATAAAAAACTTTAGATCATCTATATTGCCTTCACTTTCTTTATTTCTTGATGATTTTTTGTCCCAACTTCTATAATCACTCCATAGAGTTGGAAGTCCATTCTCATCATCGGCGTTTCTATCCCCAAAATATATGCTTCCAGGCATAAGACTATTTTCCCTCAGAAAATTTTCATCAATTTGTTGAACAAAGGAATACACGCCATAGTCCCTTTCATTAATAAAAACTTTTGCTGAAAATGATTTTGGTGCTAAAAGATTAATATATTTTGCCTCATTATATGAAACAGTGTCTATAATGCTAAATAGATGCTGAGGATTAATCAGATTAAACTTAATTCCATTTTTTAATTTTATTCTCAGAGATTTTTGATTATAAAACCAATGAAAGTTATTATTACCTCTATATCTTATTTTAACTTTTTCATTTTCAAATGAAAAAACATCATTATAATTATTTGTGGTCAAAAATCCATTAACATAATCAGCTTTACCACTTTTAGGTAAATCTGAGTTTAGTAAATCAAGGTCTTTCTGTTTAATGTCTATATGGAATTCTTGAATTTTATTTTTACCTGAATTGGGAATTAATCTAAAAAAAATTGATTCGATGTAAACAAATTTTTCTTTGATTTCATTTTTGAAAATAATAGATATTATGCTGGGTTTAAATCGCAAACTTTCATCAACTGTTTTTTTGAAATTTAGAAAAAAAATAGTTGTTAAAAAAGAAAGTATTATTAAATTAGAGAGAATTATTCCTACAATAATTAATATTAATTTTTTATTATTAAATTTAGCATTCATAATATTCTTAAAAATTTATTAACTAACCTTTGATAGGTAAATTCTTTTTTGACTATTTTCTTAATTTTAGATTTTCCCAAGGAAGAAATAATTCTGGTTTTGATTTCTTTAATATCATTGACATTAAGATCGATCAAATTATCACTCAACAAAATTTCTTCCAAACTAGAGTTTCTACTTGCAATAACTTTTGTTCCGCATGCAAGGGACTCTATGGGAGGCAACCCGAATCCTTCATATTCTGATAAATAAACTAATAATTGAGCTGCATTATAAAAATAAGGCAGATCTTCATCTTCTACAAATCCAGTGAAGATAGCCTTATCAGTTAATTCTAACTTCTTAATTAGCTCAAAAACGCTCCCATTCTTCCAACCAGCTCTACCAACCAAAATAAATTTGTAATCACTAAATTTTTTATCCTTGATCAGCTCTGCAAAAACTTTAATTGAAAGTTCTAAATTTTTCCTAGGCTCAATTGCACCCACATAAAGCAAATAATTGGCTGGATAATCTAAATTATATTTTGTGAGTACTCTCTCGATTTTTGCTTTATCCTTGATGGGTCGAAAATTATCACTTATACCTGGATAAATCACGCGCACTTTTTTCTTATTTACCTGTGGATAATACTTGATGAGGTCTTTCTTGGTATTATTAGAATCAACGATGATTATATCGTTATACTTAATTGTCTTTTCTAACTTTCTCTTATGAGCTTCAACAATATCTAGAGTATGAAACTCAGGATAAACTTTCCAAGTCAAATCGTGAATGGTAGTAATGCCCTTAGTTCCTTTTAAAAGTGGGGGTCTTAAGTAATCTGATGAAAAATAATGATCAACTTTACCAATCAACCACTCAACTGGTAATAAATGGTGTTTATTCCATAATAATTTTAAAATTCTAGGTGGAAAATAAAACCGACGCACTTTGCCACCCAATCTTTTCAAGTCATCTAAATAATAGAAGTTTTTAGGAGTTCTCAAGGAAGAATAAAAAAATACATATTCATTTTTTTTATCATATTTCAATAAATTCTTTGCTAAGTTAAATGTATAATTTGCTACACCGCTACCCCGATAAACTAACATAGAAATATCAAGTCCGATTCTCATATTAGCCATCAACTTTCAAGAATTTTTTTTATGAATGAAACCCACTCTTTTCCTAAATTAACAGTTCTAAATTTTTCTACATAATCTAAGCCTTTAATTTTTAATTTATTAACTTTAGATATATTCTTACTATCCATTATCCATTTCATTTGTTGGTAAACCTCATCAATATCGTAGTGGTTAACAAAAAGAGGAGTATCTCCATGAACTTCTCTGTGAACGGGGATATCTGACAATATTACTGGGCATCCACAAGACATTGCTTCTGCTGGAGGGACACCAAATCCTTCTTGAAACGGAATATATATTAAGGCTTTAGCATTGCTATATATGTGGGGAAGATCTCTGGTGGGAACATTTTGCAAGACGATTACATCTGGATCTTGGAACATATTTTTATAAGCATTGTCTAAATTCCATCCGATCTTACCAACCAAAATAAATTTTAAGTTCCCATGACCATCCTTCATTTTTAATTGCTTGAAAGACTGGTAGGCAGTAGTAATATTTTTTCTTGGCTCTATAGTTGAAACAGACAAAAAGTAATTAAAATCCATATCGGGAACTAAATTATTAAATCCCTTATCTTGAACAACGCAGGTTCTCGCGTAATCAGAAATACTAAATTTATCGTTAGTTTTTTTGAATACATCAGAAATTGGCACGTAGATGGTTTGGGCAATAAAATCATTTCCAAAAAAATAATTCAGTTGATCTTTAACAGTATTGCTGATGGTAGAAAAAATCGTCTTTTGTTCAATGCATGTTTTAATAGATTTGCATTGATAATTAGATTTATAATCAGCCTTAAAAACCACATCTGGTCCTAAAATCTGAATTAAGTCGTAAGTTCTCACAACTTTCTTTGTATTAATAGAAATTTTAAAAGGTATTTCTTGAAAAAAAATAGCTAAATCATACTCACTAGTATTTAAAGTAGGAATTTTATAATTTTCATTCATCATCCCTAAAATCAAGCTCTCGGTAGAAAAAGTACTCATCAGAACACTTGATTTTTTAAATTTTTCTAAAAGATCTTTAGTGCCACCATCTTTTAGAAGTTTTTTATAAATTAATTCATTAAATTTTTTATTTATTTTTAAAAATTCAACCTTATTTTTATTGACAAGAGATCTCCTATAATTCCATCTTTTAATTCTTCCTAGAAATCTACCACCTCCAAGAGACGATTCTCCAGCTGGATTAAAAAAATATGACAATAATCTTGATTGAGCAACTATTTCTCCATATTTATTAATATTATCTTCAATATCAAAATTTATATAATTAACGCTATTAATCATGTCATATACTATAAAGTCTATTTCAAAATCATCCTGTTTAATTAAAAAAGACAAGGTTCTTCTCATATCCTGCTGAATGCCGGTTGATCCATGAATTCCATGTGAGATATCAAATAAGATTTTAGTTTTTTTCATAAAAAAATTCTTTCCACAATTAATAATTGTATCAATAGCTATCTTTTAAACCTTGGGTGTTAAAAACTTGGATATGCTTTCTATTTTTAAATTCTTGAGAATTAATAATAGAATTTAAAAAATTTCCCTTAGATCTATTTTCTATCATAGATAAGCTATTATTTTTTCCTTCAATGTCCGGAAATCTGTTGAGAAGGAAATTGTAGGTTTTATCAATAAAAACCTCACTATTTTTTTCAAGCTTAGTAAATATATCAAAATACTGATTTTGGTCAAGATTTATGATAATCTTACTATCATTTGAAATAAAGGCTTGCTCAGACAAAAAACTTTTAATATTTTTAATTCCTATTTTATCTTTTGAATCTTGAGTCGTAGTTCTCTGATTCCATTGAGAATGCTCTGCATACAATCCATTATTTTCAATAGAAATCTTCTCTTCATTCGAAAAAAAACTTATCATCTTTTTAACATCTTTAATAGAGATAAGACTCGAATTAACAGAAGACAACTCAATGTTTATTGTGAAAAAAATTCTGAGAGTTTCTTCCGTCAAGCTTCCACCGTGGGCAAAACTTTTAGACTTATCGAACTCAGTTCTTCCTTCACCATGATCGCTTAGTAAAATAAATAAATCTTTATTTAAATCAAAACCCAAATCAGTAAATCTCTCAAGGATTAACTTAATTCTTTTATCAAATTCCTCAACCCCAAGGTCATAATATTTCTTTAGGTATTGTTGATGATCCAAGTTATTTTTTATTAAAAATTGTTTAATTTCTTCCCAACTATCATGAGGATTCTTCTTTTGATTTAATTTAGATTTAATTCCCAACTCATTTCTTAGATCATCCACAGCTTGGTAATAATCTTGATTTACTTTTTCATCAGCAGACTCATCCTCTATATACAAATAAGGCTCGTGCACATCAAACAAATGTAAAAAAATAAAGTTTTTGTCTTTCTTAAACTCCTCAATTGAATTCCACAGCCAATCAGATTTACCATAGGTTTTCACCCTAAAACCTTTCCAGATATTCATTTCTGAGAAAAGTTCCTTCACGTCTGAATAAAAAAATGTTTGATAACCCTTAGTTGAGAGTTCTTCAGCCATAGTTTTGGTTTTAGGATTAAGTCTTTGGTTAAAATCAAAGAAAGTTCTGATTCCATGTTCTGGAGGATAGGTACCAGTAAATAAAGAAGCGTGAGCAGAAGTAGTATAAGTATTAGTTGAATATGCCTTGATAAAAGATGTTCCGGCTTTAGAAAACTTGTCTAAATTAGGAGTTTTAATACGCTGATGCTTACCTTTACCATAAATCAATTCACGATTATAATTAGTGCCATCAGCTCGCAATGAATCTATTGAGATAATAATTATATTTTCAGACATAGTTTTTGTTTACCAATAACCCAAAGATCTAAGCCTTTTCATAGTTTTTTCTTTAGTTGCTTCACGACCAGCTCTCTCTGGAGCATTTGGATCAGAGACGGGATTAGTAAAAGGTTTTTCTCCCAAAGATTTATAACCTTTATCATAAAGATCTACGTAAGGCACTTTAAATTTGTGTATATAATCCCAGATATCATCAATTGTAAAATCTATAATAGGATGGACTCTCCAGTGAGTACTTCTTTCAGAAAAATGAGTTTCATTGCTTCTGGACTCATGTTCATCTTTTCTAATACCAGATAAAAATGCCTCAATCTTGAATTCAGAAATCGAATAATTTATTGCATTAATTTTAGCAATTCTCATGATTTCCATTTGCTCTTCTTTATCTTTAGTTTCATTAAAAGCTAGTAGGTCTTCTGGGAGGTGCTTAACCCATTTTAAATCCAGATTCCACTCTTTTTCATATTTTTTTATAAATTCATAGATTTCTGGAAATTCCAATGTCGAATCATTAAACATAGCTTTAAATGGTATTTCTCCGTCAAAAATCTCTCTTACCATGTGTAGAATAACGGTTGAGTCTTTTCCTCCCGTCCAAGCGATGGCAATTTTGTCATTATCCCATCTGTTACTAGCTTCTTTAATTATTTCCTGTGCTTTTTTTACTTTTTCTACTAAAGTCATTTAATTACTCCCATTCCTTCAATATATTTATTTATTACTTCTTCACTCTCCCCAAACCCCATCATCTGACTATGATCTATGTACAGCACCTTATCGCAGAAACTTTTCACTGATTCAATCGCGTGACTCACATAAATAATGGTTACTTTTTTTTGTTTAAATTCATCCATCTTCTTAAAACATTTAGCTTGGAACGCCGCATCTCCCACCGCCAATATTTCATCGATCAATAATATCTCTGGCTCAGTGTGGATGGCTACTGCAAATGCTAGTCTTAGGTACATCCCCGAAGAGTAGTGTTTGACTGGCTGGTCAATAAAGTCCCAAATCTCTGCAAAATCAACAATCTTTTTAAACTTTTCGCTTACTTCAGCTCTAGTCATCCCCAAAATAATGCCATTGAGAAACACATTTTCCCTGCCAGTTAACTCCGGGTGAAATCCAGCTCCCAGCTCAATCAACGGGGCAATCCTACCATTAGTTTTGATCTCTCCCTTAGTAGGCTGACTCACGCCGGCAATTAATTTAAGGAGAGTAGACTTACCAGAGCCATTAGGACCAATGATGCCAATCGTTTCACCTTTTTTTATTTCCAAATCAATATCTTTCAAAGCCCAGAATGACTCAACTACTTTTTTCCCGCCAAATAAAGCTGGAATTAGCTCTTTAAAAGTCCGCTGATTCTGCTTATGAAACAGCTTTGAAACATGATTAATGGAGATGGCTGGGTTAGACGACATCAGCAAACATCCCTTCTAAACGTTTAAAAATGTGATAACCACTAACCACCATTACTATTGAGAGTAGGAGGGCAATCCCTAAGCTTGATAAATTAGGCATCCCCCCACCCAACATCACCTGCCGATAGGCATTAATAAATACTGCCATCGGATTAAGTTTAAAAATCCATCGATACTGCTCCGGGAACATCTCCGTAGGGTAGATGACTGGGGTCAAGTACATCCAAGTTAGTAGAATTAGTCCAAATAAATACTGAATATCGCGGTAGAACAAATTGAACGCTGCCAACATCAGGGACAGGCCATAAGTAAAAAGCTGTTGGATTAGAAAGATAGGCACCACCCAAAATATATTAATTGTTACCTGTTGATGAAAGAAAACAAAAAATACAACCAACACTATCGAGGCTAGGAGAAAGTCAACAATTTTAGCTAAGATCGCACTCACCACAAAGACTTCTCTGGGGAAATAAATTTTAGTCAGTAGAGAGCCATTCCCCACCAGCGAGTTCATACTACTACTAATAGAGGCAGCAAATAGATTCCAGGGGAGTAAACCCACATAAAGAAAAAGAGCATAGGGGACACTCAGATTTGTAACCCTTAAAATCTTTGAAAATACAAATGCCATCACTAACATCTGAAAAAAAGGATTTAAAATAACCCATGCATAGCCCAATACTGACTGCTTGTAACGAGCTTTTATCTCTCTTTTAGTCAGCTCAGCTAGAAGCTCTCTATATTCTTTGAAAATCTTCATTTTATATAAGGTACTTTACCTCAGATTATGGTCTTATACTAGGTTTGATCTAATTCAATGTTAAGATAAATATATGTCCTTTTATGGTATCAAAAAAAATTCAGCTTGGTTTGACCAGCATGGTTTATTTAGCTTGAGCCTGTTTTTGCTTATCTTCATCCCCCTTTACCCTAAACTACCCCTTTTTGAGGCTATTCCGGGCTACTTAGTCAGGGTCAGAGTAGAGGACTTACTAGTCTTAATCACTGGTTTAGTCTGGTTTACCGGGATATTGAGGCAAAAAATAGAGTGGCGAACTAGTTTCCATTTTGCAGTCATCGGCTATGCATTAGCAGGTTTGATCTCACTAGGAGTTGCTGTCTCCCTCCAACAGACCATTCCTTTTGAGCTAATTCATGTCGGGAAAAGCGCCTTGCATTACTTCAGGTATCTAGAGTACTTCTCGCTCTTCCTATTTATGTATGCCGGGGTTAAAACCAAGCGTCATGCCCAGATAGCACTAGTTGCTTTAGTTCTAGCCTTAAATCTAATCTTTATCTATGGGGCTGGGCAACGATATGTAAGTTGGCCTGCTTTTTCGACTATGAATAGGGAGTACAGTAAGGGGCAATCACTCATCTTGAATCCAGCTGATAAGCTCCAGTCTACTTTTGGCGGACACTACGATTTGGCTGCTTGGTTAGTCATAGCTATTCCCTTGATTGCTTCCTGGATCCTCACCTCACCTTCTCTTTTACTCAGACTTTGGATGGGAGCTAGCGTCCTCAGCGGTGGTTGGTTATTGTGGGAGAGTGGCTCCAAAACTGCCCTAGCGGCTTGTTTATTAGCCTTAACTATTCCCGTTTGGTATTGGCTAAAAACCAAGTATGGTCAAGTTAAATCAAGTCTAGTCATTGGCGGTGGAGCACTGGCTCTGGCCGTAGTGGCGTTTAGTGGCCTATGGTTTTGGCAACGTCCCACCCTCTATAAACTAGCTCCTTTTCTTAGACCAGCTGGTTTCGAGACCCCGATCGATGCTACCGCCATTAGAGGTGATGAGACTTGGTCAGAGAATGCTCAAAAGTATGGTTTATCAATGGGGATTCGCCTCGATACCCTCTGGCCTCAAGCTTTGGATGGCTTTAGCATTAATCCCTTTACCGGCAAAGGCTACGCCACCCTTAATAAACGCGGTAATACTGAGTTTACTGAGGCTGATGGCACCGATAACAATTTTCTCCGTGTCTTGGGTGAAACTGGCTTGCTGGGCTTTGTGACATTTTTTAGCTTAGCCGCTCTGATTATTAAAACCTTACTCCTTAAATTTCCTAAAGATGGTCTGAATCAGACTCTAACTGTCGGTTTTATTGCTGCTACCCTTGGTTTGCTAGTCAACGCTTTCATTATTGATGTTTTTTCGGCCTCCAAGGTAGCCTTCACCTATTGGGCAATCGCTGGCCTAACTCTAAAAAGCTACTCACTGATGAATGAAAAAGCAGTTAAACAACTAGAAGTGGTTAGAGTAAAGCGGCTGCTGAGCTGGTGGAAAAAGTTCTGGCCAGTTTTAATAGCTGGTATATTCTTGATCTTCTTAGTTCACAAGCGACCATTTACTGAGTACAGCTTAGTTAAAAGCTTTGCCCTTAATACTAGTCAGGCCAGATATATGGCCGTTACCAAATGTTGGTCTGAAACCAAGCAGCTTAGTGGCTGTACACAGCAATATCAAGCTGGTCTTGGCTCTGCCTATAGCTTGTATCTACTCCCTTTCTATCTCCTCTATAAAGAGCCAGCCATGTTTTACTTTGCCAACCTAATCTTGATGATTGTCACAGCAGTTTTATTTGATTCATTAATTAAAAAATTCACCAGCGATCCTACTTTTAGATTTTTGCTCCTGACCATCATCTTTACTACACCCAGCATCTACGCTTTGCCAACTAAATCTAGTCCTGCCAATCTATGGTTGTTCTTGAGTTTAGTATTGTTAAATAAGTTATTTTCTAAAATTAAACAACGACGTGTTTCTGGGCTATTGAAGTTGTTTTTATTAGCCACCACCTTGGTTCATTTAGGATTAGTCCAGTACTTCATGAGCATGACGGGGAGTATTCTAGCTAGCTTCCGCGACACCTATCGCCCTAGTAGCTATGTAGCTATCCGCCGGGCCAATCGCTATCTATCTTCCAGAGTTTCCCAGAGCGAGGTAGAGCCCATTTTATTAACTACTATCGAGCCAGTCTTGTTTGATATCTATGGGCAGAACGGTTATCAAACTCAACCTATTGTGGCTGAAAACCTAAAAGCACACCAAGAGTTAATTACTCAAAACCTTCAGCAAGAGTTATTTATTACTAATGCTAATGTTGAGCTGTCACCACCCATCAATCAAGCTTTTGAAGAATATAAGCGGCAATTTGGGATTAAGCTGAGAGATATCGACTGTCGTCACAAATGTAACTACTACCAACTTTTAACAGAGGAGGTTCAGATCCCCACCCAAGCTCAGACTTGGAATAAACAACCTCTTCCTCAAGATTCATCTAACCTCAAGATTCTAGCTCTAGATGACCAACTAGTTGCTGATCTAGGCTCTGGAGAATACCCAACCCCAGAGCAGCAGTTGCTAAAACAACAGCTGCTTGAGAAGCAAGCAGACCTAATTTTCTTAATTGGAGATGTCGAGAATGAGCACCTTAATAACTACGGAAGATTATTTTTACAGCGCTTACAAGCTGACCTTAAGATACCCCTTGTGGCCGTGCCTAATGGCTATAATCCTAAGAAAAACAGTTTCCCTGGGCCTCAGTATCAGCGTTTTTCAATCGGGGAGAGCTGGTTTATCACTCTAGATGCAGCTGCTCATCATACTAGCCCAGGTCAGAATCTATTCCTTTATGACACCTTGCTTCAGCTAGAAAAACATCCGGAAGTCAAAAAAGTTTACTTTATTAGTAAAGACAACCAATGGCTCCAACAACATCCAGACAACTATTACTTTGTAGAAGATTTCCCTAAGGCTTTAGAAAAATTTAAAAATGTGGAATTCGAGTTTATTTATCCTCAAGATCTATAATTGTTTTTTTTAATCCTTCTTCAAAACTTACTTTTGGCTCCCAACCCAACAATTCTTTGGCCTTACTAATATCTGGCTGACGCCTGGTAGGATCATCCCCAGGAAGATCTTCATACACTAGCTCACCACCAGAACCCGCCAACTCTTTAATTATTTCTGCTGTCTGCTTGATCGTATATTCATCAGGATTACCTAGGTTAATAGTTTCCCCATTTGCTTCATCAACGCTAGCTAATTTTAATAATCCAGTTACTAAATCACTCACATAACAATAGGACCTAGTTTGCTCACCTTTACCATAAATAGTTAGTGGCTTATTACCAAGGGCTTGTTTAATAAAGTTTGGAATCACCCGCCCATCATCTGGATCAATCCGTGGGCCATAGGTATTGAAAATTCGAGCAATTCTGACATCCAGACCAAAGTCACGATTGGAAACTCCGCAAATTGTCTCTCCCAGACGCTTGCCTTCGTCATAACAAGACCGCACACCATTGGGATTCACATTCCCCCAGTAATCTTCAGTCTGGGGGTGAACCTGAGGATCACCATAGACTTCTGAAGTGCTAGCAAAAACAAAGCGAGCTTCCGGATTTGAAGTTTTTAAATAATCTAATAGATGATGTGTTCCTAAAGAATTGACCAGGTAAGTCTCCACGGGGTATTTCTGATATCGAGGTGGACTGGCAGGAGAAGCAAGGTGAAACACCACATCAATTTTAATTTCCTCATCTAGATAAGTGGCTGGTGATTGAACTGCATCTGTCTCAAGAAAAGCAAAGTTATCAACAGTCGACTCTCCATTTTCAAATAAATGGCTTAGATTATCCTTTCTACCAGTGATGAAATTATCTACCCCAATCACCGTCGCTCCAGTTTTTAGTAAAGCATCTACTAAATGAGAGCCCACAAAACCAGCCGCTCCAGTTACCAACACCGTCTTATCGTTGAAAAATTTTTGCATGATCTATATTTTAACTTAAATTCAACCAAAACCCAATCTAGTCATATCTTTTGAGATTGGCCATAATAAAAAAGATGGTTAAAAAGTTATGGCACCAACACAGTTTAATAATATTAATCTTAGTTTTAGCCCTAGGTTTACGCCTCCCTCAGCTTAATGGATCTTTTTGGCTAGATGAGGCTGCTCAGGCACTAGAAAGTTCTCGGCCCTGGTCGCAACAGTTAGACATAGCGGGTGATTTTCAACCTCCTCTGATCCACTTAGTTTTATTTTTTGCTTTAAAGGTATCTGCTGCTGAATGGTGGCTACGAGGTATTGTGGCTCTTATCCCTGGACTCATTACTATCTGGGCAACTTATGAGCTAGGGAAAAAACTCATTAATCAAAAAGCTGGCATAATTGCCTCGCTTTTACTAGCTACTTCGTCGTTCCACATTTTTTATTCTCAAGAATTACGGCCATATTCTTTGCCTGCCATGTGGGCAACCTTATCGTGGTTACCTCTTCTCAGAGCAGTTAAATTAAAAAAATTCTCTCGCCTGCACTGGCTTAATTACACTCTTATTACTTTACTAGGGTTTTATTCCTCATACTTATATCCATTTTTTTGGATCACACAATTTTCTTGGATTGCTTGGCAGCAACGACATAAATTGCGAGAAATGATCGCCAGTGCCACTTTTGTGGGCTTGGGATTTCTACCTTGGTTACCTTCTTTTTTAGAACAACTTCGTGTAGGTGCAACAATTAGGGAAAGACTACCTGGATGGGACCAGGTAGTGAGCATCTCTCAGCTCAAATCTCCAGCTTTAGTTGTGGGTAAGTTTATCTATGGAGTCTTAAATATCGAACCTACACTATTTTTCATGGTAAGTTTTCTAATAATTGTATTTACCTTTATCTATCTGGTTTATATAAACCTAGTTAAATTCAAAAAAAATAAGGCTTTAAAAAGCTTGCAATTAATTTTTTTATGGCTAGCCCTACCACTATTTTTAGCTTGGATTATCTCTTTTTGGATACCAGTAGTTAGACCCAAGAGGGTATTATTTTTACTCCCAGCCGCTTATTTATTGATTGGCCAGATTGTAGCCATTGGCAGAACAAGAATTCAACGGGGGTGGGGAACTATTTTTGTATCACTATTTTTATCAATCAACATCTGGGGAGTCTTACAGTACCATCTTAATCCTAGCTATCAACGTGAAAATTGGCGCTCCCTCCATCAGGAGATACTGCTCAACTATTCACCCGAAGAAACAATTCTCCTTTTTTCATACACCAATCCTTTCTCACCCTGGAGATGGTATGACCAAGATAGCTACCCAACTCTTTCCACAGGCAAGCTTTATATTAAAAATACTCGTCAGCTACCAGATTTACTTAAAACCATAGGGGAGTATAAATATATTTTATTATTTGACTACTTAAGAGATCTCACTGATCCAGATGATCAATTGAGGACAGAGCTATGGTCGCTTGGTTTTCATGAGATAAATACGTTAGACTACCCTAATATTGGGTTTATTAGAGTTTTTAGTAGGTACAAACCAATGGCTGAACTATGATGAACGTTGGCATTGATATTACTCCTATCATTTATGGGCGCGGTGTTTCTCGGTATACAGCCAATTTGGCTCAATCGTTGAATAACCGAAAATCAATTAATCTCTCCGCCCTTGGTTATTCTTGGCGCAATAAGGCTAAGCTTGAAAAATTTGTTAAAGATAATAACATCTCATCCTCATCTCTTCATTCAACGCCACCCTCTATGGTTGAGTTACTGTGGAAATTGGGGAAGAATCCAGTTAAGAAAAATCTACCTCAAATCGATCTTTTTCATTCCTGGGATTGGCTTCAGCCTCCAGATAAAAACTTACCTCTAGTTTCCACCATTCATGATGTGGCCATGATTAGATATCCTCAAACTGCTCATCCTAGAATACTAGCAGCTCACAAGCGATCGTGGAAAATTCTTAAAGAGCGAGAGGCCCAAATTATTGCTGTCAGTAGAACTACTAAGAATGACATTGTCAAACTTCTGGGAATACCCAGCTATCTTATTCATGTGGTTCATGAGGCTTTGCCTGCTGAGTTTAAACAAACCAGTCAACAGCTAACTGAGGATGAGTCTGAGTGGATTAAGAATAAGCTCCAACTAAATAAACCCTACCTGCTTTTTGTTGGTACTAGAGAGCCTCGTAAAAACTTAACACGTTTAATTGAAGCTTGGAAACCTTTGTCTAAAGATTATCAACTCATTGTAGCGGGAGAAAAGGGTTGGGATAAAACTGAAGGCATTCACCACCCACAACTAAGATTTTTAGGTCATGTAGAAGATAAAGAGCTGGCGGTACTTTATGGAGAGGCGGAAATATTTTGTTATCCCAGCCTATACGAGGGCTTTGGCCTACCAATTTTAGAATCCTTTTTCCATGGTACACCAGTCTTAACGTCAAATGTCTCTTCAATGCCAGAAGTAGCCGGAAATGCTGCTGAGCTAATTAACCCAGAGAGCGTAGATGACATTAGAAAAGGCTTGGAAAGAATCTTAAATGAATCCATGGATGAACAAAGGAAACGTCTTCAAAGAATGATTATTCGTCTCCAGATGTTTAGTTGGGAGAGAGTAGTAGATGAAACCATTCAAGTCTATAAAAAAGCGTTACAATCAAACTAATGAATCAAAAAACTCTCCGCGTCGCCATCGATGCTAACGAGGCCAACACACATCGTAGAGTTGGTAGCAACGTCTATGCTTTTGAGATTATCAGAGCTATTTATGATCTAACTAAAAATAACAATGATATTTATTTCACCATTCTTCTCAGTAGTGAACCAGTCGATGATATGCCCCCACAACATACAGGCTGGCAATATAAGGTAATTGGACCAAAGCTACTCTGGACCCAATTTGCAGAACCAATTTTCCTATTTTTAAATCATAGCAAAATTGACGTTCTATTTACCCCCAGTCACTATGCACCCCGTCACTCAGCTGTTCCCTATATATCCTCAGTAATGGATCTAGCTTATTTAAACTATCCAAAACAGTTCAACCAAAATGACCTTATTCAACTTAAGCACTGGACAAAATATAGTGTTAAAAAAGCTCAAAAAGTAATTACTATCAGTCAGTTTACTAAATCTGATATTATCAACCGCTATCAAAAAAAATCTGAGAACGTTATTGTGGCCTATCCAGATATTTCTCAGACTACCCCGGCCTCAGTTCAAGAAACTAAAAACTTCTTTAAAAAACATCAGATTAGAAAACCCTACTTTTTATTCCTCGGCACCATTCAACCCAGAAAAAATTTAATTCGTTTGATCGAGGCTTATGAACAACTTTGCCGTCGACTAAGTAGTCAGCAATTTAAAAAAGGTCAGAAAACCAATCGCTTACCACAGTTAGTCCTGGCTGGGAAAATAGGCTGGCTCTCAGATCCTATTATTAGCAGGCTTGAAAAATCACCTTTTTTAAAACAAATAATTTTAACTGGATATATATCTGAAAGCATTAAACCAACTCTTTATGAACAAGCCACTGCCAGTATATTACTTGGACTACATGAGGGCTTTGGCATTCCTCCCCTAGAGTCACTCCAATATGGTTGTCTGCCTATTGTTTCAAATACCACTAGCTTGCCTGAGGTAGTGGGGGAAGCAGGTTTTCAAGTTAACCCTTATGATGTTAAAAAAATAGCTGTTGCAATGGAGAAAGCATTAAAGTTGTCAATAAAAAATAAAGCTGTCTACAGAAGTAAAGGTAAAAAACAGCTTAAAAAATTCAGTTGGGAAAAATCTGCTCAAATAATCATAGCAACTATTAAACAAGTCGCTCATGAGCACTCCAAGTAATCAAATTATCACCCTAGGAATTGATCCAGGTTATGATCGCATTGGCTGGTCAATCGGACATGGACTTGGCTCTAAACCAAAGATTATCGATTTTGGTTGTATTCAAACTAGTAAAACTGAGAGTCTTTTTGATCGTTATCAATTTATAGAAAAACACTTACAAAAAATTATTGAACAATATAATCCTCATGATCTAGCTATTGAAACTTTATTTTTCTCAAAGAATAAAAAAACTGCTCTTCAGGTCAGTGAAGCCAGAGGAGTGATCTTGAGCTGCTGTACTAGAAATAATCTCAATATTTTTGAGTACTATCCTAATCAAATTAAACTGACCGTAACTGGAAATGGTCAAGCTAACAAAACTGCCATCGAAAAAATGGTTCGTCTTCAACTTGATATTCCTCAGAAAAAGATTGTAGACGATGCTATTGATGCCATAGGAATCGTACTAACACATGCTATATTAAAGACATGATTTCTTTCCTACGAGGCAAGCCTCTGGTTTATGCTAACAGGATTATTGTTGAAGTTGATAATGTGGGTTATGGGGTTCTTACTAGCAATAAAATTCTTCAATTGGCACAAAATAAATCAGAAGTAGAGCTGTTTATTTATACTCACGTCAAAGAAGATAGGCTGGAGCTATATGGTTTTCTCACTTTCCAAGAGCAACAACTATTCGAGTTAATATTGGGTATCTCTGGCATTGGACCTGCAACTGCACTAGCGATTATAGATAAAGATTCTGAACAGCTCATAACTGCTGTTCAGGAGGCTAATGTTAGTTTCTTCAAAGCTATCCCTAGAGTAGGTAAAAAAATGGCACAAAAAATTATTATTGATTTGGGAGGAAAATTGGGTGAATTAAAAGAACTAAATCTTGCCCCCCTTAATCCCAAACAACAAACTGTAGCTGATGCCCTTACTTCTTTGGGATGGGATGAGGACTCAATTCAACGCGCCCTAGAGCATCTCAATCTAGAAAAGCTCTCAGAACAAGAGGCGATTAAACAAGCCTTGAAAAACATAAATTAAAATGAATAAAGACCAACCCACACCGACCACCAAAGAAGAAGAAGTTCTCTTTCAATCTCTTCGAGCTCACGATTGGGATGAATTTATAGGTCAAAATACTATTCGCCAAGCTTTACAACTTTCAATTAAAGCCGCTAAACAACGCAAGGAAGCACTTGATCATACTCTTCTATTCGGGCCCCCAGGTCTAGGTAAGACTACCTTGGCTCACTTAATTGCTCAAGGAATGAAAGCAAACATTGTAGTTACTTCTGGAACAGCACTGAATAAAGCTGGAGATTTGGCAGCTATTTTAACCAACTTAAAAGATGGAGATATTTTATTTATTGATGAAATTCATCGCCTTCCTAAAATTGTTGAGGAGACTCTTTACCCAGCAATGGAAGACTTTGCCTTGGATATCATTATTGGCAAAGGTCCTTCAGCTAGAACAGTAAGACTAGACCTCCCCAAATTTACTATTGTTGGTGCCACGACTAGATTCGGGCTCCTAACTGGTCCTTTTAGAGATCGCTTTGGCTTAATTCACCGTCTAACTCACTACAAACCAGACGCTTTAGCTGAAATTATTATCAGAGCAGCAAAAAAAATTGATATTAAAATTGATTCTGAATCAGCCTCAGAAATTGGTCATCGCTCACGAGGAACTCCTAGAATAGCTCTCAAACTCTTAAAAAGAGTCAGAGACTATGCTCAAGTTAATGGTAGTGATCAAATTAGTTCAGATCAGGTTCATAAATCTCTTGAGATGTTTGCCATTGATAAGAGAGGACTAGATCACATTGATCGTCGTTTAATGAAGAAATTGATTAAACATCACCAGGGTGGTCCAGTTGGCCTAAATACTATTGCGGCAAGCCTAAATGAAGATTCTGGCACCATCGAAGAAGTTATTGAACCTTATCTACTGCAAATTGGCTTTCTCAAAAGGACTCCCAAGGGAAGAGTGGTAACGGCAGCTGCTTATAAGCATTTGGGTGAAAAATACCCTGAAGAAAAATAGCTTGTTTTTGATATACTACTACTATGATCTTGAGTAAAATCAAACAACGCTTAGTAGCTATCTATCTTGAAGCTATCACTGGTTTTCTCTGGTGGGGTGTAGGTTATATTCCTTTCCATCATACTCGAAGGTTTTTCTATAAGTTGTTTGGCGTTAAAATGGGCAAGGGCTCTACTATTCATATGATGGCTAGAATTTATGACCCCCGTCATATCACCATTGGCGAGGATACTTTAATTGGCGAGCAAGTTACCCTCGACGGACGAAAACAACTCCCTAACTCTCAGGGGGGATTAGAAATTGGTAGTCACGTTGATATTGCATCTCAAGTTATGATCTGGACTAGCGAACACGATATTAATAGCTCTGATATGCGTCCCATCGAAGAAAAAGTAGTAATTGGTGACTATGTTTTCATTGGACCTCGAGCTATTATTCTTCCTGGAGTTACTATTGGTAGGGGAGCGGTGGTGGGAGCTGGAGCCGTGGTAACTAAAGATGTTCCTCCTAAAACCGTTGTGGGTGGAGTCCCATCTAAAAAAATTAGTGATAGAAAAACTCAAGAATTAAATTATAAGTTGGGCCGAGCTCGATTATTTCAGTAATCATGAACAAAAATAAATTCCTGGGACTAGTGGGATTAGTTGGCGCTGCTTTTTTGGGTGGAGCAATCATGCCCACACTCATTCGAACTGGTGTAAACTCAATTCATCCTTTTTTGTTTAACTGGCTCCGAGCTGTCTTGGGCTTACTTATTAGTTTATTAGTTTTTAAAAAGCAGTACTCGCTAAAAAAACTAATTAATAAAAAAAACATTCCCCTAATAACAGCCATTGGTTTAGGTCTAGGTCTAAACATTACCCTATTTTCAATTGCCATTCCTCATACAACTCTAATTGCCTCACAGTTAATTTATATTTTAGTTCCTGTAATAAGTAGTCTACTGGCATTTTTTATTATTAAAGAAAAAATTAATTATCAAAAAATGGCTGGTATGGCACTCTCAATTTTAGGAGTATCCATACTTATATTTTTTTCCACTTCTCCTGAAGAAAGATCTTCCCTAGGGACATTCTATGGAAATTTTTTGATTTTTTTGGGCGTGATAGGTTTTTCTAATTACCTAACTTTTTCAAAAAAATATAATCTTAAAAAATCAGTTGTCGAAATGACTATTCTAAGTAGTTTCTCTCTTTCATTGTTCTTCTTACCCCTGGCTTTATATGAACTGGCTTCAGGATCAGGATTTTCAAATCTTGATTTTCAATCATCTCTGGCTACTATCATGATAGCCATAGTTGCACTAGCTTTTACGGGCTTGTCTCAGCTCTCATTAAAACATCTCTCCACTTCAACGGCCTCATTAAGTTTAATCCTTAACCCAGAGTTTGCGGCCCTAACCGGTATAGTGATCTATCACGAAAAACTTTCTCCTATTTTAATAATTAGCTTGGTCCTGGCTATTAGTGGCGTTATAATTAGCACTAACTTTAGGCACCAGTCTTTTACTGATAAAATAAAACAACTGCCACAACAAATATTAAGTAGAATAATGACATAGATCTACCATGACACTCACCATTATCATTGTTTCTTACAACACTAAAAAATTAACTCTCCAAACTATTGAAACTGCTTGGAAAGAAGCTCAATCTTCTAAAACTTTAGCTAAAAAAACAGAGATCATCATCGTTGATAATGACTCTAAAGATGGCACAGTAGCTGCGATTAAAAATGACTTTTCAAGCAAAAACATTAAAGTCATTGCAAACAAGCACAACAAGGGCTTTGCCTCAGCTAACAACCAGGGAATTAAAATTGCCAAGGGTAAATACATCATTCTCCTCAATTCAGACACCATCGTTCAAAAGGGTGGCTTAAGCACCATGGTGGAAACTTTTGAACGTTATCCCATCGACAATAAAACTGCCACCCTGGCTTCCGAAAGAAGTAGGGTTGATAGGTTGGGAATACTAGCCCCAACACTCATAAATCCTGACGGAACGCTCCAACCACAGGGGGGAGATCTACCAACTCTCTTCTCGCTATTCAGCCACATGAGCTTTCTAGATGACTTGCCCATTATTGGCAAACTTTTACCATCAACCCAACACACTGGTTTCAGACAGAGTGAAAAACTCCGCTATCACACTAATGATGCTCGCTTAATTAAAAGAGGTTGGGTGGGTGGCACAGCTATGATGATTAGAAAAGAGGTCATAAAAGAGATTGGATCTCTTGATGATGCAATCTTTATGTATGGTGAAGATACAGAATACTGCATGCGTGCTGACCATCACCATTGGGATATAGCAATTGATCCTCAAGCGAAGATTACTCATTTTGGCCAAGCAAGCTCTTCCAGCGCTAATGCCATTAAAGGAGAATTTAAATCCTACCTTTACAACTGGTCAAAGCATAAACCTCTTTGGCAAATGCAATTTATTAAGGGAATTCTAAGAATGGGAATGATTTTACGAATTATAGCTTTTAGCACTATTCGACCAGATAAAAAAAGGCAACAAATTTATCGAGAGCTATTATCAGAGATATAATGAAGTTATCTAAAAATAAAATTTTTAACTGGCTTGATAACAATATTCTTTTGTTATTGTCAGGCTTCCTCCTAGCGTTTATTCCTCTTTTCCCAAAAATTCCCTTTTTCAGCCCTATAGAAGAGTATATTGTGCGGGTTAGAGCAGAAGATTTCTTAGTTTTTCTGACTTTCATTGTCTGGCTAGTACAACTAAGTAGAAAAAAAGTTAAGTTTAAATCTCTTACCACCTCATTTATTTTGTCTTATATGGTGGTGGGGCTACTATCTCTCATTTCTTCTTTGTGGATTATAAAAACCGTACCGCTTACTCAAGCTCACGTTCTCAAAACTACACTGCATTACTTTCGATACTTAGAGTACTTCTCCCTCTTTCTCATTGTTTACTCCAGTATTTCCAAACCTAAAGATGTCAAAATTCTTCTAACTACTATCGTCTTATCTTTATCGGCAATTAGTGTCTATGGGTATGGTCAGAAATATCATTATTGGCCCGTTTACTCAACAATGAATAGAGAATTTAGTAAGGGAATTAGACTCTACCTAACCGAACACGCACGAGTTCAATCAACTTTTGCAGGACACTATGACTTAGCTGCTTACTTAGTGATTGTTCTACCAATTATCTTAGCCTTGGCTTATGGCAGTAAAAAAAGAGTCTTTAAAACTGGCTTATTCTTCCTGCAAATACTGGGGTCTTGGTTGTTAATCATGAGCGCTGCTAGAACTTCATTTGCTGCTTATGGCATAGCCACTGCCATTGTGATTGTCCTTTTTGGATGGAAACAGAAAAAAATTTGGCCAAAAATTTCTTGGATGATTTCTAGATTCATTACCCTTTGGACAATTATTTTTATAATGATGGCTGCTTTTGGTAGTGACATCTATGATCGATTTGTTCAAGTCGTTGAGTCCTATCCTCAGTTGCATACTAGATATTTGCTAATTGAAGAAAGGGGAGAGCAAGTAACTAGTAATCTAGCTTCAACTTTGAAACTAGATTCATTGTTCACAAAAGATAGCCTGCCCCCACCTAACTCAATCTCAACAGAAGAAGCTGAGGTAATTGTGGCCTCAGATGAAAGACCAACTGCTCAAAGACCCAGAGATGTTTATAGTGATATCCCAGATCAAGTCAAAGTTTCAACTACTTCAGCTGAGGGGGTAGTGGAAACCATAGTTGTAGAGAAGCCCCGTGTCTGGTCAGACAATGCCCTTAAATATGGATTGTCGATGGCCATTCGCCTTGATACTTTGTGGCCTAGAGCAATTCAGGGATTTGTTAGAAGCCCTTTATTTGGCAGTGGCTATGCAACCCTGAACAAAACTAGTCTCAATGACTTTACCATCGCTGACAGCACAGATAATAATTTCCTGAGAACCTTGGGAGAGACTGGTTTTCTAGGTTTTATAACTTTCTACGGAGCTGCAATCTCAGGTTTAGTCTTAGCCATTAAAGGCACTAAGAGCAAAAATGAATTACTAATTGCTCTTAGTATTGGTTATTTGGCAGCTACCATAGGACTGCTATTCAATGCCCTATATATTGATGTTTTTGCCGCTTCAAAAGTTGCTTTTACTTTCTGGGCTGTGACGGGTTTGTTTTTAGGATATTATGAGATAAGCAAATGAAAAAACATTGGTTTCTAATCCTATTTTTAGTTATTCTTGCTCTTTATCTTAGATTTTACCGACTCAACACTCCCTTGGCTGACTGGCATAGCTTTAGACAAGCTGACACCGCCTCAGTTAGTAGAGAATTTGTTAAACACAACTATCCAATCTGGGAGCCTCACTATCAAGATAATTCAAATATAGCCAGCGGCTTAGATAATCCTTTGGGCTATCGAATGGTAGAGTTTCCCATCGTTAACTACTTAGTTTCGAAAGTAATTAGACTGCAGCCCCAACTAGATCTAGTAACGGTCTCTCGTCTATTCTCAATCGGATTTTCGATTCTGGGATTAATTAGCTTATATGCCTTTGTTTATTTACTATCAAAGCGGAGAGCTCTGGCCTTCTTATCGGGATTTATCTTCGCAGCCTTACCATATAGTGTCTTCTACTCGCGGGTAATATTGCCGGAACCAGCTATGCTAGGTACTCAACTAATGAGTTTGTGGCTGTTCCTACTGTGGTTGCAACAGCCTAGTAAAAACAAACCCAAGAGTCATTTTATATATTTTTTAAGTTTGGTGGCTTTTGCTACTAGCCTGTTAATTAAACCTACCGCTATCTTTATCGTTCCAGTTTTTTTAATTCTAGGAATTTCTCACTTAGGACTAAAAGCTCTAATATCACCTTGGCTGATAGGCTATGCATTAATTGGCTTGGCTCCACTAATGGGGTGGAGGAGTTGGATAAAACAATTTCCTGAGGGTATCCCTGCCTCAGATTGGTTATTGAATGGAAATCAGATTCGTCTTAGACCAGCCTGGTGGAGATGGCTATTTGCCGAAAGAATAGCTAAGTTAATTTTGGGATATTGGGGTGTTTCCTTATTTTTTACAGGCTTGATTGCAAAAATAAAAACTACTTACAAGCGTTCTTCATTATTTGACTGGATAACCATTACTTGGGTTGGTTCAATGTTTGCCTATTTAGTAGTTTTTGCTACTGGAAATGTTCAACATGACTATTATCAAACTATGCTTATCCCCATAATCTCAATCTTGATAGCTAGAGGAATGGTCTGGGTTTCTGAATCTCTCTCAACTAGAAAATTTATCCTCTGGCCAGCTTTAATAATGGTATTGATGCTAACTTTCTTTATGTCTTGGTGGGAAATAAGAGGTTATTACGATATTCAACATCCTAACATTGTAATAGCGGGGGAAAGAGTTAATCAACTCACTCCTCTCGAAGCAAAAATTATTGCTCCATATCAAGGAGATACTGCTTTTCTATTTCAAACTAACCGCACAGGTTGGCCAATTGGCTTTGAGATTGAAGACAAAATAAATAAAGGTGCCAACTACTACGTTAGTGTAAATTTTGACGATGAGACAAATGAATTAATGAAAAAATACGAAGTCATCGAACAAACCGATGACTATGCTATTATCAAGCTTCAATAACTCATGAAGATATTAATGCTCACCCCCTATTTACCCTACCCTCTTTTAAGTGGTGGTCAAATTAGAACTTATAACTTACTCAAAAAACTAGCCGACAAACATGAGATTACTCTCTTTGCCCTAATCAAAGAAGAGTCTGAGCGACAGTATATTCCTGAATTAGAAAAATACTGTGCCAAAGTTAAGGTTTTTAAACGATCACAAAAGCCATTTACCCTAAAAAATATCTACAAAACTCTTATTTCCAGTTACCCATTCCTAGTTATCCGCAATCATGTTCCAGAAACAATTGGTGCGGTGAGAAAAGAATTGGCCAATCATGAATATGATCTCATTCATGCTGAAACTTTTTACATGATGCCTCATTTGCCCGAAACTGATGTGCCGGTAATATTAGTTGAACAGACCATTGAATATTTGGGCTATGAAAGTTATGCACAAAAAACTCCTTTTTTCTTAAAACCACTACTGCAAGTCGATATCACAAAGATAAAAAAGTGGGAAAAGCATTTTTGGCGCAGTGCTAATAAGCTAATTGTGATGAGCCAGGCTGATAAAGAGTACATTTCCAAAGAAGTCGGTAGTCAGGATAAAATTGAAGTTGTTGCTAATGGAGTCGACTCAGAATGGTTTAGTAAAAAGAGAAAAAAACTTCCTCAAAAACCCACTGTTCTTTCAGTTGGAACTTTTAACTGGTTGCCAAATGTGGAGGCAGTGAAATTTTTAGTTGATAGGGTCTGGCCATTATTAAAAAAACAAGTCGAAGATGTTCAACTGTGGATCGTTGGTAACGCTCCCACTGAAGAAGTATTGAGTTTTCAAAAACAAGACCCTAATATTAAAGTTACTGGCAATATTCCGGATATCAGAGATGCATTTAAAGGTGCTCATGTGGTGGCTGCACCGGTATTTAGTGGTAAAGGTACCAGATATAAAATTCTTGAAGCCATGGCAGCAGGCACGCCCGTGGTTGCTACAAGCATTGCAGTCGAAGGGTTGGGAGTTGAAGATGGAAAACATGTTCTTTTAGCTGATACAGCTGTTGCTATGACAGATAAAATTAGCCGTCTTCTTAAGAATCCCAATGACAGAAATCTGCTTTCTAGAAGAGCTAAAAAGTTTGTGACTAGCCAGTATGATTGGAAATATATTAGTACAAAATTAGATCAAGTTTATCAGGAGTTCTCATGAATAAAACAGCAAACAAGCACGATTTAACTCTTATCGTTCTTAGCTATAACACTCAATTTTGGCTGAAGAAAACCCTAGAGACTCTCAGGGAATTTTACTTAGACAAAACTAAATATAAGATTAAAACCATCGTAGTAGATAATGGTAGCACTGACGGCAGCATTGAGTTTGTTAAAAAAAACATGAAGTGGGTCGAGCTCATAGAAACAGGTGAAAACCTAGGATTTGCTGGGGGAAATAATGTGGCTTTGAAAAAAGTTGAAAGTAGATACGCCATGCTACTTAACTCTGACTTAGAGTTCAGGGCTGATTCAAATCTAGATATATTGATTAACTACATGGATAAGCATCCAGAGGCTGGAGTTATTACTCCAAAAATAGAGTTCATTAATGGTGCAATTGATCCGGCTTGCCATCGAGGAGAGCCAACTCTGTGGGCCTCACTGACATACTTTGCAAAACTAGAAAAATTATTTCCTAAATCTCATCTTTTTGGTCAATACCATCAATACTATAAAGACTTGACCACTCATCACATTATTGATGCTTGTAGTGGAGCTACTTTCCTAATCAGGAAAGAGGTAATGGATGAAATTGGCTACCTTGACGAAAGATTCTTCATGTATGCCGAGGATTTAGATTGGTGTCGTAGAGTTAGAAACTTGGACTTTCAAGTTATCTATCACCCTGAGGTTAAAATCACTCATCATAAATATAAATCTGGAATTAAAAGCTCATCAAAACAGATTGCCAAAACCACTAATCGTTACTTTTATGATACGATGCTTCAGTATTATGATAAGCATTATGTCGATAAGTATCCAAAATTTATCCGTACGCTTATACGATATTTCATAACAATTAAAAAGGGAGGGTTCTAAATGTACACCGATCTATCTTTTAAAGTCTCGCAATTGCGAGCTAAAAACCAAAATGCAATGCTGACAGCAATCGCTGTTTTGATTGCATCTTTATTTGCCATAGCTTTGCTACCAAGCTTATTAATTCAATACCTCTATGCTGGTCAACAACTTTTCAAACAGCCAGTACTCCTGGAATATATTCCTGTAGTCAGCTTTGTATTGGGAATGGGCTCATTCCTAGTTGCAATCGTTGGAAATATGTTTAGAGCAAAGAGAATTAAATTCTTAGAAAACCAAATCGAAGCAGAGGGTTGTTGCTGTTGCTCAGAAGACGATGAGGTTTTAGCAGAGCTAGAATCTTTGGCTGACGCATTAGTTAAAGAAGAAAAGACTCCAAAGAAAAAGAAGGCTGCTCCTAAGAAAAAAACAGCTAAAACTAAAGCAAAAGCTAAAAAATAATATCTCATGCGCAGCATCTTGCGTACCTGCTATTTTTTCTGCGCTTTGCTTAAAAAACAGGGTCCGTAATATGAAAATTGGAATTGATTGCCGGCTGAGTGGAGTAGCTCATGCCGGCATCGGTCGTTACATTGAAAATCTCATTTCTCGACTACCAGAAGAGGCTCCGGGTATCGAGTGGGTGTATTTTTATCGTACTCCGGATCAAGTATTGCCAGATCTAAATGTTAGATATATTGAGGCCCCCGTTCAACACTATACCTTTCAAGAACAGCTACAATTACTATCGATCTTTAATCAAGAAAAGTTAGATCTTTTACACGTACCTCATTTCAACGTTCCCATCATGTATCCAGGAAAGCTTGTAGTGACCATTCATGATTTACTATGGCATCAACAACGAGGAACTCAGGTTACAACTCAAAAACCCTGGAAGTACTGGGGTAAGTATGCAGGGTATAAGGTGGTTGCCACACAAGCTATCAATAAAGCCGGCAAGATTTTGGTCCCCACCGAAACTATTAAAAAAACCCTGATCGATCATTATCCCAATACAAAATCTAAAGTTGTGATTACTCATGAGGGGGTTGATCAAAAGTTATTAATATATAAAACCAAGCAGGTTGTAAAACAAAAAAACTCACTTATCTACGTTGGCTCACTCTATCCTCATAAAAATATTGAGGTAGTCTTAAAATCCCTACAAAAGTTACCAACCTGGAAACTAACTATTGTTGGTTCTAGAAATGCTTTTCAAGATCAAGTTAAGAGAGAAGGTAGAAAACTTGGGGTGCAAAAGCAACTTAGGTTCACTGGCTACCTTACAGATGAGAAGCTAGCTCTGGAAATCAAAACTGCTACGGTGCTTGTACAACCATCTTTATCTGAGGGGTTTGGTTTAACAGGGATCGAGTCCATGGCTTTAGGCACCCCAGTTATAGCCTCTGACATTCCTGTTTTTAGAGAAATTTATCAAGATGCAGCAGCTTACTTTAATCCTAAGTCTGCTGAAAGCTTCATCGAGACTTTATCCAAGAAAAAGCCAACTTCAAAACAAATGGACTCAGTAGCTGAGAACTACTCTTGGGATGAGATGACAAAGAAAACTATCAAAGCTTACAGATCTCTTTTATAATATTCCTAAATGAAGCTCAAAGTTGCTCTTGTTTACGACCGCGTTAATACACCTTACGGAGGAGCTGAAAAGGTTCTTTTAGCTCTCAATCGGGCTTTTCCCGAGGCTCCTCTTTATACATCCGTCTATCATCCTCGAGCTAAATGGGCAAGTGTTTTTGAAATAAAAACCTCTTTTTTACAAAAAATTCCCTTTGCCAATAAACTTCATCGTTTTCTAGTACCACTAATGCCATTGGCCTTTGAGTCTTTTGATTTCAGCGAATATGACATTGTTATTTCCATCACTAGCGCTGAAGCCAAAGGAATTATTACTCAACCCCACCAACTTCATCTTTGCTATTTATTAACCCCAACTAGATATTTATATAGTCATCGAGATCACTATGAACAAACACACTGGCCATTTAAGATTCCTGTCTTGCGCTTTCTAAGTAGAAAAATCTTTGATTATCTAACCTGGTGGGATAAAGTTGCAGCACAACGGCCTGATATTATTATCCCCATCTCCAACCTAGTTAAAAGTAGGGCAGAGGAACATTATCAACGTCAATTGGAAGAAACCATCTATCCACCCTTTGACCCCGAAGAACTGGAGCCTAATAAAGATGTTGAAAACTTTGCACCATACTACTTGCCAAAAGAGTACTTACTCGTCATATCCAGGCTAGTTCCTTACAAGAGAATTGATTTAGCTATTCAAGCCTGCCAGAGATTAAATAAAAGTTTAGTTATCATTGGAGAAGGTCCGGCCGCAGCTCAATTAAAAAAAATCTCAAGTTCAAAGGTGCATTTTTTGGGAAATGTAACTACTACTCAACGCCAAGCTATTATTGATCAATCTCAGGCAGTTATCATGCCTGGATTAGAAGACTTTGGGATTACAGCAATCGAGATCATCTTATCAAGTAAGCCAATTATCTTGCATGCTAAATCTGGAGCCAGTGAATTAATAAAAGATGAGCCAGGAGCTATTTTGCTTAAACGGCTCTCAATTTCTGAGCTAACTACTGCTATCAAAAAATCAAATAAACTCAAGTTACCTAATGCCTCCCTCAAGAAAAAATTCTCAAAATATGCTATAAACGATTTTACGGCATTGTTTAAAAGCACTGCCGTTGAGTTTTACAATACAAAGAGGGAGGGATACTCATGAGTGCTCTTGATCATACTTACGCAGTTATCTTGGCTGGTGGTGGTGGAACGAGGCTCTGGCCAAAATCACGTAAGAAAAACCCCAAGCAGTTTTTAAAGTTGATGGGCAAGAAGACCATGGTGCAGGTTGCAGCTAATCGTATCTCAAGGTTCATTCCTTGGGATAGGTTTATCGTAGTTACCAACAAACTCTATGAAAAAGAAATTAGAGAACAGCTACCTGAGGTTCCAGTAGAAAATATCATTGCAGAACCAGAAAAAAAAGACACCGCCTTAGCCATGCTGGTTGGAAGCCTATATGCAAAAAGCAAAGATCCAGAAGCAATTATTGTTAATGCTGCCTCGGATCACACTCTCACTAATGAGAAAGAGTACATTCGTGTAATGAAAGCTGCCATAAAAACAGCTGCTAGTAGTGAGTATCTAGTTACAGTTGGAATTACCCCCACTCATTCTTCTACTGGTTTTGGTTATATTAAGATCGGAGAAGATTTAAAGAAACTAGGCGATAAACTCTCCCTATTCAAGGTCGATAGCTTTACTGAGAAACCAAATAAAGCCACTGCTCGAGCTTTTATCTCAACTAGAAAATACTTCTGGAATGCCAACATGTACGTCTGGTCTGCCGAGGCTATTTGTAAAGCTTTTGATAAATTCATGCCCAAAATGTACAACTTGAGCAAAGGACTGGCTGATAAATCTTCTAAAGAATTTCACCACATGCTTCCCGAAATTTACAAGCAAGCAGAGAGTATTTCTATTGACTATGCTATTTCAGAGAAAGCTCATAATTTAGTTTTAATCCCTGGAGATTTTGGCTGGAATGATGTGGGTAACTGGCGCGTGGTTTACGATTTAGGAACAAAAGATCTGGCTGGAAACGTGGTGGTTAGTGAGGGTGATAAGGCTCATACTCTCTCTATTCGGGCCCACAACAATCTTCTCCACACTAACAAGCGCTTGATTGCTGTATTTGATGTAGATGACTTAGTGGTAGTTGATACAGATGAAATTTTGATGATTGCTCCAAGAGAAAAGGTGCAGGAAGTTAAAGAGCTAGTCAATCGCCTTAAAGAAGAAGGTAAAGAAGAATACTTATAATCTCTATGTTGTCCTTTACATATCAGAAAAGAATCCTTGACGTTGTCACAGCCCTAACTTTGATAGTGCTATTTTTACCGATTTGGATTATTGTTCCAGTTCTGATATTTGTTGAGTCTGGGCTGCCCATTTTTTTCACCCATCGTAGAGTGGGAAAGGGAGGGAAAGAGTTTGCGCTATTTAAATTCCGCTCTATGGTAAAAGATGCTGATGAACTACTTCATAATCATGACAGTAAATTATTAAAAAAATTTAAAGATAATGACTGGAAGTTAAAAAATGACCCCAGAATTACAACTTTAGGTAAAGTCCTACGATCACTCACCATAGATGAGTTCCCACAGATACTAAATGTTCTCAGGGGAGAAATGAGTATGGTTGGGCCCAGAGCTTATGTAAGAAAAGAACTTCGAGAACAAACAAAAAAATATCCTAATACTAAAAAATATGTAAGTAGAATTCTCTCGGTGAAACCAGGTATCACTGGTCCATGGCAAACTAGTGGTAGAAATGAAATTTCTTTTAAGATTAGAGCTAAAATGGATGCTGATTACGCTAATAAAAAATCAATTTGGGAAGATATAAAAATTCTTTTCAAAACCCCCCAAGCTATGATTTCCAAATGGTAGCTGTTATAATTTCTCTATGTCTGAAAACCCGACTACTGCCGATTCTGAGATGCCCATGTCAGCCGAAGAATCCATTTTAAAAAAGATCTCATTTGAAGAAGAAACTGTGGAAAAAGAAAATTTTTTCCAAAAACACAAGAAGCCTTTAAAAATTGCTGGGATAGTATTGGCTTTACTGCTTATTCTCACAAGCATTCTTGGGTTATACAGTTTTAAAGTTCTAACCACTTTTAAAACCCAAGCCACTGAAGCTAAAATCACTGCTCAAGCCGCCTACACTAATTTCAAAAACCAAAACCTACCTGCTACAGAGGCAGAGCTTAAAAAATTAATTCAACAAGAAACCGATCTTCGTCAAACATATCAAAAATTAAGTGTCTATAAATTTATTCCATTAGCCAGGGGATATTTCCTTGATGGGGAGCATGCATTTAATGCTGCTGAGGCTGGGTTGAGGGCTGGGTTGAAATCAGTAGAGGTCATTACTCCCTACGCTGATGTATTAGGATTTTCGGGCGAAGGCTCTTTTACCGGCGGAACGGCTGAGGATAGACTGAAGTTGGTTCTACAAACCATTGATAAGATTTCTCCAATTTTAGATGACATTACAACAGAACTAAGTACCATGCAGGTAGAGCTAGCATCAATTAATCCAAACCGATATCCAGAAAATTTCCAAGACCAAAATATTCGCTCATATATATTAACTGCCCAAGAATCAGGTCAAACAGCTATAGATTCAATCACACAATACAGACCAATTCTTGAACAACTACCTGAGATTATGGGTGCTAAAGAAAGTAGAAAAAAATATCTAATTCTTTTCCAAAATGATAATGAGTTGCGTCCTACCGGTGGTTTCTTGACAGCATACTCAATTATTTTTATTGAAGATGGAAAAGTTACTCCAGAGAAATCAGATGATATTTATGAGCTAGATAAAAAATTCAATGAGCGCATTCCTATTCCCGATGAACTGGGACGATATCTAACCACTGAGAAATACTGGAATTTACGTGACATGAACATTTCTCCTGATTTTAAGATCTCTATGGAACAGTTTCTAGAACACTATCTGGAAGTTAGAGGAGAGCCAAAAGACATTGATGGGGTTATAGCTGTTGATACGGAGTTTTTAACTAAGCTCCTAGATGTTTTGGGTCCAGTTGAGGTTCCTGGTTATGGAACCTTTGGTGCTCAAAATGACCTACGCTGTGATTGTCCTCAAGTTGTCTATGCTTTGTCAGAAATTATTACTAAACCAACTCCCTACCTTAGAGATGATAGGAAAGGAATTTTAGGACCAATGATGAGGGCCATCTTAACCAAATCTTATGGCGCCCCCAAACAACAGTGGCCAGAATTATTCCAAATTGGCGTAAGTAGTATGGAAGGGCGACATATCCAGATGTATTTCATGGATGAAACTGCTCAATCAGCTGCAGAAGCTATTAATGCGGCGGGCACTATGAGAGTAAAAGAAAATAGTGATTTCTTAGCTATTGTAAATGCCAATCTAGGAGGAGCTAAGTCAAATCTATTCACCGAATATGAAGTTAGCCAAATTGTTTCTTCTCCAGAAAATGGAGAGATTACTAAAGAAGTTGAGATCACTTATAAAAATATTAAAAAAGCTGATAACTGCAATCTTGAAGCTGGCAAGCTTTGTCTAAATTCTACCCTAAGGGACTGGACAAGATTATACCTACCAGCAAACAGTAAACTTGTAGAAGCTCAAGGATTTACTGAAGAAGCAAAGGAATATGAAGAGAATGGCTTTCATGTTATTGATGGCTTTTTCATTCTTGAGCCCCTAGGACAAGCCAAGCTTAAACTCACCTATACCGTTCCTTACTCTGACAACGAAACATATCGAACTAAATTATGGAAACAGGGCGGAATTGATCCAATTCCAACAGTTATGGATGTAACTGGAGGACAAGAAGAGATCTTGGTTGACAAAGATACCATTTATGAAACACCGTTCTAAAAATTTTAGCCTAGATGGCATAATTCTTAAAAGAAATAAAGTTGGAGAAACAGATCGAATAATCACCATTCTTACTCAAGAACATGGAAAGCTAGTAGCCGTGGCAAAGGGAGTGCGTAAGATTTCTTCTTCCAAGAGAGCTTTTTTAGAACCAGGAAACTTGGTTAAAGCTTATTTTGTTAAAACTAAGTCTCTGCCATTACTAACCCAAGCTAAATTAATTAATGACTGTGGTCAAATTAGAAATAATTTAGCTGAGATTAGAAAAATAACTCAATTCTTAGAAGTTCTAGAAAAACTATTTGTTGAAGATGAGGTAGAAGAAAGCCTTTTTCACAGCATTATTGAATTAAGACAAAGAATTGTTAATCAAACAATTAGTAATATTCAAATTAAAAAAGGATTGGAAAATATTATTGAAAAACTAGGTTATCCTCATCTCAAAAATTCAAAGTTTGATTCTATTTTAGGGTATGTTTCTTCTTTAACAAACAAACCCATGCATAGTTTTGAGTACCTCGACACTTCAGAGCAATGATATACTAAAAAAATGTCTACCCCACCCACACTAGAAAAAATAGTTTCTTTAGCCAAACGACGCGGTTTTGTTTATCCAACCTCAGATATTTATGGTGGTTTAGCTAATTCCTATGATTACGGCCCAATGGGTGCTGAACTCCTCAAGAATATTCGCGATGCCTGGTGGAAACACTTCATTACCACTAAACCTGATATGGTGGGGTTGCAATCTCAAATTCTTCAACATCCAGAAACCTGGGTGGCCTCTGGTCACGTAGAGGCTTTTCATGACCCCTTGGTAGAAGATAAAGTAACCCATAAACGATACCGCGCAGATCACATTATTGAAAATTGGCTTACAAAAAAAGCCGCAGGTCTTAATCTAGAAATGTTAGTAGTTGAAGACCTGGATCTAGAAGAAATGGCTGCTTTTATTAAAAAGCACAATATATTAAGCCCTGACGGCAATGAGCTTTCAGAGCCCAAACAATTTAGTCTTCTATTTGAAACGGAGATCGGCTCAGTAGCAGGTGAGAAATCTACCGTTTATATGCGCGGTGAAACAGCTCAAGGTATCTTTACCAACTTTAAAAATGTCTTAGACTCAACTCGTGTCCAACTCCCCTTCGGGATTGGAAATATTGGCACCAGCTTTAGAAATGAAGTCACTACCGGACAATTTATCTTTAGAACTCTTGAATTTGAGCAGGCCGAAATAGAGTATTTCTTTGATCCAGAGAAGGATGATTGGCAGCAACTCATGGATAATTGGAAGAAAGATATGTGGGAATTTGCAACGCAAAAACTTGGAGTTAAAGAAAGTGGGCTTAAGTGGCGTCAACATACTGATAAAGAGCGCTCTCATTACAGTCTCGATACTTGGGATCTAGATTATGAATTTCCCTTTGGCTACAAAGAGCTGTGGGGAATTGCCTATAGAACTGACTACGATCTCAAGCAACACCAAGAATATACTGGTAAAAATTTAGAATATACTGATCCCAAAACTCAAAAGAAATTTTTGCCCCATGTAATTGAACCAGCGGGTGGAATCGCACGTTTCTTTTTAATGACTCTTTGTGATGCTTATTGGGAAGATAAAGAAAACAACCGCACAGTTTTAAAGCTTAAGCCGAGTTTGGCTCCATACAAGGCGGCTGTTTTTCCTTTAGCAAAAAATAAGCCAGAGCTGGTAAAAATAGCCCAGAATATCTTTAGCACTCTAAGTAAGAAATACCACGTGGCGTGGGATGAGCGTAGTAGTATTGGTAAGCGCTACCTTTACCAAGATGAGATCGGCACCCCGTACTGCATTACCATTGATTATGAGACCTTAGAAGATAACACTGTGACTATTAGAGATCGAGATACGACTGAACAAACTCGACTGCCTCTTGATCAGCTTGCTGAGTATCTCAAAAGTAGGGTAGACTAATTTAGCACTATCAAGTATTACTAGAACTCATATGAAAAAAATTCTTCCTTTGCTATTAATCTTAGTCGTGGTTGGTGGGGGTATTTTTGCTTTTAACAAAAATAAATCTAAGCCAACTACAGATAACACTAATAAGAAGAAAAGGATTGAGGAGCCAACTAATGTGATTGCAGTGGGTGAAAGACCCTATATGCAAATTATTCCTCATAGTGATGGACATAATTTGAGTCTTAAAGTCAACGAGGTTAAAAAAGAAGCTGTTAGTGTTGAATATGAGCTTGAATATCAGGCAGGATCCCTTTTACAGGGCGCATTTGGTCAATTAGACATTGATTCTTTACCAGCAACTAAAAAGGTTCTTTTGGGTAGTTGTAGTGCCGGTGGCGCCTGTTCCTATCATGAAGATGTTCGAGGAGGAACTCTCTTAACTAGATTTAATGGCTCGGAGTCGTATGCACTCAAATCTCGCTGGAAGTATATTAATAATGTGGAAGGAGAGACAGCCTTTAGCTCCCAGGATGCTAAGTTTCAGATCGAATCAAAAGACCTAAAAAAACAGCGTCTGATGGTGATATTCAATACTGCTGGCTATCCGGAGGGTTTAGAGAGGTCTCCAGTATCTGAAATATACTCACTCACTAGTTCCGAATCTTTGTCTGGCGAAGCTGAGCTAACCATCCGCGCCGAAGAAGAAGGAGATTTAACTATCATGGGCTACGATGGAACAAAATGGCACAGTTTTGAAACCACTACTGAGGGAAAAATGGCTAGTGCTACTGTTGAGTTAATGGAGCTATACACAGCTTTGAACTAAAATCCTTAAACTTGAGATTGAAAGACCACCTAAAAGGTGGTCTTTTTTTATTAATTTCCATCTTTATAACTTATATCCAACACCCGAAACTAGTTCCGGGTTTACTTGACTGATTCTAGAGTGGTATTTTTTAACTATGGTAAGAAATGGTAAATAAGCTTATAGTATCCAAAATGTTTATTGGCAAATACTATCACGCTCTAGAAGAAAATAACCGCATTTCCTTACCAAAGAAGTTTAGAAAGATAGAAACAAACTGGATTGTGACTCGAGGACTAGACGGCGGTTTGTTTTTGTTCAGAGCTCAGAACTTCAACCAAGAGCTTAAAAAACTCTCTGAGCGCACCTTCACAAAAAAAGCACATCGTGACTTTATCAGATTAATGACCAATGAAGCTCAAGAAGCTGTAGCTGACAACAACGGTCGAGTCTCTCTGCCCGAGTACTTGATTAAGTTTGCCAAATTAAAAAAAGATTTAGTGATTGTGGGGAGTTATGAGCACATAGAAATTTGGGATAGAGACATCTATCACCAATACTTAGCTCAAATTGAATCACAGGCTGAAATAATTGCCGAAGGATTAAGTGATGAGTAAGAATCTACACGTTCCAGTCATGCTTCAGGAAGCAATTGAGAACCTCGATGTCCAAACTAACCATTGGTATATTGATGCTACTTTTGGCCAAGGAGGACATACTCAAGAGATTCTTTCATTAAAAGGAAAAGTAATTGCCTTTGATTATGACGAGCAAAATATCATTGCGGGAAAAGAAAAATTTTCGTCAGAAATTGAAAAGGGGAGTCTGATCTTAATCAGAGAAAATTTCAATCAGCTCAAACAGGTAGTTGACCAACTTCAACAAGTCGAAGGTATCAGCGGCATTTTATTTGATTTTGGAACCACTAGTGAGCAGTTAGCTGCAGACGATAGAGGTCTCAGTTTCCATGGAGCAGAACAAGAACTAGACATGCGCCTTGATCAAAGATTAGGAGTCAAAGCTAGGGATCTATTGGCAATAATGAGTCAGAACCAACTCCAGAAAATTTTTGAAGTTTTTGGAGGAGAAACTGAATCAAGGAAAATTTCTAAAAAAATTGTTGAGTTGAGAAAAGAAAATCAATTTATTACTTCTGCTTCAGAGTTAGCAAATCTCATTTCCAAAATTAAACATCATAGTTCTAGGAATATCCATCCGGCCACTAAAGTTTTCCAAGCACTTCGCATTGCCGTTAATAATGAACTTGAGAATATCCAACAGGCCCTACCACAGGCTTTAGAGATTATTAGATCTGGAGGAAAAATTGTCACTATTGCTTTTCATGAAGGAGAAGATCGAATTGTAAAACGCAATTTTAAAACCTGGGAAAAAGAATCTAGAGGAATTCAAGATCCTAAAAAAGTTCTTAAACCCAGTGAACAAGAAATATTAAAAAATCCAAATTCTCGCAGCGCTAAGCTGAGAGGATTTATCAAAAAATAATTATGTTTAAAAAACGACAACTATATTTAGCTTACTATGCAGCGCTAGGCTGTTTGATTTTATTTCAGGTAGTTTACACTATTTACCAAACTAGCCTAGTTGTTGCCCATGGTCGACAACAAAAAACTTTAGAAAATGCTCAATATCAATTGACAGAAAAAAAACAAGCTCTCCAGGGAACCCTGGCTAAAGAAACTTCTTTATTGGCTTTCTCACAAACACATAACTTAACTGACTATAGATTAATTTCTAATCCAATAATTATTGACAAATCCATTAGTCTGGCCGCCGCAAATTAGCTTACAATAGTCAGTAATGATTAGTAAGTACTCCAAATCACGCTCCAAGTCTGTTCCCCCATCAATTAGAAGTAAGGTCGCGATTCTTAGCATTTATCTGGGCTTAATAGTTATCTTATCTAGATTATTTTACTGGCAAATTATTGAGGGTTCTTGGTTAAAAACTGCAGCCAATGATCAATACCAACGCACCTTAACTCAACAGGGAAAGCGTGGACGAATTTTTACTAGCGACAGACATCTATTGGTTGGAAATACTACAGAGTATCGCTTAGTAGCCTATCCCCATTTACTCTCAGAAGAGCCGGATAAAATTAGTCAATTAATTAACCCTATTATTATTAATGATTATGAAAAATACCAAGAAGCCACTGAATCAGCCGAGAAAGAGGAACTAAAAGAATATCTCGAGGATCATATTAAACAACGACTGGAAAAAAAAGAATCTAAGTGGGTTTCACTTTTACCCAACCTAACCGAAGAAACTAAAAATGAAATTATAAAATTAGATTTAGCTGGCCTTGATTTTGAAGATACCTCAGTTCGTTTTTACCCAGAAGCATCAATGGCAGCTCATTTAACTGGATTTATTGCTGAAGATGACCAGGGTCGGGATACAGGTTACTTTGGAGTAGAGGGCGCTCTTAATAAAGAACTTTCTGGGAAAAAAAGAAAGATTACTTTAACAACCGATGCCTTTGGACTCTCTTTATTGGGGCAAAAAAATCCATCTTCAAACTCAAATCAAGGTCGAGATGTGGTTTTAACTATTCGTCGAGATATTCAATCTTTGATAGAAACTGAACTAAAAAAAGGAATGGAACGATATGGTGCTAAAGCTGGAGAGGTATTGATAGTCCAACCTCAAACGGGAAAAATATTGGCTTTAGCTGCAGAACCAAAATATGACCAAAAAAAATACTATCAATTTGATTCATCCCTCTACAAAAACCCAATTCTGATTAATCTATTTGAGCCTGGCTCAATTATGAAGACTTTAACCGTAGCTGCAGGCATAGATGCTGAAGTTATCACCCCTGAGACTGAGTGTTCCCGCTGCGCTGGACCGGTAACAATCGGCAAATACACAATTAGAACCTGGAATAACGAATATAATCCTCAAATTAATATGAGTGATGCTTTGGCAAAATCTGACAATACTGCAATGATATTTATAGCTGAAGAACTAGAAAGTGATCTATTTAAGCAGTACCTGCAAAGCTTTGGTATTGGTGAAAAGCTAGGAGTGGATTTACACGGAGACAATAACACACCCTTTCCAGAAAAATGGGGACCTGTTGAGCTAGCCACTAGATCTTTCGGGCAGGGCATCGGCACCACTAGTCTACAGATGGCAAAATCTGTCTCTGCAATAGCAAACAATGGTCAGTTAATGCAAACTCAAATAGTTGAATCAGTTATCAATCCAGATGGAGAAGAGATCGTCGTTAAACCAAAAAAAATAAGACAGGTTATTTCTGATAAAACTGCTCAGCAGGTAACTCAAATGATGGTCCACGCCGCTAAAAGTGGGGAGGCTCAGTGGACTTACTCTAAAACTCATACAGTGGCAGCTAAAACGGGTACTTCTCAAATTCCAGCTGATGACGGAGGCTATAAAGAAGATGCCACCATTGCTAGTTTTATTGGCTTCTCACCTCCGGAAAACCCCCAGTTTTTAATGTTAGTGAAACTGATTGAGCCCCAAAGCTCTCCTTGGGCCGCAGAAACAGCAGCTCCTCTCTGGTATAAAATTGCAGAGAAACTATTTTTAAGTCTTAACATTCCTCCTGATCATCAGTAAGCCATGGGTTATAATTAATCCGTATGAAACTAACTTGGAAGATGTTTCTCTATAAGATTAAGCGTCCTTTTCATTTTGTTAAAACTGGACTTTTAAGGGGTTTAGTTGGTCAAATAAAATATAAGTTTCCTGCCAATAAACTCAAGATTATTGCCATTACTGGTACTGATGGTAAAACTACTACCTCAACCCTTCTATATCATGTTTTAAAAAAATCTGGCAAAAAAACCGCCCTCATTTCTACTGTCGCAGCTTATATTGGTGCAGAAGAAATATCGACCGGTCTTCATGTCACCTCTCCAGACCCATTTCAACTCCATAAGCTAATCAGGAAAATGGTTGATGCTAATGTTGAGTACTTAGTTTTAGAAGTTACGTCTCATGGAGCTTACCAATCTCGAACTTGGGGAATAAATCCCGTGTTGGCTGGTTTAACTAACATTGATCACGAACACCTAGATTATCATTTAACTCAAGGTGAATATCTCAAATCGAAAACCTTAATTTTAAATAAAGCCGAAAAAGTCATCATCAATGCTGATGATCAAAATTATCAACTTTTGAGATCTAGTTTAAAACAAAGTCCAGACAGAATTTCTAGTTATAAAATTACAGATAAATTACCTAAGAATATTTCTAGCGCTATTAGCGCTAGATTCTCTGAAAAATATAACCAAATGAATGCTAGGTTAGTTTATAAAATGGCTATTGGGCTTGGTATAGTTGATGAAAAAATCTCCACAGCTTTTAAAAATTTTCCTAATATTCCAGGTAGAATGCAGGAAATAGAAACGTCTAAATCATTTCGCATTCTGGTTGATTTTGCTCACACGCCCCAAGCTCTTGAAGCAGCACTAACGGCTTTAAGAGAACAACTAGTAAATAAGGGGAGGCTCATTGCTGTGTATGGTTCAGCTGGATTAAGAGATCATAAGAAAAGACCCTTGATGGGTAAAGTTGGTGCTCAAATCGCAGATCTTGTTATCTTTACAGCTGAAGACCCACGCACTGAAGATGTGTGGTCTATTATTCGTCAATTGAAAGAAAACCTCCATCAAGATTTAGATAAAGTTCTGAGTATTGCTGACCGAAGAGAGGCAATTTCATTTGCAATCAATAAGTTAGCAAAAAAGGATGATATTGTGGCCATCTTGGGTAAGGGTCATGAGCAGTCAATGTGCTTTGGTAAAACTGAGTATCCATGGAGTGACGCCAAAGCTGTCAAAGAGATACTCAAAAAAAATAAATGATAGACATACTGAGTTTTAAGAACTTCTATTTGGTGGGTATTAAGGGTGTAGCTATGACTTCCATGGCTCAAATTTTAATTGACGCTAAAAAAATAGTTTCTGGCAGTGATGTAGAAGAAAAATTTGTTACCCAAGAAATTCTAGATAGATTGCAAGTTAAAATCGATTTAAATTTCACCGCACCACTCCCTGTAGACACAGATTGTGTTATCTACACTGCTGCTCATCAAGCACTAAAAAACCCTCAGGTTAAACAAGCTGTAAACAAAAGGATTCCAGTTGTATCTCAAGCAGAAGCAGTGGCTTCACTTTTTAACCAACAGCTGGGAATAGCGGTGTGTGGTGTTGGAGGCAAAAGTACTGTTTCTGCCATGATCTCCTGGATCTTAAATGACTTGAGGTATGATTTTTCATTTTCTGTAGGAGTGGGTAATATTCCGGGGATAAATAAAACTGGGCAGTGGAATCCCAAAGCTAAATACTTTGCAATTGAGGCCGATGAATATGTCATCAATCCTCAAATCAAAGAGGGGGAGCAAATAATTCCTCGTTTTTCATTTTTGAAACCAAAGCTTGCCGTCTGCACCAACCTGAAGTTTGATCATCCCGATGTATACAGAGACTTTGAACACACTAAGCAGGCATACAATGATTTTTTTCGTCAAATTAAACCCGATGGAAAACTCATCGTTAATTATGATGACTTGCCCCACATCGATGATTCTCCCACTGACATACTAACTTTTGGAGAAAACCCTCAAGCAACACTCTGTTTGAATAAATATCGCTCACAACTGGGAGAAACTTTTAGTGAGTTTTCTTATCAAGATAAAATCTTTGATCTCAGATTAAGATTGCCCGGTAAATATAATGTTTTAAATGCTTTAGCTGCTATTTTAGTTTTGTCTCAGATAGGAATTGATCCTCAACGGGCAGCTAACTCGCTTTCAACTTTTGCCTCTACTAAACGTCGGTTTGAGTTTATTGGAGAGAAAAAACAAATTAATTATTACGATGACTATGCACATCACCCCCATGAAGTAAAAGCTGCTATTGCAGCTCTTGAAGATTGGTACCCAGAACAAAAAAAAGTAATTGCTTTTCAATCTCATACCTATTCTAGAACTAGAGAGCTCTTTGATGATTTTGTTGATTCTTTCTCTAGGGCTGACGAAGTAGTTATGATCGACATCTTTAGCTCAGCTCGAGAAAAAGAAGACCTATCTGTTTCTAGTGATAAGCTCTGTGATGCTATCAATAAAAAATACCATCTACCTGCTCGAAATGTGAAAAGCCTAGATAACCTAGCAAAATATTGCCAGAGTCAACTCAAGCCCGGAGACGTATTTATCACTCTTGGCGCAGGAGATATTTATCAAGTGCACGATATGGTTTAAAATATATAAAAATATGTCTATCTTTAACCAACTTCAACAAAGATTTCCAAATCTTGATTTTAAAAACCAGTATTCTTTAACTTCACAAACTTATTCCAAGATTGGTGGTAGAGCAGAAGTTTATCTTGAACTAGGTAAAAGGGAAGAGATTGTTGAGATAGTTACCTTTTGTAAGGAAAATAACATTAAGCTTACCATTCTTGGAGGAGCTAGCAATGTCATTATTTCAGATGAGGGTATCTCTGGGCTAGTTCTGCATTTAAAAAATGATCATTTAACCATTCTTGATCAAATAGTTGAGAATGATAAACACTTGATCAGAGTTGGGGCTGGCCTAAAAACCTCACTATTAGTCAAACAAACTGTCGATCTTGGCTATACTGGACTCGAGTTCTTCTTGGGAGTACCTGGATCAGTCGGGGGAGCAATTTTTAATAATGCCCACTATTTAGAAAATCTTATTTCCAATTATGTGCATCAGGTAGAGATTGTCACCATAGGGGGTGAAGTTAAAACTATTTATAATCATGAGTGTGAGTTTGGATACGATACTTCAAGATTTCATAAGAGTGGCGAAATCATCTTGGAGGTTATTTTTTCTCTTAAAAAGGGGTCTAAGAAAAGGTCACAAGAATTAATAAAAGAATCTACTCAATATCGAGCTAGTACGCAACCCTTGGGTTTGCCCAGCTCAGGCTGTATTTTTAAAAACACGCCCAACTCACCCCATTTAAAAGAACTGTTTCCTGAATTTAAAGACCATAGATTTGTCTCAACTGGGTTCTTAATTGATAGAGCTGGTTTAAAAGGTATTAGGGTGGGTGGAGTAGAGGTCTCAACTAAACATGCAGCATTCTTTATCAATACCGGTAACGGAACAGCTGCGGACTTAAAAAAACTAATAGAATTGGTTAAAAGTCGGGTTAAGAGTAAGTTTAACGTTAAATTAAAAGAAGAAGTATTCTACCTATCATAAAGGAGATTTCATGAGCACCTACATTATTGATGGTGGCACACCCCTATCTGGCTCAGTGAGAGTAGGTGGAGCAAAAAATGCTTCTTATAAGATAATGGTTGCTGCTTTACTGGGAGAATCTCCTTCAAGGCTATTGAACTTTAGCAATATTAGCGATGTAAAATTGGTAGCCGAAATAATTGGCTCTCTAGGAGCAAATGCCAAACTAATGGGTGAAAGAGCTTACTTAATTAACCCACAAAATCTCAACAAATTTTCTCTGGATAGCGATTATGGACGAGCTTCACGTGCCTCAACAATGTTTATTCCCGTTTTACTTCACAAATTTGGACAGGCAGTAGTACCCTATCCTGGTGGAGATAAAATTGGCAAGCGCCCCTTAGAAAGACACTTTAAAGGATTGATAGCTCTTGGAGCCAGTGTGAAAGCTAATGGGAATTTAATATCGGTTGAGGCTCAGCAACTCAAAGGCACGCGTTATAAATTTGAAAAAAATACCCACACTGGTACCGAAACTTTAATCATGGCAGCTGTTAAAGCCAAAGGAACTACTGTTCTAGAAAATGCAGCAGAAGAGACAGAAGTGGATGATTTGATTAAATTTTTAAATAGTATGGGTGCAAAAATTAAACGTACCAAATCCCGAACTATAGAAATTCAGGGTGTAGGAAAATTAAATGGATCTATGCATAAAATAATGCCAGATCAAAATCAAGTCGTCTCGTTTGCTTGTGCAGCTATTGCTACTAAAGGAGATATTATTGTAGAGAATACCCAGACTAAAGATTTACTTGCATTTCTTGAAAAACTAGAAGAAATAGGAGGAGGATATGAGCTAGGAGAATATGGAATCCGTTTTTTTTATAAAAAGCCACTCACAGCAACCAACTTAGAAACAGCACCTCACCCGGGTTTTAAAACAGACTGGCAACCTTTGTGGACTACGCTAGTTACTCAGGCAAAAGGAGAAAGTATTGTTCATGAAACAGTCTCCCAGAATCGATTTGACTACACTGACGCTCTAATAAAAATGGGAGCAAAAATAGAACTATTTAACCCTCAGGTGGAAAACCCAAAAGAAACCTATAATTTTAACCCCGATGATGTTGACCAAAATGACAAACATGCTATTAAAATTACTGGTCCTACTCAGTTACAGGGAGGAGAGTTCAAAATCAAAGATCTGCGGCATGGGGCCACTCTTCTAATAGCCGGTATGATGGCAAATGGAAAAACAATTCTAAAAGATCCTGAAAATCACATCGATCGTGGTTATGAAAAACTAGAGGAGTTATTTGAAACCATGGGTGCGAAGATTCAACGTTTAGATTAAACTATAGCTATGGCTTTAATTTTAGGCTTACTATTATTCTCATTCATCGTCACTAGTATAAGTATTGTTCCATTTATAAATTTACTTTATCAAATTAAATTTCAACGAGTCAACCAGATTACCAAAGACGCCTTTGGCAAAAGAACTCCCATTTTTGACAAGTATCACTCAAAAAAAGCCGGAACTCCAGTGGGAGGAGGACTATTAGTCATTGTAATTGTGTCAATTCTATTTGCTAGTGTTCTACCCATCCTTGGTTTTTTTGGAGTTGATGTAACGAGTGTTTATCAAAGCTCTCAATCAGAAGTTAATATCCTTTTCTTTACCTTCCTGTCATTTTCAATTTTAGGCCTCTATGATGATGTCAAAAAATTCTTTGGTTTTAAAGAAAGTGGATTCTTTGGAATTAGAATGAGAGTTAAATTAGTCATGCAAATTATTCTAGCTCTGATCATTTCTCTAATGATGTATTTTTCATTAGGAATTTCATTCCTTCATGTACCATTTTTTGGCACGCTTCAGATGGGAATTTTTTACATCCCCTTTGCCACCTTCGCCATCGTATCTTTTGCTAATGCCGTCAACATTACTGATGGGCTAGATGGCTTAGCTTCTGGGGTTTTACTTATTTCTCTATTTGGATTGTGGTTTTTATCAGCCACAATTCTAGATATACCATTATCGATTTTCATTGCCATGTGGTTGGGATCTTTAGTTTCTTTCTTATACTTTAACGTTTTTCCAGCAAGATTGTTTATGGGAGATGTGGGGTCACTATCATTTGGAGCAACCCTAGCCGTTGTGGGTTTATTACTAGGAAAAGTTGTAGCCCTAACCGTGATTGGTTTTATTTTTGTTTTAGAAATTTCTAGCTCAGCTGCCCAGCTCCTATCGAAAAAATTCCGAGGTAAAAAAATTATGCCCGTCGCTCCATTCCATTTATTTTTACAAAATCATGGTTGGGAAGAACCAAAAATTGTTCAAAGAGCTTGGTTGGTGCAGATCATGCTGACTTTATTTGGAGTTTGGTTGGCAGTTATCTAAAACTTAACATGGCCAAAAATCGTTCCCTTTTAAATAAAAAAGCCTGGCTAGTATCACTTATAATTACCTTAACTTTTTTAGGAATTCTTTTTGTATTTGATGCCTCTGTGGCAGAATCATTTCACACATTTGGCGATCAATATCATTTCCTAAAACAACACTTGGCTTGGGCTGTTATAGGAATTACTGTTATGTTTTTGACTAGCCTAGTCCCACTCTCACTATGGGAAAAAGTGGCTAAGCCAATTTTTATTTTTGGACTAATACTCCTAATTTTAGTTTTTGTACCAGGAATAGGTAGGGAGTTCAATGGAGCTCATCGCTGGATCTTTTTAGGGAATCTAAGATTTCAACCAATTGAACTTTTTAAAATTGCTTTGATTATGTTTTTTGCAAGTTGGTTAAAACAACATCAAAAAACATTGCCCTTTCTTTTCACTACCGGAGTACCAGCGATACTTATTCTACTTCAACCGGATCTAGGTTCGCTCTTAATTTTAGGGGTCATTGCCTTTGGAATGTTTTTCATTGCTGGAGGAAAAATGACTCACATTTTAAGTATCTCGGGATTAACTATTTTGCTTCTAGCAGTTGCAATCTTATCGTCTAGCTACAGAAGAGAAAGACTAAACACTTTCCTACACCCTCAATCCGATCCATTGGGATCGGGGTTTCACATCAGACAAATTACTCTCGCTTTGGGTAGGGGAGGTGCAACTGGACAAGGGATCGGTAATTCTAGACAAAAATTCTCATACATACCAGAGGCTAGCACAGACTCTATCTTTGCTATTATTGCCGAAGAAGTTGGTTTTCTTGGATCAAGCATTTTAATAATTTTATTCGGCAGTTACTTTTTTGTCACTTCTAAAATTATTAGCGCGGTCACGGATCCATTTGTCATGCTATTGGGGTGGGGGATATTGATTTGGATAGCTGCTCAAACTTTACTAAATTTAGCTGCTGTGGTGGCTCTTGTGCCATTAACTGGGTTGCCCTTACCTTTCATTTCTTATGGGGGATCATCTCTGGTAACAATTTTATTTGCCAACGGCATTCTTTTAAGAATCGCTAAAGAGTATAATTAACTCAATGAAAATACTTATTTCTGGGGGACATCTAACTCCAGCCCTAGCTCTAATTGATTTTATTCATGATAAATATAAAAAGGATGAGGTTATTTTTGTGGGTCGAATCTACAGCCAAAATGATCTCAAACAGCTAGCTCAAGAAAAAAATGAGATTGAAAAAAGAGATATTAAGTTTATTCACTTGAATGCCGCTAAAACCGTTAAAAATAAACCAGCACAGCACAAATTATTCTTTCCCTTTCTTTTGACCAAATCTGTTTTCTCAGCAATAGCTATTTTTCTGAAAGAAAAACCTGATGTTTTTGTTTCTTTTGGAGGTTACTTAGCTATTCCCCTGTCCATAGCAGCTAAACTTACACGAACTAAAATTCTTACTCACGAACAAACGCATGCTGCCGGATTTGCCAATCAGTTTATTGCTAAGCTAGCAGATGAAGTAGCTATTTCCTACCCTTCTTCTCAGGCTTATTTTCCACAGACAAAAACTCACTTAACTGGCAACCCCATTAGATCAGAGCTGCTTAGCCCTGGATCAACCCAACCTAAATGGATCTCTCAGAAATCGCTTCAGCCAATTTTATTGATTACTGGTGGTAGTCAAGGCGCTGAAGCAATTAATCGCATTGTCGGACTATCTCTACTAGATCTCACTCAAAAATGGACAGTGATTCATCTATGTGGCAGCTCTAATCTAAAATCTGACTACAAACAACAGCTTGATCAAATAAGAAGAAAGCTCCCATCAGAACAACAACAGCATTACTTTGTTAAAGAATGGGCAAGTGGTGCCGAAATGTCTTGGATCTATGATCAGACTCATGCTGCTATTTCTCGGGCCGGAGCTAATACTGTAATGGAATTAACAGTTAAGAATATTCCTACTATTTTTATTCCTCTTCCAAACTCACATCACGATGAACAATTAAAAAATGCTCAAGAGCTAAGCAATCAAGGAGCCGCTCTTCTTTTAATACAAGATAAGCTTTCTCCTCAAAAGTTAATTAAGCAAGTGGAACAACTTGAAAATAATTATGAGAAAATTCTCAAGAATCTTCAGTCTATTAAGAGAAGTACAAATGCAGTAGATAAAATCTATCAGCTATTACTTAATTTAACTCATGCCGCGTAAAATTTTTGTTTTCTTTAGTGTGCTTACTGCATTCTTTCTTATTGTTATAGCAACTCAACTCACTCTACCAATAATTAAGATAGGTGAGGTTGAGTGTAGGATAGATGAACAAGCTTGTCCGCCAGAACTCGCACAGAAACTTGAGTCAATAAAAGGAAAGTCGTTTTTCTTTTCCTCACTAGAAGCTCAGGTTCTAAACTTGGGACTTAATCTATATCAACTGAACTCCATATCTAAATCATGGCCAACTACAGTTGCTTTAAAGTTTTCCCACAAACCTAATAGCTACATTATAAGAACATCACGGGAAGATCAATTATTATTGATAGCTGAAAATGGTTTAGCTCAACCTATTTCTATAGAACAAAATCTCCCTCTTATCGAGGTATACAATTGGGATGATGCAATTCAAGAAAATCACGTTTCAACGGATTTACATCAATTAAATCTTAATTTAATCCAGTTATTAGCTTCCCAAAATATTCCTTACAAAAACATTAAAATATATAATTTTCAACAGATTGAAATTTTATTACAAGAAGAATTGATCGCCATAGCTCAAGTAGATGAGCTAGAAAAACAGATTGTTAAGCTCTCCATAGTCCTTGATGAGCTCGACTTGAAGGCGATAGATTTGCAGATCAATCAGATTGACTTAAGATTTAAGTTTCCAGTTTTAAAAACTTCTCACTAAACCCAGTCTTGAGGCTCGACATATCTTTCTTTATTCTGTTATCATCGTGTATATGCCTCGTTCCCGGGTAATTACTGCAATTGATTTAGGTACTGACAAATGTACTACGCTTATAGCTACCTTAGATGAGGAGACAAATCAACTTCAAGTTAAGGGTGTGGCTGCCGTTCCATCTCTTGGAATTAGAAAAAGCCAAATTGTTGACTTAGAAAAAGCAGTCACCACTATGACTGAAAGTCTTGATGCTGCTGAAAGAATGGCTGGTTTTGATGTTAAAAGTGCCTATGTCTCAGTTTCGGGCACTCATATTAAATCTCAAAATTCAAAGGGTGTGGTTGCAGTAGCCTCACCTAATCAAGAAATTACTAATCAAGATGTTGAGAGGGTAATTGAAGCTGCGCGCGCTATCTCATTGCCAGCTGATAGAACTGTTATTCATGTTATTCCCCGCGATTTTAAAGTTGATTCACAGGAAGGAATCAAAGACCCGGTAGGAATGAATGGGGTTAGGCTTGAATCAGAAGCCCATATTATTACTGGCATGACCACAGCCTTAAAAAATCTCGAAAAGTGTGTTCATGACTTAGGACTAAACGTTGATGGTTTTGTTTTTTCAGGATTAGCAGCCGCTGAAGTAGTAGTCTCAGAGACAGAAAGAGAGTTGGGAGTGGTAGTAGTTGATATTGGAGCTGGATCAACTTCAATTTCTGTTTTTGTGGAAGGAACCCTAGAATTATCTGCTGCTTTGCCAATAGGAGCTAGACACATTACTCAGGATATCGCGTTGGGCTGTAGAGTTAGTCTAGAAACAGCAGAAAAAATTAAGCTGGGTCTAACTAGTGATAGTGCTGATATTGGGAAGCCTAAGCCTGGAGAAAGTAAGGAAGAATTTTCAAAAAGAAAAAAGAGGGCTGATATTATTAACCCCTCTGACTTAGGTGTCTATGAAACAGTTGAAAATCTATCAAAAAAGAAGATTGTTGAAGGCATCATGATTCCTAGAATGAAAGAAGTTTTTTCGATGGTATTAAAAGTTCTTGATCAGCACAATTTAATGCCAGTGGTTCCTGCAGGAGTTATTATTTCTGGCGGTGGAGCAGAAACAGTGGAAATTAAAGAGGTTGCAAAAAGAGTTTTAAACCTTCCAGCTAGAGTAGGCATGCCAAAAGAAATTAAAGGTCTAACCATGGACATTCACAAGCCCTCTTTTGTAAATAGTATTGGTCTTTTAGAGTATGGTCGACAGCGCAATGGTGGTAGTACAATCGGTGGAGGACTCAAGCTTGGATCTCTCCTCAAACCAATCTTAGGTAAGAACCCTTTTGAGAAAGTTGGTTCATTTTTCAAATCATTAATGCCTTAATTTTGTGATACACTTTGACTAATTGAATTATAGAAGTTAAAATTGGATTCTAATCAACCCTTATGGCCCTTGTTAAACCCTCAAATACTACTTTTGCTAAAATTAAAGTTCTTGGTGTTGGTGGTGGAGGCGGAAACGCAGTTAACTCCATGATTGATTCGGGACAGATTGAGGGAGTTGAGTTCATCTCGGTCAATACTGACGCTCAGGCCCTCCTTCCTTCAAAAGCTGAAACCAAATTACAAATTGGCCAAAACTTTACTAAAGGCCTTGGTTCTGGAGCTGATCCCGAAGTTGGACGAGTCGCGGCTGATGAGAGTAAAGAAAAAATCAAAGATATTCTCTTTGATTCTGACATGGTCTTTATCACTGCAGGTATGGGTGGAGGTACTGGCACAGGTGCTTCACCAGTAATCGCTGACATTGCTAAAGATGCTGGTGCACTAACAGTAGCGGTTGTGACCAAACCATTTGCTTTTGAGGGTGTTCACCGAATGAGAACTGCTGAAGAAGGCATTGAAGAACTCAGGGATAAGGTTGATACTTTGATTGTTATTCCCAACCAGCGTCTTATGGAAGTTGTTGATAAAAAAATGACTTTACTAGATGCTTTTAGACTGGCTGATAATGTTCTAGGACAGGGAGTTCAGGGAATTTCAGATTTAATTACAGTGCCTGGATTAATCAACGTTGACTTTGCTGATGTAAAAACTATCATGACTGAATCTGGTTCGGCTCTGATGGGAATTGGTGAAGCTAGTGGAGAAAACCGCGCCGCCACTGCAGCTCGCATGGCTATTTCTTCGCCTTTACTAGAAATCTCAATTGATGGTGCTAAGGGTATTCTCTACAACATTATTGGTGGTGAAGATATGACGATGACTGAAGTATCGGATGCTTCAGCTATTATTGCTAACGCTGCCGATGATGATGCCAACATTATCTTTGGAGCTACAATCGACAAAGACATGGGTACTAATATTAAAATCAGTGTCATAGCTACTGGCTTCGATGGCTATAAATACAACACTCGTAATGTATTTGGTGCTTATGGTCAACAATCTCAAGAAAAAATCCAGCAGGAATCAACTAAAGAGGAAGATCTTGTTCCTAGGATAGATCGTGCTCCCAGTGGCTGGACCCAACCTCAGACTAACTCTCAAATCACCAACTCAAAACCATTTAGTAAATCAGATAATGCTTCAGATGATTCACAGAGTGCATCAAATGGAAATGAAGAAAAATCTGATGCCAATGATGCAATCATGGAAGAAAGTGAATTTGAGGACGAGTTCGAGATCCCTGCCTTTTTAAGACAGAAGTAGGAAAAATAATTTGGCAAAAATTCTATTTTCCTTTACAATATCAATTACTAAAACCGTTTGAGTTTAGATATCGCTAAGCGAGGTGAAAGAAGAAGTCTTGCACAGCAAGAGATTAGAACTTTCCGGGTAAGCCCGTCACAGCAGTCATGAAGCATAAGCAGAGGTGGTACCGCTCTCATGAGCCCTCTATACTAACTTAGAGGGTTTTTTATTTTGGACCCTTAATTTTGGAGTAAAACAAACAAAATATTATAGATACAAAAGATGCAAAGCTTATGCCAAAAATTAAAGATTTAAATCAACAGCCAGATCTACCACAATTGGAAGAGGAAACTCTCAAGTGGTGGCAAAATACAAAGGCTTTTAAAAAATCAGTTGAAATGAGACCGGAAAATAAAGCCTACGTTTTTTATGATGGCCCTCCTTTTGCAACAGGTATGCCTCACTACGGACATTTTTTAGCTTCCACTACAAAGGATGTGGTGCCACGCTACTGGACCATGAAGGGCTACCGGGTGGAACGCATTTGGGGTTGGGATTGTCATGGTTTACCAATTGAAAATATGATCGAGAAGAAACTTAAAATTAAAGGTGGTAAAAAAGGTATTGAAGAACTAGGAATAGATCAGTTTAACAACACTTGTCAGAGCGAGGTTTTACGCTTGGATAAAGAATGGGAAAAAATTATTGGTCGCCTAGGACGGTGGGTAGATTTTGAAAGCAACTACAAAACTATGGACTGCAGCTTTATGGAGTCAGTCTGGTGGGGATTCAAACAGCTTTTTGAAAAAGATTTAGTCTATGAAGGTAAAAGAGTCATTCTTTATTGTCCTCGCTGCAGCACTCCGCTTTCTAATTTTGAGATAGCCATGGATAACAGCTATGAGGAAGTCACCGAGCCTTCAACTACTTATAAGTTTAAAGTTAAAAATCAAGACAGTACTTTCTTGCTAGCTTGGTCTACGACTCCTTGGAATAAACTGGCAACGCCAGCTTTGGCTGTTCATCCGACCTCAGAGTACTCTAAGGTCAAACAGGGTGATGAGTTTTATATCTTGATCAGTAGCAGAGTCAAGGAAACTCTATTAGATGAACCTTTCGAAGTAGTTGAGACTATGACTGGAGAAGAACTAACTCAACTCGAATATGAACTACACTTTGATTTTTATCCTGATCGTAAAAAAGGAGAGAGGGCTGGAGTAGTAGTGGCTGATGAATTTGTAACCGATGAAGAAGGCACTGGTGTGGTCACGCTAGCTATTTATGGTGAAGATGATTATCGGGTTATGAAGCGTGAGGGCGTACAACTAGTTGAACATGTCAATGAAGAGGGTAAATTGAAGACAGAGGTTAAGCCTTGGGAGGGAATGAGTATTCTTGAAGCTAATAACTCAATTAATAAAGATCTTAAAGAACGTGGTTTAATTTATAAAAATGAACAACTAACCCACAATGTGGCGACATGCTATCGTTGTGCCACCAGGCTTTACTACGCCCCGGTTCCAGCTTGGTTCATTGATATCACTCAACTCAAAAATAACTTAATTGAGGAAAATGAAAAAGTTAACTGGTTTCCCAAGCATTTGAAGCATGGTCGTTTTAAAAAAGGCCTGGAAAATGCTCCTGATTGGAATATTTCTCGCTCTCGCTATTGGGGTACGCCAATGCCAATTTGGCGAGGAGAAAAGGATGGCCAGTCATTGACTCGTATCATTGGTTCTTTAGAAGAACTTAAGCAATGGGCAGTTGAACCAAACCAAGTTAAAAATATTAAAGATATCCATCGCCAACACCTAGATCACGTAAAAGTTTGGGTGGATGATGAAAAAACTGTTGAAGGCTTACGCCTACCAGAAGTCTTTGATTGCTGGGTGGAGTCTGGATCAATGCCATTTGCTTCCATGCATTACCCATTTGAGAATAAAGACAAGTTCGAAAAAAATTATCCAGCTCAATTTGTAAGTGAGTACATTGCCCAAACAAGAGCTTGGTTTTACACCATGCACGTTATGTCAGTGGGTATTTTTGGGAAGCCTTCCTTTGAGAATGTTTTAACCACTGGCACTATTCTGGCTGAAGATGGTTCTAAAATGAGTAAGTCTAAGAAAAACTATCCCGATCCAACCATCTTAATTGATAAATATGGTGTAGACAGTCTGCGCCTCTATCTCATGAGTTCCACGGTAATGAAGGGTGAAAACTTAAATTTTAGTGAAAAAGAGGTGGGCGATATTCGTCGAAAGGTATTTGTGATTTGGTGGAATATTTTCAAATTCTTCAAAACATTTGCTGATCAAACAGTAAATGCAACTCAAGTGCCAACTGAACCCAAAGATGTGATGGATAAATGGCTACTTAGTAAAACCCAACACCTCATTCAAGCTGCCACTAAATACATGGATGATTATGATCTGATAAAGGCCAGTCGCTCATTGATGGAGTTTGTTGATGAGCTCTCTACTTGGTATCTACGACAAAGCAGAGATCGTTTAAGAGCAGATGATAACAAGGAAGTAAGTCATGTTTTTGGATACTCAATTTATACTCTAGCCCAACTCATGGCTCCCTTAGCCCCCTATTTTCCTGAATTAATTCACCATAATTTAGTTGATGAAAATACCTCAATTCATCACTCTGATTGGCCCACTACAAAAGAAAGTCTTTTGAATCCAGAGTTGGAAGATAAAATGGAATTAATTCAAGAGATTGTAAATCAGGGCAGGAATCTAAGAACACAGAAGCAAGTCAGGCTTAGACAGCCCTTGGGAAAATTACTAGTTTCTGCGCCGGGAGAAAAACCATTTGATAGTTTACTTGAGGTTATTGCCGATGAACTAAATGTCAAAGAGATTACATGGGAAAAAAATGTTGATCTCCAAGTTGATTATGATTGGGATATAACTCCAGAACTCAAGGTAGAGGGTGAGGCCAGAGAACTAATGAGAGATATTCAAAAACTTCGTAAAAAAGATGGGCTGCAAATTGATCAACATGTTGAAGTTGAAGTTCCTCATTTATCTCCAAAATGGCAAAGAGAAATTGAACTCAAAACTAATACAACAATTAGTCAAGGTGATGAGTTGCGTATAATAAACTCATGAAGCGATGGCTTTTACCCACCCTCTTACTGTTTTTAGCTTTAATTAGTTTATTAACTTTAAAAAGTGTGGTTCCAGAATTAGCCACCCAACAAGCACTGTTTTTCATTTTTGGCTTTGGTGTTTTCTTTTTGATCTCTAAGATAAAATTTAAACAGTTACAAAATTTAGCTTGGCCAATTTACGTTGCGGTTAATATTTTACTAATAGTTTCTTATTTATATGGATTTTTTTCAGGAAAAACTGGTCGCTGGATCCCAATTCTGGGAGAGTACAATCTTCAGCCCTCTCAGATGGCTATTCTAGCTACGACCTTAGTGTTGGGTTTAATTAAAGATTCGCTAGATAAGTTTTCAACCTTAATTAAAGCGATAGTGGTTATAGCAATTCCAGCCAGTCTAATCCTGATTGAACCAGACTTAGGCACAACTTTAGTTTATTTGTTTAGTACTGGCATTGTTATTTTTCTAAGCAATATCTCTTGGAAAAAAATCGCTACCCTAGCTAGCTTGGCCTTTATGGGGATTATCTTATCTTGGTTTTTCGTACTCAAGCCGTACCAGAAACAAAGAATAACTAGTTTCATGGATTCAAGTCAAGACACTCAAGATTCTAGTTATAATGCTCGCCAAGCATTGATTGCAGCAGGATCGGGGCAATTAATTGGTAGGGGATTGGGTCAGGGAATTCAATCTCATCTTAAATTTTTGCCAGAAAGACAAACTGATTTTATCTTTGCCTCATTGGCAGAAGAATTTGGTTTTATTGGCTCTACAATTGTGATTCTAATCTATTCACTAATAATCAGCTTTATTATTCAAGTTGGATTGAGATCATCGTCTAAGTCAGAGTACTACTTTTGTATGAGCATAGCAGCTATGACTGCCTTTCAAACCGGGATAAACATTGGAATGAACATCGGCTTAATGCCTATCACTGGCTTGACTTTGCCATTATTATCTTATGGGGGTAGTTCCTTACTATCTTTAATGGCAATGTTTGCTGTGGTTCAATCTATCTCAACCAACATTAGGCCTAAAAAAACCCTGCATCTATCTTGAAACCGTGTTATAATTACCGCTTGTTAAAGAAAGACCTATGTCAAAATACGCTATAATTCAACTCTCCGGTAGACAACTCAAAGTTTCTGAAGGAGATAAACTAACTTTAGATCGACTAGATCAAACAGAAGGTAAAGAATTTCAGGTTAAAGAAGTGCTGATGATTGGTGATGATAAAACTCAGCAAATTGGCACACCTCTTTTAGAAAAAGCCTCGGTCACCTTTAAATTAGTTGAGCATGGCCGAAGTAAAAAACTTCGTGTAGCAAAATTTCGTGCAAAGTCTCGATATCGCCGAGTCTATGGTCACCGTCAACCTCAAAGCACAATTGAAGTCGTCAAGATCGCTGGTTAAAGGTATATACTAATTTCATGTCAACTTATTATTTCCAGTTAGGAAACACTCCTCAACTATCTATTCTTGAATTAGAACACTTGGTCGCTGGAAAATTACAGCCCATATCCAGTCAACTTCGCTCTCTGGATACTGATGAGAAAATTGACATTAATCAACTTCAGCGTCAATCTGGCGGACTAGTAAAGACCTATAAAAAGCTGTCTGAATTAGAAACTAAATTAATTAATGAGGTTGAGTCCAAAGTCACTGAGCACCTATCCCAACAAACTGGAAAAGTAATATTTAGCGTCACTAACCTGAGTAATGTAAATTTGCCCAAAGCTGATTTAGCTGTAATTAAAAAACAATTAACAACCTTGGGTATTAAATCTAGATACCTTGACTCAGGCAAGCAGGGGTTAACCGCAGCTGTCTTAACCCACCAAAAAGTTCATGAGCTAGTTATTATTGAAGACGATGAAAAACTAATTTTAGCAAAAACCATCTCTATTCAAGATATAGATGACTGGACAAAGCGAGATCGATATAAGCCGTATGCTGATGGAAAAAAGGGTATGCTACCTCCTAAAGTTGCCCGAGTGATGGTTAATATCGCTAAAGACATCTCTAAGCCAAAACTGGACTTAAAAATACATGACCCATTTTGTGGTTCGGGGACCATTCTCATGGAAGCCCTGATGATGGGCTGTGATGTTTCTGGATCTGATATTGACTTAGACGCAGTCAGAGGTACTCAAGATAATCTAGGGTGGCTAATTGAAGAGTACGGATTAGATAAAAAAACACCCACCATATCTCAACTTGATGCTGCACAACCATGGCTTGATTCAGTTTCAAATCAAATTGACGCCATCGTTACTGAGCCATTTTTAGGCAAACCTAAACCCAAAGAACATGAGTTAAAAAATATTTTTAAAGGTTTATATCGAACTTACCTAGGAGCATTTAAAAACTGGACTGCAATCTTAAAACCTGGAGGAATAGTGATTATTATTTTTCCATTAGTGGAAACTAAGAATCAAACTCACGACCTCAATAAATTAATTGACAAGATATCTCAACTCGGGTACACTACTATGTCTCAGCCAGTTATTTACAGTCGCCCTCAGGCAATTGTGAAAAGACAGCTGCATTTTTTAAGGTATAAAGGATAATATGGCACACGTTAAGGGCTCAGGCAAAGTTGCTCAACAATCACAACAAAAACGAAGTGGAAAGAGACTCGGTTTAAAGAAATCTGGTGGCCAAGTCATTAAGGTTGGCCAAATCATTCTTCGTCAACGGGGTGTGAAGTATAAGCCAGGTAAGGGTGTTGGTATGGGTCGGGATCACACTATTTTTGCCATGCAAGATGGTACCGTTAAATTCAGTCAGAAACACGACAGAACTGTAGTTAACGTAGTTACTGCTTAATTTACACAATTTTCACGTTTTATTTCAGGCTAAAATCAAATTTTCACGGATTTTCACGCCTTTTTTAGTGCTAGTTTATTCGGGATTTCTTCTGTTAGGATGTAATCAATATGACTAGTACTCTCCCTACCAAACAACTTCAGCCCAACCCTTTTCAACCTAGAGGGAAAATTAAAAATGAAGATGTGGCAGAATTAGCCGCTTCAATTAAATCTTATGGGATTATTGAGCCAATAGTGGTTGCGCAAACTCCCGCTGGCTATCAAATCATCGCTGGTGAAAGACGTTGGCGAGCTGCTCAAATAGTTGGTTTAGAAGAAGTCCCTGTTCATATCAAAAAAACCACTCCTAAGGGAATGATGGAAATGGCCCTAGTGGAAAATGTACAGCGAGTTGACCTAAATGCCCTTGAAAGAGCTCAGGCTTTTCTTCAATTAATGCGCAACTTTAACTACTCTAATGCCGAGCTTGCTGAAAAAGTCGGTAAGTCTCCTTCTTACATTAGTAATTCTCTCAAACTTCTTGATCTCCCCGATGCTGTGACCGATGGTTTAATTGATGGCCTTATTACAGAGGGCCATGCTCGAGCCCTAAGCTCCATTCAAGATGAGGTTGATGTAATAAAAGCCTATAAAATTATATTAAAAGAACACTCTTCAGTAAGAAGGGCAGAGGAGCTAGCTAGAAGATATAAGAAGAAAAGCTCTCCTACTGGAAACAACCAAACTGACCAGAGTTCTATTAAAATCAGTGAAAAAGTTCTTAAGAGCTGGGAAAATAACTTTAAACAATTTTTTCACACTAGATCTAAACTCAAACTAACTAGATCTCACCGCCAAACAAAGATCACCATTACTTTGAAAGGCTCTCCGGAAGAGACTCAGCGAGATCTAGAAAAAATAGTTGATATAACTGGAAAAAAGTAAATTCGCTTGATATAATCAAGCATTATGAACGAAATTGTAATTAAGCATGGTGACGATCTGTATGACTTTGATATAGAAGATCTTAAGTCTTGGATAGAAGCAAACCCAGATCACGGCTTCGCACAAATTGTATCTTCTTATCTCGCAAGAATAGCTGAAGCTGAAGAAGAAAAAAGAAGAAAAAAAGAAGAAGATGAGTTTCCTTTTTAAAAAAACTAATAACTAGCTTTCACAATCGTCCCCATCGCCTTTGGTGGCCAGTAACGATAGAAAGCTCGACCAACAATAGCTTCCTTTTCTATCGGACCCCAAGCCCTTGAATCACTTGAATACGGCCTATTATCTCCTACCGCAAAGTACTCATTAGTTCCTAATCTCACCACCCTATTTTTAGAAAACTCTCCAGCTAGGGTTTTATAAGAACTCGGAATGTACGACTCTGGCAAACGCGCGCCATTGATATAAATACCGTTGTTCTTTACCTCTACACTTTCACCAGGAACAGCCAGTATTCTCTTGATAAAATCACATCCAGTTCCCTTGGGACAATGCGCTGACTGAGGAGCGTGGAAAACTATCACCTCACCTCTTTCAGGATTACGCATACGATAAGTAACTTTATCAGTTAATACATACTCACCACTAAGAAAATTCGGCACCATCGACTGGCCATTAACTTGATGGGGCTGCATAAAAAATAAATAAACTACCAAAAAAATGGAGAGAGCAATGACTATGGTCTCAATAAAATCAAAAAAAACTCCGCCTATTTTGCTAATAATCTTCATAGATTACAATGTCATATACTATTAATCTATTCACTATATCTAAACTGAGGCATAATTTCACCCATGAGTTACTTTAGACAAGCCATTGAGGGATTCAGTTGGCAGACTGTAATGAAGGTATTTGCCGCATTAATTTCCTTAATTAAAATATCTGTCCTAGCTAGATTACTTAGCCCCGATGACTTTGGGTTATTCTCCTTAACCGTGATTACTTTAGGGTTAAGTGAGGCTGCCGCACAAACCGGAATCAACATCACTATTCTCAAATCCAAACGATCTGTATCCTATTTTCTTGATACCGCTTGGGTTGTCTCCATTGCGAGAGGTTTTATTATTGCTATCATGATGATTCTAATGGGCTTTGGGTTGAGTCATTACTTTAATAATCCACAACTCATCCCTCTAGTTTCACTAGCTTCGCTAGTTCCAGTGGTAAGGGGATTTATTAATCCCTACATCATCTCGCTCAGGAAGAACTTCAAATTTTTCAAAGATAGTCTTTACCGACTTTCACTTGTTTTGACTGAGGGGGTACTGGCAATTACGCTCGGATTATTACTCAAATCAGTCTCTGCCATGATTTTTAGCATGATCGGTGCCGCTATTATTGAGGTAATAATTTCTTTCACTTTTTTCAAACTCAGACCTCAATTTAAATACTTGAAGTCAAGAGCTCAGGTAATTTTCAATAATGCTAAGTGGCTGAGCCTATCTTCATTGATGGGATACCTCAATGACAACTTGGACGACTTCATCATTGGTAAATTAGTCGGAACTTACAAACTAGGTCTTTATCATAATGCATATGCTCTAACTCATAAATTAAACTATGACCTAGCTAGGTCAGTTCACCATGGCACCCTCCCTGTTTATACCAAAATTTCTACTGACTCCAAACGACTCAAAAATGCTACTTTTAAAACTCTGGGGTTTACTGGCTTACTTTTATTAATAACTTCAATTCCTATCCTATTATTTCCCGAATTTTTTGTAAATTTAATTTTAGGTCCACAGTGGCTTGATGTAGTTCCCCTTATTAGCTGGCTGGTTTTAGCCGGAGTAACTCATAGCTTTGCCCTTATTGGTTATACACTGTTCCTAACCAAGGGTGCTTACAAGATATTAAACACCCATCAATTTTTTAATCTTATCTCAACTATTTCTTTAATAATTATCCTAGGACAAGAACAAGGACTGCTTGGTGCAGTCATGGGTCTCGCTTTCGGTAGGGCTCTATCCTTGCCCATAATTGCCTATGGCATCTATCAACAAACAAAAACTTCCTAGCCTGGCTCAATGGCAAAAGTTTATTAAAGACAACTGGGTCATAACTTTAATTATTATCTTTGCCGCACTAATGAGGTCGTGGGATATTTCCTCTCGAGGAATTTTATTTAGCGATGCTGCCAAAGATCTCTTGATGGCCAAACAAGCGGTTGAATCACAAAATATTCCTTTATTGGGTATTCCTTCTAGTGTGCCCAGATTTCATCAGGGACCATTAACTATTTGGCTAGAAATGATTATTTATTCAGCTTTTGGACAAAATACCTTCGCCTTCTCAATTATCTTTGCATTCTTGGGAATACTTGCAGTCATAGCCGTTTATGAATACGCCGTAGTTTTTATCAATAAAAAAACTGCTTTGATTTCATCTGCCTTATTAGCATTTTCCCCTTTGGCCATCGCTCATAGCCGAGTGCCTTATCACACCAATCCCATTCCATTTGTGGTCATGATTTATTTATTTGCCCTTCAATACCTGTGGAAGAATAAGAGATTGGGAGTATTTGGCGCAGGATTAGCCTGGATTCTTATCATGCAGTTTGAGCTGACCCTGTTTTCTTTGGGCTTACTGATCCCCTATATCTTATGGCGCAAGAAGATAAAAATTGATATTAGTATTATTTCACAATTCTGCGCAGCATTACTCCTAGGGCTACTGCCACAGATTATTCATGATCTGACCAGCTCTTTTAGTCAGAGTCAAATTGGTGGATTTATTCTATGGATAGGGTACAGAATAACTTCTCTAACTGGTCTAGTGGGCAATCATCAATTTTCAGTCAGTGGAGTAATTGGAACGTTTGCTATTTATGGAAAATACATAGGTCGCATTTTTAGTACCCAAAATAATCTTATCTCCCTTGTCTTTTTTGGATTACTTTTGACTAGCCTAGTTTTAGCATTTATGAGAAGGAGGAGTCTTAAAATTGGTCTAGAAATAACAATTGCTGCTCTTATACTACTGACTCTTAGTTATTTTGTGCATGGGACACCCTCAGAAGCCTATTTTCCGCCCTATTTCCCACTCCTAAGCCTCCTGATAGGTTGGGGACTAAGCCAGATATTTCATAAGAAAGAAATACTTTTAAAAATCTTCATCGGTATCTGGGCACTAATAAATATCAGCTCGATATTCAAACATAATTTTTTTGTTAGTAATGTTCAAGATTTTAGCTATAACCCCTCAGTTCAAGAACAACGACAAATTATTAAAACAATCGATAGGCTTAGTGAAGGTAGGTTTCAACTATTAACCACTCATCCAGCTGGAAAATTTCCAAGTTATTTTGATAACCTACGCTGGTTAGCAGGAGAGTTAGGAATTCCTAAAGATGGGCGGGAAGGTATGGTATTCTACATAGAACCAAAAAATTCTAGCCTATCTGGTTATCCCAATATAACCAAAATAGAATTTACAACTTATGATGTCTACCACCCTCGATATTAGCGTCATCATCTTATTTAAGCACAGAGATGAACAATTTCAACGAGCACTCAATTCGTCACAGTTTGCTAAGGAAATAATTACTGTAGAAAATAAAGAAATAACTGATTTTTCACAAGTTCGTAATCAAGCTTTAAAGAAAGCAACTCATGAATGGGTTTTTTTTCTTGATAGTGATGAGCTTATTACTCACGAATCCGTGGCTGAAATCAGTAGAATTATTCATAAAAATTCCCTTGATGGGGTAATGGTAAAAAGACAAGATGTTTTTTATCATCAACTCATCAATTATGGTGAGGCTGGAAACATGAGAATGCTTAGAATGGGTAAGAAAAGTAAGATGGCTTGGGTACGCCCCGTTCATGAGGTAGCAAAGATTGATGGAACAGTGGGAAGATCAAATATTAGGATTATTCATTGCGCCCATTCTTCTTTAAATAAATTTTTAACTTCAATTATTAACTATGCCGAAATCGAAGCAAAGTATAGATTTGGCCAAGATTATAAGCTTAATCTATATAGTCTTATAACTTTTCCTGTAGGAAAATTCATTAACAATTTTTTACTTAAGAGAGGGATTTTAGATGGCTGGAGAGGGCTTAGCTATGCCCTAATGATGAGCCTGCACTCTTTTTGCGTCAGGATTTTTCAATACGAGCTTCAATACCAGAAAAACCATGAAAAAAACATTTAAATATTTATTTATAATAATTTTATCTCTTTTTTCTCTGGGACAGTTTCAGAGAATTCAATTAAATGAAGTGATATCTTTTTATGTTCATGACATATTTATTGCCCTTTGGCTAATATTGGTTGCTCAGAAACACTATCGAAGCATGATGCGGCTGATTAAAAAGTATTTTTTCAATAATTTGACTTACTTGCTGTTAGCTTGGATAGCCATCGGTTTAATAATTAATATTATAAACCAAAGCTTCTCCATCATTTCCTTGCTATATATAGTTAGAGCTATTGCTTACCTACTTTTTGCCCTAAGTCTGCCACTTACTCTACCTTACTCTCGTAAATCATATCGCTGTTACTGGGTCTTGGCTGGTTTATCCGTAGCTATTATGGGACTACTACAATATTTATTCTTGCCAGATGTTAGGTTCCTTAAATACTTAGGTTGGGATGATCACCTATTTAGACTCATCGGTTCTCAATTTGACCCCAACTTTACGGGTATTCTCCTCACCGTATCCTTTCTCATTACCCAAGGACTGTGGAATAAGCCAAACCAGGTTAAGAACACCATATCAGTCTTATTGGCCGGGGCTATACTCCCAACCTATTCCAGAGCCAGTTTTATCAGTTTTATTCTAGGATCAGCTCTGATAATTTTTATCGGGTTTATTAAGTCCTATAAAAAGAACTTTGTTCTTCCAATTATTATGGGGCTATTTATAATTACGATTCCCTTTTTACCTAGACCAGAGGGGGAAGGAGTAAAGCTGGAGAGAACTGCCTCCGTTACAGCCCGCATTGAATCAAACCAGTCATCTTTGAAGAGCTTAAATGGATATGAGTGGGTAGTGGGTAGAGGACTGTTTAGTTATCAGGATCAAATGGGGGAAGAGTCCTTTTGGCCTAACACAGCTCACTTCCCCAATAACTTAGTTGTCTTTCTATTGACCTCAATGGGAGTAGTGGGTCTGGGAATAGCTTTAATTATCCTATATAGAGTAGGACAATACTTGTATCAAAGAGATACTTATATATTTGCAGCATTTATTGCAATACTTATTCACTCACAGTTTAACCATACTGTTTTTCAACCGTTTATCTGGCTGTGGCTCACCTCACAGATCTTAACTCTTGAGGAAATCAAAATCTAAACTTAACCGTAATTTCTTTTTCAGAAACATTCCCGCCCCTGTCTTCAACCTTAAATTTGAGTTTATTTTCTCCCTCTTCAAGATTAAGACTCATAGTGAAGCTGCCATCTGCCTTGGCATAAACTAAACGATCATTAATGAATACCTTGGATTTAGGCTCAGTGAAACCTTTAATGGTGGTAATTTGATTCTTTCTTAACTCAATCTCAGCTCCATCCGTAGGACTCTCAATCTCAATCCCTGGTGCTTCTGTATCAAGTTGAACTGTGTATTCGCGAGTCTGAACTGATTCATTACCAGCTTCATCAACTCCAAAGACTGCTAACGCATTCTCACCCTCGGTGAGAGGCACGGTGAACTTAAACTCGCCCCTGTCGTTTATCTCGACATCTTCAAGGCGCTCACCATTAAGCACTAATACTGCCTGGCTTTTAGCCTCCCCAACGCCAGAAATCGGTAGAGAAGCACTGTTGGTGGCTGCCACTGGGGCAGATAGAACTGGAGTTTGAGGTGGAACTTCATCCTGAGATTCAATTGAGCCACCGCTGCCATTCAATAATCCATCAGCCAATCTAATAAATTGAGGCATGATAAAAAAGATAAAGGCTGCTAATAGAGAAACGGCCAAGACAATGATCAGAGCAGTTTGACGCACCATTTTTTGCTGTTGTTTTCTAGAAATTCTGGATCTAGCCATATAATTAAACTAATTTTTACTGAGCCTGCGGTCGGGGTCGAACCGACGACCTATGGTTTACGATACCATTGCTCTACCAACTGAGCTACACAGGCGTCTGGACAAACCAGCAGGTGTGAGCGGCGAACGGGGTTTGAACCCGCGACCTTTTGCTTGGGAAGCAAACGCTCTACCAACTGAGCTATCACCGCTAGCAAACTCATTGTATCAAATTAATCATCAACTATAATATGAGAGTATGAACATCCAACCTATCCTTTCCCAAATCAAACAAGAAGAAGCTAGAAATGAGGAGTTTCTCCATCTAACTTCCAATGAAGCCCAGATGTCAAAAACAGCCAGAATGTTTTTGGGTTCTAAGTTGTCTGAGCGCTATTTCTTTGGTGGAGGAGAGGGGAGTAAGGTTGACATGGGACCTTTTACAGCCATAGGTTTCCCTGGGATTGAGGAATTGATCAATGAGGCTGAGGCAGCAGCCAAAGAGATGTTGCATGCAGATAGTGTTAACCTTAATTGTTTATCAGGGGTGCATGCAATGATGTGCTCGCTCTTATCTACTACTGAGGCTGGTGATGTAGTGATGACGGTCAAAATAGCTGATGGTGGTCACTTTGCTACGGCCGGAATTTTAGAACGAATTGGCAGAAAACAGGTCTTTGCAGAATTTGACCACAAGAACTTAAGATTTGAAGCAGACAAAATTGCCCAGATTTTCCAAGAAACTGGAGCCACAGCTTTTTACATGGATGTGTCTTACTACCTTAATCCTCATAATTTAAAAGAGTTGAGGCAAGCCCTGGGTGATGAGGTGATTATTATCTATGATGCTAGTCACACCATGGGTTTAATCATGGGTGGGGTCTTCCAATCACCCCTTACAGAAGGAGCTGATGTCATTAGTGCTAATACCCATAAAACTTTTCCAGGACCGCAAAAGGGGATGATTGCGTTTAGGGATAAGAAGCTGGGAGATAAGGCCAATGGCATTATCAATAGCTGTCTATATTCCAGCCCTCACACACATCATTTAATTGCCTTAGCTACTACAATTTTAGAAATAAAAAAGTTTGGACGAGAGTATGCCCTGCAAGTGGTGCAAAACTCAAATGATTTAGCTCAAGCATTGGTTGGTTTGGGTTATGAAATCAGAAAAGCTAATACGGGAAATTACTCTGAGAACCATCAGGTACATCTTTTTACTGAGGAAGTGGGGGCTTACAAAAAACTTTATGCACAGCTGTTTGATAATCGCCTGGGGGTTAACTTTGATAAGTCACTGGGTGGAAGAATCTTTATTAGATTGGGAACACAAGAAGTTACAAGGAGGGGAATGAAGGTGGTTGTCA